>BNJU01002540.1_pt1 | contig 470306 bp, 645 predicted proteins | sample 8539281 | NCBI WGS metagenome assembly BNJU01 (sample SAMD00202456, study PRJDB9452) | human saliva metagenome | isolation source: human saliva | place: Japan
TATAAATTTTATTTCTTCGAAACTAATCTCAATTTGATACAGAACTTTTTATTATAAATTGTTTCTCCACTCAAGAAGTTTTTCTACATCTTCTTGTTTGATATAATCACTGCTACCGCTTCTTCGATTAAGTAGTTATAGTTAGTTAAAGTGTGGTACTCTACTTTATCTGCTACAAAGGCATCTTGTGCTTTCTTAAGTTCATAACTAAATATTGCCACAACACCTAGAACTACTGCACCAGCTTCTTCTAACGCTTTAGCTACTTTTAATGAAGATAATCCAGTTGAGATTAAGTCTTCAATAATAACAACTTTTTGCCCTTCTAGTAATCTTCCTTCGATTTGATTTGTTTTCCCGTGTTTTTTAGCTGAGTCCCTAACGTAAATCATAGGTAAATCTAATACTTCACTTACCCATGCAGCGTGAGGAATACCTGCTGTTGCAGTACCTGCAACTACTTCTACTTCTGGGAATTTAGCTTTAATTACTTCACTCATTCCTGCAGCTATTTCACGACGAATCGCTGGATAAGACATTGTAATTCTGTTATCACAGTAAATTGGTGATTTAATTCCAGATGTCCAAGTGAAATAATCGTTTGGTCTTAATGCTACTGCTTCAATATCTAATAAGTGTTTTGCTATTTTTCTTTCTAATGCCATGTTTTTCTCCTTTATCTTAGCTGTATATCTAATATTATTTTACGAATTGTTTTTTTAATTAAGTTATAAACTTCAGTGGATTTTTCTGATTTAGTTATAGAACGTCCAACCACGATATGTGTACTTCCTTCTTCATTAGCAACACTTGGAGTCGCTACACGTTTTTGATCTCCTACCTCATCTGTTTCTAATCTTATTCCTGGAGTTACTTTTAAGAAATCATCTCCACAGTTTTCTCTAATTAATCTTGCTTCCCAAACTGATGAAACTACTCCATCAAGTCCTGCTTTTTTAGCTAGTTTAGCATAATTAATTACGCTCTCTTCTAGAGATACAGCAATTAGTTGCTCGTCTTTCATCGCTTCTTCTGATGTTGAAGTTAATTGTGTTATCGCTATTACATTAGTATCTACACTACCACCTTCAACCATCCCTCGTTTTGCTGCTTTTAGCATTTCATAGCCTCCTGCAGCATGTACAGTAAGAATATCAACTTTGAATTTTGCTAATCCTTTTGTCGCACCATAAACTGTATTAGGAATATCATGTAGTTTAAGATCTAAGAATATCTTGTGTCCTAATTCTTTAATTTTTTTCAATAACAACAGGTCCATTTTGTAGGTATAATTCCATCCCTACTTTTTACAAATAATTTTTTTCTTCACCAAATTTTTTTCTAAAAAAACTTAATGTATCTTCCAAAGTTGGAAAATCTAACGCTATTATTACATCTTTATTCATAATATTTCTCCTTTTTATTTATATGCACGACCACGAAGTTCTAGTATATGTTCAACTCCTAGTTCATCAAGTGCCGCTTCTAATTTATCAATAATTTTTGGACAAGCATATGGATCTGCAAAATTCGCTGTACCTACTGCTACCGCACTCGCTCCAGCAGAGATAAAGTCAATAACATCCCATTCATCCATAATTCCTCCCATTCCTATAATAGGAATGTTTACAGCTTGGCTCACTTGATAAACCATTCTTATCGCTACAGGTTTCACCGCAGGTCCAGAAAGTCCTCCAGTTACATTCGCTATAATTGGTTTTCCAGTCTTTTTATCTAGCCTTACACCTACTAAAGTATTTATCATTGTAATACCATCAGCTCCACCTTCTTCTACAGCTTTTGCCATGGCTACAATATCGGTAACATTAGGTGAAAGTTTCACATAAACAGGTACGCTAGATACATCTTTTACTTTTCTAGTTAAGTTTTTGGCTGTTTCTGGATCCGTTCCAAATTGAATCCCACCATGTTTTACATTAGGACAAGATATATTTAACTCTAATGCATGAACATTCGGTGCTTTACTTATATGCTCTGCTACATAGACATAATCATCTATTTCACTTCCCGCAACATTAGCAATAATAGGAACATCATATTTTTCTAATTCTTTTAATTTAGTTTCTAATATCTCATGAACCCCAGGATTTTGTAGACCTATTGCATTCAACATTCCACTAGAAGTTTCAGCCACACGTGGTGTAGGATTTCCAAAACGTGGTTCTTTAGTCGCTGCCTTAATCATGATTGCGCCAAGTTTACTTAGATCATAAAAGTTAGCATATTCTAAGCCAAATGCAAAGCATCCTGATGCTGGCATTACAGGATTTTTTAAATCTAACCCTGGTAATTTTACTCGTAATCTTTCGCTCATAAATTCCTCCTATAATGCTATTTCTTTCGAATCATATACTGGTCCATCATAACATACACGTGAGATCGAACCATCGATTTTTTCACAAACACATGCATAACATGCACCTACTCCACAGGCCATTCTCTCTTCTAAAGAAATATACCCCATCTTTTCTTCATCCATCTTAGTTAATGCTTTTAACATAGCAAATGGACCACAACTATAATACTTATCATAGTCAACTTCATAATTTTTTATAACATCAGTAACAAAACCTTTTTCTCCATAACTTCCATCAGCTGTAGCAACATAAGTTGTACCAAGCTCTACAAATTTTTTTCTTCATAAAACACATCTTTCACATTATTAAAACCTAAAATATGTACAGTGTTTACCCCTTGTTTTCTAAATTGCTTTGCTAATTCATATAATGGTGGAACTCCAATTCCTCCACCTACTAACAATGCAGTTTGCCCTTTTTCTAGCGTATAAACATCATATCCTTTTCCTAATGGTCCTAATACGTCTACTAAATTACCTGCTTCTAATTCTGAAATCTTTTTTAGTACCTGCTCCATCTGCTCTGTAGACCATCACAAATGTATTTTTTTCTTTGTTAATTTCACAAATTGAAATTGGTCTTCTTAATAAAAACTCATAGCTGTTACTTACTTTTAATATTTACGAATTGTCCTGGTGTATCCATTTCTTTAACTACATCTCCTTGTAGTTCAATTCTAAATATTTTATCTGCTACTTGTTCATTACTGATTACTGTTGCTAAATAAGTATCCATCCAAATGCTCCTTCTGTAAGAAGAAGGAAAAATTTCCCCTTCTTCATCATTTTTTTATTTTATAGTGGTAATATATCAAATGAGATTGATTCTAAAACTTTTTAGTAGCGCATCTGCTGTATCTAATGATGTTAAACATACAACCTCTTGCTCACTCGCTACACGGCGAATCTTGAATCCGTCTTTTGTTACATCTTTATCTTTTGAAGTAGTATTTACTACTACATCCACATCTCCATTATATATAGCATCAAGTACACTGTAATCACTTTGATTAATTTTTCCTACTGGAGTAACTCTTAATCCGTGTTCATCTAAGTACTTAGCTGTTCCTTCTGTAGCTAATAAGTTGTATCCTAAACCAAAGAAACGTTTTGCTATATTTAATGCTTCTTCTTTATCATCGTCACTAATTGTGAATAAGATATTTCCTTGATCACTTACTTTGATTCCTGCTGCAAGAAGTCCTTTGTAAAGTGATTTTTCTAGAGTTCTATCACTTCCCATTACTTCTCCAGTTGATTTCATTTCAGGTCCAAGAGTAGTATCTACATCTTTTAGTTTTTGGAAACTAAATACCGGTACTTTAGTGTACACATTCTCTGCTTCTGGTAATAGCCCAGTTTCATATCCTTTAGATTTTAGCGTTTCTCCAATGATAGCTCCAGCAGCAAGTTTCGCCATTGGTACTCCTGTTATTTTACTTAAGAATGGTACAGTTCTTGAGCTTCGTGGGTTAACTTCTAGTACGAATACTTCCCCTTTACTGATTACATATTGAATATTTAATAGTCCAACGATGTTTAATCCTTTTTGCTAATTTAATTGTATATTCTATTAACTTAGCTTTTTTCACCTTCTGTTAATGTTTGAGGTGGATATACTGCTATAGAATCCCCAGAGTGAACCCCAGCTCTTTCGATATGCTCCATAATACCTGGAATAATTACTGTTTCACCATCACTAATAGCATCTACTTCTATCTCACGACCAACTAAATATCTATCAGTTAGTACTGGATGTTCTGGTGTAAGTTTTACTGCTGTTTTCATATAACGACGTAGTTCCGCTTCTTCGTACACTATTTCCATAGCTCGTCCACCAAGTACGTATGATGGTCTTACTAATACAGGATATCCGATTTCTTCAGCATTCTTAACTGCTGTTTCTACATCAAAAAGCAGTTTTTCCCAAGTGGTTGTGGAATATCTAATTTATGTAATAATTCTTCAAATTTATCTCTATCTTCTGCATTATCGATTTCTTCTAAAAGCTGTACCTAGAATTTTTCACGCCATGTTTTTTTCTAATTTAGCAGCTAGGTTAATCGCTGTTTGTCCACCAAATTGTACTACAACTCCAAGTGGATTTTCATGATTAATTATCGCCATTACATCTTCTTCAGTTAGTGGCTCAAAGTATAGTTTATCAGAGATTGTAAAGTCTGTAGATACTGTTTCAGGGTTGTTATTAACAATGATTGCTTCGTAACCAGCATCTTTAATCGCCATTACCGCGTGTACTGTTGCGTAGTCGAACTCTACACCTTGTCCGATTCGGATAGGGCCCGATCCTAGTACAACAATTTTTTTCTTATCGCTAACGATTGATTCTTCCTCTTGTTCATAACTTGAGTAGAAGTATGGTGTTTCTGAAACAAACTCAGCTGCACATGTATCAACCATTTTGAATACTGGAGTTATTTTTATATTCTTGACGAAGGTTGTAGATATCATCTTCTGTCACTCCCCATCTGTGGGCAATTACCTTATCAGAGAATCCGTATTTTTTAGCATATTCTAGTAAATCTACATTTCCAACATTGTCTTTTAATTCATGCTCAATATCGATGATATTTTGCATTTTCTCTAAGAAAAACATGTCAATTTTTGTAATATCGTGAATATCTTTTGTGCTTTGTCCACGTCTTAAAGCTTCTCCGATAAAGAATAATCTTTCATCTCCAGCTTGTTTAATCTTGTCAATAATTTCTTCTAATGTGAAATCATCTCCGTTTTAGGTATCCTAGGGTGGTGTACCCCATATTCTAGTGAACGAATAGCTTTTAGTAAACTTTCTTCATAAGTTCTACCCATCGCCATTACTTCACCGGTAGCTTTCATTTGTGTTCCTAGTTTTCTATCTGCATTTTCAAATTTATCAAATGGGAAACGTGGAATTTTACTTACTACGTAGTCAAGTGTTGGTTCGAAACAAGCATATGAGTTTTGTGTAACTGGGTTTATAATTTCATCAAGTGTTAAACCTACAGCAATTTTCGCTGCGATTTTCGCGATTGGATATCCTGTTGCTTTTGAAGCTAGAGCTGATGAACGTGATACCCTCGGATTAACTTCTATAATATAGTATTTGAATGAATTTGGATCGAGTGCAAGTTGTACGTTACATCCACCTTCAATTTTTTTAAAGCTCTAATAATTTTTAATGATACATTACGTAGCATGTGGTACTCTCTGTCTGTTAATGTTTGAGAAGGTGCTACTACTACTGAATCCCCTGTGTGAATTCCTACAGGATCAATATTTTCCATGTTACATACAACAATCGCTGTATCGTTAGAGTCACGCATTACTTCGTATTCAATTTCTTTAAATCCTGCAATAGATTTTTTTCTAATAAACATTGAGTAACTGGTGAATAGTGTAATCCACTACTTACTATTTCTTCTAAATCTTTCTCATCGTAACAGATACCTCCACCTGTTCCTCCCATCGTGAAGGCAGGACGAACGATTACTGGATATCCTATTTCAGCAACGAATTCTCTCGCTTCATCTAGAGTTGTAATAATTGCTGATTCTGGAACTGGTTCATTTAGTTCATTCATAAGGTCACGGAATAATTCTCTATCCTCTGCTTGTTCAATTGAACTTAATTTTGTTCCTAATAATTCCACTCCGTATTTATCTAAGATTCCACTCTTGTGTAGCTCAACCGCAAGGTTAAGTCCTACTTGTCCCCCTAATGTTGGAAGTAATGCATCAGGTCTTTCTTTTCTGATAATTTTACTTACAAACTCAAGAGTTAATGGCTCCATATATACTTTATCAGCGATTTCTTTATCAGTCATGATTGTTGCTGGGTTAGAGTTAACTAAGATAACTTCATATCCTTCTTCTCTTAAAGATAGACATGCTTGAGTTCCAGCGTAGTCAAACTCTGCTGCTTGACCTATTGTAATTGGTCCAGATCCTATTACTAATATTGTTTTTATATCATTACGTTTTGGCATTTTTATTCTCCTTAATTTTGCATCGATACTCTATAATTTCTCAGGTTATTTCCTATTTGTTTTCTTTAAATTCTCTCATATAATCTATAAACTGATCGAATAAGTAGTTAGGATCGTGTGGTCCTGGTGATGCTTCTGGGTGATATTGTACTGAAAATACTGGGTATTTTTTGTGTCGTACCCCTTCACATGTTTTATCATTTACTGATAGGTGTGTAAGCTCTAAATCTGTATCTTTTAGTGAATCGATATCTACACTGAAACCATGGTTTTGTGAAGTAATATCAACTTTTCCAGTTATTAGGTTTTTAACTGGGTGGTTAGCTCCACGGTGCCCGAATTTAAGTTTATATGTTTTCGCTCCGCATGCTAATGAAATAAGTTGGTGTCCCATACAAATTCCAAAAATTGGAATTTTTGGCATAACTTCTTTAAGCATCTCAATTGTTTCTGGTACATCTTCTGGATCCCCAGGTCCATTACTTAACATGATTCCATCTGGGTTAAGTCTGAAAATTTCCGCAGCTGTTACGTTATGAGGTACAACAACGATATCACAATTACGTTCATTAAGTTCTCTTAATATTCCTGATTTCATACCGAAGTCTACTAGTACTACTCTATATCCATTTCCTGAAGATAAGAACGCTTTTTGAGTTGAAACTTGTTCAATTTGGTTCGTTGGTAAGTCAGTTTTTCTAAGATTTTCTAATTGTTCTTCTGGATCCATACAAAGGTCAGTGATTATCCCTTTGATTGTACCGTGTTCTCTTATTTTTCTTGTTAAACTACGTGTATCGATTCCTGAAATCCCTGGAATGTTCAGTTCTTTTAACACTTCATCTAAGCTGTATTCTGTTCTAAAGTTAGAAGGTTTTTTACAAACTTCCCTAACGATAAGTCCTTTAATACTAGGATTAATTGTCTCGAAGTCATCTCTATTGATTCCATAGTTTCCGATTAATGGATAAGTGAATGTTACTATTTGTCCATTGTATGATGGATCTGATAGTGTTTCTTGATATCCAGTCATACCTGTGTTAAATACTACCTCTCCTGCTAGTGCTTTGTTAGCACCGAATCCATATCCTTTATATACTGTTCCATCTTCTAAAATTAGTTGTCTATCGTAACTGTACATCTTTGTTCTCTCTTTCTAAGTTTTTTTATTTTTTTAAACTTCAAATACTTCGCTATCTTTGTATGCAACTTGACCTTCACATAGTGTTAATACTGGTATTCCATAAATTTCTTCTCCTACATACGGTGTATTTCTACCTTTAGATAAGAATTTTTCTGGATCAATTTTCAGTGATTTTTCTAAGTCGATTACTACTAAATCTGCAAAACCACCTTCTTCTAAACGCCCATATGGTAAGTCGAAAGTATCTGCAACTTTTTCCGTCATCAGCTTAACTAGTAAGTCTAGTGAGAATACTCCAGTTTTTACAAACTTCGTATAAAGTTGGCTGAATGCTGTTTCACTTCCAACAATTCCAAATGCAGCTTTTCTCATCGATAAGTCTTTCTCATGAGTAGCGTGTGGAGCGTGGTCTGTCGCTATTACGTCGATTGTTCCATCTAATAAACCAGCGATAAGGGCATTTCTATCTTCACGTGCTCTTAGCGGTGGATTCATTTTCCACATTCCGTTATCTTCTGGTATATCCATTTCATCACTTATTAGGTGGTGAGGACACACTTCACAAGTTACTTTAATTCCTGCTTCCTTCGCTTCTCTTACTACCCTTACTGATTCTTTAGTAGATACGTGACAAACATGGTAGTGACATCCCGCTGCTTCAGCTAAAAGAACATCACGTGCAATCTGAACACTTTCACATACTGAAGGAATTCCTGGTAAGTCTAATTCACGACTTCTACGTCCACAGTGCATGCATCCTCCGCGGATTAATGAGTTATCTTCACAGTGAGCTACGATTGCTTTATTTAATTTAGCAGCAACCATCATAGATTCATACATCATGTTAGCATCTTGTACTCCTCTACCGTCATCACTAAAGGCAAACACATGCTCAGCTAATTCTTCGAAATCAGCATATTCTTTTCCTTCTTCACCTTTTGTTATAGCTCCAAATGGTATTGCTCTAATTACTGAATCACGTTCGATAATATCTAATTGTAATTTTAGGTTCTCATAGTTATCTGGTACTGGATTTAAAGTTCGGCATAGGCATTGCTGTAGTAAATCCACCACGAGCTGCTGCTCTTGAAGCATGATAAATGTTTTCTTTGTATTCAAACCCTGGCTCTCTCCAGTGTACGTGAACATCTATAAATCCTGGTGAAACGAATTTCCCTTCTAAGTCTAATACCCTAGCTCCACTCTCTTCGATATTCTCAGATATTTTTTTACGATTCTTTTTATCTTCAACTAAAATATCTCTTTCTACTAATACACCATTTTCTAAAATTTTACCGTTTTTAAAAAGTAACATATACTTCTCCTTTTTATAAATTATTATCTTTAATTATTTTTTTCTATCATTGCCTGTCTCATGAACATTCCATTTTTCATCTGTTCGAAAGATTACTGATTTAGGTGCTTCAACTAGTTCCGAAGCTATTTCCATATCTCTATTAACAGGTGCCGGATGCATCACTATTGCTGATTCTTTTAATCTTTCATAGCGCTCTTTAGTTAATCCAAAGTTATTATGATATTCATCTTTACTTAGTCCCATCTTAGAGTCATGTCTTTCATGTTGAACTCTTAGCAACATACAAACATCAACTTCTCCAACTACTTTATCAAAGTCTACTACTTCTCCAAGTGTCTCGTCTTTGAAAATATCAGGACAAACAAATCTTACCCTTGCTCCTAATCTAGTAAGCATGTTGTAATTACTTCTTGCCACTCGAGAATTTTTAATATCTCCAGCAATAATAACATTAAGATTTTCGAACGTTCCGAACTTCTCATACATTGTCATTAAGTCAAGTAAACATTGACTTGGATGTTCTCCACTTCCATCTCCTCCACTTAAAATCGGAATATTTAAATTAGTCAGTTCATTATAGTAAGCGTCTTGACCATGTCTAATAACCAACATGTTACAACCTAACATTTCTAACGTTTTACAAGTATCGTATAAAGTTTCACCTTTATTTACTGACGAAGTTGAAGCCTCGAAGTTTATAACATTTAATCTATGTTTGTGTTCAGCTACCTCAAAACTATGTTTTGTTCTAGTTGAGTTTTCAAAAAATAGGTTCGCTACATATAGATCTTCTCTTGGCTCTACCTGCTTACCATTTTTCAACTCTAAAGCTCTTTCTATCAGCTGATAAACTTCTTCATTTGTTAAGTCTGACATTTTTACTATATTTCTCATAGTGCTTCCTCCATTTTGTATAAAAAAATACCTTGTATCCATTTGGCTACAAGGTATGACTATTCATCAACTATTAAATTCAAGTTATTATCTGGGCATAGTTATACTTAAATATATCTATCCTCAAATAAAGTATAAACTTTTAAATTCAATCCCTTGTTAGCCTCTCTGGACTACCTTAAAAAGATTTTATATTTAAATTAATAATATTTCTTCAACATCATCTACTTCATTTAAATGAACTTGTACATTTTCTTTTCTTGAAGTAGGAATATTTTTTTCCAATATGATCGCTCTAATTGGCAGTTCTCTATGTCCCCTATCTACAAGAATCATAAGTCGAATTGCTTTTTGGACGACTAGCATCCATAATAGCATCTATCAGCTGCTCTTACCGTTCTTCCTGTATAAAGAACATCATCTACAATAATTACAACTTTGTTTGTCAAATCAAGTTTAAAACGTGGAACTTTTATTTCAGGTTCGTCACTTATTTTTTTCTAAATCATCACGATAAAATTTTTATATCAAGTGTTTCTACTGGAATATTAGTATTTTTCAATTTCTTTGATTTTTTTGTTTTAATCTTTTTGGCGATATGAATCCCTCTAGTTTGAATACCTACTAAAACAATATCATCTAATTTGTTTTTGTTCGATAATTTCATTCGCAATTCTAGTAATCATTCTAGAAATCATTGTTTCGTCGAAAAGAATTCGTTTTTCATACTTCACCTCAAAAATAGCCTACTCTATTGAGCAGGACAGCATAAATAAACTTGGTTTTCCAATTAATAAATCTTTGCTGACCTCTCTGGATCGCATTAAAGATGTGTTATTCAAATTATCAATATTATATACTATAATAAGAGATTTGTCAAATGTATAATGGATTATTGGAGCAATTAAATGTCTCCAATAATCCACTTTCTTTATTCATCCTCATCCTTTTCTTTCCATCTCGCACTAGCAACCATGACTGAGACAAAACCTAATACTAAAGAAATGCAGCTATAATAATTTTTTTATCATAATTGTCCTCATAAATAGTTTTTATTATTTCTAATTTATTCAAATTTTCAGTACTTCTTTATTCGTAATGTTTATAACCTTCGTTGCAACATTATCGATAAATTCCATATCGTGACTCACAATAATTAGTATACCAGGATATTTCTTTAATATCTTCTCTACCGCTTCTATCGCAACAACATCTAAAAAGTTAGTAATCTCATCTAATAAACAGCACATCTGTTTTTCCTAAAAAGTAAACTCACGAAATAAAGTTTAATTTTCTCACCTTTGCTTAAAACTTTTATCTTTTTATTAATATCGTCTCCTCTGAAAATTTAGTAAAGCTAGTATATTTCTAAGTTCTATATCATCTAATGTAGTAGATTCTTTCACAAATTCAAACAATGTTTTTCTCTTCCTCAAAAAAATATCAAATCTATTTTGTTCAAAATATGCTACTTGTAAAGAAATAGGAATGGACTCTTTCACATAATTTTAGAAAAGTAGTTTTTCCCCTGAACCGTTTTTCCTTTAATTAAAAATCTTATCTCCACTGGCAAAAAGTAAAAACCAGGTGATGTCCAAAGAAATTTTTACCATCTATTTCACAGCTTTTTCGCGTCAATACAAAAAAACTCTTGTTATGAGTTTTCCTTAAATATCTCTAAAAAAATTCAATATCATACTTATCTTTTTAACGGCTTAGGTTTAATATTAGCCTGCAACTTATCTTCTTGTCTTGATATTTTTTTCTGTAATCTCTTTTTCGTTTTTTTGAAATTTTATTTTTTTACACTTATAATTCTATAATCTGATCACTCATATTCTTTGGCTTTCCAGATTTTTTTCCCTGTTCCTCTTTCATCTCTTGGATGCTTTTTCTTTATTTTCTTAGCTTCTTTATTGTACTTTTTGTAGTTCAGCTTCATACTCAGCAGTTTCAATTTCTTCTTGAAACTTGTACTCATGATAATTCCCATTAAATTCTCTCACTGTATTATTTTTCGATTATCCATAACTTAGTACAAACATTATTTAGAAAATTTCTATCGTGACTTGCTATACAAAAAGTTGCTGGAGTTCTTTTTTATAAGATTAGCTATTTTTGCTAGCATTATTATAATCTAAGTATGTTGATGGCTCGTCAAGTAAATATAGCTCAACATTCGATAATAAGCTACTTCTAATCTTGTTTACAACAACTTCTCCACCACTTTTTAAGAAGAGTTTTCTCCAAATTCTAAAAACTCTGATGAAATGTTATTTTTCATCTTTAAGCGAGTCATCTATATATTTTAACAGAGTTGTCTTCCCTGAACCGTTTTTCCCTATTAAACCAATAATATCACCAGTATATATACTCAATTTTTCAATTTTAAATAATATCTTCCCTTGTTTTTTTCAAACTCTATGTTTTTTTAATATTTAATATTTGCATACATTAACTCCTTTTTTTAATAAAATCTCTCTATTAATCTAATGTATCCATGCTCCCACCCCCAAATTGAGTTTCACTAGTGTTTATTTACTCATATTATACCAAAAAAATTAAAAATAATTGAAAGCTATTTCTTTAACAATTCTCTATTTATTAAAATATTTGTGCTATAATTGTATTTATAATTTAAAAATAGTAATCTGGAGGTTTTTATGATTGAAAAAAATTATACAAGATGAACTTGAAAAATTTTATCCAGAAATGATTGAACTTCGTCGCTATATGCATATGCATCCTGAAGTTTCATTTAACGAAAAAAATACAGCGAGATTCATTAAAGAATATTTAGAAAAAAAATTGGAATTACTAATATTAAAAACAAACGTCGGCTTAAATGGTGTAGTCGTAAGAATTAAAGGACAAGATTCTTCAAAAACAATCGCTTTTCGAGCAGACTTCGATGCCCTACCTATAAATGATGCAAAAGATACCCCATATAAGTCTACAATTCCTAATGCAATGCACGCTTGTGGTCATGATGGACACACTACAGCATTACTTGCAACATGTAAAGTTCTAATGGATCATCAAGAAGATCTTCCACATGATGTTGTCGCAGTTTTCCAATATGGAGAAGAACAAGCTCCAGGTGGAGCAAAACCAATGATTGATGCTGGTTGCTTACAAGGAGTCGATGCAATATTTGGAGCACATCTTTGGACACCACTTCCACTTGGAACTTTAGGATATAGTTACAGAGAACTATGTGCAGCTGCAGACAGATTTGAAGTGAAAATTAATACTATGGAAAATGCAAATATTATTGCTGCTGAATTTGTTAGTATGACTCAACAAATAGTTTCCCGTTTTTCTAAACCAAGAGAAACACTTGTCATTACTTTAGGAAAACTTGAAAGCTCTGTTAAAGAAGCAAGTATTACTGGTACGATAAGACATTTCAATAAAGAACTTCACAAAACGGTACTAACTAAGCTTCAGAATTTATGTAAAGCTCTAGAAAATGAATATTCTAGTACCAATATAGAATTTATTTATTATGGTGGATACCCACCTCTTATAAACCACAAAAAAGGAACAATAGAAATAAAAAAAGCAACTTCTAAGATTCTTCCAGATATTAAGCAGATGGAAATTGAACCGCTTATGATTGGAGAAGATTTTGCATATTATGTTGAAGAAGTTCCCGGAGGATTTTTTCTTAATTGGTGCAGGGAATTCTACCTTCGCTAAATATCCACATCACCATCCAAATTTTGATTTTTGAAGAAGAAGTAATGAAACAAACCGCTTCAATATTCTTAACGCTAGCATTTGATTCCGCTAATATAATAAAAAAATCTTAAGGGGAACAATAGATATGAATACATATTTAGTTACTATTTACGGTAAAGGCGGACACGGTGCTGAACCTCATGAAGCCATTGATACAACAGTTATTGCTGGTGAATTTATTAGAAAAAAACTACAAAAATACAAAAAAACATTGAGATTATCTCCGTAAGAAGTGGAGATGCTTTTAATATAATCTCTGGTAAGGCGAAAATTAATTTAAAAACAGATAATTTAGAACAGTTAAAAAAACAATACTATCTTCACTGCTTATATATTACGGTGAGCAGACTAGATTTGAAATAATAGAAAATTAAAGAGACTGAGGTAACTCGAAATCATGATTTCATAGAAATCTTCAAGTTACCTCAGTCTTTATTTTTTAATGATTTATTTCTGTAATATTTCCTTCACCCTTTTTTTGTAATTCTGGTACTACTTCTTTGATAAACCATGGATTTTTTTATTATGCCAACGAAAATTCAATGGTGAAGGGTGAACAATTGGAAAAAAAAACGTGGCAAATACTGTTTATAATTAAATACAGTTTCCGTTAGATTTTGTTGTTTCTCATTTCCCAAGTAATAATCTTGTGCGTATTTTCCTACAAGAATAATAAGTTCAAGATTAGGCATAAGTTCTAAAACTTTATCATGCCATTTTTTTGCAAAGTTTTTTCTTGGTGGTAAATCCCCACTTTTACCTTTACCAGGATAATAGAAATCCATCGGTACTACACCTATTAAACCAGATTTATAAAACATCTCATCATCTATTCCCATCCACTCACGAGTTTAACTCCACTTTTTATCATTGAAGAAAATCTTACTCTCTTGAGCTTTTAATACCAGGCGCTTGACCTACGATTAATATTTTTTTGCTGTACTAGGTGTAGAAAATAAAGGTTCTATTCCTTCATCTGTGTATTTTTTTATTATCACTATCTTCCATTATTTCTTTTTTTAATTGTTCAAAACTATCCATATTTTTCCTCTAGAAATTATTTTCTAATTAATTCAACTACTGCTTCAACTGCTGCTGTTCCTGGGAACATGTCTACTGGTTGAATACGTCTAATTTTATATTTTCTTGTTAAATTTTAAGTCACGTGCTAATGTAGATGGATTACAGCTCACATAAACAATTTTCTTAGCGTCAACCGCTAATAAGTTTTTAGCTAGTGGTCCAAGACCTACACGCGGTGGATCTACTATTGCTACATCGAAGTTGATTCCTTTTTTCTTCCAACGTGGGAACTATTTTTATTAGCGTCTCCTGCAACATAAGTACAGTTTGTTAAATTATTTAATTTAACATTATCATTCGCATCTTTAATTGCAGCAGGGATAATATCAACACCATAAACCTCTTTACAATTACGGCTGACATATTGTCCAATTGTTCCAACTCCACAGAAAGCATCTAATACAACATCTGTTTCTTTTTAGTGCGACAAACTCAACTACTTTATCATAAAGTTTTCTTGTTGCCGGTGGATTTAATTGGAAGAATGACTTAGCCGAAAGTTCATACTTAATATCACCAATTTTTTCAACGATATAATCTGAACCATATAAAGTAACACTTTCTGTTCCCATTACCAGGTGATCTTTTGTCATTTGTAATATTTAGTATTATACTTTTTAACGATTCTTTCACGCTTAAGTTCATTAACGACCTTATCCATATTCTTAATCTTATCAGTATTCGCTACAGAATGTTACTTGAACATCCCCATTATAAAATGAAGTTCTTGTAGCAATATATTTAACACCGTAATTCTTTTTATTTGTAGAGATTTCTACTTTGTATTTTTCCAAGTAATCTCTTAGCTAAGTTTGTTATTTTTATTACCATTTTCGTGTAATGCTAAATCTTCATTAATTTCAACTAAATCATTAGAACCTTCTCTATATAATCCCTGCAATAACACGCCCATTTCTAACAGCTAAAGGAAATTGATTTTTTTGTTACGATATCCCTTCAGTTACAGGACTAGCTAATGTTTTTTTAATACTAACTTATCAGGTTTTGGTAGCCTATAGTATTTATCAAAAGCATCTAACAAAATTGTACGTTTATATTCAAGTTGTTTTTCATAGCTAACATGAGCTAAACCATAAGCTCCACTCTCAGCATATTCTCTTTTGATTTCTACTCTATACGGACTAGGTTCTTTTTACTTTAACAAGTTTACCAATAATATATTTTTGGTGTTTCCTCAACTATTTCTAAACTATAACTTCGTCAGGTAGTGCACCTTTTTACGAAAGTAATTTTTCTTTTTATAATATCCTATCCCTCACCATTAATTCCTATTTTTCTTAATTGTAAGTAAGACGTTTTAGTTTTTTACCGTTTTTATTTTTTTCATCGTATCCTCATTCATAAAAGATAAGCTGAGTAAAAGCAAAACACTCCCACTTCAGCTTATCCAATTCTACTATTATTTTATAGTTTTAATTTCGTTATCTAATTCTTCTACTAATGCAATTAATCTATCAATTTGAGTTAAATCAACTTTTTCAGGTTCAATATTTTTCTAACTCGCTTTGCAAAAATCTTCAAATTTCGTTTTTAATTCTTCTAAAATATTATTAGGCATAACATTCTCCTTTTTGTTCTCTATTCCATTATAATATAAATTCATAAAAATTCAACTCATATCACAAAAATTAATCAATAATTTTAACTATTACTAATCACCATACATTCAGAAATAAATAGTCCATCTTATATTAGCGTTAATTATATATTATTAGTAGAAAGAAAAATCACTATTTACGTAAATATTATTAATAGACTTTTAATATATTTTAAGGTACTATTAAAGTTAGGAGTGGTATATTATGAATTATATTAATTTACAATTATTAAACATTGATATTTCAAGTGTTTTTACTATATAACTTCTATTTTTTTAACGATATAAAACTTTGATATTGTATTAACTATATTTTTAATAATAAATACTTTATTAGCATTTTCTATTGTTTTTTTATAGAATATCAGACTACTACGTCTTCTTGGGCATGGATATTAGTTCTATTTCTATTTCCATACCTAGGTTTTTGTTCTTTATTTAATATTTGGAAGACCTATATATAGGGAAAAAAAATCTTTCCTTTTTCAGATGATGAGAAGATAAAATATCAACAAAATCTATTGAAAAGGGAAACTCCCTTATGAAATCTCAAAAATGAACAAGTAATACTCAAAACATAGAAATCTAATAGAATTAAATTTTGAAACAGATAAATCATTCTTGTCAAAAATAATAAAATACAAATTATTACAGATGGAAAAAGAAAAATTTAGATTATTATTTGAAGATATTAAAAAAATGCTAAAAAGCTATATTCATATTCAATATTATATCTTAAAAAAAGATGGAATCGGTAAAACAACTCTTTCACCTACTAGAACAAAAACTTCTAGAAGGGTGTAGATGTATATATTCTTTATGATGATATTGGTTCAAGAAAATTAAGTATTTCTTCATTAAGAAAACTTACTAAAAACAATGCAAAAATAAAAACAATTCTTTAAATCAAAACTTCCACTGATTAATTTTTCGTATGAATTACAGAAATCATAGAAAAATAGTTACAATAGATGGTAATATTGGTTATACTGGTGGATTTAACGTTGGGGATGAATATCTAGGATTAGATAAAAAATTTGGATACTGGCGAGATACACATCTTCGAATTGAAGGAGAAGCTGTAGGATCTTTTGGAGTATCGTTTTATAGATGACTGGAATTCACAGTCAACTAAAAAAACAGAACAACTAGAATTAACTTCTGATCGTATTTCAACACCTGTTGATAATTATTTACCAATTCAATTGGTTTCTAGTGGCCCTGATAATAAACTTCAAAAATCAAATATAGCTATCTATATATGATTTCGAGAGCAAAAAATACATCTATATTCAGTCACCCTACTTCATTCCCTGATGAAAGTGTTATGGATGCATTAAAAATGGCAATATTATCCGGAATTGATGTTAGAATTATGGTACCTAATAAACCTGATCGTATGTTTGTTTATTGGGCAACATACTCATTTATTGGAGAATTAGCTGAATTAGGGTGCGAAAGACATATATTTACGAAAATGGATTTATTCATACAAAGATGATTATCATCGATGATGAAGTCTCAAGTTTAGGAAGTGCAAACTTTCGATTATAGAAGTTTTCAAACTAAACTTTGAACTTAATGCATTTATGTATGACTATAAAACTACAAAAGAATTTAGACATCTTTTCTTAAAAAGATATAGAAAAAGTCTTCACTAGTTTCTTTTTGAAAAAAATATCAACAAAGAAGTTTACTAATAAAAATTAAAGAAGCCTTTTGCAAGGTTGATTTCACCGATTCTTTAGTTGTTTTATATTAAAAAAATATGATATATTAATACATATGTACACATAGGAGGACAAAATTTAATGAAGAAATTTAAAAAGCTATTTTTACCTATAGCTCTTAGTATATCAGTTATAGGTTTAGCAGGATGCTCTACTGGAGGAACAAAATATATTTCTAGTAAAGCAGGAGATGTAACAGAAAAAAAGATATCGTAGAAAGTATTGGGAGCTAGTCAACTTTCAAAAACAGCTACTAGTATGATGATTCAAAAAGTACTTTCTAGACAAATATAAAAATAAAATCGATCAAAAACTATCGATGAGCAACTTCAAAAAAAGCTCAAGAACAATACGGTGGTAAAGATAAATTTGAACAACTTTTAAAACAACAAGGATTCACTCTTGATAAATATAAAGACGGTCTAAAAGTTAAAGCTGCTCAAACATTATTAATTAACGACTACGCTGGAACTAACGATGACAAACTTAAAAGAAAGCTATGAAAAAATAAACACCAATATCACTTAGCTCACATTCTTATAAGTGTTAAAAGTGAATCAAATCCAAATGGATTAAGTGATGAAGAAGCTAAGAAAAAAAGCAGAAGAAGTACTTAAAAAACTTAAAGATGGTGGAGATTTTGCTACATTAGCAAAAGAAAATTCTAACGATACTGCTAACGCTTCTAACGGAGGAGACTTAGGATGGTCTTCTAAAGAAGATAATTCATTTGTTAAAGAATTTAAAGATGCGACATACTCATTAAGTAAAGATAAAAATATCAGATGTTGTAAAAACTTCATTTGGATATCACATTATTAAAGTATTAGATGAAAAAGACTCATCATTTCGACGAATTAAAAACCAGCATTAGCTGAAAAAAAGCGCTGAAGAAGCTGTTAAAAAAGATAGCACAATCGTAAGTAAAGCTCTTAAAAAAATTATTTCGAAGAGTATAATGTTAAATCAAGCAACAGCGATGTTGAAGCATACATTAAATCAATGCTAGAAGGAAATACTTCAGCTCAATAATAAAATTCATAAAGACGACTAATAGCAACAGCTTTTAGTCGTCTTTGATTAATATAATAAAGATTAGAGAAATAACTCATGTAAATTATTTTCTAATCTCCTATATTAATTAACTAACATCATCACGAGCACCTAGAATCTCGATAGCATTTTTTTATTCTATCTTTTGTAGGGTGGATTAATATCATTTAATTCATAATCTATTCCTAATTCTTTATATTTGAATTTAGCCATATCATGGTAAGGTAATACTTCTACACGCTCAACACCATGTAATGTATCAATATATTCACGTAATTTTTTTAAGTAATAATCATCATCTGTCCATTTTGGAACAAGCACGTGTCTAATCCACATTTTAGCTCCATGTTCACTTAAGAAATTAGTAAATTGAATAATATTTTTATTTGTACGTTTAGTTAAACGCATATGGTGTTCATCATCAATATGTTTAATATCAACTAAGAACAAATCAGTTAGAGATATCAATTCTAATACTTTTTCATTCATGCTTGGAGCATTTACATAGAAACCACCGCAGTATCATACACAAGTATTAATACCAATTTTTTTCAATTCTCTAAAAAGCTCTAAAATAAAATCGATTTGTAGTAATGACTCTCCACCACTTACCGTTACTCCTCCGCCTTCACTAGCTTCAAAGAAATCACGATATTTTACTATCTCTCTTGTTAATTGATCTACTGTCATAACTTTAGCATCAGGATTATGCATTTTCCATGTATCTGGATTATGGCAGTATTTACATCTTAACATACATCCTTGGAAGAATACTACATATCTTATTCCAGGACCATCTACATTACCAAAAGATTCAACTGAGTGAACATTTGCTGTTAATTCTTTTTTCTCTTCTGCAGAATTCACTTTTACTTTTTCCATTTCCATATGCGATCTCCTCCTTCTGCTATTTATAGTTTAATTATAACGTATACATCGCTATTTTGTAAACACTTTTATAGTATTATTTACTACTAATTAATCTAAAAAGTGGAGGCCTGTAGCCTCCACCTTCTTACTATTTATTCACTTAATTACATGAATTGGTGCATTGTACGGCTTAATACGTCACGTTGTTGTTCTGGAGTTAAACTGATTAGACGTACAGCGTATCCTGATACACGAATTGTGAAGTTTGGATAATCTTCTGGAGATTCAATAACTTTAAGTAATGTTTCTTTATTGAATACGTTAGTATTTAAGTGGTAACCACCTTTTTTGAAGTATCCATCCATCATTGCTGTTAAGTTTTTGATTTGGTCTTGTTTAGTTTTACCTAATGAGCTTGGTGTAAATGCAGCAGTTAAGCTGATTCCATCACGGCTGTATTCATATGGTAATTTAGCTACTGAGCTTAAGCAAGCTAGAGCTCCACTTTGGTCACGTCCGTTCATTGGGTTAGCACCTGGAGAGAATGGTTCTCCTGCACGACGTCCATCTGGAGTGTTACCAGTTTTTTTACCGTATACTACGTTAGAAGTAATAGTTAAGATAGATGTTGTAGTTTCATCTGCACGGTAAGTTGGGTGTTTTTTAAGTTTAGTCATGAATGTTTTTAGTAATTCAACAGCGATTTCATCTGCACGGTCATCGTTGTTACCGAATGTTGGGAATTCACCTTCAACTTTGTAGTCTACAGCTAATCCAGTTTCATCTTCGATTGGAGTTACTTTAGCATATTTAATAGCTGATAAACTATCCACTGCTACTGAGAATCCAGCGATACCAGTTGCCATGAATCTTCTAACTTTAGTATCGTGTAATGCCATTTCTAAGCTTTCGTAAGAATATTTATCGTGCATGTAGTGGATTACGTTTAATGTATTGATGTATAGTTTACATAACCATTCCATGAATACATCGAATTTAGCCCAAACTTCATCGTAGTTTAATACACCACGTAGAGGTTCTGTTTTAGGTCCAACTTGGATTCCTAATTTTTCATCACGTCCACCGTTGATTGTGTATAGTAAAGCTTTAGCTAAGTTAGCACGAGCTCCGAAGAATTGCATATCTTTACCAGTAGTCATACCACTTACACAACAAGCGATAGATTTATCACAAGTTCCTAAGAAGTCTGCTAATAATTCATCACTTTCATATTGGATAGCACTGTGGTTAATTGAAGATTCAGAACAGAATTCTTTGAATCCAGTTGGTAATTTACTAGACCAAAGGATAGTTAAGTTTGGTTCTGGAGAGTTACCCATGTTATCTAATGTGTGGATGAAACGGAAGTCAGTTTTAGTTACTAATGATCTTTCAGCGTCTAACATTTCACCTACGATTAATGTAGCCCAAATTGGGTCACCAGAGAATAATTGGTTATATTCTGGAGTACGAGCAAATTTAACGCAACGTAATTTTAATACTAAGTGGTCAATTAATTCTTGAGCTTGAGACTCGTTAATTGTTCCATCTTGTAAATCTCTTTCAATATAAATATCTAAGAATGTAGCGATATTACCGATTGACATTGCAGCACCGTTTTGTTGTTTGATAGCTGCTAAGTAACCGAAGTATAACCATTGAACAGCTTCTTTAGCTGTAGTAGCTGGTTCAGAAATGTCGAATCCGTAGATTTTAGCTAATTCTTTTAATTCACCTAAAGCACGAATTTGTTCGTTAACTTCTTCACGGTCACGAATAACGTGTTCAGTCATAACACCGTCAGCTCCGATTTGAGCTAAGTCTTCTTTTTTCCAAGCGATAAGTTGGTCAACACCATATAAAGCTACACGACGGTAGTCCCCGATAATACGACCACGTCCGTATGCATCTGGAAGACCAGTGATTACACCAGATTTTCTTACTAAACGCATTTCTGGAGTATATGCATCGAATACACCTTGGTTGTGAGTTTTACGGTAGTCAGTGAAGATTTTAATAACTTCTTCGTCTACTTCGTATCCGTATGCTTTACAGCTGTTAACAGCCATGTTAATACCACCGAATGTCATTAACGCACGTTTAAGTGGTTTATCAGTTTGTAACCCAACAACTTGTTCTAAATCTTTTTCAATGTATCCAGGTCCGTGAGATAAAGGATAGTTGAAGGAATACTAGTATCCATATCTAATGTTCCACCAGCTAAACGTTCTTGACGCATTAAATCATTGAATTTTTCTACTAATTTAGTAGTTGCTTCAGTTGGTCCTGCAAGGAAAGATGCATCTCCTCTATATTCAGTATAGTTAGATTTAATGAAATCTACTAAATCTACCTCTGTTTGCCATTTACCACCAACGAATGCTTTTTCTGCAACTGTTGTCATATTAATGTCACTCCTTAAAAATTTTTTTATTATATATGTGATAAATAAATTTATTAATTAAACTATTTGTTACACTCTTAGTGTATCGCATACATATTACTAAGACAATATTTTTTTCTTATTCAAATTGTGTACAATTTTGTGAACTCTAGTACTAATACAGTAAATATGAAATTCTGAATTCTCTATTTAAATTAATAGTAAAAATATTACTGTGTATTTTTTGAAAACCCTAATTGCAAAAAAACGATGAAAACGTTAACTTTAGCCATTTGTTTTTCTATAGATATTTTATATCTCTAAGAAATCTGTTATTATACTGTAATTATTTATATAGAATATATTTGGTAGACATATATAAAAAAATATCATATTTTTTTACAAAAATAAAGAGGTAAATGATAGATGGTATCGTTTACCTCTTTAATTTCTATTTATCAAATAAATTTGATAAATTTCCATAACCCTCTTTTTCTAAATCTTCCTTCTTAATAAACCTTATCGAAGCACTATTTATACAATATCTAAGCCCTCCCAGTTCACTTGGACCATCTGGAAAATACGTGTCCTAAATGAGCATCTCCCACTCTACTTCTAACTTCAATTCTTTCCACTAGATGCGAATTATCTTTATAGTACCTAGTGACTTCACTTTTCAATTGGTTTTGAGAAACTTGGCCACCCGCAATGAGATTTAAATTTATCTTTTGAAGAAAATAATGGTTCACCTGTTGTTATATCTACATATACTCCTTCTTCAAAAACTATCCCAATATTGTCCAGTATACGGACTCTCAGTTGCACTTTTCCATAGTAACTGCATATTCTAAATCAGATAATTCTTTTTAGTTCATCTTTAGATTTTTTTCAAAATCATCTGGATTAATTTTTATTTGTTCATCCATTTTTAAACATCTCCTTTATTATTAATATATTGTTTTAAATCTTCTATTATATTATTACCATCTTTTTAGCCCTAAGTTATAGACATAGTTTAGTTTTTCAGTATCTTTTTCTAGTCTTTTTACAGTAATATCCTCACTTGGTCGTATAACAAATACTTTCCCTTGTTTTTCTAATTCTAGTATTCGTTCAACCGTTTCATTATAGTCTTTATATCTATTCTCCAACTTTTTCAATTAAATGCGGATATTTCTTATAAAAATAACTTAAATTGTAAACTTATTGATTTTTTCTTTCTATATGTAATAGGTCTTGTTAGTATAACAATAATTTTATCAAAAGTTTTGTTTTTCAAAGAAGTCTATCGGTATGCTATTAGCTATTCCACCATCTAAATACTTTTTCTCATCTATCTCAATTATTTCCGAAATAAATGGAAGTGCAGAAGTTGCTCTTAACGTCTCCATTTGTTTGTAAGGATCTGTTATTTCTATAAACTCCCGCTTCTCCATTTTCTATATTTGTTACAGTAGCATAGAAATTTGTCTTTGAATTTTTTTAAATGTTTTATTATCAAAAACATCAAGTTGAAATGGAACTTTATAGTACGTAAAAGTCTTTATTTATTAAATTACCTGTTCTTATCCAACTTTTTAAACTCATATATCTTTTATCATTAATATAATTAACATTGTATCGTAGTGCTCTTCTAGGTTGTTTAGAAACATAGTTTACTCCAAAAAGTGTTCCTGCAGAAACACCAACAATATCAGTAACTTCTATATCATTTTTCTAAGAACACATCAAGGACACCTGCTGTAAATAATCCTCTCATAGCTCCACCTTCTAATACTAAACCTACTTTCATTCAATCACACTCCTTTTTTTAAATTGATACTATTATATCATCTTTTTTTCATTAGTTTAAATAAATTTACTCGGGTACTAAGTTATGTTACTATTTAAAATGAGAAAAATAATTTAATTCGAGTTACATATGAACATACTACTAATCGGTGGCAATGGCTTTGTTGGAAAAAGCATTAATTAAAGAATTTAAAAAAATACAATGTAAAAAGTCAGCTATTTATCTGAGATCTCAAAAACTACTCTATCTCTAAAGATGAAGCAACATGGATACAGGGCGATATTTTTTGATATCGAAAATATAGTAATCAATGAAAAAAATATGATATAGCCATTCATTTAATTGGAACAATTAAAAATAAAAAGCTATATTCAAAACTAAATACAGAAAGTGTAGCACAGACAATTCAAACTATGTCAAAAACAGAATATAAATAAACTTGTCTACTTTTTTTGCAAATGGAGCTTCAAACAATATTTAGAAAGCAAACATAACGGAGAAAAAAATTAGTAGTAGATTCAAAAAGCTAAACTATCTTATTATACGTCCAGGGCTTATGTATGGTAAAGAAAGACTTTACCTCTTATTTCAATATATTACCTATTAAATTCTTTTTCAAAAATTAGGTATACCATTTTTCAAAAATGTATATCCCCTTCCAGTTGACAAAAGTAGCAAAGACAGTAGTTAAAACTATTCTCGACAATACTGATTCAACTATTATTGAAATAATAGATATGAAATAACTATTCAGGATGACTTAAAATCTTTGTTTCTAAATAAAACAAGTTTTTTAAGTCTATTTTTTATGACATTTGTCATATTACTTTATGACATTACCTACTAAAAGACACTCTCCTACTTTGATATAATTTAATTATCAAAGATGAGGTGAACAAAATGTCATTAAATAACATTATAGAAGTAAAAAAATATAACAAAAAAACAATTAAAGGAAAAAAATATCTTAGACGATATTTCTTTTAAAGTAAATTCTGGTGAATGTATTGCTTTAATTGGGCCTAAATGGAGCTGGTAAAACTACTTTAATGAATTGTCTACTTGGAAATAAATTTATCAATTCAGGCTCAATAAAAATTAATTCTTTAAATCCAGGAAACCAAAAAGCTAAAAGAATTTCTTAACATACTTCCTCAGGAAAACGTTGTTCCTGAAAAACTAAAAAGTAAAAGAATTACTTGGCTTTATTCAAAAATTATATAAGAATCCATTAACAAATGAAGAAATCGATGAACTACTAAGATTTAATGATTCTCAAAAAGATAATTTCGCTTCTAAATTATCTGGTGGTCAAAAAAAGATTATTATCTTTTATTATCACATTAATAGGAAGACCAAAAATTAATTTTTCTTGGATGAACCAACAGCTGGAATGGATACATCAACACGTATTAGATTTTTGGGAAATAGTGAATAACTTAAAAAAATAAAGGACTAACTATTATTTATTCTTCACATTACATCGAAGAAGTAGAACATACTGCAGATAGAATCTTAGTTCTAAATAAAGGAAAACTAGTTCGTGATACTACTCCACATGCTATGCGTGCTGAAGAAATTGAAAAATACTTCACACTACCTATAAAAATATCTAGATTTATTAAAAGATAATAATATTATAAATAATTTAGAAATAAAAACAGATAATATTAATTTCTTAACAAAAAAACCAGATGAAATATGGAACATATTACAACAAGCTGGTTGTACATTTAAAGAAATCGAAATTCAAAAATAGAACACTATTAGATAGTATTTTTGTAACTACAAAAGATAATGGAGGAGCTAAATAATGAAAAAAATCTTACCAACTTATTAAAACCTAGAATTTATATTTATAAAAAGAAACTTAACTAATTTTTATTATGGGATTAGGTTTTCCAGTTATTTTCTTTATACTATTTTCTGGAATGCAGACAATTTGACGATCCTGAAACAAAGATACGTGTAGTGAAAGATATGTTAATATCTATGTCTGCATTTAGTAGTATAAGTTTCGCACTGTTTTTCTCTTCCTATCTCTATAAAGGAAGATGAGAAAAATAACTATCTACATATATTGAATAATTCTCCAGTAAAAATATCTGAATATTACCTTTGCTCGTTTTATTCGTCTAATAATAACATTTATTATTTCAATAGTTGCAGTGTTTGTCGTTGGTCATGTTGTTAGGGGCGTTAATATGACGGCTCGTGAATGGATTATATCAGCTGTACTAATGCTTATTGGAGTATTACATTTTTTTAGGTATGGGATTACTTCTAAGTCTTATTAAATCAGAAGAAAAAAACTTTCATTACTTGCTAATATATTATACCTAGGACTTGCTATGTTAGGGTGGACTTTGGTGGCCTACTTATCTTTTTCCCAGAATGGTTACAAAATATATCTAAACTAACACCCTACATATCATTTATTAGAATTCGTTAATAAATATATTAAAGAGATATTTTTCTCTTATAGATCGTTAGCAATTCTTCTAGCTTACTCAGTTGTATGTATAATTGCTACATTGGTAATAAAAAAACAGAAGAGAATCAAAATAATAACGTAGAGTGCGGATAAATTATTCACACTCTTATATTATTATGGTATTATTAAAGAATAAGGAGATTAAAATGTATAAAAAAATTATTAAATTTATTAAAGGGGAACTATGGATTTTATTTATCTCTAGTATTCTTTATATTCCCTATTGCATATATTATTGATGGAAGTTACCCTAAATATGTATTATTCTTGACTTTTTTTAGTAATTACTTCATATATAGGAATGTTATATACAAAAAAATAGAATTCTTATTTTTAGAGTGGTTTTATTTGACTGCTTATATCAGCTATGCGACCATTGTTTTTTTAATCCAATGAATATTCTATTTAGTTTTTATCTAAGTAATCTACTCGTTTGGCATTTTCAAGATAAATATTTTACTTATAGGACAATTAGTTTTTCATAACAATAAATTGTCTAACATTGTATATAATTGCTAATCCGACTTTTAAACATTGGTGATAAAATTGTCCTATTTATTTTTGTTCTATGTGTATCATAACCTATTTTTTTCACAAAAAAATATAGTTACGAAAGAAATAAATTAAAAATGAACGTTTAAAAACACAATGAACATATTAATCTACTTCTTGCTGAGAATGAAAGAAATAGAATCGGACGCGACTTACATGATAGTATTGGTCATACTTTTTGTAATGCTAAAATTAAAAAGCAGAACTAGCTAGAAAAATATTTAGAAAAAATAATATTGAAGCAGCAGAAAATGAACTTAAAGAAATCAGTGAAATCAGTAGCGCTTCTATGACAGAAACACGATCTATAATTAATAAATTAAAACATAGAAGTATTAATGAAGAATTAAAAGTCATTTCGGATATTATGACAATGGCTGATATTTCATTAGATATTAAGACTAATATGACTACGTCTCCATCTCAACTGATTGAATGGACTATTACAATGGTTCTAAAAGAATTAACGAATAATGTTATTAAACATAGTAATGCTAATAAATGCAATATTGAAATAAATGAATCTAGTAATAACTACACTGTTATTATCTTTGATAATGGAAATGGTTTTTGAGAGTATCGATGGAACAGAACTATCTTCTATAAGAGAAAGAATTAAACTAGTTAATGGAGTAATAAATATAATATCAAAAAAATCTCCTACAACTATCAAAGTAACAATTAGTAAATAAAAAAAGGAGGACAATATGAAATTACTTATTGCTGAAGATCAAAGTATGTTACGAGATGCAATGGCAACATTATTATCAATGGAAGATAGTGTTGAAAGTATACTTCAAGCTAAAGATGGAAAAGAAGCTATAAATTTAATTTCTACTAGTGATATCGATGTAGCTATACTTGATGTAGAAATGCCTGAAGCAACAGGATTAGACGTACTGGAATACATTCGTAGTAATAACATACATTGTAAAGTTGTTATTGTGACGACCTTTTAAACGCATGGGCTATTTCGAACGCGCTATAAAAAATAACGTAGATGCCTACGTCTTAAAAGATCGTTCAATCGATGAACTTATGAAAACTATAAACAATGTCTTAGCAGGACACAAAGAATACTCACCTGAACTAATGGAAAATATCTTCAATAGTCATAATCCATTAACAAATCAAGAAAAAAATTATTCTTATAAAAAAATTAAAGAAGGATTATCGAATAAAGAAATCGCTAATGAACTGTTTTTATCCGAAGGAACTATTAGAAACTATATCTCTAACATCCTGACAAAATTAAACTGCAAAAAAACAGAACAGAAGCTGTAAAGAAATCTACTGAGGAAGGATGGCTTTTAGATGACAAGAAAACTCGCTATAAAATTATCATTACTTTCATCAATTATATACATAGCACTAACAATACTATACTTTTTCAAGTGTAATATCAAAAATTAATCATTCTGACAGTCCTAGCGCAGGCGCTGGTTTAGGAATGCTACTTGCATTTCTAATGCCACACTACTTTATGCTTTTAATAGCTGTTATTTTTAATATTGTTATCTCATTAATAAAAATTTACAAAAAAATTATTTAATAATTATAAATATTATATTGTATATCATCGCTGGCACTAGGGTTTTATTTTAGGATTTTGTTTTAATTATTTCTATTATTTTTCCAAATAATATTCTTGATAATTGCATACAATAAATAGAAAAAGGAACAACTAAATCATAATTTGTATTTTTTTCTTTTCTCATGATATAATGTGAATATACATTAGGAGAGCATATAAACTCCGTTCCCTAATGGTTTTATTTGCAGACTTTTTCAAAAGATTTCAAGAATTGTTAACACTGTTGCTAAGCCCAACAACTTATCTTTATGAGAATCTGCTTTTTTTATTTTTTTAAAAATAAATAAAAACAGGAACAACTCTAAATCATAATTTTTTTATAAATTGATTTTTTGTTGTTCCTTTTATTTTATTTAACCAAAGAATAGCTAATGTCGATTAATTCTTTTTATTGTCTCCAATTTGATATTTTTATCTAACACTATGCTTATCCAATGCTTTTTATTCATATGATATGCTGGGAAAATATTTTTATTATCAATAATTTCTAAAAATTTTTATCCGTTGGATATTTTACATTTAAAATTTTTCACTTTAGTTGTAATATCAGTATTTTTATTCAATTTGTTATAATCTACATCTGAAAACAAAGCATACCATTTATTTTTTTCATTTACAAATGCCAATATATCAGGATGTTTTTTAAAAAGGATTAACACTGTTCTCACCGTATTTACTTTTTACAATAGTCTATAACTTCTAAATTTATTTTTTTCCTGATTCATCAGCTAACCCTAATATTGAACTTAGTAGTTTCTCTACATGTTCTCTAATATTTTTGATACCGTTTCACCCTACAGCACTAGCTACACTAAATAATGAATAAATATCATCATATTCTAAATCATAAACTTCTATCATAAGTTGGCTATTAACAAATATTATTTCTATTAAGAAGTTACCATCTAAAATTTCTTTTCGATATATTAATTTTTCTGCTTCTTCCCTAAATCCATACTGTAAAAGTTTTTTCTTTAGAAAGTTATATTTTTTTCTACATCAATTATTTTCATAAAACTTTTTTATTCGAATCTAGCTCTATCATGACTTTGATTCCACTTGTCTACCTCTGGTCCTTTTTGGCACAATAGTTTTACCTGCTGATACATAATATCCAACCTTATTGCTTCAAAAGTCCGTTGTAGATCCGAGATCCTGGTGTTTGATATAAAGTCTTTTTAAGTAGTTGAAAATATTAGGATATTCCTCGATTCTTTTTTTATTCGCAGAATATAATCCGTAATAAACTACATCAAAACGAATCATAGTAGTATAGAAACGAATATCTGTTTCTGTTATCGTATTTCCATGGAAGTATTTTTGATTTGATAAACGATCCTCTACTACATCCATCATGTCGAAAAATCTATCGAATGCCTCATCATATTTTTCTTGACTTTCAGTAAATCCCATTCCATATACACCATCATTAATAGCCACAGCTAATTTTTCATTCCACTCATCAATTTGATCTGCAAGATGCTCAGGATATAAATCTACCTTAGTATTTTTATGTAATTGTTTAAACACTGTAGAAAACTCATGAAGTATCTCCGCTGATTCTTTTCTAACTACTTTTCCTGTAGTAACATCAACAAGCACAGGTACTGAATATGGTCCTTCATAATCTGAATCACTATTTAAGTACACATCTTTAATTTTTGATTGTTTTAAAACTGGATCTAGCCCATCTTTATCTAAACTAAATTGCCATCCTTCTTCTCCACGACGATAATTCAATGTTCCTAAACTAATCGCATTATCTAATCCTAGTATTTCTCTTGCTATAACTGCTCTATGTGCATAAGGACAGACCGCAGTCCAAAATAGTCTATATCTTCCTTCCTCTATAGGTTGTTCCTCTGTTCCAAATGGTTTACTAAAAATTTTTTTCATGTGATTTTTCTCCTTTTTAATTTTTCTATAAATTTTTCGCTTCTTCATAAATATACATAACGTTCAAAGTATGTTCTTTTCTGATCATTCATGAATTTAAAATCTTTATTATTTATAACTTCAACGAATTTTTTTAAACTCAGCAAACATTCTATGTGAATGGATATTATTATTTTCCTCTATAAAAGTTATCTTTTTGTTTGAATACTATAATTAGGAACTTCATTTGTAGGACCAATAACCTTTAATTATACCTTGGTCTCCTTGAATATTGACATAACTATTATTAAAAGTATCTTTAGTCGCTATGCATACTACTTTAAAGTTATCATATTCTAATAGAAGAATGCCAGAAGTATCAACATCATTGACTATATTTGGTGAATAATGTACTTTATTAGGTTTACCAAATAATCCGACAACAAAATGAATGTTATAAATATTTAAATCGCCAAGCACTCCTCCACCTTTACTCTTATCAAAAACAGGTGCAAGGATTCCATTTTTAAACGCTTCATATCTTGAAGAAAGTTGGGGAAAAAAATTACACTCAACAAGTCGTATTTCTCCTATGTTATCAATATTATCTTTTATATCAAGATAATTTTTTGATATTGATTTGTTATTGCTTCTATTAAAACCAATCCTCTAGCTTCAGCAATTTCAAATAATTCTACAGCTTCATTATACTTTAAGGTAAAGGTTTCTCGCAAATAACATTTTTTTACCAGCTTCTAAAAGCTTTCTTAGCAACTGAATAATGCAAAATTATTTGGAACTGCAACATAAATTGTATTTACTTCTTTATTTTTCCAGACAAAGATCGATATCAGTATATATATTCTTAATATTATATTTAGACTGTAATTCTTTTAAATTTTTCAATATTCCTAGCTGTTATAGCTTCTAATTTAATTTCTGGAAGTTCATGAGCAAAAAGATAAGAAATCTTTCACTATCATACCAGATCCTATAATTCCTAATTTCATGTTTTCCTCCAAACTACTATGTGTCCTTTAATTATATCTTTATAAACTCACACTAGCAACTTTTCTGCATAAAAAGGAATCATGAGCTTTTAAGCTCATGATCCTTCTCATCAGTCCTAAATTTTTGGAGACTCTAAAAAGACCCTAAGGAATGGAGTCCTTAGGTCTTTACTCTATCTAACTATACTAACTAATTGCTTTATATACATATTTTACACTGTTTTCTTTGATTTTTACAAATTATAATATAGAATCAAATAAATAAAATCCTATAGAATTATTAGTAAATCTACTAATTTTAGTCATAAAAATACCACCCTTACTAGAAATACTTTTTTTGTCGTGCTAAATAAGCTAAAGCAGGTGCTAATTGAAATAAAACTGCTTCATAATATTCTTTTTCTTTTTCAATTAACAAAATAGCTTTTCTTATACAATTCTCTCTCTTTTATTCCAACCTCTTTATCTAATATCAAATTATATAAATCAGTTAAAATTTCTTCTTCTTTAGGAAAATAATTAAACATATAAAATTCCTAATAATTACCAATTAATAGTTGGTTTCAATGGTGAACCACTATCATTCGCAATAGTAGTATACTGTGAAAAAAGTAGTAACTTCTGTACTTCCTTTTGCATCAGCTATATTAAAAATTAAAAAAACATACTACCTGATAATAAAACAAAAAAATAATTTCTTTTTCATAATAATAGAACCTTCTTTCTGCTATTTTTTTAGAAATTTTTAACATTTTTTTGATATTAGAAATAAATTATTAGATTTATTTTAAAGTAAAAAAATAAAAAAATACAAGTCTTTTATTTAATTTTTTTAAAAATATTTTTTAAAACATCACTCTTTATACTCTGTCAAAAATACTTTCTATTTCTTTTAATTCTTTTTATAAACTTACTATCTTTATGCCCTATATATACAATCTTTCTTCTACTCTTGTCATTGCTACATAAAAGCAATCGTCTTTCTTCTTCTACATTTGTTTCTAAGAATACATTTTTTATCTAACTTTTTCATAGTTTGCTTTTATACAAATAAGGATAATCCTCATCTATATTCATTATAAATACATTTTTTTAAATTCAAGTCCCTTATATAATTAATTTAACTTTGAATTTATCTCCTATAAAATTTGATAGATTGTTTTATTTTTTTATATTTAGTTATCTTCATACTGGCAAGGGGCTGACTCAAAAAGTCCTAAATTTTTAACAAAATGTATATGATAATTCATAGACGCAGTGGTTTTATTGATATCTAAATTCGCTTTATAAAAGCTTTTTTAGATATCTAATAAACTAATGCGAGAGACTCGACAAAATCGATTTCTCCGAAATCACGATTTTTGAGTCACTCCCTTACTTTTTTTAATATAACAAAATGTACAAATATTTCTTTTATAACTACTTTCTTAATTAATAAAAAAATAATTAGTATGGATTTTTCTCATCCACACTAATTATTATACACCTATTATTTTATGCTTTTTTCTAGATTTAATTGCTCCAATAACTAATGGAATTAAGCTGATTAAAAATAATAGCAATTACAACTACTGAAAAGTTTTTCTTAACATATGAAATGTTTCCAAAGAAGTACCCTACTGATACAAACAGTGTACACCAACAAAGTCCTCCAAAGAAATCTATCAGTCTAAACTTAGAGTATTTCATCTTACCAGCTCCTACGATAAATGGCACGATCGTACGGATAATCGGGAAAAATCTAGCTAAGAAAATAGATTTTTCCTCCATGTTTTTGCTACAAAGTTTTCAGCATCTTTTTATATTTTCATCAGACACAAATTTTTTTAAACCATGCTTTACTCTTTAAGTAATCAGAAAAGTTTCTTCCGATAAAAATAGTTACAATTATCTCCAATAACAGCGGCACTTACACATAAAAATAATAGTAAAAAAAGATTATTGCCTGTTGCTGCCCATAGTGCTCCACTAGCAAATAATAATGAATCACCTGGTAAAAACGGCATGAATACAACACCAGTTTCGATAAAGATAATTAAAAATATTATCCCTACATCCACCATGGTCCATGTTGCATCATTAATTCACCAAGATGTTTGTCAATATGCAATACAAAATCAATTAAAAATTTAATTGTTTCCAATGTAATCCTCCTAAAATAAATATGTTCTATGAGATTATACCATAGAGAACATAACCTGTCTATTAATCATACAATCTAGAAATTAATCTCTTATAAATTTTTTTCATTTTCAGCAATGTAGTCAGCATTACTTTCATGTTTTTCTAAGATGATTTAACACACCAATAGTTGGTTCACTAACATCTTCAAGTTTTCTACGAGTTTGCCATAATATTTTTACTTCATCTTCTGTTAGTAATAAATCTTCTTTTCTTGTAGAACTCTTCAAGAAATCAATAGCTGGATAAACTCTTCTTGAAGCTAATTCAGGCGATAATACTATCTCCATATTCCCAGTTCCTTTGAACTCTTCAAAAATTAAATCATCCATTCTAGAACCAGTATTAATCAAGGCAGTTGCTATTATAGTCAAGCTTCCTCCACCTTCTACGTTCCTTGCTGCTCCAAAGAATGCTTTTGGCTTATGAAGGCTCGATGGATCTACCCCTCCGCTTAAGACTTTACCACTACTAGGCTCAACAATGTTATAAGCACGAGCAAGTCTCGTTATACTATCCATAAGTATAATTACATCTTGACCAAGTTCTACACGACGTTTAGCATGCTCAATAACCAATTCTGCCACTTTGATATGATTTTCAGAAGTCTCATCAAATGTTGAACTTACAACATCTGCACCTCTTACAGATCTTTCCATATCAGTAACTTCTTCTGGTCTTTCATCAATTAAAAGGATAATTAACTTCTTATCAGGATAATTTTTTCTAATAGAATTTGCTATATCTTTTAATAATGTTGTTTTCCCAACTTTAGGCGGTGCAACAATCAATCCACGTTGACCAAATCCAATTGGCGCTACTAAGTCAACAAATCTTGTAGAAAGTTTCTCCTTAGTAGTCTCTAAAACAATTTTCTGATTCGGATAAATCGGTGTTAAAAGCTTGGAAATGTGCTCTACCTTTTGCAACTTCTGCATCGACATCGTTAACCTTATCAACTTGAAGTATACCTGCATATCTTTCACCTTCACGAGGTTTACGAACCTTACCATAAACTTCATCACCTTTTTTCAGTTCGAAGCGACGAATTTGAGAAGCGGAAATATAAATATCTGTTTCTCCTTTTTTATAATCAACTGTTCTTAAAAACCAAAACCATTTTCTGGATGAATATCGTCTAGAATACCAGAAGCATAGTAATGCTCTTCACTTACTGATTGTTTTTCTAAAATTGCTAATACTAATTCTTTTTTATTTAATGTATAATATCTTGGAACACCAAGTTCTTTAGCCAAAAGCTGTAAGTTCTTTAGTATTCATACTTTTTATACATTTCATCAAATTTTACGTTACTCATTTTTTTCCTTTCTCCATGTATCACATGGAAATTCATTCTAACATCAATATAAATCGTTGATTTTTAATTAAATATTATCTTTAAAAAGTACATCAAGAACCTGAATAAATAACTCACACTAAATGTTATTTTTCAAGTTCTTGTTATTTAATATTAAATTTTTCAACAACAATTTATCTCTTGCTAAGCACTACCACTGCAGATAAGATAAATGCAGCTCCGATTATATCTATTAGACCAAATGTTGTTCCTAATAATAAGAATGAAAAGACTATTGCTGCTATCGGCTCAAAACATCCGATTATACTCCCTGTAACAGCTCCAATCAATCTTACTCCTTCTAAATATAGTGAAAATGACATTATTGTTCCTACAATAACAACCCCCGTTATGCATAAAAAGTCCATAAGAGAAAAGTTTGAAGGTATATAGTTGCTACCTGTACCAAAATATACTACAGATCCTGCAATTAAAAGCCCCCAGGTCATTATCGGTATAACTCCATATTTCTTTGTTAAATTTACTGATGAAATATTATAACTAGCTAGTCCAAAAGCAGAAAATATTCCCCAAAATAACCCTAAAGTGGAAATATTTAATTTACTAAAGTCTAAATGCGTAGCCATAAGAACAGTCCCAAATAATGAGGATACTATTGCAACGACTTCACGAGCGTGACCATCTTCGACTTATAATACAATAATACTCATAATCATTACTGGTCCAGTAAACTGAATAACAGTTGCCATACCTGCATTAGTATACTTAATCGCTAAAAAAATGTACCCTTGACAAATAAGTAATCCTAAAAAAATGAAAAAAATTTAATAATCTTAAAATATCTTTTTTATCGAAAATACATTCATCAAGCTTTTCTTATCTTTTTAAGAATAAAATAATTACTAGAACTATACCTGAATAAAAATAGTCTATTGAAATTACCCAAGTTGAATCTATTTTAGAAATATTAGTAAATACTCACCTAATACTCCAGATAATCCCCAACATGTAGCTCCTAACAGAGTAAGAATGGCACCTTTTTTTCATAGTACTTTTTCCATAACTACACTCTCCTAATGATCGAAATAACTTCAGACTTGAACTTACAATTTTGTTAGATTTCTCTAATACTTCATTATAATTCTCATCTTTTGGATAATAAGATACTAGTAAATAATGTAATCATATTATTTTGAGCTACCATCATGTTTCCACAAGTATAAAACTTAGCATCGAGTTTATTGGTAACATAACCGAATGGTGAATACCAGAAAACCATAACCAACATTATAATTTTCATCAAAAATTTCTTCGCAACACTTTCAGGATATCCTTTTATTATTGGCATCGGATATAGAAGGCTAAGTGATTTAATTGCCTTTTTGAGAATCTTCTACTTTTTGCATTTAAAACTGAAAACACATCTAGTTTTTTCCCCATCAAAGTCTTATCGTCATATACTCTAAATTCACTTTCAAATTGAGATTCAAAATTCTCTTTATATTCATGAATAATTTCTTCTTCATCAAACATAATTGAGTAATCATTATTAAATAAATTTTCTTTTTTTAAGTAAAGATGTGCTTTTAAATCTTTATCTGTATAATCTAATGAAATTAATGGATTTGTCGTGATGAATAAACTCTTTTTTTGATTCAAATGCTATAAAATATCTATTTCTACTCAACAGGTATTTAGTTATTGCTCTAGTGAAGTATTATTTTCTAATAATATTAAATTTTTTTCTTGATAGTACTATACGTTTAAGTTCTTCTTTTTCAATTTGAAGAAGAGCTTTTTCTAATGTTTTCTTGCCAAAGTTCGGATAAATCTCTCTAACTACCGATATTTTGGGATCGTTAGAAATCTCATTATCATCATCATCAAGCTTGCTTTAAAAATGAGATTCTCTCCGTCCATATTTCGAAAACTCTTTTTCTTCCTTCATATTAAAGAACAATGTTATAAAAACTTCTTCACCTTTAAAAACAGCAAGTATTCCAGGAACTACAAATGATGTATCACTAAAATCTACCCATTCCTGACTGTTCTTGTTATTTCCATCTGAAATACCACCATAGATTCCAAAATACTCATCATCGTGTTCATCAATTTCTAAAACTGTTACCTGCGCTTTTAATTCCTCAAACCCAGATAAAAATACTACTGTTATCAAAACTAGTTAGAAAAATCATTAGAATCAAGTAACCATGTTGCTTCATAACCTATACCGATTATAGATGTTTTAGTATCTGGTGTTCTTATAATAAATCTTTCACCTTTTTTGGCGAAAACAGACTGATAAACTGATCTTTCACTAAATGTTTTCTTTAGTTTGAAATTTTACAACAAGCTTTATCATCAAGAACCGTATCACTAAAATCATAATCTATAATTCTCTGATAATCATTCATACTTATTACCTATCCTTTTTTCTCCTCATTTTTGAAGTCTTTCTTCACGTTCTTTAATTTCCAATTTTTTTGTCTTTGTTTTATTAATCTATTTACCTCTTCTTCTGATTTATAACTTGCTTCTTTATCAGTAAAAATAAATAAATTTTTGTGATTATTCAAAAATTGATAGTATCGTTTTTATTTTTCTGATTCCTCATTTTTCAAATAATTCTGCTATGTATTTTCTCTTGTCATTACCTAAAACTACAACAAATAAATTTCTAGCAGACATTAAGTTTTCATATCCAATGCTTATTAATTTATTACCTTTGATTTCCATACCTGCTTGTTGTAATTGAGATTTTTTCTTCTTCTGAGAAATTCAACAATATGAAGGTTTTTATTTACCTCATCAGCAAAACGGTAATCAAGTATTCCCCCATCAGATCCTAAGAAAACTACCGCAACATCTATTGGATTTTCTTCTAATACCTCTTTATAACTATTTAAATCTTCTTCACATTCATTACTATTTAGTGCTTGTGGATAATAAATGTTTTTAGCTTCTAAATCTAACTTTTTAAATAGCTCATGTCTTGCATATCTATATAATCCAAATTTCTCTTCAATATCAATATCAGCAAATTCACGTTGACCTAATAATATAACATGTTTATAGCGATATTTCCCTGTTTGATTATCATCTATCATTCTATTCGTAAATTGTGTATTAATAATATTTTCAGGCAAGCAAATAACTGCACCATCCTCAAGATTTTTTTCAAACTCATCATACATTCTATTTAGAACTGCTGTTTCACTGTTACAAACTATATATTTCATGTTTTCACCTCCATATAGTAATTATTCAAATTACTTTCTATTATATCATATTTATCCCTTACTAACAACGTCATAGATTTTACTCAACTTCTATCAGTTTAGAAAGTACATAAGAATAAACATATGTTTTAATATTTTTTAATTGATAATATTCCACTACCACTTCTTTATATATTCTTAGTTGCTCCTTGTGTCTTTCACGTAAAATATCTTTCCCAGTTTTACTAGTCACATAGTCAGTCTTATAATCAACGATAATAGCTTCATCATCAGATATCTTAATAAATAAATCGACTACCCCTTGAAGTATTACATCTATTTCACTATCACTTTCACTGTATAGTTCTTTGGCTTTTTTTCGCAGTGGTAAATGCTATTTCAGTTTGACAAAATTGACAATTATTAATAATATCCATTAATTTATTATTAATAAAGTTACCTATTCTTTCTATGTCATCTTTATTATTTATATTATTAAACTCTTCTTCTGTTAATATTCTACTCTCTTTAATATTTTTAAATAAATCATCTGTTTTCTTTAAATTATTTAGATAAGCTTTCCACATCATTAATTTCGACACCTGATTTAATATCATTAACTATTTTTTTCAAAAAGTTTATGAACAATATTACCCCTAAGTATTGCTTTACTTGTAGATGTCGAACTTTTTCAATGTATTTAACTCTAGATAACCTCTTTTTTTCTTTTTTTGAAGTTTATATTATTAACACCATTAATTTTTTTCAAGGCACTGTATGAGGGTTTTCGTTGGAAACACCTTATGTTTAATCTTATCTTCTTCAATTTCTTCGGTAGTATGTTGTTTTAATTCAAACTTTTCATAAAAATCTGCTAGGTCAAAGTCTAGACTAGCTTCTTGTTCTTGAATCGATGGAACAACTTCATGAGCTTCAAATTTTGCATCACTCATTTTCAAAACTAAACCCTTCTTCATAATCACTCAGTAAGTTATTTAATATAGTTTCAAAGTTTTCATCTTCTAATATAGCTTGAAAGAGACTTATCCTTTGCCTTCTCATTATTTAATTCTATTCCACTTGAACTTACAAGATACAATGTATTTTTAGCTCGAGTTAGTGCCACATATAGGTTGCAATTTCTTCTTCTCTTTCTCGTAGTTTTATCAAAATACTATTTAACTTATATAATTCGTTTAATTCTGTTAGTCTAGAATTGTTTTAGACCGAAAACTTTGAGCTATAGTCTCAGCATTAAGACTTAATCCAAAAGTCTCTGTGAATAACCCTTCTCCTGTATAACCTCTTTTACTAAATGAGTATCAAGATCGAGCGACAAATACTTCTTTATACTCTAATCCTTTAGAAATATGAATTGTTGATAAGGTAACACTATCATTTGGTGTTCTTTTCTTAGTTTCAAATACCTCTTCATTTTTATATTTTTTTCAAATGCCTAATTAAACCAGATAGTTTATTATCAATTTTTCTGATATTCATTTACAACATCTACAAAAATTCTCGAAATAATCAATTTCTTCGTCATTTACACCTATTGTAACTAAATAATTTTTTTAAAATCAGTATCTAGAGATATACATTCTATTAAAGTCGGTAAAGAGTTATTCAAACTAAAAATTCAACCATTTTTTTAATAGATTTGTAGTCTGACTATCTTTTTTTATTTTTCACTATTTGTTAACTTCTCAAAAAGATTTTTTTCCTTTTTGTAATGATACTCTCAATAAGTCATCATTACTATAATCAAAGATCTCAGTATGCAAAAATGGCTAATAAACTAGCATCTCTATTAGTATTATCAATAAATCTAAGAATGTTATACAATATATTAAAAACAATTAGATTCAGTAAATCCAACTTTTCTTTAAAAAAATAATGGAATATTGTAATTGCTAAATATTTCTTTAAAACTAGACATTTTTTTGTACTATTTCTAACTAAAACAGCATAATCACTATATTTCCTTCCATTCTTTATCCCTTGCGAAAATCTCATATACAATATTTTTCTATAGATTGTTTCCTATAATCTTTTTATTTTCTACTATTTCTCCTGTAAAATAGTTCACCTTACCATTTATTAACTTAGTTGGAATAATTTCTGTATCTTGTCGCTCTTTTTGCTTCTGGATAATAAAGGGCGCTATCTTCATCATAGCTCACACCAGCATTCTTATTTTCCCATCAATCTATTGAATACAAAATTACTAGATTTTCAATATATTCTCATCACTTCTGAAAGTTTTTCCTTTTAATACTACAAACACCTTCAGAATCATCTTCAAATGAATATTCCTCATTTACACTATAGTTATCAATTTCCAATTTTTCTATAACTATTATACTTTTTGTTCAAAAAGATCTGGATTAGAACCCCTAAAACCATAAATTGCTTGCTTAACATCTCCTACTCTAAAGAAAGTTCACACCTTCTCCTCTTATTAGGTTTAGAATATATTCTTGTAAATTATTATTATCTTGATATTCATCTACATATATTTCATAAAAAAATATTCTCTATAATAATTTGTCGCTTCACTTGGGATAATCTCACCATTCTCTTCTTTAGTTAAAGCCTTAATAGCAAGATGGTTTAAATCAGAGAAATCTAAAAAAATTGTTTTCTCTTTTCTTTTAATAAAATCATTATGTAATTTCTTAAGAACTTTTGTAATAGTTCCTGATAACTCAGTCATTTTTTTCTATGGTTTTAAAATAATTAATGTAATCATTAAGGTCAGTTTGTATACTTGCTAATGTCGCTGTGTCATATACACTGTCTTCAACTTCTAATTGTTTATTTAGTTTCTCAATAATAACTTCAATTTCCTCAAGATTCTCTTGATTACTCTTCGATGTTTCTTCATCTTGTTGAAGATATTTTTATGATCTTTTTCTTTTCTTATCAACATCTAAATTAACAAGAGAAATAAAATCTATATCGTACTGTTTTTTTAGAATTTTCTAGATATTTTTTTAATATAAAAACAAAAAAATCAGATGCTATTTTTATATTTTCTACTGTAGTTAATTCATCTACTCTACTAAATTTATCAAGAATTTCTTTATTATCAATAGCAAGTTTATCTTCATAAAGAGAATTAAATTTTTCCAAAATCTTCTTCTAAATATTTTTGAAAATTAGGTATATTTAAAAAGCTTATAGTATATATCAATAATAAAAGAAGTTATATTTTTGTTTAGAGCCAAAAACTGTAAACAATAAATCTGTACTACTAGAATCATCTTTAACCAATTCTTCTAGTACGTTTCCTATTGTTTCACTCAATAATCCTTTACTATTTGCTAATATACCAAAGTTAGGCGATAAATATTTAATTTGATTATCAATTTTTTCCTCTACAAGATAATAGAATTTTTTTCAATACATTTTAGACAAAAAGCTGTCAATAGTACTAACATAAGCATCATTCATTAGCATTCTCTGCTTTCTAAGGAACAATAAATCCTCTTCTTTATTTGTTGAAAGCAATCTTTCACTAATTTTATCTTCTATCCTTACTATCATATTTTTTTAGCATGCAGCGGTAGTAAATGTTAAGACTAATAATCTATCAATATCCCATCTTTTTGTCGCTACTTTTTCTTGCTATCCTTTCAGAAAGAACCTCTGTCTTACCACTTCCAGTGCTGCAGCTAACAAGAATATCAGCTCCTGTAATGGCTATAGCTTGCCACTGTGGTGGTGTCGGTGGATACTTCCTAGAAGCGACTATATTATCAATCTTTTTCAATATTTATCATACAAATTTTCCTCTAATTTCATATTAATAATCACTTTATATTTTAACATACTTTAAGCATTATGGTATAATGTTTTTAAGATAGTAAGACATTTATTTAAAATTATATTTTTATACTGTTTCTACACAGTCGTAATTATAAAATAATATTATAAATAAACATTACTTTTTCTTAAATTTTTTTATAATAGGTGGAATAGATGAATCGAAAATTTTTGGTACTAGCTCCTATTCTAGCAGCTAGTTCTATAATTAAACAAAATAAAAAAACTAAAAGTAACTAAAACTACACTTGATTTTAATAATCTTCCCTGATTCTTTTTAATAATTTTTAAAATTGCCCAAGTGAGCGATATTCACTGCGATAAAGTTGGATTAAGTGACTTATCCTTCTTAAGTAAAAATCAAAAAAATTTGCACCGAATATTATTGTAATTACTGGAGATATTTTAGATAGTTATAAAAATGATATGGATGTAGCTTATAATATCTTAAGCCAACTTTCTGTAATTGCCCCTTGTTATTTTTATATCAGGTAATCATGAACTTAGGTTGCCTAAAAGAATATGCTGAGTTAAAAGTTATGTTATCAAAACTTAAAATTACCCACTTACACAATGAAAGTATTCTTCTTAATCGTAATCAAGATTTTATAAATCTAGTTGGTGTAGAAGATTATAATTTTTTTCAAAAATGAAGATAACTTAAATCACCGTGCAAACTTCAAGAAAACATTAGACAATCTATATTCCTCAGAATATTTTCAACATCTTGTTGTCACATCGTCCCGAGAAATTTCCAATCTATGCAGAAGCAAAATATGATCGATTTTTTCAGGACATGCCCATGGTGGCCAATGGAGAATTCCGTTTATAGGAGGTATTTTTCTCACCCTAGTCAAGGATTCTTTCCAAAATACACAAGTGGTTGTTACACAAAAGACAGTTCGACATTGATTGTTTCGCGTGGTCTAGGAAATAGCTCGTTTCCTATAAGAATAAACAATAGAATTGAATTGGTATTAGTTACAATAAAAAGAGATTCAAAAATCGTGATTTTTAAAATCCGATTTTGAATCTCTTATATTATTATTAGAAATATAATTTCTCAAATTTTTCTATTTTTTCTTCAAAATCTTGAAGCGCTAATTCAATTGCATCTGGTTTGAACATATCTACACCAGCATTTTTAATACTTCTATTGGATAATCCGAGTTTCCTTTTTGAAAGGAAATTCATCTATATAAACTTTAGCATTTTTTACTATCTTCTAGTATTAATTTTGATAATGCTTGTCTGCTAGAATAACCAGTAGCATATTGATATACGTATAGTAATTATAGTAGAAGTGTGGAACTCTTGACCACTCATATTTTTATATCTTCATCGTAAGTAAATACATCACCATAGTATTTTTTCACCACATTGAAATATTCAGTATTTAAATATTCTGCTGTTATAGCCCCCCCGTTTTGAAGTTGTTGGTTTATTTTGTGTTCGAACTCTGCAAATTGAGTTTGTCTATATACTGTACCAACAAACCCACTTAACGCTTGGTTAAGGACACGCAGCATTCCATTTTTGTTACCTTCTTTTTCAAATTTATTGTATAGATATTCTGTTAACAATGCTTCATTACAAGTTGATGCTACTTCTGCAACAAAGATTGAATAATTTCCATAAACATATGGTTGGTTTTTTCTAGTATAGTACGAGTGCATTGAATGACCTAATTCATGTATAAGTGTGTACACATCATTTAACGTTCCATCAAAATTTAATAGAATAAATGGTTTTGTAGTGTAACCTCCCCATGAATACGCCCCTGAACGTTTTCCTTTATTAGGATAAATATCTATCCAACGTTCTGTAAATGCTTTTCTCATATCATTAACATATTCTTCACCCATTGGTTTTACAGCTTCAAGTACTATATCACGAGCTTCTTCAAATGTAAATTTAATCGGCTCTCCTTTTACCATTGATACTGATCTATCATATAATCTAAAATCTTCAAGTCCCTTTGGCTCTCTTATGTAACTCGTAATATCTTTGTAAAGCTGGAATTTTTTTATTAACTACAGATACTAAATTATCATACACTTCCTCTGGTATTAAATTGTTAGATAATGCATTATTCCTTGTTGATGTATATTTATAAACATCAGCATAATATTTTTCGTTTTAAATTTCCACCTAATGTAGATGCCAATGTATTATTATGCTTTTTAAAATAGTTATATAGAGAATGGAATGTATTTTTTTCTAAGAACTCTATCTGTACTTTCCATATATGTACCATATGTTCCATGTGTTAAAAGTATGTTTTATTTCCATCTTTATCTTCAACTGGCTCAAATTCAACATCTGCATTATTTAATGCTGAAAAAGTTTCATCACTAGCATTTAGTGCTTCTCCAGCCATTGCTATTATTTTTTTCTTGTTCTGGATCCAGAGTATGACGACGTTTTTTATTAATTTTTTTCTAATTCAAATCTATAAACTTTTTAACTCATCTAATTCTTCTACGTATCCTAATAGTACATCCTCATCAATTGAAAAGAAGTTCAGGTTTTAAAAATGACCACTCTGCATAAAACTTAGAATTTAAATTCATTGTTTTTAGCATATAATTCACCATATTCAGCATTCGTACTATCTTGGTCTTTTCTAAGAAATGCATAAATTGTTAATTGTTCGACTTTTAACATCATATCTTCTTCAGCTTTTAAAAACTTCTAGAAGAGCTTTTAGCACCTTCTTTAACCTTACCTTTATAACTTTGTATTTGTGGTATTAATTCTTCCACTTCTTTAAATTGATTTCCAAAAATCTTCATTTGTTTTAAAAAAATTGATTCTAAATCCCATGTATTCTCAACTTTTTGATCTTTTCTTAATAGTTCAACCATCTTATTTTCTCCTTATGTCTAATACATAATCTTAATTATATCACATATTTTAGCAATTTGGTAATATATATTTTTAAAACTGTGTTAAATTTTCAGAAAAATAGATGTGTTATTTTGTTTTAATTAGATGATCATAATTCTCATGTCCTATATAAATCTCGCAATCTTTATAGAACCCATAACTTTCATATAGTTTTCTTGCTCTAATATTCGATTGAGCAACATTTAAACTTAATAAAGTATTACTGCTATTGACAAAATTTGTTAATAATTTATTCCCAACACCTTCTCCTCTATACTCAGAAAAAAACATATAGTGTATCTAAATAAAACTCTTTTTCCAATACTTCATTATAATCAAATATAATGTCATCTTGTTTTTAAATTAAATTTCTTAACAACCTCATTAAACCAGAAATTTTTTTCATCTTTTTCTACTTTCATTATAGTGATAAGAAAATGAGAATCCTTTTATTTTTCCATCATTTTCATAAACCATGCAATTTTTATAACTAAATCTATCATCTTCTGACAGAAATACAAATTTTAGAATGTCTTGGATTTTTTACTATAGAATAATTCTTCAATATGTCGATTTCTAAAGATTCAATAAACTCCTGCAATCCTTCTAATACCTTTATATCATCTTTTATTGCTTTTTCTAATCATTATTTGTATCCTTCCATTACTTAATAATTATTAAAGAAGCATCTACTATTCAACTTCGCCAACATTAGCATATCTAGCAAATGAAGGTTCATAGTTTCTTACATTAAACCCTAATTCTTCTAATATTACAGCTACATAAGAAGCTCGTACTCCAGTTGTACAATACGTAATTTGTAGTTTATCCTTATCTAAACCTTTTTCATTTACATATTTTTTCTAACTCTTCTCTAGATTTTACAAAATCCTTCTTCATCAACTAAAGAATTAAACGGTAAAGAAATTGCACCAGGAATATGGCCAGCTTTATTTTTCACCGTAAATTACGCGACCATTAAATTCAACTTCTAATCTAGTATCTATAATTTGTACATCATTACTTCCTAATTTTTGATAATAATTCATCTGTAAATATAGCTTTTTCGTTTTGAGTTGCTTCATTACGAACTACATCACTAACATCTAATCTATCTTCAGTCGGCTCATAATTCTTATTAAACCCTAATTTTTCAACTTGTTTAAAAGCCACCGTCAATAAATTTAACTTTATCAAAATCCAGCATAATTGAAATGTATAAACTACTCGTGCTTCATCTCCAAATCCTTGTTCTGGCATTGTAAAACCATAGACTAACACTTCAGAATCAGCATTAATACCAAGCTTAGAAAAAAATTTGTTCATAGTTATCTTTTGATAACAATTTACCCTAAATTCTCTCCTCCAAATTCATCTAATAAACTTATATCAGTCCAGTCAACAACCACTGCCTTATCATACATCAACGCACCTTCTTCAAGCATTCCACCACGTGCATCGATAACTACTATATCTTCATTAGTTCTATTATTTAATAAATACTCAGCATCAACTAGTTTTTCAAAAATCAAATTGTGTCATAAGTACCCTCCTCTAAAATTTAATTTTCAATTTATTATAACATAAATATTATTGAAAAAAATATAATTTAATTCGTTATCAAATCGATGTGAATTAGTATTACAAAAAAATATAATATAAAATTCAATTTCCTCAAATATTTCTTACAATCCATAAATCGTAAACATTTTTTTATTTACAACCTATATGAAACATGTTATAATAAATCGGAATTGTTTTGAATTGAAAAATTTAAGGAGAAAAATATATGAACAAGAAAAATGATTATTACTAGGTGCCTGTGGTTCACTTGTAATCGGACTATCAGCCTTTGCTGGTTATGAATACGGAAGACAACAAGCATATGAAACAACACCTCTAGTACAAAAATACAGCACAAGCAAAGAAAATTAATTACTCAGATAAGGTTAGTTCAGTCGTGGTTAGTGAAATCACTGACGATGGATATGTGACACTTCACGGTGATCATAGTCACTATGAAAAAGGATTAGTCCCTTATAACGCTAAAATTCTTGATTCACTAGTTTATAAAAATAAAGATTATAAATTAAAAGATGAAGACATTCAATATGAACTTGCAGAAGGTTATGTTATAAAAGTTAACGGTAAATATTACTACTATCCTAAAGAAGGAATAAACCAAAAAGTAATATTGTCGATGAAAAACTGCTAAAAGAAATCTCAGCTCATGCACATCACCATCACCATGGAGAAGCTAATGAATCTAAAGAAAGCGGAGATCGCTATACATTTAACCCTAAAGATATCGTAAGTGAAACTGCAGATGGTTATGTAGTCCGTCATGGAGATCATTTCCACTATATTAAGAAAAGCGAGCTATCAAGTTCTCAATTATCACAAGCAAGCAAAGTAGAAACTAACAGTTCGTTACCAGCATCAACTGCAGGAATAACTACTCCAACAAGCGATGGATATATCTTTAAAAGGTGAAAATGACATCATAGGAAAAAATAGTTTTGGATTTATAGTTAAACACGGTGAGTCACCAACACATAATACCTTATTCTCAACTAGTAGGTACAAAATGGGAATACTTAGTAAATAACACTGAAGCTCCAGCAACTACTACAAATACTAATACAACTGTAGTAAATACACCGAAAAGTAATATAGTAAATGACAGTCACCATGATCATCATGAACATTCATCAGATCACGAAGATTCAGATGGATATAAATTTAATCCTAAAGATATTGTAAGTGAAGATGAAAATGGTTATACAGTACGTCATGGAGATCACTTCCACTACATTCCTAAAAACAAAGTAGAAAAACCTGTAGAGGTAGTTAAACCAACTCCGGTTGTTCCTACACCTTCTTTACCTGAAGTGAATAAAGTGGAAAAACCAGTGGAGAATGTTAAACCGTCTCCAGTTATCCCAGTACCTTCTTTACCTGAAGTGAATAAAGTGGAAAAACCAGTGGAGAATGTTAAACCATCTCCAGTTATCCCTACTCCTTCTTTACCTGAAGTGAATAAAGTAGAAAAACCAGTGGAGAATGTTAAACCGTCTCCAGTTATTCCTGCTCCTTCTTTACCTGAAGTGAAAAAAGAAGATAATAAAAAAGATAATGTTACAGAAGTAAAACCTAGCGTTTTATCATTCGCTGGAGTTCAATTTAAAACTAGTGATGGTTTTGTATTAGATGAAAATACAGTAGGTACTCCTACATCATTAGGATTAGTTATTGATCACAATGGACACCAACACTTCGTTTATTATAAACAATTAGTAAATTCTAAATTTGAAAAACTAATCCCTCAAAAAAATATTTAGAACAAGCTAAAAAGAATATAAAGAATTAGAAGATAAAGTAACTGAAAAATAAACTACTTAACAAGTAAAAATAATATTGATAAAAAAATACTATTAAATATGTTTCTACAGCAAAAGGGATGCTCTTTTCTTACAATGGAACAACTACACTTTTAGATGAAATAAATTCTGATAATAATGTTGCAACTCAACCTAAAGAGACTCCAAAAGCAGAAAATAAACAACCTGAAAGTAAGTCTGATAATAATAATAATAATGTTGCAACTCAGCCTAAAGAGACTCCAAAAAGCAGAAAATAAACAACCTGAAAGTAAGAATGAAACTTATTCTGAAGAAGTTACTAAAAAAATTAACCATTTAGCAAAAATATTAGGTATCAATCCTAAATTAATTAAATTAGTAGAAACTGAAAAATGGACAAGCATTAACTTATCCTCATGGTGATCACAGCCACACAGTGTTACTTAATGCAATTCATGTTGATGAGACTGAAGTAAATATTACTGATGAAATTCAAAAACAAATTAATTATATCGCTGAGGTTTATGGAGTACCAAAAGAAGCTGTTAAAGTTACAAAAGACTTCTTTGTATTTAACGAGCCTGCTCACGCATATGATCCAACTCATATTCACCCATACTTAATACCTCGTGATAAATTCCATATTCCTGAGGTTACAGGCGACGATGAAGTTGATTTCGAAAATGAATTACTTGCTTTATCAAAACGTACAGGAATTCCTGCTGATAAGATTAAACGAGATGGTGACAAATTTGTAATCCCTCATGGTGATCACGATCATTTCGTTAAAATCCTATCTAAAGGAGCAGATATTTACTATAAAAATAGAATTCCTAATATAACTGGAACTTATGTTGCTGGTGATTTTGACAAAGAAGCTGTATTTAAACACATTGATGAACTAAAAGCAAATAATATTGCTAAACATAGTAATGATAAAAAAACAAGCAAATCGTGTTAATCGTGCATTAGATCGAGTTACGTGCGACAATTGAAGAATTACCAACTAACTCTACCAAAGGTTACCTAGAAATGTTAGATAACTTCGATAAAAAAATACATTCAAGAAGAAACAAATGCTGATACTTCTAAAAATGATGAATTTGTTAAAAATATAATACTTTATTAAACCGTATTAAAGATAACGATATTGAAAAGTACAATCTTTCAAAAGTAGAGTTAACTAATGAATTAAACATAGCTAGTGAAAACAAAGATGTTAATACTTTAAACAAAATCAATCACTTATTAGATGAATTACAAAAATTTGAAGACCGTGAAAGTATTACTACAGTAAGTTATATAAAAATATTTCTTAGAAAACATTGATAGTGACAAGATTGATAATAAACTACGTGAGGAACTTTCTTCACTTGTAAAAGATTCTTACGAATCTCAAGCATTTATAACAAGAACACCAATGAGAACACTTGTTACAAGACTTATCAATGCGAAAAATGCTCTTCATTATGCCCTTGAGCATAACACAAGTACTCAACCTGAATTTGGTGAAAACTATAATAAACTAAATATAAAAAGATGAAGATGGTATAACACTTCGTTCATCTGCAGATCGAGTTCGCTAAAGAAGCAAATGATCCATCATTCCCATGAATTTTCTAAAGCAAATTATGATAACGCAGATTTCGAAAAAAATATGCAGGTAAAAAGATGAAACTAATAATTCATCATCAAATAATGAAAGTAATAAAGAAGAAAACAACTCTACAACTAGTGAAAATAATAAGGTAGATAGTACACCAAGTGGTGAAACTAATACACCTAAAGATGAGAATACAACAAGTACTGAAAACAACACACCTAAAGATGAAAAACACAACAAGTACTGAAAACAACACATCTGAAGACGAAAGTACAACAGAAACTAAAAAAGTTGAACTTACTCCAGAAGAATCTGCAAAATTAAACTTACTTGCTGGTATCTTTAGACTTTCTCCAGATAGTATGAATGTAATAGAAACACCATATGGAAAAGCTGTTAATTTCAACCTTGGTGGGAAAAATGAAACAATCTTAATTAACGATATAGATAAGTTATTAGCTGCCCTTAGTTTCAAGCGCTAAACCAAAAGAAACTTCAGAAACAAATAACGAAAATAGTACAACTCTTAACGCAGAAAAAGAAGTTTCAAATTCTGAAAACAACACAACTTCAAATGACAATAAAGATAACACTAACGAAGAAACAACAACATCAAAATCTGAAAATACTACGAGAAAACAGTGAAGAAAAATAAATTAATTTCTAAAAATACTTGACAACAAAAGCTTATCATAGAGTAAAATTAATTTAAATAAATATATAAATTTGATTATAGACATGTTTTAATCTAAAAACTTTTCCAGAGAGAGTACATTGGCTGAAAGTACTTATTGTTTATTTTAAAATTCTACTATAAATAATATCAAATATAATTTTTAAGAATCTTTTAAGATTGAATTTGGGTGGAACCACGGTATAGAAATTAATCGTCCCTTACGTCTTTGACGTAAGGGATTTTTATTTTATATGTAAATTCGATTTTAAAAATAATATACAAAAGGAGAATATAAATATGTTAGATATTAAATTATTTAGAGCAAATCCTGAAATGGTAAAAGCAAAATTAGCTGCTAGAAACTTAGAGACTGGTGTAGTTGACTTACTTATCGACTTAGATAAAAAAACGTCGTGAACTTCTTGTTCAAGTAGAAGACCTAAAAGCACTTCGTAACAAAAAGTGAAGAGATTGCAATCTTAAAAAGAAAACGTGAAGATGCTTCAGATGTAATCGCTGAAATGAAACACGTTTCTGATGAGATAACAACACGCGATATTGAAGTTAAACAAATTGCTGAAGAAATTAACGAAAAAAATTATTAGAATTCCTAACTTAATTTCTGATGAGACTCCAATTGGAGAGAATGAAGATGAAAAATATTGAAGTTCGCCGTATTGGTCAAGTTAGAGAATTTGATTTCGAACCAAAAGCTCACTGGGATCTAGTTGAAGAATTAGATATTGCTGACTTTGAACGTCTGCAAAAATTTCTGGTAGTAGATTTGTGTTTTACAAAAAGCTGGAGCTCTTTTTAGAGCGTGCATTAATCAACTTTATGATTGATACTCATGTAGTTGAACATGGATATGAAGAATTTATGGTACCTCAATTAGTTAATAGAACTGCATTATTCGGTACTGGGCAATTCCCTAAATTCGTTGAAGATGTTTATACTGTTGAATCTGAAGGATTAACTCTTATCCCAACAGCAGAAGTACCATTAACTAACTACTACAACGGTGAAATCTTAACAGAAGATATGTTACCAAAAGGTGTTACAGCATCCAGTATTTGTTTCAGATCAGAAGCAGGAAGTGCTGGTCGTGATACTCGTGGTCTTATCCGTCTTCACCAATTCAACAAAGTTGAAATGGTACGTTTTGCAAAACCTGAAAATTCTTATGAACAATTAGAAATCATGACTGGTCATGCAGAAAGTATTCTTAAAAAATTAAACTTACCATATCGTGTTATCACTCTATGTTCTGGAGATACAGGATTCTCAAGTGCTAAAACATATGATATCGAAGTATGGTTACCAAGCTATAATGCATATAAAGAAATCAGTTCATGTTCAAACTGTACAGATTTCCAAGCACGTCGTGCAAATATGAGATTCAAACGTGAAGACACAGGTAAAATTGAATTTATTCACACTTTTAAATGGTTCTGGATTAGCTGTTGGACGTTGTTTAGCGAGCAATTATTGAAAACTATCAAAAATGAAGATGGATCGATTACCGTACCAGAAGTTCTACGTCCATACATGCGTGGAATTACAAAAATCGAAAGAGATTAATTTCATTTTTAAACTAAAAATTCCAAGAGGTTTATAAAAAAATCCTCTTGGAATTTTTAATAACTAACTTTACATTAAAAGTAGTGAAGAAAGATCATCTCTTTTCAATCCACTACTTTTTAATTTATGTAATATAGAGTTATATATCTATTTGAGTTTTTTCAAATTTATCTAGAGCTTGTAAATATCCATCTGTTCCTGTTACATGCCACGCTAAACTAACATCTCTGAAATTATTAAGTCAACTTAACACTTTTTCTTAATTTAGCTGGATTATTAGCCAGTACAGTCTGTGCTTTGTTTTCTAATTCTGTTAATCTACTATTTACAACCGCTTCATCAATATTACCACTTACTTTTTGGTATATCTATATAAGGTATTTTTATTTTTGATTATATGTTCTCCATCCAGGACTCTTAATTGGATAATAGTGATTGTGATCACATGATTTACTATCATTTGTCCATCTTGTACTTGAATATGTTCAACAGTTGTATTCATACTACTTGCTAAAGCAGATATTTCTTTTTCAAAATCCCTTCTAAGTCTGAACTCATCGCCGGAACAGTTATATCATTGAGTAAAAGACGCTTAACAGAACCATTATAATTAAAGACTAACTCATTATTATCAACTGAAATATCACTAGCATTTAATCCGTAGAATAGAGCAATATAATTCTTCTTACTCTCTAATGTTGCTTTATCTATAGTCGTTGTAGTTTCTGCTTTCTTAACTAAAAATTCTTTTGCTTCTTCTAATTGCTTATCTGATAATTCTGATTTTTTGATAAAGTGATTATGATCTCCATGTTTTACAATATAGCCATCCCTTCTTCACTAACTATATTGTTTTACATCGAATACAAAATCATGTTCTTCAGCTTCATTATGATTATTTACTTCCGAAGGGTGTTCTGCTTCAGCATTAGAGTGTTCTGTAACTGAATCTTCTTTGTTAGCTATCTCAGTAGTTGGTGTTACTAAATTATCTTTAACTTGTTTTTCTTATTTCGTTCAATTGTTTTTCTAATTCAATCTGTTTTATTTCTACTTTGATCTACACTGTAAGACATATCAAGATAAATAATACGCGCTTTTTGTTTTTAATTCATCAGCAACTTCTGACGCTAATTTTTTCTCATCTTTTTAGTTTCAATATTTCTTCTTGAAGTTTTTTTCTGCTTGTTCTGTAATATAATCAGCAGTTAAAGTATAATTCTCTTTTTATATCTCCACTTTCGACTTTTTCAAAGTTACTCATTATTCCTTTTTGGAATATTTTCACCACTAGGAATCTCTAACTCTTCTTTTGAAACTATATTATGGCTTATATCTAAATATTCTAGCGTTTTATTTTTCTTTTTAATGTTAATGTTTCAACATAATTATTTGCCATTGTTAAGTATTTTTAGAGCTGTAAGATTATTAACATTTTTCCATTGTTCTAATAACATTATTACTAACTGTTAAATTAATCAGTTTATCTTGTTTATTAGTTGGGAATTCACTAATCTTATTACCACTAGCATCCAAATTCTCAAGTGCAGATAGTTTATGAACGTTATTGATATCCTCTAGTTTATTATTTTTGATTTCTAGACTAGTAATTGTTTTTGTTCTCAAAATCTAAACTGTCGATTTTATTATTGTTAACTTCTACACTTTCTAAAATTTTAGCATTTTTTTCAAATGAGATAATGTTGTTATTTTATTATCATTTGCTACTATTTTTTTCAATTTAGGTAAATTAGATACTACACTTAAATCTCTAATATTAGTATTGTTTACCGTTAATTGCTCTAAACTATCATTCTTAAGAGTTGCTAACTCTAAACCGCTGTTATTAGATAAGAATAAACGCTCTAATTCATTTTTATTACTTAATGCATCTAATTTTTGTAATGTTATTATTTTCAAGACTAACTGCTTTTTAGATGATTTAAATCTTTTTAGAGCCGATATATCCTTAATTTTTATTATTGTCTAAATTTAACGACTCTAAATTAGTAAGATTTTTTTAATACATCGATATTTTTCAATGTTATTTCCTGCTGCAGAAATTAGTTTTAAGTTTGGATAATCTTTTAAAAACGAAATATCCTGAATATCATTTTCAGAAAAATCAATTCCTTCTAATGTTGGTATATTTTTTTATAAATGAATAATCTTTAATACCCGTTCTTGATACGTATAATTGTTTTTAATTTTTTTAAATTTATAAACAGGGGTAATATCATCGATAGGTGTATATCCCATTCCAAGAACCTCTATATTTGGCATAAGTTCTAAACCACTTCGTTTAAGTGGATCTTTGTTTTGACCAATATTCAAGTACTTAACAGTTTTTAACCACTCTTTCATTTTTTTCTACATTTGATTCATGTGCAGGAAAAATCAGTATCTGCAGAAGCATGTTGAATATCATGTATAATATCATCATCAAATCCTAATTTTTTTCAGCGTCTCAGCTCCTGAATTATTATGTGGATCTGCTAGAGGGTTTAGATGTGTCTATATCTTTAACTAATATAGTGTGGCTATGATCTCCATGTGGATACAACAATGCTTTTCCCTTCTGCTGTTTCAATTAATTTTTATAGAACTTTTATCTATATTTAGTTGTTTAGCAACATAGTCAATTTTTTCTTCAATTTCTTTTTCTTCAGCATTATTTTTGCTCTTTCTCTATGGTTGTCATTTCCTTCTGAAGAATTATTCAGTCGCTTCCGTTTTATCAGTAGAAGTATTATTAGCTGAATTATTACTTTCTACTTTATCTTTACTATTCGAATTATTTTTCTCCGTATTTTTTCTTTGACATTTATATCTTTTTAACAACTCCGTTTTTTTCCATCGTAAGAAATTGCATCCCCACTTGGAGTAATAACATAGCTAAATTTATCTTTTTCCTATGTTATTTTTTGAGAAAGATAATTAATTTTATCATTAACTTCTTTTTCCAATTCTGCATACTCTTCTTTAGCCTTATTCAGATATTGATAAGGAATAAGTTTTTCCCACTGAGAATTAACCAATTGTTTATAAAATACAAAGTGTTGATGACCACTATGAGCTACAAGAAGCCCTGTTGAAGTAGGCGTGATTACACTATCATCAGATAATTTAAACCCATCACTAGTTTTAAATTGAACTCCAGCGAATGATAAAACGCTAGGTTTTACTTCTGTAACATTATCTTTTTTATTTTCTTCTTTATTTACTTCAGGTAAAGAAGGCGCAGGAATAACTGGAGATGGTTTAACATTCTCCGCTGGTTTTTCCACTTTATTCACTTCAGGTAAAGAAGGCGCAGGAATAACTGGAGATGGTTTAACATTCTCCGCTGGTTTTTCCACTTTATTCACTTCAGGTAAAGAAGGTGTAGGAATAACTGGAGACGGTTTAACATTCTCCACTGGTTTTTCCACTTTATTCACTTTAGGTAAAGAAGGTGTAGGAATAACTGGAGATGGTTTAACATTCTCCGCTGGTTTTTCCACTTTATTCACTTCAGGTAAAGAAGGTGTAGGAACAACTGGAGATGGTTTAACTACCTCAACAGGTTTTTCTACTTTGTTTTTAGGAATGTAGTGGAAGTGATCTCCATGACGTACTGTATAACCATTTTCATCTTCACTAACAATATCTTTAGGATTAAATGTATAATTATCTTCTGTACTTGATGAATCTTTATGTAGCTCTTGTTTTTCGTTACTTGTTGTATTATTTTTTGGAGTATTCACAACCGTTGTATTTGTAGTAGCTGCTGGAGTTTCAGTGTTATTTACTAAGTATTCCCATTTTGTACCTACTAGTTGAGAATAAGGTATTATGTGTTGGTGACTACCGTGTTTAACTATAAATCCAAAACTATTTTTTCCTATGATGTCATTTTCACCTTTAAAGATATATCCATCGCTTGTTGGAGTAGTTATTCCTGCAGTTGATGCTGGTAACGAACTGTTAGTTTCTACTTTGCTTGCTTGTGATAATTGAGAACTTGATAGCTCGCTTTTCTTAATATAGTGGAAATGATCTCCATGACGGACTACATAACCATCTGCAGTTTCACTTACGATATCTTTAGGGTTAAATGTATAGTGATCTCCGCTCTCTTTAGATTCATTAGCTTCTCCATGGTGATGGTGATGTGCATGAGCTGAGATTTCTTTAGCAGTTTTTTCATCGACAATATTACTTTGGTTTATTCCTTCTTTAGGATAGTAGTAATATTTACCGTTAACTTTTATAACATAACCTTCTGCAAGTTCATATTGAATGTCTTCATCTTTTTAATTTATAATCTTTATTTTTTTATAAACTAGTGAATCAAGAATTTTAGCGTTATAAGGGACTAATCCTTTTTCATAGTGACTATGATCACCGTGAAGTGTCACATATCCATCGTCAGTGATTTCACTAACCACGACTGAACTAACCTTATCTGAGTAATTAATTTTCTTTGCTTGTGCTGTATTTTGTACTAGAGGTGTTGTTTCATATGCTTGTTGTCTTCCGTATTCATAACCAGCAAAGGCTGATAGTCCGATTACAAGTGAACCGCAGGCACTAGTAATAATATTCTTTTTATTCATATATATTCTCCTCAATCATTTTAATTCGAAATAATTCCCGTTTTATTATAACATAGTGTTCTGAGTTTGTAAATAGGAATCTTTACGATTAATTCAGCTGTAAACTAAAAATATATAATACATAAAAATTAAAAATAAAGAGTAACAATTTATTCCTAAATCGTTACTCTTTATAGTGTCTTAATTTTTCTTTTTGCCCTCTTCTTATTAATATTGCGACCAAGATTAGCATAACTCCAACTACTTCTAAAGCTACAGTTTTTATACCAGTTTTTCAGGTAGAAGAGATTTCATTCACATTATTTATTTTTTTAGTTAATGTTTCTGGTAATTCTTCCTTCTTAACATCTACAGTTGTTTCGGGGATAACCACCCGTGCTCTTTCTTCAAGATTTTTTTGTACCAATTTTTATTCGTTCTACAATCGTAAATTTACTAAAATGATTAATATTAAACTGTAGTTCCCCATCTGAATATTTACTATTAACTTTTTCAAGAGAGTTATCATTCGGAATGTGATAAACTTCTAATTCAGTATTATCCTTCTTAGTTATTGCTATTTTTACCGTTCGTTCCTCATTACTATCTACCTTTTTATCATCTTTTTCAAAATGGATTTCGAACGTCTCTATAATTTTATAATCATTACCTAACTTGTTTCTAATAGATTTATTTAACTTATTATCATTTAAAAGATTCAACATATAACTTATCTGCAGAAATACTACCTTTTTATATTCTACTTTAATATCATGACCTGATAAATTTGCAAATAACAAATCTTTATTAGGAGAATTGTTTACATCATGATATTTTTTTCTTTATCCGACATTGCTGAGAACTTATTATCATCATCTTTTTACTGGAGTTTTTATCTTCTTTCGGTTCTACCAACGGTTTTCTGTCTGGTTTATCAGATGGTTTATTTACAGGCTTTCCTATTGGCTTTTTCCGTTTGTTTTACCGGTGGTTTTCTTACCGGTTTTCCCGCTAATTTATCTTCTGTCTTCTCTAGCGGTTTTCTAACTGGTTTATCAGTTTGCTTAACCGGAGTTTTATTTTCTGATGGTATTGGTTCAACAACCGGTCTAACTCCATTTTTCATCAACAATAACTTTATTATCAGTATCCATCAGCGCCTTTAGCTGTTCCAACTTTTTAAACTACCCGTACTTATAAAAATACTTAATATTCCAACAGAAATATTTCTTATTGTATATTTTTGTTTCACTTCTATTCTCCTCAAATGATTACAAAATCTATTTAAACTTTCTAATAATTATATTATACATTATTATTTTTCATCAAGTAAAAGTTATAAAAAGTTTGATTAGCACTCAAATTGCTAATCAAACTTTTTTTATTTCTATCTAGATAAAAATGAGAAAAAAATCCACTTATAATAGCAACATTAAAGAAGTCAATGAATAATGCCCCTACTATTGGCATAACGAAGAAGGCTATGTGCGAGTGTTTATATTTATCACAAACACTTTGCATATTCGCAATACCATTTGGTGTTGCTCCAAGTCCAAATCCAACGTGCCCTGCAGATAATACAGCAGCATCATAATTTCCACCCATTACTCTAAATGTAACGAAGTAGATAAATACCCATGCCAATACTGCTTGAGCTAATAATAAAGCGACAAGTTGCCCTGCGACACTACTTAGTTCCCATAGTTTTAAACTTATCATAGCCATTCCTAAGAATAGATTTAATGAAACATCCTCTAAAATATGAATTTCTTCATAGTGTAAATCAAACTTACTTGTATGGTCCGTTACATTTCTTAAAATTGCCGCTACAATCATTGGTCCAATGTAGTTCGGGAAGTTTAAAAACTGATTTAAGAATGTAGATACATAACTACCGATAAACATTGATAATAAAATTAAGAAAAATGCTTTCGCGAAATTTTCACCATCTAATTTCTTAACATCATTATTGAATAAAAATTCATCGTTGTGTACTTTTTCGTTTTCAACTTTTTCAGCTACTACTTTTAACTTTTTACCATTAATTAATCTGTTAGCTAATGGTCCTCCAAGACTAGATCCTGCGATTAGACCAAAAAGTTGCTGTCGCAATCGCAACACTCTTAGCACCTGTGTGTCCCAATTCCTCAACGATCGGTGCCATCGCAGCCGCAGTACCATGTCCACCTGTCATTGCAGTTGAACCTGTTAATAGGGCTATTAGCGGATCTATTCCAGTTGCATATCCGATTCCTACCGCTACGATATTTTTGAAGAACTACTAAAAATTATAGCCATTAATAAAAACATAACAACTTTTCTTCCACCAACTTTTAGTAATCTCCAACTTGCATTAAATCCTATACTTGTAAAAAAACACTGTCATAAAGAAACTTTGTAAAGTATTATCAAACTCAAATATTACTAAGTTTGTTTGTCTTAGGACTAGGTTTAATATCGCAAAACAAGAATCCTCCGATAACTGGTGATGGAATACAGTATGTTTCAAAAGAATTTAATTCTACTTCTCAGAAATCTTCCTATAATTAATATTACAACAGCCAATCCTACTGTTTGTATCATATCCATTTTTATATTAAACATATAATCATCCTTTCTATATTTGTTATATTTTCTAACATGTTGTTATTAACCTTATATTTAGAAAGTACACTTTTATTAATTCTAACTTTTCGAAAATTTTCGATGTAAATTTACAAAAATATTAAATTTCATATATTAATATTACACTTTTATTTTTAATTTTTTCAAGATTACGTTAGATTTTATTACATTTTTCAAAAATTCCTAAAAAATAAATGAAGCAACTAAACTCACGATTTCATACAAATCATTTAGTAAAGTCGCTCCTATATAGTTAATCTAGTACTAGAATTTTATTACATTATTTGTTACTCTTTTTAGAAAATTGGTTTTAAAAAAATTCTGACCAAGTCTCATAGTTTTCTTCTGATTTGGCTTCTTCTGCTGACATCCACTTGATAACAAGTGTATCATCTTCTTTTACTTCCACTTTAGTTTTTATCAACTTTACACTCATAGACAACACCTACATGGACTTGACCTACTTCTGTTTTTATCATCATTTATCAACCCTATAAAGTGTAGATTGTTTAATGCCTCTTCTTCAGAAACTCCCACTTCTTCATTCAACTCTCTAGCGGCGTTGATTTTTAACATTTCAAAAATTGTTTTTTCCTTCAACCTCGTTCATATGTCCACCAATACCAACAGAAGCCTTACCGTGAAGTCTTGCTTCACCTCCACCTACTAGGCGTTTATATACTAATACTTCATTAGTATTCAAATCTTTTAATAGTACGTACCCGATTAATTGTTTATAACTTGGATCTTCCTCCATATCTCCTCGACGTTTTACTTCATATGATTCGAATGTATCAATAATTTTTTTGTCTTATCATCATTTTTTTCTATAAAACCATAGAAATGATTTTCCTCATTATTAAATAATTCTTTTCTATTTACAACTAGAATTTGTTCATCCCACTTACTCATCATTTTTTTATCCTTTTCTCTTTATTTTTGCTTGATATGTTCCTTCTCTTAATTCTTTTAGCTATTTTTCGCTATCTTTCTAAATCTATGATTAAGACCCGATTTCGACAATTTTCCATCTTCAATCATTTCTGCTATTTCTTTTTAATGGATACTCCGGATACTTAAGTCTTGCTTCAGCAACGACTCGCAGTTTCTCATCGATATTATCCAACCCTATTCTTTCCTCAATTATATTAATATCCTCAACCTGCTTCTGCAGAGGCATTAACAGTCTTATTCATATTCGCCATGTCGCAATTTTGCATCCTATTTACAGAGTTATTTATATCTCTAACAATTCTTTCATCTTCAAATTGGAATAAAGCTTGAAAAAGCTCCTACTAAATTAATAAACTCAGCTATTTTTCTCAGATTCCTTAATATAAACAATGAATCCTTTTTTCTTTCAAGGCTTCTTGCATTCAATTTATAACTATTTAATAGTTCATTTAATTCTCTATTATGTTCCTCATAAGATGAGAAAAATCTCCATATGATAACTAGATGTACGAGGGTTATTTATCGAACCACCTGCTAAAAATGCACCACGTAAATACGCTCGCTTTTTCTCATCCGTATCTATTAATTCTTTAGCAATATCTATTCTCATTGTGTAATTATCATTTAGAATATAAAGATCAGTAAGTATTTCTTTTAACATTCTGATCTAAACGACAAATATAAACATTATTTTTCTTTAATTTTAATTTTTTCGTACAGAAATATTCACATGTACATCATAAAAAAATACTTAATTAAAGAAAACATTCTTCGTGCAATTGAGGCATTCTCAGTTTGAAAACTTAAACTTAACCTACCATTCGATATATTTAATACACCGTTCATTTTTATAAGAGCAGATAACTCAGATAAAAATTCTCTGTCTTTTGTTATCTCTATTAAAGTTAACTCTTTTTCATATCTGAAGCGTATGACATAAATTCCCTCCTATCTTCATTTTTCTATAACCTATATATTTTATCATGATAACAGTAAATTAACAAATCATTTGAGTCGAAAATAGAGTTAACATCGTACATTTGTAAATGATGTGAGGCAGGGTTAGTATACTAAATCCGGGGCATGGAAAAATTCCAGCCCCGGATTTCAATTTTTATATATAAAAAGACAAATATCCAATATAATTAAAGTGTAGAAAAATAATTAACTAAGAAAGGATATTTGTCATGAATAATTTTATCACAAATTTACTATTAATAAAAAGACCAAAAATATAACTATGGAGGATAAACTTGATTTAATCAATGTAGATGGTCAAGATACATTCATATTTCATGGAGCTTTGTCATATGAACCAAAGTGTTGTACAAACTGCGGTTGTATGAAAGAAGGAAATAATATAGTTAAAAATGGATTCGGCGATCCTTTAAAAAGTAGCTTTATTAAAGATATCAGAATGCCCTACATACCTTAAATTAAAGAAACAACGCTTTAAATGTAGAGAATGTAATTCTAAGTTTTTGTGCTGAAACATCATTTTGTACAAAAAGCACTGCAGTATATCTAAAAAAATCTTATATTTCACATTATGAAGAATCTTTCTAAGACACTATCATTTAAATATATAGCTGAATTAAGTAATGTATCAGTATCTCAGTAGTAAGAGTAATGAAATCATGTAGAGAAGCTGTAGAAGTTACGACTCATTCAAACCTACCAGAACACCTGTGTTTCGATGAAATAAAATCAACTAAAGATAGTAAAAATGGAATGAGTTTCGTATTCTTAGATGCTAGAACACATGATTTTATAGATATTGTAGATGGGAGAACACTACATATATTAAAACAATACTTTATGAGATATCCAAGAAAAAGTAAGAAAGAAAAGTAAAAACGATTTGTATAGATATTTATCCTCCTTATATGAATATGATTAGAGAGATGTTCCCTAACGCTGAGATAATAATAGATAGATTCCATATGGTTCAAAAATATTAATAGAGAATTAAATAAAGCTAGAGTAAAACTAATGAATCAATATAAGAATAAAAAGGTTCTACTTACACTATTCTAAAGAACTTCTGGAAAAGTAATATTAGAAGATAGAGATAAAGTAAATTCAACAAAAATATTCTATTCTAGAAGCTTTTAAACGCTATGTAACTAGAAAAGAAGTATTAGATTATATATTAGCTATAGATGCTGAATTTACAGCCAGCTATGAGAGAGTACATGCGATAAGAGAAGCTATTAAGGCTAAAGATTCTGTAGAATTAGAGAAGTATATAGATATGGACACTAGAGGATTATCTAAAGGTGTATCTAAAGCTATAAATACTATGAAAAACACAAAGAGTATATGCTTAACGCTGTTAAATATGAGTATTCTAATGGCCCATTAGAAGGATTTAATAATAAAATAAAACTACTAAAGAGAGTATCTTATGGATATTCTAGCTTTATTAATTTCAGACTACGTATTTTAATTATGTCTAGATTATTTGTTTCTGAGTATAAAAATAATATCAAGCTTAAAGAAAATAAGAAAAATCTAAGCGAAAAATGTCGCTTTAGATTTCATTTCCTATTTTTCTCCATGCCCCTGAATTTGACAAAGAGTCCAAAAAGAGTTAACATACTATGTACATTAACTCATCTTTTCTAATATTTTATTTTTATTATTCTATTTACCTCTATACGTTCTTTTATCCCTTGTTTATCAAAGAAAAGAACTTCGTCAGAAACTTGACATAAAAACTCATAGTCATGTGTAATTATAAATATCACTACATCGTTTTTTAGCTATTTGCTCGATTAAATTGCTTAATTCTAACATATTTACATAATCTAGTCCACTTGTTGGTTCATCAAATACTAGGATTTTTTTATTAGATAATAATGCAGAAGCTATTGCTACCCTTTGTTTTTTTCTCCACCAGATAGTGTATTAGGATGACGATTTAAAAATTTCCTAATATTTAATTTATCTACTACTTCATCAAATAACTCTAAATTATCACTACCTAACTTAATCTCCTTCTCAACAAGATTCGTAAATAGTTGATAATTTACATCTTGCATTACTTGAAATGTACTTCATTAAATCTTTTTTATTAAGATTTTTTTCCATTAAGTATAACTTTATGTTTAGATTTATGTAGTCCACTTAGAGCATTAGCAAAAGTAGTTTTTCCCACATCCGTTAGCACCGATTATAGAATAAATTCTTGAAGAAGAAAAACTCTCATTTTTTAAATAAACTTGATGATTATGGACTTTATAATCTAGTTGCTCAATATTTAAATAATGCTCTTTATTCTTTCTAGGTTCTTTCTTACCAAGTTCTACTTTTGATAAATCTATTTGTCTAGTTTGACATGCCCTACTATCAAAGTCGGAAAGCTGTTCTTTTGTAACTTCGTGCACCAGCTACCATCTTTAATGATATACATTCTATCGATTAAATCTTTTTAAGTAATAGATTCTATGTTCAGCTACAATTATTGTCTTACCTTTTATTCTTCAATGTTTCTATTATTGAAGATATAAGTTTTATAGATTTTAAATCTAGATTACTAGTAATTTCATCAAGAACATATACATCAGCATCTAGCATCATACTAGCCATAAAAGCTAGTTTTTGCTTTTTCACCACCGCTCAATTCTAAGACATTTTCTATCTAGTAGATAATCAGCAGAAAAACTCATTTACTATCTCATCAATTCTATTTTTGAATTTCAGGTTTAGAATAACCATAATTTTTCCATACTAAAAAGCAAGTTCACTAGTAGAGTCTAAATTGAAAAACTGATTCTTAGGATTTTTGGAATACACTTCCTACAACCTTAGAAAAATCTTTTAGTCTATCTCCTATACTTAGATGTGCAACTTTAAATTCTCCACTAAAACCACCATCAAAAATTCAGGAGCTAGACCATTTAAAACCCTCATGATTGTTGTTTTTCCCACAGCCACTTGCTCCCGTAAATAAAATACATTCACCTTTTTGATTTCTAGTGACAAATCTTCAATATTCAATTTTTTTAGATTCAACATATTTGTAATTAAAATTTTTAAATGTTATCAACTTATCACCTCATAAACATAATAAAACAAAAAAATTATAGTAACAGCTACCATAATCAAATAATCGATCTTGTTAAACTTTAATTCAATATAACTGGTTGGTTTTTCTTCATTATCTATACCACGGCACAAACACGAAACAGAAAGTTCATTAGCAATATTTGTACTTATAATTACATAAGGAATAAATATATATTCGAAAAATTTAAATGGATGAAGTAAGTAGTAACCTCTACTTACTCCAATCCCCTTCATTTTTAATGAATTCTTTATTTGTTTGTAATCTGTAAGTAAAACAGGAAAAAAATCTATATAAAACTGCAAGAACTATTATCATTTTTCTTTGGTAATCTGATGTTTCTTAAAAAAACATATCAATTCAGATACTTTTTGAACTACTAACCAACGCCATACCCGCACATAGTGGGAAATATAAAGTTTTAAACATTAGAGCTGTTAGTAGTAAGAAACTGTCAAGAACTTGGAGTGTTACTGTATGAGCAAAGAATACTTCATAAGCTGTTAAGAAAAGATATATCCCTGAAAAAAATCTAATCATTCTTTTTAAAGTTAGAACTTATTCCTAAGTATATTGAAAACAAAGTGCAATAACTAAATGTGTGGTAATTGACATCATTTTTAAACATTAAAATATTAGCAATGATCAATATAAAAAAATCTTAGTTCTTATATCTAACTTCAACATACTATATACCTGCTTTATTGAAATTCTTGAAATATAATTTTCTTCCAAGATAAGTTCCAATAATTGAGAAAATTATTGTAAAGATAACTATAAAAATAAATGTTTTCATATCAGTAGAACTCATAACTAAGTTAATTTTTTCTTGAGAATAATTTCTATTTTGAAGATGTTTTACATATGCATCCTTCATAAAGAACATTGGTAATATTAATCCAATATTTCCTAAATTAAAGAATAAATATGATAAATATTCATTTCCATATCTGAATGCAATCTCCGCTAAAACTGTCGCTCCAATTAGAACAACTCCACCTACTACAGAGTGACCAGATACAGTCATAAAAATACCAATAATTGCTATCATAATAAATATTGCCATATTCTTATTAATTTTTATTAAAAATTAAACTATACACACTTCCACAAACTAGGGCGACCGTAATAGAAGTATAAGTAGCAAAATAGACTTTTCCGCCAAATATTAATGATGTTAAAAGTGTAGAAATTCCAATTCCCTACAGCCATTACAAGAATTAATAAAATAGTATAAAGCCCTAAAGTAATTAAATCTTTAATCTGTAAATTTTTATTTTCTTCTTTATTTATATATTTTAATTCTGTCATCTATTACCTCACTATAATTTCTTCAGTGCATCTAGAGCATTGTTGTAGTCTGGCTCTTCACCAACTTCCTCTAACACTTCTTTATAGCGAATAACTCCTTCTTCATCAAGGACAAATACAGCACGAGATAATAAACCTAATTCTTCAATTAATAATCCATTGTTAGTTTCAAAATCACGATATTTATAATCAGAAACAGTAATTGCATTATTAATTTCTTTATCAGCACAGAATCTTCCTAATGCAAATGGTAAATCTTTTGATACTGTAATAACTACTGTATCAGCTAAATCACCTACTGCTTTATTAAAGTTAATAGTTTGTAAAAGCACATACTCCTGTGTCTACTGATGGGAATGTGTTGACAATTACTCCCTTTATAATCTGATAATTCAAACTCTGATAATGTTTTTAGTAACAGCTCTAAAAATTTGGGAAAACATCACCTAAATTTAACTTGTCTTCAATAGTAACTGGTGTTCCTTTTAAAGCTTATTGTTTTCTTCATAATTAATACCTCTTTTTAATATAATTTATATTGATAAAACTATCTACAACTAATGATAACATATTTCAATTAGAGTTAAAAGTTTTTACATAATTTAATATGATTTTTAAGCGTTTTTTTATGTAGTTTTGTTATAATTTTTATGATATAATAAAATGGAATATTGTTTGAAAGGATTATTTTTATGTCAAAAGAAGAAAAAGATATAGTAGTTAAAAATGATACTACAGACACGACTGAAGAAAAAGATAACTCTACATCTTTTTTTGGTCGTTTTAAAAACCAAGTGAAAAACTCTTAATTTTTAAAAATAATGAATCTAAGGATAACGAAAAGACAGATTCTCATATTGATGAATCTGCAATTGAAAAAGAACTTCGAGAAAAAGAAAAAGAAGTAAAAAAACAAGAACAAGAATTAAAAAAACGTGCTTTAGAGCTAGAAAAAGCTAAAAAACAATTTGAAGAGCAACAACGTAAGATAGAAGAAGAAGAAGAAAAACGAACTTGCTCGTGCTGAAAGAGAAAGACTTGAAAAAGAACGTATTGCTCGTGAAAAAGAATTAGAACGTCAACGTATCGAAAAAGAAAAAGCGGAAAAACGTGAACAAGAACGTCTTGAAAAAGAACGTATTGCTCGTGAAAAAGAATTAGAACGTCAACGTATCGAAAAGAAAAAGCGGAAAAAAACGTGAACAAGAACGTCTTGAAAAAGAACGTATCGCTCGTGAAAAAAAGAACTGGAGCGTCAACGTATCGAAAAGAAAAAAAGCGGAAAAAAACGTGAACAAGAACGTCTTGAAAAAGAACGTATCGCTCGTGAAAAAGAATTAGAACGTCAACGTATAGAAAAAGAAAAAAAGCTGAACAAAGAGAAAAAGATCGTCTTGAAAAAGAACGTATCGAAAAAGAACAAGAAGAAAAAAAGAAAAAAAGAGAATTTAGACGAAAAGAAAAAGAATTTAAGTTATCAGAAGATAAGAAAAATTAGAGCTATTACAAAAAGAAAATGAGATGAGAGAACACGAAAATACTCTTCTATCATTACAAACTTCATTAATTTCTCTAGAAGATAAAATAGAAGAAAAGAAACTTACTATCTCTACTCTAAAAAAATAGAAATGCTGATAAAGAGAAAAATAATGCTAGAAGAAAAAGACTTAATGTTTTAAATTCTCAAAGACAAGTTGTTCTAAAAAGACATTACAACTGAGAAAAAGGCAATAGAAAAGATTCAAAAAATCTTGATATTGAATATAAACTAGACGGGCTTAAAAAGGAAATTCACAGTATCAAAAAAAGAAGTTGTCAATGAAGATGAAACCGCATTTAAAGTTAAATATATTGACAACAAACCTAAAAAATATATTCATGGTATCTCTTCTAAGTATTAAAGCTTTCATTTCTAAATCTATTTTTAAGAAATAAAGTTGAGAATTATGATAAAATAAAAAAAGTAACAAAAAAATATTAAGGTTAGAATTGCAACTTCAATAATCTTAGCATTATTATTATCAATTTGTTTCTTAGTTACTCTGAAATTCATTTCTTCTGCTAAGGAGCACTATATCAGTTTCGGTGAGACAAACAATAGCGCTGTCGATACTACAGACGAATTGAAAAAACAAAAAGAAGCTGAGGAAAAAGAAAAAATTCTTAAAGCACAAGAACAAGCCAACGCTGTTCGTATAGATTCAGAAGCGCAAGATGAAGAAATAACTGCGAAATTAGCTGGAACATTCTCATCTTACTCATTCGACGTGGACCGTGAAGTTACAGTTAATAAAAAAATTCACGCATTTAAATCAGCTTCTTGGTCAGAACCAGGTGAAGTAATTGAACCTGGAACAAAACTAACAGTTGATAAGATAGTTTCTCCCGCTGGTTACATTATGTATCATATTTCATCTGGGAATTTACAAAGGGCAATATATTACAGCAAATGAAAAATTTGTTTCTGTAGATAAGAAAAACGATCAACTTGAAAACTTTATCTCTCGTCCAGTAGCAATTAAATTCTTGACTACACAAAATATTTATTCTGATGAGTCTCTAAGCCGTGTTAGATCAACTTATGGTAATGGAGCCCAATTAAATATTAATGGTATTGGTATTTCTAAAAATAATAGATTAATATATCATGTAGCTGATGGATCTTTTGTACCTGTTAATCCAGTTCGTGTAATTGAAACAAACAGAGAAGCACCTAAGCAAAAGAGTAATGATAATAAAAATACTACTAATTCTCAAAATACCCAAAACCAAAACACTCAAAAAGAAAACAACTAGATAATAATCTAATCCACCTTGGTTAATAACCAAGGTGGATTTTTCTAATAAGAAAGAGAACATAGCACTTGGCTATATTCTCTTTTCTATTATCTAATTTCTGCTCCATTAGGAATTTCAGAATTAATTTCTACTACTCGTAAAATACCGTCTTTTTCAGCTGATAGTATCATACCTTCACTTAATTCACCACATAATTTAACTGGTTTTAAGTTAGCTACTACAGCTACTTTTTTTACCAACTAATTCTGCTGGATCATAATATTTAGCAATACCAGAAACTATCTGTCTTTGATGATTACCCTAAATCTAATTTGAATTTTTAATAGTTTAGAACTTTTTCTTAACTTTTTCACATTCTAATACTTCTGCAACCCTTAAAGAAGTCTCGAAGAATTTATCGATTGTAATTTCTTCAGCAAGTTCTACATAAGTATCGTCTTTTTCTTCTTTTGATTCAGTTTCTAAGTTTTCTAAAGCCTTAGGAGACATTTGAGTTTTAATATACTGTACTTCTACTTCTTTATCAAATCTCGGGAAAATTGGAGTTGGTTTTTTTCTACAACTTTAACCGTCCCATCAAATACTCCAAATGTTTTTAGCAGATTCGAATACTAATAATTCTTCTTTAACACCCTAATTGTTTAGCAATTTCAACAGGTGCTTTTTGTTAAAGCTGGCGCTATTAAAATTGTAGCAATACGCAGGCTTTTCTAGCTAAATAGTTCATCACCTTATCTAGTTCAGGTTGATTATCTTCATCTTTCGCTAAAATCCATGGTGTTGTTTCGATCTATATATTTATTAGTTCTTGAAATGAACTTCCATACCGATTCTAGAGCTTTAGAGAACTGCATATTTTTCCATATATTCTTCATACTCTGAAATAACTTCTTTTGATAAAGCTATTAATTCTTTATCAAATTCTGTAGTTGGTTCCACGAATTTTGGAATAACTCCACCACAGTATTTGTTAATCATTGAAATAGTTCTGTTTAATAAGTTTCCTAAATCATTTGATAAATCTGAGTTAATTCTATCAATAAAACTTTCAGGAGTGAAGATACCGTCTTGACCAAATGGAACCTCACGTAATAAATAATAACGAGCTGAATCTAAACCATAACGTTCTATTAACATGTATGGATCAACTACATTCCCTTTTAGATTTACTCATTTTACCATCTTTCATTAATAACCAACCATGAGCAAAAATTTTCTTAGGTAGTGGTAAATCTAATGCCATTAGAAGTATCGGCCAATAAATTACGTGGAAACGTACGATTTCTTTCCCAACAACTTGCACATCTGCAGGCCAATATTTATTAAATAATTCTTCACTATCTCCAGTTGCATAACCTAAAGCTGTAATATAGTTAACTAAAGCGTCAATCCAAACATATACAACGTGTTTTGGATTAGATTTTACTTTCACTCCCCAATCGAAAGTTGTACGAGTAACTGCTAAATCTTCCAATCCTGGCTTAATGAAATTGTTAAGCATCTCATTTTTTCTACTTTCAGGTAGAATAAATTCAGGATGTTCATCATAGTATTTAACTAATCTATCAGCATATTTACTCATTTTGAAGAAATAACATTCTTCACTAACTAATTTTACTTCATTTCCACTTGGTGCAATCCCACCAATCATATTACCTTCTTCATCTCTGAATACTTCTTGAAGTTGTGTTTCTGTAAAATATTCTTCGTCACTGATAGAATACCAACCTTTTGTACTCTCCTAAATAAATATCACCTTTTTTCAACTAATCTATCAAAAATTTCAGCAACTGCTCTTTCGTGATAATCATCTGTAGTACGAATAAACTTACTATAGTTAATATCCATAGCTTTCCATAATTTTTAATATCTTTAATCATTTCATCCACATAAGCTTGTTCTGAAATTCCTTTTTCTTGAGCTTTTTGTTGAATTTTTTTGACCGTGTTCATCTGTACCTGTTAAAAAGTATGTATCATATCCACTTAATTTTTTTATATCTAGTTAATGCATCACAAGCAACTGTTGTGTAGGCATGTCCTATGTGTAAGTTACCACTTGGGTAATAAATAGGAGTTGTAACATAAAATGTTTTTTTAGTCATCTTACAAACCATCCTCTCTTTTCAATTTTTTTAGTTAATATACATTACTATTGTACCATATATCGCGAGTTAATGCATATTTTTTTATCATTTTTTTCAAATTTCAAAATACTTTTTATATAAAAAGACATCACTCCTTAGTGAAAAATCAAAAGCAAGATTCGTTACAAACCTTGCTTTTTGAGCTACTCTTCTATTAAGTTTCAAATTAATTCTTGAACTAATTTCCTCACAATGAACTTAATATTATTATAATCAAGTTTATATTATATAGTTTCATAAATTATCTTTGACACCACGGTGTTATTTTTTTCTACTTTTTTGCTAATTTAGCAATCTCCACTATTGTATCAGCCGCTTTTTGTCATATGTTCTAAGCGACTGAATTCATATTGTCCGTGGAAATTTTCTCCCCAACGAAAATATTAGGAGTTGGAATACCCATATAAGAAATTTTAGAACCATCAGTTCCTCCACGTATTGGGATTATCAATGGTGTTACACCAACATTTTTTTATTGCCTGTTCGGCTACGTCAACACAGCGTTTATCTTCTTTAATTACATCACCCATATTATAATATCGATCATATAATTCATATTCAACAACATTACCATATTTTTTTCATTAATTTTAGCAGCAACTTCTTCTGCGAATTTTTTACGAGCTAGGAATTTCTCTCTATCATGGTCACGGATAATATAAACCATTTCCGCTTCCTCAATTCTCGCTTGCATATTGTGTAGTAAGTAGAATCCTTCATACCCTTCTGTATGCTCAGGTACTTCTTTTTCTGGGAATAATGAAGCTAATTCAGCAGCAATCATATTAGCATTTTTCATTTTTCCTTTTGCAGTACCTGGATGTACACTTACTCCTGTAATTTTATATGTAATTTGTGCAGCATTAAAGCTTTCATATTGAAGCTCTCCTAGAACTCCACCATCCATAGTATATGCATAATCCGTAGCGAATCCTTTTGCATCAAAATGATCAGCACCACGTCCAATTTCTTCATCTGGACCGAATGCGATACGAATATCTCCATGTTCTATTTCAGGATGTTCACTTAGGTATTTAATAGCTTCTACTATTTCAGTAATTCCTGCTTTATCATCAGCTCCTAGTAATGTTGTACCATCTGTAGTGATTAATGTAAGACCTTTATAATTACTTTAAATTAGGAACTCTTCTTTAGTCATTACAATATTTAATTCTTTATTTAAAACTATATCTTCTCCATCATAATTTTCAATAACTTGTGGATTTATTCCTTCTACATTAAAATCAGCTGTATCTACATGAGAAATAAAACCTATTTTTGTCATAAGGCTTTATCAGTGTTAGCTGGTAATGTCGCAGTTAAAAACCAATTTTTCTTCATTTAAAACTATATCACTAAGATTTAGTTCTTCTAGTTGACCTTTCAACATACGTAAGAAATCTTTTTGCTCTGGAGTAGACGGGATTGTTGTACTAGCTGCATTGAGATCTAGATTTGAAATTAACATATCCTAAAAACGTTCTAACATAGTTTCATATTTCATTATTCTTCACCTCATTTGTATTTTCTTTTATTATAATATACTTTTTAACAAAAATGTAAAGATTATAATCATATATCTTTTTATAATATTATAAACAATCTTACTTAATAAATCTTTATATTTATGTTACAATTACATAAGTATTCTAATTTTATATTAGACATTAGTAAAATTAAATTTTTAAGGAGATCTTTTTCATGCAAGAAGTTATGAATTATAAAAGATACTAGGATTGAAAACTTCCATACTATCTATCCTAACCATATGAACAGACATGACACATTATTCGGCGGTCAAACTCTATACTGGCTTGACGATGTACAAGGTTTAGTAATACGTAGATATACACACCTACCCTTCTTTACAGCAAGTATTGATACATATCAATTTTTAGATGTTGTCCATAGACACGAAGCATTAATTATTGATAGTTATATTTCTAGAGTTGGTACAAGAAGTGTAGAGATTTTTGCAGAACTAAGTGCATTTAATCATGAAACTAGACATACTCGTCTAGTTGGAATCTGTTTCTCAACATTCGCTATTAATAGAGAAACTGTCCTTGATAAACCTTTACCAAAAGTAGAATATACTGACGAAATTTCAAAATTTGTTAGTTCTTCATACGCAGATAGACAAAGCGGGAAATTAACAGCAAGACAATTTTTGTAAAGAATACCTAAAATATTATAATAAATAGCAAAAAGGAAGTGAGATTTTTGATCTGACCCTCAAAAAGTTAGACTTAGGATAGCGTAGTAGTTATAATGACTGCTACGCTATCTTTTTATATTTATACAGTCATATGTTCTATTCTATATTGCTTAGGACTTAACCATCCTAGTTTCTCTTTTATTCTCTCTTCATTATAGTATTTTATATATTTTTCAATAGCTAATTTCAGTTCCCTATAACTATTATATGTTGTTCCATAGTATATCTCTTGTTTTTAATATTCCGAAGAAATTCTCCATTACCGAATTATCCAAACAATTTGCTTTTTCTAGACATACTTTGGTAAATACCTTCTTCTTTTAACCTTTTTCGAGTATGCCTTCATTTGATAAGCCCATCCTTGGTCAGAGTGGAAAGTTCTCCTATAAAGGGATTTAGCTGTGACTTTAATAGCTTTTTCTAGCGCATCCATTATATTTTTAGCTGATGGGCTCTCACTTATACTATAGCTTATTATCTCACCATTATACATATCCATAAATGGATCTAAATAAAGTTTCTTTACTACTAATTTACCTCTCTCATTAACTTCATAATATTTAAATTCAGTTGTGTCTGTAGTGATTTTTTTGATGTGGAATATTAGTATTGAATCGTCTTCTAATTCTATTCTTAGCTGTTTTTTTCCAATTTTTCCCTTTATATGAATTGTATTTTTCTACTTTTTTCTAGTGAATGATGTAACCTGTAAGCCTCAATTTTTTTGTATAATTTTTGAACTTTCTTTTTATTTATTATATATCCTAAATTACGTAAAGCACCATATATACGTCTATAACCATAATCTTTGTTATTCTTTCTTATTTCTAATATTTTCTCTTCAATTTCTTTTATCTGGATTAACTCTATCGAATCTCTTCTGCCAGTACATATATGTTGCTTTTGGCATTTTTCGCATATAAAAGAAGGTCTTTATATGAATTCTCCTCGGAGACTGCTTATAATTCTCGCCTTCTTTTTCATTTCTGCTTCTTCCGCTAAACGCAGTCTCCTCGCTTCTTTTTAAAAATGCATTTTCTATCCTTAGTTGTAGTAATCGATCTTCTAATTCTTTTTACATATTCTTTAGATATATTATCATTTGTGGTTTGACTTGTTGTTTCCTTTACTTAACTTTTTTTAGGTGATTTAGCCATTAAGATTTTTCCGACCTTTCCTTCGTTCTCTCAATGCATCAGGACCAGCTACTCTAAAGCGATTAACCCAGTTACAAATAAGCGCTGGATTATTTATACCTTCTTGTAAAGCTAAGTCATTGTATGAGAGTTCACTTGTTAAGTATAATTCTACAACATATATCTTTTTCGAAAGGATATTCTTCATTTTTTTCTTGAACGATATAATCCTTCATCTCCATATTTCTTATATTTGGCAACCCAAATTTCAATATTATTATGAGATTTTTATATCATACTTTTTCGCTAACGATCTTATGCTTATATTTTCATTTATATACTCTAGTACAACTTTCTTTTTAAATTCAAAATTATATTTAGTCATAGAAAATATCGACCTCCAAAAAGTTAGATTTTTTTGGTCTAACTTTTTGGGGTCGGTACATTTTTTCTCACTTCCTTTTTTTCTTATTATTAATCAATTGAGTAAAAGTAATTCTAATACTTTTTCTTCAAATTTAACTAATTTTTTTCTTCTGCAACTTTCTTATCTGCATCTTTAACATAGATATAAAGTTTTACTTTTGGTTCTGTTCCACTTGGACGTAAAGTATACCAAGATTCGTCTGAATAGCTGAATTTAACAGCATCAGTTTTTTCAATTTCGATATCTTTTTCTTCTCCAGTAGCTACAGTTTTTTCTTTTTGTACTAGATAGTCAGTAATAGCTACTACTTCACTTCCAGCAATTTCACGAGCAAAGATTTCACGATATTTTTCCATCATACGTTTAATTCTTTGAGCACCTGCTGCACCTTCTAAAACGATTGAGATAGTTTTATCTAAGTAGTAACCATATTTTTCATAGAATCCATCAAGTACGTCAACTAATGTTTTACCTTGTGTTTTGTAGAATGCTGCAGCTTCTACTAATAGCATGGCGATTGTAACACCATCTTTATCACGTAAGAATGTACCAACGTTGTATCCGATACTTTCTTCATATCCCATTACATAGTTTTTCTCACCTGTAATATCCCATTCATTTGGTAATGCACAGATGTTTTTGAATCCAGTTAGAACGTCAATTACTTCTACTCCGTATTCTTTACAAAGTGGTTCAACCATTTTAGAAGTTACGATAGATTTAACTAATACTGGGTTTTCAGGAAGTTTATTTTGTTTAGCAAGATTTTCAATAACATATTGTACTAATACCGCTCCAGCTTGGTTACCATTTAGAGAAACTACTTCACCATTGTGAATTACTTCTACAGCAAGACGGTCACAGTCAGGGTCAGTCGCGATGATTACATCTGCATTAACTTCTTTAGCTAATCTTTCACCATATTCAAATGCTGCAGTATCTTCTGGGTTTGGATATTCAATTGTTGGGAAAGTTCCATCTGGATCTTTTTGTTCTTCAACAACATGAACATTTTTGAATCCACGACGAGCAAGAACTGTTGTTACAGCTTTGTACCCCGCCCCATTTAATGGAGTATAAACTACAGAAATGTCTTTATCAATATTTTCATCATTAATTGCACAATTTAAAGATTCTCTATAGAATTCTTCATCAATTTCTTGACCAATGTAAACTAGTAATCCTTTTTCTTGAGCTTCTTCTTCCGTTAAAGTAACATAGTTGTCAAAGATATCCATTGAGTTAATGTATTCTAAAAACTTTATCGCTTATGTCAGATTTAATTTGAGATCCTTCTTGCCAGTATACTTTATATCCATTATATTCTTTAGGATTATGACTTGCTGTAATGTTAATACCACTAGCTGTTCCTAAGTAACGAACTGCAAATGATAATTCTGGAGTTGGACGTAAATCTTCGAATAAGTATGCTTTAACTCCGTTACTAGCCATTACTAATGTCTGCTAGTTTAGCAAATTCTTTTGAAAAAAGACGTGGATCGTGTGCAATAGCAATACCTTTTTCTTGTAATCCATTGTCGATAATAGTTTGCGCTAACGCTTTTGTAGCACGAGCGATAATGAATCTATTCATTCTATTTGAACCCATACCTACTTTACCACGTAATCCCGCAGTTCCGAATTCTAATTCTTTATAAAATCTATCTTCTTTTTCTACTTCATCATCAGCTATGTTTTTTAATTGAAGTTTTTCTTCTTCAGTTAAGCTGAACTGTTTAACCATTTTTCATATAGTTCTTGATAGTTACTCATATAATATTACCTCTAAATTATCTCTTAAATTTTAATTTTTATGCTAGACCTAAAAGCAATTTCCATCATTTTAGTAAATGCTGTTTGTCTTTCTTCAGGAGTAGTTTCTTCTCCTGTTACTAAAGAGTCACTTACTGTTAAGATTGTTAAAGCATTAACTCCTCTTTGCAGTAGCGTTAGCGTATAATGCGAGACTTTCCATTTCAACAGCTAAAACTCCCATTTTTAATCCAGTTTTCCATAGCTTTTTCATCAGCATTATAGAAAAATCTCACTACATAAAATATTTCCAACGTGTACTTGTTGTCCCATTTCTTGAGCTTTATTGTATGCTTTTAATAATGGATCAAATGAAGCTGTTAAGCTATAGTTTCCTGGAATATTGTATTGGTGCATGTAATTTGAATTTGTAGAAGATCCCATTCCTAAGATTACATCATATAATTTTACTTCTGGTTGTAATGCTCACAAGTTCCAATTCTAATTAAGTTTTTCACTCCAAATGTATGAATTAATTCATAAGAATAAATACCGATACTAGCTGGTCCCATACCAGTTCCCATTACAGAAATCTTTTTACCTTTGTATGTTCCAGTATATCCTAGCATACCACGCACTTCATTAAAAACAAACGGCATCTTCTAAGAAAGTTTTCAGCAATAAATTTCGCTCTTAAATGATCTCCTGGTAAAAGAATCGTTTCATGCGATCTCTACTCCATTTGGTTTAATATGTGGTGTTTGTTTATGTGACATCAGTTAGTCCCCCTGTAAATATATTAATAACTTTATTATACCTTTTTCTTATCTTAAACAAGTTATATTAGAAAAATAATTATCTATATTTTTTTCAACAAATATTCTGAAAACAATAACTCTTACATGATGTTTTCACCGATAATTTCATAACATATAGTAAATATACATAAATATCAACTTCACTAAAAATATAATAATATTTATTCTTTTTGAAAAAAATAATTAACACATATTTTTCACAGCTTATTAAAGAATTATTAATGGTGTTTTGTTATATGCAACAATATTTATTGAAAAAAATAATTAGATAAAAATTGGATATTAATAGTAATTTAATCAATTTTGTTATATAATTAATGTTATAAAAAAATAAATTAGAAAGAGGTTTTTTTATGTTACAATTAGCTGTCTTTTTTTCCCAGTAATTGCGATGTTTTTCATACCTTTTTAAGGAAAAACTTCAAAAAAATATTCATACTGGAAAAATTTGTTATAATTGTACCATTAATTCTGTTTGGATATTTTGTATCAAATATAAAATATATCTATTCAGGTGGACAATATATAAAAATTAGCATTTGTTTCTAATGCAGGACTTGATATTAACCTTAATCTTGACGGTTTATCACTTCTTTTCTCATTACTAATTACAGGAATTGGTACCTTAGTAATCTTATATTCATGTTACTATATGAGTATTTCAGATGAAAAACTACATAAATTTTACATATTTCTATTAATATTCATGTCAGCAATGCTAGGAGTAGTATTATCTGATAATATGCTTAGTATGTACATGTTTTGGGAGTTGACTTCTGTATCTTCTTTCCTACTTATTAGTTATTGGCATGAAAAATGATGCTTCAAGAAAGGGTGCTTTTAAAATCATTAATAATTACTGTTTTTTGGTGGCGTATTAATGTTAGCAGGTATCTTCATTCTTAATAGTATCACTGGTAGTTTTAACGTTAATGAAATAATTGACTTTACTAATAATCATGGTTACAACAGTAAATATATTATCGCTATGATTCTTATTTTATTTGGTGCATTCACTAAATCAGCTCAATTTCCATTTCATATTTGGTTACCTGATGCAATGGGTCGCTCCAACTCAATTAGTAGTTATCTTCACTCTGCGACAATGGTTAAAGCCGGTATTTATTTATTACTTAGAATTGGAATTGTATTCTCATTCACACCAGCTTTTGGAAATATCTTAATTGTTTTTGGTACTATTACTATGTTATTAGGGATCAATATCTGCAATTTTCTTAAAAAGATTTGAAAGGAATTTTTAGCATATTCAACAATCAGTCAGCTTGGAATGATGACACTTATGATTGGTATTGCAAACCTAGGTCTATATAATGATAATCATTATATTTATACTTTTGCATTTTATGCTGTATGTTTCCATATTATTAACCACGCAGCATTTAAAGCTAGCTTGTTTATGATAACTGGTATAATAGATCACTCATTCCATACTAGAGATATTAAGCAACTAAGGGAGTAAGAATGATATGCCTCTTGGATTTATATTAAGTATAATAGCTGGATTCTCTATGGCAGGAATTCCACCACTAAGTGGATTCTACTCAAAAGAATATTTCTTAACAGCTGTATATGGCTTTATTAAATACTAGTATGCTATACATAATAATTGTTATAGCTGTTGTAATCGGTGCTCTAGGAACAGCTATATATTCATTAATATTAGCTTTCAAACCATTCCTAGGTACTTTCGATAGCAAAAGTACTTGGAGATAAAAACTTCATTTACCTAAAAATGGTATGTTTATATCTCCAATAATACTAGTAATCTTTGTGATTATTAACACATTTATTAAAAGATTATATAGTAATTCCAGCTCAACAAGTCGCTCTTTGCAGTAAAAACAACAAATAATGAGGTAATAACTCATATTCATCACGATAGTTTTCCTATCAAGTGAACTCCTTACTTCTATTTTTTTGTTATAATCGCAAGCTTTGTAATTTATAAAGTTTTCGCCAGTGGTAATGGTATTTATTCAATAAACCCTAGCATTGTATCTATTCACGGTGCATACAACAATTTAGGTATATTATTACATAAAGTTAGTGGTGAACTTCACGATGCATTTATCACAAATCAACTAAGAAGAAATATGAGTTATATATTCTGTGGCCTATCAGCGACTATTATCGGTGGTTATTTTGCAATTGGTAGACCTATGATAATAAATAACTTCTCTACTATTCATTACATGAATATATTCATTGGACTATGTATTGTCCTTTGTTGTGTAGCTCTTACAAGAGTTTATAATAGATTAGTACTTATAATCCTTTCATCTGGTGTTGGATTTATGATGACTGGTTTATATGTAACTTTCAGAGCACCTGATTTGGCAATGACGCAATTCGTCATCGAGTCAATTTCTACAATTATCTTCTTGATAGCTTTCATTCTATTAACTGATAAAACAAAACAAGTAGAAAAAAATAGTTTCAAACTTACAAACGCAATTATTGCAACACTGACTGGTGTTAGTTTTATAATTGTAGGACTTGTATCTTATGCATACAAAAACCCATCAGAAATCAGCCAATTTTATTTCGACAATGTTGTAGCATCTGGTGGAGGAAACATAGTAAATGTTATTATCGTCGATTTCAGGGGATTTGATACCCTATTTGAAATCACCGTTATGACAATGGTAGCTCTAATAATTTATGCTATGTTCAAAAATCATTAAAAGAGGAGGACCAAAAGATGAAAACTAATGATGTAATTTTAAAATCATTATCTGCAATTATTTCAGGTTGTATATTTCTACTTTCACTTAGTTTATACTTCGGTGGGCACTTCCTTCCAGGTGGTGGTTTCGTAGGTGGACTCCTTTGTACAATGGCTCTTGCTTTATCTATGTTCACATATGGAATAGACAAAGTTACTAAACTACTTCCAATTAATTACGTTTATGTAACAGCAATCGGCTTACTTTTCTCTATCGGAACAGCTTTTAGTGGAGTTGTTGTTGGAAAAAATTTCTTTAAACATCACTTCACTCATATCCATGTTCCAATTATGGGAGAGATGGAATTACACACAGCTGCGATTTTCGACTTAGGTGTTTACTTCGTAGTTGTTGGTGTGTTAATGTCAGTAATATTAGCTTTTGGAAAGGATGGTAAATAATGGAATTTTATATGATTATCTTATGCGGTATTCTTGTTGGTTTTGGTGTTTACCTTATGCTTTCTAAGAGTATGATGCGAATAATTATCGGTGTTGGTCTTTTTGGACATGTCTGCTAACCTAATTATTCTTATCGCAGGTGGTTTATATGATGGAGATATCCCTATTATCTCAGAACTAGGAAAAAATTATATAGACCCAATTCCAGCAGCACTTATTCTTACTGCTATTGTTATTGGTTTTGCAGTAACTTGTTTATTAATTTCAATTTATATCGCTAACTACAAACTAAAAGGAAGCGATAATGTAATCGATCTTGAAGATGTTGAAAATATGAAGGAGGAGAAATAATGCATAGTAATTTACCTGTTATTCCAATATTTATACCCTTCTATTTGTCATGATAACAGTTTTATTTAGAAAAGAATAGCCATGCAACGTTTACTAACAACATTGGCTACTCTGTTAGTCTTAGCATTTTCAATCTACAACATCTATCTTGTAGATAAACATAAAATACTAATATTAGAAATGGGTAACTCAGCTAGTCCTTTCGGTATTACATTGACTTTAGATGGACTAAACAGTGTTTTTAGTTACAACTTCATCATTAGTATTTTTTAGCAACTTTATTATATTCTTTTAAAACAATAGATAAAATTCGCGAACTTAGCTTCTTCTATCCTGGTTTTTTTATTAATAATGGTAGGTATTAACGGAGCGTTCACTACAGGAGATATTTTTAACCTTTTGTTTTTCTACGAAATCTTACTTATGTCTTCTTACTTACTATTGTTAGTAGGTATAAATAAAAGAACAACTTAAATCTTCTATTAGTTATGTACTAATGAACGTTTTTGCTGGTAGTTTATTCGTAATAAGTATCGGATATCTATATACAATTGTTGGTAGTTTAAATATGGCATACATATCACAAACAATTTCTTCTATGTCAGATCGAAGAGGATTATACCTTGTTGGCGCAGTAATGATATTTGTGTTCTGTATGAAAGGAGCATTATTCCCACTATTCACTTGGATGAATAGATCATATGTAGCACCTCCAATTGCTGTCTCAATTATCTTTGGGGCGCTATTAACAAAAGTTGGACTATACTCGATCATTAGAACTTACGGACTATTCTATTACGAGTCAAACTTCATTAAATCATACTTATTAATCTTAGGTGCTATATCTATAATAGCCGGATGTATTGGGGCTATTTACCAAAAAGATTTAAAACAAATAGTAGTATTTAACATTGTAATTTCTCTAGGAGTAATGGTTTGTGGAACAGCTACATTAAATACATTTGGTGTTAAAGGTGCTTTATTCTACGCTGTTAATGATATACTGCTTAAAGTCGCTTTTATTCATAATCGTAGGCTTAATAATTTACGTTAGTGGTGTTAAATATATTCAAAAATGTGGATTAATTAACAAATACCCTCTTCTAGGTTGGACATACTTTTATTGTTGTCTTATCATTAGCAGGAGTACCACCATTTAGCGGATTTTATAGTAAAGCTTTTAATAATTAAAGGATTAGTAGCAAACAACAATACATTTATTGCAATACTTGTTGCTCTATCTGGATTAGTTGTGTTTTTACTCATTAATTAAAAATTTTCTTAAATGTCTTTTTACGATAATATAAATAAGAGTTTAATTTTAAAACCACTTCCTAAAAGGTGTACAAATCCCTCTTATCGCTATCGTAGTCAAATTGCATTAATTATTGGAGTTAGCAGTAACCTATTAGATGGTGTCTTCGATAAAGGTATTCAAATGGTACTTAATCCTCAACATTATATCGATTTTAGTACTTAAGAAAGGAGCATAATTATGGCACTACAATTTTTTTAATTAACATATTAGTTGGTGTAATATGGATGTTCTTTTCAGGAAGTTATAATTCTGAATATTTTGCAGTTGGATTTTTCTGGGGATGGTATTATTATTCATCTTCAGAAAGACATTTGTTAAAAATATTTTTAGGAGAACAACTATACTACATTTATGTATACAAATGGATAAAATTAATCTTAATGTTTTTTAGTTGAATTACTAAAAGCAGATGTGAATGTTTTTAAAATTAATGTTCAAAAAGATCTTGATGTTAATCCTGTCATTTTTGAATATCCTCTTGAAGTAAAAAGATTGGCAAAATTACTCTTTTTAGCCAACATGATTACTTTAACACCTGGTACTCTTTACGGTGAATGTTAGTCATGATAATAAAGTCCCTACATATTCACTGTTTAGATACTGACGATATTCCAGGTGAAATTGAAGGTATAAAAAAATAGCTTTGAAAAAGCAATATTGGAGGTTGATTTAGATGGATAAAAATTGTAGAGTATTCTATTTTATTGGGGATTTTTCGCTAGTATTGCTATGATATTTTTCTTACTAATTTATATCGTTAAAAAGCCTAGCATCTTTGATAAATTAATAGCATGATCTTCTTGCTATGCCTCTTATGTGCTTAATAGTTTTGGTAAGTATGTACTATAAAACTTTTTCATATATTTCTCTTATACTTATAATAGCTATTATCTGTTTAGTTGGTACAGTTGTAACTGCTAGATTCTTAGCTAAAAAGGAGGTCTTCAGTGATGATTCTAAATAATATTTTTAGATATTGTTATTATACTCTAATTTTAGTTTCTATTATAGCTATGTTAGCAACTGTGATTGGATTCATTAGATTACCCTGATGAACTAACTAAAATTCACGTCGCTGGTGTTACTGGTTCATTTGCTGTTGAATTAGTACTTATTGCTGGATTTGTTTATTTTCATAGATATTTACACGTCCTTGAATTTAAATTCTTTTAGCTATTGGATTCTTATTCTTAGTCGCTCCAGTCTCAGCTCATATGATTTCTATAAGTGCAATAATATATAATAAGCATGTTTATTCTAAGAACAATAAAGATGAAGCTAAAAAGTTTTTAGAAGATATTAAAAATTAAATAAATAATAGTAATATAAATTATTAAAATACATATAGATTCATAAAATCAAAAACTCTATATGTCATAAAACCTGAAAGAATAACTCGAAAATAAGATTTTTACAATCAGTTTTTGAGTTATTTTTAATATTCTCAATTTCACTTTTAAATAACGTTTTACTTGATATTATTTACTTAATAAAACGCTTAAAACAACCCTAGACCTTGACTTATTTTTGCTTTTATATAGTAATATTCATATAGATTATAATACAAGGAGTCATTTTTTTATGAGAAAAATATTTTGGAACAGACGGTATTCGTGGTATCGCAGGAGAATCACTTACTGCTGATTTAAGTTTTAAAGTAGGGTAAAAGCTCTTGGTAAATTACTTACTGAAAAAAAAGAACATCCAAAAGTAATAATAGGTAGAGATACTAGAATTTCATGTGACATGATTGAACAAGCTTTAACTGCAGGATTAACTAGTACTGGTGTTAATGTTATGACGGTAGGAACTATCCCTACTCCAGCTATTGCATATCTTACTAAAACAATTGAAACAGACAGCGGAATTATGATTTCTGCTTCTCACAATCCTTACCAAGATAATGGAATTAAAATTTTTGGACCTGATGGATTCAAACTTACAGACGATCAAGAATTAGAAATTGAACACCCTAATTGACAATTCAGACGAAATAAAAATGCTAGTTATGAACAAAATAGGAAAACTATATAGTGGAAATGAATTAAGTCAAAAATATATTCAACACATAAAAACAATCTATTTCTGGAGATTTATCTGGAATTAAAATTGCTCTTGACTGCGCTAACGGAGCCACAACAGGTGTAGCTCCATTCATTTTCGGTGATTTAGAAGCAGATATAGAAACTATCGGATGTAAACCGAATGGTATCAATATCAACGACAATGTTGGTTCAACAAAAATCAATACAATTGCAAACTTTGTTAAAGAAAATAATGTAGATGTAGGTTTTGCATTCGATGGTGACGGCGATAGAGTGCTTGCTGTTGATTCAAAAGGTAATATCGTTGATGGTGATAAAATAATGTTCATCTTAGCTAAACACTTAAAAGAACAAGGTGAACTAAAAGACAATATGGTAGTATCAACAGTAATGAGTAATATTGGATTCTACAAAGCAATAGAAGAAAATGGATTACAATCAATAAAAACTGCCGTAGGTGATAGATACGTTGTCGAAGAAATGAGAAATAATGACTACTCACTTGGAGGAGAACAATCTGGTCATATTATTCTTATGAACTATGCAAACAACTGGTGACGGTATTCTTACAGCTGTTAAACTGGCTGATATAATTAAATCTTCTGGAAAGTCATTGAAGAACTTGCTAATGAAGTTAATATTTATCCACAAAAACTAGTCAATATTAAAGTAGTGGATAAAAATCTGCTATGGAAGATGCAGAAATTTTTGCTGAATGTGAAAAAGTAGAAAAAGAATTAGAAGGAAATGGACGCATCTTATTACGAGCTTCTGGTACTGAAAATTTAATTCGTGTAATGGTAGAAGCTAGTAGCGATGAACTAACTGATAAATATTGCGAACAAGTTGCAAAAATCGTTCGTGAAAAATTTGAAGTAAAATAAATCACAAAAAGAAGTTAGTATTAAAAACTAACTTCTTTTATATTTTGTATTTTTAAAAAGATACAACTGTAATTCTAATAAACCTATAAAATCAATTTACATACTAAAATTTACCACCTTTTTCTACACATTATCTCAAACATTTTTTATATTTTTAGTTTTTCAAAGAAATAAATAATAACTTAATATTATATTAATTTTTTTCTTAAATGACAAATTACCATTATTAAAACTCCTATAAATGGCTATTATATTTACATCTTTACAGTAAATTATTTAATACTATTTTTACTATAATAATAGTATTAATTGTATTTAATATATAAATAATAATATAAACTATTATCAAAAATTTTTAATCTTTTTATATAAATCGAGTTTTTATTAATATTTTACCAAAATATAATTGAATTAATTTAAAGAAAAATTATATTTTCCTCTTGTTTTTGTATATACTTGTTATACTTATAAATGAAGTAATTAATATATTACTCAATATGTTCTTTTATTATAAGTCTCCCTAGCTTATAATAAAGACTTTTCATATTTACTCCTTATTTCTACCTTACAATATTTTTGTAAGGTAGGTTTTTATTTCACTTTCTGAAACAACAATTAATTTTCACTATTTTTCGTAAACTACATATTTTTTTCTGAATACAACAAAATTGTCTTGACTTATTTTTCTTTCCTAAGGTAAACTTTAATGTAGAGAAAAATTATATGAGGGAGGGAAGATATGATACAAATCGAAAAATCTTAACGTTTTCACAATCAAACCCCTGCTCTTTCTGATGTTAACTTAGAAATCATATGATCTAATATAACTGTAATCATAGGACCGAATGGGGCAGGAAAATCTACTCTAATAAAAAGCAATATTAAATATAATTCCATCTACAGAATTTCAAAATTGATAATAAAATTTCAAAAGAAAATTTAGATAATGTTGCCTACGTTGAACAAAAATTAATATCGATTACAATTTTTCCAATAAAAGTAAGGGAATGTGTTTCACTTGGTTTATATCCAAAAATCGGTATTTTTAGAAAAATTAAAAACTCAGATTGGCAAAAAGTAGACGAAGCATTGAAACTTGTTGGATTGGATCAATTTTTCAAATCGTCAAATCAGAGAGTTATCAGGTGGTCAATTTCAACGTGTACATTGCCCGTTGTCTTGTCCAAGAGCAAAATATATATTTTTAGATGAACCTTTTTGTTGGTATAGACTCTGTTAGTGAAGAAATCATCATGGAAACACTAAGAGATCTTTCGTTCTAAAGGACATACAATTTTAATTGTACACCACGACTTAAGAAAAAGTTCATTCATATTTTGATAAAGTACTTATACTAAACAGAAGTTATTTCTTATGGTGATACGAAAGAGACTTTTACTAGAGAAAAACTTACAAAAGCATATGGTACTGACCTATTCTTCATGGGAGGTGAATCTAATGATTAAAGAATTTATAGATGGTCTTTATAGTTTTCATTTCTTACAGAATGCTCTTATCACTGCAATCGTGATAGGTATTGTGGCAGGAGCTGTCGGATGTTTTATTGTACTTAGGGGAATGTCTTTAATGGGAGATGCTATTTCTCACGCAGTTCTTCCGGGAGTCGCCCTATCATTTATATTAGGAATTGACTTCTTTATAGGTGCGATTGTATTTTGGACTATTAGCATCAATTATCATAACATTTATAAAAGGTAATTCGATAATAAAAAGTGACACAGCTATAGGTATTACATTCAGTTCGTTTTTAGCCTTGGGTGTTATCCTAATCAGTGTTGCAAAAAGTTCTACAGACTTATTTCACATTCTTTTTGGTAATATTTTAGCTGTTCAAGACTTAGACATGTATATTACAATTGAGTTGCTATTTTTCGTATTACTTGTAATAAAACTATTCTACAAAAGAATTATTACTAACTTCATTTGATGAATTATTGGCAAAAGCAATGGGAATGAAAAGTTAATTTCTATCACTATTTACTTATGATACTTTTTAACTTTAGTATCTGTAATAGCAATGCAAAAGTGTTGGGCTACATTCTAATTGTAGTAATGCTAATTACTCCTGTCTCTACACAGCATATCTTTATGCAAATAGTCTAAAAACAATGATTCTCTTATCATCTACAATTGGTGCATGTTGTTCTGTACTCGGGCTATTCATAGGATATTCATTCAATATCTGCACTGGATCTAGTATTGTTTTTAACATCTGCTATTGTTTTTCGCAATAAGTTTCTTTTTATTGCACCAAAACAGCGCTTTGTTAAACATAAAAAATAATTTAGGTAATAACATACAAAAATAAGGTAGTTTTAAGCTAATCAATAATAATATCCCCTAAAATAGATTAATAAATTAACTAATACTTCCAAATAAGTCTATTTAAGGGGAACATCACAAAGTTTTCTATTGATAATGATTATTATTCGTTATGTAAATCTGTTTTATTTTTTTGTTTTTACGAAATATAAATAATAAAGGAGGCCTATAATATGAAAAATTAGGTTTTAAAAATTAAGTTTTCTAGCCCTTATTTTTTTACTTTAGCAGTTGGACTTTTCGCTTGCTCTAGCGCTAAACAAAATTCAGGTCTAATGACGCTACTAAATTAAAAGTAGTAGCAACTAACTCTATCATTGCTGATATTACTAAAAATATCGCTGGTGATAAAATTGATTTACACAGTATCGTACCAGTTGGTCAAGATCCACACGAATACGAACCGCTTCCTGATGATGTTAAGAAAACATCAGAAGCTAATCTTATCTTCTACAACGGTATTAACTTAGAAACTGGTGGTAATGCTTGGTTTACAAAATTAGTTCAAAATGCTAAAAAAGAAGAAAATAAAGATTACTATGCTGTAAGTGAAGGTGTTGATGTAATTTACCTTGAAGGTCAAAGCGAAAAAGGTAAAGAAGACCCACACGCTTGGTTAAATCTTGAAAATGGTATGATCTATGCTAAAAACATTGCTAAGCAATTAGAAGCTAAAGATCCTAAAAACAAAGATTTCTACGAAGCTAACCTTAAAAACTTACTTAGAAAAACTTTCTAAATTAGACAAAGAAGCTAAAGAGAAATTCAACAACATTCTAAAGAGAAAAACTATTGTAACTAGTGAAGGATGCTTCAAGTACTTCTCTAAAGCATACAACGTACCATCTGCTTACATTTGGGAAATCAATACTGAAGAAGAAGGAACTCCGATCAAATCAAAACTCTAGTTGAAAAAAATTACGTAAAACTAAAAGTACCTTTCTATTCGTAGAAAGTAGTGTTGACGAACGTCCAATGCAAACAGTATCAAAAAGATACTAACATTCCAATTTACGAAAAATCTTCACTGATTCAATCGCTGAACCAGGACAAAAATGGAGATAGCTACTACAGCATGATGAAAATGGAACTTAGATAAAATTTCTGAAGGATTAGCTAAATAACTATATTATAAAAATCTCATATACATTTTTATGTATATGAGATTTTATATTGAAATTTCATGTAAAATCGTTTACAATTAAAGGTGAGAAAATTTATTAGGAGTTATTTATGAATACAATTGAAATCTACCTACACCAATTGCAGGTTTAGCACTTGGTTCAGTAGCGTTAGGAAACCTATTACAACCATACAGCCCTACACTACAATTATTATTTAGTCTTCTATCTTTGATAATAATTGTACTTTTTAACTATTAAATTTGTGTTAGGATTTGACAATTTAAAAAAAGAAATGGAAAACTCCAGTTGTTGCAACAGTTCTTGCAACTTATCCGATGAGTATTATGCTTTTAAGTTCATTTTCAAAAATTTATCGAGTGCTTACAGTGTTCCTTTTGGATTATTGGAATTCTTCTAGATTTATTTGTTGTTTGTTATGCAATTTATAATTTTATTTTAAAAGAAAAACATATCAAAATATTTATCCAACTTGGTTTATTACCTTCGTTGGACCAGCCGTTGTAAGTATAGCAATAAATTACAACTTAGAAACACTAGGATTAATTTACTTTCTATTTTTCATACATTAACTATTTAGTACTACTACCATTTTGTTCTTTATAGAGTTTATAAATATAAACATTATAAAGATGAGCGACTATCCTACTATAACAGTATTTTCTGCACCTGGTGGATTATTACTAGCTAGTTATATGATTGAGTAATACAAAAAGTAACTATATACTTCAGTATTAGTACCACTTACTATATTATTATTTATTTTTTGTTTTGATTCAATTACCATATTTACTAAAAAAAGAAAATTCTATCCTAGCTTTTTCTGCTTTTACTTTCCCTTTTAGTAATTTGCGCGATAGCATTTCAAAAACTGGCGTTTACTATCATATAGCTGAATTTTCTGTTTTGAATATTTTAATTCATCTAAGTGAATTATTAGCTGTCATTATCGTAGTATATGTTTGGTATGGTTTTTAACAAAAATAATAATCACCTTAATAAAAGGTGATTTTCTTTAAAAATTTGAAATAATCTTTATATTATTTTTAATATATCTTATCTATTTTAATTATATTGTATTTTTTAATCTATATTTGAAAAGAATACAGTAAAAATCATCCTTTCTTTATTTTTAGAATTTAATCTATTCTTATTCTATTAAGAAAAGGATTATTTTTTTATTCATTAATTTTTCCCAAAAATTTTCAAAGCAAACATTTTTTTCTTAATTGACTTATTCTATTAACAATGCCCTTGTTAGAAATTCAACTATTTTCATCTGTAAACTTCATTTATATCTAATTCACCATTCTCTTCTATTATCATTTGAGGTATCATATAAGATAATGTTAAAGAAAAAGATACCTAACAATTCTTTCATTTGGTAAATCTATAATTATATTATTCTTCTTATAATAGTTTAATATTGAACTAATTGATTGAAGTATACCATCAACAACTATTTTTCTATTTTATGAGATCTTTTATCAATTAATATTCTCTGAAAAATTATTTTTTTAATTGTAATAAGTTTTTCTTGAATAAATATTAATCTATCCTTTACAATTGTATGAATAAATTCTGAAAAACTACTATAATTATTTATAAAATTCTTATCAGAAAAATTCAAAAATAATGTTTGGTATTATTTCATCCATAAATTCTGATACAATAACGTTTAATATACCCTCTTTTGTTTTTAAAAACTATATACTGTTCCTTCTGACACATTTGCTCTTTTTGCAATATCATTAGTTTTTGTATTTTCAAATCCTATTTCTGAGAATAGTTCTAAACTTGCTATTAATACCATTTGCTGTTTCTTACTAAGATTGGTTACTTTTTATTTTATTATTAAATTCCGTTATTAAATTTTTTTCATATTAATTAATTTTTATTCCTTATTTATCTCTACAACAAGTTTTTCCTTTTGTATGACCCTGTTCTAATTTATTATATGCTTTTTCACATCAGCTAGTGAAAAATTATAAATATTATCCACATTTATTTTTTACCTGATTATTAGATACTAATTTTGCTAATTCAATAAAAATCAGAATATCGAGAATGTCTAGGACCAGTAAAATTTGCCCCCTTATCATGACATATGGTGATGGTACTAAAGTACCAATATCACTTCCTTTTAAACCCTAAATTAAAAGCCAAGTTTTACATATTCTCCACCATAACAATCTAAAAATTTAGTAACTTTTTTTCTTTTTCATTTAAATATTCATAAATTTGACTCTTTTATATCCCTATTATATGAAATCGGAATTCCTCCTAATGATTTAATATACTCCGAACTAGTTTTCACTTGCTATCCCTAGTACCTTTGCTCCTTTTGCTACTGCATATTGAACGGCAATCGATCCTATCCCTCCTGAGGCAATCTGAAATTACAACGATATCATCACTCGAAGATTAACTTTTCTAAATGCACCACCAACCGTTAGAGAAGCAACACTCATTGTTGACGCCATATTAAAACTAATATTATCTGGCTTTATATATTTCACTTTCTTTAACACAAAGTTCAGTTGTTAAAAGCACCTTTTTGTTCCTAAACCTGGAGGATTAATTATAGTCCCAAAAACCTTATCTCCTACTGAAAAATTTGAAACATTACTTCCAATTTCTAAAATAATCCCTGAGAAGTCTCTACCTACTCCTCTAGGAAAAGAGTGCTTTTTAGATTTAAACCATTCACTTGGCCTTTTTAATTTCATGAAAAAGATAGTATTCTTAGTTGTTTAACACCTTCAAAAATTTTTATAATCAACTGGATTTAATCCGACCGAATATACTTTAATGCGAACTTCATCGTTATTTAGTTTTTAGAATCAGTTGTAACAAATTCTAAAATATCGTCCACTTTTCCAAATTTATTATATATTATTTCTTTTCTAGACATTTTTATCACTCCTTATTTTGAGTGCCCACTCAATTTATATATTATTATTATATAATTTATCTATAATAAGGTCAATGATTTCACTAAAAAGGACCTAGTAATTTGCTAAGCCCTCCAAATTATTTTATATATTCTTTTTAGGATGTCTATCAATAACCTCTTGATTATTTAATAAAAGCTTGTTTTCCTTTTTGTTAATACATATCCTCTAATATTAAAAGTTTTTCACTAGAATTTTTCCTTTAGTACTTCATCTAACTCAGTCAGCTTTTAGTTTGGATAAACCCTTTTTATCGCCTTTTGTCTAAGTATATTTTTCTTCATTATTGAATTAATATGCTTTAATGATGCAAAAGCACTTTCTATTTCAATAAAACCTTCTTTTACAAGTTTACTTAGATTCTCTGAGCATTAATTCCATACGTATACTTAAAAATACTTTTGGAAACCACGATTCTGTAGTAAAATGTACCAAAACCAACAAACCATGATAGAATGATATCTCCAGCAATTAATTTATCGTTTAAATTAATCATATTTCTTTTTAGGTACTGGTTTTAGATTTAACAACCATTTGTCTATATTCCTATCTGGAGAAATATAAGGCATATTTTTCATGATTTATATATATATTTCTTTAATTCTCTTATCCATTTACTTTATATTATCATCAAAGTTTTCTATTACATCTTTCAACTCTAGTTCTAAGATATAACTAATACCTTTTTCTTGCATTGTTACTCCGTATAAAGTATCCATAGCTTCCATAGTTCCTCGTCTGTGTGTGATAACTAAGAACTGATTATTCTCTGAATAAACTTTTTAAGAATTTAGCAAATCTATCAACATTCTCTTCATCAAGCGCCGCTTCTACCTCATCTAGCACTACAAATGGAGGATTTTTAACCTGTAATATCGCAAATAATAAACTTATCGCAGTTAAAGATTTCTCCCCACCTGATAATAATGAAAGGTTTTGAAGCTTTTTGCCAGGAGGTGAAGCTTCGATTACTATTCCGGTATTTAATATATCATTCGGTGATTCTAATGTCATATCAGCATAACCACCCTTGAACAACTCTTTAAATATTTTATTGAAGTTCTCTGCTACTTGAACAAATGTTGTTAAGAAGCGTTCTTTTACTTCTTTATCAATCTCTGCAATAGTCTCTTCTAGTTTTTCTTTCGCTTCTACAAGGTCGGTAATTTGCTCATTATAGAAGTCATAACGTTCTTTAACCTCTTCGAATTCTGCTATAGCATTTAGGTTAATATTACCTAACTCTACAATCTCTTTACGAAGTCTTGCTACATCTTGTTTATATGAAGGTACTTCATCAATAATATCGGCATTTAATCTATTTGATACACTCTCATACGTTACATTATAATTAGTAACAAGGGTTTCTAGATATTCATCAATTTTAACTTCTATCTTCGTCTGTTCTACTGTTAATTTTTCAAACTCTGAAGTTTTTTTGACGTAGACTTTCGTTATTTCTTTGTTGAGCAATCGTAATTTTCTTTTTCACGTTTAAACAATCCTGTTTTTTTCCATATCAAGATCTGATAATAACGTCTTAAGCGTTGTTAAACGTTCACTACACTCAGTAATAATCTTAGAATTATTTTTCTAGAATCTTATGCTCATCTTCCTCACTTAAAGACTCTGCATCTTTAGACATTTCTAATCTTGTCAACTGTTCATTCACATCTGATATATCTGCTAATAGTGATTCTATTAATTCTAAACCATGCTTAGTTGTTTCTTCTAATTTTGATTTTTTTCAATCTTAAGCTCAGCAATTTTCTCAAGAATAATTCCTCAGCACTTTGAGCATTTTGTTTTTTACTACTTTCTTCTTTGATTTTTTTCATCAAGTTTTTTTAGTTTTACTCTAATTCCCTCAAGATTTTTGAGTTAATTCTATAATATTACTTGAATCATCTTTATTGTCTCTAAATTCTAATAATTTCTTCTCATTAAATTTTATATTTGCTTTTAATATCAGCAATCTCAGAAGTTTTTATGACTTTACACTTAATTCTAATTGCTTAAGTTTTTAAAAATCGCTTCTTCTTTTGTCGATTTTAAACTTCCAATTTCATTCATTACTTCTTGTTGTTGATTTTTCTAATTGATGTTTTTCTCTATCTAATTTTTTTCAATCTTATCATTAATTTTAACAAGATTTTGTGAAAGTTCATCAAGTTCAGCTTTATGTTTAATAGATGAATTGTTATTTTTTTATTAATAGCTCCCCCTGTGATAGATCCACCACTATTAATAATTTGCCCATCAAGGGTAATAATTCTATTTCTAAAAATTAATCTTACGAGATATTCTATTGGCATTATCCATATTATCGACGATAATAACAAGTCCTAATAGGTGAGATATTATATTTTTATACTCACTATCAACAGTTATAAGATTCTCAGCTATATTAATAAATCCTTCTTCATTTACAACTGTTCTATAAACATCACTCGCTATAGCTTTTTGCTTTAATATTATTTAATGGTAAGAATGTAACTCTACCTTTATTAGTTTTTCTTTTAAGTGATTAATACATTCTTTTGCTACATTCTCATTTTCTACGATAATATTTTGTTGTGCTTGCCCTAAAGCTATATCAAGTGCGACGGCATATTCGTTATCAAATTCTACAATATTTGCTACACTATTGTGAACACCAGCTAGAGAATCTTTATTAGCAAGAATCTCTTTAACTCCAATATTATAAAAGCTTAAATTATTAATTGATCTTCTAAGAACTTCTTACGATTTTCCAAGTTGCTCTTGAAGTTATATCCTGTGTGAATTTGCTCCTCAATATTTTTCCCATTTGAATTAATTAAAATATTTTTCTCAACTAATATATCAAGTTCTTTTTGAAGATTAGATAATTGTTCATTTAATACCTTTTGTTCTTCTGTAGCTGTAGAAAATTCTTCTTCTCTTACACTTAAAACTTGTTTTTGTCTTTTCAATACTATCAAGTATCTCTTTAGTATTTTCATCAACACTCTCAAGATTTTTTTCTTAGCAAACTCTATACTATTCTCTAGTTTAGTTTCTTCGTTTATTAAATTATAGTAAGAGTCTTTTAGTTCTTCTATATTTTCTTTCGATTAACTCTAGTTTACCTCTTCACCCTGATTCTAACGAAGATATTTCTTTGTTAATCTTTTTGAATTCTCCCTTAGTATCAGCATTTAGTTTTTCTCTTTCTGCTAACTTATTCTCAAGATTTTGTTTTCTTTCCTCAAGATATTTAATGTCATCGTTAATTTTCACTTCTAAGTGTTCTATTGTTTTTCTTTCCTCAATAACACTTAATTGTGATTGAAGAGATTCTTTCTTTTGAACTAATTCTAACTCCTCATCATGATATTTCATGTAAGTTCTATCGAGATGAAACTAAACTATTCTTGATGCTTTCTAAATCTTTAATAAGTTCTTCTTGTCTACTTTCAAGTCCAAGTTTTTCAGATTCTTTTCTCATGTTTAACTTGTAGTAAATCTGCAAGTCTTTTTGATATTCAGCAAATATGTAAACATTTAATAAAAATATCTTTTTCTTCAAGTTCATTCGAATAATCTAAATATTTTTGAGTTTTTATTTTTCCTGATCTTTCTAAGATTTCATAACGACCTGAGATTTCTGAGAAAATATCATTTAACCTCATTAGATTATCATTTGTTTTCTCTAATTTAAAATTAGTTTCTTTTTCTTATTTTTTTATATTTTAATACCCCTGATGCCTCTTCTATTATAGCTCGACGATCAACAGGTTTAGATGAAATAATATCTTCACCTTACCTTGAGTAATAATACTGTAACTTTCTTTATTAATCCCAAAATCAAGATAGATATCCGTAATATCTTTTAATTTAGCACGTTTATTATCAATGTAATATTCACTATCACCATTTCTATACAAACGTCTTTTAATTTCACAACTATCTTCTCCGTTAGAAAATGTTACTGCTACTTCAGCAAAGTTTTTTCTTTTTCGCATCTTCAGTCCCCGAAAAGATAACATCTTTCATGCTACTACCACGTAAATTTTTTAGCAGACTGCTCTCCTAAAACCCAACGAATAGCATCAATTATATTACTTTTTCCCGAACCATTCGGTCCAACAACACCGATTAAGTTATTTTTAAATTCAAACGTTGTCTTCTTTTGAAAAGATTTAAAACCTGTAACTTCAACCTTTGCTAATTTCATCTTTGTTTCCTTTCATTATTTTTTAAATATCTTTGTATCCTAGTTTTTCTAATGCTTGTTTGGCTGAAAGCTGTTCAGACTCTTTCTTAGTCGTTGCAGTTCCACTTCCATACTGCTTTCCACCAATTAAAACAGCACTCGTGAAAGTTTTAGAATGTGATGGACCTGTAGAATCAAGTACTATATACTCAATTTCACCCAATTTAATTTTTGAAATGTACTCTTGCAAGATAGTTTTATAGTCTATAAAACTGTGATATTCAAGATCTTGTACTTCTGTAAATAACGTATTATGTAAGAAAGTTTTTACCACCTCAAGATTTGACTCTAGGTACATTGCTCCTGTGAAAGATTCAAAAATATCAGCAAGTAAAGCTGCTCGACTTCTTCCACCCATCTTTTCTTCACCTTTCCCTAGGAAAATACATTTATCTAAACCGAGTTGCAAAGCATATTTAACCAATGTTTTTTCACAAACAATAGATGCACGTAACTTAGTTAGCTCACCTTCAGGAAGCTCAGAAAATTTCTTAAATAAAAATTCACTTGTTGTAAGTTCAACAACAGCATCACCTAAAAATTCCAGACGCTCATAATTTAAATGTTTGGCTATTCTTTTCTCATTAGTATAAGAAGAATGAGAAAAATGCATTTTTAAAATTCTCACTGAATTTCAAATTAAAACCATACTTTTCATTCAAATTATTAAGCAATCTTTCAATATATGTTCGTTCCACAATAATTCTCCTTTCTTTTCATTATTGGGAGAAACTCAATAATTTTATATAAATTAATCAAGTTCCTCCCACAAAAATCATTCTCATTATTTAAATATGTTATTAATCCAATAAAAACTCAGAGAAGACATCATTTCCGTAGAATAATCCTTTTTCTAGTTAATCGAAGTTTATTACCTTCAATTTCCAAGTACCCTTCTCTTATATTTTTTTATCAATAACATCTTTAAATATTTTCTTCTACTCTTTTTCCATATTTTTTTCTTCAAAAATATCTAAATCTACACCTTCTAAAAGACGTAGTCCTAAGAACATTTCCTCTTCGATTCTTTCCTTGGGTGTTACTGTATTTTTCTTCACGTCTAGCGTGCCCTTTTTTTCTAACATACTGTCGATATAGAATTTTAATGCTCCTTGGTTAGCATAACGTACTCCATCAATATAACCATGTGCACCTGCTCCAAGACCATAATATTCAATATTCTTCCAATAACTACTATTATGAACACTCTCGTGACCAGGTCGAGCAAAATTACTAATTTCATATTGCTCATAACCATTTTTCTGTTAAGAGTTAATAACTTCATTGTACATTTTCTCTTCTGTCTCGTTCGAAGGTAATGTAACTTTCTTATCTCTCACCTGATTATAAAAGCTTTAGTCTTCTGTTCTAGAATCAATGAATAACATGAAATATGACTAATATTATATTCTGCAACCTTCTTCATACTATCATACAAGTCATCCATAGTTTGCTTCGGTAGTGAAAACATTAAATCAACATTAATATCTTCAATACCATGTTTTTTACAATTAGCAATCGCCATATCTACATCGTCAGCAACATGTCCGCGTCCAAGAATTTTTAACAGTTCATTATTAAAAGTCTGGACCCCCATTCTAATTCTATCAACTCCGTAGCTCTTTACCAAAAGCAACCCTGAGAATCAACAAGATCCTCAGGGTTAGCTTCAAAAAGTAAATTCACGCAGTTGTTGTGGAATTTTATTTCTTAATGCAGTTAATAATCGATGAAGTTGTTCATCATTTAATGCACTCGGTGTTCCACCACCAATATAGATAGTTTCAACATTTTGAATGTTTTCCATACTCTCAATTTCTTTGATTAAGCAATCTATATACTTGTCGACAGGTTGTCTTTGTATATAAAACTTGTTAAAATCACAGTATGAACAAAATATACTTACAAAATGGAATATGAATATATACTCCGCGTGGATAACTTTTTCATTATTCTTCATCCATTTTAAGAACAGCCATGAAGGCATCTTGAGGAACTTCTACGCTACCAACAGCTTTCATTCTCTCTTTACCTTTTTTTCTGTTTCTCTAATAGTTTACGTTTCCTACTAATATCCCCTCCGTAACATTTAGCAAGAACGTTTTTACGCATAGCTTTAATAGTTTCACGAGAGATAATTTTATTTCCAATTGCGACTTGGATAGGAATTTCGAATTGTTGTTTTGGAATAAGTTTTTTTAAGTTTTTCTACAATAACTTTTACCACGTTGGTAGCAAATTCTCTGTGAACGATGAAGCTTAAAAGCATCGACTTGTTCACCATTTAATAGAATATCCATCTTAACAAGGTTACTATCTTTGTATCCTGTTAATTCATAGTCAAATGATGCATATCCTTTTGTATTAGATTTAAGTTGATCGAAGAAATCAAAGACGATTTCTGATAAAGGTATATCATAAGTAATATTAACCCTTGTATCATCGATATATTCCATATTTAAGAAGATACCACGTTTCTTCTGACAAAGATCCATAACAGCACCTACATAGTCATTTGGTACCATAATGCTCGCCTTAACGAATGGCTCGGTAATCTTATTAATTTTTTGTGGATCTGGCATTTCTGATGGATTTGACACATCTACTAGAGTTCCGTCAGTTTTTTCAACTTTGTAAATAACCGATGGTGCAGTAGCAATGATATCAATATTAAATTCACGTTCGATACGTTCTTGAATAATTTCCATGTGTAACATTCCTAAGAATCCACATCTAAATCCAAATCCAAGTGCTTGAGAAGTTTCCGCTTCATATTGTAAAGCAGAGTCATTAAGTTCTAATTTTTCTAATGCTTCACGTAAGTCATTATATTTTGATGAATCGATTGGATATAATCCACAGAATACCATTGGATTTAATTTTCTATATCCAGGTAATGCTTCTTTAGCAGGATTATTCGCTAATGTGATTGTATCCCCTACACGCGTTTCACTTACATTTTTAATTGATGCACAAATAAATCCTACATCCCCTGCAGTAAGTTCATCAACGATTTTTTCTTTAGGTGTGTGAATACCAACCTCAGTAACCTCGAACACACCACCAGTAGCCATCATTTTAATCTTATCTCCAGCTTTTACAGTACCATTCTTAATACGTACTGAAACGATAACTCCTCTATACGCATCGTATAATGAGTCAAAGATTAATGCTTGTAGTGGTTCAGCCGCATCACCAGATGGAGCTGGAACGTATTCTACGATTTGTTCTAAGATTTCATCAATACCAATTCCTGCCTTAGCAGAAGCTAGAACGATATCGTCTGTAGGTAATCCAATTACATCTTCAATCTCAGTCTTAACCTTCTCAGGATCCGCTGCAGGTAAATCGATTTTATTAATAATTGGAATAATTTCTAAATTATTGTCTAATGCTAAGTATACGTTAGCTAATGTTTGCGCTTCGATACCTTGAGCAGCATCAACTACTAAAATAGCCCCTTCACATGCTGCTAATGAACGTGATACTTCATAAGTGAAGTCTACGTGTCCCGGTGTATCGATTAAGTGAAAAATATACTCTTCTCCATTTTTGGCAGTATATTGTAATTGAACTGCATTAAGTTTAATTGTAATACCTCTTTCACGCTCAATATCCATTGAGTCAAGAAGTTGTGCTTTCATTTCACGTTGTTCTAACGCCTTTGTTTTTTCTAAAATTCTGTCCGCAAGAGTCGATTTCCCGTGGTCAATATGTGCAATTATAGAAAAGTTCCTTATTTTCTTTTGCCTTTCATTTCTTTTATCCATTTTATTCTTCCTTTACAAATCTTGTTTTTCTACGTAGTCTTTAGCTGTATAATACGAAAAACCATCCCTTATTAGCTTTTCAATCAGCTTTTGTTTAAGTGCATATCCTTCATATCTGCGACTATAACTTTGATAAGCCCTTCTAAAATGCTCATCTAATATTTCGTCTTCATTTTCATCTTCATAGTCTTCGAAAAATATGTCAAACACCTTTCTTATTATATCAGATGTAAAAGCCATTTGTATAAAAGTTTTTGTGTTATTTTTTTGAACTTTTTTTATTTTTTCGTTTCTCTTCACTTTTATACTCACGTTCAATAATTTTTATAAAAGCATTTCTATCATTGCTTCTTCTGTACAAATCTTGGCAATATTTTTCATCTATAACATCTTTATCTAAGCCTTTTTCTAAATAATTTTCTTTGTATCCAGTATGGCCCCTTTTAAATTTAGATTAAAATAATCTGTTACAGCACTTCTACATAATGATCATCATTCAGATAACCAATTTCTATTAACTTCTCAATTACTTCATCAATAACATTATTAGCAATCTCTTTTTTTCTGAAGGTATTCTCTTATGTCCCTGCTTAGTTCTTAGACCAAATTGTAAATAATGTACTGCCTTACTATAAGCACTCTCAACACTTTCGTGAGCAATAATTTCTTTTAGTTGCTCTTTTGATAAATCTATTTTTATAAGTCCATATTTAATAATCGTATCTTCAGAAACATAAAAAAATGTTTACCATTTTCCAAGTCTATTTTTATACTTAACTTTGAGCTTTGTTATATTTGTAACTTGCAAATTTACACCTACTTTCTACATTCCTCGCTAAAAACTCTTACCTTTAATTTTTATCAAAAATCACATAAAAAGAAAAATGTTAGAAAGAAAAAGATTAACGAAATCTAACTAGTACAAAAAAATCAGTTTCGTTAACCATTTCATTTTTTATTTACTCTAAATTTATATCTAAACCCTAAATTGCAAAGTTAAATACAAAAATTCTAGATAAATAAAAATATTTTTATCTATCTAGAATTCATGTTCTTAAAGTTTATATTTAGGGATCTTTCTTTCTTAGCTCTAATTCTTTATCCGCAAATTCTTTTTACATCATATTCACTATTGATGATTTCTTTAGCATATTCCTTTACATCAGCTTTTTAAAGACTTTCCTTCTACAACAGAATCTTTACTTAAATTATCCAAGATAGCTTGATCTTTTTAGTAAATTGTCTATTATCATCATGTTTTTATTGCTAATCTTATCATTTTTACGACGTAAAAAAATGTTTCCTTCACTATATCTTGATGACTTCTTGTCCATGATAAAAATAATACAAATAATAATACGATACCCATATATCCTAATGCGGGATACGCATAAGAAATTAAATCTTTGAACCCAGCAAAACTACATAGATATCCAACAACAACTATTATAATTATATTAATTTTCAACTTCTTATCATCATTTGAAGAAAAACGTTTCGCTGTTGCATAAAAACAAACTAAAAGCAGTATTAAATATTAAAGCAAAAATAACTAATGCATAAAAACAGCCAACCACGGATTAATATCCTTTACAATTTTTTTAATATCGGTATTTCAGCATCTATTATATCGGCACTATTAGCAAAAAGAGTTGCTGTTGCGAACAGAATTAAAACCCCTACCATTATACCACCAAGAGCTCCACCCTTTTTAGCAACACCTATTCTTACGACTGAGCCACCTAGAACAAATGCCATAGACACACCAGTTAACACGCAAAGAGAGAAGTAGTTAATTACAGATATCCAAATATTTGGCATCGAAGATGGAATAGTCTTAGAAACTTCATCCAACATACCATAATCATAACTCTTTCCTACAAATGTATAAACTGTTATTAACAATATCAATACAAACACTATCGGAGTGAAAACCCCTAAAATACTAGTTATCTTCTCAAAATCCAAAAAAATGCTACAATTACTATCATAACCGCACAAAGAAGCGCTCCAGCCCAATTCGGTATTCCAAATTGTTGCTTTAAATTCGCTCCAGCTCCAGCTATCATGACAAAACCTATAACAAAATTAGAAATTATTAAAGTCCAGTCTATTATTTTATTTAAAATTGGTGTAGTTATTTCTCCAAAAACTTCTTGGTGATTATTAGCTTGATAATAAGAGCCTAATGTTAATATAATTTTTCCCAAAAACCATATTCAAGATTCCTAAAACTACAACACCTATCAATCCAATTCTACCAAAGCTTAAAAAGTATTGTAGAATATCCTGCCCAGATGATAAACCTGCTCAACTATCACACTGACATAAGCTAGTGCTATTCTTAATGATTCATTTTTCATTTTTGACCTACCTTTCTTGCTATATACTACTTATAAATATCTTTTATTATGGGAGTGATTCAAAAATCGTGATTTCGAAGAAATCGATTTTATCGAGTCACTCCACACTAGTTTATTAGATATCTAAAAAGCTTTCATAAAGCGAATTTAGATATCAATAAACCACTGCGTCTATGAATTATCATATACACTTTTTAAAAATTTAGGACTTTTGAGTCAGCCTCCTCTTGTTTTCTTATCTTTCAATATCCAACTACTACCTTTACCATATATTTCTATTACTGTAATTAGCACGATATAAATTTACAATATCAATTACTTTTTCAAAAATTGTCACTTGAAGAATAAAGTTTTTCTTAATAGCATATTATTCTATAATACAATTAAATATAAAAATCAAGAATGAAGACTTGGAGAGTAAAAATAATTCAATATCTTGATATTAATTCTAGACAACACTATAACGAAATATTAAAAACCTTATCATATCAATGGAAAATAAAGAGTTGAACATCAGAAGAAAAACCCACGAGTGATTATCTTAAGAATTTTCTTATGTTTTTAAGTTTATCTACTAATATAATTTTATCAAAAATCACATAAAAAAGAATGTTATAAAATAAAAATTCTCAAACCATAAGGCTTGAGAATTTTTATTTTCAACTAAGATACTACGTTATTTTTTTAATTAACCCTTCTTTTTGTAGATATTCTTTTGCTACATCATAAGCAGGTTTTACCTTTCAATATCTACTTGTAGTTCATTTCAGTCATTTCTTTTTCTGTTATTTTTTTCCAGCAAGTTTATTTAAGATTTTTTTCAAGTTCAGGATGTTTTTCAATGTCTCTTCTCTTAATAACGGTGCCCTTGATATGGTGGGAATAAATGTCTATCATCATTTAATAATTTAAGCTTTATTAGTTATTATTTTACTATCCGTTGAAAAATACATCGATAATATTTACATCACCATTCGAAATAGCTTGATATTTTTAACGCTATTTCCATAGTTTTAACACTAAGATTCAAGTGATAAAGATTTTTAAGTCCTATACCACCATCTTCTCTATCATTGAATTCTAATGAGAATCCAACTTTTGAAGAATTTTCTACTAATTTTATATCTGAAATATTATTTAATTTATTTTTATTTGCAAAATCTTCTGTTACGGCTAAAGCATAAGTATCCTGGAATTTTTGTAGGTTTTAGGTACACAAGATTATCTTGTTCGAAAATTTTATTTTTAGCAACTTCATAAACCTCATCAGGATCATTAGAAGCAACAGTCTGAGGTGTTTTTTTAATAATGTTGTAGTAACTGTACCTGTAAATTCTGGATAAATATCAATACTTTTTACCTTTTAACGCCTCATATAAGAAGCTTGTTTTACCAAAAAGTAGGTTTAACCTCAACATCAATATTTGTCTCATCTTCTATTAAAAGTTTATACATATTTATTAATATCTCAGGTTCTGCTCCTATTTTACCAGCTATTATTAGTTTATCATTAGACATTTTTTTCCAAATGGTAAGAAACTAATTGTTAAAGCCACTACAGTCGCAAGTAGTGATGCTAAAATAGTTTTTCGGTTTTTTATCTTGTAAAAATTTAATTAATAACCCAAATAGAATCGCTAATATTGCAGATGAAATAGCACCAATTAGAATTAATGCTGAATTATTTCTATCTATTCCTAATAAAATAAATGAACCTAATCCTCCTGCCCCTATTAAAGCGGCAAGAGTTGCTGTACCAATTATCATAATACTCGCCGTTCTCACACCACTCATAAGTATTGGCATAGCGAGTGCAAGTTTAAATTTTTTTAACTTCTCTAGTTTTGTCATACCAAAGGCTGTTGCTGCTTCTTCTAATGATGGATCAATCTCCGATAATCCAGTAATCGTACTTTGTAATATTGGGAATATTGCATAAATTACCAATGCCACCACTGCTGGTAATGTACCAATCCCCATAAATGGAATGAATAACCCAAGTAATGCAAGAGAAGGAATAGTTTGGAAGATACCCGTAATTTGTAAAAACCATTCACTTGTCTTCTTATTACCTGAGATAATTATTCCTAACGGAACTGCTATAAAAATTGCAATAATAAGTGATAATAATGAAATTTGAAGATGTTCATATAAACCAGTCATCCAATCACTTTTTCTTTCTAAAAATGTACTTACTAAATTCATTATTTATTCCCCTTGCAAAAAAATTCACGAACAAAAATCATCCGCAGGATTTTTCTTTTAGTACTTCTGGTGTAGCAATTTGAACCACCTTACCTTCTTTTTAAAACACAAATTCTATCAGCAAGTTTCATCGCTTCATCCATATCGTGAGTTACAAAAACTGTTGTTCTTTTTATACTCATCATGTAGTTGTTTTATTAAATCTTGAAGTTGAACTTTACTAATAGGATCTAATGCCGAAAATGGTTCATCCATCAGTAAAAATTTTAGGATTAGCAATTATCGCACGTAATATTCCCACACGCTGTTTCTCTCCTCCAGACAGTTCTTTAGGAAGACGATTCATATAATGTTTGGGATCTAATCCTACTTTTTTTCAGTAAATCCTCTGTTTTTTTCTTTGATTTCTTTCTTATCAAAATTTTTTCATTTCTGGAATTAACGCAATATTTTCTGCAACCGTAAGATTCGGAAATAGTGCAATTTGTTGAAGAACATAGCCAGTTTCAAGTCTTAATTCCCTTTAAATCATAATCTTTCAATCTCTTATCTTCAAAAATAAATATCACCGTCAGTTTGTTCTATCAATCTATTTATTAATTTTAAAGTTGTTGTTTTTCCACTTCCACTAGGTCCAACTAGAACAAAAAACTCTCCTTCTTGTATTTCAAAAATTCAATCCGTCAAGTATTAAACCATTTGTGGAACAGCATAATGAAACATTATTATATTTAATCATTTTTTATTTTTCTCCTTTCAATACTAGTTTTTCAATATTTTTCTTCATATTATCGTTAAAAGATTGTATAGTATTCTATAAATAGTTTTTGTTGTTCACTTGAAAGTTGACCTATTGCTTTCTCTTCAGCCTCTCTAAGAGGATCCAAAAATTTTTGATGCATATAAGTAACCTTTTTCTGTAAGTCTAACTATTTTTCTCCCGCTTATCTTTTTCTTGTTCCTCAAAATAAATATAGCCTTTTTTCCTTAAAAGTCTTCATTGCTGACTAACTACTTGTTTCGTAGAATATGTTTTTCATAAATAGTATTTTGAGTTATTCCATCCCTTTGTATAATAAAGACAGGTTAAGATTAATAGCGATTTACCTTGCAAAACCATTTTTTCTAGCATAGTACTCATATAATGAGTTGTTTTTCATATTTTTTTCTAGAAAAACATACTTGAGTATTTTTAATAGACTATTCACTTATTTTCACTCCCTACCTAAAGTCACAATTATTATCAGTAACAATACTATAGACATGCTCTTCATCTTAAAACTTCAAAGGTGTTTTTTTGTTTTTACATTTATTCTTCACTGTTATAAACAATGAAAAGCAATTTCAAATCAGTAAAAATCTTTTGACTATTATCTTTTTAAAAAAACTCATTAGTAATTTTTTTAAATACTAATGAGTTCATTCTAACTCTATAGTTTACAATTGTCAATAATTTAGTTTTTAATGAAAATAGACAATCGATAAATATTTTACCAATTGTCTTAAAAATTTATTAAATTCATATTTAAAAAAATATTAACGCCTATTTGTTCTCTATCCTTTGTTTTATCTTGTTATAGCGACGAATAACATTGATACGTTCCAATAAATATGGTAATAAAATAATAACAATAATAATAGAATTTATTACTTTATTTAATGTTTCTCCAAAGACTCCTATCAATAGTCCTTTATTTATAATTGAGATACATAGATAGATACAACACAGAATAGCTGTCCCTAGATTTACCATCCAGAATATTTTCGTGTTTGTCTTCTTAGTACTAAAATGCTCTATTTCTTCATCCGATAACTTTGTTAAAAAGTATTTTCTCTTTTTTTATCATCTCTAGATATTCCAAATACTATCAAGTAAAAAAATACAGAATATCATCGAAAATACTTCAAAAATAATTTCTAAATTCATAATATCCACCTCCATTTAAGTTTATTATATTACATTTCCTGTACAAAAATTACCCATATACCATGTAAAATGGAGAAAGGACTGATAAAATAATCAGTCCCATATATTATGAAAAAATATTATTAAGTTTTGTTATGTTTATATTATATCCTACTTACCTTACGTGAACTTTAGACTATAATTAAAATGAAATTAAAGTTGAAAAATTTTTGAAAAAGTTATTTTTAAAAATACAATACTTAGATAAAGAATATATTATACTGATTAAAAACTAAAAACTATTCCTGAAATGGAGAAAGGCCCATCTTTCGATGAGCCATATATTATGATATTATTAAGTTTTGTTATATTTATATTATATCTGATATACCTTATATGAACTTTAGACTATAATTAAAAACTTACTTAAATCTATTATTTACCTAACTTCTCCGCTTTTTTTCTAAAGATGCATCGATATTCTCACATATATTTTCTTTACCTATTTTTTCAATAAAGCCAGCTTTTTCCATAACATGATACGGTTGCTCATTTACGTGTGATAGTATTAATGTTAAACCTCTTTTTTGACATGTTTCCAATATTTCTTCAAGAACTTCTAGCCCTGAAATATCCATAGCTGGAACGTTACGCATTCTTATAATTAAAACATTTTTCCCTTCTCCATGTTCGAAGTTAGTAAACACGTTAGCCGCTCCAAAGAACAATGCTCCAAATATTTCATAAACTACTGTATTTTTAGGAACATATTTTAAATCGACTTCTTCTGATAGTTTGTCATCATCAGATGAACCTTTATAAGTCCATTGTCTAACTTCTGCAATATCTGACATGCGTTTTAAGAATAAGAAAGCAGCTAATACCATACCGAACTCTATCGCAATAACTAAGTCAAAGAATAACGTTAATAAGAAAGTAATAATTAATACCGCAATATCACTCTTCGGTGCAGTTTTTACCATACGTACACAAATACGCCAACCACTCATATTATAACCTACAATAATTAATATTGCAGCTAAACAACTCATAGGTATATACGATGCATATGGCATTAAAAATAATAGTATTAATAATAAAGTAAATGCGTGTACCATTCCAGCTACTGGTGTTCTCCCACCATTTTTCACATTAGCTGCCGTTCTCGCAATTGCACCTGTTGCAGGTATTCCTCCAAAAAGTGCGGACATAAAGTTTCCTACACCTTGAGCTACTAACTCAGCATTAGATTTATGCTTACTTCCTGTCATACCATCAGATACTACAGCTGATAACAGTGATTCTATAGCTGCTAATATTGCAATAGTAAATGCTGGTAAAATCATCTCTCTTATTAGAGAAAATGAAATTGACGGCATTGTAAAGCTAGGAAGCCCTGCTTTAATCGTATATAGATCACCAATAGTTTTAACTGGCAATTTAAAAATAGCTACTAAAAATGTTGTAACTAGTATTGCAATTAAAGATCCTGGTATTTTCTTAGATACTTTTGGCCAAAATACTTGGATTAATATAGCAAGTACACCTATACCCAAAGTAACAAAGCTAATACTTTTTATATTTTGTCCATACGCTACTAATTTTCCAATGAACTCTGCAGGAACTGCTCCCATACTTAACCCTAGAAAATCTTTCACCTGACCAACTACTATTCCCATAGCGATCCCTAGTGTAAAACCGATGGTGATAGTTTTCGGAATAAATTTAATTAAGTCACCAAAGTGAAACAACCCCATTAGAATTAACATAACTCCTGCCATAAGTGTAGCAACAGTTAATCCTGCAATTCCATGTTCAGCTATTATCCCATAAATAATAACGACAAAAAGCGGCCGTAGGTCCACCAATCTGAACCCTACTCCCACCTAAAAACGAAATAAAAAAACCTGCTATAATCGCAGTATAAAGACCTTGTTCCGGATTCACTCCAGATGCTATCGCCAAAGCAATCGACAAAGGTAATGCTATAACAGCTACTATTAAACCAGCAATTATATCTTTTAAGCATTGTTCCTTTGTATAATTTTTCATCACACTAAACAACTTCGGCTTAAGATATTTAAATGAATTCATCTTCTCCTCCTATTTCCTAAGAATCTTTAGTATTACTAGTTTAGCTACATAACTAACAAAAAACTCTAGTTAAATCAGAAATACTCTTGAAATATTTTTAAAAATTTTCTAATATATCTTATAAGAACTAAAAATCAAATCTATTATATAATAAATTTTATCTTTTATAAATTTAAAAAAAGGCTTGAAAAATTTACTTTTCAAGCCTTAGACAATTACTAATATAATTATAAATTAAATTTCTCTTTGATGTCTCTTATTACATCTGCCAATAGTTCCTTATTGGCAGTATCATACCAAGTTCCATCCATTTTATTCCTGAACCATGTTAACTGACGTTTTGCATAACGGCGTGAATTCTGAGAAATAGCTGCAATAGTATCTTCTTTAGAAACATTACCCTTAAGATACGGAATCATCTCCTTGTATCCTATCGCACCTAGAGCTTGAAGTTCCATACCATATTCATCAATAATCCCTCTTACTTCCTGTTCAAGCCCTTCTTCAAACATCAATTCAACTCGCTTATTTATACGATTATATAGGACTTCCCTATCGGTATTAAGAACTATTAAAAACGGATTGTAACAATCTAGAACAGTATCACCATTGTTGTTTGTCGTTACAGATTTCTTTTCATTCATCACATAATTATACGCATTAATTACACGACGATGATTATCTATGTCGATCGCATTATATGTATCTGGATAGTTTTCTTTTAGGTACTCTCTTGCCATATCAACATTAATATCATAAGTTTTTTCCTCTAAATCAGTAAACTCATAATTATTAAGAACAGCATTCATATAAAAACCAGTTCCGCCGATTAATAAAGGCATCTTTCCTCGACCATTTATCTCCTCTATTTTCTTACGTGCAAGTTTTTGAAAATCATAGACCGAACAAGTATCAGTAGGTTCTAGTTCATCTATCAAATGATGAACTACCCCATTCATCTCTTCTTTTTTCACTTTTGCAGAACCTATATCAAATTTTTTTATAAATTTGAACACTATCTATAGAAATTATTTCACAGTTGAACTCTTTTGCAAGTTCTATACTAAATGCTGTTTTCCCAACTGCAGTTGGACCTACTATCGCTATTAAAGGTATTTTTTCCATCTTACCTCCTACACTATGCGTTTAAACATTTTCTCTAAAGTCTTTTTTCTCCATTTTTTGTGATTATCGGACGTCCATGTGGACACGTAAATGGATTCTTACATTCATAAAGATCACTATTACTTTATTCATCTCGACATCTGTAAGAACTTGATTCGCTTTTTATAGACATTTTACAACTTGCCATAGCAATTGCATCATTTCTTAATTCGTTGAAAGTTATATTGTTATTTCTTAGAACTTTCTCGACAATAATTTTTATCATTTGTTCTGTCTTCTTCTATCCAACCAGGAAATTCTCGAACAACATAAGAATTATCTCCAAATTCCTCGAAAACAATACCAAGTTCCTCAAATTTTTTTCTAAATTATTACGAACCTCATGCGACTTCATCTACAGAAAAAAATCAAACATAAGTGGTATTAACATCTGTTTTTATAATTCTTTCTTTCTATAAATTCACGTTGCAGTTTCTCATAATTGTATCTTTCCATGTAGCGTGCTGATCTATTAGAAATAACTTATTATCCGCTTCTGATAAGATATATGTTTTAAAGATTTGTGCTAATACTTTTTAAGTCTGGTAGAGTTCTAACTTTGTATCATCATCTTGAACAATTTTCGCATCTTTAATTTCATTAAAGTGACTATCATCTTTAACTACATTAGAAACTACTTCTCCTGCACGATTATCATAACTCGACTTATCTTCTTTTTAGAGAAATTCATGAAATTTTCTATCTCTTTTTTTGTTGGTTTATCACTAAACTTATTTCTATTATCACGAGGATGTGAACTATAACTTAAACCGGTAAATCACTCTTAATTCTGAGTTTTACTTCTTTGATTAAACGTGTTTTTCTTTACTTTGTACCGGTGTTTTTTCCTTCACCAAAATTAGTTAACAAATCTCCACCAAAAAGAAACTCATTTTCTTGAACAATATAATTTGTTGATTCTTCTTGGTTATCAGAAATACTACTGTCATCTTCTATTTTTTTATCCCTAGTCCTTCGATTCTTCAAAGAAACTATTCTCATCTTGAACACTGTCCGAAACTCCTCTTTGCTCTCGTGAGAAAATACTCATCTTCAACATCCCCAAACTTATTATCAAGTTCATCTAAAAATTTATTTTTCTATTTTTGCTTTTTTTCTTTTTTGTAAGAACATTATTCATTCCTTGTGGAATATACGTATAATTACTTAATCTTTCAGCGATAACTTCTTTGATTAAGCGTATTAACTCCGCTTCTTTCGATAATCTCACTTCTTGCTTTAGTTGGATGCACATTAACATCTAATAAAATCGGGTCCATTTCTATATTAATAACACATAATGGATACCTATTTATCATTAAAAAGCGTTCCGTAAGCATCGATTATAGCATTTTGAATTCCATAATTTTTAATATAACGCCCATTGATAAAAATATTTATATAATTCTTACTAGCTCTCGTTTCTTCTGGTACAGAGATATAACCGAATACTTTGTAATCGTCGTTACTCCCACTGAATTCAATCATGTTTCTAGCGACACCCATATTATAGATTTTAGATAAAAATCTTATGAACATCACCATCACCATATGTTTTAAAGCTAATCTTCCCATCTACATGCAATTCGAAAGCTACATTAGGATAAGATAGGGCAAACTTATGAATAATATTAGTGATGTTAGCTTGTTCTGTATGAGGATTACGCAGATATTTCAACCTTTGCTGGTGTATTGTAGAATAAATTTTCTACACTTAAATCAGTTCCCTTTAATAGGAGCGTAATATTCTTCTGAAACTATTTTCCCACCTTCAAGAACTAGCATCTTCCCTTGTGCTTCTCCTGCACAACTTTTTATCGTTACTTTACTCACAGATGAAATACTCGCTAGTGCCTCACCTCTAAACCCAAGTGTTTCTATATGGAATAAGTCATAATCAGCACTTATTTTACTCGTTGCATGGCGTAAAAAAGCACGTGCTAAATCATCATTAGAAATACCACTACCATTATCAATAATTCTAATTTGTTGAATACCAAATTCTTTAATTATAACTTTAATATTAGTACTTCCTGCATCGATAGAGTTTTCATAGCTCTTTTAACAACAGAAGAAGGTCTTTCAACTACTTCTCCTGCTGCTATTTTATTTGATAATTCTGCAGATAATATATTTATTTTTTCCCATTTAATTTATTTTCACATCCTCACTTATTTTTCTCTGTAATTCATAAAGAAGATTGAACGCCTGCATTGGAGTTGTTTCTAAGAAGTTCACAGCTTCTAATTGCTTTTTGATTTCATCAAACTTCTCATTATCACCATCAAAAATCCAATTGTAATTTCGCATAATTTTTCTTCGATTTCTCTTCAGCTTTTAGTTGTTTTCTAATAGTTCTCTAACTCTTCTTTAAGTTCTTTTTCTAATTCAGAACGAAGCTGTAATCTTAGAGACTCTTCATCTACTTTTATAACATCTTCTTTAACTACCCTGCTACTATATTCTTTTTCTAGTTCCTGACGTATTTTTTTCTCTTAATTTTTCTTCAGATTCTTGTGATGAAACATCACTTAATAATACTTTGTTATATCTAGCATTATCAACAAGGTCCTCACTACCTTTGCTTCCCACTTTCTAATTCTCTTAAGATTTTATTAGCACCTACGATAACGTCTTCTGGTAGATGGGCAAGTTGAGCAACATGAATACCATAACTCTTCTCGATAGGTCCTTCATTAATTTTTATAAGAAAAATTAGTTTTCCATGATCTTCTTTTGCAGAAACATGGATATTCTTTATTCCCTGGGTAATATTTTTCTAACTTTGTAAGCTCATGATAGTGAGTTGAGAATAATGTTTTACATTTAATAGTATTATTAATATATTCTAATATTGATTGAGCTAAGGCAATACCGTCATAAGTCGATGTTCCACGACCAATTTCATCAAAAATTAATAATGAATTTGCAGTAGATTCGACTAAAGCATTCTTCGCCTCAATCATCTCAACCATAAACGTCGATTTCCTCCAGCAAGATCATCACTCGCACCTATTCTCGTAAATATTTTATCGAAAATCGGTAAATTCGCAGAAGTCGCTGGAACAAATGACCCAATTTGTGCAAGAATCACAATAAGAGCAAGTTGTCTCATATAAGTAGATTTACCAGACATATTAGGCCCTGTAATAAGCAAGATATTATTATCTTTATCTACTTTACAATCATTACTAATATAACTATCAGCGCTCACATTTCTTTCGACAATCGGGTGACGACCATCAACAATATCAATAATATTATTATCATTAAATTCAGGTTTTACATAACCATATTCTTCCGCTACATCAGATAATGAAACGAACACATCAATATCACTTAAAGTATTCTGCAACTCTTTGCAATCTTACGATATAATTATGAATCTTCGTCTTAACTTCTTGGAATAATTGTAATTCTAACTCTTCAATTTTAGTCTTTAGAATTTACGATATGTTCTTCAACTTTTTTTCAGTTCTTCAGATACAAATCTCTCACAGTTAGAAAGAGTTTGTTTCCTATGATAACCTAGTTCTGTTGGATCCATAGTCTTTAAGCCCTACTTTAGATACTTCGATAAAGTAACCGAAAATCTTATTGTATCCAACTTTTTTAGATTTTTAACCCCTGGTTCTCTTTTTCACGTTCTTCGATTTCTAGTAAAAATTCTATTTCCGTTTTTACTAGCATTTTTATAACTATCTAATTCTTCATTAAAGCCTAATTTAATTACATTACCTTCTTTAACAGTCTGACCGGCTTCTTCATGGATTGTTGCTTCAAGATAATCGTATAAATCTGTTAATTCATCGATATTCTCTATGATATCTTTTAATTTATTAGATTCAAATCCTAATAATAATTTCTTAATTTCTGGTATTTGAGCCAATGTTTTCTTTAGATTCAATAATTCTTAGGACTTACAATATTATAAGTAACTTTTGTAGAAATCCTCTCAAGGTCATATACTTCTTTCAAACTAGTTTTTAACATCAGCTTTTTTTCGAAAATAATGTTTTGTAAAATCTTCTACGATTTCCTGACGTTTTTTTAATTTCTTTAAGATCTAACAATGGATTTTTCTAACCATTTTTTAGTTTTCTTGATCCCATGCACTGTTGAAGTTTTATCTACAATACTAAGAAGAGAACCTTTCTTACCACCATTAGCCATGTTCTGAGTAACTTCTAAGTTTTTTTAACGAATAGTTAGTCATATAAACAAAACTTATCTTTGAAATATACTTCAAAATCTTTAAGGGCTTGAAATATCTTTATTTTGAGTTTTTTTCAATATAATCTAAAAGAACATCACATGCTACACGTAGATTGCTGTCAATAATATTACTTGTTTTTTCCCTTTAGTAATATCATTATTTAATTCAACTTCAGTAATATAAGCACTAATATCCAACTCTTGATCTTTTATGCTAATTACTTTTTAATATTATTTTTTTAGTACTTCGTCTTGTAGGTCAGCCATAGTTTTTTTAGTACAGTACAACGGCTATCACCAGTCATAATATCACAAAATGCGAAGTAGATATTATTATCCTTTACATATGCACTACCTAGATAGTTATTCTCATCATAGTTTTTGTAGTTCATATAAGTCCCTGGTGTGATTACCTGAACTACCTTACGCTCTACGATTTTCCCTTGACCAGGTTCAGAAACTTGTTCGCATATAGCTACTTTGTATCCATTATTTACTAAAGTATCTATGTAAGTAGCCGATGAATGAAATGGGACTCCACACATAGGAATTTTTTCAGCTCCTCCATCCCGAGCAGTTAAGGTTATTTCTAATATTTTTGACGCTCTAGTTGCATCTTCAAAGAACATCTCATAAAAATCACCAAGACGGTAAAATAAAAACATGTCCTGATAATCTTTCTTTATCTTCAGATATTGTTCTATCATTGGAGTATATTTCATCTCTAAAGTTCCTTTCTCTTATTTCTTCCATGTATTTATAACATATATAATTTTTAGCATAAAATACACATAATTTTAAAAATAACATTTTTCAATTTACAAAAAGATTAATACTAAAGAAAACCAATATATATTGTAAAACATAGTATAAAATGATTATAATATAAATAGTAGATTATTTTGAAAGAGGATGTTGATTATGTTTAATGATAACTATAATGAAATGAATGATTTTGAAAAATTCGTTTATCTATCTGATATTTTTGAACCTTTATATTGTTGATAAAATAAAAGATGGAAAATTAGTTTTCGAATTTAAAAAGACACTCCATTAATAGCATCGAAAAGCAAGAGAAAATGTTTGAAGAACTAATAACTTCACCTGGTTTCGAACTTCCTAGATAATAAAATAAAAGACACTTGGTAAATTTACTAGGTGTTACTCTTTTACGTTTTTCTTAATACCAAGCAACTACTCTTGTATCTAAAAATCATTTTTCATCTAACATTCTCAATATTCCTTGATATGCATGCATTAAATACATTGTTTGTTTATATTTATCTGCTCGTTTAACTAATCTAACGTCTTTTTGAAACCAGGTCTAACTCTATTGTTCCATAGTCTTCAGCGTTCTCTGGAAAATAATTATATACAACAACATTATTATTAATTTTTACCAGTTTTAAAATTAACATAATCTTTCCTCCTCTACTGAAATCAATAGGTGCTCATTATTTTAAATTTCTCTTCTTCCGTTAAACCATCTAGGGATAAATTGTTTTCTTTCACGTATTCCTTAACTTTCCTATATTTAAATGTGTTGGTATATCTTCTCTTTTGTAAATGTACCATCTGGAAAAAGTTCATCTAATTTGTATAAATCCTCTTTGTTTGTCATCAAAAACACTCCGTTATATTGTATCATTCTTCTATAATCTAAAAATTTATTATACCACTTTTTCAATTAATAATCTCAATCAATCTGTTATATTATGAAATATACAAAAAAATAAAAATAGATGTCGGAATAATTTATATTCTCCGCACTGTTTTTTAGAATAACTCTTCTGTCAATTGATTATTAAATTTTTATTTGATATAATCAAGTTGGAGAGAAGTTAAGGAGTGTAATATCTTCTAATAAAGATGGTGGCTACTTCAATATGAAAAGGGGCTGATGCTTATGCTCATAAGTATCAAAATCTTGAAGAAAGGAGTAGCAAATTGTCAGCTTACGAAATCATACAAACGATTATTGGAATAAATCTATTAATTGTTACAATAGTTGGAGTATGTATCTCAGCATTAAAAAGACAATAAAAATAACCATCTTTAACTTTAGCACGTTGATGGTTATTTTTTAAACTAAAATTTAACCTGAGCTACCGTCTTTAAAACGGCTCTCTCTTTTATATTTTTATTCTAACATAAATAAATTTAGAATGCAATATTTTTTTGATAAACAGTTAATATACATATAAACTATTTATTTTTTTAAGAATAAGTAGTTACATTGTATAATTACAACAAAGGAGTTGACTTATGTTAAATTTCATAAAAATAAAACAAATTTATCAATATTGATATTTTATTTTTATATTTAGCCTTTCTAGTTTACTATTTATAATACTAGCTGAATATAACAATAATAAAACACCAACACTATTTCTAAAACAATTTGTTTTTACTTAATTGGTTTTTGGAATAATATATCTACTACAAAAATACCAATAACTTATATCGAAAAATTTTTCAATAGCATTTTATTTATTTGCTTTAGTTCTTTAGTTGGTATATTTTTTAGTCCCACCTACTCTTGCTCCAATAGTTAACTGGTGCTCAGTTGGTATAACTTTAGAATATTTACCTTACAACCTTCAGAATTTAGTAAAATAGCTACTGTAGCAATGGTTAGTATGCTTATTAAAGAAAAGAGTTTTAAAGAAAACACAGATACAATTAAACTTTTAAAAATAGCTTTAATAATTTCTATACCTTTTTATACTAGTTCTAAAAAGAAAATGACTTAGGAAATGGATTGTTTTTCATCTTTTTATTCCTAGGATTAGTCTTCTTAGTTTGCAACAAAGGTAAAACGTTATTTAGGATTTATTCAGTAGTTATTGCTGGATTAGCAATCATTATTATAGCACGCTATACTTCCCGAGTTACTTAGCTTAGTTGGTTTAAAATCTTATCAACTAAATCGTATTCTATCATGGCTAAATCCTGAAGCATATAAATTAGATTATTCTTATCAAATTACTCAAGTACTTAAGGAGATTAAACTAGGTGGATTAACTGGTACATTTGTTAAGAATAAAAATTATATAGATGAACAATTTAATGATTTTATTTTTCTCATAATCGCAAAGAACTTTGGATTTATAGGAGTCGCAATATTTTTTATTTATCTTCTTCATCTTTATTCTAAGATTATTTAACATAGTGAAAAATGTGAACAAGGTAACTATAGTTATTACTTTATTCTTCTTAGTATTTGTAGTTTTTGTTTCTCATTTTTCATCAATATATTCTCAACGTTAAGCATTATCCCAGTAATCGGTATTAGTATGCCGTTTATTAGTTACGGTGGTAGTTCCTTATCGCAAATAGTATTGTATTCGGAATAATAGTAAAAATTCATGCGACAATACAAGAAGAATATATGGAAGATGAATACTATGATAACTACGAAGAAGATTATGATGCGATTCAATATGAAGAAGATTATGATCCTTTAGAACCTGTATACGAAAATAACAACAATAGATATTATGAAGAAGAACCTCAACAATTTCGCTGAGTAAAAGAGAAAAGATAAAAAAAGTGGATAGAAAAGATTTCATCCACTTTTTTATTTTCTTACATCTTCAATGAACTTATCATCGATAGTTTCAATTAGTTTTCCTAAAATTGCTTTAGCAGCATAATAATCACGAATATCAAATACTGCATTATGAGTATGAATATAACGAGCACAAATACCAATTACAGTAGTTGGAACTCCGTTTAAAGCTTGGTGAATGTTACCAGCATCTGTTCCACCTGGTGAAGTGAAGTATTGATATTTAATTCCATTTTCTTCTGCAAGAGCTACGATTTTTTCTCTCATATTTGCACGAAGAACCATAGTTCTATCTACTAATCTCACTAAGAAACCTTGTCCTAAACGACCATTACTAGTTTCTTTACCGTCCATATCGTTTGCTGGACTACAGTCTACAACAAAACATACATCTGGTTTAATCATATTAGCAGCAATAGTTGCGCCACGTAGACCTACTTCTTCTTGAACAGTAGCACATACTACTAAATTAAAGTCTAACTCTTTTTCTGCAAATTCTTCTAAGATTTCTGTAATAATTACACATCCATAACGATTATCTACAGCCTTACTCATAAATCTGTGTTCAGTAAGTTGTTCAAAAGTTGTTTTTGGAGTAACAAAAGCACCTTCACGAATTCCCATCGCTAACGCTTCTTCTCTTGATGCAGCACCAACATCAATAGTCATATCACTAATTTTTACATTTTGTGCTACACCTGCAGTAAAGTGTTTAGGAATAGATCCAATTACACCTGTGAATATTTTTCCTTCATATGAAGTTACTGTATATGTTTGAGCTAAAAGAACATCTTCTCTAAAACCACCAAGCGTTTCAAACTTAAGCATACCATTTGGCAATACCTTAGTCACAATGAACCCAACTTCATCCATATGCGCTGAAATCATAACAGTTTTAGCATCTTCTTTTTTCGATTTCTTAATAGCATAGATTCCACCAAGATTATCATACTTAATCTCATCAGCATATTTAGATAGATTTTCTTCTAAATATTTTGAAATTTCACTTTCAAATCCTGATGTCCCGTCTAACATTGTTAATTCTCTGAATCTTTCTATTGATTTACTCATTTTCTTATACCTCTTTTATATACTCTATTATTTCCGTTTCTTTATCATATCGAACTTCGTACTTGATATTTTCGTTATCAAAATAAAACATTAAATATGGATTTTCTTTTTAGATTCAATGTATAACTATCAATTACATCATAACCTAATGCGATTAGTTTATTTCTACATCTATCTATATGATCGTTATCTAACTCCTGTTCCTCTGTTTTTTTGATAAATACGATATCCAGCATAAGCTCGCTAATGGAACTAGTATTTTTCTAAATTTCATATTTTACCTCTTATCTGAACTCATCACATAACGAGTTAAATAATTCCTCACTAAATTCTAAATTCTGATGAGCAATTGGTTCATCTCGTTTATAATTACGTAAAAAGTATCTTCGTAATGAGGTTTTTTTATCATTTTTATAAATTACCCCTGTTACAAGGTCATTGTACTCTTCTAATACTCTGTACGCTTCTAATTTATTAGTATTGTCATAACCTTCGATATCTGAAAGTTTAGTTAAGTTTTCCTTATACCAAGCCGGTGTATTTTTGTAGTTATAAGTTTTACATGGACTAAATACGTTAACTAGTGAGAAACCATCGTGATTAACAGCTTCTTCGAAAATCTGCATCATCTCTTTCATATCACCAGTAAATGCTTGTGCTAGGAATGTTACTTCACAAGATAAGGCAATTTTCATCGCTGATAATGGTTTTTCCATTACCCCTTCTAAAGTTGTAGTCGTTACTAAACCTTCATCAGACTTAGGAGACATTTGCCCTTTAGTTAAGGCGTAAAGTTGGTTATCCATTACTACGTAAGTCATATTAACATTACGTTTCATAGCGTGAACAGCATGCCCTATACCGATGGCATATCCATCACCATCTCCACCCATTGCAAAAACTGTTAAATCTTGGTTCGCCAATTTAATACCTTGTGCAATTGGTAATGAACGTCCGTGTAGTCCTTGTACACCATACGCTTTTGTGTATCCACTAATTTTACCAGAACATCCAATTCCAGCAGAGATTACAACGTTCTCTGGTTTAATCCCTAAGTTAACAACAGCTCTATTTATACCCGCAAGTACCGAGAAGTCTCCACAACCGGCACACCAATCGGGCTTAACATCATTTTTATAATCTTTTAATGTTACTTTCAAACTATTTCTCCTCCTCTAGTAATTGTTCAACAAGTTGATGAGTATAGTAAATATCTCCATCATATTTTAGTAAACTACTAATTTTTCTGAATTATGGTACTTACTAGCAATTACCGTACGTAATTGTTTATTATGGTTATGTTCAACAATATATTTTTTTCTATATTTATCAAATGTATCACGAACAGCTTGAGCAACTGGATAAATTTGACGAATATGCATTGTATCAATTTTTAGTCCTTGTTCTTTTTAGTTGTTTAGCAGCTTTATTTCAGTACTCCATAAGTTGAGTTAACACCAACTAATAAGATATCTTTTTCATCATTGTATTCATTTAATACAAAATGGTCTTTCAACTAAAGCTGATTCAATCTTGTTAGCACGTTTTTCTTTTTGACGTTTTGTATTACGTTTCACCTCTGAAGGTAATCCAACTACTGAGTGTTCATAACTGTTCGCATTATGAATCCCACCTTTTTGACCAGGGATAGTTCTATTTGAAACTAACACATCAGTTGCATAACGTTTGAAGTAGATAATATCTTCTTCTGTAATTTCTTCTTGTTTTAATAAGTTACCACGATCGATTTGAACTTTACTAAAGTCAAAGTTAGGAACTGTTTCTTTGTTCATACCTAATTGTAGATCCATTAAAACAATAACTGGTGTTTGATATTTTTCTGCCATATTAAATGCATCTATCATAGTGTAGAAACAATCTTCTACAGATGTAGGAGCTAGTACGATACGAGACGCATCTCCAGTTCCACCGTAGACAGCGTGGAAAATATCAGATTGTTCTGTTTTTGTTGGAAGCCCTGAAGAAGGACCACCCCTTTGAACATCTACAATAACAACTGGTTGTTCTGCCATTGCTGACCATTCCTAAGAACTCAGTCATAAGTGAAATACCAGGCCCAGATGTGGCTGTCATAGCACGTACTCCCGCGAAGTTAGCTCCAATAGCAACACCTAATGCCGCAATTTCATCTTCAGTTTGAATATATGCTCCATTTACTAACGGAAGCTTATCAAATAAATATTCCATGATTTCTGTAGCTGGTGTAATAGGATATCCAGCATACATTCTACATCCCGCTGCTAAAGCACCAAGACCAGCTGCATGGTTACCGATTAACCACATATTTCTATGAGTTGGATTTAATTTTTAAGATAATACTTATCTTTAATACCATTTTCATCCATGAACTCAGTCATGATTTCACGCCCTTTATCAAAGGCTTGGATATTAATATTTACTACTTCTTCACCTTTACTAGAAAATTTTGTTTCAATCATATCGTAGAATAGTTTTGAATCTATATCTAATAATGAAGAACAAATTCCAAGTGTAATTATGTTTTTGATAATCGGATTAGCAATTTCTTTAGCTAATTCTGTAATTGGGAATACCGCAACTAAACCTTTAATTTCTTCTGAAATTTCAGGTTTAATTTTAGCATCCGCAATAATAATACTATTTTCATCTAATTCTGGAATATAGCTATCCAGTGTAGCTTGGTCGAATGCTATAAGAATATCTGTCTTATAATCAATTACATTTATTTTTCTTCTGAAATACAAATTTTACTGTTACTGTGACCACCTTTAATTCTACTCATAAAGTCTCTTGTAGAATACATGTGGTATCCAAGTGTATTTACTACAGTAGAGAAAATCTCGGCTGTACTTTCAATACCTTCGCCTTGTTCTCCACCAATTTTCCATCCTAATTTATTAATCATATAATCTCCTTTAATCTCTTTCATTAGAAATTTACTCGTTGATTTCTCAATACTTTATTCTATCATATTTAAGAAAAATTTTTCCATCTAATAATATCTATTATCACTATGAAAAACTAATAAAAATATTATTATTTCATTATTTTTCATTATTCTTTAAGTGAACTTCATTTTTAAAAACTTGTATAATATTTAGGAAGAAATAAATCTTTTTAATGTTTATTGTTTTTGAATAATTCACTAACCACTTTTTTTATTATAATTTTTCCTTTATATTTTTTTCTCTAATTAATACTAACAACATCAAAATTTACTAAAATAATAAAAATCTACAATACAAATATTACACAAGAAAAAGTCCCTGTAGAAGTTATTCGCTTCTACAAGGACGTATCTATTGACGTGTTACCACCTTGATTTATAGTATTCTCACAAATACTAACTCATAAAGTACTAAAACAAAATCTAAATCTTATTTTTATACCATTAGCTATATCAGGCTATCCTGTAATAGTTTAATTATTCAACTACTAACACGAAAAAGACCATCTTCATAGTATCATCTTTGATCTCCTTTCACCTACCGAGACTCTCTAAGCAAACATCAACTACTACTCTTCTTTTCAAAGTGTAATTTTTTATTGTGTTTTAAGTATATCAAGTTAAGAAATCCTTGTCAATATTTTTTTATCATACACTTTTTAATAATTATTATAGACGTATACTATAGAATATCAAAAATTAAAGAGTACAGAAAATACCTATACTCTTTGAATTTTTACCTATAATTAACTTATTTATTCAGAAAGTTTACGTCTAACAGCGACTCCGACTAAGGCAATTAAACTTAATCCTAGCGCAGTTGTGCTAGTTGTGTTCATACCAGTGTTAGGTAATTTATTTTCTTTACTATTTTTCTACAACTTGTTTGCTAGTTGCATTAGTTGGTAATTTAACACCAGTTTCTTTAGATTCTGATTTAGCTTCTTCACCTTTTGTTTTCAACATTCTCAACTTTACGTTGTTCATTATTACCGTTTTGTTCTACTTTCCTGAAGTTACTCCTTCTTCTTTAGTTGCTTGTTCTCCTTGATCGAGCTCCTGAACCTACATTTCCAGTATATGAATTCATCTTCTTTAGGTTGTTCTGATTTTTTCTCTTCAAATTTGTAAGTTTTTGAATCTACAGAAATTGTACGTGAATTTGGATTTACTACAGCATATTTAGTTAAATCTGCTTTTTCTAAATAATTTTTGAACGCCTCGTCCATAGATGGTCCTTCTTCACGTGCTCCACCTAGCATAGTATATCCATCTCCACCTGCTGCTAAGAAATCATTTGTAGTTAGGTAGTATGTTTTAGCTAGATCTAATTTATCGTAGGCACCTGTATCATGATTTTTAACTTCTACACGTAATATGCGTTTACCTGAAGGTAAGTTTGTATCGTAGTATACTTTAGCTCCTGATACATGTAAGAAACCTCCACTTGGTTCTAATAACGGTTGTCCATTTTCATCTAAAACAGTTTTACCATCTTTGTCAACTTGTAAAATAGATCCTAAAGATTTTTCAAACATAGCTAATACGTCTTTACCAGTAACACTAATTTGAGAAATTGTATTACCAAATGGAAGAACTGCAATTACGCTACCTTTTGTAATAGGTTTATCTTTAGCGATAGTTTCACGTAAACCACCACCGTTTGTTACTGCGATATCTGCTTTATTTTTAAATCCTGTTTGACCATACTCATAAAGTGAATCAGCTACTACGTTTCCTAAGTTAGTTTCACGGACACGAACATTTTCACGAGTACCACTTAATTCAACTGGACTATTTTTTCACTACTACAACAGCATTTTCTGCATCGTATTTCTCTTTAATTTTATCAACTAACTCTTTAACTTCAGCATTTGGAGTCACATTAGTAGTTTCTGAAGCTTTAATTAGACTTGGTGTTCCTAGTAAACTATTTGGTTTCAATGTAACTTTACCAATGTTGTTTAAGTAACTTCCAGTTTGATTATAAGTAACGTTGTCTCCATATGTTTTTGATTCAACAGTATGAGAATGTCCATCGATTACTACTACACGTTTTCCTTTAAGTAAAGGACTCTTAGAAAGTTCATCAGCAAGAGTAGAACCTCTCCATTCGCTTGGAGTTGTTGTATCTACTCCAAGGTGGGCTAAAACAACATACGTTTTATAGTCATCACCAGTAGCTTTTGCTTTAGCTTGAATTTCTTTAACTACATTTAGCACCTCTGGAATAGGGTCTTTAAATGTTACACCTTGTACATTTTTAGGGTGTGTTTTTGTAGCAGTTTCTGGTGTTGTTACCCCAATAACAACAACCTCGTCACCTTTAACTGTTTTATCTTTATCAACAATTGTTGAAGCTTCGAATAAACGTGCTCCATTTACATAAGTGTTTGAGCTAAGTAATGGGAATTTTAAAATTTGTTTATACTTTTTAGCTTCATCTAAACCAAAGTCAAATTCGTGGTTACCTACAGCCATAGCGTCGTAATTCATTTTGTTTAGAATTTCTGCACGAGCTTCCCCTTTAGTTGAGTTAGAAATAGGTAACCCTTGGAATGCATCTCCTGCATCTACTACTACTGTTGTTTGATCTTTTTTAGCACGTTCATTTTCAATTACTGTAGCTAATTTTGCATCCCCAACAACTGATGTAATTTTATCACGACCTTTTTCTTCTACGATACGCCCATGAACATCATTAGTATGAACTAATACTAAATCTTTTTCAGTCTGCTTTGCTTTTGGCGCTGAAGTTGTTAGATTAGTTGATTTTGGTGCTGTTGGCTGTGCCTGTGTAGTTGTTGCTGACGATGGAGTTGTATCATCTGAATTTGCTAAAGCGGCTCCTCCTGAAGTTGCAATTGCTAATCCTACTATTGTAGCTGATGCTAATGTATAATCTTCATAATAACTTTTTTCTCACTTTCATATTTGTCATTTATAATTTACATAATATCATAAATGTACGAGTTTTTTTCAATACAAAATTCCAAAAAGAAACGATGATAACGATTAAAAAAACGTATTTTTTAGAATTCAAACATTAGAGTAAAATTAAAAATCAAGATTAGATTCTTCTAACCTTGATTTTTCATTTATTCTTTGTTATTTAAACATATTCGCTAAAAATTCGATCAGCTTAACCTTGGGAATAACTGACTAATTTTAACACCTAAAACTAATTTAAATGGTAGAAATTTACCTCGCGTTTTTAGTTTTCAATTCCTCTTATTATCTTAGTAACAACAAGTTTAGGGGTTAATGCCTACCTCCCATAGCTTTTTTGATAACTCTTATCTTCGTCAGCGATGTTAAAGAAATTAGTTGCTACAGGACCTGGATTTACAGTCATAACATGAACATTATCTTTTTTAAGTTCTAAACGTAAAGAATTAAAGTATCCAATTAAAGCAAAATTTAGTAGCCGAATAAACAGAACTCTTCGGTGTGGCGATTTTACCAGCTAATGAAGCGATAGTAACTATTGTTCCAGATTTTTGTTCTCTCATTCTCTTAGCTATTTCAGTAGTTAATTGAATAGTTCCAATTACATTTGTATCAAACATATTGACTACTTCAGCATCACTAAATTCACTAAAGTCTTTCATATGTCCATATCCAGCACCATTGATGAGAATATCAATATCATTAACAGAAGAAAGTAATTTTTTTCTACTTGTTCTTGTGAACCTATATCAACACTATAAACTCTAGTTTTAACATTTTCAAACGAACTACATTTTTAGCGACTTTTTCTAATGCTTCTTTTTCTACGGGCAACTAATATCAACTCCACATTTCCTTTTTGTGCGAATTGATGAGCTAATTCACGACCCTAAGCCACTTGAAGCTCCTGTGATTAGTATTTTTTTGTTTACCAGTTTCCATTTTACATCCCTCTTTTAACCATGTTTTTGCAGACAACTACATTGTCCTTTTAGACATTTACAGGTAATAACTTCATTGCAGTTTTTCTTTTTTTCTTGTAGTAATTCTATAATTTCATCAATATTACTTTTACTTAAATTATCTGTTTTCGATTATATTCTTAACGATAATATGTGTTCTTCTTTCACAAATTCTTTCTAAAAAGTTCTGTGTTAATATCTCTAAACACTCATCTTCTACACATTTTGCTGAATATAGAAATTTGTTGCCTTGTTTTTCTTGTTTCTAAAAATCCTTTTTCTACTAACCTTGAGAGTAAAGTTTTTAATAGTTGAAGGAGTCCAAGACTTTTTCACCTAGAGTATCTATTACAAATTTACTTGTAGTTTCTTTATTGTTCCAAACTACTCGCATTACTTCCCATTCAGCTTCTGAAATATTAATATCCATTTCTATTCATCCTTTTTCTCAGTTACATCTGTAACTATAATACTATGTTAAACATATAATGTCAATTCATAAAAACTTGATCTTAGCATTGCTAAAATCAAGTTTAAGATTTTTTCTTAATTGGATGTCTTATTACTGTTTTAAGTTTCTCCGGCACTGTTTTCCTCACATCTGAAATATAAATTTCATGGTGGAATCTCATCTCGTTAATGTCTAATTCATAGCCTTCAGAAATCATATATTCATGCATCTTAGTAACAGTCTCTGGCTCTGAATCATATGGTCCTATATGCATACATTGAACACAAGTTCCTTCATCATAGCTAAAAAATTTAACCTTTGAGAAATCTTCTTTTTTCTTTTCCGTTACTTGCTTAATAGCCCACTCAAATACTTCTTTTGTAACAAAATCTGGCATACGTATTAACGAAATAAACTTAAAATTTCGTTTATTACTATAATCAACACCATCTATTCCTTCCTGCCACCAAAACCCTTCTAATGGTGGTACCACAAAATCAAAGTAATTAGGGATTTCATATTCTCCTTTTTTACTCATCTTTATAGTATACGCTACAGGATACAATAGACTTATTGATTGCTTATACTCACTATCCCCATCATTGGGATCCCCACCTCCTCTAACTGCTATATAATTAGCCTTATCCACATTTACTATACAAGGTTTATTTTTTAGGTGCATATAAATGATTAAGTGTTTTTTTGAAATCTACTGCCATTTTTATTTCTTCAAAATAAAGATTATTCGATCTGATTCAGAATAATTTTTATTATTCTTATCAAAATCACAGAAATAATCTTTCACTTTTAAATCCAGTATTTTTGAATTTCTCCAAGGACATCATTTATTTCATAAGTTCTTTGTGAATGAAACTGTTCAAGCTTTCTATATAAACCATTCTTTTCTTTTAATAAAGAATGACAGCTCACTTTCCACCTCTAACGAATTTTTCTGTTTCATATGTAAACCATAGATAACTTATATCTTCATCTTCATAACCAAAAACTTGTTTTTCCAACATATCAGTAATTTTTAGGTGTATGAATATCAAAAATAAATTTTCCACCTTCTTTTTAGAGATGAATATACTTCTTTTAATCCTAATTTAAATTCCTCAAAATCTGATAAATAATTAAATACATCAAATGCACTTAAAATAAAATCAAATTCTATATTTAACGATGAAATTTCTAATAAATCCATCGCAAAAATAATTACATCCAGAAACTTTTTCACTCGCTATCGCTAACATTTGTTCACTATTATCTACTGCGAATATTTCTCCATATTTTTTCAGCGTTGGTAGCATTGTTCCACTACTACAACCTAAATCAAGAACTAGAAGATTTTTCTATCTTCTAATTCTTGATTAATAATATTTTTATAAGCATCGTAGTCGACATCCATTAGTTTATCATAAACAATACTTAAATTCTCATACATATTAGACACCTTTTGATAGGGTATTTTTTTCAAATAATGAATCTAATTCATAGTATTCTCTGTCATCTCGTGTCATAATATTAACTACAACATCTCCTAAGTCCATAAGAACCCATTTAGCTTCTCTTAGACCTTCTGTGCTATGAATTTCTCCACCATTTTCTAATACTTGTTCTCTAACTTCTTGTGCAATTGCTTCTACTTGTCTATTTGTAGGTGCATGACAGATTACAGAATAATCATATAATACTCCTGCTTGTGTTAAATCATAAGCAACAATATCATATCCGTGCTTATCGTCACATGCATCTACAACAATTTTTAATAAGTTTTCTACTTCCATTTTCATCCTCTTTCTTTATTTCTTTATAATATGGAACATTACTACATACAATACGTCATCTTCTGGATATCTTTTCGCAAGTTTTTCGATTAACTCATCTAGAGTAACTCCATAATATTTAGCGTAACGCTCTGTTAATGTTTCTCTTGTCACAGGTTTAACTAAATCAACTTCTAATGTAGCAAAAACTGTATCTGGATCTTCATAAGTTGTAGCTTCTAATAAATCACCTTTCTTGAAATGAGCTTCACTTTTTATTTCTGATAGTGATTGTTTTTCATCTGTTAAGATTTTTGTCTTTATTTTTTTCTTTAAATCCAACACGATAATTTTTTTAATATTATAGTAGTTATAACATTCTAATAATGAAGGATAAATTCTTTCATCATTGTCAATTAAGTAAACCAATGTGTATTTTGTCGCAAGTCTAACCGCTTCATCAAGATCATATTGAGATACTTCAGTCACCTCAGCTAAATGCGGGTGTTTTCTTTTGTGGATCTGTATAATCAGAGATAAAGATTATTTTTCTAATAACGTCATGTGCTTTCTACCGAAAGTATGGTTTTGCAACAGCAAGCTTTAACCTCTTCATCAGCAACACCAAATTCTTCTTCGATATATGCACTTGCTACTGGTCCATGAAGAACTTCTACTGGATAATCTAATAAATTAACATCTAAATTATGTAAAATTACATATTTTTTTCATTAATACTTCATCCATAGGCTTACAAACATCATGAACTAAAAGTCGCTAATCTTTGCTCTTTCTACACTTGCTCCATGAATCTCTGCTAAATGTTTCGCCACTTCCACAACTCTTAAAGTGTGTTCGTATCTTTTTCTGGTAATATTTCTTTTACTCTATTTTGAATTTCTTGATATTCCATATAAACTCAACTCCTCTATATATGACCTACATTCATCAGTGATCATATATTTAATACTTTTCTTATTTTTAAATTATCTCTAATCAAACTAGAACTAATCTCTATTATTGGAGACTTCATTATCTCATAACTTATAGATTTATAAAATACATCTCCATTTACTACCCTCATACAAATCCTCTTCGTCTCGTGCTACGAAAATAAATGTTACAAGTTTAGATAGTTCTTTTATATTATACCATCTTTTTAAATCTTTCGCTCTATCTGTTCCAATAATAAAATAGATTTTTCATTTTTATAAATCACTAAAATACTTTAGCAGTATGGTAACTATAACTTTACACCCTCATTTGAGATTTCATAATCACTAACTTCAAACTTGAAATTATCTTTTTGTACTTAGTTTCGTCATCTCAAATCTATTCTTATCACTAGCCTCCAATTCTCGGCCTTTTAAAGGTGTAATATATGATGGTATAAAGATAATTTTTTTCTAAATTATAAGTTTCTAATGCATTTTCGGCTGTAATTAAATGTCCAATATGTATTGGATCAAAACTACCTCCATAAAGTGCAATTGACATTTTACTTCACCAACTCTATTTTTCTATACTTTTTCCTTAGAGCTTTGTTTGTATAATACAATTGTGTGTCCAATCACTTGAACTAATTCAGATGAAGTACGTTCAGATAAAATTTTGCTACTTCATCTTTATCTTCTTCACAGTTTTTGTAAAATACTAACTTTTTAATAATTCACGTTTTTCTAACGCATCTCTAATTCCTTGGATCATATCACTATTCACACCTGATTTTTCCAACTGGAAAATCGGTGATAAGTGATATGCTAATGCTCTTAATTGTCTTTTTGTTTTTCCTTTTAACATCTTATCCTCTTTTCTTAATATTATATTATAGATTCACGTACGAATACTTCGATTTCTTCTGGTACATGTATATCTATCTTACAACCACTATCACTATTAACCGTAATCCAACCTAATCCAGAAATTACAATGTCCATCTTTCTACTATCAATAGTGAAACTTTTCTTAACTTGATTATTGAATATTGAAATATTATCTTCAAATGGTGGTTTCAATAACGTTTCCTAAATGTTTTTCAAATAATGCATCTGCATTACTAAGTTTTGTACGATGAATTTCTACTAAATTAGACGCATATAAAGTGAAACTTTGACGCTCACCTTCTACAAAGTCCATTCTAGCCATACCACCGAAGAATAGACTTTGCTCAGCATTCAATTGAAATACACGAGCTTTAATCTCCTTTTTAGGCATTACTAATTTTAAACTTTGAGCATCTAGATAATGAGCAATATCGTAATCTAATATGATACCAGGTGTATCATAAATACTAGTAGCTCTATCTAAAGGTATCTCAATCATTCCAAGTGTTGTTCCAGGGAAGTGAGATGTTGTAATAACATTTTTATCCCCAGTTGTAAGTTCAATAAGTTTGTTAATAAATGTAGATTTACCAACATTTGTCGCACCTACGATATATACGTCCTTACCATTACGAAGCTCATCTATACGACTAGCAGCTTCTTCAACACCTTGATTTTTTATTGCACTAATTAGAAGAATATCTTTTACTTTAATCCCTTTCGCCTTAAGCATCTTAAACAACCATTGTTTCACCTTGTTTTGTTTAACTGATTTCGGCAATAAGTCTAGTTTATTAGCTACTAGGACAATATCTTTATTATTTCCTACAATATCAACCACATCTTCAATCCAGCTTCCAGAAAAATCAAAGATATCTACAACTTTTTACTATTAATGCATCTTTTTCGATAATGTTTTGATAAGTTGATAGAAATCCTCAGCTCCTAGTTGAACATCAGATACTTCATTATAATTTTTCAATCTGAAACATCTTTTACAAACAAGATTACCATCAACGCTTTTTCTACAACACTTTTTGGTAAATATCCTTGTTTATTTTGATCTTCACTTTGAATTTCAACACCACAACCTATACAATAAACTTTATTACTCAATATGGCCTCCATTTTTTTCTTTCTTATGTTTTTAATCTATAGCCCACTTTTTTCATTTTTAGGAATGCTTTTCTTCTAGTTAAATTATGGATAATCAATGCTTCAAAAAATCTATTAATTCTAGTTTTTAAAAGCATCTGTCTTTGAAATTGAGCTTAACTAGTACACTCATAGCTCCAAAACTTTTTGCTCCTAATACGTCAGTTAAAACTTGATCCCTAAAATAATCGCTTCTTCTGGTTTTCTATTTAATTTTTTTAAGTGCTCTTTTTAAAAACCTATAGTTAAAGGTTTCTTTGCACCTGCAACATATTGAAGATTTAATTTTTTTACAAAACTCTTCAACTCGTTCTTCAGTATTATTAGATACAACAATAATATCGAAACCAGCTTTTTTCATCTTCTTTAGCCATTTATTCAATTCTTTAGTATCTTTCTTACTATCCCATGATATTAAGGTATTATCTAAATCTGAAATAATAACTTTTTGCTGTGCATATTCATATACTCAACATCAATAAACTCATACTTTTTCTACAAAAATCATCAGGTGAAAAATATCTTTTTAGTACCATTTTTTTCTACACAATAGCCTATAAAATAGTTGCTATTTTTCTCCCATCTTGATTTCTTTATTCTCTAAGTTTTTCCTCTAAGATTATGTTATCTTTTTCAAACAGTAATACTACCGTTGAACCAAACTCAAAGTAACCTAACTCTTCACCTTTTTTTCACATAAATACTCTCATATGTAGGAATAATTGAGTTAACATTTTGAGCTCCTACAGGTATTAGTGTGTAATTGATTTTTCCACTTAACTTATACACTTGTCTGTAGTTATAACTTAGTATATTATCTCCTAATTCTAGTCCAAGATTATTAACTGGATATGAATATTTACCAAGACTATAAGCATCCTTTACTTGGCAATTCATCGGGAAATGAATACGGTGATAATTCTTCGGACTAAGATATATTATCATGTATGTACCATCTTTATATTTATCAGCTAACTCACTATCTCCAACCAATGTTTGAACGTTATAGACTTGATTCTTCACAACAAATGTGCTGTCTTCAGAAATAACACCTACTTCAGAAATAACACCATCCGTTGGACTTACAAGTGAATTTTCATCTTGATTGATTGGTCGAGCATCTGGGCGTAACTTTCTAATAAAAAAATTCATTTAAATTTTTAAAATCATCAATTTCATCTAAAAATTTCATCAGTATTAATATCATATACCTTAGCAAAAGGTTGAATCATTAATCGACTTAGATTAGATTTTTGTTAATTTTTTTCAGAGCTTTAGAACTCATATTTCCATTAGTTAATTCAACACAAAGTTGAAACATTTTCTTTTTTTAACATACCCGTCTCCTTATTGAATATCATTCTATATTTTACTATAAAAGTTGTTTAAATACAAATATTGCAAAGAAAAAGCTAAAAATATATCAAAATTATCTCTTAAAATTTATTTTTTTAAATAATAATTATTATTACATCATATTCTTATATTTTCATAAATTTAAAATCATAAACTATTTCGAATGTTACACGTTAACACTGCTTTTTAATTCAGTATCTATATATTCAGGTTAAGTAGAAAATTTTTATTATATATTATTGATTTTTAACAACATAAAATTGTATAATAAAATTATAATAATAAAACAAAGGAGTGAATGACATGACGTTAAACAATAAAGTTAAAGAAAACATTATTTTTAACAACTGTCCAAAACGTTTGAACTAAGGGCTATTCTCTGACAAGTGTTCAGGATATAATTAAAAAAAGCTAAAAGCCCCTAAAGGGAAGCGTATACTACTATTTTCCAAAAAGGAAAAAGATGAAATTTATCTAGAAGCATTAGATAAAATCAACAGTAATGTAAAAAAAGAATTTAAAACAATTTCTCCAAAATTAGGGACTTTAGAGGAGTATTTAACAGCTGTTTTTGATCTTTTTATATCAAAAAGGTAAAAAGCTTGTAAACGTAGTGGTTTTTCACTTACATTATTAGCTGATGGAGACTGCAGAACTTTCTCCAATAATCGCTGAAAAATGTAGTGATATTCTTGAAAATTGGCGTTTACTACTTGCTGACGGTTTATTTGATAGAAATCTACCGGAAGATGTTTGTAACCCTGTTAGCGAATGGTTATTCACTAGTATTCAAGGAGCACTAACTGCTAATAGAATTCATAAAGATGAAGCATTCCTATTCAATATAAAATCATCAATAAAATTTGTTTCTACCTCTTCTCCTGAAACACTTAGAGAAATATTCTCTAGATCAGATGAAGACGAAAGTTGTCGCATAACAAAAACCTTCTTTATTGAATTAAATTATCAATAAAGAAGGTTCTTTAGATTTATTAAATTGTATTAATCATCTGCATCGTTAATGAGTTAATCTTTTGACTTACAAAATTTCTTTATAGCTGGATCCATGTCTAATCTATCCAAAGCTAATTCAAAAATCTTCCAACCAATATTTTTGCTTCTTTTATTGAAATTGGTAGTTTCATATGTTTTTTCTAAGATCCGGGTGTTGCAAACACTGAATGACCTGGTTCACCTAAAAATAATCTAAAGAATTGTTCCACTTTTATTTTTCTCAAATCCATCATTAAACAAAAATATTTATTCTATCATCATTAGGAATAATATCGTCATACATGTGTATAACTAACTCATCAATTTTTTCTTCTCCTATTTTTTTCGTATAGGTTCATAATTACCTCCACAATTTGTACATATTTTTCACTTTTTGTCCTTATTTATATTAAACTACATATAAGAAATTTTTTTCAATTAAAATGATAATTGAGCTAGTTTTTTTGAATACGACAGATATATCTATATACTTATTTCACAAAATAATATAAAGCGTAGAATAGGAACTTCCATTCTACGCTTTATATTATTTTAATAATTTTTAAATGCATCAACTTTGTCTGTTCTTTCCCAAGTGAATTCTACATCTTCACGCCCGAAGTGACCATAAGTTGCTGTTTTCTTGAAGATTGGTTTTCTTAAGTCTAAAGTTTCGATGATTCCGTTTGGCGTTAAACGGAATTCTTCTTTGATTGTTTTAACAATTTCACCTTCATCAACTTTTGAAGTACCAAATGTTTCAACAAAAATAGATACTGGATGCGCTACTCCAATTGCGTAAGCTAATTGTACTTCTACTTTATCACAGATACCACTAGCTACAATGTTTTTAGCGATATATCTAGCCATATATGCTCCTGATCTATCTACCTTAGTCGCATCTTTACCACTAAATGCTCCACCACCGTGACGTGAGAACCCACCGTATGTATCTACGATAATTTTACGTCCTGTAAGCCCAGCATCTCCAACTGGTCCTCCGATTACGAATCTTCCTGTAGGATTGATAAAGTATTTAGTATTTTTCATCTAATAATTCTTTATCTAAACATGGCTCTATTACGTATTTTTTAATATCCGCATGGATTTGTTCTTGAGTTACATCTGCGTCGTGTTGAGTCGATACTACGATTGTGTCGATTCTATTTACTTTATGATTCACATCATATTCTATTGTAACCTGAACCTTTCCATCTGGTCCTAAGTATGTTAGAGTTCCATTTTTCTAACTTCTGCTAATTGTTTTGAAAGTTTTTGGCTTAGGTAAATTGGTAGTGGCATAAATGTTGGTGTTTCGTTAGTTGCAAATCCAAACATAAGACCTTGGTCCCCAGCACCTACTTCATTCTCTTCTTTTTGTTGTTTTGTTTCTAATGAGTTATCCACTCCTAAAGCGATGTCTGGAGATTGTTTATCTAAACCTACAAGAACTGAAATGTGATCTCCTGAATATCCTTTGTTAGGATCATTATATCCAATTTCATTAATTGTATTACGTACGATTTGTTGGAAGTCTACATTTGCTGTTGTTGAAACTTCTCCTACAAGTACTGCTAATCCTGTGTTCACACATGTTTCACAAGCTACACGTCCGTATGGATCTTGTTCTAAAATCGCATCTAAAATCGCATCTGACACTTGGTCAGCAATTTTATCTGGGTGTCCCTCTGTAACTGATTCTGATGTAAATAAATATGTTTTGCTCATTTTTTCTCCTAAAATATTTTTGTCTGATATTAATACAAATCTTTCTAAGTCCTTAATATCTTTAAATTAAAATTAAAAGACCTTATCTTATAGACAAGGTCTTTATGTATACCTCATCGTTCAAAGTAAACTTTGCTAAGGAAAGCACCTTAATCAATCGATTAGGTTGCTGGAGTTCATAGAGCCTTATCCCTCACTCACTCTTGATAAGTATTTATATTTCTTTTATCAGCATATTCGATTTTTAATATACTTTCAGTCATTTGTCAATTGATAAAGTATAAAATTAATATTCAATATTATACTTACTTCTCTCTTTAAGAATTTTTTTCTTTTTAATTTCTCCGCTTTCTCTATTGGAAGATAGTTAATAGTAAAGCTTTACTGTATATTCCAGTCACTTGTATATTAGCTAATTTATACTTATTTAAGATAGGTCCCTGTATTTATAGTAACATCTTGAATGGTGTTAAATGGTAAGGTTTTTACTCTTGAAAAACACTCCTTCAACTTCCGACACACCCATCTGGTCTACTTCATAGGAATAATTTCTAATTACTAAAGGAGGAACAGCTAAAAGCAACTATAGCGTATATTGTTAATATCACTAATATACCTAGACCTAAAAATCTATAATTTATTTCAGTTTTAAAATAATCATATACACTTTTACCAATAACTGGTGATAAGAGAACTAGAGCATATATCCCAAAAATGTATTCTCACATATTGTATGGATCTTTGTGGTAAATTACTCGATTTTTCAAATATTCTATTCATAATCTACCTCCGAAAATTATAAAATCTCTCTCTAATTTTTTTCTTTATATCCTTTATCATAATATTTCAACTTAATATCTGAGTTTACTCCAATAGAATTTATTGATAAATGAGCAAGATCTCTTTTATTCATAAAATAGTTCGTCCTACTATTAATTGTTCCTACTTTTTCACTTTAATAAATTCTGTTATTATTGTCAATTGTCTCATAAACGTATTTTTTTAAAGAAATGTTTATCGTAAGAAAGCTCATTATATTTCAACATATAGTTTTTCACTAAAATACTATATAAAACTAAGACAATATAAAAGGCAATCAAACTTAAAACCTTATACTCGAACTTAAAATCAACATTAACAAGATACAATATTGCAAATAATATTATCGGTAAAAAAACTACAATTAAATAAACTCCAACGATACATCGCAATTCTTGCTCTTCGTTGTATTTTTTTCACTCTCTAAATTATCATAATGTTCTAAATCTATTCCTAGATTATTTTTTACAAAATTCTGTGCAAAATCTTTTTGACTAAAGGTAAGACATCTATCGTAGATTTTTGCTCACTTAAATCTTCTGATACGTTATTAGTCAAGGTTTCAACAGATAATTTCACAAGTCCGAAGAAACGGTAACGCAAAAGGATATATCAATTTTACACTTTGAATTCTATCAATATCAATAACTAGTGACTTTTTATTTAACAATCCATATTTACACAGCAAATTATGTTCTTTTAGTCGTCAGGATAAAGTTATAATATTTTACAATCGTATGAATAATTGACGCAATTACTACTAAAATCATAAAAATCCCAATTATTATAAATATTGCTGTTATGTTCCCCACGACTGACTTAGCATTTTTTTGAAGAAGTTCATCAAAATAAGCTTCATTGTCGAAAAGATATTTGAATACATCTCGAATCTTACCATTTAATGCTAATATTAACCCTAAAGTTGCAAAGAACCTAACCCTAAGCAGTCCATAAAATGCAAGTTCTTTAACAGATAATCTTAGTATTTCTTTTTGAGACTCCCGCATTTTTTCTTCTTGATCTAAAAGCTATATCTTCAGATGCATCTTGTTTTTAATTCTCTTAGTATATCAATTAAATTTAATGCGACTTCCTTCTTTAGAGGTTTTATCCTAATTTTACCTCCAACAAGATTAATATCTACCGAAAGTAGATTAAATGCTTGATACAATACGTTAGAACTCATATCTATTGATTGTATATTTTCTAGGTTTATGTTTTTTTACTTCTTTATTTATTATTCCTTTTGTATAAATTAGGGCTCCATCATCGAACTTCATAACTTTTTAAGAAATAATCAAATATACCTATTACTATTAGAAGAAATCCCGCCAAAACTAGTAAATAGTATTTCAATTTTGCTCTTTTAATGCCAGCACCATAAAAATACCGAACAATCTAAATCCAGTTATTATAGTATCCATAATAACCATAGGATGTACTCGACTTTTTTTAATATTATTCATCTTTATACCTCCTATAGTTAAGATTATTTTTCTAGTATTATTAACAATTGGTTTTCTAATTGTTCTACATCCTTTCTAAAAACATAGAATCCTAATTTTTCCGAACCAGTGTTTATACTAACCTTATAAATATTGAACTTTTTAGATAATACATTTTTGTTTAATTGTATAATCTAGTATATTCCTAAGTGGTGCTACTTTTCTCCAATTTAAAAATGTATACATTGATGTTGAAGCTAGTTTAAAATGTTCATCTGTAATTTCAAAAAAATGTATTGTACTCATATTTATCTCTTAACATTACAACTATAACATGATTCAAAAATACTAACCCTAATATTATCCATAAGATAATATACACATCTATACCAAAAACTTCTTCAAAACCAGTAAATTTAAAAGATTACTGAAGCTAATACGACAAATGTTAAACTAATCACCCAAATATTAAAGAAAAAAATAATCAACATATAATCTTCCTATATATTTTCTCATAAAATCCCTCCCTATTTTAAAAATTAATAATATAACTTTTAAAAATTAGAAACCTATAAGATTTAGATCTCTTTCTCTTTCAATTGTAGTCTCATCACCATGTCCTGGGTAGACTATTTTGGCACCATCAAGCTTGAATAATACATTTCCTAATGAATTTTTCAAGGCATCATAATCTGATCCATATAAATCATAACGACCAAAACCGCTTCTAAATAATGCATCACCTACAACAATAAATTTTCCAAAGTCGAATGATACTCCCCCTGGAGAATGCCCTGGTGTTGGTAGAACTGTAAAACTTAAACCAGCAATTTCGTATTTTTTATTTTCTTCAAACTCAAATTCCGCTGGGTTTGTCATAGGCGGTCTTCTTAAACGGAACAATGTTGAACCGTTAAAATCCGGATTTTGTAACCAATCTCGTTCATGTCCTGAAATATATACAGGCACTCCGTAGTGTTTTCTACATTCATCTAATGACATAATGTGATCGAAGTGAGCATGAGTTAATAAAATTGCTTCAATTTTTACATTTAATTCTTCTACAGCTTTTTGTATTCTATCAAAACCTTCGCCTGGATCTACAATAACCCCGCGTCCATCTTTATAAACTATATAGCAGTTTTCATCTACCATATCCATTACTATTCTTCTAATTTCTGCTTTTTGCCATTTTCTCAAAACCTTTCCATAATTATTATTATCTTTATTTTATCCTATTATTATGTTATTAACAAGTCTTGGTTAGCAGTTTTTACTTTACTTATATAACCTCTCTTCACTTGACCTTATTTAATATTTTTATACTTGAATAGTATGGTTTTCATAAGAAACTTAGTTTTTTTCCTAACTTTTTCATGAAAAAGTCGGGTTTAAATATCTAAGAAAAAGGAGATACAAAAATGAAATTAAATTCATTCGCTAAGTTTTCATTACTTAGTATTTCAATATTATTAATGTCACACCTTGCTATTTCTCCAGTAATTCCAAACCTGTATAATTTTTTTATCATACTAATAACCCAAACATAGGTCTGGCTTCTGTAGAGAGTTTAGCTACAATACCAGCTATGATGATTACAATTTTCGTTCTTCTTAGCAATGGTGTTATTAAATTAATCGGAAAGAAAAACACAGTTCTTCTTGGGCTTATACTTATCTTTATCTTTGGTATAGTACCAGCCTTTACAACTAACTTCAAAGTTGTCTTAATCAGTAGATTACTTCTTGGTGCTGGTATCGGATTATTCAACTCACTTTCAATCAGTATGATTAGTGATTTCTTTGATGAAGAACACCGTGGTACTATGATCGGATTAAGAACTGCATTTTTAAATATAGGTAAAGCTTTAACTACCTTTATTTCAGGATACTTATTAATCTACGGTATTCAATATACATTTTTAGTTTTATGCTTTAGCACTTCCTATATTTATAATATTCCTATTATTCGTACCTAATGCTGAAAATGTAAATAATAAAAAGTAAGTATTAAGTTTCATAAAAGAAACTATCGTTCTAACTCTTCTAACATTTCTAGTAGGAATTTCTTACATGGGAGCAACTATTAAAAATCCCTACACTACTAGCAGAAAAATATCATTATCAACCAGATGTAGCTAGAAATCTACTTACAATCTTAGCTTTAAGTGGTATACTTTCTGGAGTTATTTTTGGTATTCTAGTTAAAAGGTTTAAAAATCTAACTTTACCTATTATGCTAAGTTTCATGACTGTTGGAAGTGTATTATTTGCTTTAACAAATAATATTATTATCTTCTACATCATGACTATTTTTTTATTGGAATAAAGCTTCGTAGGAACTATGTCATTTAACTTCTTCTATATTTCAAACAAGTTAGATAATAAATTTATCAACTTTGCAACAAGTGTAATTTTAGTTGGTGGAAATATTGGTGTTATCCTTACTCCTGTAGTGCTGACAAAAATACCGGAAGCCCTACACTTAGAAAAATATACAACACCATTTTTCATTACTACTGCTCTAATGCTAATTTCTACATTAGTTAGTTATACAGTATTAAAAGTAAAAATAAAAGGAGAACATCTTTGATACTAATATCTTAGATGTTCTCCTTTTTTATTAACTATTAAGTAGCTCTTTATTTTTTTCTCTAAAAATTCTTTTAATTCATTATCTGGTACTTGTCTTGCTAATACTAATGTTCGTAATGCAACATCGTCTATTCTACAAGTACAGAAAACAGTCATATTATCCTCTCCAGAAATTTTACTATTTTTCTAACCAATTTCTAGCGCCTTCTTTAAACAGCTTGATAAATTCTCCTTTTTATCTGAAGTAGTAGGAATTTGATATAAATTCGTAAATTCATTTACAACTTTTACACCAGTTACTTCATAATAATACTTTCTTTCAGGAGTTTCCATAACAATAACTCTATGACTATCAAAATAATCTTTTTTTGCAAACCAGTTCATATTATTAAACACTCTAGTGTCTAATGTTATTTTTTTCTCCTCAAGCCCTGCTCTTGCGTGTCCAAATACCCACTTCACATCACCTTTATCTAAAACCAGGTTGATTCTCATAGTCCATAAAAACTGCCCCCAATATATGGAGCTGGCTTATTATCTAAACCATACTCTAGGTATTTAGAATTATTAGTTGTTTGTAACATCGGTTCTTTTTAAAGGAATCTTTCCCATCTCCGGGAACATACATATAACCAATAACTTCGCTATTTATCGATTTCAATTCTTTAAATTTATTTTCTAAATATTCTTTCTCCGCTTTATCTACAACATATTTTTTTCTTCTTGTTTTACATTTTCTTTTTTTCTCAACTTGAGTATAAGATTCATGAACCCGTATTCGAATTAAAGTATGAGTAAGCTCCAAATGAACCACCAATTAAAAATAAGAACTAATAGTAGATATTTTACTATATTTCTGAATATTGATTTACTATTTTTTTCATTAAATCTTTCCTTTCTAAAAATTATCTCTTTTTCTAAATCACAAATTAGATTATATCATATTTACATAAATTTCTTCAAAAGATTGTGTTGCTAGTTTGAAAATTAATTTTTGATTTATGTATTATTTAATTTTTATCTAGAATTATTCTTTTAGTATTCAAAAAGAGTGATTTAAAATCAGTTGATATTTTTAAATCACCCTTATTATGGTTTATTTTATTATTTTAAACTTGTCTAATATTTACAAAGTCAGTAGGGTGGAACATTGTCTTTTTCCTAAATCTGGTTGTCCTGCTGTAATTAGAATTAAATCTCCTTCTTTTGCTAAACCAGACTCTTTAGAAAAATTCGGTGCACAATTTAGCATTTCTTCCATTGATAGTGTTTTTTTCTTCTATGAATGTAGTAACACCTCGTGTTAATGCTAATTTTCTAGCTTTTTGTTTTGTTGGCACTACTGCTAATATTGGAACTTTTTGGTCGATATCTTGCGATAAACTTCGCAGTACTTCCCGATTTAGTATAAGTTACTATATTATTAACATCAACAGAATCAAGAAGATATTTAGTTGATAAGGAGATTGCATGCGCAATATTCATTTTTGTGATGTTTATATTCTTCCGAATCATCATCTTTTACTCTATCTTGATTTTCGATGTAGGTAATTATTCTATCAACTGTTTCTAATGCTTCTTTAGGGATAATTCCCTATTGCTGTTTCTTCGATTAACATGATTGCATCAACACCATCTATAATTGCATTAGCTACGTCAGATACTTCCGCACGTGTCGGTCTTGGATTATAGATCGTTGAATGAAGCATCTGCGTTGTTAATATTACTTCTTTTGTTGAATCATTAGCTTTTTCTAATAATTTCTTTTTGGATACTAGGTAAAATTTTTGGTAAGGTAATTCCATACCTAGCTCATCCCTATTAATCATTATTGAATCTGCAAATTGAATAATCTCATCGATATTTTTCATATGCTTCTTTACAATCTATTTTTACAATTAATCCAATATCTTTCTTCTCATTAGCTTGAAGTATACTTTTTACTTTTCTAATTTCATCCAAATTACTAACAAATGGGCAGGCAACAAAATCAACATCATTTGACAAGCAAAATGAACATTGTTCTCTTCAATTTTATAAGTTTATATTTACTTTCTGCATATATATGATCTAAATCATAAATTATTGCAGTATTTTTATTTAATTTTTTTCTCTTAACTCTTTTATTTTATTAATTCTAAAATCCACTCTTCTGTGCATCCATAATAATTATCTATTAAGATAGCATCTGCCCCATTTTTCTATAATATATTCTAATAGTTCTTCTGTACTGTTTCCTAAAGTTGCGATAATTTTTTTGCCTTTCTAGTCATAATATACCTACCTTATCTTTTAAAACGTTTTCTTTTTAAAATTATTATAACACATCAAATTATTATTTTCTAGATAATTTTCTAAAATAATAATCCTTGATTATTATAATTTTTCTTAAACATTTTTCATTAACAATTCTAATCTATACTCTACTGACATTCATAAAGTGCTTATTTTAATAAAGCTTTACAGTTGTATTTGAATATTATAATATTAATAATTATTCAAAATATAAAAATAAAAAGAAACCGTACCTAATTGACTACAGTTTCTTTTTGCTATATTTCATATAATAATTAATCAATAATTCAACACATTAAATTATGATTTCTTTTTAGGTCTTTCTACTCTGATTCAAGATAATCTAAGAATTCACCAAATAAGTTCTCCATTTCTGCATATGAATTTAAGGTATTTAATTCTTTTTAACTTTTGCTCCACCTTTAATACCTTTCATGTAGTATACGACATGTTTTTCTCATTTCATGAACTGCAACTTTCTCAGGCTTAATTTCCATAAGTCTTCTTAGGTGCAATAAACATACATCAATTTTTTCTCTTGGTGTTGGTTCTTCTGTTAATTCACCAGTTTCTAAATATTTAACTGTACGATATAACATCCATGGATTTCCTAAAGCTGCACGTCCAATCATGACTGCATCACAGTTAGTATCATCTAACATCTTCTTAGCTAATTCTGGAGTAGTTACATCACCGTTTCCGATAACTGGAATTTTAAGCTCTTTTTTAACATCTTTAATAACATCCCAGTTAGCTTTTCCACTATACATTTGAACTTTTGTTCTACCATGAATAGCTATTGCACTAGCTCCAGCGCGCTCTGCATTTCTTGCATTATCCATTATATAAATATGTTCATCATCCCATCCCATACGCATTTTTACAGTTACAGGCTTGGATACTGAATCTACTAGACGCGCAATTACCTCGTATACCTTATCTGGATCAAGTAGTAATTTACTTCCGGCATCTACTTTTGTAATTTTTGGAACTGGACATCCCATATTTAAGTCGATAATGTCAGCTTCTGTATTTTTATCAACATACTTCGCAGCTTCTACCAAAGTATCGATTTCTCCACCAAATATTTGTAAACTTAATGGACGCTCCCTTGGATCAATATATAACATATTCATCGTCTTTTTATTATTGAATAAAATTGCTTTATCACTAACCATTTCAGCACAAACTAATCCAGCACCAAACTCCTTAGCTGTTAAACGAAACGCAGCATTACATACACCTGCCATCGGTGCTAAAACTACTCTGTTCGGTATTTCAATTTCTCTAATTTTTAAACATCTTCTATCCTTTCATTTTACAATTTTTCTTTTATACAAACTAATTTTTTTCTGTTATTTTGTCTAATGATTGCTTTTATACTCTTACCATCAACATCTATATCTCCATACATTTCTACTAATGGAGCTAGTACGAAATTTCTTTCATGAATATATTTATGAGGTACAATCAATCTATCATCATTAAGAACTAAATTATTATATGTGATTATATCGATATCTATCGTTCTATTTCCCCAGTGCTCTTTTCTAATGCGACCAAGTTCTAACTCTATCTTTTGAATAGTATCTAGTAGTTCATATGCTTCTAACGAAGTTTCTATTTCTATACACATATTTAGAAAGTTTTTGATCAGCTACTCCACCCCATGCAGGTGTTTCGTAAATACTGCTTAGTTTTGTAATTTTAAGATTACTCGCTTCTATTTTTTTCTTAAAAGCATCTTTTTAAATATTGCTCTCGTGGCTCTATATTGGTTCCTAATGCTAGTATAATCATTATAATCCAAACTCCTGACGTGTTGTTTCTATAACTACTCACATTGTTCAAAATGATATTTTTATAGGTGCAGATGGTTTATTAATTTCTAGCTTAACATTTTTCAATTTGAGAAACTTTTTCAAAAATATTTTTAAAAATTTCTCCAGCTAGGCGTTCTAATAAATTATACGTATTTAAAGTTGCAGTCTCTACTACTACATCTGCAATATCAGCATAACTTATGCTGTCTGTCATCTCATCACTAAACAACGCCTTCTTATAATCAAGCTCACACTCAATACTAAAAAAATAAATTTTTGACCTAATCTATTTTCTTCTTCAAATAATCCATGATTAGCAAATACTTCAAGATTATTTATAAATAATTTCGTCTTCATGATTAATATACCTCTCAATCATTATTTTGCTTAACTATAAAATTTTAACATATTTCGCCTTATTTCTCTAATGATTATACTTACATATCAATAAAAAAACGACTTAAAATTATGATTTAATAAAATCTCTTTTTAGCCGTTTAAGTAAAAATCAATGTTTCTTAGTATTTTTTACTGTGAAATTTAAATATTTTTAATTAGTTTTTATTTCTTTTCTTCCTAAAATGAATGCAAGCAACTGCACTTAATCCAGCAAATAGAAGTGAACTAGAAGAATTTAATCCAGTTTTTAGGAAGAACATTTTTCCAAAGAGTTTTTCTCCTTTGTTTGTTTTCTCTTTTTCAGATTTAACTTGTTCAGTTGTAGCTTTGCTACCTTGTTCAGTTCTTTCTTCCTTAACTTCTTTTGAATTAGTGCTTCTTGATTTGGATTAGAAGCTACATTTTCTGAAGGTTTATTTTCTGAAACTGGTTTTACTTCTGTAGTTGGATTAGATGCTGGGCTTGATTCAGGTGTAGTTGATACTTCTTTCTTACTGAAGTCAATTTGCACAACTACTGGATCATGGTCAGAAGCACGTCCATGTTCTTCCATGAATGAAGCATTAATATGAACTGGAGAGAAGACTACTTTATCTTTAATGTTTTTAGAAATTAAAATATTGTCTAAACTTTGGTTACTTCCTCGGTAGAAGTATGAGTATCTATCTCCTTGTTCATGTTCAGCCATTAAGTTAACTAGTTCATTTCCTACGATTGTTTTCACACTATCTGAAAATTCAAAGTCATTGAAGTCTCCTGTAAGAACAAATTTTAAGTTTGGATTTTGACGTAATCCTTCTTTAATAAAGGCATTTAAAATTTTAGCCTCTTCAATACGTTTTGCTTTTGTATTTTCTACTGATGGTTGGTTAGAACCATAGATTGCATCATCACCTAATTTTGATTTTAAGTGGTTTGCAATTACTACTATTCTTTCACCTTTAAATTCAAATTCAGCAGCTAATGATTTTCTAACTTTTTCAAAGTGAACACTTGTAGGATCAACTCTTGATGGATTTTTTTCAAGATGCCCATTAACGAAACGAGCAGCTTCCTCGCTTCCACCTTTTTCTTTACCAATTAGAGTTACTCTCTTAGGATTATATAAATAAGCTACCCTAATGTTCGCGCCCGGTTTACCACCATCTTTTCCGTCAACTGGAGCTATCTCAGTATATTTATAATCAGGTCCACCAAGACTCTTAATTCTTTGAGCTAATTTTTCCCCACTCTTAACTCCATCAACAGTTCCATCATTTACTCCACCATTGTTATCTTGAACCTCAATAAGAGTTATGATATCAGGACTGTGAACTTCTTTTATAAATGAATTAGCAATTTTATCAACTTTTTCCTCTGGTGTTTCATCATGACCCTTGTTGTTTGCTGAGAAGTTTTCAATATTGTAAGAAGCAATTGTTAATTTATCTTCTGAAGGATAAAATTTTAGATACTTCACGTTTTAATCCTCCATCTTGAATTGCTGGTACGCTAGATGGATCGATTTTATATGTTTTATTTTTATAAGTAACTACCCCTGTAATATTTTTCATTAAAAGTAGTCTTTGCTTTTTGCTACAAATTTATTCCCTACTGTAATAGGTAGTACTTCTGTGTTTTGTACACCAGGGCGAAGATTTACTCCACCGATGTTATTAAGTTTTTGACCTTTGTAGTCACCTGGTAATACATAAATATCACCTTTATATTGCGGCCCAGTAACTTTTGGTTTAGTCACCTCTACACGCATTCCCTCTAGACTTTCCCAATAATCTAAAGCTTCTGTTTCTGGATTATATTTAGTTGGCGTATTATCAACTATGTCTTTAGGCATTTTTTCAGAAATGTTTAATGCTTTTGGTAAATCTGCTTTCCCTAATTTTGTTATAGTTGCGTTAATAATTTGAGTAACTGTCAGGCTTCCAGCTGGTTTTTTAAAAGTTTGACCTGGTTTTACAGAATATTCTTCCATATAACCTTCTTTAACAGTTCCTTGAACTTTTAATAAGTCACCTGATTCTACTTTATCTTTTGAAGCGACATATACTGCATCAGAGGTTTTTGGATTATTATCTGACACTTTATCTTGAACATAGAAACCAGTTTGATCAGTTTTAGTTACAACAACATTGTTTATTACTACTTCTTTCCCAACTAAAGGACTTTCATGGCTTTCACCTTGTACTTCCCCTATGTTTTTTACTTCTTTTGGAGCAGTAGCTTGAGGACTTGTTGTAGTCGCTCCAGCAGGTTTTACTTCATTTTTTCCTGTTGTAGTAGTCGGTGTAACTACTTCTGTTTTTACCTCAGCCTCAGAAACTTCATTAGCTTCAGCTGATAAATAAGTTGCCCCTACTCCTCCTAATACTGCACTTGCTAATAATATTGATAATTTGTATTTTTTCACAATATGAACTCCTTGTATATAAGTTTATACTAATTATTTTTACTATTAATCTAACTAATAAGCAACATCAATTGTTTACCTTTTACAAAAATCCTCAATATAGACTTTTCTATATTGAAGATTCTTAAAATCAATAATTAAACTATTTAATTCTTCTTTTTAACTTTACCAACATAAATGATAAAATAATTACTCCTACCAATGCCATAAATGCTAACCATGTATTTTCTATTCCTACTTTATCAGTTAATACTCCATTTACAGATAGTAATATTGCTACAATAATAGATTCAAAAAGTATAAAATATAGAAACTGTAGTTGTTCTATTTTCATCACTTTTTACTAGATATTTATGCATAAATACACTAACCTGTATACTCATTAAAGTGAAAAATACAATATATATCATGAATAGTACAAATTTAGCATATACATTTTTGAATAAAAAACAAACATTAATAGCATTCCAATATTTACAACTACAAAGAAATACAAAATGCGTAGCTTTTGATAATTTATTTGATAATTTTTCATATATTACACTTCCTAACATTCCACTAACTGATATACCAATCCAAATATAACCGATAATATCAACATCTAACTTTTCAAACACAGCTTGCCACTGGTTTGATGGCTCAAGATCTGAGGATAGAAGGAATAACAAAAAGTATCATAAGAAATATACTACTTTTAACATATAGTGTTTCTTTTAACGAGTTTTTACTGTTACAAATGAATCTTTATTTTCTCAACTGATATTTTTGAGTCTTTTTCTAAGTTTTTTCATAAATAAAAAGTGTAATAAACAACGAAATAATAAAAACTATCATACTTAATATTACTGACAAACTTTTATGATATACATACACATATTTAGCACTTATAAAACCTACAATTGCTGAGAAAAATAATGCATACAGTGAACTTCTTGAAAGAACTTTATCTATATCTATTTCTTCATTGTTTTTTTATTGTTTACATTGACTAACCAACTTGTTAGTGTTCCAGATTGAAAACGATTCTGCAACTGCAGATAAAATTGCGAAATGTACAGTAAAATTAAACTATTACTAAGCAATAAGATTAAACCTATAACCCTAAAAACTGAACTAAGAAGAATACTATTTTTTTGCTCTGATGTTATCAGTGATTGCCCTCACAAGGAAGCTCAGTCATAAAAGAAGCCAACCAAAAAAATCGATAAATAAAGCCCTACTTCAGCAAAAAGAAAAATCTTTTGACAACAAATAAATATATAAAATTGGATTAAAAATGATAATGCTACCGTAACTAATATATTATACAAATAATAAAATTTAGTATTATTCATCTTTTTCCTCTACAATCTTATACATTCTACCGTAATTATCTCTTTCTAAGAACTTATAATCAACAAGATATCTTCTAATTAGAGAATAATCTGGATAAATCTCATAATTGCTTCATTTAATTCTTTCTCAGTAAACTCTAATGATTTTTCCTTTAACATCTGTAAAACTATCTGAAGCTTTAGGTATTTTTATTTTTTTCTTTTTGGTATCATCATCAATTTATCATTTTTAAAATATTTTATTTTTACTTCTTCCATATTACACTTTCCTTTCAAATTTATTTTTATATACTATTATATATTTATATAAAATAAAAACAAGTATAAAAATAACCTCTAACACAGTTTATACCCTGTTAGAGGTTTTGCAATCTAGTTTACTTTTTATTTCTATTGCCCTAGAACAAAAAAACATCTTCAGCTTCTTTTTCTTCTTTTTAGATCCTTTTAGTTAAAAATGAAATTTTATTAGCTATGATTTTAATTCTATAGTGGGTCACTCCGTCTTTATCTTTATAAACATTATTGTTTAAAGTACCTACTATATTGAGTAAACTTCCTTTTTCACAGTATCTGGCTGTATTTTCTGCGATTTTACCAAAAGCAGTAAATTCGAAAAATTCAGTATCATAGTTCCCTTCTTTATTCTTAAAATCAGACTGAACTGCAATAGTAGCTTTAATATAACTTACTTTTTATCACTTTCTTTTTAATTCGGTTTTTACTAATCTTCCTATTAAAATTACTTGATTTAACATAATTTATCCTCCTTAAAATAGTAATCTAGATTGCTATGAAAACATTAGGAAGATTATCTTAGTTTTATTTATTGATTAAAGTAACAAAAACTTCACTATCTTTCAAAAAAATTCTGCATTAATATAATTATCACCATCAAAATGTAATACCTTACCTGGTTCTACGATATGAATTTCTTCATCATTTAGAAATACTTTAACTTCACCTTTGACACAAGTAAATACTACTAAAGCTTCTGGATGATTGTGTTTAGGAATAACATCACCTTGTTTTCCTACTTTTTACTAAATTAAATCTATCATGTTTTTTTAATAAACCTGCTTCTTCAAAAATTATTCCTACGCTCATATTAATTCTCCTTTATTTAAAAACTATTTTTATATTTATTACGCTTACACTCTTATTATAGAACTTTTTGTTAACAAAACAAATAAAATTCATATCTTTTTCCAATTTTTAAAAACTACTCCCATCTTAATAAACTGTGATCTATTTTCTCTCAAATCCATTTTTATTATTTTTAACGTATTTAAAATACCTTCATCATCTACAAGTCCAGATACAGTGAGTAATGTAAGTTTATCATGAAGACTATTAACCGTCTTAAAGCCCGCTTCTTCAAATAATGATAGCTAATTTTCTTTCGGTAACGGAGAAACATTCATATTAATCGCATCAGACAATGTCTTTCTCGTTTCTTCATAATTATTTAACAACAGTATGTCATGAGTCGAAGTAATCCGCCTGGTTTTAATACTCTATAATATTCATTTAAGGCTTTAGATTTACTCTTATCATTAAACATAGTTAGCATAGCTTCATTTATAATATAATCAAAACTATTATCGGAGAACGTTAAATGAAAATGCATCCGCCCTCATAAACTCGATATTCTTTAGATTATTCCTTACAACTTCAAGTTGTGCTTCTAAAAATAGATTCTTTATCTACGTCTATTCCTATAAAGGTAGTCTTAGGATATCGTTTTGGCTAAAGATATTAGATTTATTCCTCTGTTACATGCAACTTCAAAGACACGATTCCCAGCTTCAAACTTTATATGTGCAAGTAGAAAATCAGTTCCTTTCACCCTACAGGTCTTAATCTAGTTTTACCTAGTTTTTTAAAAATTTATGTCCCATTTCTTTTTCATAATAGCCCTCCACGTTTTATATTATACTTTTTATTGTACAATAAGCTAAAATAAAAATCCGGAAATAATTGATAATAACTATCGATTGTTCTGGATTTAAATTATATATTCATATATTCCTTCTAAAAATCCTTATATGTATAAGTTCCTTGTTTCTTATTCTCTATTGCAAAGCGAACAATTTCTCTACCTAGTACACTAACTTCGATTGGACTATATTTTTTAGCTTTTCCTTTTAATACAAGTTGAAAAACTGACGATACTTTCATAAATAATTCTTCCAAAAAATCTCTTATCATCACGTTTACTTATAAGAAGAGATGGCTGAAATATTCTAAGAACTCCTAGATTCATTACTTTTAATTTATCTTCTAACTCTCCTTTTTAATGAATTATAGAAGTTTTTCGATTTACTATTAGCACCAATTGCAGAAACTACATTAAAACTTCTTACTTTTACCTTCACATAGTTTAGAAAAATTAACTGTATAATCTACATCTATCTTTCTTTGATTTTCTTTTGATCCTGCAATTTTTATCGTTGTTCCAAGACTTGCAAATACATCTGCATTTTCTAATATACTCGTATCAAAAATTAATATTTTTCAAAAGTCTATGATTATCTTTTGTCAACCTACTGTCATCAGGTAATTTATTAATAGAACTTCTTCCTAAAATATAAATTCTATCATAATATTCACCACTAATATTTCATTTGAAATTTCTCTACCTACTGCACCAGTAGCACCAATAATTACTGCTGTATTTTTCATGCGTATACCTCTCTAAAATAATAATGTAATTAAAGCTAGGATTGGTAATCCACCTTGCTTCAAAAATAATTTTTATCACTTGTTACACCACCGTAAATAGCTACTAAAATAATATAAATTAACAACATTCCTACAATCTCTTTTTGGATTCTTTTGAGAAGAATGTTCCATATAAAAAGTCCAACACCTATTAATCCATTATATCACCTTGATTTTTAAATAATGTGTTTAAATTCGGTCTCTTCAATTCTTCTTTATCTATATTAAATACTCTACTTGTACTATCTGAATCTGTTACAAAAGTTTCTAAGTACATTATATAGAAAAATAGTACTGCTACTAACACTGTTAGAATAATTGATATTATATTCATTTTTATACCTCTTTCTTAAATTAAACTTTTATTAAATTTATCTAATAATTTAGTCAGATTTTTTTAGATCATCATCTGTAAAATCCTCACTGATAATATTTCTGATATCAGTATCTTTTAGTACAACTATCAATTTTATTTTTTTGAAGCTTCAGTTATTTCTATATAGATTTCTCTATTATTTTTCTTTATTACGACGCTTATTAATATATCCTGCTTCTTCTAGTTTTTTTAAATGTCTAGTTATAGCATTTGCGTCTATTTCTAAAAATCTTAGATAGCTGTTTAGGTGTTGCTACATCAACCTCATATAAGTATTTTATAATTTGAAATCTTGTTAGACTTATTCTAATCTTTTCTCAAATATATGAGCAATCTTTCTCTCTAACACTTTCAAATCATGCAATAGATTTACATATTCTCTTATGTCCATTCACATAACCCTCTTTTTATTGACTAGTCAATTATTGATAATTTCATTATAACTTAATTATAGTTGACTCGTCAATTATAATGCAAAAATAAAAAGAAGAAGAGCAATTAAAAATCACTCTTCCTTTTTTTATTAATTTAGTACTTACTAGCTTCTCTTAAACTAAGATTTGTCATTTCACTTCTATTTTTTTCTATGAATTTCCTAACCCATTCTGGATTAACTTTTGAATAATCTCGAAAGTGCCCATCCTATAGCTTTATTAATGAAAAATTCACTATCACACAAATTATCTTCTAGTATTGTCTCTAATAGAAGTTTGTCTACATTCTCTTTGAATGATAATTGATGTAAGATTGCAACTCTTCTTAACCAGATGTCATTTTCTTTTTAGACCATTCTAACATCAAAGTTTTTTTAATTCCTTGTTACGGTTCACAACATCACCAATAATCTTAGATAGTAAATCAACTGTATCCCACCAAGACTTAGTAACTACAAGATACTTCAACTTAGAAATATCACCTTTATTTAAAAACTTTTGCATCGTTTTTTTAAATAATATACTACGCATATTGAAATTCTCTTTCTTCTTTATTCCAACAGGTTTCAATAAAATTCCAATCTATTACTTTTTGTTTTTCTAGCTGTAGGAAAATACTTCTATATAATTCTGTTCTTTTAGGTCCTCTTATACCAAGAAATCTAAATTTATCCTGCATGTACTTTTCCATAGATTCAGCTAAAAGTTCATTACGATTCTCTTCAAGTTCTGTTATTAAACCTGATAATTCCATATTAAATCTCTATTTCTTATCTTTTTATTTTCTAAACTTGCTTTTAATGAATCCAGCAAATAATGGGTGTGCTTTTTCTGGACGTGATTTGAATTCTGGGTGGAATTGACCAGCAACAAACCATGGGTGTTCAGGGATTTCAACGATTTCAACTAATTTTCCATCTGGGCTCACACCTGATAACACCATTCCTTTATCAGTTAGACGATCACGATAGAAGTTGTTGAATTCATATCTGTGACGGTGGCGCTCAGTAATATTGATTTCTCCATATTCTTTGTGTGCCACAGATCCTTCTGCCAATGTACATGGGTAACTTCCTAAACGTAAAGTTCCTCCCATTTCAACAACATTTTCTTGATCTGCTAATAAGTTAATAATTGGGTATGGTGTAGTTGGATCTAATTCAGATGAATGTGCTCCAGTTAAACCACATACATTACGTGCAAACTCAACAGCAGCAAGTTGCATACCTAAGCAAATTCCAAAGAATGGAACATTGTTTTCACGTGCATATTTAATAGTAGTAATTTTACCTTCTACTCCACGATCACCAAATCCACCTGGAACTAAAATTCCATCTGCATCTTTTAGATATTCATGTACATTTTCTTCCGTAATATCTTCAGATTGAATCCAATCAATTTTCACTTTAGCATTGTGTTTGTAACCAGCATGTTTAAGTGATTCTACTACTGAAATATAAGCATCATGAAGTTCTACGTATTTACCTACTAATGCGATTCTTACATTTTCTTTTAGGTTATCTACTCTATCTACTAATGATAACCACTCTGTCATGTCAGCTTCTGGCGCTGTTAAACCAAAGTGTCTTAATACGATATCATCAATTTTTTGAGCTTTAAGATTTACTGGTAATTGGTATAAATTACTTACATCGCGACTTTCAATAACGTTTTGTTTTGGAATATCACAGAATAATGAGATTTTAGCACGTAGTTCATCATTTAGAGCAAGCTCGTTTCTAACTACGATAATATCTGGTTGAATACCTAATCCACGTAACTCTTTTACTGATTGTTGAGTTGGTTTAGTTTTCATTTCTCCAGCAGCTTTAATGTATGGTAATAATGTACAGTGAATGAAACATACATTTTCACGCCCTAAATCACTACGGATTTGACGGATAGCTTCTAAGAATGGTAAAGATTCGATATCTCCTGTTGTTCCACCGATTTCAGTGATAACTACATCCGCATCACTAGATTCTCCTGCTAATAATACACGTGATTTAATTTCGTTTGTTACGTGAGGAATTACTTGAACTGTTCCTCCTAAGTAGTCTCCACGACGTTCTTTTTCAATAATTGAAGAATAAACACGTCCTGCAGTTACGTTAGAATATTGTCCTAAGTTAACATCGATAAATCTCTCATAGTGCCCTAAGTCTAAGTCTGTTTCTGCTCCATCTTCTGTAACGAAAACTTCTCCGTGTTGATATGGACTCATTGTTCCTGGGTCAACGTTTAAATATGGATCAAACTTTTGTAAAGTTACTTTTAATCCCCTATTTTTTAATACACGACCTACTGATGCCGCTACAATCCCTTTTCCTAATGATGAAACTACTCCACCTGTTACAAAAATATACTTTGTCATTGTGTTCTCCTTCTATTAAAAATAATAAACCCCCTACGAAATTATCGCAGGGGGTGGTTTCTTAAATCACTCTTTAAGAGTGCCCGTATATTATTCTAGCATAACGCAATATTTTTAGCAACTAAAAATAATCCGATATATATAATTTTTCTTTATGATTGAATATTAAAAAGAATTTGAACGAACTAAATGGATAGTATCTTAAACTTACTTTTCCAATCATCGCTTCTTTTTTTAACAAATCCAAATACACGACTGTCCGTACTATGTTGTCTGTTATCTCCAAGTACAAAGTATGTTCCTTCAGGTACAGTCTTAGATTTTGTACTACTTAAAAATTCAATATTAAAGTCCGGTGTAAATGGTGCTGTTCCTGAAGCCTTAGCTTCTTTTATTTTCTGAGCTAAGTATGGCTCATCTACTTTTTGACCATTTACATATAATACGTCGTTTCTGTACTCAATAGTATCTCCAGGAACTCCAATTATACGTTTAATATAATCATCAGTTTCATTAGCGTGGAAAACAACTTCATCTCCACGTTCAAAGTTTTTACTAAATTTATTAACGAAAACTTTATCGTTATCAGCGAATGTATAATCCATTGAGTGACCTTTTACTGTGAAAGGTGCAATAACATATGTGCTTAGAACAAGATAAATAGCTATCGAAACTACAACAACTACTACCCATTCCATAATTTCTCTTAAAATTTTTCACTGGTATATCCTCTTTTTATTTTTATTTATGATTAATAATTCTATCATATATCAAAAGAAAAAAATCAAAAATTATTCTTTTTATACTATTGTTATTATAATTATTAACATTACTGTGATTTTTAGATCTCTATACTAAGAATAAAAGTATTTAATCTACTCATCTCACCTATTTTTAAAAACTTACTTATTTGGGACTGATTCAAAAGTCCTAAAATTTAACAAAGTTCAAATGAAAACTCATAGACGCAGTGGTTAATCGCGATCCAAATTCAACAAAAAGCTTTTTCGTATCTAATAAACTTTGCGGAGATAGCTCGATAAAATCTTGTTTCTACGAAATCGCACTCTTTGAGTCAGTCCCTTGAAAGCACTATTATTGAATTATTTTTACCGTTATGCTATAATTATTTATACGGGAGTCTGTGAACAGTCTGAGAGGAAATATCAATATTTCGACCGCGCTGATCTGGATAATGCCAGCGTAGGTAGACTTAGCTTAAAGACAAAACTTAGACCCCCTTATTATTGTAAGGAGGTTTTTTTATTTTGATAAATTGCAGTATTGCAGTACAAATTCTTCCACTTGATAACCATGATGGTAGAATAGAAATTATAGATAAAATTATCTATTTTCTACAAAATAAATATTCTAATATTAAGGTAACTCCATTTGAAACGGTCATTGAAGGAGAATTCAATGATTTAATGGATACATTAAAAGAATGTTTAGTCCTAGCGGGTGAGGACAGCAAAAAAATATTTTTGCAAATGTGAAAATTAACTACGGAGATGTTTTAACAATTGATGAGAAAATTAGCAAATTTAATTAACAAATACACTGCAACTATTTCTATGTTGTGTTTAATCATAATTTGGCAAGGTGCTGGAAATCTTGGTTTATTGCCTAAATACATTATTCCAACACCCATTGAAATAGTAAAAGCATTTATAAAAAACTATCAACTATTAATTTTTCACAGCAAAATCACCCTACTCGAAGCTATAATAGGATTATTCCTAGGAATAGTCATAGCTTGGCTTCTTGCTTTAATTATGGATAGTATACCAATATTTAATAAGACCATTTATCCACTTTTAGTACTAACTCAAACTATTCCAACTATAGCCATAGCCCCTATCCTTGTTCTTTGGCTTGGATATGGACTAACTCCAAAGATTGTATTAATTGTTTTAACAACAACATTCCCAATAGTTGTTAGTATTCTAGATGGATTTAGAAACTGCGATAAAGATATGATTACTCTTTTTACGCCTTATGAATGCAAGTAAATTCCAAATACTTTGGCATGTTAAAATTCCTACTAGTCTTAGCTATTTCTATGCAGGACTTAGAGTCAGCGTCTCTTATGCATTTATCGCTGCAGTAGTAGCTGAATGGCTTGGAGGATTTGAAGGACTTGGAGTATACATGATTAAAGCAAAAAAACTTTTTGAATATGATACTATGTTCGCAATTATCATATTAGTATCAGTTATCAGTTTACTAAGTATTGAACTTGTTAAACTAAGTGAGAAAAATTTATTAAATGGAAATATATAGGAGAAAATCATGAAAAAGATATTAACTAGCATTTTTGCATTTATCTTAGCAATTTCATTAACTGCATGTAGCACAGTTAATAAAAATGCAGAGAAAAAGAACTTAAAAAAAGTCGACTTCGTTCTTGACTGGGCGATTAATACTAACCATACGGGTCTATATGTAGCGAAGGAAAAAGGATACTTTGCTGAAGAAGGTATCGATCTTGATATTAAACCAGCACCTGAAGATAGTACTTCTGATTTAATTATTAACAATAAGGCACCTTTTGGAATTTATTACCAAGACTCAATGGCTAACAAACTTTCTAAAGGAGCAGGAATCACTGCTGTAGCTGCCATTATCGAACACAACACATCTGGTATTATTTCACTTAAGAAAAACAATATTAAAGAACCTAAAGACCTTGAAGGTAAAAAATATGGAACTTGGAATGATCCAGTAGAATTAGCAATGGTTAAATCACTAATTCAAAAACAAGGAGGGGACGCTAATAAATTAAACTTAGCTCCAAACACAGATACTAATTCTGTTACTCCATTAGAAAATGGTCTTTTCGATGCTGCTTGGATCTACTATGCTTGGGATGGTAAATTAGCAGAAAGTATGAAATTAGATATTAACTACTTCTACTTAAAAGATTTCAATAAAGACTTAGACTACTATTCTCCAGTAATTATTGCAAATAATGATTACTTAAAAGAAAATAAAGAAGAAGCTAAAAAGTTCTTAAAGCTATTAAGAAAGGATATGTCTACGCTATAGAACATCCTGAAGAAGCTGCAGAGATTTTTAATTAAAAACGCTCCAGAATTAAAAGATAAAAAAAGATTTCATCGTTGAATCTCAAAAATATTTATCTAAACAATATGCATCAAACAAAAGATCAAACTAGGGGTGAATTCGACGCTAACAGATGGAATGCATTCTACCGTTGGGTTAACGACAACAAAATCACTGAAAAACCTCTTGCAGAAAATACTGGATTCAGCAATGACTTTATAAAATAATGAACATATTATCAATAAAAACTTATCTTTCAATTATCCGAACAATAAAATATTACATGATATAAATATATACGTCGATAAAGGCGAAGTCGTGTCAATACTTGGTGGTAGTGGTGTTGGTAAAACTACACTTTTTAATATTATCGCAGGTATCAATCCTCTACAAAGTGGAGAAATATCAATAAAAGGAAACACAGACTACAAAGGTCGTAAGTTATATGCTTCAAAAAGATTTACTACTAGAGCATAAGACTATTATTCAAAATATAACACTTCCACTTCTAATAAGAAAAAGTCAGTAAAAAGAAGCTGAAGAAGAAGCTATAAACAGTCTAAAAATTATTTAACCTTTACGAATATAAAGATAAATATCCTAGCGAGTTAAGTGGAGGTATGCGTCAAAGAATCGCGTTACTTCGTACATATATGTTTAAAGAAGAACTATTCTTACTAGATGAGCCATTTAGTGCACTCGATGCAATTACTAAAATTTCACTGCACTCTTGGTATTTAGAAATTAAGAATAAACTTGACCTAACTACTCTACTTATTACCCACGATATCGATGAAGCCATCGATCTTGGTGATAGAATTTATATCATAAAAACAAACCTGGTGAAATAGTATCAGAAATTAAAATAAATCTTGACAAAAGAAAATCAAGATGAACAAAAATTAAAAATATAAAAAGAAATACTTAATATACTTGGACTCTAAAAACTAAACCCTAATGTGAGTAATCACACTAGGGTTTCTTCTATATCTTTATTACTTATATATACTATACTTTTTATTTATTAAATAAATTAAAAATGCAGGTACAATTGCAAAAAAACATAAAGCTTATAACCAAATACTTCTAAAGCAAGAAGTATAGGAGCAATGTACGTTTTAGTAGTCGCTGAGAATACAAGGCAATATCCTAGAGTCGCAGTTACTAAAAATAGGTAAACCTAAATACGTTCCCAGAATTACTCACATGTAGCTCCTATTGCAAATAGCGGCGTAACTTCTCCACCACTAAAAACCAATACCTGTACAAATCGCTGTTAAAATAATCTTCAATATAAAATCATAAATTTGAATTTGCTCAAAGTTTGTGAAAAGAAAGGCCAATTAAATTTGTTCTAACGAAGCGTATCTATATTCAAAAAAATAAAACTAACTAGAATAAATACAATCAAAAGGATCCAACTAATTTTATTATTTGATGCTACTATTTCTTTAATTTTTCTTTGAATAACAACAAAGAAAATTCCTACAAATACGAAAACTATACCGATTAAAATTATCTTTAATAAAAATTCTATATTTTATATTCACCTTACTTATGTCTATTCTTACAAAGAACTTCTAAACCTAATTTATGTGAAACAAAAGGCGCTAATATATGCTCCGATGATATATGTTATATACTCATATACCTTATTCACTGTAAAATTAAATCTTTCACTAACAACTTCTAAAATAAATACTACCGCAGCAAGTGGCGTCTGAAACAATCCAGCAAAACCACAAATCATTCCTAATTTAACAAAAAATTGTTTCTTCTCCTTACTGAAATCTCTGCCAGCAAGATTACCTCCGATAGCTCCGCCCTAACTGAACAGCAACCCCTTCACGTCCGACACTTACTCCAAATCCATGTGCCAATAAAGTATTTAACGTTAATATCAATGGAAAACTCCATGATACCTTATCTTTTTTATCAGTTGCAGCTTCAATAAAATATTTCATTCCTATCGTATTAGTTTTTAAATACTTATTACTAAATTTTGTAAAAAGTAATATTATAGGTGTCAACACTATCAAATACTTGTAATAATCACTTGTTACCTCTATGAGTTTTTAATAATATCTGTCCAAATACTGAACAACAAACAGCTATTAATAATATTAAACTTACTAATCTTATATAATAATTCTTAAACATACTTTTTTGATTTTTTCCTCCTTGTATTGAATAATAACAGGAGCGACTTTGAGACTTATGATTCATAAAAAAATCATCTTTATAAAGTCACTCCCATACATCCTTTTTATAATTTATTCTTAAACGATAATCTCGTTTTTCTTCGGTTGATCAAAACTGAATCCTTCACCAATAATGTCATGCACTTCGGTGATTGTTACAAAAAGCCCGTGGATCGATATTATAAACGATGGATTTTACTTTCCTATTTCATTTCTTGAAACTACACAATATCCTATATTTAAATCTTTCTTAGAATAACTTCCCTGACCTTTAATATATGTCAAGCCTCGATTCATATCTTCTTGTATTCTTTTGGTGATTAATTCTATCTCTGATGAAACAATCATTACACCCTTTCCTGGAACACCGCCTTCAACAACATAGTCAATCATTTTAGTACAAATAAATATATATATCAAAGTATATAATATCGCAGGAAAACTTTTAACTACTACAAATGTTAAAGCTATAATTACTCCATCAAGAACTTGAATTATTCTACCAATTGAACTTCCTGTATAAAAGCTGAATAATCTTAGCTACAATATCGACTCCCCAGTTGTTCCACCTGCTAAAAAGACTATTCCAAGTCCAATTCCAGCAAGAATTCCTCCAAAAACAGAAGCAAGTAATCTATCTCCACCTATATCAATCGCAATATTGTATTTTTCAAATACACCTATCCAAAAAGTCAGCATAAAAATACCATAAACAGTATATAACATAGTTTTCTTATCTAACATTTTTATAACCAATTACCAATAAAAGGTATATTCACCAAAATTGTACCAACAGAAACAGGTAGTCCAATTGCATATAATAATAACAGAGCTATCCCTGTTCCCCCACCTTCTGCAAGTTTATTTGGAACATTAAAATGCATAATAGCAAAAGAATAAATTGCACATCCCAGAAATAATAAATAACTCTTTAATAATTTTTAAAATTTAAATTTTTAAAAATTCTTTTCCATAGTACACCTCCCAAAAATTCGACTGTACCCTAATTATAACAGTTTATTTCGGGATAAACAACACCGTACTTATATAAATTTTCTAACTTTAATTATTATAAATTTTATATTTTTCTTAGACATTATTTCAAATTTGTACTATAATTATAATATCAATATTGGAGGTTGACTTTTAAGATGAATAAAAACTTCATACCAAATTATCTTACCTTATGTAATATATTTTGTGGATTCATGTCAATTTTGACTACATCACACGGATATTTCATTTGGGGAACTGTCTTTATTATATTAGCCATGCTTGCAGATAGATACGATGGTATCGTTGCAAGAAAACTTGGTGTTGTTTCTGAAATTGGTCACGATTTAGATTCTCTATGTGACGTAGTTAGTTTCGGAGTAGCACCTGCTATGCTTGTTTTTGAAATATTTGTTACTACTGAAAAACCATCAGCTATTTTAACGACAATAGTTGCAATAATTTGCGGAGTATACGTATGTTGCGGGGCTTATCGTTTAGCCAGATTCAACGTTACAAAAATGAAAAATGGATACTACCAAGGTGTTCCTATCACAACTTGTGGAACAATTCTTGCGATTATCGCACCTATAAAATTACCAAGCATTGCTACGTTAATCTTAGTAATATTATGTTCTTATCTAATAGTAGTAATTTAAAAATCAAGAAAATATAAAAGGAATCGGGTTACATGCCCAATTCCTTTTTATTTATTCTGATTTTTAGCAACTTTTTCGTAGCTTTTTTTGGTTTCTCTTTTTCTGTGGTTTGTTATTTTTCTGGATACATTACTTTATCAACTAATCCATATTCACATGCTTCTTCAGCAGTTAAGTAATTATCACGTTCTGTATCACGTTCAATAGCTTTTAATAGTTTGTCCAGTTCTGTCTGCTAGAATTTTGTTTAATTTTTTTCACGAGTTCTTAAAATGTGTTTGGGCGCTATTTCAATTTCAGTTGCTTGCCCTTGTGCTCCACCTAATGGTTGGTGAATCATTACTTCCGCATTTGGAAGTGCATAACGTTTACCAATAGTTCCTCTGCAAAGTAAGAATGCTCCCCATACTAGCCGCCATACCCATACAAATAGTTACAACATCACATTTAATATGTTGCATAGTATCGTAAATTGCAAATCCAGCCGTTACACTTCCCCCTGGTGAATTTATGTAAAAGTAGATATCCTTTTCACTATCTTGTGCTTCTAAAAATAAAAGTTGACTTGTTATTGAATTAGCTACTTGGTCATTAACATCCGATCCTAAAATAATGATTCTATCTTTTAATAATCTTGAATAAATATCATAAGCTCTTTCTCCTTGAGAAGTTTGCTCAATTACTGTAGGAATTAAATTCATTTTTCTTACCTCCTAATTTTCTTTTCACTTGTTATTATATATCAAATATGGTCAATTATCAACTTATTTCCCCTTTTTAACTTTTCTTTATTTTCAATAAATTCTCCACTAATTTATAATAAATACGGCTCAAAAACAACTGTTTTCAAACCGTAATTTTATTTATCTTATAACCTATATGAGTGTTCTTTAAAAGTTACCAACTATAGTATTAACCGCAGTTACTGTAATAAACGCTTCTGGACAATTTTTGCTACTAATTGTCTTAAAAGATGCATCTCATTTTGTTGAATAACTACGATAATCATTCTCTTATGAGAATATCCACCTTCAACATCCATTATTGTGGAACCTCTATGCAGTGTAGTGTTTATTAGTTCCACCATTTTTCTGGATTACTACAAATTATTGTACATTGTATATATGCTGAGAACAGCTTTTGTACACCTTTCATCGTTTGATTACGTACAAAAACTCATTACAAGTGCATACATTACATATTTAATATCAAAAAAATATCCACACTATAGTATATATTGTTATATCTTGTATTAGAAAAACTGTTGGTAGATTATATTTGAACTGCTTAGTAATAAACTTACCTGTTATATCCGTTCCACCCGTTGAAGCTCCAGCAACCAACAGACAACACATAGCTAATCCCGAAATAATTCCACAGAAGATTGTCGCTACAAGAGAATCTCCAAGGTTAACAGGAGTTATTATCTTAGGTAAATTGTTAATTAAAAAGATGAGATACTAATTACTAATCCTGTTAGTATTACAAATTTTCTTCCTATATATTTATAACCTAAATAGAATAATGGAACATTTAAAACAAATTGTGCTGTCCCTATTTTTTATCCCAGTTAGTTTATTAATTACTAAACTTAATCCTAATGCACCACCGCACCAATATTATTAACAGGTATTAACAATCCAGCATAAATTGAGAATAATACTGTTCCTAGTATTATTAGAAATATATCTTTTGATTGTTTATGTTGATCAGTCGTATAAATCGTATCCGATAATTTCATGTTATCCTTATCCTTTATTTTTTTATCCACTATATTTTTAATACAAATTAAATTTTAAAAACAATTAAAAATCAACTATCTCTAATGAAATATTAATAAATAATTCATTTTATCAACATTTTGTGTTAAAAATTTAAGTAATAGATTTTTTTCTAATTATTAAAAATTGAGAATTTTGGGAGTACATCACTTTACATATTTGCCCCCAATTAAAAAGGAGCTATTTATGATTAAAACTCTATAATACATTGACAAAACAAAAAGAAATTTTTAAAAACAATAGAAGAAAATAAAGTACGAATGTATGTTTGTGGACCGACTGTATATAATTATATTCATATCGGTAATGCACGTCCTATTATAGTCTTTTGATGTTGTACGAAAAATATTTAGAACATAGTGGATATGAAGTAGATTTCATCTCTAACTTTACTGACGTTGATGACAAGATTATTAAAGCAAGTAATGAAGAAGGAATTTCTACTAGTGAACTTACAGATAAGTACATCAATGCTTTCTTTAAAGATTACGATGCATTAGGATGTAAAAGAGCAACGAAAAACCCTAGAGTTACAGAATATATGCAAGAAATAATCAAATTCATAGCTAAATTAGTTGAAGAAGGATTTGCCTATGAAGCAGACGGAGATGTTTATTTCAGAACTCGTAAAAAAGAGGACTACGGAAAATTAAGTAAACAATCTATCGATGATTTAATTAGTGGTGCTCGAATTGAAGTTGGAGAACACAAAGAAGATCCACTAGACTTCGCACTATGGAAAAAAGCTAAACCTGGTGAAGTTAAATGGGATAGCCCATTTGGAGAAGGTCGCCCCGGTTGGCATATTGAGTGTTCTGTTATGGCTAAAGAAACACTGGGCGAAACAATCGATATCCACGCTGGTGGACAAGACTTAACATTCCCTCATCACGAAAATGAAATTGCACAATCTGAGTGTCATAACCATGCACCATTTAGTAATTATTGGATGCACAATGCATTTATAAATATTGATAATGTTAAAATGAGTAAAAGTTTAGGGAATTTCCGTTTAGTAAAAGATATTATTGCTGAAATCGATCCAATGGTACTTCGTTTTATTCATGTTGACAGTTCACTATAGAACTCCAATTAACTACACATTAGAAAATATTGAATTAGCAAAAACAAACTTCGAAAAAAATTAAAACTTCATATCAAAAATCTACAATTCAGATTAAATAACGAAATGACTGAAGAAAAATTAGATACAGAAGTTGTAACATTAGTTACAGAAGAACTAAATAAATTTGAAGAATATATAGATGATTTCAATACAGCAAATGCTCTTTTCTTCATGGTATGAAATCGTAAGAATATCTAATTCTTATACAGCAAAAGAAACTGTTAATAAAGAAACATTAGAATTAATTAACTGTGCATTCGAAACATATAGTTCAATTCTTGGAATAAATGTAAAAAGAAGAAAATACACTTTGATAGCGAACACATCGAAAGCTTAATAGCTGAACGTGAAGTGCTCGTAAAAAACCGTGATTTCGCCTTAGCTGATAAAATTCGAGATGACTTAAAAGAACAAGGAATTATCTTAGAAGATACAAAACAAGGTGTACGATGGAAAAATATAACATTTAAATTTACCGACTTCGCTAATCCCTAACCAAATGCAAGCTTTTAACACTTGCCTATATTGGAGATAGTATTTACGATATAATGAGTAGAGAATATGTTATGAAAAATCATTTAGGAAAAAAATAAACGATCTTCATAAAACCGTTTCTACAATCGTATCTGCAAAGAGCCCAAGCAAGTTTTATGGAAAAACATACTAAGTAATGGGATATTAACTGAACAAGAAGAAAAAAATTTATAACCGTGCAAAAATCAAAAACAACTCTAAAGCAAAAATGCAAGTATTATGGAATACAAACTTGCTACTGGTTTAGAGGCGGTATTCAGTTGTTATATTTAGAAAAACTTTGAAAGATTGGAGGAAATGTTTAACTACATAATAAAATTATATGAAGAAAAACAATAAACACTATAAAGAATTAAGACTAAAAACAAAGAACAAAAAACCTCAAGTTCAAACTGCTGAAGTTGATTTTGGATAAAGAAGTAATTGCTGGTCGTAACGCTATATTAGAAGCAATTAAATCAGGACGTGAAATTAATAAAATTCTATTCCAAGAGGGGATTGAAAAAGGAAGATTAAAATCTATTTTTACTATTGCTAATGAGAAAAAAATCATTTGCCAAGAAGTTCCAAAACGTAAATTAGACAATTCTACTACTGAACGTCACCAAGGAGTTATCGCCTATGTTGCGCCATACTCTTACTTTGAACTTGATGAAGTAGTAAATAACTTAGAAATTAATAAAGATACTACCCTACTTATTTTAGACCATATTGAAGATCCACATAACCTAGGTGCGATAATTCGAACTGCTGAAGCAAGTGGTGTTAAAGCAATAATAATTCCTAAACGTCGTGCCGCTGTAGTTAGCCAAACTGCAGTTAAAGCTTCTGCAGGAGCAATTGAACACATGCCTGTTATCCGCGTATCAAACCTAACTGATGCTATTAAAAAATTAAAAGAAAAAGGATTCTGGATTGCAGGAACAACATTAGCAGAACGCTCGGAAGATTACACAAAAATTGCAAAAGATGTACCTTTAGCTATCGTAATCGGTAACGAAGGTGAAGGTATGAGTAAAGTTGTTACTAACGAATGTGATTTCTTATATCACCTACCAATGTTAGGGAAAATTCAAAGCTTAAACGCTTCTGTAGCAGCTGGTATAATAATGTACGAAAGAATTAAATCTAATGATTAAAATATTAGAAACTAAAGAAGAGCTTAACCTTGGTTTTGCTCTTCGTATTGAAGTATTCGTTAAAGAACAAAAAGTTCCAATCGAACTTGAACTTGATGAAAAAGATCATAGCAAAAATACGGTTCATATTGGATATTTTAGTGATGATAAACTTATCGGAGTCGCACGTCTTATCGATATGAATAAAGATGTTATTCACATCGGACGTGTCGCTATCGATAAAGAATATCGTGGTCAAGGTATTGGTCATGAACTTCTCATCTGTCATGAAAATATCGCACAGCAAATCTTAAAAAGAAAAATAATTATAGAACTAAGTGCTCAAATACAAGCTGAGAAGTTTTTACGAATCATTAGGGTTATAATCGAGTTAACGATACAATCTATTTAGACGCTGGTATTGAGCATGTAGATATGAGGAAAGAAATTAATTAAATTATCAAAGGAGGACTTTTTATGAAAAACAATATTTATTTATTGATGGTTATAATTTACTTTTTCGTATGAAAAGAATATGACTTAATAAAAAGCTCTACCTTTCCTACCGAACGAGATATTCTAATTGATATGCTTCGCGAATATGCAGGAGAGTAACAATTATATCGTGTACTGTATATTCGACGCTTATCTAACACGTTCAAAAGAATATATTAAAGAAGAACCACCTATCACTATTGTTTATACAAAAACTGGTGAAAGAGCTGACCAATGGATAGAAAGAAAAACTCGAGAGCTAAGAATCGATCGTTTCATCGATATATAGTTGTAAGTGACGATCGTGATGAACGTGACACTACCCTTGGCTACGGAGCGATTTTTACGTGATTGTCACATGTTTATAAAAGAATTGAAAGATAGAAAACAAAAATGTTTCTAAAAATAACAAAAACATAATTCACGAGAATTAAAAATAGACATATCCGCATGAGTGATAATGATAGAAAAACTAGAAAATTTCATAAAAATGGTAGATTCTAAATATAAAATAAAGAGATGGACTAATTAAAAATCCATCTCTTATTTTAATATTTTGAAAAATTCCTTCTCAAATTTAACTAAAGCTAATTTCAATTTTCCTTTATCTGACACTGCTGTTATCTGTTTATCTTTAATTTCTTTTGTGTCTTTACTATAATTGATTTGATAATCTTGTTTATTTCCTTTAATTTTTGTGAAAAATATCTCCAGATTCTGTTAGCATATTCATAGAATTTACCTTTGTTTCGATCTACTATAATTTTTGTATTATTTTTAGTTTCAATAACCGCTTTATTTATAATATCCTTTGTAATCTGTACCTTTTTATTATCAGTAGTGATTTTTAAGATTACCTATCTCAGCTTCATCAACTACTACCTCGTCATTACTATTAATAATTAAATTTTTCTACATTTACAAATATTTTTGAGTTGCATCTCTATTTTCCAGACTTATATTTTTTATATACTTTATTAGGAAGATATATATTAAGGCTATTATCACTCTAATTCCTCTGCAAAAGCAGTAATATTTAATAAATTATTATCTATAAAATACTTATAATTTCCTTTTGTACTTTTCCTTGTATTAAAATCGTATCATCACCGTGATAATAAATTTTAACATTATTTTTCATGGCGCTAATTTTAATACTATCTATCCCTTTCTTCCCAATCCATTCACTAAAGACTTTTAATAGAAGATTCTTTTGGAGCATTAGTTTCTTTATCCTCTTTACTGAATCTCACACAACCTGTGGCTATCGACACAGTGAATATTCCAATAATTATTGTTTTTAATATTTTTCATAATAATCCCTCCTACCCTCAGAATACTCCTATAAAAATAGAATGTCAAGAAAAATGATTGACCTAGGAAAAGGCCAATCATATAAAATTATCTCATTTACGAATTCTTCAGAACCTGTTGGGTGAATAGCTACTGTGTTATCGAAATCACGTTTTTGTTGCTCCCATTTTAATAGCAACAGCAAAACCTTGAATCATTTCATCTACACCATAGCCAATTCCATGTAATCCTACAACTTTCTCCTCTTCACCAAGAGTAATAAGTTTCATAAAAACATGGTTGTCTGTGGCTAGTTATTGCTAGAATACATTGGAGTAAATGAAGATTTATAAACTCTAATGTTTTCTTCACCAAAATTCTTTTAATAGCTTGTTCTTCTGTGTATCCAATAGAACCAATCGCTGGGTGTGAGAATACTACTGTAGCAACGTTAGTGTAATCTAAAGTGCTCTTCAGGTTTATTATTAAATAATCTTTCTGATAATCTACGTCCCGAAAGCAACTGCAACCGGAGTTAACGCTAAGCGCCCTGTTACATCACCTACTGCATAAATTCCTTCTACATTAGTATTTTGGAATTTATCTGTAGGAATAAATCCACGTTCATCAAGTTCTACTCCTGCGCCTTCTAAATTAAGATTTTCAGTTAATGGTTTTCTACCAATTGCCCAAATTAATAAGTCAACTGTAGTTTCACGTCCATCTTCAAGCACTAAAGTAACGCTGTCATCGTCGTTTTTTACAACTTTTTTAGGAATAGCATTTGTGTGAAGAGTTGGTCCTTCTTCATTTATAACTTTTACTACAGTATCTACTATATCTCTATCAAAAGTTCTTAAAGGACGATCACGACGTACGAATAAATGAGTATCTACACCTAAACCGTGGAATACACCAGCAAGTTCAACCGCAATATATCCTGCACCTACTACTGCGATACGTTTTGGTAATTGTTTTAATGCAAAAACTTCATTAGATGTAACACCATACTCTGCTCCCTCAACATTGGGAATAGTTGGTTGCCCACCAGTTGCTATTAAAATGTGATCCGCTGTATATTGTTCACCATTTACCTCAACTGTATTTTTATTAACAAATTTAGCATATCCTCTTACTAAATCTACTTTGTTATTATTTTAATCCACGTTCATAAGAACCATGAATTCTATCGATATAAGCAGAACGATTACCCACTAATTTTGAAAAATCAAATTCTAAATTTTTCAAAAACTAAATCCATAATCATTAGCATATAATTTTAAACTCTCAGATATTTGTGACGCATGCCACATAACTTTTAGGAACACATCCAACATTTACATGTCCCACTCTAATTCATTTCCTTCGATTAACAATCCTTTACACCGTACATTGCGACTCGGTTAATTGAAGCTATTCCTCCGCTTCCTCCACCAATCGCAATATAATCATAATGTTTTTGCCATGTTTTCACCTCTATAATATTGTATAGCTTTTATCAATAAAAGTTTAGTATTTATATAAACAATTATATCACATAAATCTAATCTCTATATCACATATTATGCAACATTTAACAATTAAATTCAATATATTTGCTTACATTTGTAATCAAAATTGAAAATTAAAATATAAACTGAAAATTAAAAACTAAGCATTCTCCATGCTAACAATTAATTTTTGTGATATAATCTTAGTCATAAATGAGGTGATTATATGTTTAATTATATAGAAAAATTAAATTCTATAGAACAATTCAAAGTATTAAAAGAAGAAAATGAAAAATTGTCTTTGTATTTTTCTGCAACGTGGTGTCCAGGTGCATCATGTTAGACCATTACTTAGAAGAAACGATGAACAAGTTTCCTGAAATAAAAATTTATCTACGTTAATCGTGATGATTATCCAGAAATAGCTCAAGCTCTTGATATTTTTGGTATTCCTTCTTTTGTAGGTTACAAAAATAATGTAGAAGTTAGTCGCTTTGTATCAAGACTAGCTAAAACTCAAAAAGAAGTAGAAGAAATTTTTAAAGAAAATTTAGTCTAAATAAAAATAAGGCTTGAAGCGCATTTACGCTGAGCCTTTTTTATTATCTCAAATAATACAATGGTCCTAAGATTTTTCTAATATTTTTCTGTTGATTCAAATTTTATATCTAATGCATCTTCAACAGTTTTTATCTTATTATTTTCTATCATCTCTTCAAGAGAAGATGGAACTACACCTAATTTAAATACAGGGGTAATTTTTAAATCTGAAGTAGGAACAATGTTATACAATTCGTTTTCTTCAATCTTCTGACCTGCAAATATTTCTTTAGTTCCTTTATCCATATTTACTTTTTACAGTTTTATTAGCGATAAAGTGAGATAATGAGTAACCTCGATCTAGGAATTACTAGTATTTTATTATTTTTGTAGCATCACTCAATACTATTAAATTCATCAACACGTAAAAATATTAGATGAATCTTTTGAAAAATTAATATTACTAGCGAAAGTATTCTCAAATTCTACATTAAATAACTTTCTGTAGACCGCATTAAATTCAATATCTTTTCCTTTTTCAGTTACAACTGCACCTAACTCATTAGTTTGAAGGAGTTTATTTTTAGATACTCTAATTTTTCTCAGAATTTTTCTCCAGCAATTAAATAATCACCATTCTGCCTGCCAACCTAAAAATTCTTGATCCGTAACTCCTGTAGCCGTAGGTAAATTAGCCATACTATCTATTCTTGAACCAACTAGTACATCTTGACCATCTGATAAAAATTTATCTATTCCTCTTCCTACGAATTTGACATTAACCCATTCACTTTCTACTTTTTTAAAGTAAATTTCTAGAATAGTTTCAGCAGTAATGTATTCATCATCATTTATAACTTTTTATTGGATCTCAAATAGCACTTCGTATCCTGTGCTTGGTTTAATTTTTACGTAACTCAGATAATAATTCTCCAATTTTTGTTTCAGGCCATTCTATATCTTTATCTCTAATACTCTCATCAACTTTTACCAAAACGTTTATTATAATCATCTTGTCGTATTTTTAAGAGTATTAACATTTTTCTTTTGTAATTAGCCTTAATAATGATACTATTATTAACCTTCTCCTCGGACAAGTCCTTTACATCTTTAATCTTAGAATTATCACTTGCATTATAAATAGAATAACTCTCTACATGATACTTCTCTTTACTAAAGAACTTTGTATCTATTTCACTTAATTTTTGACCAGTTAACAAAGTTACTTCTTTTTGAACTTCCATTATCTAATACTACCTTAGTATTATATTTAGCTTGGATTTTATATTATTTCCTAATACTTGTGAATTCCTAACTCTTTATCATCAAGATAGAAACCAGAAAATTCATACTTATCATCTTTTGGGTTTTAATTTCCTTGATATCATTTTTCTTTAACAAAACTTGAAAAAGTTATTCCTTGTTTTATTAAATACTCTTTATTATCTTTTTCAGCTCAGATGGATATTCCACAGTTACTTTGTTCCAATAATCTTTATCTTGAGCTAATTTTACTTCGATTTTCTTAGCTAGATAAGGTAACTCAATGTTTTCCAAATTCGCCTCTTTTTCCATCAATTAAGACAATAGCTTTCTTGTAACTATAATATTTATCAGGGTTATAATACTGTTCGATCTCATGGATAAACAGCAATCTTATCTTCTTGAGGAGTATTTCTAAGTTCAATATTCTATTTACTACTTCTTTGTTGCCTTCACTACAACTAGATTAATATTCTTCTTAGTAAAAATATATTTTTACTAGATTTTGAATATTCTAAATTCTTAATACTGCCATAATTGTCAATATCATAAGTCATTACATTCATTATTATTCTAGTATTCGGAGCGAAAAGTTTTAGTAAACTTTTATCAACTATTTTTCCCAGTACCACTCTTTTTCAATGGTATTCTGAAAAAGTTCATTTGGAATATTGTTACTGTCTAACGAGTAAAAATTAAGAAATTATATGAGTATAGCTAAAGTAATTCAGCATTGTATTCAAGTTCATCCATATTATTTTGAATAACACTATTTTTTTATTACAGGAAGAGAATAATTTCTATTATTATTGAATATATCAAAAATTAAATATATTTTTCTCTAAAAACTGTATCCGTTACTGTTGTATTGTAATCTGTAAAATAATCTGACTTAACGTTAGAATAACCAATGGTTGCCATCCCTAAACCTAGTAACATAGATGCTATCAATTTACGATATTTCAATATTTCTCCTCCTTTCAATTGTATACTAATACTTATTATATCACATTCTTTAATAACAATTATATAAAAATTGTTTAAATAAACCTAAATACATTTATATTCAAATATAAATCATTCGCATTAGTTTAACTATTTAAAATAAACAAAATCTCTTTAAAAATATAATATCATAAAATTGACCCATAAGTGAAAAACACTTATAGGTCAACTTATTTTCAAAATGTTATATTAAGCTTCGCTTATATTTTCTAACATTATTTGATCATTAGATATACTAACTTCATCATATTCGTGAGTCATCAGCAAAATCGTACGAATACTCCTTGTATAGGAACACCTCATTAGAGTAATCTAAGAATTCCTCTTCAGGAACAGAAAAACTCTACTTCATTATAGCTTTCATCAGCATAATCTGATAAAATTTCATCTTCATAGTCTATTTCAGTATTGAAGTCCTGGGAATATTCATCATCTTGCCCATACCTGGGATCTGGGGACTCCAAACTAGATAAGTTCATTGTATACATAATCAATCTCCTTAAATATCTTTTTATTAATAATATTATACAAAAATAGTCTAACATTTTACAAGTCAAAAACCATAGTTTTTCCAAAATATTTTTCTAATTTCTGCTGAACGCTTCAACACTTGTTCCTGTAGCGAATTAATTCTCTATCACCAGTGAAAAGCACTCTTTGCACTCACTTCTCCTTGAGAATAAATACCAATATATGCTAAACCACAGGTTTTCCACTCTCATCACTATTAGGACCTGCAATTCCAGTAGTACACTGCAAAATCTGCACCTAATCGGTTCGCTACTCCTAATGCCATCTCTTTAGCTACTTCCTCACTGACTGCACCGAACTTCTCTAAAGTCTCTTCATTTACTCCTAAAGTATTAATTTTTGACTTATTTGAATAACAAACTACACCTTCAAGAAATGATTCAGAAATTCCACTTTTTTCTACCAACATAGAAGAAATCTTTCCTCCTGTTAAAGACTCGGCTACTGATATAGTGAAATTATTTTCTATAAGAAGACTAGCAACCACTTATTCATTTCTGTTTGTGTTCCTGATATATCTTCATCTCCTACAAGATATATGTACTCCCCTACTCTTTTCTCAATCTCTTTCAATTGTTCGCTTATAAGTTGTTCACATTCATTCTTATCTTCACCGCTAACTGTTATACGAAGAAGCACTTCTCAGTTTTTAGCATAAAGTGCTAAAGTCGGATTAGTTTGATTATCCATTATATCTTTAATCTTTGTTTCTAACAAAGATTCTCCAATCCATAAAATCTTACGTATTTAGAAATAAAATGCTTATTACTAAATTTCTCTAAATATGGTTTTACACTTTTCTCGAACATATCACGCATTTCTCGTGGTGGTCCAGGTAATAAAATTATTCTTTTATTATTTTCCTCAATTATTATACCTGGTGCAGTTCCACAAAGTTTTTCTAATACTATTGCTCCTTCAGGAATCATTGCTTGTATTATTTTCTGTTATTATATTTCTACCCTGATTCAGTAAGTCTCTAGTATTTTTACCCACGAATATTCATGAAAATAAAATTCTCTACCAAAAATATTCTCTTTGCACATTCTTTTGTTATATCATCATCAGTAGTCCCTAAGCCACCAGTAATAATAACCGTATCATTTTCTAAAAATGCACTCTCTAATGTCTTAAGTAATCCTCTCTATTATCTCCTACAGTTGTTTGTCGAAAAACTCCAAGCCCCAGAGCAGCAAGTTCTTTTTGATAAATATGCTGTGTTTGTATACTATATCACCTAATAATAATTCAGTTCCAACTGACACTAATTCAACTCTCATAATATTCGCCTCTCAATATTTTCATTTTTCTTTCAATTATATTCTACATCAAATTTATTAAAAATAAATTATATAATCTCTTCATATTAATTTCTCAAAAAAAGAGTTGATTATAAGAACTTTAAAATTCTTATAATCAACTCTTTAATTATTATTCTCTATTAGTATATGATTGATGTAGTTCTAATTGGTCTCCCATAAGTTCATCAACAGTTACCATTTCAAATCCTTGTTCAGTTAGATATTGTAATACCGATGGTAATGCATCAATTGATGTTTGATGAATATCATGCATTAAGATAATTGAACCAGGTTGGGCTTTTCTAACTTCTTTCATTATAGAAGCAGTATTACGGTTTTTCCAATCAAGAGTATCAATATCCCATAAAATAAATGATTGGTCTACAGTCGCCTGAATAGCACCATTAATCGCTCCATATGGAGGTCTCATAATATGAACATCTTGTCCACTTGCTTTTTTCAAAGCTTCTGTTGTATCATTAATTTGTTTCTTCGCTTTTTCTAAACCAATAGTTGTTAAAACAGGATGATCCCAAGAGTGATTTCCAAGTTGATGTCCTTCTGCAACTACTCGTTTAACAAGATCTTCATTACCTTCTATTGCATGACCTACCATAAAGAATGTACCTTTGGCATTATATTTTTTCAATAATTCTAATGCTACAGGAGTAGTCTGCGGATTTGGTCCATCATCGAATGTTAATGCTACAGCTTTTCTATCTCTTTTCTTAATATATTCTTTATATTTTTCTAAGTCTTCACCTTTTTAGATAGCTCTCCGTTATATACTTGTGTAAGTCAGCCATAGGAACTTCTACTGAACTAACTTCTCCGACTTTAGGATCAATATTTATGTTAAATTTAGATTCACCATAAGTGAATTTCCAATCAGTCATATCTTGATCTCGAAGTTTAACAGCATCTTTTTCCTTCTGCTTCAGATACTCCACGAACTTCTAATTGTTTTTTGTATTTTAAATAAAAACTTTTTCTTAGCATCATCTGGAGAAGCAAATAAACTAGATAAAAGTAAATGGTTTTCCTTCATTTGTTAAGAAAATACTAGATAAATTAGACTCTGTTGCCTCTTCTACCTTTTTATCAGAAATTTTATGAGTAACTTTCTCTACGCTTATTTCTGATACATTAGCAAAAATTGCTTTCTTTTTCTTTACTTCCATGAAAAACAATTTCTTTTAATATCTTTGTTAAAAATCTAGCTCCCCTTCAACTAATCCTTTTGTTTCCTCATCTAAACGAGATTTTTATTTCATCTGCATTAGAAGAGTTTGAGTTTTGGATAATAAACTTTTACAAATTTATCACCCTAACCAACCAGTTTTTGAACTGCTATCTTTTTGCGAAATCTGATTTATCAGCAGCTTTCTACCGTATCTTTTAACCTGCGATTTAAAATTGTACTCTTGCCATTTTTTTGGTAAGCAGGTTCACCGTAGAATAATAAGAATGTACAAATAGCTATAAATAAAATACCTAAAAAGACACCTAATTTCTTCATTATTCTTATTCCCTTCTTTAAATTATTTTTCTTATCACATTTTAAAAAGATATGAGGAATTAATCTCGTTATAAAGAGTTCACTATATCCTTCTAAACTAATAAAAATTATACATTACTATTATACCTTAAACTATAGAATTTCTCCAGCATATTCATTAAAAATTACATTAATAATTTTTATATAACAAAAAGACATCAATCAACAGATTGACATCTTTTCCTTATTATTTGTTTTTGCATTCTACGACCTTTTTGTCGAAGAATTTCTTATCTGTTCCCCCTACGTTCATTACGATTTTTCTTATCTCTATTATCTGAACGACGGCGTCTATCATTTCCTCTATTTCGATCGTCTTCCACGTTCTTGTTTACGTGGTAATGGTTTTTTCAAATGATAGTTCTACGTCAACATCTTTTTATCATTAATTAATTTGCTTAGTAGAATAGTGATTACTTTTTCTGCATTTGTTTCAGCTAACAATTTATTAGCCAAGCTATTAAATTCAACATGGTTATTATCCATTTCCGAAACAACTTCATCAAATAATCTGTTATGGCGAGCTTTCTTCACTTCATCTTGTGAATAAGGACGTAACATTTTCATTCTTTCACCACGAGAATTCTCAATATCTTTCAGATAAGGCATCTCAACTGGATTTAAGAATGTAATTGCCACTCCAGACTTACCTGCTCGACCAGTTCTTCCAATTCTATGAGTGTAACTTTCTACATCTTGTGGGATATCAAAGTTATATACATGAGTCACATCACTAATATCAATACCACGAGTCGCAACATCTGTTGCAACAAGAATTTGTAAAGAGTTATTTTTAAATTTACGTAATATTTCTAAACGTTTAGATTGTGTTATATCTCCATGTAATCCTTCAGCTAAGTATCCCTTAGCAATAAGTGCACTTGATAATTCATCAACACGACGCTTAGTTCTACCAAATACAATTGCCAAGTTAGGATTTTTGAACATCTAAAAATCAATTAGCGTCTCTAGTTTTTCATTTTTCTCTAGCGATTGTGGCATATTCAGTAATATCTGGTTTTAAATCCTCATCACTGATAGTTTTTTTATTAGTTTATAATCTTTCATGAAATCTTTTGAAAGTTCCATAATTGTCTTAGGCATAGTCGCTGAGAATAATAATGTCTGATGTCTTGATGTTATTTTTAGATAAAATAAATCTAACATCCTCTATGAATCCCATGTTTAACATTTCATCGGCTTCGTCTAATACTAGATGTGTTAATGAATCTAATTTTATTGTTCTTCTATTAATATGATCGATAACACGACCTGGTGTTCCCACTATAATTTGAGGACGTTTTTTCAAGTCTTGAATTTGTCTTTCAATACTTGTTCCACCAAAAACAATGCTAACCTTTAATCCTTTTGCTCGCGACATAAGGCGAAGCTGTTCACCTACTTGTTGAGCTAATTCTCTAGTTGGGGCAAGGATTAATGACTGTAATTGATCACTCTTCCTTACTGTATCTACTAACGGTATTCCAAATGCACCTGTCTTTCCTGATCCTGTTTGTGCTTGTGCTAAAATATCAATTCCTGATAATACATATGGAATTGTTTCTGTTTGAATACCAGTTGGAGATATGAAATTCATGTTTCTTAGTGATTGAACCGTCTCTTGACTAACCCTAATTCTTCAAATGTTGTCATTTAATTCTCCTTAATTTATCCAATTTTATATACTGTCTTATTTATATAACCTGTTAATTATAGCATGAAAATAAAAATTAATAAAAGGGATAAGGGTAATCATAAAAATTATACCAAAGGAGTAACTTAAAAATAGGATTTTAAAAAAATAGATTTTTTTAAGTCCGTCACTAAGGTTTATTAGATATCTAAACAGCTGGCATAAAGCGAATTTAGATAAGAATAAACCACCGATTTAATGTATTACTACATGAATTACTTTTTATATTTATAACTTTCTAATTAATCTCTTTAAAATTCAAAAGATTAGATAGTTTTTTTCTACCTAATCCTTTTTATTACATATTATTATTTGTGATTTCATCAATTTTTCTTAGCGATATCTCTTATTGCTTGTTTTGAATTATTCAACTTATTAGTATAGATTAATAACATATAATCTTTATCACCAAATACTATAGCAGTTTCATGATAATTATCCTCTATAGCTCCCATACTTACTAGCAATTTTTTATTCGGTATTCCATCTTTTATTACTTCTCCAGCTTCAGAATCTTCTAAATACTTAATTAATTTTTGATACTTATCACGCTCTTTGTAAAGTTTTGTCCAAACAACTTCCATCATTGCCGGTGTTATTCGGTTCTTTTGAGCTTCTTCCTGTGATAAACTCACACCCAAGCTATCAAAAATATTTCACCAATAAATCAGTCGCAGTAGCACTATTTCCTACAAGCATGTTTGTAGCTGTATTATCTGAGTACTGTATCATATTTTGAATAACATAATCTAATTTATAGCTATTTTTCTTCTTATTATTAGTGATTTGTCCATTTCCTTCTGCTAAATGGTTCTCATTATAATATATATCAGCATCTTCTGATACTTCACCATTTCTTATGCGGTCATATATTCTCATTGCATACACTACTTTTATTGTACTTGCAGCTGTGAAGTATTTGTTTTCTTCTTGTCCATATCTATATCCTGTAGAAAAGTTCTTGTAGACAACTCCTATCTCATTGTCTCCCTTATATTGCTCTACTATGTTATCAAAAGCTTCATTAAGTTCTGTCTCACTAAGTTTCGTATTTTCAGATGTTGATTCTTCTTGTTGATTTTCTTTATTTTGTTCTTGTTGTTGAGCTAATTCTTGCTGCTTAGCCGCATCCTTCTTTGCCTTAAGATGTCCACCCGCAGAAAATACTCCATATACAACCAAAATAACAGCCATCGATTCTATAATAAACTTTAAAAATCTCTTAAATTTTCTCTTCACTACAATAATCACATCCTTCTTCCGCATATTTTCTACGTTTCTTCTACTAGTTTACTACATATTAACTATTTTTCTCAACAGGAAACATGGAACTTCAATATCCCTAATAATATTTATAAAAAGATACGACTCAAGTAACCTAATTTCGAAATCATGATCATGAGTCGTTTACTCTCTTTACTAATTATATTTTTCGTTTTCAAATAAAAATCCTGTTCTGAAATTTTTGAAAATCCAATATTTTTCATACATATACTTAGGTGTATCATTAGCGTCAGCTACTAAAAGAACATTATCTTTACGTTCACTGTTTATAGCATAAGTAATAATATGCTTAGCTATCCCACGATTTCTATACTCAGGTGCTATATATAAATTATCTATCTCAAAGAAATACTCTTTAACTATTATATTAGCTGTACCTACTATTTTTTCTCCGTCTTTAGCTACAAGTTGCTTGATATTTTCTGATCTAATGTCTTCATACAATAATGTTTGATTGTGTTCAGCCCACTCTTCATTGCTAGCCTCTACATCTATTTTATACTGAAACTTCAAATATCTATTTAAATCAACTTTTTGAAGATATTCTACCTGAAATTCGCTTAATTCTGGTTCTACGAAATCTTTGATATTTAAGTAATATAAAAAGTAAATTAATTTCACTAAAAGCTTTCTTTCTTTAAATATCTTTTTAAGCTTCCAAGATAATTTTACATTTTCTAATGCGACTAAATGAATAAAATTAACACCTTTATCTCTAAAAAGTTCCTACAAGATGCAATATAGTATTCAAGTTCATCTATAGAAGTTGGTTCTTTTTTTCATTAATAAGTAATTCCCACTAAAGTATAATTTTGACTTTAACGTTTGATAAATTACATAACTATCAGTTTCAACTACCGACTTAGCTCAGTATATATATCTTTAAAACTAAAATCCATAACTAACACCTCCTATCTCTAACTATTATTTCTTCTTAGTGATGATGACCATGTGGTCCATGATGTTGCTCGAAATGACTGATTATATCTCGTACTCTCGCACTTCCTGTTAAGTCATAAACATTTCTTAAAGTTTCTAAGTATGTTGGTTCATCATGTAAAACTTCAAAATAAGTAACAACTTCTTCCTCAACAAAATCAATATAGTCCTCTTCTTCAGATAAAAGCATTTAACATGACACCAAGAAGGATTGGATCGTCTTTTATTAGTGAGTTCTCATTATATAAGTCATAGATTTTTCATACTCAAATAGTGATTTAAGAGCATTTATAGTAATAAATAGTGTTTGCTCAGAAATTCCTTGAGAAGACAAGACTTCTTGCATAAGTGTACGAATGTTGTCATATTGTTGATCGTCTTTATATAAAGAAATTAAATGTAGTATGCACTAATCGCCATACCTTGTAATTCAATATATTTCTCTAAATATTTCTTAGCTTCATCACCTTTAGACATATGTCCTAAATGTAAATATGCTTCAGTGAAATCAGGATCTAAAGCGATAGTCTTTAATAAGTGCATTTTTGATTTTTTCTAAATTTTTGAATTTGATTATAGGCAAAAGCTAATGAGAATAATATACTTGCATCTTCATAACCTCTACCATTTTGGTTATAAAAATCTATAGCTTCTTCAAATAATCCCAATGCAAATAAATTGTCAAACGCTGTTTGAAATTTTTCTAAAGATGGTTCTTCGTAGAAAATTCTTTCACTTAGATTTTTTTGCTTTATCTTCTCTACCAGTTGCTAAATAAATACCAACTAACTCTTTATCAATAGCACGAATTGCTTCATTAAAGTCTGTTCCAGCTCTTGCGACTAAGAATTTATCCTCAGCAATTTCGTATAATTCATCTTCTAAATATATTAAACCTTCTTGATATAAAATTGATGGAGTTTTTGGTGAATTGTATAATACTACCAAAGCATCATCTTTTCTATCTAAGTATAATAAATTGTGAACATAACCTTCGATAGCTGTATCATCTTCTCTATTTTTGTTCGTAAATAACTTTAGATAGTTCTAAACACTCATCAAATAATCCATAATCTAAAAAGTATTGTACGAAATTCTTCTTGTTGTTCTCTATCTAGTGCAGTAAAATCAATATCTTTTTAATTCTTCTAAAATTGTTGTAAATCCATTTAATTATCTCTCCTTGCTAACTTATTCATTATAAAAGTTAATTCATTTTTAACTGAAATTTCTATTTTATCTATACTATTTTGTGCTTTTAGCAAATATCGTTTACTTATATCAAGAGTCTCTGATAAAAATTTTCTCATTATTTCTTATATAATCAATAATTTCCATTTTCTCTTCAAAACTCGTTTCATTAGTGAAGCTATTAAATAGTTCAGGTTTTTCTTCTCTTGCTAGCAATGCTGGTAATGTGATATTCCCATTCATTAAATCCTGACCAACTTCTTTACCAAGATTCTCAGCCCCACCAGCAAAATCTAAATAATCATCAATAATCTGATAACTCATTCTAAATAATAACCATACGAAAAATGCACTTTTGATATTTTTCATCAGAAGCTTTAGAAACAATACTACCTGTAACACAAGCAAATGCAATTAAAAATCGCTGTTTTTTCTTTTAATTTTTCTTTTAAGTAATCTATTCGTCTAGTTTTAATATTATATAGACCATCAGCCTGAATAAGCTCACCGATGCAAAGTTCCTTAAGAGTCACAGCTAAATAACTATGAATTCTGTCATCATTAAACTTCGCAACTTCTTTTTAAAACTATCGCAAATAAATAATCACCTACATATAGAGCAAACTCATTAGTATACTCTTTATTCATTGTAATACTACCGCGTCTTGTTTCAGCATTATCAATGATATCATCATGAATAAGACTTGCAGTATGAATTATTTCAACTATACTAGCCATTCGAATTATATCTTTTCTATTCAATTCAAAAATTTCCTAATTTAGCACACATAAGTAAAAAGAAGGACTCTTACCCTCTTTCCACCATTTAAAAAAAATATCTTTTAATAATCTCATTTAATCTATCATCATCACATTTTGTGATATCTAAGATATCTTCTAAAAACATCATGTACCAACGTATCATACTGTTTTAACATTCTATTCTCCATCAATTTTTATATAAAGACTACAGTTTTACTATCAATTTCCTGAAATTCAACACCGTAAAAATCAAACCACGTCTTTATTATACTTAAATAAAAATTCTTCCTCACTCATCCTTTTTAGTAACTAGTTGAAAATAGCCAACTTTCATAGTATCGGTTAAAATACTTAACTTATCCAAATCATCTTTCAATATACTATAATACTCAAAACTATAATAATCTCCGAGTAATATCGATTTTTGATTCGATATAATCATAATTAGCTTTATGATTATATATTGAACTTAACGCACAAAAAAATAGCAGTGTTGTATTTTTCATTATTAAAATTATATTTTTCTATAAAAGGAATAATATTTAATTTTTCTATTAATCTCTCATTATAATTATATTTTATCATAATAAATCCTTCATTATTTGTCTTTATAAATTATACCACAATATCCCAATTTATTGAAATTTGATAGTCTAAATTTCAGATGAAAAATTTAATATTTTAGTTATCTACTAAAATCATAAAAATTAAGAGTAACTTTAAAGGCATGATTAAAGTAGCACTACCATAAAGTTACTCTGAAATTTATTAATTTTTTAAAACTAAAATATTATGACTATCTATATCTTTTCTGCAGTTAAATCTGTATCATTATTTTTAATATTTTTTTATTGTATTTAATTCATTAATTAAAATTAAAAATATCACAAACGTAATAATTACTTTTGTATAGATATTATCGATATTATTGCTAATCATACCTAGAAATGCATAACAAATTATACTATTACCCATATTAGATGCGTTTCATATACTCCGAATTTTTTAAAGTTTATATAGAAACTATATAAACCTATTAACAATTGACAAAAACAATAAAAATATTACTTACCATAGATATTCTCCTAAATTTTAATCTATCCTTACAGATAATTAACTGTTTCTTGATATTCCTCTGGTCTTTCTTTTCTTACAAATAGCATAATCGCTACGATAAAGTAGAATAGGTATACTGGAATTAATAACCCTACTGTTCCAATAGCTATTACTATTGCTAATAATAAGAAAAGTATTCCAGATAAAAATACGTTTTTCATTAAGAATGTCGCTAATAACGCCACAACAACTAATACGATTAACAGAACTGAATACATTTTTTAAACCTTGAATTGTGTAATCAATTATTTGTTCAGCTGATAAGTTAACCCTCATTTAAGTTAGCCCCATTAGGATTTTTTTCTAGTTCCGACTTAAATATATTTAAAAATTCCTGGTTATCTTTTTATAACTGAAATTTTTAAAGAATGACCCATACGCTAAAAACTCCCGTTAAAACTATTAAAAATGACATTAGCAATCCATGCTAACACTTTCTCCACTGTTCTTTTGAATGGTTTCATAATGAAACCCTCCTCCTATAAAATTAAAGGATTTTCCCTTTTTACTAATTATAACATAAAAACGTTCTCATAATATATAACAAATTACCTGAATTAGCAAATTTTATACCTGAAATGATGTTCTTAAAATTTAGCTAATTAATATTTAATTATCCTCTTTTTAATTTTTCAACTTCACTATTATTAAGATATTTTTTTATAAAAATAATATATGGCACAGAGATACAAAAATAAATAAACCAAATAAATATAATATCTCCCTTGTAATTTGATAATCATCAATCGTTAGCATAGTGATAATTAAAAGGGTTATTACCTCAACACAATAAAAACTACTGCTATAATTCTCTGAATTCTATTCAAGTTTTTTCAGTGTTATTTTTCACATTTTCAACACTCCCTACTAGAAAAATCAAAAATACATCAAACATAGTTTCTTCTCCTTTTATGTTCACCTATAAAATCTGATACCTTTTTAACCTTATAAATCTTCAATATATTTTTATTTATTATTTAGATTATAGCATTATTATTTTACAATTACAAATTTTTTTCTATAATATTTTATCATGTAATTACAATTCACTTCAAAACAAAAATAATCTCCCAAACCAATAAGTTTGGAAGATTAACTTTAATTAATATCTTTCATCAAGTGTAAAACGCACTTCTATTTTGAAGATTCCATCTTCTGGTGCATACGCTCGAATTGTTTCTTTGTGTTTTTTTCCGCAATAAGTTGTGCCATAGATAAACCTATACCATATCCTTTTTATTGCACTATTTCTTGATTCATCTAAACGATAGAAACGCTCAAACACTTTACTTAAATCACCTTTTTGAACTGTTGCTTTATTAGAAACTTTCAAAATAGCATATTTTCTATTTTTCTTAAGGCTTACTGATATACCGCTATCTTCTGAGTGCATATTTAATAGCATTTTCTAACAATATATCCATCAATTGTACTATTGAAGCTTCTTCACCAAAATAATATAAATCAGGATCCATATCCCGTAACAATATTTTTTTTCTGAAAGTCTGCTAATTCATTAAAATCTTCTATTCTTGATTCCAATGCATTCGTCAGATCGAAATCTTGTTCTTTCAACTGTATCTTTTTCTTCCATTCGGCTAAATACAACTAAACTGTTAACTAAACTAGTAAGACGGTCTACTTGATTATGTATGTTCTGCGTCCATTTTGAATCACCATTCATCATCTCTAATACATCAGCATTAGAACTAATAATAGCCAACGGTGTTTTCAGCTCGTGACTCGCTCCTGTTATGAATTGTTTTTGTTTTATGTAAGTTTCTTGAATTGGTGCTATCACTCTTTTAGAGATTAACACAATTAAAACAAATACTGATGCTATAACTCCAATAGAAATTAATAAACTATTTTTTTCAAATGAATGTTGCGAATCTAATTCACGTTGGCAATTTAAGAATAGTATTAAGTTTCCTACGTTTGTTTCAGCTTTTTAAGAATCTATAGCTACCAATAAATCCGCTAGTTTTTTTCCTTCCTTTAATGCTTCAATAACCTTACTCTGCAAAGCATCTTGATTAGGTATTAAAGTGTCATCACGATATGTTTTTAATTATTCTTCCAGAATCATCAACCTTAGCAATAGAAAAACCATTATAATCTGTTGTACTAGATGAATTTTTGTAATTATTAGATCATCTCCATCTTCAGCAAAAATTTTTAATTAATGCTTGTGATTTTGAAGCATCTAATAGTGTTGTGTCTATTCTTTCTTCTAATTTATAATAATTTATAAAGTTTAACGCAATAGCTAAAAATAGCTATTACTACAGCTACACTCCCCAACAGCTGTTGTAATAAATTTTTCTTCTAAGACTCTTAAACATCAATCATCTCCAAAGTATAACCAACATTTCTAGTAGCTTTTAATATGGATATTTGCATCTAATGCTTTTTAATTTTTTTCTTAGATATGAAATATTAACCCAAACTACGTTAATTTCAGACTCACTATCATATCCCCAAATTCTTTCTAAAAATTGTTCAGTTTGAATCACATTCCCTGGATTTCTCATCAACATTTTCCATCATTTGATATTCTTTATTTGATAATCTTACTTTTATCTTTTTCTGTTGCTAATTCAAATGTGTATTTACTTAAGCTAACATTCCCTAATTCTAATACATTACTAGTAAATGTCGCTTGTCTTCTTGTCATTGAACGAACTCTCGCTAATAGCTCCTTAGTTACAAAATGGTTTTGTTAAATAATCATCTGCACCACTGTCTAGTCCATACACCTTATCTTCAATCTCTGATTTTGCTGTAAGTAATAATACTGGTGTACTTTTTTATTCTCTCTTAATTTTTTTACTACTGTTACCCCATCCATTTGTGGCATCATAACATCAAGAATAGCTCCATCATAATCATCCAACATAAGATAATCTAATGCATCTTGTCCGTTATTTACTACGTCGACTGAGTAATTGTTGTGTTTTAACATTGCTTCAAGAGCATCTGCTAAGTCTCTTTCGTCTTCGGCTAATAATAACCTCATAGTTTCCCACTCCTAACTATATTTTTTTATGTTATAGATAATTTAATTCAAATATATTATATAAAAACTAACTAAAAATCTAGTTTAAACAATTATTTAACTTTAAAAATATATATCAATTCATTTTCAATAAATAAATCTATTTTATTCTTTTTGCATTTGTATTTAAATCTAAATCATAACATATCAAATATTTATTGTTTTTATAATTTTTATAATAATGTGTATTTTTATACACTTATTCGATTATATTTTACTCCATTTTTGACTAGTCGTGTCAAAAAAATTGGCTAACGCTTTTCCTCGTTAGCCAACAAAATTATTTTCTTCCAATAAGCAGTCCACTTTTGTATGTAATCTTTCATACCTTTTTCCATATCCCCATTTTTTCTGCATACTCATCTGTTACATCAGAATTTATGATTTGGAATTTCGTGAATCCCGCTTTTTAATAATATCAGCCATCTCTTCTTCCAGAAGAGCACCCGCCACTCAAGTGCAGTGCATCTGTTGGGAATTTTTTTCCACTCTAATGGTAATTCCTTTTTCAAGATAATATCTGATATTACAAACATACCATCTTCTTTTTAAAATACGATATATTTCATCATATACTTTTTTTGTTTATCAGGCTCTAAATTTATAACACAGTTACTAATAACTCTATCAACCGATTGGTCTTCTAATGGAATATTTATTAGTTCTCCTTTAATAAATTCAACATTATCAAACTTCTTGTTATCTCTAACCTTTTTTTCGCTTTTTCTAACATTGAATCTAATCTATCTAAACCATATAGTGTTCCTACTTTTTGGATTTTTTTCATCTTTGTAATGAAAAATATCCATTCCAGCTCCACATCCTAAATCAATTAAAGACTGACCTTCTTTTTATTTTTAAGTGATTAATTGGATTTCCACAAGACAACCCCATGTTTATTTCATCAGGAAATTCATTTATTATTTTTTTCATCATATCCTAATGATTTACTTAGTTGTTTTGGATCAATTTTTTTGTCTTTTGTTTATTTTTTTAGAAATATTATCATAAAAGTTATCAACCGATAATCTTATTTTGATATTATTATTCATTTATCACCATCCCTTTATATTAAATAGTTGGGAGTGACTCAAAAATCGCGATTTCGCAGAAATCGATTTTGTCGAGTCACTCCCCGCAAAGTTTATTAGATATCTAAAAAGCTTCTATAAAGCGAATTTAGATATCAATAAAACCACTGCGTCTATGAGTAATCATATACGCTTTTTTTAAAATCTAGGACTTTTGAATTAGTTCCAACCTTTTTATCATATTCATTCTATCATAGAAGTTTATTTTTTTCTATAATTAAAGTTTAACTATTTCTCTATATCTAAATGTTGGATTTGGACGTCCAGGGATTAAAGCATTTAAAGTTTCTTCTTTATATCCTACTACGTTAAATACACGTTCAACTTCTTCTTTTACGATCTCAACTAGTTTATCTGGATGAACTTCTACACGTGCATTAACTGTAAGGAATACTTTGTCACTAGTATTATCTAATTTACGTAGTGTTGCAGTTTCTTTCTTACCTACAATATTACCTACTAAACCTTCTTCTTTACCTTGTAGAAGGAATTTCACGTGACCTACATTTAGATTTAATGAATCAAATCTTTCTCCTAAGTTAGCTAAAAATGCAGTAGCTAATGTTTCAAAAGATTCTTCTTTTTCAATAGCGTAAGTTCCATTTAACCATCCGAATAGTGCCTCTCCATCAGCATACGTATCGTAATCTACTTCTACAATTCTTCTTCCTACTTCTTTTTCACTGTTGATAATGTAATCGAACCACTCGTCTAAACCTTCTCCAGTTTTAACACTTGTAGTTAGAACATTTTTCGTTATTAAATTCTTTTTTTAGTTTTTTTCTACTAAATCTGCTAATTCTTCTTCTGATAATAATTCAACTTTATTAATTAAGATAACATCCGCTTCTTCAAATTGTTTTATAAATAATATAATCTCCAGGATTTGAATGATCTTTTTAATACTGCTTTTTAAGCGAGTTGGATCACTAAAAGCTGTAAGTTGTTTTAAATTAACTTGTTCTTTGTATTTTTCTTTTAAAGGTTGCATAATAGTCGCTGATAAGTCAGTACAACTTCCTACTGGTTCTGCTAAAATAATATCACTGTTATTTGCTTCTTGTAGGTGAGCAATTGCATTAGCAAATCCACCAAAGTTACAACAAAAACAACTTCCACTTACTTCTTCAACGATGTCATTATTAGTTTCTAAAAAAATGAAGTATCAACTAATTCACTTGCTTGGTCGTTTGTAATTAATCCTACTTTTCGTCCTTTTTCATTTAAACGTTTCGCAACTTCCCATAGAAGACTCGTCTTACCTGCTCCCAGAAATCCACCTACTAAAATTAAATCTGTTTTGTTTGTCATAATTCTTTTCTCCTCTAACCTTATTATATTATTTATTTAATTCGTTTTTGTCTTTTTAATGCTGGTTCTAACACTTTAGTAAACAAGTACCCAGCTAATACTCCACCAACTATTGGCCCAAGTATATAAACCCAGAAGAAGCCACCGCTAGCATCTGAAATCTTTGCTGATTTCCAACCAAATGCCCACGCTACTAAACGAGGTGCGAAGTCACGTGTTGGATTCATACCAGCTTGAGTAATTGGCGCTAGTAAACACAATAATGATCCAACAGTTAAACCTATTTGTACAGGAGCCATATTATCATTTGGTCTTCCTACATTAGCACCTTCTGTGAATAAGAATATAATTAAAACTAATAAAAACGTTCCTAGTGCTTCTGCAGCAAATGCCAATGGCATAGAAATGTTATAGCCACCTGGTTGATTATAATACTCTCCGAATATTTTCGCTGTAGCAATTGATTCAAATGTTCCACGTACTATGTTCTTTTTGGCCTCAAACTGCGCTATCGATGAACTATAAATTCCATACATTACTAATGAACCTAGTAATGCTCCGATAAATTGTCCTGCGATATACGTTGGTAATCTTTTAGCACTCATTCTACCTGTAAGAACCATTGCTACTGACACCGCTGGATTAAAATGTGCATTACTTAAATTTCTAGTCATATATATACCAAAAGTTACCGCAAATGCCCATAACATACCAATTTGGAACAAACTTTGATGTGCATCATATAATACCATGCTGCTACTGAACCTGTCCCAAAAAAAGAACTAATATAAATGAACCAATAACTTCCCCAGAAGTCATATTTTAATGAATATTTCTCCATGAATATCCCCCTAATGTATTTCTATAAACATATTATATCAGAATTAAAAACTATATTTTAATAATTATTTTTCTACTTCACAATGTATATACATCTTAAATTCCAACTTTTATTTTTATATTTTATATATTCTAAAACATAAAATAAATACAATAATATTAGTTTATTATTATTAAATCTGTAAAACCAATAGGCTATCTATTAATTTTTTTCTTACAAAAATATTATTATATATTTTTATGAAATTTTTATAGCATAAAAAAATAAGCCCTAATTAGGACTTATTTTTTTAAAAATTATATTAGACTATTATATTCTTCTTCAGTTAAGTAACTTGAAATTGCACCCGTTTTTGTAGTTGTTAAACTAGCGTAGTTTGTCGAAAATTTTGCCATTTGTGCTAATTCTTCTTCTGAAATGTTATTAAGATTTTCATGATTTAATAGTTTCGATAAGAATGAACCAGCGAAAGCATCCCCTGCCCCCGTTGTATCAACAGCTTTTATGTTAGGTATTTCAGTTACTACTTTGTGATTTTTCATAATAAACTTCTGCTCCATGTTCTCCTTTAGTATAAAGAACAACTTTCATGTGGCTAAAGTCTTTTTTTCAAAGCTTCTTCGATATTAGTAGTTCCAGTTAAGAATTCTAATTCATTATCAGCAACTTTGATAACATCAACATAAGGTAAAAATTCTTTAATAGTTTCAAGATATACTCTATGATCGTCCCAAAGATTGAATCGTAAGTTAACATCAAAAGAAATTAGCACGCCAGCTTCTTTAGCTTTTTTTAGTAATAAGTGATGGCTTTCTTTTGATTCTTCTTGAATAGCAATACTTGCAAGTGAATTGCTTCAATTTCCGATAAATCAACTTTTTCAACATCTTCTTTACTAATTCTTAATGTTGATGAACCTTTAAAGTAAAAAAACTAAATGAACGATCTCCAGTTTCATCTAAAGAAACAAATGCTAATGGTGTAAAAACTATCAGCTTTTACGGCTTACATATCTACAGTCTACATTTTCATTTTTTAAAGTATTTTTCTAGAAAATCACCAAAACCATCTTGTCCAAGTGATGTTAATAAATAACTCTTATGTCCTAGTTTTTGCGCAACACACGCAACGTTAGCTACACAACCTCCAGCCTCTTTTTTTAAATGATTTTTACTTTATCGATTGTTCCTACACCTTCACCAATAAAGTCAATTAGCATTTCTCCTATACATAAAACTGCCATTTTAGTTCTCCTCTCTAATTTCGATTGCTCCAAGTTCTTTTGCTACATAATTAGTAGCTAATATTTTTTTACATCGTGATTATCTGGATAGAATCTTGTCGAAATCGTAAATGATGCACCATTAGCGAATAATTCAATTGATGAACTATCAAATACTATTTCTACATCTTCTAAATCCAATTTATATTTTCTATCATTTCTTCCGTAACCACTAGTGCCAAAAAGAAACTTTTTAATTCTTTATTATCATAGCTCACTTTAAAATCAGCTACACTAATTTCAAAACTTTCTCCATGTTTCTGTTTATAATACCATGTATTTTTGTTAAAGTCATTAGATTTAATATCGCTACCTAATAAATCTTTTTACCGATTTATGTAACGTTTGTCTAACTTTACCATCCTTGAAATTTACTACACGAGTACAGTTAAACAGTTTTGATAACCAAACTTCACAGTCGGTTTGTATAGCTACTATCTGGTACATACATCCAACCTATTAAAACACGGTTATCATCTTCATCTAAGAATGTTTGTCTTTGCATAAAAATCATGTCCATAATCTAATAATGTGAAGTTATCAAGTTTATCAACATTCTCAATTCCATCTTCAACTACAGAATATCCAATTTGATACACATTTTTCATAATATGGGTACATTCTTGTAATACCTTGAGGTGAGAACATAAATATTTCTTTTCCATCTACTTCAAAATAATCAGGACATTCCCACATAAATCCTAGATTTTTCTGAATAAATAGTTTTTATACGGTTTAAGAGTATCTTTATCATATACTAATAAACATCCATAATCATTACTATCTCTAGCACCTAGCACTAGATATTTTTTTCCGTTTTTTTCAAAAATTTTTGGATCCCTAACATGATTTGACATATTAGGATAATCGTCTGTTGTTAATAAACATTTTTTCTCAGTAAAATTAATTCCATCTTCCGTTTCAAAAGATATAGTATTATGACCGCGACCAGCATGAACGTAGTCATAATCTCCTTTATATTTCACATTCCCTGTATAGTAGAAGACTAGCTTTCCATCTTCTATATTGGCACTTCCTGAATATACACCATGCGTTTCTTCTTCAATAGTTGGTGTTAGGAATACGCCACGATCTTCGTAATTTTTTAGATCACTACTAGTGTAATAATACCATAATTTTAGTCCACCATTTACTTCATATGAATATTGGTGAAAAATATGATATTTACCATTAAAATAAGCTAATCCGTTAGGATCATTCAGCCATCCTTTAGTAGGTTCTAAATGAAGATTTTGTTTCCAATTATTAGCTAGCATTTACAAGCTCCTTCTTAGTTTTGAAGAAATATGCTGTTACTGAGAATGAAACGATAAACGATAATGCTAAACCAATAGCGAATGTTGACCAGTGGTTAGCAGGAATTGATAAGAATCCTGGAAGACCAGCTGCCCCTAATGCTGAAGCAAATACTTTGTTAAGACCAATCCAAGCACTTCCTATCGCACTTCCTGCAATAGCCCCATAGAATGGATATCTAAGTCTTAAGTTAACACCGAACATCGCAGGTTCTGTAATACCTAGTAATGCAGAAATACCAGATGCTGATGAGATTGATTTCATTTTTGTGTTTTTAGAGAATACTAATACTGCTAGTACTGCTGCACCTTGTGCTACGTTTGACATAGATGCGATTGGGAAGATAAAAGTTAATCCTGTCGCAGCTAGTAATTGAGTTTCAATAGCTGAGAAACTTTGGTGTAATCCAGTAATTACGATTGGTGCGTAGAATAGACCAAAAATACCAGCTCCTACAAATCCTCCATTCGTGTATAACCATTGTAATCCTTCTCCAAGTAATGTACCTGCTTCACGAAGAACTGGTCCCATCCAAGCAAATGTTACAAATCCTGTTACAAATAGTGATACTAATGGTGTTGTTAAGTTATCTAACCATGATGGAGTAACACGACGTAAGAATTTCTCAACTGTTGCTAATAACCAAGCAGCTGCAAGGATTGGTAATACAGTTCCTTGATATCCTACTTTAGCAATCTTAAATCCGAATACATCCCAGTATTGTAGAGCTGTAACTCTTTGAAGCCCCTCAACTGCTTGACCACTTTGGTTAACGATATCTAAAGCCGGTGCAAGAAGTTGGTTTGTAGATGGATCTAATTTACCAAATACGTAAAAGTTCATCACATCTGGGTGAACCATTAACATTGCAAGAGCAGCTCCTAGATATGGATTCCCACCAAAACGTTTAGTTGCAGAAAACCCAATTAACACTGGTAAGAATACAAACGGCGCATTGGCAAATACGTTAACCATATCTGCAAGACCTGCAATACCAGGATTAGCTTCAATAACTGATTTTCCAGTGTAGAATAGATCTTTCGCTGTTAACACATTGTTAATACCCATTAAAAGACCACCAGCAACAATCGCTGGAATAATCGGAACGAAAATATCACTTAACATTTTTACAAAACGTTGTAGAGGATTTCCTTTGGGTTTCTTACTTGTAGTTTTCTCTCCTTCTTCTTCACTTGAAGCTCCGCCTTTATACACCTCATTGTACTTAGCGTACACTTGTTGAACAAGACCACTTCCGAAGATTAATTGAAGTTGACCGTTGTTAAAGAATACACCTTTAACACCTTCGATATCTTCTAATTTTTTCTTTATTATATTTTTCATCGTTTAATTCTAAACGAAGTCGAGTTGCGCAGTGAACAACCGAGCTAATATTTTCTTCACCACCACTATGTTCAACTACTTCAGTTACAACTTTTTTTAAGTCCATAGTTCTTTCTCCTTTTTATTTCTTTAATTTTTATAATGACTCTTAACAGTTACCAAATAAAAGTGGTAACGTTACTTTTTATTGTACACTTCTTTATAGATAATTGTCAAGAGAAAAAGTAACGTTACCATGTTTTTATAAATAGTAGCTTCCTTGCTTCAAAGTGTTATTTTTGTTATAATCTAATAACTATAAAATAGGAGGGTTATATGGATTTTTCAATTAAAAATCTATTTACTAGTGTTTCTACAAACATTAATCGATATAAATTCACCTACATCTCAATAGCGCCATAATTCAACTAATTCTTGTATGTGGCTTATGGCTAATCGCTAGAATTTTTTCCAACTAGCACTCACCCTTGCCGGTGAAGAACATCTTGATAAAAATAACATTCTTCACATATTAACTAATCCTTATAGTTTTATAATTCTTAATCTTTTAATCCTTATAGTAGCATTTTTTTATGTTTATAGAGTTTTTCTATACTAACATTTTACGATATATGGACAACTAACAGATAAAAAAATATTCGTATCGAAAGATCTTAAAAAAACGCATGGAATAAAACAAAAAAATTTAGCAGGTTTTTCAAACTCTATTTTTATAATTTATTTCATAATTACTATCCCTACTATTAACCTAGGTGTAAAAATCTGTTTTTAGCTAAAAACTTATTTTATCCCTAAGTTTTATAAGCGGTGAAAATAATGAAAACTAATAGTGGTTTTATTATTTGGGGATTGATCGTGATAGTTTTTGCTTATCTAAACCTTAGATTAATTTTTACACTTCCACTTACAGCTGTTGGAGATGAGAATATACTCGATAGTATTAAAAGGAGCTGGGAACTTACAAAAACGGTAAAAGAAAAACTTGTAATCACTATTATCTTATTTGAAACAATATACATCATTATTGCAGTAATTTTTAATTGGTGTTATCACCTTCTTATGTATTTGTGTTGATAGGGATGGTAATAATCCTATAGTTCAAACCTTATTTTTCTCAGCAATAAGTGCAATTATCTTTTTATAGGGTACTCTCAAAAATAACTGTTATTACTTCATTAGTTACTGTACTAATAGTCAAAAACGAAATATCAGAAGAACTAGTTAATAATCTTAATGAAAACAAGAAAAAAATCTAGATTAGTAGCAACCTTTACTACTATAATAATTGCTATTGCAGCTATTATTAATGGTTTTTAATATTTATGGAAATGGAGTCAACAAAAATAGTGAAACAATCGCTCATAGAGGATATGTCTATAAAGGTGTAGAAAAATTCTATCGAAGCGCTTGAAGGTCTGCAGAAGTTGGAGCTAATTACGTGGAATTAGATATATTGTTAACTAAAGACAATAAATTCGTTGTCATGCATGACTATAACCTTAAAAAGACTTGCGGGAGTCAACAAACAAGTTAAAGATATGAACTATGATGAAGTTGTTGGGCTACAAATAAAACAAGGGGATCATACTAGTAAAATACCATCTTTAGAAGAATTTGTGAATAAAGCTAAGGCTTTAAATATGAAGCTAGTAATTGAACTAAAGCCTCATGGTGGGGAACCAAGTAACTACGTCGACATCCTTATTGAAGAAATTAAAAATTAAAACTTGAAAATTATAAATTCATGTCACTTAATTCTAAAGTTATGGAAGAACTTGAAACAAAAGCACCAAATTTAGAAACTGGTTATGTAATCCCTCTTCAATTTGGTAACTTTCATCAAAGTAATGTCGACTTTTTCGTAATAGAAGACTTCTCGTATAGGGATCGTCTAGTGGAACAGGCTAAAAAAACAAAACAAAAAAAGTTTTTTGTCTGGACAATAAATGATCCAGCATTAATTACTAAATATTTACAAAGCCCTGCTGATGGTATTATTACCGATGAACCTGAACTTGTAAAAAGAAGAAAAATATCTTGGAAAATAACTATACTTACTATGATAAAATACTAAGACTTATTAATATATAAAAATATCGACTGAAACTTAATTGTTTCAGTCGATGATTTCTAATATCCTATGATTTTTTTAATAACAGTTTCTAAGACTTTTATTTGCTCTTTTAATTTTTTCTTTAGAAGTATCTTCATTCAACAGTTTTTCTAGCAAAGGCTCTTGCTTTTTTTATATTCAGTTTGCAAATTCTGGTGTAGCTTGAGAAAATTTTTCATTTTTCTTAAATCATTTTCTACTAACTTTTTGTAATTTAGATTTTAACTGTTCAGCAGATTCTACAATATTCTCTTCAGTTGCAGATTCTTTCCTTCGTTATTATTTAAGTTATCTATTTCTGATATCAGTGCTCTTAAAGCTTCTACTGTCGTTGTTTCTTTAATTCTCTTAATATATTTATTCTTATCTTGAATAAATTCTGAATTCAATACTTTTTCTTAGCTTCCTCTTTAGCTAATTTCAACTCTTCAGTTGCAGAAGCTGTGTTATTGTTTGGGGAGTACTTCTGGAGAATTACTATTCTTCTGAGCATTTGCAACTTTTTAAAGTTTCTATAGCATTAGTCAGTCTTTTAATTCGTAATTCCAATTCAGTTTTTTCGACATTCACCTTAGCTAATGTTTTTTCAGAATTCTTTCTTGAGTTCAACCAAGCAGTTTCTTCCCCTGTCCCTTGCATTTTATAATTAGATTCAGTTCTTAAGTCTTTTGCTACAAGATTCTGTAGTTGGTCTTTTAATTTTTTTAACATCTTCATTGACCTCTGGTTGTGTTCCGTTATTTGAATCTTCAACTTTTGGTTTTTCTGTCGTCATTGAATCACTATTAGAATTCTTATACACATATGTTACTTCTGTTTTATCCCCAATACGGCTATTTAATGTACTACTATCTTTTACTTTAGCTAATGTATATCCTGCTAAATTGGCTTTTTCCAACTGAAACTGGGAAGTGATCATATACTTTTAAAATCTTGTCTTCTGCAATCTTTTTACCTGCTTCATCTTGATATTTAAATGTTATATTTTTTTACCTCTGGCACTACCTGTCCACCAGTTTTTTCTACAATAGCTCGAACTTGATGATTGGTGTCAAAATTAACCCCATCCACCGCAAATGTATAAGTAAACGTCATGTTTTCTTTTAAATTACCTGGTAATATTATTTCAGCAATTTGGAATGTTCCATTTCCAAGAATACCATTATTCACACCGCTTTTGCCTGCTAAAACCATCTTAATTAAATCACTTTCAGCACCTTCGATAGGCCACTCTACTCCATTTTGATCGACTATTTTAACTTTTGTTTTAACCTCATTCAAGTTAGCTCCATATAAATGAACTTCAGTTTTTTTACTAACCTGATTCGATGCTACAGTAGTTTCAGTTTTTTCTACCCCATCATTTACTGCGCCAGTACCACTTGTTCTGTATGAGGTAATTGTTAAATTTGATAATACTGGTTTTGTACTATCTTGATTTCTACCCACTACCGTAAATGTAGGCTTATCTCTTCTGTCTCTTTTGTCTAATGTTGTAATATTAACCTCTTTGCCATTTTGATATAATTTCACTTTGTATGATTTCGATGTAGTTTGTGTTATTCTCTGGAAAATTTATTTTTGCTATAAAGATCGTTACCACGTTTTTCATAAACAACACTACTTGTTAATGTACTATTCTCTTCCACTGAATCAGAATTAAACACTCTTATTTTCACATTACTTGTGGTCAAATTATCCCCTTTTTAAAACTAGAGTACCTAATCCTCCTCCTCCTTGGAGAACTTCATTTTCTAGAGAATAATTTGTTATTCTAGCATCTTCTACGAATGCTTCTTGTATTTTTCTATTGATTTATCTGTTTCTATTCCGTCTATAGTGACTACAAATTTGTAATTAACTACTTTATTACTTTCATTTTTTGGAACAGTAATTGTATAACTTACTTTTATTAGTTGACTCAGTTAAAAAATTTATCTATCGTCACATTGTCTACTTTTTTTCCATCACGATATGCAACAAGTCCTACTTTGTTTACATCTGTATTTTTAACTTCCACGTCAAGTAATAATAATCCACCTTTACCTGGCAATTTATTTTGAACAATTGCTTCTTTAATAGACACTATATTGCCATCTTCTGTTTTTGGTTTTTCTGGCTTTGTTTCTGTGTTATTTTCTCCTGGTATTTCTGGAGTTTTCCCTGTGTTGCTTTCGCCAGTTTTTTCCGGTTTTGTTTCTGTATTATTTCCGTTAGGAGGTGTTACCTTCCCTCCTACTTTTTCAGCAATAGCATTAACTTCTTCAATAGTTTTAGCTATTTTTAATTCCGCTCTCAATTTCAACTTATCTTCATGTTCTTTATTAGAAGCTAAAATCAATTTATTAACTTTTTGTTTTTCACTTCCAATAATAGCTACATTAGTTTTTCTGTTAAGTTTGAAATAGCAGTTTCAATTGTTCTTTAGTAGAATTCGGATTTCTAAGTACTTTTTCAGCTTCTGTTCTAGCAAAAAAATCCATGCATTATTTGCTGGTTGATTTCCTTCGTTAGCGATGTATCCTTTTTCTGTTCTTAGTTCCTACTAACTGCTTTTTCAAGTTCACCACGTATTTTACTTAAATCCTCTTTTGGTTTGTCTTCTTTTTTTAATTCATCTAAATCTATAGAATCATAAAATTCATCTGTTCCTACTTTATATGGGATGAATTCTCCCTCTTCCTCTTTTTAATATAAGATTAGTAGAATACTTCGATTCCTTGTCCTTTAACCTTAATAGTATATTCCTCTCCAACAGTTAACTGAACATTAGATAACATACCATTTTCACTTACAGCGACTACTTTATCTTTAGGATTATTTTTTTATTAATAAACTCAACTGTCACCTCGTTTAATTCAGGAGTTTTTCCATTTCTAACTAACATTTTCAGGAATAACACCTTTTTTAGTGGTTTCTCATCTGCTTTTGATTTTTTTAATTTTTTTCTAATACAGTAGTCAAGTTTCCAATATACCCTTTTACATAAATTGGTAAAGTCTCAGATTTAGCGAGTTCTTCTTTAGCTGAATTTACAATATCTTTTAATTCTTTATTAGGTGATTTTTTTCTAATTCTGCTTCCGCTTCTTTGATTTTTTTCTTTTTAAATCTGTTTTCAAATAATTTAAATCTATTTTTTTCACCACAAATACTGGAATCTTAGTACCATTATAATCTTCTAATGTATAATCTTTATTCAAATCATTGTAAGAAATTTTTTTCCTTCTTCAGAAACATTTTAAATTCACTGAATCCGGTCTGAATTTCCAGTTGAATTGATCGTTTTTGATACATTTACTATGTAATCTACACCATTCACTTTAGTTTCTAAATCCAACTCTACAATACCATTTTTTATTAGATCTCGCATTTTTCAATGTTGTAATTTTTCGTTCTAATACCATTAACAGATAACTCAACATTCTCAACAGGATTTTCCATTTTCATCTACTACTTTATAGTACGATTTAACAGTTTTAATTTCATTATCATTTTTCTTTCTTCTTTAAAGTCAATTACTCCGGTAGTTTCTTCGGTAACTGCTTTATTATCAATACTACAATTTCTCCATCTTTATCAGTTGTAAATATAACATTCTCTCTATTAAATGCTGAATCTCTTTTCAATTCTTAGTTCATATTTTTATTAGATTTAAGTTTATTAGCAGTAAATGTTAATGTACCGTCTTCACCAGTTTTTTCTTGTTTTTACAATATTGGGAATGATGCCATCATACTCAAATAATCTAAATGGAACATTACTAATTGGTACACCTGAACTATTAGTTACTTTTTGCAGTAATACCATCCAATGTAACTACATCATCCTCAGGTGTTTCTTCTTTTTCTATTTTATTTCTAAATTTTTGTATTATTTCGTTAGTTTTTACATTGTATAATACAGAGAACCCATCCTCTTCTTTTGCTACTACATCAATATCTTCCATTTTGATATTTCTCATTATCATTTAAAGATAATGTATAAACTTCATCCTTAGTAAGTTCTAGTCCACTAAGCATGCCTTTATTAGTATTTTTTCAATTACTTCATTGTTATTATTTTTTATTAACTAGTATGTATGTTAACTTATCAGTTACAGGTTTATTTTTATTAGTTACAACTAAATCATCGATGACTAATTTTTTAGGCTCTGATAATTTTTCTTTAATGTTTAGTTTAATATTTTTTTCACATTCAAGCATAATCCCCAACTCCTACTTTTTAAGTTAATAGGAACTACCTTACCTTGATTTTTTAGTTAAGAATTCCTCTGTAAATGTAAAATCAAATTTTGATGTTTTCTGGATTATAAGTCGCACTTACCCCATCGACATTAGTAGTGACTTCTGAGAATAGATTAATAGGTTCATCACTTTCGAATACTTTCGCTAGTTTTTCACCTAATTCATTTAAGCCTTTAAATGGACTGTCTATTGTTACATTTGATTTAGAAACATCAACAGTTTTATCATAATTTATTCTTTGCCCTGCGAAACTAACACTTCCTTCACCTTCCTGTTGTTTAGCTACTCTATCGGCAATATACTGCTCAAGTCCCGAATAATCACTAATATGATTCCCACCTAATACTAAATCCTTTATATTAGTAAGATTTTTAATTGGTGTTATATCTGAAATATTATTACTTCCCAGTGATAACATTTCCAATTTAGTAAGATTTTTCACTACTGAAATATCTTTTTATTCCCCTCTAATAGTTGGATGAACAGGGTCACCTGTTTGGTCGTTGTTATTATGAAGGTCTAAATGTTTTTAAATTAGTAAGTTTGGCTAAAGGTGAAATATTTTTCTATCTTATTAGCATATAAGTCTAAGTATTCTAAATTTGTTAATTCTGATAATGGCTGTAAATCTGAAATCCTATTTCTTATTAATGATAATTTAGTTAATTTATTCAATTTAGCAATTGGTGATAAATCACTTATTTCATTTTTCATTTTAAGTCTAGTTTTTTCTAAATTAACTGCATTTTCTAATCCTAGTAAATTCTTAATTCCATGTGTTTGAATAAATTTAAACTCTGGTGTATCTTTTTAAAGATGTTGTAGTAAGTATATTTTTTTCCTTCTTCATTCTTTAAACTAAGTTCTTTTTAGAGATTCGAGTTCTTTTTTTAGTTATTTTTGATCATCAGCTCTTTCACTGCTTAAGTTTTTATTAATTAATTTTTAAGAACTGGATCGTTAATGATTACTTCTTCATCCTTATCACTATTTTTCTTGGCCTTTAGGTTTAGTTGTCTCAGATACGTTGCCTGGTTGTTCACCTGGAACTGGTTTCTCTGTTTTTGGTTGCTCTGGTTTTTACTTCTGGTTTCAGTTGCTCTGGTTTTTACCTCTGGTTTTTGCTTGTTCCAGTTTCACCTCTGGTTTCAGTTGTTCCGGTTTCACCTCTGGTTTTGTTTCGCTCTGGTTTTTACTTCTGGTTTTGGCTGTTCTGGTTTTACTTCTGGTTTTGGTTGTTCTGGTTTTACCTCTGGTTTGGGTTGCTCGGTTTCACCTCTGGTTTTTGGTCGCTCTGGTTTTACTTCTGGTTTTGGCTGTTCTGGTTTTACTTCTGGTTTGGGTTGCTCCGGTTTCACCTCTGGTTTCAGTTGTTCTGGTTTTTACTTCTGGTTTCGGTTGTTCCAGTTTCCCTTCTGGTTTTTGGCTGTTCTGGTTTTACTTCTGGTTTCAGTTGTTCTGGTTTTACTTCTGGTTTGGGTTGCTCGGTTTCACCTCTGGTTTGGATTTCTCCTGTTTAACTTCTGGCGTTGGAGTTACTTCTGGTTTTTCTGTCTTAACTTCTGGGTCGGTTTCTCCTCTGGTTTCTTTGGTTTTACTTCAGGTACTGAATTATCTTCTACATGATACTTAACGTCCACTCTTAATCTATTACCTGCAATATTAATTGTTTTGTGAAGCACTTCTTTCCACTATTGCTGTATTAGGTAAAGTTTTTTTCCCATTCGAAATTAATTTTTATTGTTTCTAGCTGTTCTTTAGTTACTTTCTTTTTCTATTTTTGTCCAGCTTTTTATACTTGCAATATGATATGAAGCTACTCTATTACCATTTAACATAACATTTACATCTATATCTGTTGGGTCTTTAGTTGCGACTAACTCAATTACTGCTCCTCCATCTCTTTCTAATACACGCATATTAATATCTTTATTAGCCTGTACTTCTATATTTTCTTTTCGCTTTCAATAATTGTATATTAGCTTGAGATGAAAACAACTAAACTTGAAGCTATCATTACTGAAGCTATTCTCATACTAAATTTTCTAATTGAAAATACTTCTTTTCTACTGAATAAATTTTTTTCATACTTTTTCTCCATATTTATAGATTTACTTTTATACTTTTTGTTGTATTACACCTACTATATTATAGCAATATAAGTGCTTTTTCAACACCCCTTCTATCTATATAGAAAAGTTTAAATAAAGTAATTTTTTATTTTAATTACCTTTTTTTCTTTGTAATATCACAATCAAAAACTAAAAATATCATATTATCATTATATTCAGAAAAAAATAATAATTTTTAGTAAATAACTAAGTAAATAATAATGGAAATCAAAAAAAGCTAGAAACCATTTTAGATTCCTAGCCTTATAATTTATATTCTATACTAATTTTACAAAATATCTCAACGTTCTAATTAGTTGTGCAGTGTATGACATTTCATTATCATACCAAGAAACAACCTTAACCATTTGATTTTCGCCTTGTCCAATAACTTTTGTTTGTGTGGCATCAAATAACGAACCATAACTCATTCCTATTATATCAGAAGATACTATAGGATCTTCTGTATATCCATATGATTCATTAGCTGCTTTTTTCATAACTTCATTAATTTTTTCTACTGTAGCATTTTTTTCAATTGTTACAAATAGTTCTGTTAACGAACCAGTTGGAACGGGTACTCTTTGAGCTGCTCCATCTAAACGTCCATTTAACTCCGGTATAACTAATCCTATAGCCTTAGCAGCACCTGTAGTATTAGGAACTATATTTTCTGCTGCTGCTCTTCCACGTCTAAAATCTCCCTTATTATGAGATCCATCTAAAGTATGCTGATCTCCTGTATATCCGTGGATAGTTGTCATTAAACCATGTACAATACCGAAGTTATCATGTAATACTTTTGCCATTGGAGCAAGACAGTTTGTAGTGCATGATGCACCCGAGATTACAGTTTCTTCCCCAGTTAATATTTCATGATTAACATTATATACAATAGTTTTGACATCTGAGCCACCTGGTGCAGAAAGTAGTACTTTCCTAGCTCCCGCTCTTATGTGCGCTTCAGCTTTATCCTTACTGTTAAAACGTCCGCTACATTCTAGAACAATATCTACACCTAACTCTTTCCATGGTAAATTTTCTGGATCTGGTTCTCCAAAAACTTTAATTTCTTTACCATTTACGATAAACGCTCCCTCTCCTTCTTCTACAGTCCCTGGAAAAGGTCCTTGCGTTGTATCATATTTTAACAGATAAACTATTTGATTTATCGGTCTCATTCTTGATCTATTGACAGCTACAACCTCAATATCATCTGCATGCTGAGCCTGAATCTGTCTTAAGACCAATCTCCCAATACGACCAAAACCATTAATAGCAACTTTTATTGTCATGTGTTTTTCCCCCTGTTAATTATTTTACTCCTATAAGATAACTCATATGCTCATCCCTTTTACAACTTGAATTTCTTTTAAGTAAAATTATATGACAAACTAAACTTTTTTAATTCATTATTTAATTGTGATTACCTATAAGAAATCTTATAGTAAGCGTTTCAAAACACCTAATTTCAGTATAGCATATAAAATTCTGTATTTCAATCGAGAAAATACAAATCATTATTCTTAAAATAAAAAAATAATACTAATTTTGTTTTTATTATCATTTTATAAATCGTTTTCAACATTAATTTAAATATTTTTATATTAAAATATTTAAATTATAAATTTTAAAAATAATTTCATATTGAAATTTCCTAATTTATAAATTATACTTATTATTGTAGACAATAAAAGGAGCTATATTTATTATGAAAAATAAAAATTTGTTATGACTATTTCATCAGTTTTTAGCAACTGTTGTTCTTGCAACAGGATGTGCACAAAAACTGAAGAAAAGAAGAAAATAAGAGTGGAGATAACAAGATAACTCTTACTTATGATCGAGCTTAGATGCTAGAGAAAAATACAATGGGTGCTTTATGGTATCAAAACGCAGACTGAAGTAGATGCTTTATACCAACAAGGTTATAATGTTGCTACTAGTAGATTAAAAGAACTACTAAAAACAACCTACTGATAAACCTTATTCAATCGTATTAGACTTAGATGAAAACAGTATTAGATAACGTTCCATATCAAGTTAAAAATGTTAAAGATGGAACTGCATTCAACCCGAAAAGTTGGGATGAATGGGTTCAAAAAGCCGAAGCTAAACCTGTAGCTGGAGCTAAAGAATTCTTACAATTTGCTGACAAAAATAAAGTTCAAATTTACTACATTTCTGACAGAACTGATTCACAAGTAGATGCTACTATCAAAAACCTTGAAGCACAAGGTATTCCAGTTCAAGGGCGCGATCACCTAATGTTCAAAAAAGAAGGTGACAAATCTAAAGAAGGACGTCGACAAGAAGTTATTAAACATACTAACCTAGTTATGTTATTTGGAGATAACTTAGTAGACTTCGCTGAATTCTCTACTACATCAGAACCTGATAGAGATAAAATGTTTGAACAATTAAAAGCTGAATTTGGTGAAAAATTCATAATCTTCCCTAACCCACTGTACGGATCATGGGAATCAGCAGTATATAAAGGTGAGAAAAAAGATGCTAAAGGACAATCTGAAGCTCGTCTAAATGCACTTAAAGGATACTAATCTAAAAGAATAACAAATTACCATAAATAAAAAAATATAAGTGATTTAAAATATAATTTAAAAAAATATTATTAAGTCACTTATATTTTTTATTTTAAAATCATTTTTCTTGATTGAAAAAAATATTATCGGAGTATAATCATTAATAAAAGCTTTTTCAAAGCTTCAATCATTTATTTAAATATTTATTTTTAAAATAGGAGTTAAAAATGAAAAATAATATTAAATACGTTCTTATACCAGCATTTGCAATCTTTTACTATTCCCTGTTTTAGCTAACGATAATCAAGCAAAAGCTAATGAGGATAAATTTACTACAACTTCAACTGTAAGTAAACCAGAAACTACTAGCAAAAAACCTGCTAATATTCCAACTACTAACAATGTTGCAGAAACAACAGCTACTACTCCTGCTAGTCCATCTAACAATGTAGAGCAAGTTCCAGCAGCTAAAATTGAGTCGACTAATAGTACAAATGTTATTAACAACGAAACTGTTAATCCAAAAGTTCCATTTACTGTAGCTGAATACAAGCAAAAAAGTGCTTTAGAACTTGCTCAATTAATTCGTGAGAAAAAAGTTACTAGTACAGAACTTGTTGACTTAGCTTACAAAGTCATTGCAGAAGAGAATCCTAAATTAAATGCAGTTCTAACAACTGAAAATGGAAAAATTCCTAAAGCTATTGTTGATGAAGCATATAGAACTGCTAAAGAAATTGACAATCGTATTAGTGCAGGGAAACTAGCTGCTAACCCTGTTGATTGGAAAGCCCAACCATTTTTAGGTGTACCTGCTTTAATTAAAGGTCTGGATCAATTAAAAAATGGTGACTATACTAATGGTGTATATCTGAACAAAGGTAAAATTGCTGATGAAAGTGGTCCTGTGGCAAAAGAATTTGCTAAACTAGGTTTTGTTATACTTGGTCAAACTAACTACCCAGAACTAGGTACTAGAAATATCACAGATTCTAAATTATTTGGACCTGCTGGTAATCCATGGGATCCTAGCCGTAATAGTGGAGGATCTTCAGGAGGAAGTGCCGGTGCTGTAGCTAGTGGTATGGTACCTATAGCTAGTGGTAGTGATGCGGGAGGATCAATCCGTATTCCTTCTTCATGGACTGGACTTATCGGTCTAAAACCAACTGGTCACGTTGTTAAATTCCCTCTTGTAAAAACTATTGAAGATGCTAAAGCTTACTTCGAAAAAACTGAATTAAGCAAACCAAAAACATTAGTAGAACCACCAAAAGATTTGAAAAATTAAAAATAGCCTACACCTTAAAACTCCACTTAAAGATCTTGAATTAAGTGAAGTTGGTAAAAAAGCTATTCTAGAGACAGTAGACTTCCTAAGAAAAGAAGGATTTACTGTTGAAGAGGTTAAAGAATTTCCTATCGATGGATATGAAGGAATTAAAACATACACTGTAGGTGGTATTGGAGAAGAAAGTTATATTGAGGCTGTTAAAAACGTAACAGAAGAAAACAAACGTCAACTAGATCATACAACTTACGGATTAGGAACTTCTTCATATATGGGACCAAATGCAAATACTGATGTTTCTTCAGTAAAACCACTATCTACATTTATAGATCGAATGAATGCGTTTTTATAAAAATACGATTTATTCTTAGTTCCAACTAACGCAGTCACTGCTCCATCTAACGATAAAAAGTAGATGTATATATAGAGCCAGATATTGCAGAACAACTATATAACATTAACAAGATTAAAGATCAAAAGAAAGATTTAATTTATTAACTAAACAATGGTTACCAATGACAAGACGTTCTCCATATACTTGGGTATTTAACTTATCTGGAAATCCTGCGATTTCACTACCAACATATCTAAGTGATAAAAATCTACCATTTGGTGTAATGTTCGCAGCAAAAGACAATTCAGAAAAAGTTCTTTTAGAGATTGGTCAATACTTCCAAGATAGACACCAATTCAAAATGAATCAAGTATTAGAAGTACAACTGCATCAGAAAATGGAATCAAAGCAGGAGAACTTGAAATCAGAACTAAATTTGAATACACAGTTCCTACTTACGCACCTACTGTTTCAGAATCATCAACATCTAAGATTAACAATGAAACAAGTACTATTCCTGCTAAATCTGAAGAATCACAAACTCCAACTCCTAAAGAAGAGAATAAGTTAGCAAATATGAACACAGCAAAAGTTAATTTATCAACACCTAACACATCTAAAACTCTACCTAACACTGGAGAAAATACAAGTAGCTTCCTATCAGTAATAGGGTTAGCATTTCTTGCTCTAGTTGGATTATTAAAAACGCAAAAATAATAATTAATATAAAATATTTTTTATAACTACGATTGATTTCTAAAAATCAGCCGTAGTTATTATTTTTTTCTTTAAATCATCTCTACTTTTTCTTAAATTTTTATTTTATAGATTAATAAACAACATCAATATTTTTTCCGTTTCATAAAATTATTTCCTTGATTGATAGCGAATATCAGAGTATAATTAAGTAGCAAAGCATATAACAGCTTATTTATTATTCATTAAATTAGGAGTCAAAAATGAAAAAGAAAAATCTAAAATACGTTCTTATACCAGCATTTGCAGCTACTACGCTATTTCCTGTCTTAGCAAATGACAACCAAGCTCATGCTAATGAGAACAGTGATACAGTATCTGCACCAGTTAATAATACAGCTAGCAATAACGGAACTTCAACTACTGAAACCCCAACTTCTAACACTGCTACAAATTCATCTTCAACTACAGATGTTAAGCCTAATGTAGCCAGTAATAATAGTGAGGTTTCTACTACTAATACTGAAGAAAACACATCTTCTAAACCTACAATCCCATTTACTGTAGCAGAGTATAAACAAAAAAGTGCTCTTGAACTTGCTAAACTAATTCGTGAGAAAAAAGTAACAAGTACAGAGTTAGTTGATTTAGCATATAAAGTTATCGCAGAAGAAAATCCCAAATTAAACGCTGTACTTACTACTGAAAATGGAAAAATTCCTAAAGCTATCGTTGATGAAGCATATAGAACTGCTAAAGAAATAGACGAGAGAGTAAAAGCAGGTAATCTTGCTGCTAATCCTGTAAATTGGGAAGAACAACCATTCTTAGGAGTTCCTACATTAATTAAAGGATTAGATTTACTAAAAGATGGTGATGCTTCTAATGGTATCTATTTTAATAAAGGTAAAGTATCTAAAGGTAGTGGAGCTGTCTCAAAAGAATTCGAAAAACTTGGATTTGTAATACTTGGACAAACTAACTACCCTGAACTAGGAACTAGAAATATTACGGACTCTAAGTTATTCGGACCTGCTGGTAATCCATGGGATCCAAGTCGAAATACAGGTGGTTCTTCAGGAGGCAGTGCAGGTGCTGTAGCAAGTGGAATGGTATCAATTGCAAGCGGTAGTGACGCTGGTGGTTCAATTCGTATCCCTGCTTCATGGACAGGTTTAATTGGTTTAAAACCTACTGGGCATGTAGTAAAATTCCCTCTAGTAAAAACTATCGAAGATGCTAAGGCATATTTTGATAAAACACAAATTAGTAAACCAAAAACTCTGGAAGAAGTTCCAACTGATTTGAAAAAATTAAAAATTGCTTATACTCTTAAAACACCATTAAGAGATGTTGAATTAAGTGAAGATGGGAAAAAAGCTGTTCTTAAAGCTGTTGATTTTCTTAGAAAACAAGGCTTCACTGTAGAAGAAGTAAATGAATTCCCTATCGATGGTTACGAAGGAATCAGAACCTACACTATCGGAGCCATTGGTGGTGCATATACTGCTCCTGCAAAAGTAGCTACCGAAGAGAATAAACGCGATTTAGATCCTGCTACTTATGCTTTAGGTACATCTGCGACTAGAGGAAAAACTGCTAACACTGATATTTCTTCTGCAAAACCAATGTCGGAATATATAAATCAAATGAACGAGTTCTATAAAAATATGATTTATTCTTAATGGCAACAAATGCTGTTACAGCTCCATCAAATGATAAAAAGTAGATCCTATGTGGATCCAGAAGTTGAAGAAAAACTTTATAATATTAATAAAATAAAAGATCCAAAAGAGAGATTCAATCTACTTGTAAAACAATGGGAACCAATGATGAAACGTACTCCATTTACATGGTTATTCAACTTAACAGGTAATCCTGCTATATCTTTACCAGTTTATAAGAGTGAAAATAATCTTCCTCTTGGGGTTATGTTTGCTGCTAAGAATAATTCAGAAAAAATACTTCTTGAAATGGGACAATTATTCCAAGATAATAATCAATTCATAATGCACCCAAACATTAGAAAAACAGTTGTTTCGGAAACTGGAAATAAAGTAAGAGAAAATGAATATGGTACAAAATATGAATATTCAGTTCCTACTGATGTTCCTGTTGCTGAGGTTCTTAAACCTTTTACTGTAAAAGTTGACGGACTTTCTGAAAATGGTAATAAAGTAGTTGTTGATAATGACGGTAATGTTTCTGAGTTCAACACTCCTGCTGACGCTCCTGTTGCTGAGGCTCTTAAACCTTTCACTGGCAAAGTTGACGGACTTTCTGAAAACAGCAATAAAGTAGTCGTTGATAATGACGGTAATGTTTCTGAGTTCAACACTCCTGCTGATGCTCCTGTTGCTGAGGCTCTTAAACCTTTCACTGGCAAAGTTGACGGACTTTCTGAAAACAGCAATAAAGTAGTCGTTGATAAAGATGGAAATATTTCTGAATTCAACACTCCTGCTGACGCTCCTACTTCTGAAGCTCTTAAACCTTTCACTGGCAAAGTTGACAGACTTTCTGAAAATGGTAATAAAGTAGTTGTTGATAATGATGGCAATGTTTCTGAATTCAACACTCCTGATAACGCTCCTGTTTCTGATGCTCTTAAACCTTTCACTGGTAAGATTGATGGACTTTCTGAAAATGGTAATAAAGTAGTAGTAGATAAGGATGGAAATGTTTCTGAGTTCAACACTGCAGCTGATGCTCCTATGATTGAGACCCTTAAACCTTTCACTGGTAAAGTTAATGGACTTTCTGAAAATGGTAATAAAGTAGTAGTAGATAAGGATGGAAATGTTTCTGAGTTCAACACTGTAGCTGATGCTCCTGTTACCGAAGCTCTTAAACCTTTCACTGGTAAAATTGATGGACTTTCTGAAAATGGTAATAAAGTAGTAGTAGATAAGGATGGAAATGTTTCTGAATTCAACACTGCAGCCGATGCTCCTGTTACCGAAGCTCTTAAACCTTTCACTGGTAAAGTTGACGTACTTTCTGAAAATGGTAATAAAGTAGTTGTCGGAAAAGATGGCAATGTTTTTGAATTCAATACTCCTGATGACGCTCCTGTTACTGCAGCTCTTAAACCTTTCACTGGTAAAGTCAATGAACTTTCAACAAGTGGAAATAAAGTTATTGTCGATAAAAATGGTAATGTTTCTGAATTTAGAAACCCAGAAAAAGCACCTAGTGTTCCAAAGCTTCCAGAACTAACTATCAACAACGAAACAACAACTGTTGTAATTAAATCAAAAGATCAAAATATCAGTGTAGAACTAAATTCTAACCATACTGAAGAAATCAGTTTTAAAGCAACTGATATTACTAATAAAATAGATTTAGAAGAATTAAAAAGCAAAAATAATAAATGATAAAAATAATGAAATTAATAATAAAGATAAAAATTTCATCTATTAGAGTTGTTGATTTAGAATTAAAAAAGATAATAAAACAGTTAAACTAAATGTACCAAGAACAGTTCACATAGCTTTACTTTCAGAATGAGCAAGATAAAGAAATACTTGTATATCACTTAAAAAGATGATAATTCTATTGAATTAATACCTTCAAGTACTACAGGTGGAAATTTACAATTTACTGTAAATCACTTTAGTAAGTTTGCTATTATAGCAAAAATTAAAAACAACATTAGCATCTAATGAAAAGATATTAATACTTCTGCGGTACAAGAAGAAAAAAATTCACAGTTATAAATGCAAAAGGAGCAAAATCAGCTCCTAAAAACGCACCAAAAACACTTCCTAAAACTGGAGAAACTACTAATAAAGCTTTTAACTTTATTGGGAATTTCATTATTCATCTTTAACTATACTATTAAAACGTAGAAAAAAATAGTTAATACACTTTTTACCTCGGAGATAAAGCATTTTATCTCCGAGGTATCTCTTAAAATTATAAAAAGATATAGTTCAAATAAAATGGGTTCTTTGTCAAATTCGGTTGATTTAGAAAATTAGGGAGAAAGCTATGCTATATTAAGTAGTATAGCTTTTTTTCCTATTTTTCGTTTTTAGTCTTATTTCTTTCTTTTTATCGAGAATATCTTGACGCTCTTCTTTCGAATATCTAGGTTTCTTATTAGTTTCAGAAGGTATAAATAAGCTGAATACAAGTAGTATTTTTAGCTTTAAAGTTACTAAAAGATCTATAACCATAAGAAATACGTTTAATAACTTTAATTTTTATTGTTAATTCCTTCTAAAGGACCATTAGATAGCCCATTGTAATACATAGTATTTTTTTAATTTGTCTTTTATATTTTCTAAGTGTTTTAATAGCTGTAAACATATATCTAGGTAAAAGTAGATTTATCGTTAATTAAAAGCTTTTAAAACTATCAAAATCATCTTTTTCAAGAGCTTCTCTAAGGTCTTGGATAATCCAATAACACTTATAAAGCTGAGAATCTTGCTTAATTAGGGTAGTTGACGATATCTTGTTCAGTAGTGATGTACTTAAAGTATTTAAACTTCTTGTGGGTACCATTATCTAATTCATCATAACTTATGAAGATTCTTCCAATAACATTTCAATTGTCTGTATAACTCTTTATTTTTGTCTTTAATGCTATTCATAAATGATACCCTATATTTATTAAAAGCTCTATTAACTAGTTGAACAATATGGAATCTATCGATAACTATCTTCGCATTAGGAAAAGTTCTCTAATAATACTTTTTATAACCTGAGTTCATATCAATAACTACTGCTTTGACCTTACAACGTTCTTGATAAAGAATAGTATAAGAAGTAGTCTTTAATAATTTTATTAGTTCTACCTTGAAGTATATTTTTGTATTTTTATGAGTTAATGCATCTGCATACAGAAGCTCATTTTACTTATGCTATCAGAGTGGAAGAAACCTCATCAAAGCATATATAATGAGGTAAAGTTTTAGGTCTTTCTAAAGTTTTAGATAGATCAGACTGTATTCTTAATACAGTATTAGTAGATACAGCGCAAGACTCAGCTATTTCTTTTTGAAGTATTCTCTTTAGATAACCTTTTAATAATGCCAGCTCGTAGATTTTTAGAATTATTAGAATACTTTCTTACTTCAGTAGTTTCAGCTGTGAATGATTTACGACAACTTCTACATATAAAACGATGTTTATTTAAGTATAAGATGGCTGGTTTATCAGAAATAGCGGTATTTTAACCTTTACTTTTCTATAACCGTTATTAGTATCTTACATTCTTTACAATAAGGACAAAAAGTTAGATGAAGCTTCCAATACTCCGTAATAAACTAGATGTTTACAACCATTTATTTCAATTTCCTCTGTTTTATCTAAAATTTTTATATTTTTCGTCAGTTATTTGTAGCGTTATTTTTAAGAGATTTTGCTATAATTACACATATGAATGTAAATTTCCTTTCTTGATTTTTTTGCTCATACTTAAATTATAGAGGAATTTTACATTCTTTTCTATTTTTATAAATTTAAATACGGCTGATATTTATTATCAACCGTATTTATTATAGACCCATAAAATGAACTATATCTTTTTCTTTACTTTCCAGATACTTTCAGACGAGCACAAGCTTTAGCTAAAGCCAGTTCTGCACGTCTTACATCAAGACTATCTTCTTTTTTAGCAAGACGATCTTCTGCACGTTGTAATGCTCTTTGAGCACGTTCAACGTCAATATCTTTATCTAATTCTGCTGTTTGAACTATAATAGTTACTTCGCCTTTTATGTGTTTCCACAAATCCTTCACTTACAGCTAAATATTCTTCTCTGCCATCAGGAAAAACTACTTTTAATGGTCCCACTTTTAATGATGCAACCATTGGAACGTGGTTGGCCATTACCCCAACTTGTCCACTCGTAGTCCCTAATACAACCATAGAAGCCTCTTTTGCGCTATAAGCTTCTCCATTAGGAGTAACAATGCTTACATTTAAAGTATTCATTTATTTACCTCCTGTTGTATTATACTTCTACTCCTAGTTTACGAGCTTTTTCTAATACATCTTCAATTCCACCTACAAGACGGAAGCAGTCTTCAGGAATATTATCATATTTACCATCTAAGATACCTTTAAATGCTTGAACTGATTCAGAAACTGGTACATATGATCCTGGTTGCCCTGTAAACTGTTCAGCAACGTGGAAGTTTTGAGATAAGAAGAATTGAACACGACGTGCTCTATCAACTGTTTTCTTATCTTCATCACTAAGTTCATCCATACCTAAGATAGCAATGATATCTTGTAATTCACGATATTTTTGAAGAGTTCTTTGAATTCTTGTCGCAACTTGGTAGTGTTCTTCTCCTACGATTTCAGGAGCTAAAGCTCTTGATGTAGAAGCTAGTGGGTCAACCGCTGGGTAGATACCCATCTCTGTTAACGCACGTTCAAGGTTTGTTGTAGCATCTAAGTGAGCGAACGTTGTAGCTGGTGCCGGGTCAGTATAGTCATCGGCAGGTACATAAATCGCTTGGATAGATGTAACAGATCCTTTTTTAGTTGATGTAATACGTTCTTGTAAACGTCCCATCTCTGTAGCAAGAGTTGGTTGGTAACCAACGGCTGATGGCATACGTCCTAATAACGCAGAAACCTCAGATCCCTGCTTGTGTAAAACGGAAGATGTTATCGATGAATAAAAGAACGTCTTGTCCTTCTTCATCACGGAAGTATTCTGCCATTGTTAATCCTGTTAATGCAACACGCATACGTGCACCAGGTGGCTCATTCATTTGTCCGAAAACCATGGCAGTTTTGTTTATAACTCCTGAATCTTTCATTTCATAGTATAAGTCATTACCTTCACGAGTACGCTCTCCTACTCCAGTGAATACTGAAAGTCCACCGTGTTGTTGAGCAACGTTATTGATAAGTTCTTGGATAAGAACCGTTTTACCAACTCCGGCACCACCGAATAGACCGATTTTACCACCTTTAATATATGGAGCAAGTAAGTCAATAACTTTAATACCTGTTTCTAATACTTCAACGTGTGTAGATAATTGTTCAAATGTTGGAGCTTCTTTATGAATTGACTCTTTTTGTACTTCTGCTCCAGGTTCTTCACCGTGGTCAACTGCTTCTCCTAGCACGTTAAACACACGTCCTAATGTATAATTTCCTACAGGAACAGAAATTGGAGCTCCTGTATCTACTACCTCAGCTCCTCTATTTAATCCATCAGTTGATGACATTGCAATTGTTCTTACAACGTTATCACCAATTTCTAAAGAAACTTCAAGTACTAATTTTTCTTTTTTTCCATCACCTTTATCTACAAATACTTCAAGTGCATTTAATAGATTAGGCATATGCCCTGATTCGAATTTTACGTCTACTACAGGTCCCATAACTTGGAGAATATAACCTTTATTCATATGTTGTTTGCTAACTTAATAGCTTCTCCTTTCTTATTTACTATTTTTGCTGTCTGCTGCTCCACTTACAATTTCTGTAATTTCTTGAGTAATAGCGACTTGTCTTGCACGATTATATTTAATCGTAAGTGTATCAATAATATTACCTGCATTATCAGTCGAATTTTTTTCATCGCTGTTTTTTTCTTGCAGAATGTTCACTAGCTTTACTATCCAATATACTTCCATAAATCATACTTTCTGCATATTGTGGTAGCAAGACATCTAATACCGCTGTTTCACCAGGTTCAAATTCGTAAGCACCTGTTACTTTATTGTTAGAATCCTTAAATTGATTAGTGTCTTCTATAGGAAGAACTTGGCTTTCTGTAACAACTTGTTGAATCATACTAACAAAGTGATTGTAGTGTAAATAAATTTTATCGTATTCTTTATCAATAAAGTAACCTACTACTTTATTAGTAATCTCTTTAACCTGTGTGAAACTTGGCTCATCTGGTATATCTCTAAAACTATCAATTACATTATAGCCATTTTTTTCTAAAGAATTCTGCCCCATAGTTACCTATTGCTACAATACCATAATCACCTTCAGTGTGTCTTTCATTTACTGTGTTGACAAAAATTTCTAATTATATTAGAATTGAATCCACCACACAATCCACTATCACTAGTGATTACTACATAAAGAGTTTTTCTTAGCTTCTCTTTTTTTCTAACATTGGGTGTTTTATATTCGCATTACCTCCGAAAAATTGTCCCCATAACTTCTTGCATTTTTATTCATGTATGGATAGAAATTTCTGAGTGTTAGTTTGTGCTTTTTAACAATTTTTGATGTTGATACCATCTCCATCGCTTTTAGTTATATGACTAGTTTTCTTTGTAGAATTGATTTTTGTTTTTTAATATCTCTAAGTGACGCCAATTAGTTCACCACCTTTTCTCTACTTTTGGATTCTAAGAAAAAGTTTTTTTGAAAGCTTCAATTGCTTCATTCATTACTTTTTCATCTGGTAAGTCTTTAGTTTCTACTATATGTTTAACTGCTTCTGTTTCATGAGCATCTAAATAAGCATATAGTTCTTGTTCAAATCTATGAATATCTTTAACTTCAACATCATCTAAATACCCATGAGTTAAAGCATAAAGAATCATAACTTGTTTTTCTACAGGTAGTGGTTTATGTAAGTCTTGTTTTAATACTTCAACTGTACGTTTACCACGTTCTAGTTTTTCACGAGTTGCAGGATCTAAGTCAGAACCGAACTGAGCAAAACTTTCTAATTCACGATAAGATGCTAAGTCAAGACGTAATGTACCTGAAACTTTTTTCATCGCTTTAATTTGCGCTGATCCACCAACCCTAGATACTGAAAGTCCAGCGTTAATAGCTGGTCTAATACCAGAGAAGAATAAATCAGATTGTAAGAAGATTTGTCCATCTGTAATTGAAATTACGTTTGTAGGAATATATGCTGAAATATCTCCAGCTTGAGTTTCTACGAATGGAAGAGCAGTAATACTTCCTCCACCAAAATCTTCATTTACTCGAGCAGCACGTTCTAGAAGACGACTATGTAGATAGAATACATCCCCTGGATATGCTTCACGACCTGGTGGTCGTTTTAATAGTAATGATAATTCACGATATGCAGCTGCTTGTTTTGATAAATCATCATAAACAATAACTACATCTTTACCATTAAACATAAACTCTTCTGCCATCGCTACCCCTGCATAAGGTGCAATGTAAAGAAGTGGTGCTGGTTGAGATGCTGATGCTGTAACTACGATTGTATAATCTAATGCACCATGTTCTTTAAGAGTTTCTACAACACTACGTACAGTAGATTCTTTTTGACCTATTGCAACATAGATACAGATAACATCTTGTCCTTTTTGTGCTAATATTGAGTCGATAGCAACAGCAGTTTTCCCTGTTTGTCTATCTCCAATGATAAGCTCACGTTGTCCGCGTCCGATTGGCACTAACGCATCAATCGCTTTAATACCTGTTTGGAAAGGAACAGATACTGATTTACGTCCCATAACACCAACTGCTGGTGATTCGATCGGACGACGTTTTGTAATATTAATTGGTCCACGTCCATCAACTGGTTGACCTAATGGGTCAACTACACGTCCAATTAGTTCTTCACCAACAGGAACGTCCATAACACGTCCAGTACGACGAACTTCATCTCCTTCTTTAATATCAGTAGTTGGCCCTAAAATTACAATACCAACATTTGTATCTTCAAGGTTTTGAGCAAGTCCCATAACTCCAGTCTTAGTGAACTCTACTAGCTCACCACTCATTATTTCATTTAGACCGTATACACGTGCTATACCGTCCCCTACTTCTATAACTGATCCGACATCTGTTGACTTAACTTCAAACTGATAATTTTCTATTTGTGATTTTAGTAATGCACTAATCTCTTCAGCTTTAATAGCCATTTATGTCCCTCCTTGTTTCAACTTCTTTTAGACAGCAGAAATTTTTGATTTTCAAAGCATTTAATCTAGCCTTAATACTAGCATCAACAACTTTATTATTATAAGTTATTTTTAAACCACCTATAAGACTTTCATCAACTAAATTATTAATCTCTACTTTATCTAATTCTAACTCATTCTTAAGTTTCTCTTTTTAGATTTTCTAACTGAATTTCAGTTAATGGCGAAAGCTGATTCAACTTTTAACAACAACGCTATTTGAATATCTACTATACAATTCATCAAATTGTTCTAAGACAAAAATTTATTAATGAGATTTGCAGATTATCTGCTAAAATTTTTACTACATTTATTATGTGTTTATTCACACCAACAAATGAAGCATCTATCAAATTGATTTTTTTATTCTTTCTATATTAGGGTTGTTCATCAATGTAACAAAATCCGAATTTTCATTTATTACTTTTTGCAACTTCATTTAATTCATATGAAACTTCTTTCAAAGAATTATTTTTCTTTTTGCAACTTCAAATAATGAATATCCAATTTTATTAGCTAATACTGATTTACTCATTATTTCACCCCTACCTCTTTAATGACTTTATCAACATATTCACTTTGTGTTGAGCCATCTAATTCTTTTTCTAAAATTTTCGAAGCTACAAGCACAGATAAATCAGCAATTTGTTTATTGATTTCTTCAAGTGCTCTTTTCTTCTCATCCTCAATATCTCTTTGAGCATTTACTTTTAATTGTTCTGCTTGTTTACGCGCTTCTTCAAGAATAGCTTGTTTTTCAACCTTAGATTGTTCACGAGCATCTTCCATCATAACTTTGATTTCTTGTTGCGCATTTCTTAATTTTTCCTGATTTTCTTCAAGTAAATTCAACGCTTCTTTTTGATTTTTAGCAGCATCATCTAGTTGACCTTCAACTAATTTTTGACGCTCATCTAACATATCAATAAGTTTGTCCCAAGCAAATTTTTTCAGTAATACTAATAAGATTAATACAGCTACAATGTTAATAGCCATATTTCCTAGATTAAAACCTTGATGAGAAGAGTGTTCAGTAGCTAAAAATACTAAATTTTCCATTTACTAACTGCTCCTATTCTTCTTAGTTATTTTTATTTTTAATACTAAAATTAACTATTTTTGCTAAAATGATGAATGAGATAACTATTGCTAAGATAGGTACCGCTTCTACAAGTGCGAATAATACGAAAGCATTTGATTTTAATCTTGACTCTAATTCTGGTTGGCGAGATACACCTTCTATAAATTTACCGAATAAAAATCCGTTACCGATACCAGCACCAACTGCTGCTAATCCTGCTTTGCTAATCCTGCTCCAATTAATTCTACCATAATTATATTTTCCTCCTTGGATAATAAATGAATTTTATTAATTATTAGATTTTTGCACTTTTAGTGCGTTTTTTTAAAGATTAATGTTCATCACTAATTTTATGTGATAAATAAATGAATGTTAATACAGTAAAGATGTATGCTTGGATAAAACCAATAAATAGCGAGAATCCTTTCCATACTACTAAACCTGCCATTCCAGCTATTGCACCAAAGAACCCTGCTGTTGTAAGTGTAGCTAATAGTGCTAATAATATTTCACCTGCATAGATATTACCGTATAAACGCATTGAAAAAAAGTCATTAAGTTTGTAAACTCTTCAATAATTTTTAAATGGTGTAATACCTATACCTGATGATGTATAGTTCCAAACATAATGCTTTGGCTCCTTTATACTTAAGTCCAGCATAATGGGTAAACACAATAACTAAAACAGCCATTGTAAACGTAAATGTTGGATCTGCAGTAATAGAGTTAACATATATAACTCCATCATAGCTCACCTCAATTAGCACCCCTATGGTATTTGCAACAGCTATAAATGTAATTAATGTTAAAGCAGTTGCCCATAAACCTTTACCATATTTTTTCCAGTCCACATTACCTTTAATAACATTATCACTAACAAAAACAGCTAGTAGCTCTGCAGCATTTTGACGCTTGCTATCTGGTCTTAACTTTACTCTGCTAGTTAAAAACATTACAAAAATAAAGGTTAAAATAACTGTTAATAAGGTTGTTATTACACTAGGAATATTGACTGTAATATCATAACCAAATAATTTGGTAATAAGGTAAGTATGCTCTTCCATATATTCCCTCACCTCTTTTTCGCTTGAAGTATTATTACTATATTTCAAAATATGTTTGTTATCATAAAATTTTTAGAAATATATACATAATTATAATATTATTTTTCAATTTTACTAGTTATTTCTTAAATTTTATCTAAACTGTGAAAAATATTTTTTTATTATTTTACTTAGTTCCAAATATTCTATCTCCAGCATCTCCCTAATCCAGGTACGATGTAACCGTGGTCATTAAGTTTTTTTCATCTAATCCTGCGATATAGATATCTACATCTGGATGTGCATCATGTAAAGCTTTTACACCTTCTGGTGCTGCTATTAAACACATAAATTTAATATCGTTAACTCCACGTTGTTTTAGTGAGTCAATTGCAGCAATAGCTGAACCACCAGTTGCTAACATTGGGTCAACAACGATAAAATGACGTTCTTCTGGATTATTTGGTATTTTTACAAAGTACTCATGTGGTTGAAGCGTTTCTGGATCACGATATAAACCTACGTGTCCTACTCTTGCTGATGGAATTAAATTCATTAAACCATCAACCATTCCTAATCCTGCACGAAGAATTGGAACAAAAACTATCTTTTTACCTGCAAGACGTTTACAAGTAGTAGTTTGAATTGGAGTTTCTACTTCAACATCCTCCAATGGAAGATCACGAGTAATTTCATAAGCCATTAAAGAACCTACTTCATTAGTAAGTTGTCTAAAGTCTTTAGAACCCGTTCTCTTATCTCTAATAAAAGATAATTTATGTTGGATCAATGGATGATCAAAAACATGAACTTTTGACATAATTATAGTTCTCCTTTGTTATATTATTATATTTATTTTACTCTAATTATTTCATTTTAACAAGGGATATCCAAAAATATTTTACCTCCTTTAAAAATTTTTTATTAAAACTCTTATATTACTAGACTTCTATTATAGAAAATATTACAATAATAAAAACAAGATAAACGGAGACTTTACCATGCAAAGAAAAAAACATTTTTAGGGATATTTTTTACTTACTAGTATTTTTCTACTATATTATCCCACTACTTTTTGAAAATTCTATAATGGCACTAGTGATAAAAGCTGGTTTCATTTTAATATTAGTTTATGGATTCACTTCATTTTGCTATAACACTATTAATATCATATTTTATTCAAAAAAACTATATTTATACCCGTATTAAGTACTATTCTAGCACTTCCTTTATTTTTCATTTTTAATTCAGTGCTCTAGTTTTAATACTTATTATATTAGTTTTTCATTTATAGCTTATGGTCTATCATCATTATTAAAATAATTAAGGAGCGTATGTGACAATATTCAAACGTAATTTAATAATAGCAACAGGTATATATTTACTTTTTATCTTACGCCTATTTTGGCTAATCCATTTATGGCATTAAATCTATTAGAAGCGGCTTTAGTTGGAATTTTAATTTTTCGGTGGATTTTATTTAAGTTATATATTTATGTACACAAATAAAAGCAGACTCGATGAACGTACCAAAAAGTACAATAATTACAATTTTTAGTACTATTAATAGCATTACTGATATTTTTTTAATCCTTTTAAATTCCCAACAGCATTCAATATTATTATAAATAAATAGTAGCAATTCTAATTCTTTTACTTGTATTAATATTTATAATAATACTAGCGAAGAAAATGGATAATTCTGTAATTGTAATTTTACTTTTTGCTCCGTCAATTATCCAAGGATTATTTATGAGACTTTCATATAAAGCAATGCTTTTCTACGTTGCAAATCCTAACTTCAATCTATATTTAATAGCAGCTATTTTCATTGGATATTATATTTACAACAATAGGAAGTAATCAATTAAAAAGTAATAATTAATTGTTTAGATATCTCCAAATATCGAAAAAAACTGATAACCTAGATCTTTGTTCTAGATTATCAGTTTATTATTTTATTAATTATCTATCTCTACCTTTAAAACTTTACCTGATACTGCATCAACAACAACATCATACTCTAATCCATTCGCACGTGCTTCAACCTCATAAACATATAATGGCATACCATTGTTTTTGTGGTGCGTAATCATCTTCATACTTTGGTCTAACTTTAACAAAGTTAATGTTTTTGCTCAGGAGTAGAAATAAACTTGTGCTACTATTGAACGTATTTCTTGTTGTGATTTTTGCATTTTGTACATTTTGTTGAGTATTATTATTGTTATTATTTTGAACATTTGTTGATTGGTTATCACTATTTGAACCATTGTTACTATTATTGTTATTAGCAGTATTATTATTTTTGAGCCGTTTGGTTTCCTACATTCATTTTAATATTAGAGTAAGCATCTTGAATTTTTAATTCTTTGCGCAATTTCATATTTATCATAAGCATAGCTCCAACTCCGCTCGTTACTACTACAGCTAACACTCCAATAATTAATGGTTTTAGAAAAATTCCTCTTAGTTTTTAGGTTGTTCATTATATTGGTTGTCGTTTTCGATAGTTTCGACGTAAGTACCTTCAATTGTTTCGATTTCGTTGTTATTAATATTTTTTTGTCATTTTTAATTTACCTCTTTTTCTTTATATTCTTAATTTTATATTTCTTTTTATGAACGTTAAATGAAAATTTTATTTTTGTTCTTTTCTTTTGATATTTTTATTATATCTTCGTTTTTATGAATGCTAAATGAAGATTTCACTTTTTATTCTTCTCTTAAGATATTTTTTTATTATATCTGTGTTTTATGAATCTTAAATGAGATTCATATTAATATATAATTTTTCTGTAAAATAAAAAGGGTGACTCAACAAAATCGATTTTTACATTACGATTTTTCGAGTCACTTTCCCTCGTTTTTAAAGATTCACTACAAATCTTGTTCCTTTTGGATTATTATCTAAAACAGCTATTTTACCATCATGTAATTCTACTATTTTTTCGTAATAGATAACCCTAACCCTGAAGAATTATCCTCTGTTGTAGTTCTAGATTTATCTACTTTATAAAAATCTATTCCAAATATGTTTTTCTCAGCATCGCTTATTCCTATTCCATCATCAGCAACTTCAAGAATAATTCTATTCCTTTTTAGCTAAACATACTGCTACTTCTGTTTCAGCATATTTTAAGGCGTTCGATAGCAAATTATCTATCATCCTCATAATTAGCGCTTCATTAGCATATACTGTAATATTTTTCCTCTATATTAATTATTAGTTTTAAATTTTTATTATCGAATAAGATTTTATAGTCTTCTATGGTATATTTTATTCGTTCCGACAAGTTTATTTCTTCTTTTGGAATCTCTAAACGACTATCTAATCTAGCTAATTCTAGTATTTGATTTATCATAGATGTCATTCTCTTACTCTGTCTTTCAATAACATCAAAGATTCTTTCGCATCTTCTACAGAATCTGTATACTTAGCTCCATATTCACTTTCTGCCATTATTACAGAAATTGGTGTTCGAAGTTCATGCGATACATCTGAACTAAATTGACGTTCCCTTTTTTGAGGAATTTTTCTAATGTTTCTAACATTTCATTAAAAACTTTACCTAACTTTATGCACTTCATCAGTACCGTCTTCTATAGTAATTCTTTTTACTAAGGTCATTACTTTTTGCAATAGTATCAGCAGTTTCAGTCATATCTCTAACCGGTTTTAATGAACTTCTAATAATTAAATATCCACCATACATTATAACTAATATAACGAATGGACTTCCTATACTCATGATTAGTGGCAATATCCAACCATTAATATTATTAGTAATTTGTACGACTCCTCTTACATATTTTCCATTTCCTAAACGGGCCGAACTTGTTTCCGAATCATAGTAAAGATATTTATTATGATTAACATCTTTATATTCGAAAATTACTCCTAGACTAAAATCATTAACTTTGAAATTTCTAGGTACAGAACCTGCAACAAGATTTACCATCTTTATCATAAACTGATAAAGGCTACTCCATCTTCATATGGGGTGAACTTATCAGATCCACTTGAAATTTCAGCCACCTCTTCTATCAATTTCTTTTCACTATTTTTTTCAACAACACTATCACTAACTAAAAATGTCCCAACTATCAGTGATCATATTAATAAAACTATAAATGTTGTGTACCATAAAGTGATTTTAAAAGTCAGCGATACTTTTCTAAATGGAAATATCGATAATTTCTTAATTTTATTTAACAAAAGTATCCTAACCCCCTTTTAGTGTAAATAATAGTCTTATCTGTACCGTTATCTAATTTTTCTTATATTTTTTTAATAATAACATCTACTATATTAGAAGCCCCGTCATAATCATAATCCCAAACGTGGTTAAGAATTTGATCACGACTCAAGATACTTTCCTTATTTTTCATAAGGTATTCTAATACTTCATACTCCTTACCAGTTAAACCAATATTTTGACCATTTCTAAACACTTGTTTTTTCGAAATATCTAAAACAACATCATCAACTTGAATAACATTAGTCGCTAAACCATAGTTTCGTCTCATTAAAACTCTTATTCTAGCTAATAACTCATCAAACTCAAATGGTTTAACTATATAGTCATCAGCTCCGCTGTCAAGGCCGACAATTTTATCCGCTAATGTGTCTTTTTGCTGTTAACATTATAACAGGTGTATTATTTTTACTCTCACGAAGTCTCGCTATAAACTCATAACCATCAACATTTGGCATCATTATATCAGTAATAATCAAATCGTACTCACTATAACTTACAAAATCTAAAGCTTCCCTGCCATCAAAACAACTATCTACGCTATAATTATTTTTTTCTTTAAGTGCTTAGTAATTATTCTATTCAAATCGCGTTCATCTTCAACAACAAGTATTTTCATAACAATCTCCTCGTACTAAATTCTACTATATTTTACTTAATTCATATGTAAATGTAAAGGTAGTGACTAAAAATCGTGATTTAGGAGGAATCTGTTTTTGCAGAGTCTCCACCTTTATAATTTAATTTACATTCTAAAACAAAAATGAATTTAAAATGAAAAACGACCTAAATTAGTAATTTATAAAATCACATATCTAAGTCGCTTTCGTTACTTTTTATTCACTTTCTTCTAAATTATAAAAAGTAATTCATATAATGCTTTTGCATCTAGTTTTTCTTTTTCTTCTTTGCTAATATCTCGAACTAATTCTCCTCGGTGAAGAACTATTATTCTGTTCCCATATTTTACCGCATCTTGAATATTGTGAGTTATCATTAAAGCTGTTAATTTCTTCTCTTCAATTTTTTGTCGAGTAAGTTCCATTATTTTTTTCTGAGTTTTTGGATCTAGTGCCGCTGTATGTTCATCAAAAGTAAAAAGTTTTGGAGTAGTCATAGTTGCCATTAAAAGTGCTATAGCTTGACGTTGACCTCCAGATAATAGACCCATTTCACTATCTAATCTATCTTCAAGACCTAAGTCTAAAGTTGCTAATAACTTTTTAAATAGTTCTCTATCTTCTTTAGTAGTTCCAGGCTTAAATCCTCTCACTTTTCCTCGACGAAGTGCTAAAGACATATTTTGTGCAACAGTCATACGAGGAGCTGTTCCATCTAAAGGATTTTGGAAAACTCTGCTGATAAATCCTGCTCTCTTATGTTCCACTATACTACTTACATCTTTTCCTTCTATTAAAATCTCACCACCATCTAGTGAAAAAGAACCAGCTAGTGCATTAAGAAAAGTTGATTTCCCCGCTCCATTTCCACCAAGAATAGTGATAAAATCACCATCTTTAATTTCTAGACTAACATTTTTTAATGCATGTTGTTCTCTAATCGTACCTGGAAAGAACGTTTTATCTATTTTATTAATTTTTATAAATGACATGATCTATACATCCTTTCTCTTAGTTTTTAATTTTAACTGAGGTAGTGTTAAGAATATAGCAATAACTAGTGCTGAAACTAATTTAAAATCATTAGCTCCAATAATATTTAATTTTTAACACTCCAACTAGTAATAATCTATAAATAATCGCATCACAAATTACACATATTAATCTTGTTGTAAAAGTTACATCATAAGATTACTTCTCCTATAATAATCAGTCGCTAAAGCTACAACTATAACTCCAATTCCACTATTAACATCTGAATAACCATTATTTTGCGCTAAAATCGCACCAGCTAAAGAAATTATTCCATTGCAAGCATTAATCCTAAAATCGTCATCGATTTGGTAGAAATACCTAAAGCTGTTGCCATCTTTTCATTATCTCCTGTTGCAATTAAACTCTGACCTAATTCTGTTGAAAAGAATAAAGACATAGCTAAGATAATTAATCCAGAAAGAATAATTCCAACAAGTACAGTATCATAATGAGTTGGTAAGTTTAACCCCTGAATTTTACTAAAAATCGTATCTTTATTGATTAAACTTAAATTTGGTCTTCCCATAATTCTAAGATTCACTGATAATAATGCAGTCATTGTTAGAATCCTGCAAGTAAACTTGGTATTTTACAAACAGTAATTAAAATCCTGTTACAAGTCCTGCTAACATTCCTGCTACTATGAAATTAATGTAGCAATAATGGGATTAATTCCATTATGTATACAGATTACGCATACCATGACTCTAATGGATACGCACCCTCAGTAGTCATATCTGCAATATTTAATACTCTAAAGCTAATAAATAATCCAAGCGATAATATTCCCCACAACATTTCCTTGTGAAAATCGCTGAAATAAATAAATCCATTTTTACACCTCTATTTTTCCCTAAATTGATATTATATAATTTTAGAGCGACTCATAAACAACTATTTATAATATCGATTTGTAGTAGCTCCTTTAATATATTTACTTCCTAAAATAGTTTGTTAATAATATAATATCAATAATGTTATTTTTATCTACTACTTTTTGCTTTATCTTTAATTTCTTTTTGGAATTTCGATTCCTAATTGTTTTGCTTTTTGCTTCATTTAAGTAAATTACACCCTCATTGCTAAGTACGATTGGCATATCTTTAGTATCTGCACCTTTTTAATACTTTAGCAACAACTTTTGCTGTTTCAACACCGATTTGATATTGGTCAACACCTAGTCCTAAAAGTCCTCCATCAGCTACCATTGTATCTGCAGATGGGAATACTGGAATTTTCTTAGCGTCTGTTACTTTTACTACTGTTGCCATTGCACTAGCGATTGTGTTATCGATTGGTACAAAAATTGCATCAGTTTGTGAAGCAAGGCTTTCTGTTACTTGTTGAATATCATTTGTATTCGCTACTGTTGATACTTTCAACTTCTAATCCCTAATTCTTTAGCTAATTTTTCAGCTTCTTGGAGCTTGTTTTACAGAGTTATCTTCACTTGCTGTGTAAAGAATACCAACTTTTTTTCATGTTAGGTAATACTTTTTCATGATTTCAAGTTGTTGTTTAATTGGAGTTCTATCACTAACACCAGTAATGTTGTTTCCTGGTTTATCTTCAGCTTTAATTAATCCTGCTTCAACTGGATAAGTAATACCACCCATAATGATTGGTTTATCTTTAGTTGCGTTTGATAGAGATAAAGTAGCTGGTGTTGTAATACCTACTAAAATATCGTTGTTATCTGTTACTAATTTTTGACCCTATACTCGCTAAGTTACTTTGATCGCTTGAGCATTTTGAAGATCGATTTTTAAATTCTTGCCAACTTCATATCCTTCTTTTTAAGTCCATCTTCTAAACCTTTATAAATTTGATCGAGAGCTGGGTGACTAAGTAATTGAAGTACCTCCTTTTACCTCTTTATTATCAACTTTTTTTAGTATCTTCACCTTTCTTACTAGAGAGTAACCATAACCTAATACACAAACTATATACCGCAAATGCTACAAAAATTTTATTTATTTTTCATTTTAATAATCTCCTTTTTACTTTAATAATATTTTTGTAATCAAAATTTAGAAGCGTATCTATAGAAAAGACCACTAGCATAATATCTAGTGGTCCTCGACATTTTTTTAATATAAAAACCACCTAGATATTTCTATGTGTCTCATTTTTCATCACAAATAATCCACATAGATACTTACTTCTCACCTGAGAGTCGTATCTATGTTAAAAAGAAACAAGATCGACTCAGTATCTAGTGGCTTTTGCCAACAGATATTTAATTGTAGCGTGTCAACTTGATACAGTTTCATAAATCTTTTTCTCCTTTACGTTTAATTCTTGTTTTACATTATAGCAACAGTTTTTATTGTCAAGATATTTTTCATTAAAAGATTCTGACAATTTATCTAAAATTATTAATACCTTTGAATTTTTAGCTTGTAAAGAAAATAGTAAATACGAATATTTTTCAAAAATATTAAAAAGATATTAATGGTGTTTTATGTATATTTGCTGTACTATAAAAAAACTAAGGTATTTTCTTAATTATTTTTGAAACTTATGAAAATAATTCGTTTTCATAGTTAAAATATATATATTTAAATATTAATACACTATATAATCTTTTAGTTCCTGTTATACCATCATTTATTATTAATTATAATAAATAGTATTTTTCATGAAAATAAAAATTGAAAAATATATAATTTTTCACTGAAAAATTTACTTGAAAATAGATTTGCTGAGAGTATTATATATATATGTTATTAAAAATAAAAAAGTAAGTTAGGAGAATTTTTATGGATAGCCAGATAGCTATAGAAGAAAAAGACAAATTATTTAATAAAGGATTTATAACAATTACTACAATTAATTTTATCGTATTTTTAATTTACTACTGTTTCGTAGTTATTACAGCAAAAATACGCAACATCTCCAACTAGGTGCTACTCTTGCTCAAGCAGGATTCGACGCTGGTATTTATATTATCGGTACACTTATTGCCAGACTTTATATTGGGAAAAAATTAGAAATTGTTGGTCGTAAACAAATTTTACGTTTTGGAGCATTAATCTATTTAATCACAACAGCAGCTTACCTAATTTCATCTAACATTGTTATTTTTAGATACTGTTCGTTTCTTAAATGGATTTGCTTATGGAACTATCTCAACTACGACTAATGCAATAGTTACAACTTACATTCCTAAATCTCGTAACGGTGAAGGTATCAACTACTACGGATTAAGTACAAGTTTAGCAGCTGCAATCGGACCATTTATCGGTATGTTATTACTTCCTATTACAGGATTTAATGCAGTTATTATTTTAGCAATCGTATTATCTGTAGCAGTTACAATTGCTTGTTTCTTATTCCCAGTTCAAAATATTGAATTAGACGAAAAACAAAAAGAATTACTAAACAGCTGGGCTTTAAATACATTTATTGAATACAAAGTATTATTCATCTCTACTGTAGCATTCCTAGTTGGTTTAGCTTACTCTAGTGTATTAGGATTCTTATCTATCTATGCTGATAGCTTAAACTTATCTACTGCTGGGGCATTCTTCTTTGTAGTATATGCTCTTATCGTTACAGTTACTCGTCCATTCGCAGGACGCGTATTTGATGCACGTGGTGAAAATGCAGTTATGTATCCAAGTTTTGTATTCTTAACATTAGGATTATTAATGTTAAGTTTCACAAACGGTAGCTTCATGTTATTATTCTCTGGTGCTTTAATCGGTTTAGGATATGGAACATTCATGTCAAATGGACAAGCAGTTTGTTTAAAACTTGTTGATTCTACTAAAGTAGGTAGTGCATTATCTACATACTTCATTGGATTAGACCTTGGTCTTGGATTTGGACCATATGCACTAGGTACAGTTCAAGGAATCTTATCATACAGAGGAATTTACATCCTTTGTGCAATAGTAACAATTGGAGTAACTGTTCTTTACGCTATGTTCTACAAAGGTAAAGAAGTACCAGTGCTAAAAACTAAAACTAGTCGATAGTAATATTAAAAACTTTAAAAAGTAGTCTAAATTAAGGACTACTTTTTATAGATATTATTATTGATAACAAAAGGGTGACTCAAAAATCGTGATTTCAGTAGAAATCGATTTTGTCAGTCACCGAACAGATTTATTAGATATCTAAGAGAGCTTTTACAAGGCGAATTTAGATATCAATAAACTCACTGCATCTATATATTATCATATGAACTTTGTTAAATTTTTAAGACTTTTGAGTCAACCTCTTTTATTTTTCTGGATAACGTCTTGCGACATCAACTAACTTATCTTTTTATAATCTTTTTGGATCTTCATTAAGATGATAACTATTGCAAGAGCATAAATTAGTACGTCTGCCAGTTCATCTTTTATCTCTTGTATATCATCTCCTTCTTCGCTCCATTGAAAATGTTCTAGTAATTCTCTACTTCTATCGATATACTTTTAGAAAATCTTTCTAAAGTATCATACTCTCCCAACCTCTTTTTTCTCTAAACTCAGTTATTATAGTTTTTAACTCTTCCATCTTTTTACCTTTAAATTAGGCTGTTGTTATTAAATTATTATATAAATTGTAAAATTCCACTAAACTTAGAGTTTCACTTCGTCTTCGGGTTCAATATCACTGTCTACACAAGCATTTTGCGATCTTGTTTCTTATCTTTACCATAACTTGAAATCAAATTATTAAGTAAAGTTTTTCTACGTTGAACGAAACATGAACGCACAATTTAAAAGAATTTGGCATCAGTCTCAAATTCATGAGTTTCTTTGTCATAATTTTTACAACAGCACTCTCAACATTTTGGTGCAGGTACAAATACTTTCTTCGGTACAGTAAATAAATACTCAACATCTGTATAGTAATTTAATAAAATGTTAATGAGTTATAATCTTTTGTTCCTACTTTCGCATTTAATCTATTCTGCAACTTCTTTTTGCATCATAACTGCATAACCATCAATCTTTTCAGTGTTCTCAATTAAATAGGTCAAAATTGGTGTAGTAATATAGTACGGTAAGTTAGCTACTACATAATTTTTCACAATCTGACATCTTTTCAGCGATTATTTTTTATCAACATCGACTTTTAAGATATCATTATTAATAATCTCGACATTCGGATAGTCTGCAAGCGTCTCAGACAAAATCGGTAAAAGTCTACCATCAATTTCAAACGAAATTACTTTTTGGCTTTTTGCTAATGCTTCTGTAAGAGAACCTATCCCAGGCCCGATTTCTATTACTCCTACATTTTCCATTTACTCCAGCTCCATCAACGATTCTATTTAAGATATTCGCATCTATCAAAGTTTTGTCCTAAACTCTTCTTAAATGTGAATCCGTGTTTTTAGTATTTCAAAAAGTTTTTCTTAGAGTGTTTCCTATCATTATTTTCAATCCTTTACTTATTTTTTTCCATCTCATCTAATAAACGTTCTTTAGAAATATTATACATATTAAGTTTATTTAGTAGTTGTTTTGCATTAGTGTAACCTATATTTAATCTTTCACAAAGTTCTTCTCTTAGGGACTTTTGACGTAGTTCCTCCTACCAAACCTAACTCTATCAATATTTCATTACTTATATCATTTTCACCTCATCCATCGGTGTATAATGATTTTTAATAAGCGACTATAATATCTTCTTTGCTCATACTTCTATTCCAATTTTCCTTTACTATCAACGGCCTTTTTATTTGATATATATGCATGTTTTTGCCGTAGGGATATTTTTTCTATTATACTTCTAATTCTTTTCCCGCATAATCAGGATCTAGTTAAAACTATTAATCCTCTTGTTTTTCTAAAAGATTAATCGTTCTATCTTAGTAAGGGCAGAGCCATTAGTTTTCAAATGTATCGCAATCTATTGCTTCTTTTAACCCTATTGGTATCATCTCTTCCTTCTACTACTATTATTTCTTTGATTTTCATTTTATTATCCTTTAAAAATTTATCAGTCTATTATAACATATTTAGACAAATTTTTGCTCATACTAGCATGAATATTTCAAATAGTTGTATAGTTCATGTGTGATTTCATGGTGAACTGTACTTATATCCTCCACAAAGAAATTTCTTTTTCAATTCAAATTTCTCTTTAAGCTAATTTTTCTAGTGCTTTTCCTTTTTATACACTAGTATTTCCCAATGTTTTTTTCAAACTTAACTAAAGTAACAATCATAAGTCTTATCTTTTCCATATTCTCCCAAAAATATAGAAATCCAACAAGGTCAAATAACATATGCCACCACTTTACTGTTTTCTTCTTTCTAACAAATAAACTTTCTCACTCTTAATAAGATAATTATATAATTCTTCCATAACTCCCACCTCTTTATAGTCATTATAACACAAAAATCCTTTTGCAGAAAACTCTGCAAAAGGAATGTTTATTAGTGTATATCTTTTTTCTTAAAGTTAGCTCCACTTACTTCACTAACTGTTTCCAATCGATAGAAAAGGCATTTTTATCGTTCCTAAAGACTATTTTTAGTTTTTGATTCTTCAATACGTGTAATTACACAAAAGATAATTTTTGTTTCTTGACCTGAATAACCACCCTCACCATGTAATAGAGTCACTCCACGACCAAGTCTATCTTGAATTTCTTGACTTATTACTTGGTAATTACTAGTAATTACCATAACAGATTTAGAATCATTAAGTCCCTCAATAACGATATCCATAACTTTAGATGCGATGAAATAACTTATCATAGAATATAATGCTGCTTCCCATGTGAAAACAAATCCAGATGCGATAAAGATAACAACATTTATTCCAAGAACCATTTCACCTACAGAAATCGGTAATTTTTTTGTAGCATAGATTGAGAACATCTCACTACCATCTAATGTACCACCATTTCTGATAACTAGCCCTACTCCAATTCCAAGTATAATTCCTCCGAATATACAAGCTAAAAATGGATCCGTAACTAGTGGTGGAATGCTTTGGAAGTATGATGTAGCTGCAGAAAGAATAACAATACCAAAAATAGATGCTATAGAAAATCCTTTACCAATCTGTTTATATCCTAAATATAAGAATGGAATATTTAAAAGAAAGATAAATAATCCAAGTGGTAATCCTAAATAATGGCGAGCAATAATAGATACCCCAATCACTCCTCCATCTAGGATATTATTAGGAATTAAGAAAAATTCTAATCCTCTGTAGAGATCGACGATCCTATAACTATACTAATATATTTCTTTAAAAATTCTAATCTACTATCCATTGAATCTCCTTTTTATTTTATTTTTTGACAAATAGGACAAAAATGACTCGAACGACCTTTTATTGTAACATTTTCAACATCATGGCCTAATGGACAAACCTTCTTACCATAAATCTGGTGGAAATTCTGCATATTTCCTTCTCCACCATCAGCATGTACATAATCTGAAATTGTAGATCCACCTTCTTTTATCGTTCAATCGAGAATATCAACTAACTCCTTAAATAAACTTTCCTTCTTCTTTTTAGAAAGTTCACTCGCTTTAGTTAAAGGGTGTATTTTTTGACGATACAATACTTCACAATCATAAATATTCCGCATCCACAAAATACATTTCCTTCCAATAGCAATGCTTTAATAGATTGATCTTTATATTTATTTTCATCTAATTTATCTAGAAAATACTTTTTAGCTTTTTATCAAACGGTTCTGGAGCAGAGATTAACAAAAGGTTTAAATTTCGTTATATCTTCTATGTATCTAAGTTCGCAAATCTTCTAATATCACTGTAGACTAATTTTTTCACCAGTCGATAATTCGAAAATCACATGTTGATGTTTGAAGTAGTTTTTTTATTAGTAATTTCTGCTATATCTTTTACTATGCTCCGTCATTCCAAAATGTGTGATAATATATCCTTCATTTAATGTAAAAATATAAATATTTCCCTCTTCTAGATAATTTTTTCTATAGTTTTACCTTTTTACATTCTCCGAAAAATTTATATCCTGCTTCACTATCGCCATTTTTATTCAATTTATGACTTTCTGTTACAACATTTGAATATTTCACATCTAGAATTTGCTTATTTATTACTACTTCTTCAAGTCCAAATTTTTATATTCTCTACCTCAGGTAATTCTGGCACAATATACTCCTATTTTTTATACTTACTTTTTATTTTTAATATAAATATTTGAAAATATCAAAAATTTCCCACTTTTTATTTTCTAATTTTCAATATTTATCTCCAATTTTCACCTTTATTATGGCAACAAATTGAAATTTGTAGTATAATAAAAAGTTATAATGTTATAGAAGGATTATATTAAATGAAAGAAAGAATATCTAGAAGAGATAGAATCAGTTCTGGATCAAGAAATGATAAACACTCTCCCTAAAAAGAGGATTTAAAAATAATATTTACAGTTCTAGCATTGCTGTTTTTTTAGGAACAGGAGCTTTTTGTAGCAGTATACGTTTTTCAACTTCTATAATTCAACTCACAAAGGATATAAAAAGTTGATTACTTAAAAGAAGTTGATCCTAACTTTAAGAAATTTTTCAGTATTAATTTTAGGAATAGATATGAATGATGACCGTAAAGCTCAAGGTCAAACTCGTGAAGACAGTAGAACAGACTCAATGATTCTAGCAACTGTTAACAAAGATAAAAACGTATGGATATGGTTAGTATTCCTCGTGACTCGCTTGCTTTGATGCGTGAAAAGAATGACGAGAACAATGATAGTGCATACTTCTATGATAAGATTACACATGCTCATGCTTATAATGATGTAAAAGGAACAACAAACGCAGTAGAAAACTTATTAAATACACCTATTAACTTCTACGTATTAATAAACTTCAAGGCTTTTGAGCAAACTGTTGATGCCTTCGGTGGAATTGATTTATATGTACCATTCGATATGGATGAACAAAATGCTAATGGTGAAGAAAACACTGTTAAACTAACAAAAGGATGGCACACTCTAAACGGTGAACAAGCTCTTGCTTTTGCTCGTAGTAGATATTACGATAGTGATATCGAACGTGGTCAACGTCAACTTCAAGCTATTCACGCTCTTATCGATAAAGCAAAAAGTTTAAATGCTTTAACTAAAATCAATGATGTAATTAATATTGCAGGTGATAATGTAGAACATAACCTATCAACGACAGAAATCTCTTCAGCGATAAAAATGTTCTTTAATGATGATATTCAAATCGTTTCACACAGAATCGATGGATATGATGTAATGTACAACGGCGTATATTACTACTATCCTCGTCCACTATCTCTATTATACGCATCATCAGCGTTAAGAGATAATTTGAGATTTACCATTACCAAAAATCAAAAGATTTACTAAATATATATTACCAAGGTCACATAAATATTGGATTAAAAGAATATAGAATAACTGATTTATTACCTAAAAACTATATATCCAGAGTTTCACTTACAATAATGTCACCTGGAGATTTACTAATCAATCTTCCAGAACAGCTTTCTAAAGAAGATCTGAAAAAGATATTACAGTAAGTAACGAAAAATAGACCAGATGAAAAATAGTAATACTGAAAACAATGCTAACAATAGCAATGAACAGCAAAAATACTACAACTGGTATCGGTACTACAAATACCCATCAAAATACCGGAGTTAATTAATCAATAATATTAATGTCCCATCAAAAACTACTTTTGATGGGATATTAATATTGTGAAAATTTACATTTACAGTTCCAGTATTTGAAGATGTGAATAATTGTTTCTTTTTATTTGAGCTATTTGTAAAATTTGATTCTTCATCACTTAATTCAGCTATAATATCACCTTTTGTTGACTTAAGAATAATAGAATTATTTTGCAGTAAGATTACTTAAAATAATATTACCAGTAGTTGTTTTTAAGTTAATATTATCTGAACTTTCACTAGGAAGATTACTTACCTTAATATTTCCTAGTTCATTAGTTATATTAATATCTTTTTATTGTTGATGATGACAAATCTGTATCTCCTGTTTTATTATCAATACTAATATCTTTTAAATCATTAATATTATTTAATTTAACATTTCCTGTAGCAACATTAATTTTTAGAGAATTATTTTTACTATTTAAGTTATCTATATTTAAATTTCCAGTTGCTAATTTAATGTCAGCATCTGAAGCTGAAATATTAGTTATATATACATCACCTAGTTTACTATTAATTATAAAGAGATTTAATATCTAGATTCTTGATAAAATAATCTCCTATTTTATTAACTGAATTGATATCGATATTAGAAGATTTAGGTATTTTTTATAATAAGTTTTCTTTTTCAGTAAAGAAATTAAAATTAATACCCACAATATTTTTTTATTTTCTTTTATAGATAACTTATTTCCTATGTGCTCTATATTAACTTTACGTTCTAGAGCAGTATAGTATTCTATTTCCATATTTTTAGAAGCAGTATTCTCTTCTATGGTTACATCAGAATCAATAATATCTAAATCTAAATTTTTAACATCATTAATTGAGACAGTATAATTCTTTTTCTCTAAATTAGAAGAAAATCTAGGTACATGACCATTATTTAAGTAAAGTCTCTAATCCTATCAATACTAATCCAAAAATTATAAAACTAATAGAAATTTTTTTATAAATTTATTCATTTATATACACCTCTTTTTGAAAAATCTTCACAAAAATTGTTCTGATGTTTATACCATTTTGACGTAATTTTTATATTTTTTATCAACCAGTAAATACCAATTAAACTAGCCCCTGAAATAACAAATCCAAATCCTAAAGTATCTAAGAAATACGAAATATTTCTTTCGTAAATAAGATAAAATGGGGATTTTAATATCAATAAGATTCCACCAATGAAAATAGCTATAATAGAAAGTACAATACTAAATATTATAGATAGAATAACTATAAAAGACTAGCGACTAGAGAAAATATAGTTATCCAAGCAGGAAATAATAATACGGTAATAATAAAGCCGAGCTCTGTAGGGATTCTTCGTGGTATAAACCTCCATACTAGTTTTGTTTGTTTTTTCCCAATATTATGTTCATCTAAAATTTGATCAACGATGATATCAATATCCCCTAATTGCGATACAGCTTCTTCTTCACTTAATCCCTCTTCAATACGATCATCAATCATTTCTTCGAAAAAATTGAGTGTTTTATACATCTCTTTTTGCGATAAATATGGTTTTAATTTATTTCCCAAAAGAGCGCAGAACTGTGTCTTATTCATGTTTTTCATCTCCTAATATATATTTATGTGCATTACTTATTACTTTCCAATCGATAAGAAATTCCTGAATTTTATTGAGACCAACATCTGTAATTTTATAATATTTTCTTAGTCTACTATTATGTTCTACCGAATATGAGGTAACACAATCGTTTTGCTTTCCAAGCGTTTTTAAGATTGGATATAACGTTGATTCCGATATAGGAATTACATTTGAAACATCTTTTATAATTTTATACCCATATGATTCAGAATTACGTAAAAGTAGCAGAACACATATTTCCAATAAACCTCTTTTTAATTGAGCTTCCATACAAATATCTCCTTTCACATAATACTATACATTGCATAGTATAATTTGTCAAGTAGTATAATGAGAAATATATTCTAATTATTGACATTTTATTTATAATACATCATAATTAATATAGTAAATTCAGCAAATTATAAATTACAAAGGAGGTACTATGGCGATTTATTACAATTAAAGAAGATTCATACGATGAATTTGTAGAGAAAAAAATCTACATTCATTACTCATCTTATAAGAATTAATAGCGAAGAAGAAGCCCGAGAGTTTATTCAAAAAATGAAGAAAAAACACTACGATGCTACACATGTTTGCTCATGCTATGTAGTTGGTGATAACAACGAAATAACTCGTGCTAATGATGACGGAGAACCTAGTGGAACTGCTGGCGCTCCAATGCTAGACGTACTCGTGAAAAACGAAATTAAAAATGTCTGTGCCACAGTAATAAGATACTACGGTGGAACTAAACTAGGAACTGGTGGTTTAGTTCGTGCATATGGTGGTGGAGTAATTAACGCGCTAAAAAATGCAATATTGGTAGAAAGAAAAGATGCTTTTGAAGTTAGATTAGAATTAGATTATAGTCTAAACGGAAAAATAGAGTATGAAATTGGAAAAACTAATTTCATCGTGAACAACTTAGAATATACTGACAAAATCGCTTATACAATTTATGTAATGCAGAAGACTACGATAGCTTCGAAAAATTGGATCGCTAACCCTAACTAACGGTCAATTCAAAATTCTATCTTCAAAAGAAAAACAACTAGAATTCGATATTAAATAAAGCTAAGAAGGAATCAGAAACCATATTAAACAGTCTCTTATTCCTTCTTAGCTTATTTTTATTCTTTTTCGAAAATTCTTCTATCCACTCTTTTAAAATATAGATACCCTTCTCTACTATTTTTTTCTTTATTATTGAATACTAAATCCAAGCCCTCTACTCTTATAACTTTAACTTTATCTATTCCTAAGATACTGAATATTCCTCTCACATATTGAACTGCAAAGTCTAGATTAGTATATTGAATATGTTTATCAAATTCTCCACCACTAGTAATGACAAAGGTTATTTGTTTATTAGAATCATCTAATCCTATTAGAGACTCTACCTCACATTTTAAAAGTTTCATTTACTATCATTATATTATCAACATAATCTTTGAATTTTTGATACTACATTAAAAATTGTGAAGCGGCATGTAAATAAACACTGCTTCAGCACTCTTCCACTGTGCTAACAACTCTTTTTGTCTAATTTTATCTTGCTGTTCTCTATCTGTTAATTGCTCTCCCTCATAATTAAACATAAATTTATCCATGACGGGAATGTGAGTACTCGGATCGTATAAATTTATCTTTTCGATATTGTTAAATCCTTCTTCTATTAATTTTTTCTTCACCAATTTTTGCTAAAATATTAGAAATTCTATGCTTTCCATCAAAATCTGGATGACACATAATCTGTAAAATTTTCATCATTTCACCTCATAAAAATAAAATATTTTTAAAAATGACTTCTTATCTAACATCAGATGAAGCCATTTATATTATTTAAATTCTGAATAAATAGTGTTTATAGTTTTTCGTAATCATCGTTATGAACACCAACGATAATGTTAATCTCATCATTAGTTTGTGAAATTAGTGCAATATTTACTCCAGCTTTCCCCTAGTGCTTTGAATAATCTACCAGATAGTCCTTTTTGTATTTTTCATTTTTTTCCCCAACTGTAGCAATTAGAGAAATCTCATGAGTTACATTTACCTCATCCGCATCTAAAACAGCTTTAATTTTAGCTACTAACTCATGAATAAATGGTCTAACATTACCTGTTTCAATAACTACAGAGAATGAGTCAATTCCACTTGGAATGTGTTCGATACTAACATTAAAGTCTTCAAAAATTTTCAGAGCTTTACCAATTAATCCAACTTCATTTGCCATGTGACGTTTTTTAATAGTAATAATAGAGAAATCTTTTTTCCCTGCAATACCTGTAACTATTTGTTTCGCATCTAGGTGTTTATTATCTGAGATAATAGTCCCTTCTGCTGTTGGATCGTTTGTGTTACGAATTTGGATTGGAATGTCTTTATCACGAACTGGGAAGATTGCTTCTTCATGAAGAACACTTGCACCCATATATGAAAGTTCACGAAGTTCTGTATAACTAATTACTTTAATCTCATGTGGATTGTCAATAATACGAGGATCTGCCATTAAGATTCCAGATACGTCAGTCCAGTTTTCATAAACACTTGCATTTGCAATATTAGCAACAATCGCTCCACTAACATCTCCTCCACCACGAGTCATAATTTTAATTTCACCATTTGGTCTACTTCCATAGAACCCTGGAATAAGAAGACGATCATACTCTTTTACAATCGCGTCAAAAGCTGCTTGAGTTTTTTCAAAATCAATCTCACCTTGGTAGTTATAGAAGATTAAGTCTTTAGCATCTACAAAGTGATATCCTAAATACTCTGCCATTAATAAAGCTGTTAAATATTCACCACGGCTTACTAAATACTCTTCATCAATACCTTTACTGATTTCAGATTTTTAATTTAGCAAGTTCACCTTCAATATCAAATTTTTAAGTTTAATTCATTTTTAATAGCAATAAATTTATCTTCAATCATTTTAAAGATATTATCAAAATTTATATTGTATTTAGTGTGCATAGCATAAATATAGTAAATCTGTAACCTTATTATCTTCTTTATTCGCCTTACCAACAGCACTCACTACAACAAAACGACGTGCATCGTCTAATTCTACAATATTTTTAACTTTTTAAATTGTTCAGCACTCCTACCGAGCTTCCTCCAAATTTTTGATACTCTAACCATCTTAACTCCTTTTTCTAATTTATGTTATTTGTATTTTTGTTACTAATATATATTATATAACTATCTATAGAAAAATCAATAAATTTTTCTGAAAAATCTAACATTTATTTTTAATAATCATTTTATTCCTTATTTCTAATTATTTATGAAACTTAGCAACTACAAAATTACTGTCTTTCTCTTTTACTTCATCAACTAAATAACTTAATTGTTTTAATGAAATTTCTTTTGTTTTTACATAGTAGTTATCTCTATATTGCTCAACACTCTCTACTAATTCACCAGATAACTCTACCGCTGAACGAACTAAATAGTTTCTTCTAGTTAATTCTTCTGAATAAGATAAGTCATTCTTAATAACTACATCAACACGAGTTGAACTTTCATTTATATCAACTATATCTTGAACGATGGCATTTCCTGTTGGAAGTTTTCCTGCTCCTTGTCCATAAAACTTAAGTTCTCCGATGAAAGAACCATCTAAAGTAATAATATTATTGTTTTAGAGGAACAGTAGCTTCTTGAGATTCTTTTCCAAATATAGAAAGCATTACAGAGTCTCATACTCCCCATTTTCTACATTTGTTTCTCCAATATATTTAACAGCTAAGTCATACTGTTTTAAATAGTCAATATCATTTTTGTAATGTTTCTCATTGAGTATGTAGAAATTCAGGTTTAACGTGAATATCAAAAGCAAGTGCATTACTTAAGATTATTTTTGTTCCAACATCCCCACCATCCACATCAGCACTTGGATCAGCTTCAGCATATCCTAAATCCTGAGCGGTTTTTAAAGTAGAATCAAATTCTTGATCATTTCTGTACATATTATCTAAGATATAGTTACTTGTTCCATTAAAAATACCATATACTCGTTTTACTTCATCAACACGTCTAGTTCTTTCTAAGTTTACAAGCCATGGAATTCCTCCACCAACACTAGCCTCAAAAATAAACTTAACATTATTCTTCTCAGCTAACTCAACAAATTCACCTAGATATTTTGCTGCAACAGCTTTATTCGCAGTAACAACATGTTTACCATTTTCTAAAGATCTTTTAATGAAGTCATACGCAGGATTTAATCCACCTAAGCACTCAACTACAACTGAAATTTCCTCATCATTTAAAATTTCATTAATATCGTCTGTAGCTAAATGCATCTTATCACGACTTCTTGCGAAAACACTCTTTACTTCAATTTTATTTAATTCTTCAGTTTTACCGTTAGTAATAATATCATATACCCCACTACCAACAGTTCCATATCCCTAAAAATCGCAATCTTCATAATTATTTTTCTCCTAAGTTCATTATTTATTTTCAATTATATAGTTAAAGTTTATCAAGTATTTTTATTTATGTCAAATAAATTAATTTGAAAATTTTCAAAAATTTAAATTTTTGATTATTTTCGACTGTTTTTTATAACTTATTTTGGTGTAAAATTATAATTATAAAAATTAATTAAGTTCTTTTGTGAAAAACACTTGTATTTTTTATAGAGAACATTGTATCATATATACAACGATAAAAGCAAGGAGATTTTAAATGATTTACGAAAAGTACAAGAGATATAATAGAAAATTAAATCCGAGTGAAGCTATTCTTCAAGGTTTAAGTGAAGAAGGTGGACTTTTCGTTTTAAGAGATTTAGGAAAAATAAATTAGATTTAGAAAAATTAATCGGGAAAAAGCTACTATGAAGTAGCTGAAGCCAGTGCTACGTCTTTTCGTAGACTTTTAGTGATGAAGAAATTAAAAGAAATGTGTGAAGAAGCATATAGAGGTAAAATTCTCTCATGAGAAACATTACTCCTCTAGTAGGATTAAAAGATAGCTATGTTCTTGAATTATTCAATGGACCAACTAGCGCATTTAAAGACGTAGGTCTTTCACTTCTTCCACAACTTACAAAAACGGCACTTACAAAAGTAGAAGACAAAAATGATATTCTTATCTTAACAGCTACTAGTGGAGATACAGGTAAAAGTGCACTAGAAGGTTTTAAAGATGTAGATAGAACAAAAATTATGGTCTTCTACCCTAACGATGGTGTAAGTACAGTACAAAAAACACAAATGCAAACTCAAGAAGGTAAGAATACAAAAGTTTGTGCGATACATGGAAACTTTGACGATGCTCAAAGTGGGATTAAAGAACTATTCGTTGATGAAGAATTCAAAAAGAATTACTTTCTAAAAATATTAAGTTATCAAGTGCAAATTCAATCAAATATCGGGCGTCTTATCCCTCAAGTAGTTTACTACGTTGTTTCTTACTTAGACTTAGTAAATACAAACAAAATTAAATTAAACGATAAAGTAAACTTTGTAGTACCTACTGGTAACTTCGGTAATATTCTAGCTAGGTTTACTACGCTGAACAAATCGGTTTACCTATAAATAAACTAGTTTGTGCAAGTAACAACAATAATGTACTTTTATGATTTCTTAACAACTGGTGTTTATGATAAAAACAGAGACTTCTTAAAAACAGTATCACCAAGTATGGACATCTTAATTTCTAGTAACTTAGAACGTCTACTTTACTACATCAGTGGTTGTGATAACGCATATATTGCTAAACTTATGAAAGACCTAAAAGAAACTGGTCGCTTTGAAGTTACCGGTGAAGTATTAGATAAGATAAAAGACAAGTTCCAAGCTGGATTTGCTGATGATGAACAAACTAAAGAAACTATTAAAGCTATCTATGAAAAAGATAACTACCTATTAGATACTCATACTGCCGTAGCTACAAAAGTTCTTCTTGATAATTTAGATAATGAGCATGCTAGTATTGTATTATCAACAGCGTCTCCATACAAATTTACTGAAAGTGTCTACTCTTCTCTATTCGAAACCCATGGAGAAGATGAGTTTACTCTTATGAATAAACTTCATGAACAAACAAAAGTTGTTATCCCTGAGAATTTAAGAGATCTTGACAAAAAAAGAAATTAGACATAAAGATGTAATTAATAAGGAAGATGAAAGAAAATACATCTTAGAGAAACTAGGTGATTTATAATGGTAAGTGTTCGTGTACCTGCCACTTCTGCAGAATGTTGGATGGATTTGATAGCCTTGGTGTTGCTTTAACACTTTACACTACTTTTAAATTCGAAAAATTAGACAGTGGTCTAGAATTCGTCGGATTTGAAGAACGTTTTTCAAATGAAAATAACCTAGTTTATCAAACATTACTAACTACACTAAAAAAATTAAACAAAGAAATTTCAGGTGTTAGAATATCAATCGATAATGATGTACCAATTAGCCGTGGTTTAGGTAGTAGCTCTACTTGTGTAGTCGCTGGAATATACGGTGCGTACTTACTAACTGATACACCCATTGATAAACAAGAAATCTTTACAATAGCTAACGAAATCGAAGGGCATCCCGATAATGTTTCGCCAGCCATTTTCGGTAGTCTAAGTTCATCTTGTACTACCGACAGTAAAGAAGCGGTAACTGTAAAATACAATGTTGATGAAAGATTTAATTTCCTGGCATTAATTCCAAACTTCGAAACTTCTACTGAAGAAGCTAGAAAAGTAATGCCAAAAGAAATTAAACTTCAAGATGCAATCTACTCATTATCACGTATCGGATCGGTTATTAAGGCATTTGAAACTTATGACTTAGAACTTCTTAATAAAAGGTTATGGGAGATAAAATCCATGAACCTTACAGAAAAGAAATAATACATGAATATCACGAAGTTAGAGAAATTTGTGAAAAAATTGATAGTTCAGCATTTTTCATTTCTGGAAGTGGTTCTACACTAATGAATATCGTTAGCGATACTAACAATATTGAAAAATAAAAACTGAACTTGATAAATTAAAATACAACTGGCAAAGCAATTTTACTAAAAGTTGATAAAGAAGGAACAGTAGTTCTAAATTAATATGTTAATAATTTTTGGACTTCTTCTTTTTATTGCAGAGGAAATTCATTTTAAAATAATTTTTATACAAATAAAGGAGAGATTTATTATGCAAAAATCAAGAGTAGCCGTATTAGGGGCAACAGGAATGGTAGGACAACGTTTATTAGTATTATTAGAAAATCACCCATACTTTGACGTAGTTAAATTAGCAGCGTCACCTCGTTCTGCTGGTAAAAAATATGGAGAACTTATGGAAAGCCGTTGGAAATTAGACCACGCTATTCCTGAATACACAAAAGAGTTAGTTGTTGAAGACTTATATAAAATTGACGAAGTTTCTGAAGGAATTGATATGGTATTCTGCGCTATCAACCTTGATAAAGAAGCTTTAATCAAACTTGAAGAAGACTATGCTAAACGTGAAGTAGTTGTTGTTTCTAACAACTCTGCAAATAGAAACAAAGACGATGTACCGATGATTATCCCAGAAATTAACTCTGCTCACCTAGATGTTCTTCCAGCTCAAAGAGAGCGTCTTGGAACTAAAAAAGGATTTATCGTTACTAAACCTAACTGTTCAATTCAAAGTTATGTTCCTATCTTTGAAGCAATTAAAGAATACGGTGTTAAAGAAGCATCTATCTGTACTTATCAAGCTATCTCAGGAAGCGGAAAAACTTTCAATGAATGGCCTGAAATGGTAGAGAACATCATTCCTTATATCGGTGGCGAAGAAGAAAAAAGTGAAAAAGAACCACTTAAAATCTTCGGTAAAGTAGTTGATGGTAAAATCGTTCCAGATAACTCAATGAAACTATCAGCTCAATGTATTCGTGTTCCAGTTCTTGATGGTCACCTTGCTTGTGTATCATTCAATTTAGAAAATGATCCAGGATTAGAAACTTTAGTTGAAAAAATTAAAAATCATGTTCCTGAAATTGCTAAACATGATTTACCACTAGCACCAACTCCATTCATTAAATATTATGAAGAAAATGATCGTCCACAACCAGTTCTTGATCGTGACAACGAAAAAGGTATGCAAATTACTGTAGGTCGATTACGTGAAGATAACCTATTCGATTACAAATTCGTAGGACTTTCTCACAATACATTACGTGGAGCAGCTGGTGGGGCTGTACTAACTGCAGAACTAATTAAAAAATTAGGATACTTAGATTAATATTATAAAAACAATACTCCAGGAGAACTTCTCTTGGAGTATTTGTTATATTAGTCTCTTAGTTTCTATTTTACTATTTCTCTCAACTTTACTTTTTCTATTTTCTTTTTAAAGACAATGTGCATGCATCAGCAGTCGCAATTGACTCTAGAGTGCGACACCATTTAATAGTTTTTCATATTCTTTTTGATACTTTTTCTCCATTCAAAATATTATGCAAATACAACATTTCTTTATCTATACAGCTTTGTAACCAAAGAGGCAACGCACATTAGGATTTCCATAAGCTATTCCTCCGTCCATTCCTCTACCTGTATAAATAGCCGTTCTGTCATCATCTTCTTCTTTTGATTCATGGATTAAGAAATAACTCTCCTTCTCCTACTACTCTTAAAGTACCTTTAGTATTATATAAATCTAATTTTATAGCTCCTTTTGTACCTTCTATAAGGACATAGTGTTCACCCCATCTAAAAGCATTCCCATATTCAAGTACTGCGTATCGTTTATTAGAAAATTCCAGATTAACTATTAAGAAATCATCTTCATCACCGAAATTTTCACCAACATGACATACATTTCCACCTATCATAGTTACCTGTTCTGGTAGACCATCCATAATAAATTGAATACAATCAAGTTCATGAATGTGATGGTATAAAGTGTCCTCAGACTGTGATCGAGTTTTTCCAAGAAACAGTTTCTTGTTTTTCTTCCCATCCTGTTCTTGCTGCATGACAAAACATTACATCTCCTATTTTCCCTTGCTTAATCAATTCTTTTGCGTGACGTACTCCATTAAAAAAGTTCATAATATGACCTGCCATAAAAATCACATTATTTTCTCGACAAGTTTCAACCATAACCTTACAATCTTCATAAGATAAAGCGATTGGTTTTTCACAGAATACATGTTTACCATTCTTAGCGGCTAATAATACTGGCTCACGATGTAAATTACTCGGTGTTGCGACGATAACACAATCTACATCTTCTCTTGTTACCAATTGTTCTAAAGTTGAACAATTCTCTGCTTCTAGTTCCTTAGCAACTTTCTCCCCATTTTCTGGATCAAAAACTGCAATCACTTTCGCATCTTTTATTTTTTCTAATGAACGAGCTAAATCTGCTCCGAAATAACCTGATCCAACAATTCCATACTTAATCATATCAAAATCCCCTTTTAAAATTTTCTATCAAATTAGAAAATTATATTATACTATTATTCTACATCTTATCAAAAATTCACAAGATATATTGAGTTTTTGTCCTAAACTTACTTATTTATTAAATCTCTCTACTTATTTCTCAATACATCGCTAATCTAAGATATCTTCTTTTAAATATAAAAACCCTAAGGACACCTCCTTAGGGTTTGGTAATATTTAAATTATTTAACGTCTAGAACTTGTCTACCTTTGTACATACCAGTTTTTCTATCAACACGGTGACCCATTACGTAGTTACCAGTTGTTGCATCGATAGTAATTGATGGTGCAGATAGTTTTTTGTGAGTTCTTCTTTTTCTTTTAGCTGTTTTTTGATGTTCTTCTAAAAAGGAACTGCCATAGTTAATTTCCTCCAATTATTTTAAATAATTCTTATTGTTCTTTAAATAGTCCGTTAAGAGTGCAAACGGTGATTCTTTCTTTTCTTTAACATCAGTTAAAGACTCTTTCAGAAACCAATTCAGTCATTACCAGAAACCATCTCTAGCTCTTCTTCATCGAAGTAGTTATTGGAATATTTAAAATTATAAGCTCATTCACTAAAGGTGTTAAATCAATATACATATCCATTAAATTAACGTCGAATACCTCTTCACCTGCAAATACAGATTTATCAACGTATTCTTCTCTCTCTTCGATTTCAAATGGAACAACAACTTCTTTTAGTGTTTTTCCTGAAAATCATTTCGAAGTTACCTTTAATTAATGGATCGGCATAGATTTTTATCTTGTCCACCTCGAGTTAATTTTTCCACTAACAACATCTCTAATATCTTTTTAAAGAGCTATCGTAGTGTGCTACTTTAACATTTATATTTTTCTTCAAAAACAAAAGTATCACTATTATTTTTGAATAACGAAGATCTTAACCATTTCATTAAATATCACCTCATAAACACATTATTTATTATATATCTTTTTAGTTTAAGATGTCAACAAAAAGTTGACTCATTTGTAATTCATTATATATTTCAATATATTCGCTAACGACATTATGAATCCTACAAAAAATCGTCAACTTAGCTGTTAACACCATATACGGTGCCATTGTTTTTGTGATTATTCGCACTAAAACCTTTTAATTATTTTTATAGCTAAAGGAATAGTAACAAACACCAGTAGATTCCACCACGAAGCATATTTAGTAACTATAAATAAAACATTTAATAAATATACTACGATAAAGCTAATTGCCATTGTTTTTAATCGCATTATTTCTTCCTACTAATATCGCATAAGTTCTTCTTCCTGATTCTTTATCATTATCTAAGTCACGGATATTATTCGCTAATAATATTGCTCCTATCATGATAAATAACGGCAGTGAAACGACAATAATATCAGCATTAACATAGCCAGTTTGGAAATAGAATGATAAAGCTATTATAATTGTTCCCATGAAAAATCCTGAAACAATTTCTCCAAATGGAGAATAAGCTATAGGATATTTACCTCCAGTATAGAAATATCCAGCAAGCATACACTAAACCGACTAATAGTACATAGACACTCGTCATAAATGTTAAAATTAATCCAAATACAAATGCTAGTGCGTACAATACTAAAGGCTCCACCATAACCTCTTTTGGACTTAAATTTCCTTTTAATATCGAACCAGAAATCCCTTCTGAATCAACCTTATCTAACCCGTGTTTGTAGTCATAATACTCATTAAATAAATTAGTTGTAGCAATTAATAAGCAAGCCAGCAGAAATAATATAAATTTTTAAAAATTGAGAATTTACTCTCGTATCCTAATGCATACGTAGCTCCAAATAACACTGGTGCTATCGATGCTGGATAACTATGTGGTCTTGTACACATAAAAATTCTTTTAGTTTACTTTTATTCACAACATCCTCCCTAGTTATCTTCTTACCTTGAATATTATATCATATATTTGCATTCGATGTTATCAAAAAAATCTTTCCTATTTATTCAAACTACAATTATAACGTTTTTCAATTTTTTTATGGTATAATTAAAGAAGAAATATAATTATACATGGAGGAACTCATTATGAAAATTGCATGGATTGGAACAGGAGTTATGGGTGAGAGCATGGCTGGACACTTATTAGATGCGGGTCATGAACTTTTCGTCTACAACAGAACAAAGAGTAAAACTGACAACTTATTAAAACGTGGAGCAACTCTTCTTGAAGAGATTAAAGATGCACCTATATTTGCCGAAGTCATATTCACTATGGTTGGTTACCCTAAAGATGTTGAAGAAGTATATTTAGGTAAAGAAGGATTAATTACGACAGCTAAAAAGGGGCAAGTCTTCGTAGATATGACTACTTCTTCACCTACACTCGCTGAAAAAATCAGTGTCGAATTTCTAAAAGTTGGAGCATACGCACTTGATTTACCAGTTACTGGAGGAGATATCGGAGCAAAAAATGCTACATTGTCTATCATGGCTGGTGGTGACAAGAAAGTATTTGAAGAAATCGTTCTTCCATTAGTTGAAAAACTAGGTAAAAACATTACTTATTTCGGAGATGCAGGAAAAGGGCAATATACAAAACTTGCTAACCAAATTGCTATAGCTACTACTATGATTTCTGTTGCAGAGAGTTTCAAATTCGCTAAAGAAGTTGGACTAGACTTAGACTCATTCTTCAAAACAGTATCTACAGGTTCAGGCGGAAGTTTCTCAATGACTTCATATGGGCCACGTATCCTAAACGGAGACTTCAAACCAGGATTTTTCACTCACCACTTTATTAAAGATATGAAACTTGCTTTAGAAGAATGTGAAAAAATGAATATCAAACTTCCTGGACTTGAGACAGCGTACAAAATTTACAACGAGTTAGAAGAAGAAGTTCGTAACACAAACGGAACTCAAGCAATTTCTAAATGGTATAAACTATAAAAATGAGTTGATCCAGACGATCAACTCATTTTTACTATATATTTTTCTCCAAGTTTCAATGCTTTTGAATCTTTTGCGTGTCCAACCTCTTGAGTTTTTGCTACTGGTAAAGAAGATGGTATATACTCCTGAATAATTTTCAAATATTTCTTCAACAGAAAAATTCTTTTTCAATTTTTGTGAAAGTTCTATTAATAATCCTGAAATTTTATCAAATACTCCTAATTGTTTTAATTGGGAAAGATGTGTTATTAGCCCTTCTATTGAAGTACCTAATCCTTCTATGAAAAACACCTTGTTTTCTACTTTTTGGAAAATATTCTGTCCTCTGCAAGTTTTAAGAAACACCTAATATTTCCTCCAACAACTTCACCTTCAATTTTTGTTCCTTGTAAAACTTCCAGTTAACATCAAATAAAGAGTTCTGTTTTTAAGAATGTATTCTCAAAAACTTTTTCGTATTTCTTCATTTTCTATAATATTTAAAATCTGATATAAATAATTTATTTTATCTGTTTTTCTTACTAAAGAATTTAATACTGTCGTTAAGTCACTATATCCAAAAAAATGGTTTATAGTTTTTCTTTTTATTACTTCATAATCTATATATTCTAAGATTTCATTAGCAATATCTCACTAGAAATATCAAAGATTGCTTTTTATCTCATTATTCCTATAAAACGACATTAATTCATCAGCTCTAAGTTGTGGACTTCATGACGTCCATACTTATCTCTATAGATATATTTAGTAAAGACAGGTACTAAACCCATCTCTACTAAAGTATTCTCTAAATTTTTTCTAACCTATCTTTATCTTCAGTATCCATTTGAACATACTACCAAAGCTATTTTATCATTTATATTTAATATCATACCTTACTAGTTTTTCCTTATCATATACATAGTAAAAAGACAGGACTTAATCCTATCTTTTTACTTTTTATATATTTTTATAACCTAATTACTTACGCTTTCTACATAATATTTAGATCTACTTTGTCCACCTTCATATATATTATTTAGACGTAGTACCATTTTGACCTTTTGTTTTCCCACCATTAAAGTTATCAATTAGAGTATGATAACTTTATCTCCTTCTATTGTATACTTATCTGGTGTAGCTGGAGATGTTGCACTTCTCCTATACCACCAAATCTGCATAAGGTACATCTTATCTTTCTTGAAGTAAATAACTTCATTCCATTTAATACTCTTATTATACTTAGATTCATTTCCTTTATAACTGTCGTCCACTTCTTTATAAGTAGCATGTTGTATTCCAGTTACTTTTTTATAGACTTGTTCAGCACTAAATGTTTCTGCAAAAGCTGTATTATAAATATCAGTAATTTCGCCAAGTGACATTGGTACAACATTTGTACCAGGTTGAGCATCTTTTGCGTGTCTACTAGGATCACGATAGTAACCAAATAATCCTACCATACTATCTATACTTCCACCTAATTGTACTCCATTATATTTCGTAGCAATTACCAGCGACATCTTTATCGTGATCTTTGTTATTAATGTTTATGTTATTCCATTTCAATTTATCGTTACCATTAACTTTAGATCCTATCTTATCTAAGTCATCTCCTGTTGATGTTAATTTTCCACCATCAACTTTATAAGAACCGATAATTTTATTTTACATCATTAACTTTAAAATCAGCATAATAGCCACCTAAACGAAAGTAGATTACATCATATCCTTCACTGTTATCTACCGCATAACTTACGAGTCGGTGCATATCAAGATATCAATTACGGCTTGTGACAAGTAGTAACTCTGAATTAAGCGCATCGATATCATTTAATGTTGATAGTTTTTCAACAATTATCGTAGTCTCTTTATCTAATTGTTTTCCATCTACACTTCCTAAGTTAGCACTATTATTCGTCGAAGCTCCTTCTTGCATTTCTTCGTATTTAATAATTCCCAAACACATATTACATGTACGCAACAAAAAGTGCGACAAAACCTAATATATATTTTATTCCTTTGTTCATACTTTCTTCTCTTTCTCTAATTTTTTTCTTTAATTATCTTCTCTATCAAACGTAGGAACGTAGAAATGTCTTCCCTCAAGACCAAATAATTTATCACTAAATGTTCCAGGCTCTACATTCGCTAAGTTTTTCTCAAACATCATCATTCTAGCATCTATATTATCGATAAAATGAATAATCTCCGCCTCTTTAATCATAGGTAGTTTTGGTGAACCGAATTCATACTTGCCATGATGTGCAAAGAATCATATGTCTAAAGTAAAATAATCTCTTCAGATTCAATTCCTAATTTTTTCAGCCATTCGTGCTACTTCATCACTCATAATAACAATATGCCCTAATAGCTCACCTTCTAATGTATAAGAAGTTCTACAGGTCCACTAAGTTCTATAGTTTTTCCCTAAATCATGTAAAAATAATACCACTATATAATAAATCCTTATTTAATGATGGATAAATTCCTACCAAGGCCTTTTGCTATTTTTCAACATTGTTGTAGTATGATAAATCAATCCTGAATAAAAATCATGATGCATCGATTTAGGCGCAGGGGTAACTAATAAATTGCTTTTTATATTTGTTGCAATTCAATTAGTTTACAATTCTTAAGTTCTCATTACTTATTTCTTTCAAGAAATAATTTAATTCATTTATCATTACATCTTTTGGTACTGGTGCTGTTTGAATATAATCTTGTATATCGATATTGTCATTTTCTGTAGCCATTCGATAGTTTTTAATTTTCAACTGTAGTTTTTCCACGATAATCTAAAATCGTTCCTTCTACATAAATTATTTTACCAGCTTTTTAAATTTTCACTATCTTCATCTTTAACTTCCCAAATTTTTCCATCAATCTTGCCAGTTTTATCTTTCAGATACAATGTTAAATATGGTTTTCCACTCGTTGCAATTCCACGAATTACATTATCTAATAATAAAAACATACTAATCTCTTGATCGGTCTTAAACTCGCTTATGAACATTTCCTCACTCCTTCTTTGTATATTTTATATCCATCTTATATTTTACTTTGTATACAAAAAATTCAAATAAATATAGTATAATACTTGATAAAAATAGAAAGCGAAACCTCTGAGCTTTTTCGTCTTATTAGTCAAAATAGATGCTTTCTTTTCTACTTACCTTGTCCAGAAAGCTTTCATCTTCTTCGACTTTTTCATTATTTAATTTAGCAAGTTCTAGGTATAATTCACGTTCTTTTGTTGATAAGTTTTTAGGAATTTCAATAGATACCACGATATAGTCATCTCTTGACCATATCCCATAACGCTTTTTAACCCCTTTACCTGCAAGACGGAATTTACGTCCATGTTGTTTCCTGCTGGAACATTTAGTTCAATTTCACCTGTTAATGTACGAACATCAACTTTTTGTTCCTAAAAAGCTGACCTGTGCTGGAGAAAGTTTTTAATTCAGTGTAGATATCATCATCTTCTCTGTGGAAGTATGAATCCTCAGCAACGATTACTTTCATGAATAAATCACCTGCTGGACCTCCATTTTCTCCTGCTCCACCTTTACCACGAAGACGAACACGTTGTCCTGAGCTAATTCCTTCTGGAATTTCTACTTCATATTCTACCTCACGGTTATTGTATCCTTTACCGAAACAGTGAGGACATTTATCTTTAATGATTTTTCCGCGTCCTTGACATTCAGAACATGTACGTTGACTTTGCATACGTCCGATGGAGTATCTTGAATTACCGTTTCTTGTCCACTACCATTACATCTGTGACATGTGTTTACAGATGAAGAATCTTCAGCTCCACTTCCGCTGACGTGATGCATTCTACATCTTTACGAATTTTAATAGTTTTTCGTACCGAATACGGCATCCTCAAAACTTATACGAGATGCGGTGTAATAAGTCTTCTCCTTGACGTGGAGCATTTTGGATTACGACGTGATCCTCCTCCACCGAAGAAACTTGAGAAAAATATCTCCAAGGTCATCAAAACCACCTGAGAATCCAGAGAAACCTCCACCGAAGCCACCAAATCCACCTTGACCGGCTCCACCTTCGTCTTTTGCATGACCAAATTGATCAGTATTGAGCTTTTTAGTATCGTCACTCCAGTACTTCGTACGCTTCTGAAATTTCTTTAAAGCTTATCTTCAGCGCCTGGCTATCTTTGTTGATATCTGGGTGATATTGTTTTGATAATTTACGATATGCTTTTAATTTTCAAGTGCACTTGCGCTTTTTACTTACGCCAAGCACCTCATAATAATCTCTTTTTAGCCATCTTAATCTCTCCTATAATTATTTAATAAAAGGGGTGACTCAAAAATCGTGATTTCGGAGAAATCGATTTTGTCGAGTCACCCACGCAAAGTTATTAGATATCTAAAAAGCTGTTATAAAGCAAATTTAGATATCAATAAACCACTACCATCTATGAGTTCCCATATAAACTTTTTCGAAATTTAAAACCTTTGGGTAACTCCCTTAGACTATTTATTTAATTATTTTTCTCAGTGAAGTCTGCATCAATTGTGTCATCATCGTTATTAGATGAGGTTGCTCCTGCATCTGCACCCTTGTGCTCCTCTTTGCGAGCATTTGCTTGTTCATAAAGTTTCATAGTCATTTCTTGAACTGCTTTGTTTAATTCATCTTTAAGCGACTTTAATTTCTTCTAAGTTATTGTTTTTAATAGCTTCTTTCAATGTATCGTTTTAGCTTTAATGTTATCTAATAAGCTTTTGATCGCTATCTTTAGCTTCTTCTAATGCTTTATCTGCTTGGAATGAAAGTTGGTCAGCTTCGTTACGTATATCAGCTTCTTCTTTACGTTTAGCATCTGCATCAGCATTAGCTTCTGCTTCTTTAACCATTCTATCGATATCAGCATCAGTTAATGAACTGCTTGATTCAATAGTAATTTTTGTTGTTTTGAGTTCAAGATGTTTAGCTGTAACATTTACAATACCGTTTTTGTCGATATCAAATGTAACTTCGATTTGAGGTACTCCACGTGGTGCTGGTGGTATATCTGAAAGTTGGAATCTTCCAAGAGTTTTGTTATCAGATGCCATTGGGCGTTCACCTTGTAATACGTGGATATCTACTGCTGGTTGGTTATCTGCGACTGTAGAGAATACTTAGGATTTAGAAGTTGGGATTGTTGTATTTCTTGGAATTAATACTGTCTGACTCGATCCATTGTTTCAATACCTAATGATAATGGAGTTGCGTCTAGTAATACAACGTCTTTTAACGTCACCTGTAATTACTCCACCTTGGATAGCGACACCCATAGCTACTACTTCATCAGGGTTTACTCCTTTATGAGGGCTCTTTTACCCATTTCTTTTTAACAGCTTCTTGTACGGCTGGAATACGTGTAGATGCACCAACTAAGATTACTGATCGATTTCACTCGTTTAATCCAGCATCTTTAAGAGCTTGACGAGTTGGGATTAATGTTCTTTCTCTACTAAGCTGAGTAAGTTCATCAAATTTAGCACGAGTTAATGTGTTTTCTAGTGAACTGGTCCGTTAGCTCCAGCTGAGATGAATGAGTAATGAAAATTTGAGTTGAAGTTACACCAGATAAGTCTTTTTAGCTTTTTCTCTTTGCATCTTTGAGACGTTGCATTGCCATTTTATCTTGAGATAAGTCGATAGCTTGTTCTTTTGAATTCTTCTACAAGATAGTCAATAATAGACTTGGTCGAGTCATCCCACCTAGTAAATTATCTCCTGATGTAGCTAATACTTCGAATACTCCGTCTCCTAATTCTAAGATAGATACGTCGAAAGTACCACCACCTAAGTCGAATACTAATACTTTTTGATCACATCTGTTTTTTTCTAATCCGTACGCTAATCACGTTGCAGTAGGTTCGTTGATAATACGTTCTACTTCTAATCCAGCAATTTTACCAGCGTCTTTGGTTGCTTGACGTTGAGCGTCGTTGAAGTAAGCTGGTACTGTAATAACAGCTTTAGTTACTTTTTCACCTAGGTAAGCTTCAGCAGTTGCTTTTAAGTTTTGTAAAATCATTGCTGAGATTTCTTGTGGTGAGTATTTTTTACCATTTACATCTACTTTATAATCTGTACCCATGTGACGTTTGATAGAAATTACTGTGTTAGGGTTAGTGATTGCTTGACGTTTTGCTACTTCCCTACGAGATTTCATCACCTTTGAATGCTACTACAGAAGATGTAGTTCTGTTACCTTCTGGGTTAGGGATTACTTTAGCTTCCCCACCTTCTAATACTGATACACATGAGTTAGTTGTTCCTAAGTCGATACCTATAATTTTTGACATATTCTTGTCACTCCTTAAATTTATAATAACTATATTTTTCAAATTTATTTGTTAAAATGAATATTTCCTCTAACAAAGTCTTATATTACTATATGCTTTTTCAGTTTTACACTGAAAATATTCTTCGCAGTGGCTACCTACCAATCATTTCGTTGCTACGCTCCTCATTCTTGGTGTAGCTGTGCGATTCTTACTCTAACTTTTTCTTCACCTTCTAGGTTCGACTAAGGATTAAGATACGAGTTTACTTTCACCATTGCTGGTCTGATTACTCTATCTTTTTAGTTTGTAACCTTTTTGGAATGTATCTAAGATTACTCCGCTTTCTTTGTCGCTTTCTTCTCCTTGCATTACTGCGTGGTGGAAGTTTGGATCGAACTGAGCATTTTTCAGTTTCTACTAGTTCAACACCTTCTGATTTAAGCGTCGCTTGTAATCCTTCGTATACCATTTGTACACCTTTTAGAACTGTTTGTACTTCTTCATTAGTTGACTCAACTTGTAAGCACGTTCTAGTTATCCAAACTTGGTAAGATTTCTGTAATCACTTTTTGACTCTTATAAGCATTTATAGTGTCAATTTCTTGATTTTACGTCGTTTAAAGTTTTCAAATTCTGCGTAAAGACGTAAGTATTTATCTTCTGACGCTTTTACTTCTTCTTGCAGTTTTTCAATTTGTTCTTGTAATAACTCTTCTGCAGTTTTTCTACTACTTCTTCAGAGTCTGTAGTTTCTTCAGTCTCAACAGTTTCTTCTGTTGTTACTTCTTCTTGTAGAGTTTCTTTTTGTTCTTCAGTAGCCATCTCTACCTCCTAATTATTTTAAATTATTATTTAAATTATCACGAACACAAGCTATAAGTGTCATGATTTTTGAATAGTCCATTCTCTTTGGTCCAAATACGGCTGTTACACCTTGACCTTTAGATGTGTCATAACTACTAGACACTAATGAAAGATCATCTATATTCCCAAGCTTAAGCTCAGTTCCTATTTTAATAGATGGTTTGTCTGTTACTTCATTATTATCTAGAAGCTCGACTATCTTATCATCTTCTAAGAGCGATACTACTTCTTTTTAATTTTTCTACATTGTCTATATCGGGTTGTTTTAAGTAAATTGTACTTACCCCTAATGCTACAGTCTTTTTAATTTTATTTTGCAACAATCTATTTTAAAAGCCACCACTATCATATCGTAGTTGTTAACTTTATTCTTTAAATATTTCTCTAACTCACCGTGAATCATTACGTGAGCTGTTGCTATATCCATCATAGAAGTAACTTTGAAGAGTTTATTGATCTCCCCTATCTTCTGCAGTGAAGTCTGCATCAAGTTTTATAGTTTGTTGGAATACCTCTCCTATATTTGTTACTAATATAACGAGAATGCTACGACTACTTGAAGAATAACCTCTATCTTATTAATGCGCCTATCCGTTTTTGTCGGGGCTGAGTATCACCGCCGTACAATCAGTTAAATCCGATAGTACTATTGCATTTTTCTGAGATAGTTATTTTTCCGAGACTATATCACCACCAGAGAGTTGTTTAAGTTTTTCATTCTCACTATTCGATAGTTCATAATCTATGTAATCTACATAATAGCGATAACCTTTTCGAAGGCACTCTACCTGATGAAATATGAGTCTTTTTAATCAATCCTTCTTTTTCTAATTTACTCATATCATTTCTTATCGTTTGCCGAACTGAAATCAATATTTTTGAACAATTTGCTTAGAACCTACAGGCTGATTAGTCGTAATAAAGTTTTCGACTATAGATTGAAGAATGAGTACTTGTCTATCTATTAACATCGTCATCACCTATTCTCCAATTTTTGTGTTTTAGCACTCTAAGTATCTGACTGCTAATCACATATATAATAATACCATTAAGGTCAAAAATAAGTCAATAGCTTTTTGAAAATATTTTTTGACTTTTTGACCTTTCTGTTTTTCAACGTGAGAAAAACCTTGTAATACCAAGTTTTAAATGAGTCTTAAAAAGTATATATTGAAACAAATAATAATAAAACCATTCAAAACTTTCATCACTTATGATATAATAAAGGTTAATCAATAGAAAAGAGTTTTTATAATGAAGAAAATATTTAGACTTTGCACTATGCTTTTATCTTCCCTACTTATACTAACAGCATGTAGCGGTGAAAAGACAAAAAGTATTTACTACAAAAATACGGAAATAATCAAGAAAAATGAAACAACATTAACTTATAAAGGAGAGGTTGTTAATAGATTAAAAACTATTTCTAATATCACTGACCTAGGAGCTGATGAAGAATCTGCCTACAATAGTATAAGACATCTATCGACGAAGAGAATAAAGATATCGATGGACTTTCCTACACTATTGAAAAGAAAGATGGAAAAAGTAATTATTACTTGGGATTTAGATTTTACTAAAAATAAACTTCGAAAAAGATAAGAATCGCTTGCATTTCAAAAATCTTCTGGATGAAGAAAGAAAGCTAAGCTACATAGAAGAAAAATCTTAAGAAAAATGGTGCTGTAGAGAAAAATAATATTTTATAAATATAGTGTTTATTAGCTAGAACTTTTAATCTTGCTGATAAACACTTTTTCTTATGAATACACTGGATTTTATCCTCACCTTCCTTGTATCTTCAATAAAATTCTAGTATAATAAGTAAACGAAAAGAAGTTAATAAGAGGTAAAAATTTTGGAACTTATTGAACTTAGAAAAAGAACTCGAAGAAATTAATAAAGAATAACGGAATTTTAAAACTTCATTAAAAATAGAAGATAAAAACTGAACGAGTTGCTGAAATTGAAAATATGATGCTTGAGGCTGATTTTTGGAATGATAGCGAAGCGACTAGTCTATGGTTACCGAATCAAAAGTATAAAAAGAACTTGATGAATTTAGTGAAATGATAGACTATTTAGAGCACTCTGAAGAGATGGTTGAATTTCTAAAAGATGAAGATGATGAAGAAATTTATCAAGATTTACTAGAAACAGTAGTCAATCTTAAAGATAGTGTTGAAGATTTTGACTTTAGATTATTATTCTCAGAAGAATATGATAACAACACTGCTATACTAGAAATACATGCAGGGCTGGTGGAACTGATGCTACAGATTGGTCCAGAATTAATGTTACGTATGTATGAAAGATTCTTCACAAAACAAGGATTAAAAATACAGTTACTTAAACTATCAATCTGGTGATATCACTGGAGTTAAATCAGCAACTATAAAAATTGAAGGTGACTTTGCATATGGATTATTAAAAGGAGAAAAAGGTGTTCACCGAGTCGTTCGTATCTCACCTTTTGACCCATCTGGAAAAAGACATCATCGTTCGCTTCAATAGATGTAATTCCAGAATTTAATGATGATGAGATTAACATTGAAAATTAATAATGAAGACTTAAAAATAGACACTTATAGAGCTCAAGGAGCTGGTGGGCGACACATTAACACTACTGATTCAGCGGTTCGTATTGCCACCCTACCTACTGGTATCGTCGTTCAATCACCAAGCAGAACGAAGCCAAATTAAAAATAAAGATCTCTGCGATGAAAAATTTAAAATCAAAAACTGTATCAACGCGAAATAGAAGAAAAAGAAAAAGAATTAGCGACAATTCGCGGTGAACAAAAAGGATATTGGTTGGGGTTCTCAAATTCGTTCCTATGTATTTACTCCATATACAATGGTAAAGATCGCAGAACAAACTACGAGTATCTACAATAGATAAAGTAATGGATGGCGAGATAATAGATTTTTATCGATGCTATCACATACAATATGAAAAGAAAAAGAAATATTATAAAAAGAAAAGCGAGAAAATATTTTCTCGCTTTTTAATTATTCATTTTCTTTTCTACGTTTATACGCTAACTAGCTAGTACCAACACCTAACAATATTAATCTAATAAAAATTTCCAGATTCACTACCAGTAAGTGGTAATTTTTATTGTTATCTAGTTCTCTTGATTTATCTGGATTAATAGTTTTTGGTTCTGGATTGGTTTATTTGGCTCTGGATGCTTTCGGTTTTATTCAGTTCTGGATCCTTCGGTTTATTTGGTTCTGGATCGTCGGTTTTATTTGGTTCCTGGATCCTTCAGTTTGTTGGTTCTGGATCCTGGTTTATTCGGTTCTGGATCCTTCGGTTTATTCGGCTATGATGATTTATTATATTCCTACCATTTTCTTCAACCTCATAACCGTTTGGAATATTCCTTCTTTAACCGAATAAGTAATTAATTTTTCCATCTTTATATTTATCTAAATTTGAAAATTCATATCTCCAACCATTATTTTCCGTAACAGTCGCTGTTTTCCTGTATCTTCTCCATTCGCGATAAAGGTTTAACAGTTATTGATACTGGTCTTATTTGATCGATATTATTCATATCATCCCAAATTTTTGTCCTTGAGACTTATTTTTCTCAGGTTCATGAGTATTTTGTTGTTGTATATTTCCCATTATCATCTTTTTGAAATATCAGTAGAATATGTTTTTACTTCCATTTCTTTAACTGCATATTTAATTTCTTTACCATTCTCATATTTAGGCAATGATTTTTTGATTTAAATGTCCAATTAGTTTTTCTGATACTTCTGTTTCATCAACAACTTTTTCACCATTTAAAATCTGAACTCTTATGATTTTCGAACGTTTTCCATCTTGGTTATTATTATCGTTCCATGCTTAGTACCTTCTATTACTATTTCTTCAGGAGTATGACTATTTGTAATTTCTTTTACCAACAACATTTGAAACATAACCTTCTGGAACATTAATCTCTTTAACTGAATAACTTACTTCTTTACCATTTTCATATTTCGGTAAAGTTGTAAAAATACCAGTCCATTTATTCGGATTATTTTGCCCTGCTTCAGTGTTAAAATCTTATCTGGTAAAGGAGTTTCCTAGAGACCCTCTATAGACTTATAAAGTTGAACTTGTATAGTCGAAGGTCTCTTACCATCTTGATTGTTTGCATCATCCCAAATTTTCGTAACGAAATTCTACTACTTTCCGGAACATATTTATTAACTACATTAAAATCAGTAATCGTGGTTGTATACTCATTCACAGCTTCTTCTGTAATAGTATATTTTATCTCTTTACCATCTTTATATTTCGGCTTTCCAGTAAATGATACTTCCCATTTTCCTGAGTTGATCGCTTTTACTGTTTTCAGTTTCAACTTTTTCACCATCAGCTAATAAATTAATTTTTATTTCAGATGGTCTCTTACCATCTTGGTTATTACCATCATCCCAATTTTTGACAGCCTTAATATTTACTGTCTCATTAGAATAACTATTTGTAATAGTATATCCAGTATTTACATCACCTGTCACAGACTTGGTATCCATTAGTTGCAACTTCTACAACAGAATAATTAATAACTTTCCCATCTTTTTCTGCGACTAAGTTTTGGAAACTTCCTTTCCAATTGTTTTCAGAGCTTAAGATTAGTTTCTTCCCTGTAGATGATCCATTTTTCTAATAATTCGACTTCCACATTATTTGGTCGTTTACCATCATTATTATTATTGTCATTCCACACTTTTGTTACTGGTATATCAATCATCTTTTGTACAAACGTATTCGTGAATTTTAATTCTTCAGGTGTTTTTGATATCGTTACATTTAGTCTATTTGTTTGTGCATCTTTTGTTACCTCACTTCTACTTTATACACAGTTTTATCATATGCAATACCTGGTTCGTTTCCCTACAACTTCTGATATTTTGTACTTATGTGACCTACTTGACTTTCGTCATATTCGATTCCTACAAATGATATTATTCCATCTGCTTTGTTCATTACCGTTTGAAGTACTTTATCTTTTTCGTCTTTTCCAACTCAAAACTACTATTTTCCTTCTTCTAGTGTTTTCCCTTCAAGTACTTTTTAGCACCTAATGTTACACTTGTCTGCAGGAGTGTATTGGTTTTGTGAATTTTAATTCTTCAGGTGTTTTTGATACTGTGCATTTAGTCTATTTGCTTGTGCATCTTTTGTTACACTCACTTCTACTTCATACACAGTTTTATCATGTAACACCTGGTTCGTTTCCTGCAACTTCTGATATTTTGTGCCCTATGTGTACCTACTTGACTTTCGTCATATTCGATTCCGCAAATGATATTGTTCCATCTGCTTTGTTCGTTACTGTTTGAAAGTACTTTATCTTTTCGTCTTTCAACTCAAAACTATATTTTCCTTCTTCTAGTGTTTTCCTTCAGTGCTTTTTAGCACCTAATGTTACACTTGTCTGCGGAGTGTATTGGTTTGTGAATTTTAATTCTTTAGGTGTTTTTGATACTGTTGCATTTTGAGTCTATTTGCTTGTGCATCTTTGTTACTCACTTCTACTTCATACACAGTTTTATCATATAGTAACACCTAGTTTCGTTTCCTGCAACTTCTGATATTTTGTACTTATGTGTACCTACTTGACTTTTCGTCATATTCGATTCCCCGCAAATGATATTGTTCCATCTGCTTTGTTCGTTACTGTTTGGAAAGTACTTTATCTTTTTCGTCTTTCAACTCAAAACTATATTTTTCCTTCTTCTAGTGTTTTCCCTTCAAGTACTTTTTAGCACCTAATGTTACACTTGTTTTTCTGCAGGAGTGTATTGGTTTGTGAATTTTAATTCTTCAGATGTTTTTGATACTGTTGCATTTAGTCTATTTGCTTGTGTATCTTTTGTTACACTCACTTCTGCTTCATGCACAGTTTTATCATATGTAACACCTGGTTCGTTTCCTGCAACTTCTGATATTTTGTACTTATGTGTACCTACTTGACTTTCGTCATATTCGATTCCGCAAATGATATTGTTCCATCTGCTTTGTTCGTTACTGTTTGAAAGTACTTTATCTTTTCGTCTTTCAACTCAAAAACTATCATCTTTCCTTCTTCTAGTGTTTTTCCTTCAAGTACTTTTTGCTTTTTCAATGTTACTTGTTTTTCTGCAGGAGTGTATTGGTTTGTGAATTTTAATTCTTCAGGTGTTTTTGATATCGTTGCATTTAGTCTATTTGCTTGTGCATCTTTTTGTTACACTCCACTTCTACTTCATACACAGTTTTATCATATGTAACACCTGGTTCGTTTCCTGCAACTTCTGATATTTTTGTACTTATGTGACTCCTTGACTCTCGTCATGTTCGATTCCGCAAATGATATTGTTCCATCTGCTTTGTTCGTTACTGTTTTGAAGTACTTTATCTTTTTCGTCTTTCAACTCAAAACTATATTTTCCTTCTTCTAGTGTTTTTCCTTCAAGTACTTTTTAGCACCTAATGTTGCACTTGTTTTTCTGCAGGAATGTATTCATTTATAAATCTTTTCGTTATTAGGATAACTTACCTCAGATGTAAGATTACCTTCCCATCATCTGTTACTTTTACAGTGACATTAATTTCTTTATTGTCATATCTTACCCCGTTAATAGTTTTCACCATTAACTTCCACTATAACAAATTATATGTACCTTTTTCTGTAAAATTAACATTTCTAAATCACAATTTCTCCACTTTCCGAATTTCTAACTTTTGAATTTCTCTACCATCTTCACTTTTTAGAATAAATTCAAATTCATCTTGTTTAAGTTTCTCTGACGATTACCTGATAATTCTTTTGAAACAGCTATATCTATATTTAACGGATTAACTACCATACTTATTTTAATAGTTAAATTCTCTGTTTTTCTACACTATATCCCGCTGTTTTTCAGTTAAGATATTTCCTTTATCATCTACTTCTTTTACGCTATAAAGTATATTCGCTTCCTGCCTCAGTTGTTTTTGGTAAATCGGTCCATTCTACACTACCATTTATTTTAGGTACTTCTTTGTTGTCTACTTTAACCTCTTCTTCAACTCCATTAATTGAACATTACAATTTGAAAAATAATGTTGGACGTACCTCACTTTGACCACCTTCCCAAATTTTATTAGCGGTAATCTTTGTTTTGGTACTTCATATGTATTTATAACTTCTGTTTTTAGCATTATTATAAGATACTACATAATTTCTTTCTCTACAGTTACTTTTATCTCCGTTTCTAATGAGTAAATCAGTCTTTTCTTGAAGTTCGCGGACAGAGTAGACTAGTTTAGATCGTCAAGATTTCTTTCTGGTAATTGGTCTGTCCATCTATAAGTATAAACACCATTAGCACTTGTTACAGTTGGAGTATGTATCCAGTAACTGGTTTTGCATTACTAGCATCTTCACCTTCTTTATGTACATATAAACCTAATTTGACTTCTTTTATAATCAGAGAAACTCCATTTTTCCATACCTTCGTAAGCTTCAAAATCAATAGTTTTTCGTTTATTAGGAATGTTTTAAAGTACGACGCATTCTATTAGCTTTTTCCTATAGCAGTCAATTTTCAAATGGATATTCTTTTTCATTAAGTTTATAACCATCTTTTAGCAACTTTTTCTTTTTGCAATATATTTTCCATCGAGGTAATAATCCTGAAACTGCTATACCTTTTTCATTTGTAATAGTAGTTTCTACAAATTCACCATTTCTCTTTCTTAATATCAAACTGAACACCAGAAAAAGAACATCTGAGGCATCACCCTCATCATATTTAAGTATCTTAACTTTACCTGCTAAATCAGCAGTTATCGTTGCTCAATAGCTTTTTTACTTTTTAAGATCTTTAACTATGTGTTGTCTCAGTATACCTGCCACTCTGTCCAAGTAGGTTGAGCTTCGTTATCTAGTTTCCTATACCAACACTATTGTATAATCTGGTTGTATCTTGAGGTGACGTTGAGCTATATTCTAATAGAAAAACTCTTTGTTCCTGTATTAGTAGGTAATAATAAATCAAATCTGTTTTACTATTTGTAAAAAGTAAAGTAAGGCTGTGTTGTCTGAATCAGCTTTATAAACAGTGCATCTGTTGTAACCTTATATACTCTTTCCTGTAGAAACAAGATCTTTCTCATATGTTGATTCTTCTGTATATACAGCTTCTTTTAGAGAATGATTTTTCAATATATGTTGCTAATGAACCTGCTAGTATCAAAAGTCCTTGATTTTAACGACTTTCCCCGATAAATCTTTTTAGAGCGGTTCCTCCAGACCCAGTAATTCATATTACCACCATCATAACCCGCTTTTATAAACAGTTTCCCCTTTTACGTTCTGATTAGCGACTTTTCAAAACTTTGTAAGTAATAGATTGTGTTTTCCATTGGGAAGAGTATAAACAATGAGTCTTATCCTCATTCGTTACTGTTTGTTTAGCCAAACTTTAAATGTTCCATGTATATGATGTTTATCTTCTACTTTTTCGTTAAAAGTAAATGTAATTTTACCTGTGGCACTTGAAGCTACTACTTTACCTAAAGTTTCATTACTATTAGTATCAGCTAATGGAGTTCCGCATCTTCTAACCTTTAACGGTGATGGTATATCTACAGAAAAACTATCACCATTTCTAATTCACCAGGAGCTTCATTAAATGAATATTCCCCAACAAAATTTACATTAGCTTCCGTTTGATCCTTTCCGTGAAGTATATTTCCAGGTAATACATTGTCATCTAACGTTGACAATAAACGAAGGTTTGTAAGTTGTACCTTATTATTTAAATCAATTTTGCCTTCACTTCCTTTAAAATACTATTATTAAGAATCATAGATATTAATAAAATCGGAATTGTAAGTAGGCTAATTATCTATCTTGAACCTTCTTTTCATATTTTTAAAAACCTCCTATTTTTATATTTAATTGTCAATTTACAAAAGCGATTATTTACGCTAAAAATCTATCCTCCTTCTAATATATAAATAAGTCTAATTTTATATACAATAATAATTTCTGTATATTAAACTAGATTAGTATGTATTAATTTTATTCGTTTTAACAAATTGAAGTTTTAACACCTACTATGAATAATTATACTCTTATCAATTATTCTGTTTTTAAATTTTATCAATGTTTTAAAACCCTATAAACACCTAAATAAACTACAGGTGTAAACCCTTTATTATTTCCATTTGTTTGTTGTCTATGAAAATAATTATGTATAAACAAGTATTTTAAATTAATTATATGAAATAAGCAAGGTATATCTAAGATTTACATATTAGATATAAGGTTTCCGAAAACTAATATCTCTATTTTTAGAATTTTTATAAATTACTGTGTAGCAAAATAAAAACTATATAATTAAAATAACTTCAAAAATTAATTTCTAGGAAAATCAAATTTTCCAAAGTTACTACTACTACCATTTTATTAAAATAAATACTTAATAGTATTATTTATCAGCTTATTTCTACTACTTTTATGAAGTAATTTTACGTTTTTCATTAAACACCATAACTAAATACACGTAAGACATTTTATCTGTCTTACGTGTATTTTTCTATATTAAATTATAGTTTTTCGTATTCGGCAGGTACATCAAACGGGAAAAGATCGCAGAACAAACTACAAGTATCTACAGTAGATAAAAGTAATGGATGGCGAGATAATAGATTTTATCGATGCTTATCTACATTACAATATGAAAAGAAAAAGAGTACTATAGAAAAATAGCACCTACCGGTGTGTACCGATAGGTCTATTAGTTTTATTTTTCTTTCTCATCAAATCTTTCTTCTAAGTTTTTCTTCTGTCAAACTTACTTTTTATCTCCAGAACTTGGCCATGAAGACCTTTTTCTAATTCATTATATCAGCTACAGAATAATCAACCGTTACAGTTTCTGTGGCAACATTATCTTGATAATCAACCTTGTCTTCTAAACCTTTTATACCTTTGAAATTTTCTTTTGTCCTAATTTCTCCGCTTGCTTTTTTAAAAAGCTTCTTTAGTTAGTCCTAATTCAGAATAAGTAATAATATTTTTGGCTGTTTATGTCTTGTTACAACATCACCTTTATAATAAAGTAGTAATTTCCATTTGTACACCAGGTTGTTTCTTAACATAAACCTTACTACCTTCTTTTTCAGCACATCCGACTAAAAATACTAATAAAAACATGATATAATTTGTAATATCTTTTTCATTTATAAACTCTCTCTATCCTTTAGATAACAATATTATACCATGGTTTGAAAACAATACTAAACATTATTAGAAAAAGCGATACAAATTTGTATCGCTCTTTATTATTATAATTTTTCGTATTCGGCAGGGTACATCAAATGGATTTTCTTTATTAATATGATGCGTAAAACATAATTCCATTTAAGTGATCGATTTCGTGTTGGAAACTAAATTGCTGGTAAATCTGTTAAAGTCAAAAGTAACTTTTTATCGTTTTTTCATTATAACCAACTACTTTAATTTTTGAATAACGAGGAACATATCCTTTAATTTCTTTATCTACTGATAAACATCTTCTCCACCAGCTAAGTAACATTTTTGCAACTGAGTTTGAGATGATTTTTGGATTATATAATGCATAAGAAACTGTATTTTCTAGGAACTCTTCGTCTGGAATGTGCACTGCAATCATTCTTTTTGAAACATTAATTTGCGGTGCTTGCTAATCCTATCCCTGGTTTTTAATCCTAATTTTTCTGCTTTCTCATCATCTTGAGATGCAATTACATATTCTAATAATCCACGTAAAATAGCTTTATCTTCGTCTGAAATCGGACTTTTTACTTCTTCAGCACGTGCTCTAAGTGTTGCATATGGATCGATAATTATATCTTTAGTTGTAATCAAATCTCCTTTATTTCTAATTATTTCTCTCGGTCTTTCATCCTTATTTTATTATTTCATAAAATATCTCAGAATGTCAAAGTTTCCTGCCGACAGTTTTTAGAATTCTATTTACAAAACATATTAGTGTAATTTTCAATCTTTGTTTTAGAATTTTCTGAATTTTACTTTTGTGTTTTTCTATTTCATGATATCATGGTAGTGATTGATGATTTATAAATAAGATTTTTAGGAGGGTGTATTATGACTTTTGAAAATTACCAATATACTAGACCAGATACTGATCAGAATAAAAAACAATTAGAAACATTAATAGAAAAGAAGTTAAATTCGGCAAATAGCGTTGAAGAGCTTTAGAAATTTTTAACGAATACAACAAACTTCGTAATAGCGTTGAAACGATTAGCTCAATTGGTAGAAATTCGTGCAACAATCGATACTACTGATAAGTTTTACGAAGCTGAAAGAGATTTTTGGGATGACTTCAATCCTGGATTAACTTCTCTTCTTAGCAAATTCGACAAAAGCAATATTCGATTCTAAATTCAAAGAAAGAACTTAAAAAGAAATTGGGAACACTACTTTTAACCTAATTGAATCTTCTCTTAAAGTATTTAGCGATGAGATTATCGAAGACTTAAAAAGAAGAAAAATAAACTGACTACCTGAATATACTAAAAGCTTTACTTCAAGTGCTAAAATTCCGTTCGATGGTGGAATTCACAACTTAAGTGGTATGGCTAAGTATACTCAAGATGCCAACCGTGAGACTCGTCTATTAGCAAGTCAGGCTGTCGCAAATTCTTCAAAGAAAACTTAGAACAATGTGATAGCATATATGATGCGTATGATCGAAAAGTTCGTACTCGATCGTCATGAAAAACTTGGTTTTGATAACTACGTAGAAGTTGCTTACCTTCGTCTACGTAGAGACTGACTACAATGCAAAGATGTAGCAAAACTACAGAAAACAAAGTTCGAAGAAATCGTTCCTGTAGTTGAAGAACTTAAAAGCACAAGCTAATCGTCTAGGACTTGAAAAACTTTCATTCCATGATGAAGGTGTAACATTCAAATCTGGTAACCCCTACTCCAAAGGTGACCGTCCTACACTTGTTGATTATGCTAAAACAATGTATAAAGAATTATCACCAGAAACTGATAAATTCTTTACATTTGTGACTGAAAACAACTTATTAGACTTAGATACAAAACCAGGAAAAGCTGGTGGTGGTTACTGACATTTATTCAGATTACAAAGCACCATTTATCTTTGCTAACTTCAACCAAACTCCGCATGATGTTACAGTTTTAACTCATGAAGCTGGACATGCATTCCAAGTTTTCCAAAGTAGAAATCATATGCCAGATTACGTTTGGCCAACTTTTGAAGCTTGTGAAATTCACTCAATGAGTATGGAATTTTTAACATGCTGTGGATGAAACCTATTCTTCAAAGAAGATACTAGTAAGTTCAAATACTACCACATGACTACAGCAATTAAATTCTTGCCTTATGGTGTTACTGTCGATGAATTCCAACACGAAGTATACGAAAATCAGAATTAACACCACAAGAACGTCGTATGAAATGAGTTAGAAGTAGAAAGAAAATACCTACCATCGTTACTTACGAAGAAATTCCAGAACTTGATGAAGGATTCTTCTATAGACAAGGACACTTATTCAGCGTACCATTCTACTATATCGATTATACTTTAGCTCAAGTTTGCGCCTTCCAATTCTGGAAAAAGGCTAACGAAAAATAGAGAGAGCATGGGAAGAATACCTACACCTATGCAAACAAGGTGGAACTAAACCATTCTTAGAATTAGTTAAAAAGCAAATCTCGAAAATCCATTCAAAGATGGAACAATTTCTAATATTGTGCCAGAACTTAAAAATACCTTGACTCTGTAGATGCTTCAGATTTTAAAACTTCTTTTTAAAGGCGAGTGATTCAAAAGACCTAAATTTTAACAAAGTGTCTGTAAAAACTCCTTAGACGCAGTGGTTTGATTGACATCTAAATTCGCTTTATAAAAAGCTTTTTAGATATCTAATAAACTGTGCAGGGGTGACTCCACGAATCGATTTCTTAAGAAATCACGATTTTTGAGTCCTCCCTAAACATAAAATAATAATTAATTTAGTGAGGATAGATAAATATGAAAGAAAAGAAAATAAGCGGCATTTTTCGATATTGATGGAACTCTATATAGAGATTCTCTAATGACAGAACATTTTAAAAATTAATTAAATACGAAGTTGTAGATGAAAGATGATTGGATAAATGGCGTAAAAGATACATATATCAACTGGGATAAGCGTTTTTGAAGACTATGATAACTATCTATTTGGTGTATCTGAAGCTTATGTTCAAGCAATAACAGGTCTTCATATATATATTGATTTTTGCAACAGAGCAAGTAATGAAACTTTTAAAGCTGATCGTGTTTACCGATTTTACTAGAAATATTATTGAAAAACATATGGACACCTTTATTATTTTATCTCAGGTGAGTCCTGACTATCTTGTTGAAGCTATGGGGAAAAACATCATGCATTTCTTGCGATTGGTAGTAAATATATTATAGAAAATGACTAAATTTACAGGTGAAGTAATTCCAATGTGGGATGCTGATAGTAAAAATAAAACGATTGACAAGTTAGTTGAAGAATATAATATTGATCTTTCTGGATGCATTCGCATATGGCGATACAAATGGTGATTACAACATGCTAAGACGTGTCAAGCAATCCCATTTTAGTAAATGATCCAGTCGTAACTTCTTAGTAAAATCAAAGAAAATAAAAGAGCTAGCTGAAAAAGCTACTATTTTAATCGGAAAAAGAAAAGATGTTATTTATAAAACACGAGCAACTATTGACATTGTTGAAATATAAAGATAGAACAAGAGCCTGACCTAATTGTCAGACTCTTGTATTTTTATTCTATATCTATTGGTTCTTTTCAGACTATTCCTCAGAATCTTTCCATACAAACAGTGCTCCAACACTGTTGATATGTAGAAGATGTATTTACCAACATTAGCGAAGTTCCTTGAACTACTGCTTTTTGTAAGTTGAACAAAATTGTATAATAACCAGAACGGCCATTGTGTCGTTAACCAAATGTATTTAATCCATTTCCCATTAATGAAAATGAAAATGCGACTGTAGTGATGTATGCAAGAGTGTTCATCTTACGTGATATCCAATGTAATTTGTTGCATAAGAAAATACAAATGAAAGAATCGCAATTGCTGTTAATACTGCATACAGTTTTTGCTTTTGAGACATTGTATTTGGTTTGTCTGTAAAACTTATTCCATACATAGATTGCACCTAAATAGATTAAAAATGTCACTGGATATGTAATGATTAGCTTTATTTCCTAAAATATAATGATCACTCGATAACACTGCATTAATAATACCAAAATAGTTTCCAAGTTTACTTAATTTTCCTCATGAATCTTGTCGATAACATTGAAATACCAACGGTAATAACAGAAATAATCCAAAATGGAACAAGTGCAGTCCACGGTCCCCAATCAACAATTTATCCAATCTTGTTGCTAAATATCCAGATTCGATAGCTATACCAATTACTAAAGCAACTCTAATAAATCAAAAACCATTTTGATGTTGCAAATATTTTTAACTCATAAAGCATATTATTCCTTTTTAAAATTATTACATTTTATAATGTAATCTTAATTTTTAGGGTTCTTAGTATCTTTTATATCACTTACTAAAATCTTATTTTCATTATACATCAAACATTTTCAACTTTCAATATTATACGCTCTCATACAGTTATTATACAACAAAAATAATTTCTTAAAATATAATTACTACATTTACTTTATTAAAGTTTTTAATCTGATACATAAAATCATTTTAATACTTCATAGAAATATTTTTACTATAAAACTTTTATAAAATTTTCTTTTCCTAATTCTTTACTTTCTAATTGATAATGATTATAATTTATAATAGGAAAAATATTAATCATGAAAGTGAGTTTAAATTAATGAAGAAAATAAATTATTTTTAGCCCCTAATAGCTGGAACTATCGTTGTTAGCGGATGTTGCTAAATCAGATAAAAGGAAGAAAAATAAATCAGCTCAAGTTGATACATCAAAAGGAACAAAAGAACAACTTAAAACAAAGCTACTGAGCTTTACACAAAAATTCGTAGAAAATCAAGTAGATACTCTACTTAAAAGATACTGAAAAATTTGCTGGAAACTATTAAAGCAGGAAATCTAGAAGAGCTTTACAATACCCTCTTATTCGTATGGCATATGAACGTTCAGAACCAATTGCTGAAAGTTTTGGAGAATTGATGTAACATCGACTTCCGTCTTGCTGACTACTTAGAAGAAAAAGAAAACTGAAGATGGATGGCGTGGATTCTCACAAAATAGATTATGTGGGGAAAAATACTACTAAGGTACGGAAGAATATGCAGACCAACTAGTAAAAGACAGTTAAAGAACTAAAAGCTAAAGTTGCTACTGTGAAGTTACTCCTGACTTAATGGTAACTGGAGCTGTTGACCTATAACGAAGTTGCAACACATTACAGGTGAAGAAGAAATCTTCTCTCACACTGACCTTTTACGACTTCAAAGCTAATATCGAAGGTGCTGAAGAAATCTTCAAAATCTTAAACCTTTAATCGAGAAAAAGACAGCAAATTAGCAAAAGATTTGGTTGAAAATTTGCTACAATCAACGGTTTATTAGATAAATATAAAACTGATGACAAACACTATAAACTATATACTGACTTAACAAAAGAAAAATACAGAGAACTTTTCTGAAGCAGTAACTAAATTAGGTGAACCACTTTCACTAAAATGGGTGTAATTTTTAGACGAAGAGGCTAAAGAATATGGAAGAATCTGGTAAAAATGATCGATAAAAATAACAAGACGTGATTTCCTGAAAAGCAGGAATGACTGGGCTAGTGCCGTTGTCAGGGGCCTCTGCTCTTGGAGGTTTTTCGCTAACAAAGCTGAAAATAACAGAGTTATTGTTGATGGAGATGAAAGAATAACATTCTACGGAAAGCATCAGGCTGGTATTACTACTCTTTATACAAAATGTGTTTATTTCGTCGTATTAGATTTACACTCAACTAAACGTGACGATGTTATTGATATGTTTCAAAGAATGGACGAAATACAGCGAAAAATTAATGAATGGTGAACTAGTCGAACCTGCGCTTAAAACCATTATTTACCACCAAAAGATACTGGAGAAACGGTAGGATTAAGCCCCTATCGTTTAACTCTTACATTGGAATTAGTCCAAGTTTCCTGAAAATGAACTTGGAAAATAAAAATCTTGAAGAGTTTAAAGACTACCACCTTGCTAGAGGAACAACTTAAAGAAAAATATACTGGTGGAGATATGTATTCAAGCATGTGCAGATGATGAACAAGTAGCCTTTCACGCTGTTCGTAACCTGGTTAGAAAAGCTCGCTCTACAGTAACTATGAAATGGGAGCCAATCAGGTTTTCGCTGCAATAAAATCGAGTCAGAAACACCTCGTAATCTTTTTGGATTTAAAAGAGCGGTACTGCCAGCTACTAAAGAGAGCAATTTGATAAGATCGTATGTGTGATAAAGATAACTGGATGAAAATGGAAGTTATATGGCTGTTAGACGTATCAGATGCACCTTGAAACTTGGGACAGAACAAATTAAACGAACAAGAAAAATACCTTTTGGAAGATATAAAAGAGTAGTGCTCCTTTCGGAGAAACTGATGAATTTGCACCTATTGACCTTAACAAGAAAGGTCCAGATGGAAAACCTTCATACCTGTAACTTCACATGTCCATTTTAGCACATAAACCAGGTGTTGAATTACTTAGACGATCGATATTCTTATTCAGACAGCATAAATGAAACTACAGGTCAATTCGACTTCAGGTCTCTATTTATTTCTTTTTCCAAAAAGATCAAAACAATTTATTACAATTCAAAACAACTTAGAACTGAAGATAAAATGAATGAATACATAACTCATACTAGGTAGCTGACTATTTGCTTGTTTTGGAGGAATTAAGGAGGTGTGAATATATTGGCCAAAAACTTTTTGACTAAGATTATTTTAGCCTTTTATCGTGATTCTTAGTTTTAGCTCACCATATTTAAAAACTGACAGCAGCTAAAAAGAATCATATAGTAATCTTTCATTAAAATTACAGATGCCAACACGCATTAACAAACAATGATAAAGATAAAGCTAAAAATTAATAGATGAATTTAAAAACAGAATTTGAGTCGACAAAAATTCAGATTCTGAAGCTGGAGTTAAACAAACATTAAAATCAAATGATATCAATGAAGAGCAACTAAGAGAGCTATCAACTGCCCTACTTGCTTTTTGAAAATGAACAAAAGTCTCTCTAGATGTAGAAGCAGAAAAGCTTTTAAAAGCGAAACTCTTTCCTGCTTTTGATAAACTAGAAAAAGCAATTGATACTGAAAATATAGAAACTATGAAAGCAGAGTATGTAAAGTACAATCTTGCTGGGTTAGAAATGTAGAAGGTATTGTAAGAACACTTGAACCTGCCTACTGCAGCAAAGTCAGAACAATGTCCTTCCTTCGTAGTTCAATGGAAGTTGAGCCTTTACGACTATCAAACTACAAAATGTATTTAACAGATTTAAAAACTTCCTTGATGACTTTCTATCAGGAAAAACTAGAACAATCTTCAGATGTGAAAAACTTACTTGAACAAGGTATAAAACTTCTGAAGAAAGTTACTCAGCATTCAAAGATGGTAACAGCTCAAGGTTCTCAAAAATGAAGAAATTCGTGAAGTTTGGCCTATAATCGAAGGTGAAGTTCACGTACGTAACGCTTCGTTATATACTAAAGTAGAGTGAAACTCCTATTATTATGGTTAAGTGTAGCGAACAAAAATATCAAAGATCGACTCATTTGATTTCAGAACTTTCTAAAATCGATACGATGTCTAACTATACTACAATAGATTCTATGTTAATAGTACTTCGTGAAGGTGTAGAAGCACTTTTATTATAGTTCTTTTCTTTAGCTGGTGCTTTAAAAGCGACAAAAACAAAGAAAAGTTAATCTGGATATACAGGTGCTATAGTAGGTATTCTTTCTAGTATGCTTTGGGCTGTGGTCTTAAATACTCTTTCCTGCTCTATCATCTGGTACTAACAGAGATTATTGAAAGGTGTTGTTGGTATCTTTGCAGTAGCCATGATGATAGGTATCGGAATTTGGCTACATAGTAAGAGTTCTGTTAAAAGCATGGATATATATGGACTCTAAACTAAATCTAGTACTTTCAACTGGAAGTTTTATATCTATGTTCACAGCTTAGCCTTAGCTTGTGTTTAGGAGAAGGGCCGAAACTATTCTATTCTATGCTGGAATCATGCCACTTATTTCAACAACTAACTTATTGGTCGGTATAGCACTTGACTGTTGTTGCCTTGATTATTATCGGTATAATTATGGTAAAAGCCTCAGAGGCTTCCTATCGGTAAAAGTATTCTAGTACTATCTTGGTTAATCTATATTCTAGGATTCAAGATGCTTGGAGTAAGTATACATGCTCTACAAATTACTGATATTGTTTCAAATCATATTATAGACTACTTACCTACTATTGAAATTTTTAGGGAATTTATCCTAGTTACGAAGTAGTAGTAGCTCAACTAATTTATATCGTTGTTGTAGCTATTAGTATATTTTATGAAAAATCTAAAAATAAATAGGTAACAAATGATGAAATATGGAGATAAAATATCTACCGTGATCATCTAACTGAACTAAGAAAAGAGATTAATACTAAGCCTTGTGTATTGTCTCTTTCAGTAAAGTTTATTATGGTCTTCGGATATTTACTAAATTTTTAACTAGTAATTTTAATAATAAATTGATTGTTCTTGGACCCTAATGATATACTATGGATATATCTAACACTCATGAGTATTTGTGCTTTGACTTTTTCGATACCATTTATCTGTTATCAAATTTGGGCATTTATAAAAACCTGCTTTAGAGAGCTCGTGCATTACTGGTTTATATTCCAGCAGTATTCATTTGCTTCTGAGTAGGTTTAATCTTCGGGTTCTTTCTAGTAACCCCTGCTATTTTAAATGTGCTTCTTTCTATTGGTGATGACTTATTCAATACACAATTAACAGCTCAAAATTACCTATCGTTTGTAATTAATCTACGATTCCGATAGCAATACTTTTTGAATTCCCTGTTGTTGTCAGCATTTCTGGCATCATTAGGTATTCTAACACCATCATTTTTAACACGTAATAGAAGATATGCATATTTTATACTAATCGTAATAGCTGTTGTTATTACGCCTGCTGACTTTATCAGTGACATCGTTATGTCTATACCATTAATTTTTAATTTATGAAAATTAGTATCATTATTAGCAAGTATATTTACAACAAAAGGGTGAAAAATAATGGGATTTTTACGTGATATCAGGGGCTGAGTTATAGTTCTTATTATAGTCGCTCTAATCATCTTCGGTCCTAAACGTCTACCTGAACTTGGAAATCAATAGGAAAAATGTTCATCATTTAAAAATCAATTTCAGGTCTCAACTGAAGAAGAAAATTCAAACAAAAACAAAACGAGAGAGACAACTAAAAATAGACTTTACAATATGTTTTAAAACATATCTGTAAAAGTCTATTATTTTAATCTTATTTTGATAATTCAGTTAAATCATATGGTGTTTTCGTTGATAAACTTGGTTTAACCAGTTGTGATAGAATAAAAGTAAGCAACACCTCTCCATCTATTTTGTAGGAGTCTTAGTATCATCATTTTCTGGGTAATAATTCACCGGAACTTCTATGTAAGTTACTATTTTATCACGAATATACTCATTGTGAAGTGTATCTGCATCATATTCAATGTGTCCAGTCACAAATATTTTTCTTAAATCTTTAGTTCTTTTGCAAGAAGTGTTCCAACCTCTTCTCGATCTAGCTAGTACATCAAGTTCAGAAATAGTGAATAGCTCTCTTCCTCTATCTTAGTATGTCTAGAATGAGGAGCTAAGAAAGTATCTGTAAATCCTCTAGTTAATGTGTGATTTTCTAGAAGAACATCATGTTCAAAACCCCAAATATCTTATCATCAACTTGCTCTTTTACACCAAAAATGGTAATATAAACTTACTTGTCTTGCCCTAAACATATATTTAATGTTGAAAATACATGTGTTTTACTCCAATCAAAAATTTGATTTTAACTCTCCCCAATAGTTTACATCTTCGAATTCTAAATGTTCAATTGGTGCTCCTGTAATAATTAGTCCGTCATAGTAGTTGTCTTTCACTTCATCAAATGTTTTATAAATTTTCTAAATACGATTGTGCTGTATTTTTGCCACGTGACTAGTAGTAGTCATGTAAAAATTCTACTGATCTGAAGTGGAGAATTTCCCTAAAAGTCTTAATAACTGACGTTCTGTTTCTTCTTTCTTCGGCATTAAATTCAAGATTAGTATTTTTAAAGGTCTAATATCTTGGTTTTTCCCTATTTTCCTCTATTACTACTACCTTCTTCCAGCTATTGTTTTACTGGTAATTCATTTTGTATACATATTGGCATCGTCTATCTCCTTAACTACTCTTTTTCTTAAATAAAACTCGCACTATTACAAACTTATGTAATAGGGACGAGTCTATCGTGTTACCACTCATGTTCGTGAATAAAACTTATTCACCTTTATCGATACGTGTTCATATCATTGTGCTATATCGTGCACCCTACGTAGTACTATTAGATAATTATTACTCGAGACCATTTTTCAATTATATCTTTTCTTACTTTCTACCAACGAGAGTTCTCTCTTTGAATCGATTATAATCTACTTATCTCTTCAATGTGTTTCATATTAGCTTTACTTAACATTATAAAGAATTTAACACTATTTGTCAATAGAGCGCCTAAAAATCTTAGAATCAAAAGAAATCTCGTTTCTCTATTATCTATGAATTACTTGTTAAATTCAATAAGTTCGAACTTGTTTCCATCATAATCAAGAACACTAACTGGAAGTATTACTATTACTCACGTCCTACTTCTTTAATACCTTTTGCGTTAAGAAAGAACGGATTAAACCACCATGACATACCGCTAATATTGTCTTATCTGGGTGTTCTTCTGTGCTTTTTTCACTGAATGTACTCTACTCTATTCGCATCTGAATCTAATTCCATACCTCTTGTTTCTCCAGCCTTAAGACCAGCCCGTACTCTGCAAAAGATACACCTTCGTATTCCCCATATGATTTTTCTCATTAATCTTTTATCTTTTATCTAGAAGTCTTTTATTTTCTTCACTATTTGAATTGTCTAGTTTGTCTCTAGCAGTATCAAATGCTCTTCCTAAAGTGCTACTATAAGCAACATCAATAGTATATCCTTCTATCCCTGCAGCAATACCTTGACGGATTCCTTCTTCATTCAAAGGAATATCTGTATGTCCTTGAACTAATTTATTTTTATTATAATCTGTTTCTCCATGTCTGTACACATAACGCATCTCATCTCCTTACTTTGATTAGGGCAACCAAATAAAAATCAATTTTTATAAAACTATGATTTCTTACCGTTCCTTAATAATTTAAATATTAAATTTCTCTAATATATAGTCTCTTCGTCATAGTGCAGTACGTTTAATGCTGTGTTGTTAATCAACATATTAGATTCAGGATATAATCTAATGTACGTAAAAAGATACGAATCAGAAGCACCATGACAAACTACTAAAAATCGTCTCGATCTTGTGATTTTAGATATTTTCATTAAAGGAATGCTTGCTCTTTCATGAACTTCCTCATCTTTTTCAGCTAGACTCTAAGCCAGTCTGAGCTTCTAATGCTGAAAAATATTCATCAAAGTAGCTCTCTTCGAAATCACCGAAGAATTTCTCTATTAAACGACATCTTCAGTAATTTCTTTATTGATATTAATCTCATTATTAGAATTATCAAGCATTAGTCTAGCTGTCTCTACAGCACAGTTTTTAACAGAGCTACTGAAGGCAAAATCAATGTCATACTCCGTTAACTTTTGACCTGCACTTTCTCGCTTGACCTCTTCCAGTTTCATTTTAATTCAATATCACTGTGTCCTTGAATTAATTTATTTTTGTTATAATCTGTTTCACCATGTTCACTAATAATATTTTCATGATTTTACCTATTCAAAAATGAAATCTTCATCTTCAATTGATTCAACATATACTTACAACATATCCATCACCTTTAACACTGAAGAGTCATGGTTTTAGTGTTAGTATTCATTGCATTTTCAATGATTGGATTAATTTCTTTTATCTTCAAAGATCCGGGTATCCTGAGTTAGCTAAAGCACGGTTAGCATTGTACTCTGCAGTCTTTAACATCTTCATATAGACCAATCTCGTCGTAAATATCTTTGAGTATATTTTTAATTCATTTTCATAAATCTAATAATAATTTATACATTTCTTTTTCAGTACGCTCTTGCTCTTCTGGAGTTAAAGTTTGAATAATTCTTGAGCATCAAAATCCTGTGAAACTTCCGTGGATAGTCTCATCAACAAAATACTTACGGATAATTTCTCCAGATGTCGTTACTTTTCCTTGCCCAGCAAGATATAATGATGAAAGAAACCACTATAGAAAAATATAACTCTAAGAATACTGAAGCTACACGAGCCATATATAAGTCTAAGTTGGAACTCTGGTTTAAATAACCTCATGTAATAATCTTCAATTAATTTCGCTTGAATTGAAGCTCTGGATTACTTGATTCCCATTCGTCTAATAAATAATCTGTTTCTTGTGAAGGGATTAATGATGTAAAGATTGTTGAGTAACTTTTCGCGTGAATTTGCTCCATCATTCCCATAAAAGCTGTATGCAGCTTGTTTTCTCATATCTTCAGTATGTGAGATACAAGAGCATACCTTTTATCACCTTGTTGAGTATCAAGACCAGTTAAACCAGCTAATACTTTTTGTAAGCTTCACGTTCTTTTATCATTTAAATCTTCGTTCCAGCTCTTAATATCTTTTTGACACTTTAAACTCAGTATCAACCCAAAATTGAGCAATATTTTTGACGCTTAATACATAAAATGTTAAATCATCTTGTTTATTCAGTTTACAGCTTTCATAATTAGTAATTTTTCCTCTCTTTTCTATATAGCACATGAAGTACATTCTTCATAGAAGTAGTTTTGTTTCTTGTGTAATATAGTGATTTCAATCCTTTGTGATGAGCATAAATATAATATCTGGCAAGTTCTCTTGTTGTGATATCAGAATTTACGAATAAAATCACAGAAATACCTTTGGTCTACATGTTCTGATAACTGCCATTAAATCAATAAGTTTCATTTCGATCATAGTAAAGGCAGATTTAGAACCATTGAGTTTTGGACTAAAGTATGGCATTGGATAGAATGTTTCAGCATTCCCATAACTTCTACGTTCAATTTTATCAACAATGGCAATACGCTTGATGTTGAGTTTTTGAACATAAGAAATACTGTGTTGGTGCTATTGCCATTCTATAAGCGTGATATAGTCCATTTTCTTTTACTCTATTTTTAGACTTCTCCATCTCTCTCTTGTTGGAACATGAATTCCTTCAAATAACTCTTTTACTTTATCAGTTACTGGTAAGTAGTCATTTTCAATATATTTAGTAGAGTATCTACCAGTATAGTAATCTGATTTTCAAAGTCTTTAAATGTTTCATTACGTTTTTGTTTAGCAATTTGCATTGAACGTTCTAATGTATAGTAGTTCATCATCATGAAGAAGATATGCAAAATCTTTCGCTTCTTCACTCTCATATGCTATTAAGTTTTAGCTAAGTATCCGTTTAAGTTCATAGCACCTAATCCAACAGTGGAACTACATCGTAGCTTTTACTACCCCCAGGTGCGTTTTTAATCTTAGTAGAATTACCCACAAATGTTAATGCATCCATACCTGAGTAGATAGATTCTTTAATTTTTACTTTCCATTACATTTACAATGTTTAATGAAGCTAGGTTACAAGAAATATCACGCTTAATAATGTCATCTTCACCGTAGTCTTTAATTATTGGAAGTTTCTTGTAATTGGAAAATCTCGTACATAAGTTACTCATCTTAACTTGTCCAATTTCCACGAAGTGCACTAGTCTTTATTCGCATGTATCTTTGAACATTAAGTATGGGTATCCTGATTGTAATTGAGTTTGCGCTATTAAATTAAGCATATCACGAGCATCAACATCTTCATGATATTTTCGTTCGCTACAAATTCATACAGTGCTTAGCGATATCAAATGTCATCAGGGACATCACTCTTCCTTAAATGTGGTCAAACATGAAATCTTTGTTCTCCTGACTAAATCAAAGAATAATGATGGTACGATAATACCTGTAGAAATTGTTGGAAGACGTAATTCTTCATCGGCATTAACTTTTTAGTATCTAAAAATTCTAATACGTCGTAGTGGAAGATGTTTAAAGTCAACAGCTCAGCTCAGGACGTTGTCCAAGTTGATCACATATGCAAAACCATGCTAGATTTAGCTGCAGGAATAACACCTTTTAGCTACCCTTTAATTCCTTGATACTCTCACCACGTGCACGAAGTTTTGATAAGTTGTCGCACACCTCACCAATTTTGAAAGTTGTTTTAGCTGTAGAATCGATGTAGTTAATTGAGTTAAGTGAGTCACCTACTTCTAATAAGAAACAAGATACTAACTCACCGACGACTTCTTCCAGAGTTTAGGAATGTTGGGTTGCTGGTTGTAATCTTTTGTTCAAGCATAGAAATCATTAACTCTTTAGCTCAACAACATCTCCGTCAGCTAAATACATAGCAACGATGAATACATGTTGGTTAAGTTTTTCTAAATATTGTATCAGTTTTGTTTTAATGCATAATCTTTAGAAATTTTCTAACGCCATGTAACTTTTGAATTCAAATTTAAAGGTTTCGACTAATTCTAAACATTACAAATTTCATCTTCATATATTTATCAAAGATATTTAGTAGTAATTTTCTTCTACTAAGTATCTAAGTCTTTTGATTTCTGAACTGAATTTCTTTGTACGAAAGTCTACTTCTGAAAGGGATTCTTCTATAGCCTCAACATCCTTTTTCTAATTTGAAAATCCATTGTCGCCTCTTTTTGTCACTTCATTATTTAGTTCAATATGGTTAAAATTTCTCCATTCTTTACACTCTCCAAATATATTTTTAAATTTTATTAAGTCTTTTGTATTACCGTGTAATTCTATTTTCATAGTAATGGCACATTATACTTTTCACTAATCGTCTCTGAAGCTTTGTCAAATCTATTACCCCAGTTTTTATTACCACTACCTACTACTCCCTTTTAAGTGCTTGTGATTAGTTTCTAAAAACTCTTCTACACCATCAGGAACTTGTCCAAAACCAATCGTAGGTGATATATATAGTCAAAATCAACTTCCATAATCAATATCAAATAGATCAATAACATCCTCTTCGGGGAATCTACACATCTACAAATCTCTTTGCAATTTCAGTTAATGAAAATACAATTTATCTCTATCTCTCACGCTCCCACAAAAATATTTCCGATTATTTCCCGGAAATTTGTATGACTATATCAATTATACACTCTATTTCTGCTATTTTTTCAATCATTATATGAAAAGGCTTAAAATCTTTTTGGAAATTTGTATATCTATTTAATAATTCAAAATTCTATTAAGCAACTTTACACTACAACGATTAAAATCATCATAAGATCCTTTTTAGTTTCTTAATTTTACACTTTTAAAACAAAATTCCCTGTTTAAAGTTTTCTTCTATAATATGTTTAGTTTATTATATCCTTTTCTTCTTCTGCAAATTCAGAAAAATAGAATTTATCAACTCTATGACGACTCTCTGTATAATGTGAAATCTGTTTCCTTCTGTGTATATATATCACTGTAAAACTGCAATATGTGTGACCATTTAAATCAATATATGTGTATCTTCTTCATTAACGGGTTCAATTTTAAAATCTTTTATTTCATAAGATTTTAATTTCTAAATCCTTTTCTAGATATTCATATAGTGATTCCTCTACACGATTTGTAGTAGATCTCTATTGTACTTTTTCTAATATAATCTTTATCTGGGATTACTGCTGCTCCATCAACGATTCTTTGACGTACCAGATAGATTAGTTTTTCATCTGGCTTAAGCCCAAGCCTTACTAAAATCCGGAGCATCTGCTCTTTATTCACCAACACTTTAGTAGTTGCATCTATCTTAAATTGGCGACGTTCTTTAAAACTTAGTATTCCCGTTACAGGTAATCTAAATCTATGAACATCTAACACTATAGATCCTTTCCCTTGTATTTTGTGAATATAACCATTTTCTAATAATAGAAGTAATGCTTTTCTTATAGTTTCCTAAAACAGTCATATTCTCTTGAGTTCATTTTCACTTGGTAAAGAGAGTTAGACCTGTATTGCCTATTCTCTATCTCTCTCTAACTCTAAATAGATCTTTAAAAACTTATTCATGATTTCCCAAAATAAATAACTATGTGTATATTTTTACCATAATTTACATAAATATTAAATATTTTTACTCAAAAACTTATAAATCCTTGTATTTTTGTTAATTTGTGTAAATATGTAAACCAAATTTAAAAGCAAACCTCATTTCTACAACTATGTTTATGTGTGTAATGTTTTATTGGAGGTGCAATAATGAAAAACTATATTATACAGTTCCTTATTGTTATAGAAATTTTTCACTGTTATTAGTGGAATACTAGCCATAATATTTTACAATTGTTTTTAATTTAAATTTTTATAAAAGTTTCTATCAAAAGAAAATTTAGCCCAAAATTGAACTACATACGAAGAATTAATATACCACTAATTTTACTGATTATCTGAATCATAAAGCAATACCAAGTCTTGATTGGTATACAGATAAAGATATACTTCATATGCAAGACATTAGGACACTATATAGTTTAAGCTACAAAACAATGATATATATCGTAGTTTTTACTATTTCTACTATATTGCTGATAATACTGTAAGAAAAAGAACTACTTTTCTATATAACAAATACATTTAACAAAAGTACTACTTGCATTTATTATAGTAATAGGTATCTATCTTGTATCATTTCTATAATTTTACCATTTTCTGGATAAAAATTCCATCAGTTGCTATTTTTCAAACGATCTTTGGTATTAAGTCCTGATGAGTCAAAACTTAATTCAAATGGTGCCTGAAGAATTCTTCATAAGTCTCATTACAACAATAATCTTACATATCTTTATACTATTTATTTCATTGTTTATATTAAATACTGTGGTAAAAAGTGGTGAATGAAAAATAATTAAACTTAAAGATGATATTAAAAATTTAATTTCTTATAATTATGTGATATAATTAATTTTAGTTTCAAATAAATAAATTACGAAAGGATAAAATTATGGCTCAAAAATGATAAAAATGTTTGTTACTGAAGATAAAGTAACATTTAGATTATGTGATGATTGCCTTTGGTGTAAATCTTAAAACTTTGATTCCAAAACTAAAAAGAAAGCACCAAATGCAAATTTATCATAGGATGTCAATCTTATTGTGGACCGGAAGAACTCAGACATTCACACTTGTTAATAGTAGAAATTTGTATAGCAGATACTGAAGTCAGACTGAGTGCCTTTAGTTGATGAAAAACTTAGAGATCGAATGAGTGCCGAAGACGAAGAAAAATACAGAAAGCGTCTTGAACGTCGTCTTGAACGTCTTTCTACTTCATTATACCTGAAAATGCAACTATAAAAGTTGGTGAAAGTAGATGTCGATAAAGAAAGGAGTAATCGCTCGTAAGCAGGAAAATCTTATCTAGATGATCTTATTATCGAAGGAGCAGTTTAGTAATACAACCTGGAACTTACGAACTTATATACCGAGTTAATATCGATAACAAAAGAACACAAGAAAAAGACTTATCACTGTTGTTGATGAAAACGTATAATTAACATTCATAAATATATATCAATCTAAACCTATGAGATAATCGTTGTATATACCTCTACTCATAAGTTTTTCTTTATTTTTATGATATTTATACTATTTTTGAAAATTACGTTTACTGTAAATATGATATAATATAAGTAAAGACATAGTGTCGGAGGTTATGATCGTGGAAAAATAAATATTCTAAAATTTTTAGTCATGATGGACGGTTCAAAACAAGCTGAATGGGCTCAAAAATGCCGTTGCCATTGCTCGAAGGAAAACGAGGATGCAGAGTTATATATCGCGTCTGTTATTGATGCGACAATCGCAACTTCTGGTTTATCAGATCATGCATTTTCAACTCTTTTTCTGCAAACGTACTGAAAGGTGGTTGATAGCTATGTAGAATCTGCTAAAGAAGACGGATTAACTAAAGTATTCGGTATCGTTGAACAAGGTGTTCCTAAAATTGTTCTTAGTGAAGATATTGTTGACGAAAAGGTATCGATGCTTTGTAGTTTGTGGATCTTCTGGTTTAACTGGATTCAAACGTATGCTTATGGGATCGGGTGTCTGAAAGGTATCGTTAGATATGCAAATCTGACGTAATCATCATTGAAACAACGTTCTATCAGCAGTTTCAAGCAACTATCGCTAAAAATTCCAAGAAGAACAAGAAAAATAAGCATCTCTAAATAAGATTTAGATTAATATATTTTTAATTTAAATTCATTTGAAAATTTTTCCCTTTTTATAATGAACGACGCATATCGTATGCGCCGTTCATTTTAATAATAAATCTTTTTCAACTTTTAAACTATCGTAATTCAATGCCGTTGCACAGAATTCGGTCCAAAATACTTAGTATAATCATGAAGCTGTTGCTTATCGTCATAAATATAAACCTATCTCCGATACTTTCTTCATCACCTATTTCTACTACTAAGTGACTCATCATTGTTGAATAAATATTTCTCTTTACCATTAATTAAAACATGTTTTTCCTTTTAATCTATCTCTTAGTATTCCATCACCATAGCCAATATTAACAACTCCTACTTTTTATCAGCATCAGCTATATACAATTTGAGTATCCAATACATTCGCCTTTATTCAAAGGGTTACTATATTAATAATTTCCACCATAAACAGTAATCGGGTTTTTATAACTAAATCCCTTAAGAGCAACTGGATTTTCCTTCACATTATAAGGCATAGCTCACATAAAAAATAATCCCTAACCTCTGATGTGTTGTTTTTCTCAAAAGTACCATCTCGTAAAAATGAGCACTCTATTTTGTAAGTGAACTACTCAAAAATCATGATGATATTATGCTTCTTCAAGAACTTTCAATACCAATTCTTTTTCTTTTTCATAGAATCCATCAAACTCATCAGCAAATGAAAAATGAGACCAAAATCCTTTTAATTTCAGATTGTTCTCTTTACAGAAATTTATAATTTCTAAGTACTTCTTCAGATTTCTTGCTCCAGCACGTCTCGCTACCCGCAAATTCAATTGCGGTTAAGTCTCTAACATTTTCAAGATTTTCTTTTAAATATTCAAGACCCGCATATTTATCTCAACATTGTATTCTCTAACTAAATCAAAATTATAAGTTGGATTTAAAAGAAAAATATTAGCATCTTCTCCTAATTTTCTCTTATTACTTTACACTCTTCTTCTTTTGTCGTTGCAAGTAATTTATCCCTACTTCGAGTATAATTTTACACATTCTCTTAAATCTAAATTATACGCATTGTTTTAACTACAGCTGTTATGTCCTGTGCTCGTTCTTTTAAATTTATTGCATTTTGTCGTATGTTATTATAATTTAACTCAATTGTTGCCATAAAATCCTTTCTTAGATATAAAGGGTGACTCAAAATCGTGATTTCGGAGAAATCGATTCGGAGAAATGATGTAGCCCAAAATTCTGGACACATATATATTTAGTTTAGACAAGTGGATGTTATCCTGTATTGTACAGGAGGCATCCATTTTGTTTTTGATTGAATTCTCTTGTTGTTGTAATAATTTATATATTCAGATACAGCTTTACTAAACTCTTCAAATGACATATAAAATCCTTTTCATATACTAATATATCTCCGTCTTCATTCTTAAAGTGATTCCATAATACTATTGTCTACAATTTCACTCTTCTAGACATCATTGAATGATTCCGTGCTTTTAACTCACTTCTATAGTATGAATGTTGATACTCTGCCATCCTTGATCGAATGCATAATTAATCCTTCTGTTTTTGAAATTTATTAAATGCTTGTTCTAACATCCTTTTATCTGATACAAATTTGGATGTAAAAAGATAAATCATATGATATTATTTCATTTGTATGCATATCTAGAATCGCTGATAGCACTTTTCCCCAGATTGGATTGTGATACATCCGTAGTCCATTTCTGTAAAGGAGCAGTTGTACTAAAATCTCGATTTATTATATTATGTGACTCTTTCCAACTGTTTCCCCTTTATATGAATGGTATCTTTCTTTAGGAGTTTTCCTTTCAATCCCTTCTTTTATGCATAAGACTTTTGTACTCGTTTATGATTTGCTTTAAAACCTCTACTATTAGTTCATTGTGAACTCTACGGACACCATATAGTCCTTTATTTTCGGTAAAAATAATAATTTCTTTTAACACTGGTTCATTACAGAATAGCCACAACATCTACTTCTTCCTTATTTACTAAATAATAATATGTTGATTTTTGCCATCTCTATTTCTTGTAAAAAGACATTTTAATTGATATCCTTTTTCTAAGTTCTTTGATGATTGCCGCTTTTTCGCCTTGAGTTGCACTGCCCATTTTTCTCGCCTCAAGGCTATTAATATTATTTCTTTTTCTGCTTTAATATTTTTCAATTTCGTTTTATAAATTTATTTTCTGCACTAATCTAATTAATTCTTCTCTTTCTGATTCTTTTAATGGTTTTAGGACTACTATTTTCTTTCATGATAGGTACCCTTTCTTGGTCTTCCTTCTTCTCATCTACAAGTCCATTATAACCTTTTTCTCTATATTTTTGAACCCAATTATATATATCCTATAATTAATTCCATTCTCTCAGCTGCAACGGAATTATATGAGTAACCAGCTAAAATTTTGGAAACTAATACTAGTTTTTCTTCTGGATTCCACTTCTTATTTTTCGTTTTATGTTTGCAAGACGCCTACGCCTAATGAATCAACCATTCTTTCCATTTCCTAATAGTATCTCTAAATTTTCTAGTTGTTATTCCATTAGGTGTATCTGGACATTCTCCTCTTCATACATCTCATCGCATTTTACTTTTAAACTCATAACTATAACGATAGAAAATACCCCTTTCACTGGTTTGTCCAGTAAAGGGCACATATCAAAATCGATTTTTAAAGCCACCCCGCAAATTTCATCAGATATCTAAAAGCTTTTATAAAGTAAATTTAGATATCTATAAACCACTGCGTTTATGAATTCTCATATAAACTTTTTAGACCTTTAAACTCAGCCCTTTTTATTTTGCTTAAAATCAACAAGTTATTTGTTGTAATGATTCAATATTCCTAGGTAATATTTAACTCCCTACTTTTTAATATTTTTCATCAAAGTTGAAAGTTGTGTGTGTAATCCTGAAACATAGTTTTTCTTCATTTCTTAAACCTAAAACTATAGTTTATAGGAGACACTCTACTAAAGAATGAGAAATCTTCTCCGTATAAATAAGCTTCTTCTAACTCAATATAATCATTATCTATAACTTCTTTAATTACTTTATAAGGAACTTCATCACTAATTACCGCTGGATAACCTTCAGCAAAGTCAACACGAATACTTGCTCCAGTAAGATGTTCAAGACCAACACGAGTATTTTCAATTCGCGCTTTTATCGTAGCCGATCTTCCATGCTGTATGTTCTAATAGTTCCTTCTAGGTAGGCATTCTCCGCAACAACATTCATAGCATCTCCGCCGTACATTTACCGATATGAATAATACTAGTATTACGCGCTTTTGTATGTAATGCATTAAGTTTTAACATCTCTTGGAAGAACATTGTAGCTACATTAAGAGCATCGATTCCAGTATTTTTAAACCTACATGACGTGCACGCCCTTTAATATAGATTCTATATTCATTAGCACTAGCTATAATTTCTTTTGGTTTAGAGATGATATGCCCTTCTGGATAATCTGGATTCATATATAGAGGCATAACTTGCTAAAATGTTATACAGGTGAAAAATTAAAATCATTGATTAATAAATTTCCACCGCCGAAAGTTTTCTTCAGCTGGTTGAAATACGAAAATGCTATTCACCTTCGTATCATTATTTTTGTAATAATCTACCGCTTCTATAACACTACCTAAAAGCATAGTAGTATGTCCATCATGTCCACAAGCATGCATCACACCATCATTATTTGATTTAAAATCAACATCATTTTCTTTCTGTGATAGGGCAATGCATCAATATCAGCTCTGGATAAAATCGTATCTTTTAGTTTCTACGCTTGCTTTGCAGATTACCACCAACCCTGTCTCAAGAGTTTCTTGATATTCTATACCATATTCTTTAAGACACTAGCGATAAATTCTTTAGTTTTATGCTCTTCCAAAGATAACTCTGGATTTTGGTGCAGATGTTCTACGCCATGATGTTAAATTCTCTTCAGTAATTACTTTCATCTTCTCTTCCTACTTTATTATGAAAGTTTTCTAATTCTACGATAATATCTACTTTTTCTTCTGCAACTTCACTACGTGTTTTTGATTACTCGTGCTGGAACACCTGCTACTACATCTCCACTAGCTACATCTTTTTGTTACTACACTCCAGTCGCAACAACAGCATTGTCTCCAATTTGTACACCTTCTCAAGATAACAGCATTAGCTCCGATAAGAACATTGTTACCCACACGTACTGGTGTAGCATTAGCTGGTTCAATAACACCTGACAACACTGATCCAGCACCAACGTGAGAGTTTTTCTCCAACTCTGCACGCCCACCCTAAAATAGCATTCATATCGATCATAGTATTTTTACCAATTTTAGCTCCGATATTAATAACAGCACCCATCATGATAACCGCATTATCTCCGATACTAACGTGTTCACGAATTGAGCATCCTGGTTCGATACGAGCGTTAAACTGAGTTAAATCAATCATCGGCACACCACTATTACGGCGTATCATTTTCTACACGGTAATTTACTACCACAGCTTTTATTAGCTTCGTAAAATTCCACCCAATCAGCAAAAATCTCGCAAAGATAACTCTTGAGTTTTCCTTCACCATAAACTTCTAAAGTTTCTGGAAATTCTACATCAGCGTTAAAATTAACATAAACTTTAACCGGTGTTTCTTTTTAGATGTTGCTATAAATTTAATAATCTCTTCTGTTGATTTCATTTCTTTCTCCTATTATCTATATGATCTATTTTATATCTAATTTTACATATGTCAAAACTAACTTTATTATAATATTCTTTGTTTAAGGGAGTGACTAAAAATCGTGATTTCGTAGAAATCGATTTTTAGAGTCACTCCCTGCACAGTTTATTAGATATCTAAAAAGCTTTTATAGCTAATTTAGATGTCAATAAACCACTGCGTCTATGAGTTTTCATAGAGACGACTCAATAAAACTCTTTTAAAGAATCCCTTGAATCGCTTTCTGACTTTATTATTCTATACCTAGTACATCTTTCATAGAATATAATCTAGGTTCATCAACACTGTTAAGCCACTGTGCGCCTGTAATGATCCTTTTGCGAACATTTTTTACTTAGAGCTGTATGTTTAATCTCAATTACTTCATCTTCTCAGCAAAAATCACTTCATGCTCACCTCACTATAGTTCCACCACGAACCGCGTGAATTCCAATCTCTTTTTCTTGGCGTTTCTACATTCCGTGACGACCATAAACTCTAGTATAATCTTCTACATCTTTAACCGCATCTACTAACATTTTTGCAGTTCCACTAGGGTGCATCCACTTTTTATTGTGGTGTTTTTCAATAACTTCGATATCATATCCTAATAACAATTCACTAGCTTTTTCACTAATTCTACTAAGACATTTACTCCTAAGCTGTAATTCCCAGCGAAAAACTACTCAACATGAGTCGCTAGTTCATCGATTAATTCTAATTCTTCTGCGTATGACCAGTTGTCGCTATTACAACTTTCGTTGTTGTACGTTTAGCATACCCACTAGTTCAGCAGTCCCAGCTGTGATGAGAAAAATCAATAATCACATCAGCCACCTTTTTCTAAAGATTCATATGAAGTATAAGTAGGAAATTTTTCTTCTAATAATTCACGACCTACACCTGCAACAATTTCTAAATCAGTACTGTCTTGAATATAGTTTTTAGAACTTGTCCCATAGTTCCATTATAACCACTTAATAAAACTCTCATTTTTACCTCCTTGTAATGAATTAGGTCTTGCAATCTCTTGCTCTAATTTTGTCGCTAATGTTGGAGCAACGTGTCATAGGTAGACGGTAGTGACAAGCTGATTTCCCGATTAATTCTACACATTTTTAACTGGCATTGGGTTTGGTTCAGCAACAACATGTGGATGAAGTCTAAGTATTTAAGTTGTAATTCAAACGCTTTATCCACTTGTCTTTCTAAAGCATATTTACACATTAAGTGAGTTGCTTTTTGGATAAATATTAGCTAAAACAGAGATTGTCCCTTTACCACCTGCTAAAATAATAGGTACATTAATGTCATCATTTCCTGAGTAAATATCAATTTTATCCCCACTAAGTTTCTAACTGCTAAAGTATGAGCAATATCCCCTACCGCATCTTTGTATGCCACGATATTTTTGTAGCTGAGATAAGTGTAAAATAGTCTCAGGAGCCATAACTTGTCCAGTTCTTCCCTGGTACATTGTGAAAGTACAATTGGTAAACTCTACACTATTCGCGATTGCTTCAAAGTGTTCAATTAGACCTTGTTGGCTAGTTTTGATGTAATATGGTGTTACTACTAATAATGCATCTGGTCCCTAATTTTTCAATTTCTTGGCTTTAATCTAATTGGAGTGAGCTGTATCGTTAACCCCACTACCTGCAATAACAGGTACACGTCCTTCTACTCTATCAATAGCAAATTTAATTACCGCTACTTGCTCATCGTCAGGCATAGTTGAACTCTCACCAGTAGTTCCCTGCTACGATAATCGCATCTGTACCTTCACTAATTTGGAATTCGATTAACTCTCCAAACGTATCATAATCTACACTTCCATCCCTCGAAAAATGGTGTTACTATTGCTACTCCGCTTCCTGTATAAATTGTCATAATCTTGTTCTCCTTGTTTCTAACTTATTTTTATATAATTTTAATAATATTTTTTTATGTTATTTTTAAATTAAATATCTTGTCTAATTAAATCTTCTAAAGTCTCACCTTTTACTACTAGGCGACTAGTTCCATCTTTTTACAAATACTACCGGCAATTTCGGTAATCTATTGTAATTGCTACATACTGTAGTTATACGCTCCTGTTGATGATACTATAGTAAGTCACCCTTGCTCAGCTTTTAGTAATTTTCGCATCCATTACTAACATGTCTCCAGACTCACAGCATTTACCAGCAACTGTATAAGTTGTATCTGCTTCGATTCATTTTATTAGCTAACATTGCCTCGTATTTTTTGCTTTTATATAATGCATAACGAGGATTATCTGCATACCTCCATCAACGAACACGTATTCACGACCTGCAAAAGTTTTCTTAACTCCACCAACACTGTATAATGTGCTACCTGCGTTACATGTTAAACTTCTACCAGGTTCAATAACTACCTTAGTTAAATCTAAACCGAAATTATCACTTTCACGTTCCACTACTTGATATACTCTCTTAAAAAATTCAGCAAGTTCAAAAGGTCTATCTTCTTCAGTATAATAAACTCCGAACCTCCACCTAGATTAAGAACACTTATAGTTAAAACCTAATCTTTCTTGAACTTTTTCGTAAATTCCATAACCACTTTTTACAGCTTCGAAAAAGTGAAGTTTTCTCAAAAATTTCGCGATCCGATGTGTGAATGGAATCCTACAAAGTTAAGATTACTTTGATTATTAATATCTGCGATTAAATCATAAATTGTTTCATCATATACTGAATAACCAAATTTCGAATCATCTTTTGCAGTTTTGATGTATTCATGAGTATGCATCGATACCTGTATTAATTCTTAGAAGTACATCTACAGTATTCTACTCTCTCTTACGATTTCATTAATCATTTTCATATTCATAGTCATTATCTATAACGATAGTTCCCTACACCAACTTCTAATGCATATTGTAGTTTCCTCACGAGTTTTATTATTTCCGTGGAAATAAGCTCGTCTCATATCATATCCAGCTTTTATATGCTGTGTGAATCTCACTCAGTGAAACCACATCTACACCTAAACTTTCTCTACTCGCAATTCTTAATACTTCTAAACAACTAAAAGCTTTCGATGCGTAAAGAACTTCTGATTGAACTTCGAACTTTTTAAAATTATTAATAAAGTTCTACATTGGTTCACTAACATATTCTCATCATAAACATAAAAGTGGTGTCCCGTATTGAGCCTTTAACTCACTTACTCCAACACCTGAAATATTCAGTTCACCATTTTTCTACCGTCATACCATCAAATAATCTCATTACTTTCTCCTTCAAATAAGTTATGAGAAAATAGACTACAAGAACAAAGGTCCTTGTAGTCTAGCTTATAATTCTATCCTATTCCTCTTGCCCTTATTATAAAAAGCTCACCATGAAGAAAATGGGCATTTTTCTAATGACAGTGTTATGCCTATTCGACATAACCCCAGTGAAATAAATCACTTCGGCGATGCTACCTTTTAAATTAGTCATGCATGACCTCTTTTATAATACTTATCTATTTACGTTGTATAAATAATATCATGGTTTGAAATTATTGTCAATAGTTTTTCAGAAAATTTTATAATATCCTAGTTTTGGTGTTTACATATACACAATTAGTATTGGTTGTAATTACTCTTTAAAAACAACTATAATATACATATATTAAAAGAAGACAGCATACTACTCTGTTTCTTATATAAAAATAAAGGATTATAAAAATATGATTAACTTCACAAAAACGACGATTTAAATAAAAATTATCAGTGACAACGATATAGCGATTATTCAATACGGAGCGACCCACATGTATGCCATGTCACTCAATAAAAACAGAATTACTACTGGCAAGAAAAATCACAAAGACATTGCAAGATACTACATTTCATTAGAAGAAAATATGGAAATTAGCTGTCAACGAGGCATTCTTTTCAGCACCAACTGTAGAAGTTTATATTGAAGGAAGACTATCTATTCAAAAAGCGGATACTTCAGTCTTGATGAAATTCTAGAAAAAGTAAGTACTGTGAGTGAACAAATGAAATAAAAAAATGGGAGTGACTCAAAAATCGTGATTTCGTAGAAATCGATTTTGTCGAGTCACCCCCGCACAGGTTATTAGATATCTAAAAAGCTTTCATAAAGTGAATTTAGATATCAATAAACCACTGCGTCTATGAATTCTCATATACACTTTTTAAAAGTTATTGTTTTGAATCGCTCTTGTTATTAGTTTTGGCTTTATTTTGCTAATATATCAACAGGATCTCTTCCCTAATAGTTGCTTTAACTTGATTAATATCTATAATCCCAAATCCTTCTATATTTGATTCTAGCGCTCGTACAGCTTTCGTTACCCCTCGATGTATCGATAAGTAATATCTTTTCATAGTCAGGTACTTCTTCTTCTGCCCTCTTAAGAAATCTCATAATATGCTCAGGATGTAGATATGTCTGACCTTTATATGATTTTTATTTCTACTACATACTTCTTACCATTCTTCTCGAGACATGATCAAAATCCCTACTTCTATGGTTCTGTAACTTTATAACCAACATTTTTAAAAGCATATGCAAGTAATAGTTCTCTACCCATTGGCAGTTAACTTCTCAAAAGTCGCAAGTAAGTGGGTTTTAGGTTTAATCTTAATAATCGATTTCTTTAATCCCTTGCGATCTTTTGTTAATAGTTTTCTATTAAACCCAATAATATAATCTTCCACTATAGCAAAATGACCATGTGCTATACAGTTTCTAATCGCTGTTAATAAAGCATTTATTTTTGAAAAAGTAGTATATTTTGCAACTATTATTTTTGACAATTAGAACAAATATTTTTCCTCAAAAATCTCCATTCATCATTACTTATAACATCCTTGAACCTATCCACTTCACATCACGACTTTCATCCATTTCCCATTTGATTCTATAACATAGGTAAATGAAAAATTCATCATATAACTTATCAGAAATCAATTCATTTTTATCTGATTGGTATGAATCAATATTCGGTGTATACTAAAGCAATTTTTATTACAGTATCCATTTCTTCTGAAAGCTTAATTGGTCTAGGGCTGTGGTGTATTTTTATAATCACTCTGCTACTACAACATTTCGTAAACATATCCTTCTCCTAAAGTTAGTAAAATTTTTGAAATCAGTTTATATTAATTTTTATTATAGCATAGATCGTGCACATAAAAAGACACGTATAGGTTATATACATGTTTTTAAGAATAACATACTAAATTTTTCAAAAATTTAGGAATTTTTGATTAGTTTTTATCTTCCATTTACATAATCTTAAAAATGTAATTTTTAATTCTAAATATAATAAGAATATCTTTTTCTGATGAGATTTTGCAGTGTTATAATAAAAGTAGGCTACTGCCCGGAAGGAGGTGTTTATATGGTTGATATATTCATCCAAATCCTTGTTGGGCTATTTGTAGAGTTATTCTCCTATTTATAGAATATTTTTATTTCCTAAATGATAAAAAGCAACAAGAAGAAGTAGTCTTATTTAGGCACGACGTATATGTATCACTTCATGTATGAATATATATTAGCCTACTAAATTGAGTATGTTACTATATATAAAAAGCAACTGAATCCGCATTTCAGTTGCTTTTTCGTGTTATATGTGAATATATTCATCCAATTCACTTATCTACATTCTAACACATCCATTTTCTTCTTGTCAATTAATTTGAAGGATAGGATATAGTAAAATTATTACATTAATTCCCAAAGTAAATTCCAGTTAAAGAAAACATACTGAAAATTTAATTTGAAGCTAGTTTATCTAGAAATTAACCTTTTATAATTAACTGAATTTGACTAAGAACAAAATTTTTGTCTAATGAGTACAGTCCCTTTTACTACTTTTATCTCATTATACTTACTCCATTACAAACCTACTCGCTAATTTATATACTTGTTTAATTTCCTTAGTCTCTAAGTTCCAAGTTTTTAATTCTTCTTTTATTAATTCTGGAAATTTTCACTGATTTTTCTTACATATTCACTAGCATCTTTCTTTTAATTGTGCTATTCTTTTTATTGCTTCTTGTGGATTTTCTTTAAAATATGGTCTACTAGTCCATATTCGTAATCCTTCTGTGACTGCCCTTCTAGTATTTGGATTATCTGAACTTAGCCAGTCATCAACTACAGGGATTGAATTTTCACAACCTTTATTTTACAATATTCATCAAATGCTTTCGCAAGAACCTCTTGTACTCTCCAATTATCATCTTTAGATACTTTATCTCGCATAAAAGTTAGGATATCACTATCATCTGATAAATATCCGAAAAGAAATACACCATACATTCTAACTTGATATACTTTTGACTCATAGGATAAGAAAAGCTAACTTCTTATTATAATCTCTATCATTATTTTTATAATCAGCTAAGGCTCTTTTCTCTTCTTCCTTGAATCCACTCTTTATTAGAGAAAAATTCTTGCTCTAGTCTTTTTTAATATATATCGTTCAAATAAATTCACCACCTTATTATTACTAAAAAAGCATATAGAATGTTAGACACTCTATATGCTTAAGGATGATTGCTAAAAATTAGTTGTTAGCTTTTAAGAAATCAACAGTTTTTGGATTACTAACTCACCACGTAAGTCTTCAACACTAATACGTTGTTTAATTCCTTCTTCAGTCATGTTGTACATAGTAAGTTCTTTAACTCTGCATCGATGTCAGCATCTGTTACTCAACTTTTTCTACTTCGGCGATTTCACCTAATACGAATGAAGTTTTGATTTTGTTTTTCTGCACTCAGATTTCATTTTCAGCTTTTAAGTTCAGCTTCACCTTTTTCCAGTGAATTGTTGGTATAAATCAAATGATAATCCTTGACGAGATAAGTTTCAGTGAATTGTTCAAACATAGAATCAACTTCTTGTTCTACTAATTTTTCTGGTACAGAAAGTTTTTGCATTTTTCTACAGCTGTAGAAATTACTTTATCAGAATAAGATTTTTCTGCTAAGTTTTCTTTTTCTAATTTAATTTCTTCTTTTAATTTTTTCTTTGTATTCAGCTACTGTTGAAGTCACGTCTTTAGTGAATTCTTTAACAAATTCGTCAGTTAATTCTGGTAAAACTTTTTCTTTTACGTCGTGAACTGTAACTTCGAATTTAGCTTTACCAGCTAAGTCAGCTACTTGGTAGTTTTCTGGGAATGTTACGTTAACTTCTGTGTCAACTGGTGCAACTTTTTCCTTCTAATTGTTCTTCGAATCCAGGATGAATGAACCCCGATCCTAATTCTAATTCGTAACCTTTAGCTTTCTCCACCTTCGAAAGCTTCATCTCCGATGAATCCTTTAAAATCGATAACTACGATATCACCTTTTTAGATTCTCCTTCTTTTGATTTGCCATTCAGCTTGACTGGCTTAATAAGCTATCTAATCTTTTCTTCTACATCAGCATCAGTTACTTCTACCGAGTCTTTTTTCTAATCCAAGGTTTTTGTATTCACCTAATTCAACGTTTGGTTTTAACAGTAACAACTGCTTCGAATTTAACACCTTCTTCTTTGCTGATTTCTTTTAACATCGATATCAGGCATAGCTAATGGTGAAACTTCTAATTCGTCGATAGCTTTAGTGTAAGCTCTTGGTAATACATAATCAACTGCATCTTGGTATAATGCTTCTTCACCGTACATTTTGTTGAATACGGCTCTTGGTAATTTACCTTTTTCTGAATCCAGGTGCGTTAACACGTTTAACTGCACGTTTGAATGTGATCTAATCCTTTTCGCAAATTCTTCTTTTGTTGCTGAAAAAGCGATAACTACTTTTCCATCTTCTTTATTTAAAATTTGTGACATTTATTTTTTCCTCCAAAAAAATACTTTTTAAGTATCATCAAAAATGTTAGTATAAAAATACTAAAAACTCTTGATTAATTATATAGTAAATAGCATAAAAAAAGTCAATAATTACACATCTAAATTATTGTTTTCAAAAAGTAATTTCCATACTTTCAAAAATTTTTCAAACTACAGATAATTTAATACTAAATTACAAAATTGTAATACTTCTTGCTTTTTATTATCTACCTACTATTTTTTTACTGAATTCTTTTATCAATTTATCATTCTCTCTAAAAATTTGGATAATATTTTCCTAACAATTCATAAAATCTAGGGTGTGTGATTTGTTTCTAGTAAATGAGTAAGCTCATGAACAACTATATGTTCTAAACACTCAATCGGATATTTTATAAGTTCATAGTTTATCCAAATTCTTTTTCGCTTCAATATTACAAGTTCTCCCAGCGGGTTTTCATCTTTTTAATTCTTAGTTGTTCAGCATGGATACCCATGATTTTTTTCGTATTTATTAATAAACTCTAAAGCTTTGTTATAAAGAACTTTTCTAAGATAACTCGTAACTATTTGTCCCCTATCTTTATCTTTTATCCTTTATAACTAAAATGATTTTATCATCGGATAATATTACTACATTTTTATTCCTAATCTTACTTCTAAAACAAATTCTTTTTCCAAAAATAATATGTTTTTCACCAGTTACAAACTGTTTCACAGTATAGCCATTCATTAATATATTGTTTCTTCTTAATTTGATTTCATCAATATTTTCTTGAATCAATTTCTTTATAATATAATTAGGTGTTCTTGGAGGGCACTTACTACAACCTCAGCGTTTTCGACTTTTAAATAAATGTTTTTCATTTTTCTTCTGTACTTAATCATAACGACTAAATCACCTATATTTATTACTCTTTTCATACTCCCCTCCTTTATTTCTTTCATTATTTTTAGCTCGTTACCAACTAAAGCTGTACCAACTCTTATATGAGTCGCACCTTCTTCAATCGCGATTTTGTAATCATTACTCATACCCATAGATAAAAATTCACACAGTGCATATGGTAATTTAAGTGCTTTTACTTCATCACGTACTTGTCTTAATTTTCTAAAACAATTACGCAACACATCTTCATCATCAACAAAAGGCGCCATTGTCATTAGACCTACAACTTTAATTTTCGAATATTGTTCTAATGATTTTATAAACTCTACTGTTTCTTCCGCTGTTAATCCATGTTTACTTTCTTCACCAGAAACATTAACCTGTACGAAACAATTAACTTCTTTTTTTCCGCACGTTTTTCGATTTCCTTAGCTAAGCTATCTCTGTCTAGAGCATGAAAATAATCTACCTCGTTTATAACATCACGTACTTTTCTAGTTTGCAAGCTTCCTATTAAATGCCAAGTCTTACTAGAATATTTACTTTTTCTCAACATAATTTTTGAGGACGATTTTCAGCAAAAATCTGTAATTCCGCTTCTATCGCTTCTTCAACTCTAGTATCTGTAACATACTTAGTTACAGCTATTAATTTCACTTCATCAGCATTTCTACCAACTTTTTCACAAGTTTCAGCTATTTCTTTTTGTTATGGTCTCAAAGTTTTTCTAACGTTCATTTTTCTCCTACTTACTCTATTTTTTAATGTTATATTATAATTATAACATGATATTTATTATTTTGTTATTAATTAAATAAAAAGGAGTGACTCAAAAATCGTGATTTCTTAAGAAACAAGATTTTGTCGAGTCACTCCCATAAAGTTTATTAGATATCTAAAAAGCTTTTTATAAAGCGAATTTAGATATCAATAAACCACTGCGTCTATGAGTTTTCATATACACTTTGTTAAATTTTTAGGAGTTTTTTGTCGGTCCCATAACAAGTAGTCGGACGGAGTCGCACCGCCATCTCCTTCTTAATTAAGAAGGACGTCATCCTTTTTGAACTACTGCCCTACTTGTTGTGCTCATTATATCAGATTTTTACTTTATACTCAACTATTCACATAATTCCACAAATTCTTAAATTTATTAATAGAGGGTAATAAAAATTTCCGAAGAAACTGAATTTCTCGAAATTATGCTTCACGCTTATATTTTTCTGAATTTCTTATTAATATTATTCTTAATCCCAAGAAGAAATATATTATACAACTAATAAATAATATACCTAAGCTAAAGATTAACAATAAGATGCTATACACTAAGAATAGAAATGCAACTACATTATGGTTTATACCTTTTTCAAAAATTGCAAATAATAATAGTAAAAATAAAACTATTAAAAAGTGAAATATACCCAAGCAAGTTGTCCCATTACTTGGAAGATAAAATGCATATCCTTCGTAGAAACATTGGCACTATCTTGAGTAAAGACGCGTTTGTTCATGAATTTGATCAACAATTTTGTTTCTTAAATACTCGTTTCCTACATATCCTCGAAATAGATTAATCATTCCACCTACAAATGCAATATATACAATATAAACTATACTAGAGATAAGTAATAATATCTTCTCTAATTTATCAAAAATACATTAATTTTCACCTTTATTTTTGCAGTTAGCACAAGTTCCATAAAACGATAAAGAGTTATCTTGAACCTCAAAAAGAATACTCTTTTTCATATATTCAATAAGTTTATTGAATATTGGGTTAGAATACTTTTTCAATGCTATTGCAGTTGGTACATATTAAATGATGATGAAGTTCGTCATCTACAGATTGTCTCAAATGATATTTAGAAACGCCATTGCTGAAAGATATTTTTTCTAATATTTTTAGTTCATATATATCTAGAGTTCTATAAACGGTAGCTATCACCAATATCTGGTGTTTTTCTTTAAGAATAAAATACAGTTCCTCTGCACTAAGATGTTTATCTTCATTTTTCAACCAAAATCTCTACAATCTTTTTCCCTTTGTGGAGTTAATTTGTATGAAGATTTTTTGAATAATTTTAATTATTTCTTCATAAATACTCATATACTATTTCGCGCCTTTTCCTATTTTTTCAAAGTAAGCTAATGCAAGCATCGTCTTACTGTCAGTTATAACATTATCATCTAAAAAGCTTGAATGCTTCTTCAATTTTTATATTTTCTTAAATTAATAAATTCATCGTCATCTGGATCAATTTCTCCAGCATATTCTAAAATTATCAACATAGTAAATTGGATTAACTCAGAGCTATAACCTAATGCTACGTGAACATCGCATAGTTTTTCCAGTCTTTCTTCTTCTACTACATATCCTGTTTCTTTCACGTAATTCTCTAATAGCAGATAATTTCTTATTATCTTCACCTGGTTCTAGTTTACCTGCAGGAATTTCTAAAGTTACTGCTTCTATAGCTTTTTCTATATTGTTCAACAAGAACTACTTCATCATTCTTTGTTAAAGCTAATATTGCTACAGCACCCCTATGATTTATCAGCTCGCGTTTTGAAGTTTCTCCATTAGGTAAAGTTACTGTATGTACTTCTACATCTAAAAACTTTCCCCTTAAATATTTTTCAACTTCAATAGTTTTTCTTCTAAATTCATTTTTCACAATCTCCTCTACATTTTTACAAACTATATTCTTCTAGATCATGTGCTATCTTTTACATTACATTTATCACGTAATGATTCTATAGCCTCTTTTCAATATTTCTATCATATCTAGCACCAATATGTGTTAGATATAGATTCTTAACCTTACTTTGTGATATTATTTTTCAATATCTAAAATACTTAAATGATAGTTTTTCTCGCATGGTGTGCATCTTCTTTAAGTAAATAAGTGCACTCTGAAATTATAACGTTACTATTTTTAACAAACTCCCTTAAACCATCAAAGTACCTAGTATCCGGTATAATAGAAATTTCTTTTTCAGGTTTGTCTTCGGATAAAAATTCGCTTGAATTATACACTGTTCCGTTATATTCGAAAGTATCTGCTTCTTTAATTTCTTTTGTAAAACGGACCTGGCATAATACCTAGCTCTTTCAATTTATTTGCATTCAAACTTCCTTTTTGCTTTTTGAATACAATTTTATATCCAAAACATTCAACATTATGTGTTAACGGAAAAACTAAAAACAGCTACATTTTTATTATCTATTATACACTGTTCACTAGAAATTTCAATATATTCTACCCTATAAGAAAGTGAACAATGTGAACAACAAATTATTTTTCTATGAAATCTTTAATACCAATTGGTCCATATATAATAACATCAGAAGCCTTTTGTGTCTAAAAGAAAACTTCTAGACGATAAGAATCCAATTAATCCAAGAACATGATCGACATGAAGATGGCTAATAAATATTTTAGTTATTTTTGTTGGTTTTAATATTTGTTCTTAAAATTTGATGTTGTGTCGCTTCACCACAATCAAACATCCAGCATTCTTTTAATTCTTGCATAAAATTAAAAACAAAACTCTGTGTATTTTCTAAATTTTCCAGGAAGCCCTGCTCCTGTACCTAAAAATTGTACTTCCATCGTATTCCTCAATTCAATTTTCTAAAATAATAGTGGCCTAAAAGAAATCCTATTTAAGCCACCTTATGTAATTTATAGTTTAACTACAAAAATCTGTGCATCTTGTAGACAAGTAATAACGTGTTCTACACCTGCTGGGATTTCTAATAGTTCAAATTCATTTACAGTTTCTACTCTTCTTCAAAAAGCTACTGTAATTTTCCCACTAATGTTTAGTAATAAAATATTTTTCATCATTACTATATGAGTCTGTTTGATTCCCTGTTTTAAGATTCATGTGCACTACTTGATATCTATCATTCTCTAAAAACAATTCCACCTAATAATGCATTTTTATCTAATTTAATCATAGTTTTATCTTCCTTTACGTTTGTATAACCCTGTCTTCTTCAATCATAATTAATTTATTCTTGAACAATCTTCCTACCGCGCGTTTAAAGCTCCTTTACTCATTCCAAAATACTGCTTTTAATCTCTTCTGGATCTGATTTATCAGTAAATTCGCACAACCGTTATTTTCGATATAGTCCATTATTGCTTGACCATCGCTATCCATCCTTTCATGTGCACGTGGTAAGAATGAACCATTGATTTCTCCGTTATCTTTAACTCCTATAACACGTAGTGTCACTTTCTCACCAAGGCGTGGTTCTTTCTCACGTTCACTTTCATGAACGAAAACTTTGTAACCATCTTTTGTTAGTAAAAATGTTCCCACACGCATTAAACGATAAGGATAAGCTTCAATATCCTTGTTTTTCATACTCTTAGTAGCTTTTTGAATATAATGATGCTACAATTGTTTCTAGTCGCTAGACGAGCAAATAATTGTCCGCTGAAATCACGACGAAGTGTGATAAACAGCTCGTCCCCTTCTTTTGGCCAAACACTCCTTAACTTAGGTAAATCTTCTCCTAAAAGTGGGATTTCACGAGAGAACCCAATATCAAGCCCTACCCTATCTTCCTCAACTTTTACAACTTTACTAAATGCATAATCACCATAAGTTACTTCTGGTATATTTGGTGTTCGAATAATTTCCACTACGTGAAGGATATACGAACATTGAATACTCTTCTCCAATTTCGTAATCATCTAAACTTTCAACGTCAGATTCATTACAGCTTATTTCTTCTTCATTAGGTCCTTTAAAAACTAATGATGAACTTTTTCTTTTCTACTAACTCTAAGAAATGAATTTCTCCTGTAATAAATTTAATATCTCTCTTTCCATCAAGTACCTCTTTCTTTTTATTTTTGTTAAATACTTTACAGTATTATTGTTGAGTATCTTTCATAAAAAGGCTGATACCTAATATCAACCTTTTAAATTAATCGGTAAAAAAGTAGTATCAGGGCGTACTTACTTAACCATATTTTTTATTTGTTTTAATTGATTTACTCTTATTTCCTTTGGAAGAAATCTTCTTATTTCATCTTCATTATACCCAACTTGTAATCTCTTATCATCAACAATGATAGGTCGTCTAAGCATTCCTGGATTATCTTGAATAACTTTATATAACTGCTGAATAGACATACTTTCGATATCCAAGTTTAATTTTTGGAACGTTTTTGATCTAAAGGAAATTATATCTTCTGTTCCGTGCTCTGTGATAGATAAAATATCTTTAATTTCATCTGTTGTTAGAGCTTCTGAAAAATATTTCTTTCACAAAGTCTATATCATTTTCTATAAGCCAAGCTTTTGCTTTTCTACAAGAAGTACAACTAGGCGATGTAAACAACGTAACTACCAATTAGCACTCACACTCCTTTATAAAAAAATAACATTAATATTTTTTATAATTCTATATACTACTATATATACTACATATATTATCGTTTTTACAATATACTATTAGAAAAAATATTTTAATTTGTCAACTAAAAACACTTTATTTTTACATTGTTTCACACTTGACTATCCTTGTAAAACACAAGCATAATGTTATACCCTTACATTTTTTTATTTGATTAGTTAAAAATAAATTATATAATAATAAACTCATAAAACACTTCTTTATATAATCTAACTATCATATTATACAATCTAAAAACTAAAACATAAATAAAATCTATCAAAAATCCCTATTATTTATCAAAAATTATTATCTAGAACCCTTACCGTACTGAAATTGACAAAAGTATTTTTATGTGTGTTATCATAGATATATGCCAGCATGGCGGAATTGGCAGACGCACTGGACTCAAAAATCCAGCGATGGCAACATCGTGCCGGTTCGACCCTCGGTCGCTGGTATAATGATTAAGACAAGGTTTTTAAGCCTTGTCTTTTTGTTAAGGGCTTTAGCCAGTTGAGGAGGCGAAGTCTCCAAAACAAAAACCACCCGCTATTCGGGTGCGAGATAAGAGTTAAACAATTGAAAAAAATCATCCTTTCTTGATAAAATAAGAGTAGTTCAAGCTCTAAAAATAAAGAAAGGATGATTTTAATTATGACAAATAAACATATAGTTTATCTCATACAAAGTGGTTATGTAAATACTATATTGTATTTACACCTAAGTATAGACGAAAAATAGAATTTAATCAATACAAACGAGATATAGTAGATATAATAAAAAGGTTATGTAAGTATAAAGGAGTGGAAATAATAGAGGACATATAATGCCGGATCATATACATTTGCTACTATCAATACCGCCAAAAATATAGTGTATCAAGTTTTATGGGATATCTGAAAGGAAAAGTTCATTAATGATATTCGATATGCATTCAAATTTGAAATACAGATACGGAAATAGAAAAGTTTTGGGCAGAAGGATACTATGTAAGTACTGTAGGATTGAATGAAAGTACAATAGAAAAATATATCAGAGAACAAAAATCGCATGACATTGCGATAGACAAACTGACAACAAAAGAATATAAAAATCCATTTGGAGATAAGAAAAATAGATAAACCCGTTTAACGGGTAGTGGGCGTTAAAAATACAATAGGGGCTTGAACGAATGTGAAAGCCAGCGCCTTGAGGTGCGTGTTAGTAACAAAGGGTTATACCTGAAGAAAACCACCCTTTTTCAGGGTGGTCATTTATTTTTAAAAATATAATTTTCTAAAAATTACTAATAAAATTTATCTTAAGTTATCTCAATGGATAACAACCTAAATAATATGCGGATAACGAATACTAACTCAACAACTGAATTAATAACAATCCCATAATAATCCAGTTTGGACAATATGCTGGTAAAATCGCGATAGCTCCTGACAAAAAGTAAATTAAATATAAAAATTCTGTAACAAATCGGAAATCAATCTATGCCAAAGTGATTCTATAACCTTTAGATTTTTGATCGTATAACTCTTTTCCTTAATGAAGAAGAAAAATTATTGCAATTGTTGATAATATAAAAACCAATAATAACAGTTAATATTGTAATTATGAATTCATTTTTGCATACTTTTTAAAACAATAAGATGAAACCAGACATATGATTATTGTACTCAAAAATATCCTTCTATCTTTTTACTTAGTTTTAACATCAGTAAGCTCCTTTAATCTTTCTTTGAAGATTTATTTTTAACTATCCTCTGCATAAAATTTACCTGAATATTTTTTCTGCCTCAACAGTTATTTTTTATAAAAGTTTGTTGATTATATACATGTTCAAATCCACTCTCATCACTACCACGTATTAACAAACCACTAATTGTATAATCTTTCTCCTCCTTCATTAATTTATTTAAAAGATTAATAGGATTGAATCTATGTGAATTAGCCTTTTATATCCAGTGTTAAATCAGTAATTTCATTAGTTCCAACTAAATCAATCAATGCCTTTTCTTTTCTCTGAATCTTCCGAGAAAAGATTATTTTTGAGTGAATTTAATTTCTTCTACATTTCTAAGCAATTTGAGGAATGTTTCTTTTTCTTCATAGATTCCTTTAATCATAAAGTTTCCACTTGTAATTTTTCGTATAATATCTTCGAAAGTTCTTTTTGTTCCTTTATCTGACAAATATAATAAATTCGAATTAAAATCATAATATGCAAATATTTGTTTTAACAATTCAATTTCAGTTTCTTTTTAGGGTTTTTCTTTTTCTTTTTAGATTTTTTTATCAATAACATATTCATCTCTAGGTTCTAAAACTTCCTGATTCTATCACAAAAATATAATTATCATCGCTAAATATTGATACATGATTAATCCCTTTATTGAATCTAAATTCTCATCAAATTCCTAGGAAATCTTCTAACAGGGTTTTTCCATCGTATTCCATTGCTATTTTCTTTAAATAATTGCCAAATTGAAAAAGTTATTGTAGACATACTTATACTCCTTTTATTTTTATTATATTATACCATTTCTATAACAGTAAATCATTCAATTCAATAAAAATACAATAGTTTAATATAAATTTTTCCCATATATTATCTTCACTTACTTTATATATATAATTTTTCATAGTAAATTTATAATCTCACATACCGCTATTTTGCTTTTTACAAGATACCTCAGTTATGGTAGTATTATGTATAACAAGATAGCTTGAATCAATAACTTTTTATCAATAAATAGAGACTTAAGAAAGGAGTTACAGAATGGAGATAAACACTTCCCAAATACTAAAAAGGGACATTAGAAGCATGTATTTTACAGCTAATAAAAATAAAGAAATGTACGGCTACGAAATAACTGAGCAACTTTCCAATTATGGGCTCAATATGGTTGCTCAAGGAACTATATATCCCCTACTATTAAAACTAGAAAAAGAGAATTTAGTCACTAGTTATTTGAAAGAAAGTAACTTGGACCTCCTAGAAAATATTATTCTATTACTCGATCAAGGTAAAGAATATATAAATTCATTTAAAGATATATGGGGCAATATAAGTACAACAATTACAGAGATTATGAGAGATAAATAATATTAGCAAGGAGGATGCACTATGAATACAGCTAACTACTAAAACACAATAATGAACTTAGACTACAACTAATGAGAAAAATAAGAAATTTTATGAAGAGCTTTTAGTCGCTTTGTCGTATGAAAAATACTACGAAAATGAATCTGCTTTAGAAATTCAATTACTAGAGATATTACAAGATTTGATTCTATATCAAAAACAAGGAAAAACTTTATAGATGTTTTTGGAAATGATATAAACAAATTATCTTCATCAATAATTGCAGAACTACCAAAGGAAAACAAAATGAAAATATTTAGATTTTCTCTAGTTTATCTTTTTAATTTTTGATTATTAGTTCCTTAGCACCTTCTATATTCTCTAGAACTATCCACCCAATTTTAACCATATTATCTATAACATTATTGGTATTAGGTTCATTAATTTGTTTATACCTACTAATTTATAAGAAAACAGATAAAAATAAATGGTTTATATATATTTCATCATTAATAATATTTGAAGTATCATTTGGTCTAATACCCTATTCTAGATAAGTTAAAAATAATTCCAGAATACCTTTTCTTTAGAAGTAACTAATATCAACTAACTTCATACATCTATGGAATTTTTTAGTTCACTTTCTTACTATACATACTTTCAAAAATACTACTCTAAAAAGATATATAAAGCTACCCGACTAAAGATTTAGTCGGGTGTTCTTTGCTAAAAGTTCACCTAAGTGAAATAATTTTAATTTTAAAATAACATTTTTTTCTCTTGAATAATTTTTAAACCTGTTATAATGGTAAAACATTATTTTAGGAGGGAAGCCATGAATAATTCAATTTTCGATAAATTAAAACGTGCTGAACAAGGTGCCAAACTTAGTATTCTGTCATATTTATTGCTGACCGTTTTAAAACTTTGCGCTGGTCTATTTTTAAATCTTCAGCCTTAGTTGCCGATGGTATTAACAACGCTACCGATGTAATTTCATCAGTTTGTGTTCTTATCGGTTTGAAAATCTCTAGAAAACCAGCAGATGAAGATCACCTTTATGGTCACTTTAGAGCTGAGCTTATATCTACATTAATAGCTTCATTTATTATGCTATATGCAGGGATCGAAGTAGTAATGTACGCGATAAAAAAAATCATCTCAGGAAAAATTGAACAACCTAACCTACTTTCTGCAGTTGTCGCTTTTATAGCGAGTGCTATTATGCTTGCAGTTTATTTCTATAATATTCGTCTAGCTAAAAAAATTGGAAGTAAATCTCTTAAAAGTCATGGCTCTTGATAATCTTAGCGATGCTTTTGTTTCTATCGGAACATTAATAGGAATCATCGCTACATATATCGGACTTCAATAGCTGATTCAGTAGTCGCTATTATCGTAGGATTACTTATTATTTACACTGCTATTAGTATTTTCAAAGAATCTACACACGTTCTTACTGACGGCGTTGATACTGAAGTGATAGATAAGGTTAACGATATTGTAAATGATATTAAAGGTGTAACATCAATAGTAGATACGAAAGGTAGGACTCATGGCTCACTATACTTTTATCGATATTACTGTTACTGTAGAACCATCATTAAATGTTAAACAAAGTCACGACATTACCGTGAAAAATCGAAAAAGCATTATCTAAAGAATTCTATTATTGTGAAACTTTAGTACACTTAGAACCACATGGTATTGCTTGCCATTCATATTAAAATATTCCAAGATGAAATTATACTTCTTTTAACTTAAGTTATTTCTAGTATAATTTCATCTCTACACCGATGTTTGACAAAAACAAATACTAAAAGTATAATTATTGTACGTATAAAAGTATTTTTCCATTATTAATTATCTTTTTAATTGAATAGTGTAAAATACTACTTAAATATAAAATTGGAGTTTTTAAATTTATGACGCACGCAAAAAGCAATATTCTTCGGTGAACATGCAGTCGTTTATGGATACAAAGGAATTACTATTCCACTTCCACAAATGAATGTAGAAGTCACTTTAGAAAAAACAGATATAATTCAACAAAGAGATGAAATTTTAGCTTTATCGCTGATTCATGTGGAATTGATAATAAAAACAAAATTAATATTACTAGTACCATCCCTGTAGGGCGTGGACTAGGTTCTTCTGTTGCGCTGAGTATCGCTATTGCACGTGCAAAAAAACTCCCAAATGTTAGAGAAATCGCTAATAAAATGCGAGAAATTTATCCACGGGAATCCTAGCGGTATTGATGTAAATCAAGTGCTTAGTGATACTCCCCTTTTATTTTCAAAAAAAGACGGAGCTAGTGAGTTAAGTTTTAATTTAAATAGTTATTTACTGATTATCGATACTGGTGTTGTTGGAATCACTAAAGAAACTCTAAAAACACATAGCTGATAATTATTTTTAAATACGAGAAATATATTACTGAATTAGGTGAAATCACTGATTTAGTAATTGAACCGTTAAAAATAAAAAAACATCGATCTTGTCGGACAATATATGTATAAAGCTCATAATTTACTACGAAAACTAGGAGTAAGTCATGCGAGCAATGATGAGGTTGTGGAAATTTGTAAAAACAATAATGCAATTGGTGCCAAGCTAACTGGTGGTGGCGTTGGTGGATGTCGCATGTAGTCTTAGTAAAACAAAAGAAAATGCACTGGAAATTCAAAACGCACTAAAAAGAGAAAGGATATTCATCATGGATAGTTACAGTTTAGGTTATGCTAATATTGCCTTAGTTAAATACTGGGGAAAAATCTAAAGATCCTGTCTTACCTTATAATCCTAATATTTCTTTTAAGATTAGACAATCTTTTATCAAAAACAAAAATAGAAAAAAATAACAACAATGTTGATGAATTTTATATCAATGACGAAAAACAAAAGTCAAGAAGAAGCAGATAAGATGATTAAATTCATCTCTAAATTTACACCTACTGAACGAGAAGCTATAACTATAAGAAGTTATAATACTGTGCCTACTGCTGCAGGACTTTCTTCAAGTTCTAGCGGAACAATGGCGTTAGTACTTGCTTGTAATGAATATTTCAAATTAAACAAAACTACTAAGGAATTAGTTGAAATAGCTAAAGAAGGTTCTGGTTCTTCATGCCGAAGTTTCTATAAACTTGCTGCATGGCTTGAAGATGGAAGTGTTGAAGAGTTAGAATGCTCTTTTAGACTTCGGAATGATGGTTCTTGTAGTTAATGAAGATAGAAAGAAAAATTTCTAGTCGTGTAGCTATGGAGCGCTGTGTTCAAACATCGACAACATTCGATGCTTGGGTAGAAAAAGCTAAAAGTGATTTTGTATTAATGAAAGAAGCTCTAAAAGAAGCAGACTTCGAGAAAATTGGTGAGATTACAGAAAGTAACGCACTAGCTATGCATGGTACAACTTCTACATCTACTCCAAGTTTTTCATTCTTAACTGAAGAAAGCTACATGGCTATGGATATCGTAAAAGAACTACGTTCTAAAGGTTATAGATGTTACTCACTATGGATGCTGGCCCAAATGTGAAAGTACTATACTTAGGAAGATCAAGACAAATTATATGAGGAAATTTCAAAATTATGGAAGAAAAATAATTTTGTGCATGGAGTAGCATATGGTAGCTCTATCTCGCTGGTGAATATGCGATTTTAGAAGATTACGCTTCTGCACTAATAACAAGTGTCCCTAAAAATTACAGTATTTGTAGAAGAAAGTAATAAAACTACTATCTTCGATACAATTAATAAAACTTCTGTTGGCCTTTTTGAAGAAAAATAGTAACTTCACACTAGTTCAACAATTTATCCAATTTTTAACAGAATATACAAATAGTAATAAAACATTTGCTCTTACTATTTTTCAATGAACTTCATAGCGATGATAAAAAAATACGGGCTAGGCTCATCTGGTGCTGTTCTTGTCGCTATATCTCGAGCAATATTATCATTCGAAAATATTACGTATAATGATCTAACTATTTTTCAAATTGGTTGCCCTATTTAATATTAAACACAATCTAAGTGATCTATGGGAGATGTTGCTGAGTATCAATGATGGGATCACCTTCTATCAAAAATTCAATGCCAAGTTCGTTAATAATATGATTCGCCAAAACAAGTCTGTTAAAGAAATAATTAATACAAATTGGGATGGACTTCTTATTGAAAAATACAGCCTAAAAGCTGATTTAAGCATCTTAGCACGTTGGACCGGTGAAGCTGTTGATACGAAAGAGCACGTTAAACTTTGGAAACAACATAAAGATAATTACAAAGAAGAATTTAAAGTTTTTGTAGAGACTTCTAATCACCTTGTAAAAACATTAAAAGATAATTTAGTAGAAACGGATGCATCAAATGCTCTTAATACGATAAATAAACTTAGAGAAAATCTATTATATTTAGAAAGTTTCTCTAAAAATACCTATGGAAACTAATGCAATGAAAAATTATATTGACTCACATTCTGCTGGTAAACAGAGTGGTTCTGGTAGCGGTGATATTGTATTAGGATTTGAAAAATAACGATAGGTATCAGCTACAACTGAACTTAGAAAAACTATAATATACTACGAAAGGATTAATTATGAGAAAAAAGATCATATTAGATTGGCACTTGCTGATAAAAACAAAAGTAACTAGCTTGGACTCATACGCAATTGATTACAATAGTATTCCACTTTTTCGGATTAGATGATGTGGACACTTCTACATCAGTTTGTGGGATCGTTGGGAATATCCATTCTTCATCAATGCTATAACTGCTGGGTGGAGAAGATTGTAATAAAATTAATCAAGATTTTATGGAAGTTAGTGAAAAATGTGAATTAAATTTTTCCCTATGATCATATTCTCCAGCTCTTAAGAGTAAAGAAGACGAAGAAGCTTATCCTAAAGGCTATTCGATAAACTTAGGATTAGATAAAGATCCAAAACTTGTTTTAGAAGCAATTGAAAAATCACAAGCAAAAATATATTCAACTTCATACTAATCCTCTTCAAGAAATCGTTATGCCTGAAGCGATCATAACTTCGAAAGTTGGTACGCTAACCTAAAAGAAGTTAGCTCTAAATCTCCTATTCCTGTAATCTTAAAAGAAACAGGTTTTGGCATGAACGAAGCTACTATTAAACTAGCAATCGATTTAAATATTCCAGCCGTGGACATCAGCGGTATGGGTGGAACAAACTTCGCTAGAATCGAAAATGGACGAAGAACTGATAAATCAACATACCTAGAAGCAATTGGATACACTACAGCAGAAAGTCTAGAAATCGCCTACTCTTATAAAGATAAAATAGATATTATCGCAAGTGGTGGTATTCGTAATCCTCTAGATGTTGTAAAATGTCTAGCTTTAGGAGCTAAAGCAGTTGGTGTTTCTAAAATTTTTCTTAGAAATCCTTGTAAATGAGGGAAAAGATGCACTAATTCAAGAAATCGAAAAATGGAAAAAAGAAGTTAAGTTCTTGATGATACTTATGAATGCTAGAAATATAGCTGAATTAGATAAAAATAAGAAAAATAGAATTCTAAAAAAAGAAGATTCCGTCCGTATTGATGGAATCTTCTTTTTGTTATGCTGAGGAAGACTCAAAAATTGGGATTTTTGTCGAGTCACTCACACAATTTATTAGATATCTAAAAAGCTTTTTATAATACAAATTTAGATATCAATAAATCACTGAATCTATAAGCTCTCATATAAACTTTGTTACTTTTTGGGATATCCCTTCTACTTTTGAGCTTTTTCTAATGCTGATAGTCTTTTTAATTGCTTTATTTAAATCATCTTGTAAATCATTAATTTTTATTTTTATTCTTCTGATTTTCAGCAATTAAGTACCAACATGAAATTAGTAACATAATATTTAAACAAATTATTGCAAACATACTATTCTCCTAGTGATAATAATTAAAATAAGAATAACACAATTTCTTTCTTTTAACAAGAGCAGTCATACTCCATTATATAAAGATATAAAAAACCCTCATCTTTCGATGAGGTCCTTATTTTTAAATAAATCTAAAAGAGGAAAGTTTTTAGATTTTATTAATAAATTGCGTGATAATTACCAATTATTAATATTTACGTTTTCTAGCCGCTTCAGATTTTTTCTTACGACGAACGCTTGGTTTTTCATAAAACTCACGTTTACGAACTTCTTGGATAGTTCCGTTTTTAGAAACAGCACGTTTGAAACGACGTAGTGCATCTTCTAGTGATTCATTTTTACGAACTACAGTTTTTGACATTGGATTTCCCTCCCTCCGATACTACAAAATCTTAATTTAATACTTAATTAAATGTTTAGAATGTAAAATAAATACAAAACATTCAATCATTAAGACTGCTCTTTGAGCAATCTACTTTACATATTGTATTATATTCTTACGTTCTTGTCAACCTTTAATAGCAATTTATTAACATATTTCTACGAAAATAACCTTTTTCATTTATACATTAATGATGCTATTTTTCTAATAACCAATTTTTTAAATTCTTCAATAAAATTAGCATAACCTTCTTTATTTTTTTATGACTAGGTACTTGAGCTAAAAATACTTGATTTGGCAATTTAGTTTGACCTTTTTAGTTATTAAAATAATAGCTTTTTGTTGAGATGCATTTTTGAACATCTCATCTGGTAAAGTAATTACCGCATTTAAATTAATATCTTCTTCTAAGAACTTCTTGAAATTATCTTCAAGCTCAAGGACTTTTTAGGTACTACTAATACTCCTACACCATTATCATTTAAATAATTAGATGCTTGCTCGATGAATAATAAGGCATTTTAAGCTATATCCTTCAGCACTACAAAGTTTATAGTTTAGCTATTATCCTCATCAGCATAATAGCCAAAAGGTACATCACTGATGATAACATCTTGTTTTTTTGATATTTAAAGGTTTAGTGCATCTTGATTAATGATCTCAACATTAGTTTTCTAATAAATTGAAAATATTTTTGTTGTAATCTAGCATAGTTATTATCAACATCTACAGAAGTTAATTCGTAGTCACCTTTTGATAAGGCACTAAGTTAATTAAGAAGTTTCCACTTCCACTAGCAAAAATCAGCTACAGAAATTTTTCTCATTATTGTATAAACACTCTAAAAATATGAGATACGTACATAGTAATAACTTCTGGTGTAATGTCGTAACTTGGATTATTTAACTCTTTAAGAGCTTTTTAATAGTAAAAACTGATAAACTTTCTTAATATCCTCTTTAGAGAAATTGTCGACAATATCAAAATACTCTTCATCATTCTCTAAAAGTTAAGTAATTCACTAAAGAGTCAAAATACAACCCTTCACCTTTATTCTCTTCTACCTGTTTATCTATCTTAAAAATAATTTTTCTAAATCTGACATGGTTCCTCCTTATTCATTTTCAATAATATTTTTAATACTGGTTCTAATTTTGAAATTATTCCAGTTACTAACGCATTTCCCATCATAAAAATATCTTCGACGCATAGGCATAGTGTTAGTCCAATTAGGCGGGAACATTTGTATCATCTCACACTCTACTTCTGTCAAAATTCGATATTTTTATTAGTTTCATCAAATACTATGTGAGATGAACGATTAACAGTTCCCTCACTTGTTAGCATTGTTCTAGCAGGTTCTTTTAATATTTTCAGGAAAACTCATTGCTCCTTCACTATAAATGTATTTATGCCCTGTTTTTTGATTCACGCTCTATTCTTTTTAGATCCTTTTAAATATTTCCATTTATCTAATTTATCTTCTTCTGCAAAGTATTTGCTAAGTCTTCATCATTATATTTTTTTCTGCATTTTTAATAACTTCTCTAGCGAATAAACTTCAGATTTTTGGAGTTACATCTCTGTGAATAATCTTTCCATCTATCATCATTCCAGTATCTAAAAACTTTCCATCTTTATAATTTTCTGTTACATCTAATGCATCAGAATAAGTATTAATATCTGTATTGAATAGAATATCTAATTCACTTTCCGTTGGAAAAACTTTCTCAAAAAATACTGTTTTCTAGGTTTTGTTCATTTTTATACTCTTAGAATACTTTGTATTTTTAGAAGCAAAAATAAATACCCTTCTACGTTTCTGTGGCATTCCATAATCACCAGCATTTATTACTCTCCATTGTACATAGTATCCTAATTCATCAAACGTCTTTAGCATAATTGCAAAAGTCACGCCCTCTTTGAGAGGCTGGAGATTTTAATAATCTATCTACATTCTCAAGAAGCACAAACGGAGTATTTTTCTACTAATACGTCTCTTATATCCCAAAAGAGTACACCTTTTTTCCCAGCTATTCCCTTTTCACCACTTAAAGAACGTGCAACTGAGTAGTCTTGACAAGGAAATCCTCCAACCAATAAGGTATGATTTGGAATTTTTTTCTTATCAACTAAATTAATATCTTCATTTGAACAGTCATCTTCTCCAAATCTTGTGTGTAGCATTCAAAGGCGTGTTGTGTCTTTGTTGAAGGTTCAAATTGATTCGCCCAAACAAAAATTCCATCCACCTTTTTTTCTATAGCTTTTTCCACTTTTTTTATCAAATTCGCTTATTTGATTTAATCCAACTCTGAATCCACCAACTCCAGCGAATAATTCTACAACATCTAAATTCATGTTATTCTCCTTCAATTATATCCTGAATATTCTTTAAAACATACTTTTTTATTTAACCAAAAACATTGTTTTGTCATCTTATTTCCATTTGGCAATTCATCCATATCACTCTCTGTACCATTACCGTATTTTTATTCCATTTATTACATATGCCGATCTTTTGCGCATGTGGTCTTAGATGGAATATTTGTGTTTCTTTTGACTTTAATAAGTTATTACTTATTCTATTATCTTTTATTTCAAATTCAATCCCATCAATAAATTGCGATTGATATCTTTCCCACTCGAGTTTTCCAATTCCTTCTAAATCTGATATTGGCATATTCCAAAAATTTAGAACCTACTAGCTCATATTCTCCTGCCATATTTTTCTTTAAATACAACAAATAGAAATCTTTTTCATAAAAATAATTATATAGTTCTGAACTATCAAAGGTCTCTTGAACAAAATCTAAAATTTTTAAATTTTTGGAAATGACATACTCTCTCTAGGATTACCTTTTTATCTATCCTTATTGTTTTTATTCCTATATTAGCTTTTTCAAATTCTTCAACATTATCAGTCTTAACACCAAGCATTCTTGATATCAAACTACTATTTGCTTGTTTAGAATTCTTATTGATTTCAAATTGACAATATAGTTCCTCTTCTGTTTTCCCTTTATATTCATTAATCTTGTTTAATACTACATTATCAAAAGTTTCTTCTTTCAATTCTGTATTTTTTCAAAATAGAATCATATGTATTAATTTGTCCAACAACATAATTATTAATCACATATGACATGTATGATTGTTTTTAATGAGTATGCTCTTCTTTTTGCAGGAATTTCACTATAATATTGCTTTTGCTCACTTTTTCTTAGCTGTTGCTCCTTTGGTACATGCACCTAAATATTTTTTGTATCACCTTCAGATAGTTCATGTGCTCTACCTTGTTGAATTTTTTTGTAATAATTGTAGAATAATCCTCTTTAATAATTATTAAATCTTCTCTACAGTTCTCTGATAAAATAGAAAAACAGTTTTTACATACTCTATACTATACTCTGTTCTTAAAAATATCTTTTTCTCTTAAATACAAAATTAACAACATTAATCTCATTTTTTTCTAGTACATGAGATTTTTTTCAAACACTGGTTCAACAGGTCTATCATTAGGTATCATAGTAATAACTAATCTTTCTCCTGCCTTTAAACTACCATCTCTTTTTTCTCTATTGGTGTTACCTTTAATTCTGTACCAGCTTCTAAAAATCAGGATTAGAATCACTATTTGGTTTGTAGTAAAAATAATATTCTTCTAACAGATTTCCTAGACTACCTTTCCCTCTAGGATTATTAAAATATGCTATTTTTTTCTTGAAGTTCATTCTTTTCTGAGTAACCAATACCACTTTCTCTTATCTCACTATTTGAATAATAGTCTTTTAGTACTTCAAAAACTTTTTTTCCTTCTAATTTTTTAGCATATTTCTCTATAGCCAATGGATTATGTTTATCATAAGGTAAATTCACAATAATACAGCTCTAATCAAATAATAATTATTATACCATAATTTTTTTACAGCAATATGTCTATAATCATTTAATTTATCTATTTTTTTCTTTATCGAAAAAAATCATTTAATAAATTTACATCATCATTCTCATAATATTCTTGATATAATTTATCCAAAAACTAATTCATCTTTTATATTTTTTCTATGTAAATCATAGCCTTAATATATTCTTTATAATTCGATTCTGCTATTCTTTCAATAACTTTTTACTATTTCTAAATATCCCATAATAATTCTTCCTCTAATTTTTGCTATATTAGATCCTATCATTTATTCATCCAAGTGTCAACAAAAACAATCCAGATAGGATTGCTATTTTTTTATCTTTTTTTAATTCATTTACGCTTTTTTTCTTCATACATACTTCTATCAACATCAACTAGTATCCAATCTCTTGTGTCTGCTATTTGTCGTCCGTCTTCTATTAGCGTTGTATTGAAGTTAGGTGCAAAAGTTTGAACATTTTTTTCCGCTCACTCTCAGCACATATCCTACCCAGTATCCATAAGTAGAATTCGGCGTGATGAAGTATTTATCTGTTGCGTATAATTGTAAGAAATTATCTTGAATATCTTGATCTTCGACTACTATTTCATTCGAAAAACTAAATAATACTTTTTAATTTTGGAGCTAATTCTTCTTTACACCAAGTTGTGTCATCTGAAGTTATTCTTATTGTTAAATCAGAAATATCTGCTTCTTTTTCTTTGATTATTTCTAAACAATCGACGACATACTTAACCGCGTCATAGCCATATTTCTCTACTCTATCTCCATCTAAAAAAATCCGTTCTTCTTATCGCTATTGTTATATTTTTTTATTGTCAAACTGATTAGATAGTTCTTCTGCTCTTTCTAAAAAGATATTCCCTGCAGAATGAATCCAATACCTCTGCATAATAATCTTGTCCTGATATTTGATAATATCCGAATGGTTCTAGCTCACAACCTTGCGCTTTTTCCAAATAACTCAGCTGTTTTTCGGAAAGAAACTTTGTGCAAATTTAAAATAACCTGTTCTTAGTACATAACTTTCTTCTATACCAGCTAATCTATCTTTATGTGCTTGCATTAATACAAATAGTAGATTACCAAGTTGGAATCCTCTATCGTTATAATAAACTTTCATTCTAAATTTCCTTTCCTATATTTTTTTGCTTCATGAAATATTTACCCAAAAATGTATCCTCGTTTGGATTTTTCATAGAGATCTTTAATCTGTTTTCCTGTAAATACTTCTGTCTCAGATATACTAGTTTTTAATCCTTGTGATTTCTCCATATTTTTCTACAAGAGTTTTTAGCTAATGCAGCTATCGGAGTAACCTGAAAAAAACCTTATCGTCTGGATAAATATCTACTATATTTGGTAACTTTTCTAGTAGATTCTTTGGTAATTCATTATATCGTTCCCAAAGATTAGTATCCCTATCCTTTTATAATAATTCATTAATTCAGGTGATTTTTGAATATAATCATCAGATAAGAAACTCCATTGCTTCGTAATAATATCACTAATAAAACCTTTATTTAAACTAGTTCCATATAAAGTATCTACCAAATAAACTGTGTGATTACTATGATGAACTAGGACACTATCTAGCACCTTTTTGAACTTTTCCATATAGTTTTTTTCCGCTTCATAAATAACTGATTGCGATGATACTAGAATAAATCTATTCGTCTTTATTTCTTTTATTATTCTACACAGATTTTTTTATATCTTTGTCACTGTTATCAAGTCCCTAAATTAGTTTTTAGTTTCTGAGAGGAAGGCGTCGCACATATAATAATATCATATTCACTATGTAAGACATCTGTTATATTTCTCCTAGTAAAAAGTATTCACATGTAGATTATCTATTTTAAGTAACTGATTAAATATCTCCTCGCCTACTGATCCTGTCGCACCTATTAAAGCAATATTTTTCATTATTTCACATCACTTTCTATAATAGCTATCACTTCATCATAAGATAGACTTCCCTTATCTTTTTCCGAAATTATCGGCGTTATAGTCATATCCCAAGGTAAGTTAAGTTTTGGATCTAATGGAGTAATTCCTAAGTATTTTTCAGTAGGTTTATAATAACCAGTTACGATATAATTCAATATTCCATTTTCTACTAAAGATTGTGCACCGTTAGCTACTCCTTCAGGAATAAATACCGCCATACCAGGTTTTACATCAAGAGACATTACCTTTTTATATGTAGTAGATTCACGGCGCAAATCTACAAAACACATTCTAAATGTTCCCCACGCAACTGTCATTAGTTTCGCCCATCCTTGGCAGTGCATACCCCTTAGAGTTCCTTTATTCGACACTGAAACATTGTTTTGCAGATCATTATTGAAGAACTCTTCTGGTACTCCAAATTTTATTAAATCATTTTTCTTCCAGTTTTCTAGAAAATATCCTCTATCATCGTGGTGAAGTGGGCTTGTCAAAACTAACAATCCATCGATACCATTGTATTCTTTACATAAATCCATTTCCTAAACCTCTTCTCATATAAGTCTACTCTATATTATCATACTTCTTTTGTGCAAACAAGTTGATAAAAATCTAATAAAAAGAAAGATCTATATAATCAAACTTAATCGAATTTCCTAGAAATAAACAACTCATTTGATTATATAGACCTTATTTTTACTTGGTTAGTAAGTAAAAAAATACAAAAACTTCTGTTTTTAATTTTTCTTACTCAAATACTTTTTATAAATCTTTTCTGAACTTTATCACAGATATAACCGATATGTTCATAGAATTTATGCGCTTCTTCACGTTTCATGGCAGAATTTAATCTAATAAAGCTAATATTATTATCTACGGCATAGTCTTCTAACTTATTCATAAGTTTTTCTACCTATTCCTCTACCTTGAAAAATCAGGATTAACAGCGAGTCCTAAAATATTTAATCCTAGCTCACTATAGAAACTTTCATATATTTGAGCATGAACAAATCCTATAATCTTCCTTGTATTTTCATCTTCATAACCGATAATAATATGTTGTTTCTTATCATTAGTTAACTTCGCTATTTGTTTCTCTACATTCTCAACATCTACATCATAACCTAATGTCGCTTTTACAAATTTCTGCTACTTCTTGTGTATCTTGTATATTTATTTCCCTAAACATATACTCACCTTCTGGTTTTTATCAAATATTATTTAATGTGCACTTAAATTCTATCTTTACTTCAGCGACTTCTATTAAAAGCTTGTTTTACTAAATCAAATTCTCTTGTACGAAGTGTTCTCATATCAAGAATTAATTCATTGTCTTTAATTCGTGTAATAATAGGTATTTCTACTTCTAAAAGTCGTCTTTCTAATTCTGTTGCACTTAGTCTTGGATGTTCTAATTTTACCACAACACTTTCTAAGTAACTTGCTGGATAACTTCCTCCACCGACTTCTGCCTTATCTTCAGCTATTGTAATCTTGAAGTCTAAGTCACTAAGTCTTATTTTTAGTACGTCTGCCTTACTAAATAAACGTTCTTTCGATAATGAAATCATGTGTAATGTAGGAATGTGTTCTAACGCTTCTTTCTCATCTAAGTATAGTTTTAATGTAGCTTCTAATGCAGCTAAAGTCATCTTATCTACACGTAACGTACGAGTAAGTTGGTTCTTTTTCATTTTTTCTATATATTCTTTTTTACCAACGATAATACCTGCTTGTGGTCCTCCCAGAAGTTTATCCCCACTGAAAGTTACTATATCAATACCACTATCAAGAACTTCTTTTACAGTTGGCTCGTATGGTAATCCATATTTAGAAAAAAATCAACGAACTGCCCGCTTCCTAAGTCATTTTATAGATACTAGTTCATTCTCACGAGCAAGGTAAGATATCTCTTCATTAGATACTTCTTTTAGTAAATCCTAAAATCTTATAGTTACTAGTATGAACTTTTAACAACGCTCCTGTATTGTCATTAATTGCATTCTCATAGTCTTTTAAGTGTGTTTTATTCGTAGTACCCACTTCAATAGGAGTACCACCACTTAGTTTTATAATTTTCAGGAATTCTGAATGCTCCACCGATTTCTACCAGCTCTCCACGAGAAACTACTATTTCTTTATCTTTAACTAACGTATTTAATGTTAGCAGTACAGCCGCAGCGTTGTTGTTAACTACAAGGACATCTTCTGCACCTGTTAATTTTTTTGATAATATCAATAAAAGGTGGACATAACGACTTCCACGTTTCTTATTATCAATATCAAACTCAAGATTAGAATAGTTAAATGCTACACTCTCAATATTTTTCTTTTATCTTCTGACTTAGTAAACTACGACCCTAAGTTTGTATGTAAAATTGTCCCAGTTGCATTTATAACTCGACGTAAAGAATTTCTATCTTCTTTTTTTACTATTTGTGTAACTTCTACTACAATTTTCTCTAAACTTGGAACTTCGAATAATTCTTCATTTAGTATTTCTTGTTTAATTCTATCAATATATTCTTTTTATCGCTGATTTCACCGCTACTTCTGCATATTCATTTATTAGTGCTTTTACTTCATCTAATAATAAAATTTTATTTATTGCGGGAATTTGTGATAATAATTGTTTTGACATAATAATTCTCCCTAAATTTCTTTTTGCTAATGTTTTTATAGCATTAATAGCATAGTCTACTTCCTCTTCTGTATTCATACTAGAAAAAGAAAATCTCACTATACCTTGTTCTTTTGTCCCTAATACCTCATGCATCAGAGGTGCGCAATGTGCTCCAGGTCTAACAGCAATGTCATATTCTTCAGCAAGTACATCTGCAACATCCGAAGCTGAAATACCTTTGAAGTTTAATGAAACTACTGCTGTACGTTCTTTTGTAAAATCTCCGTAAAACTCTAAACAATCTAAGTCTTTTAATTCGTTATAGAATTTGTTCGCAAAGTTCATCTGTTTTTTATAAAGATTTTCTATTCCCTGTCTATTTATATATTTTATCCCCTCATGTAAACCTAAGATTCCTGCAGTGTTAAGCGTACCGGCTTCTAAGCGCAACGGATATTCTCCTGGATGTTTCTCATCGAAAGTTCTAACTCCACTTCCACCGACTTTAAATCTCTTAATTTCAGGTTCTTTAAGTCTTACACATAGCCCACCAATTCCTTGTGGTCCGTATAAACTTTTATGCCCAGTAAAACATAATACATCTATTCCTAGTTCATCTATATTGATAGGTACTACTCCAGCAGTTTGCGATGCATCCACAACTGAAATAAGATTGTGTTTTTTACATATATCCGCAACTTTTTCCAAGTCTACTATATTTCCTGTAACATTTGAACCATGTGTGATAGCAATCATTTTTGTATTAGGTTTGATAGCTTTTTCTAACTCCTCATAGTCGACTAATCCTGTTTTTCCAGCTCTAATAATCGTATAATCGCATCCAATTGTTTCATGAGCTAAATAAACTGGTCTTAATACTGAATTATGTTCCATTGAAGTCGTAATTACGTGATCTTCTTTTTCTAATAATCCTAATATTGCTATATTTAGACTTTCTGTAGAATTACTCGTAAATACTACTCTATCTTCATCTTTCAAACCGAAGAATTTCGCAATATCATTTCTTGCTTCAAACACTTCACGAAAAGCGTTATTCGCTTCATAATAACTACCTCTTGATGCATTTGCATATTTCGCCGATGATAGTACTTCATAGACTTTATCCGCCACTTCTTTAGGCTTTTTTTAGTGATGTTGCTCCATAGTCGAAATAATAACTCATATCCCTTACCTTATCTAAGTCAATTTTGTACGATGACTTAGCTCCCTTCTTTATTTATTTTTTCGCTAATACTCGATAATTTTCTACACGTCGAGTAATTCCTAGTTTATCGATATATTCTAAAATAGCCATAGAATATTTTTCTACTAGAACCTGTCATATCTCTAAATTCAGCTAATCCCATTTGTTCATTTGCACTAAAGTGATCTTCTACTTTTTGAATAGCTTCTTTTTAATACATTAGCATGTAATACTAAATCAGCATCTAATCTAACTATTGTATTGTCGATTAGAGATTCTAATATCTCAACTTTCGGTTTTTCTCCGTTTGTTAAATCTTTAATAGTCGGTGGTGTGAATCCGCCTTCTAGTAAAGCTTCTCTATTCTTTCTTTTTCAGCCAATTGTTTCTTATCATAATTAACTACGAAATCTTTTTTTCAGCTACTAAGTTACCTTCTAGTCGAATTTCGTTGTTCGCTATAAATAGATCAAGTAGCTCTAATGTTTCTTTTTGTGAAAGTTTAAACTTAGAAAGTACCTCAATTTTAGGAATACCAACTTTCAATTTAAATCTGTTATGATATTCTACTAATAATTTTTCAGTTTTTTTCTAATACTTCTTCATATTTTTTCTTGTGAATATATCCTAACTTAGTCTCATAAACTGTAGTTGTTTCTATTAGTTGTGCTATTGATTCCACTATCTCTTCTTCTGGAAGTTGTAAATCTTTTTACGATACTATCTTTAGAAACTAAATAGTTATTATGTGATAGTATATAGTTAGCTATTAAATCTGATGTATTCCCTTCAAGCTGTACTTTAAGTTTTTCAAGAATTTCTTCATTAAATCTACTATGTTTTTGGACTAGCATCAAGAATTACCCCTCCACCTATTGTAATCATTGGTGAATAAGTACGGATGATAAATTTATCATAATTTTTAACCGCTATTTCGTCTTCTAGTCTAAGTTGAGCAAAACTACTCTCTCCTGCTTTTAATAAGTCTGTTCCAAGTGGTACAACCCTTGCCATGACTTCTTCAGTACCTATATATACACGCACTCTATCCCATAGTTCAAGATTAGCTCTCTCATCATTGATTAATTTAATCTCACTGTCTAGCATATAAGTCTTTGTTAATGAATCTGCAGTCGCTAGAGTGTCTCCACGTTTTACATCATCAAACTTGATATTCGCTAAGTTTATCGCTGTTCTTTGGCCTGCGTAAGCTTTTTCTACATCCTTTGCGTGAACTTGTATATTTCTTACTTTTGTTTTTATTCCTTTTGGATAAATAACAAGTTCATCCCCTACATTTACTACACCTTCCGTAAGAGTTCCTGTAACAACTGTTCCGAATCCTTTTACCTGGAATGAACGGTCGATATTAAGTCTAGCATTTTTCTCAATATTTTTCGCTTCGATATCTTCTGTTTTCTTATCAATTGTTTCTAACAGATTGTCTAAACCTCTTTTACTAATTGAGTCTACTTCTATAATTGGAGAATTTTCAAGGACTGTTCCAGCGATGAATTCTCGAATATCTTCTTTAACAAGTTCTCGATATTCTTCTTCAACTAAATCTATTTTTGTCATTACAATAATGTAGTTTTCAATTCCTAGTAAAGTTAAAAATATCAACATGCTCTTTCGTCTGAGGCATTATACCTTCTCTTGAGTCAACTAGTAATAATACTAAGTTTATTCCACTAACTCCAGCTAACATATTTTTAATAAATTTTTTTCATGCCCTGGAACGTCAACTACACCACATCTTTTTCCACTTGGTAGATCAAAATAAGCAAATCCAAGATTTATCGACATTCCTCTGTCTTTTTCTTCTTGAGTAGTATCTGTTTCAATACCACTTAGAGCTTTTTATCAGGGTCGTCTTCCCGTGATCGATATGCCCTGCAGTACCAATAATTACATTGTTATTCATACAATTCACCTTTACACTTTATATTAAGAATAGAGATTATGAGAGAGAACTTTACAAAAATAGATTTTTAAACTTTCTCTATAATAACCTCTATCCAAAAATTTTTATTTTAATTTATAATCTTTTAATTCTGTTATTATTCTTTTTGATTCCAGCTTTTCTAGAATAATACAAACCACGATATTCGATTTTTTCATCCTCTAACATTCTTATAACATTATCGAAATTATCCCAAGCTGTTTTTAGCATAAACCCACAACCTACACCTATAGATGGATGTGTTGGAATAAGTGATGCCCCCATTTCTCTTTCTAGACAAATGTTATCCGCCTTTATTGAATCGTGTGTACTATTAAAAACTACTAAACCTTCTTCTACCATGCTTCCTCCTACGGTTGAATTACTTTATTAGCTTTTCTCATGTCTTCTACGATGAAGTACATGTTAGTTGGATTTCCAACCGCTAAATCAATATTGTGGTAGTCAATACATGCACCACAGCAAACTATCTCTACTCCACCTTCTTCTAGTGTTTTTAACTCTTCTAGTACATGGCTTCGAGTTTTATCTGCTAAAAATTCCCCGTTATTGTAGAAAATAATTTTTAGGAAGAACTTCTTGTTCACCTAAAGCATAAAGATATGCTTTAATTAATCTTTTACCTAGTTCTTCACTACCATGTCCCATTTCGATCTTTTGTTAATCACAACGATATAGCTGTCATCTTTAACTACTGGTAAAGCTTCTAATTGCGGAGTTTCTTCTCTTGTAATTTCAACTTTGAAGCCACCTTCAATATCAGAAACTTTAAACTCATAACTATTTTTTTATCAGCAAATTTTCTAAGACTTTCTACACTATCTTCAGTTTTTACTAATAAAGTTACTTTCGTATCTTCTTCTAGTGCACGTGTTGCTTGAGTTACAGGAACTACGCATTTATCGCATAATGTATCCACGACTACACCAACACTTGCTTCTCCCTTAGAAATAGTAACAATATATTTATCTTTTGCTTCTTCTTTCACTGAAAATTGAATCCTAATTGTTTAGCCATTTTTTTCTAAGTTTTGAGTAGCTATAACATTGTTCACGATTGTTTCTACCATCATTTTCTAGTAATAATTTTTGTTTGAATAACTAGCATCGGGCAAGCTAAGCCTTGTGCATCTAAAATTTCTTTTTCATACTTATATTCTCCTATTGTCTTCTAAGTTATTTTTATAATAACTGCTTTTTCTTGTTTTTCTATAACTTTACCTACTATAGCACTCTTAACTTCAAGAGTGTTTAGTTTTTCTAATAATTCGTACGCTTCACTTTCTGGTAAACTTATTAAAAGTCCTCCAGATGTTTGTGGATCGTACATTATTTCTTCTAATGCAAAGTCTTTAATCTGATATTCTACATTTGGCTCAACGAATGTTCTATTAAGTTGACCACCTGCAGTAATAACAAATTCATTTGCACATTTATACGCTTCTTCAATATATGGAATATCTTTCGAATATACTTCTGCTGAATGTTTACCATCCAACATTTCTACAAGATGTCCTAAAAACCGAATCCAGTAATATCTGTACAACTATTAACATTAAAATCTTTTCATCATTTGAGCAGAATATTTATTAAGTGTTGTCATTTTGTTTAACGCTTTGAGCAAATGCTTCTTCTGAACATTCTTTTTACCATGTGAGCTGTATTAATAATACTCACTCCTAATGGTTTTTGTTACGATTAATAAATCTCCTACTTTACAATTGTTATTTTGTAATATTTTATCAGGATGAACTATTCCTGTTACCGATAATCCGTATTTTTGGTGTAGCATCGTGAATAGAGTGTCCTCCTCAAGAACCCCTCCTGCTTCATGAACTTTTTCAGCTCCACCTTTTTAATATTTGATGTAAAATTTCTAGGTCCATATTCTCTGGGAAAGCTACTATATTTAATGCTGAGATAACTTCTCCACCCATTGCATAAACGTCACTAAGCGCATTAGTTGTCGCAATTTGCCCATATAGATATGGATCATTTATCATTGTTGTAAAGAAATCTAATGTTTGAATAATCGCCTTATCTTCGGAAATTTTATAAACGGTCGCATCATCCGAAGATTCATACCCAACTATTAAATTTTTATCTTCTTTTTTTGGAAGGTCTTTTAGTATATCTGATAAGGCTCCCGGCCCTATTTTCGAGTTTCAACCTCCACACACAATCATGTTCATTTTCTTTTCTGACATATTTACCTCCTATACTACTACTTATCTATAATTATACTACTTAACACTTTAATTTAAAAAGTATTATTTAGTTTTTAATGTAAAAATAGACAACTAACAGATAGTAATTTTCATCTATTAATTGTCTATAATTTTATTTATTATTTTTGAAACTCACGTGAACGTGGTCATAGTGGTTAGCAGTTACTCCACCACGGTTAGGCATTATGTTCCATGTATTTGCTGGTCCATAAATGTTTTGTTGTGGCATATAGAATCTTTGTTTCCAGATAACATAATAAACTCCAAGCTCATCCATATGTTTAGTTAAGTACTCTGCAAGTTGGTCACCCTTGTGCTGAATTTACAGGAACCATGAAGTCTACAGCCATACCAGAGTTATGTCCGTGACCAGTACCATCATCGTCACCCGCTCTAAATAGTGAGAAGCTTTGTTATTCCGAATTTCTTCGCTAAAGCTACTTTCATCTTTTTAGTATGTGGTGTTAATCCATTCATCGCAGGATCGCTAATTCTAGGCAGTTACTTCTGGTAATCCACCAGCTACTGTAGTTGTTTGTTTTGCTTTCAGCTGTTTTTTTAGCTTCACTTCTTTCAGTCGCTTTTTGCTTTCGCTTCAGCTTCTTGTTTTTCTTTTTAGCTCTGCGACTTTCTTAGCTTCGGCTTCTTTTACTTTCGCATCCGCAAATGCTTTTGTTTCTGCTTCTTTTCGCTTTCGTATCTACGTACGCCTTTGTTTCTCTTTCGCTTTCTTAGCTTTCTACTTCTTTTGCTTTTCGCATCTGCAAATGCTTTTTGTTTCTGCTTTGCTTTCTTAGCTTTCGGCTTCTTTGCTTTCGCATCTGCAATCGCCTTTGTTTCTACTACTTTACTTCAGCTTCTTCTTTTAGCTTTTTTGCTCAGTAGTTACTTTCTCTTCTCAGCAAGTCGATCTAAAGTTGTTTTTATTTTTCAGTATTTTTATCTACCGGTTTGGTCGCTTGTTCTTGAGAATCATCAACTTCTACATCATAACTTACTACAGCGTTGAAAGTGTGATTCCCTATAGTTACAACAGATTTAACAGTTTCTCTTTTAACTGCAGTATGTGGTAATTTTCTAGTAGGTACGTCAGCATTTATATCTATCTCATACTCTACTACTTCTCCACTTTTGATAGCTTCTTTTAACTACATATTCTTTTCTATCTTCTGTAGTTACTCGTGCAACTCACATTAGAAACGTTTTTAGCTGTTGTAAGTTTCACATAGTAGTGTCCATTTTTCATAAACACTAGCTTTTTACATCTTTTTATTAACATTAACTCGCCGCATTATTAACTTCATTAGCAACTGTAACTGCTCCAGATGCCCCAACTAATAACACTAACCCTGTTAATATTCTTCTAGTCAATTTCGTTTTACTCATTAAATTTCTCCTAAATTTATTGTTGTGTCAATTATATCTGATTTACATATTTTAATCAATAGAATTTCTGATTTGTAATATATTCTGATTTTTCTTTACAATTTCGTTACAAACTTTTGTTTAATTACATTAGCTTTAGAATAAGTTTTTCATAGAGTACAATTAATTACAATTGTAGATGAAGATGACAATAGTGTCTTCAAATTGTAATATAGAAAAAGCTAACTAACATCTAACTTTAGAAAAATCTAATTGGGTTTTCTACAATTTTTGATGTTAATTAGCTTAATATATTTAATTTACTATTTTTATACTGGTTTACCACCTTTTAAAAATAGTATTTGATCCATCTAAATATTTACCTGCTTTTTGGAGTAGTTCCATTAAACGCTTCATTAGAGCTTTGGTGTTGTACAAGATATACTTTGACCATTTTTTTATTGTTACTCCTGCACCTACATCTTTAGCTGTTGCATCTAATAAGGTATTTCTGTGTCCGTATGGATATTTAGCTACTACATTTCCAATTTCTTTGAATAGAATATCAAAATAATCTTTGTGCAACTTCTTCCGGTGTCCCCGTATCTCCAGTTATAGAAATATTAGCTAAAATATAATTTGCATACCCTCGTCGCTTTTTGCCGCATCTTTTTTTCATATTGTATTGTTCCATTTGGTCCGTGAATGTTTGCGTCAACTGCACGTGTTGGTACATCTGAACTTCTAAATTTAGAAGAAGAATTTATGTCGCATTTTTCTGATAACGCTGGCAATCCATTAATATTTCTTAATTTTAGCAACTTTATCTAAGAATGCTTTTCTTATTTGTTCTTCTCTACTTCCTGTCGCTGGTGCTCGCTGGAGTTTGCTGTTTCGGTTTTTCAGCTTCTGTTTTTTTGTAGCTGTAGTCGCTTTTTCTTCTTTAACTGCTTGTGCTTTTCTTTCCACAGCTTTAGTATCTTCTTTAGCTGGAGTTGCTACAGCACTTCTATCAGTTCCAGCAACTGGTTTTTGTCGATTGTTTAGATAAATCAGCTGGTTTATCAGCTGGTTTTTCGTTATCTGAAGTGTTTGGTCTAGCAACTGTTGTCTCAGCCGTTTTTGAGCTTCAACTGATTTTTGTATTTTCTGCAGGAGTAGTTGCTGCTGGTTGTTCTGATTTAGTTGCGACTTCGTTTCCTTTATCTTCATTATTAGTAGATGAAGCTGTTGGAGTTTCATCTTTCTTAGTTTTCAGTCGCAGGAGGATTAACAACTTTTTATTTTCCTCTTGTTTCGCCTTTACTTCATCAGTTGCAATTTCATAACGAACATTAATATTAAAAGTATGTGTTCCTACTTTGTTAACTGCAGTATATCCTTCTCTTTTAACCTCTGTATTAGGTAATTTTCTTGTTGGAGCTTTTGCTGTCATATCTAATTCTACTACAACTTTCCCCCAGCTTTAATAAGATCTTTTTCAATACAAACTCTGATTTAGTTTCAGTTGTAATACGAGCAATAACATTTGCTACTTCTTTATCTGCTACTAGTTTTGCATAATAATGACCATTTAATTCATATACTTTTGCTTTTACGCTAGCTTTATTTACATCAACAGTCGCAGTTTTTAACTTCAACTGCATTTGTTGGTAGTGATGTTATACCTGTTAATAATACTAATCCTGTTAAAACTTTACTCGTTAACTTTATTCCTTGTTTTTCATTATATATTCTCCTCATTTCATCGAAAATCGTTTTAATTCTTAATTTAATAGTTACTTCTCCTTAATTATAATCATTCTAAATTTTATTATCAATAGATTTTCTATTTTGTAATACAAAATACATTTTGTAACAATTTAGAAATATTTAAAAATGAAGAGAATAATTCAAATTCTCGCAAACAATTTAATTACTTTATTTTTTTATTAGTTACTTTTTAATTCCCATTTCTTTAGAAATATTGTTCATAAATACTTTAAAATAGACCTTTTATGTATTTTTAATCTTTTTACTTAAAACTAAATTTAAAAGTATATTTAAGGTTCAAGACTTATAATGTATTCATAACTAGTAAATAGTTATAAACTTCATAAACTTTCCTTTTTCTATAAGAGACCGAGACAAATGTGCTCGGTTTTTGTTTATAAGAAAGGATAGAAGCTGATTTTCATCAACTTCTATCCTTCTTTATTGTAATATATCATCGTCTAATATCTTACTTTTGTTTGATTATTAATTCGATCCTTCTATTACTATTATATTTAATTTACCTCCATAAACACAGCCACCATCAATATTTATTCGATTATCCTTTATTTCATAATAAGGATTTTTCTTTAACAGGACTGTGTCCATGAAATACTTTTTTATTATATTTCATCTCGCTTGTTAAAAATGGTTCTCTTATCCAAACCATATCACGATGTATTTGATCCCAAAAGTTTTTTTATTAAAAATCTACACCGGCATGCACAAAGTAATAATCTTCACTCTCATACCTTGTAGGCAGATTTTGCAACCATTTCCTTAGATTTTTATCTCTAGCAAATTTTTGGAAAGTATTCTCTTCGTGATTCCGTTGTTGCTTCTGGATAAAACGACTGTAATGTTGTTAGTCCATTATTCCTAAAATAGTGATTTTGTCTTTTTGAAGATGTATTGTCATACATTGCTTCTTTTATCGCTAAATTAAACATGTCTTCATGATTTCCCAATAAAACTACGTGTTGTTTGTGAGCTTTTTTGTAAATTATAAAAATATTCCCAAACTAATTTAGTGTTTTTTTACCTCTATCACACATATCTCCTAAACAAATTAATTTATCTTCATTACTGTTGAATTCTACTTCATCAAGTAATTTTCTTCATCGTATAAAAACATCCATGTATATCTGAAATTACTATTGTTCTCATAAAAACACCTACTTCTTCATTTAATTCTTATATCTATAATAATAGAAAATAACTATAATGTAAAATAGTAGGGACTGACCAAAAGACCTAAAACTTAACAAAAGTTCATATGAGAACTCATAGACGCAGTGAGTTTATTGATATCTAAATTCGCTTTGTGAAAGCTTTTTAGATATCTAATAAACTTTGCGGGGGACTCGACAAAAATCGATTTCTTCAAATCACGATTTTTAAGTCACTCCCTATTGAATTACATCGTTTACAATTTAATACTTATTCTTTAGGATATCATTTTTTTAATTAAACTTTTCACATGATATAATATTAGTAAATTACTATGAAAGGTGCAACTTTATGGAGAATAATTTACTTTGTTTTAAACGCACTTCAAACCTTACTGCTCTGTCACTTCCAAAAACTATAGAGAGGGCTTTTATACTAAACAAGGTGTTTGGACAAAACTGATAATAGTTAAAGGAAAAATGAAATTAAGCTTTTCTAGATATAGAGAACAGCGTAATTAAACAGTGTTCTTTAAATAAAAAGAGTGAAATTAGTCTCATTGAACCAGAAAGCACATTTAGAATTCATCCTAATTCTACTGACCTACAGTTTTCACCTAGAGTTTTACTGTACAGCTGAGAATTACTTTTTTTAACAAGTACAACCTAAGTCCGGCTCATCCAGAAGTTGTAGCTTAATGAAATATATAAAACCTTGCAAAACATTAGACTTAGGTGCAGGTCAAGGAAAAATTCATTATACCTTTCTTCATTAAATTTTTAAAATTACTGCTGTTGATATTGATGCAAAATTCTTACAAGATCTTGCTGACATATCAATTAAAGAAAAACTAAATCTTAATGTTTTTTTAAACATGATATTGTCGAAGCAAATATAAAAAGATACATACGATTTTATCTTCGCTACTGATGTATTCATGTATTTGAATCCAACAAGAATACATAGTATTATCGCTAATATCAAAAAAACAAACTAATGATGGTGGATACAATCTAATCGTGAGCGCATTAAACAAAAGCAGGGTCATAGATGCCCTCCATTCCCATTTACTTTTTATTGAAGGTGAGTTAAAAACTACTATAATGATTGGAAGATAATTAAGTATAATGAAAATCTTTCCGCTTCACCTTATCCATACGCTGTAATTCTTGCTCAAAAATATCAGAATAAAAATCTATCCCCACAAGATTATTCAAATTTTCTTGTGAGGGATTTTTTCTATTTAATATCTTCTCTAATATCTTTTTGGTACCATACGACATCATACCAACGATTAAATTTATAACCTACTTTTTCGAAATGAGCTACCTTTCTAAACCCTCTCTTCTCGTGAAACGATACACTACCTTCATCCGGATATGCTATACATGAAGTCAATCTGCATATTCCTCTATCGTAAAGTTGTTTTTCAAGTTCATTATACAACTTCTCTCCAACACCTTTTCCACGAGCCTTTTCATCTAAATAGATCGTAATTTCGGCAGTCCATTTATATGCATCTTTTGGATAAAACTCACTAGCATATGCATATCCTAATAAATCATCGCCTTCTTCCGCTACTAAAAATGGGTAACTTTGAATTGATTTTGAGATTTTTTCTTCGAATTCGTGTATACTTGGTACAGTGTAATCAAAAGTAATAGCCGTATGTTCAACATATGGTCTATAAATATTTACTAAATTTTCAGCATCTTGTAATTCAACCGTTCTAACGTTTAACATTATCTATCTCCTTAAATACTCCCTTTTACAAAGTCAATAATCGCTTTAGTTGCCTCTTCTTGTTGAGTTCCTCTAAAGCCGTGACCAGCTCCTGGAATTTCTTTTAACCTAGCATCTTTAAAAGTTTCTATAGCACGTCTCGAATAACTTATCGGTACTACATTATCACTTGTTCCATGGACAATAAGAACTTTTCCATCGTAGTTCTTCATATCATTATAAACATCATAGTCTAATGATTTTTTCAAAATAGCTTTTTCCTACTTCTGTTCCTCTATCTTGTTGATTATTTTTAAGAGAAAAATTGTGATTTCACTCCTAAAAGCTACTCTCTGCTATAGCAACTAATCATGCTATTACTATTACTATTTTTTTAAAAATTCATTTATCCTTCTTTCTTGCATCTAATTTAATATTAGTACATATCTTATTTTACCCTATTAAAGATTATCTTTCTTGATTTTTATCTAATAAAAGCCGTACATCCTTTAGTTACATCACTAAATGTTGTTTTGAAATCTCCTGTATACCACGGATCATCAATAATTCTATCTTCTCCTGCGTATTCTAATAATTTTTACCTCACCCAGTTTTTTTCTTCCTGCGATAAATTTCTTAATGTTTTCTATATTACTATCATCCATTCCTATGATATAGTCTGCTTGTAAATCACTATCATTAAGGATACGAGAATACATTCCCTCTACTCCAATTCCAACTTTAGCAAGTTCTTTTCTAGTTCCACTATGAACGGGATTACCGTGTTCCCAACTACTAGTTGCTGCTGAATCAATTTGAATTTTTTCGCTTAATCCTTCTTTTTCTACCATATCTCTAAATATTGCTTCTGCCATAGGTGAACGACAAATATTCCCTAAACAAACAAATAATACTTTTACCATTTTTCATTACCTCATTAATATTTATTTTTCTATTTTTATTATAACATAAAGAGTTAAAATCAACATAATAAAGACAAGGGGCTGACCTAAAAGACCTAAATTTTAACAACGTGTATATGAGAACTCATAGACGCAGTGGTTTATTGATATCTAAAATCGCTTTAGAAAAGCTTTTTAGATATCTAATAAACTGTGCGGGGGTGACTCGACAAAATCTTGTTTCTTCGAAATCACGATTTTTGAGTCACTTCCATTATTTTATTTTTATATTTTACATGGTATAATTAACTTAAAATTATCCATTAGTAAGGAGATTAAAATGACAGAAAACTTAGTGTGTTACAAAAAGATTACCAAAATTGGACTGCTCAAACTCTACCTGAACCATTTAGACATAAACACAATACTAGAAAAGATGTTTGGGCAAAATTAACTATTCTTAAAGGAAAGCTACAGTTTACAGAATTAACTGAAGAAAATGAGATTGTGAAGGAGCATATATTTACACCTGAGAGTAGTATTCCGTTCGTGGAACCACAAGCATGGCACCGTGTTGCACCTTTATCTGATGATTTAGAATGTTTCTTAGAGTTTTATTGCGAGCCAAAAAATTATTTCGCTAACAAATACAATATTAATCCTGCTCATTCTGAAGTGGTAGAGGCCATAGAAACGATCAAACCTTGTAAAACTTTAGACCTTGGATCTGGTCAGGGACGTAACTCTCTATTCCTTTCTAAACTTGGTTTCGAAGTCACTGCGGTAGATAATAATATTCCTGCTTTAGAATTTTTAATGGAGACTTCTAGAATTGAAAATCTAGATATTAAAATAGGTAGTTACGATATAAATACAGCAACTCTTAGAAATACTTATGATTTTATACTATCAACTGTTGTTTTAATGTTTATCGAAGAACAATCTATTCCTAGTGTAATAAAATATGCAAGAACAAACTAATATAGGTGGCTATAATTTAATTGTTGTCGCTATGTCAACCGAAGATACTCCTTGTCCTCTTCCTTTCCCATTTACTTTTTAAAGAAAATGAGCTTAAAGAATATTACAAAAGACTGGGAATTTATAAAATATAATGAAGATTTTGGACAACTTCACAAAACAGATGCTAATGGAAATAAATTTAGATTGCGTTTTGCTACTATGTTAGCCAAGAAAATAAAATAATCTACTTTTTGTAGCTAGTTTTTTTGACACCGTTATCAACGGATGTTATAATTTTAGTTAATCATTAAAACATTTTGGGAGTGCATTTTAAGCTGAGATTATACCCATGGAACCTGACGTTGTTAGTACAGCCGTAGGGAAAATGTTTATTTAACTATGTTTATTTTTTTAAGTATATGAAATTTAAAAGTACCTCTTGTTGTTTTAATGAATAAAATAACAGGAGGTTTTTCTTATGAAAAATGGTCTACAAAGGACATTATTATTTTAGCCTTAATAGGTTTTCTTATTTGGGGGATATTCCTTCGTTGCAGGGTGGATTTATCGTTTGCATTAGAGGTCGCACTTACTCCGCTAGGTTACCAACCTTTCGCAAATGAGATTCTATTCGGGCTTTAGTTGCTCATTTGACCTGTCAGCTGCTGTATTGGTTAAAAACCAGGGAGTGCAACTTTAGGTGAAGTTCTAGGGGCCTTAGCTGAAATGCTATATGGTTCATTTTTGGAGCTGGGGTTATTATCTCAGGTATAGTACAAGGATTAGGATCGAGTTCGGATTTTTGTTACTAAATATAAACGTTACGATTATAAATCTCTATTCTTATCTGCAATAGGTATTACAATTTTTAGCTTTGTCTTTGAATATTTCAAACTTGGCTATGAAGCTATTCTATCGGACTGATTTTAGCATTGATTAGTTGTTCGTTTTATCTCAGTAATAATTTTTGGCGTTATCTGCGTAAAACTTATTTTTAAATATCGTTAATAAAGTTCAAAAAGCGGTAATGAGTAATGAACATTATAGAAATCGTTGATTTTTCTCTAAAAATTAAAGACAAGGTCTTATTTGATAATGTTAATCTAAATATAAAAAGAGCACAGTTGGCTAGTTTTAACAGGAAATATTGGTAGTGGCAAGTCTACCCTACTTCGAACAATTTGTAAATTAAATAAGGAAAAATACGACGGACTCATAACTTACAAAGAAAAATATAGTTGATATACCTATGCAAGAACATGTTAGAAACATAGGGTATGTGATGCAACATGCAATTAATCAATTTGTTATGCCTACTTTAGAAGAAGAGATAATCTTTGCTTTAGAAAATCTCTGTTTAGAAGCACAAGTTATTAATGAAAAACTAGAGTATGCTTTATCAATCACTAAGACAAAAGAACTCGCAAATAAACATATTCATACATTATCTGGAGGAGAACGTCAACGTCTTTGCATTTGCTGTAGCTTTAGCGATGGGGAGTGAAATATTAATATTAGATGAACCTTTTGCAAATGTTGATAAGAAAACGCGTAGCTCTCTATTAACCTCACTTAAAGACTTAAACAATCAAGGTGTGACAATAATAGTTTGTGATCACGAATATCAACTATATTTGAACTATGCAGATACTTTCTATTATCTTTCTAATGGGAGTTTGGAATTAATAGAAAATCCAAGCATAAAAAAATACAACTATAAATCTAGCTAAAAATATACAAACAGAAGAATTGCTGAAACTTGAAGACGTCATTATTACTCAAGGCAACAAAAATTATTAAACACAACAAACTTTAAAAATACATAAGGGAATTACCACACTAACAGGAGATAATGGAACAGGAAAAACAACACTACTACATGCTATTTCCCAATTAAAAATATAAGGGAAATATTTATTTTAAAAGATAGCAAAGTGAAAAAAATCAAGAAAGTTATATAGAAAAATAAGTACCTGCCTACAGGATGCCTTTCAGCAATTTATTAGTTTAATGCCACGAGAAGAAATATCTATGCAAAAAGATATTTGGAATCACGCTAACATGTGGCAAGAAAGACTTTTAAAAGAATTTGATTTAGAAAAAGAACTCGATAAAAGTTTATATTATTACAGCGGTGGCCAAAGAAAAACTTATTCAACTTATGTGTTGTTAAGTCAAAAACTGATCTGTTGCTGTTAGATGAACCTTTTACTCATCTAGATGAAAGGGCCTGTTCATTCATCATGGATTGGATAGAAGAGAATAAGAAGCTTGTAGGGTCAATCATTTATTATTGTTAGCCATAGATTAGAACCGCTAAATAACAGAAGTGATTACCATATTGAAATCTCAAATAATACTTTGCATTGTATAACGGAGGATAATTATGGAAAAGAAAAATAATTAGTCCTACTCTTACTCTAATAATAATGTTATTAACTATTTGATTTCGTTTAGTAAATTACTAGCTCTAAATATTACTATAATATGCACAACAATAGTTTTATTAGTTTCGTCAAAATATTGGAATAAGTTACTAATTTTTTTCTATTCCCTACCTCTTCTACCTGCAATAGGTTCTGCCTGGGCTATTATTGTTCAAACTTCTAATTATAAATACGCTCTTTTAATTTTTACTAGAACATATGGTTTTTGCAGGATTAGGTTTAATTTTAGCAACATACATCTCTCTAGTGGAACTATTAAAAATATCTTGAACAACATGGACTTTCATCTAATGTAGTCTATGGTCTCCTAGTAGTTATTCAAGCATTGCCAAGAATACAATACGAAACCCAAAATGATTACAAAATCAAGTCGACTTAGGGGTATCTTCTTACCTTTTTGGTCACCCATTACTATGCTAAAGCTATATTTATAGCTTTAACTTGGCAACCCTCAAATATCTGAAGCGATGACAGTACATGCCTATGAAGACTTTAAAAAAACGAACTCACTATAATAAATATATAATCGATAAAAAAACAAAAAGTATATTTATTATATTGATTTTTCTCTATACTATTGTCTCTATTATTACTACTAAATAAATAGAAAGAAGCCATCATGAAAAATCACTCCATGATGGCTTTTTATATGTCTAAAGAATAAAAACTGGCAGGGGAATGTGGGAATCGAACCCACCCAAGAGGCTCTTAACCCCTCATACTAGTTTTGAAGACTAGAGAGCACACCAGAACTCATCCACTCCCAAGTATGTTTATATTATACAATAAATATTGTAAAAATGCAAGATGATATGTTAACGTATACAGAATACTATTCTATTTATGAAATCACAAGTGTTCTCATATGCCATAGTTATACCACTTACAACTGGTTTTTTTACCACTTACCTAAAAAGCTATTAATTTTTACGTTGAAATAATATATAATATACCTATAAACATTTAGAAAGGAGACAATATGAAAATTAACATAGAATTAGATTCAGCGCTTAAAGACATCGAACTTGTTATTAAGACACCTGACTTAAATAATGATGTAATATTAATTAAAGAACTAGTTGAAAAAGCTTTATTAAATTCTCAAAAAAATAATTTTTCTATAAAAGGTGACTCAGAATATTTCATCCCACTTGAATCAATATTATTTTTGAAACTTCTGATAATAAGGTATATGCTCATACTACAGATGAATTCTTCGAAGTGAAGTTTAAATTGTATGAATTAGAGAAGATGATTCCATTTTATTATTGTCGAATTTCTAAGAGCTCTATAATAAATACAAAAAGTAATTTATTCACTAGAAAAATCTTTTTCTGGCTCTAGTACCGCTTCTTTTTTATGATTCTAGAAGCAAGTCCACATATCAAGACATTACTATAAAATATTAAAAGACAAATTAAAAGAAATGAGGTAAAGAAAATGAGAAGAAGTTTTTATTGGATTATTTTTATAATACTAGCTATAACTACTCTACTTGATGGATTCAGTATTTTTTTCCAAACGGATCGATCTTCTTAGCTATATGTACTGTAGTTCTTGGATTTTTTGCAATTCGAGGTTTAATGGATTTTGACTCTTTTTGGAACAATATTCCCACTAGCATTATTATTTTATGTTTATAACAAAAATTATCACTTTGCAAACATATCAGGATGGAAAATATTCTTAGTTGCTATTTTTTTCTTAGCATAGGTATTTCTATGATTTTACCCTAGAAGATATAAATATAAAAAGAATTCAGAAAGATTTACAGAAAAAGCTATCAAAAATACATAATGGACACGATTATTCTGATGTAACATTTGGTGAAAATACACAGTATATAGATATAACTAAATCTGATTCTTTCACTACTTCTACTAAATTCGAAGTACAAGTATCTATTTTTGAAAAACTAGATACCTATCCAATAAAAAAACTTTGAACTAAATGTATCTGTTTCTTTTGGAGATTTAAAAATATATATCCCAAAAAGAATGGGCTGTTGAAAAATAATACAAATAGTTTCTTAGCTAAAAGTTCCAACAGATTCTAACAGTGTTGCAAATGATGTTAAAATTATACTAAACAGTTCTGTTAATTTTGGAGAAGTTCATATTATCCAAATATAAAAAAATAAACTCTCAAGATTGAAAACATCCTGAGAGTTTATTTTTTTATTCATTTTGCAGATTTCTTTTGTTGTTCTCTTTTTTTCTACTAATTTAGATAAGTAGATAGAACCAACCGTTAATAAAATTACTAATAATGATGCTATTAAAAACTCTTTACTAAAAGACATTTTGTACTTGTAGCTCCGAAGTTTAAAAAAACACTACTGTTCCTGGAATTATTCCAAGTACACTCGCTATCATATATTTTTGTTAAACTTATATTTGTTAAACCATATCCATAATTTATCATATTATATGGCACTAAAGGAATAAGTCTCAAAATTACTAGACTCATCATCAACTTTTCATCACTAACATTAAAGATTCTATCATGTTGCTTCGGTGTCATTTTTTTCTTAAGGTAGTTTTTCACCCATTCGCGTCCAAAACGACGAGAAATTACAAACATAATATAACAATTTAATGAAGCTCCAACGAAAGTTAGTAAACTACCCTCAACAAAACCAAACGCTACTCCTCCAGCAACAGCAAGAATCGGTACCGGGAAGAAAAATACCGGTAAGAACATAAACATTAACACATAAATAATAGGTGCTAAAACACCAAAACTTTGAATAAACTCAGTCATTACTCTCCTCCTATTTAAAGTATACTGATACTTTTTTTCTAAAAATTCTAATTCAATATATGAAGCTATTTTTAAATGTAGTCTCATCCATCAGCATCTTATCATTCTCACTATACTGTCTAAAACGCCATACTACACCATGTCACACCTCTAAGACAATTAAATATTAGATATCTTTCAAATCTTTCTCGATCAAAAGTACGATATTTATTATACTCTTCTAGGAATTCATCAATTTCTTCTTTCTCTAAAATAATATCAGTCTTCCAAAATGTTGTCGTCGGCGCTAGGAAGTGAGCTAAATCTTGTTCACACTCCTATTAATGCCTTCTCCCAATCAATAACATAACTGTCTTCTTTTCTTTCTCCAATCAGGAAGTTTCCTGAATTTAGTTCTGTATTTATAATACATGGATTAGCTATATTATACTTCTCAGGTATAAGAGTTAAACATTTATCTAAGAAAGATTTGATGTAGGCGCTAGCCTTGTCATCAGCTTTATCCCAAGCTAAATATTCACCCGCCATTTGTTTACATTCATCAAACATAAGTTGGAATGGATTCGCTGCATCGATTAAATTGTTGTCACCATATGGTGTATTGTGAACCTTACTTAATAAATAAGTCTGCAATATACATATCTGTTTTTATAATTAAGTGCTCTACCTTCTAAAAACTCCATCGTCAAATATTTATATGGCAATAAATTTGTTTCCGTCACTAGTTTATAAGGTTTTGGTGTAACTCCGCTATCTTTCAACAATTGCAGAGTCTCATATTCATACTCTATTTGATTTTTAAGATTCATCTGACTCTTCATATTTATTCTAAGAACTTTTTCAAATCTCTATCATCAAAGGTAAAGTTAATATTATATTCTCCTGCACCTAGTAACTTAATATTCTTATAACCTGTTTCCGCAAATAGAAGATCTTCTTTTGTATCTATATCAAGTCCACTTTTACCTAAATAATAACTTAATCCTTGTTCTTTACAAACAGCAAGCAGATTCTCTAAAACACTATTATCTCCGTAACTAGGGAAAGATCAAATACTTCTTTAATGGCATTCTTCATACCTATTAAAAAGTACCCCCGTCAATACTAGGGTTTATAACAATATCGAAATTATTTAATTTCTCAAAAAGTAGTATTAATCATATCTTTTTAAATCATAGATATCAGAACCTAATAAAATCACCTTGTCACTAGTTTTTCAATTCTGCTTCAATAGCATTATACATCTTGTCACCAAGTGTTTTTCCTTCTTGATAAGAAAATTCTCTATTTTCTAGAATATCCTTCATCGTATTATCGTCACTAATCTGACCATCATGATAAACTACTAATTCTTCTCCACTTTCTTTTTAAAAGTCTATAATTCAACTTCATTAATGAATTTTGATAGCATTTTCTGGTGAAACAAAAGTCATATAACCTTGTTTTTTTGTTGTACCTACCTTAGGTACTCTTGTAAAAATATTATTTTTGTTTTTCATCTCTGAAATTTTTCCTTTAATTCAATCTCTAAAATTATTCTAAATTTACGATCGATATTATATATAAAAAGGGGGACTCAGTAACAATATTTCTAATTGAAATTTCAATTTTGAGTCACCCCTATACTTTAAATATTAATGATTGTGCCCTGAATGATCATCTTTCTTGTCTGAAGAATGATTATGTCCTTCATGACCTTCCTTATGCTCTGCACCTTTTACTGCGTCACTTGGATCTTTTACAGCAATCTGCAATTTCAAATTTATAACTGTGCTCTTTAGTTCCATCAATTGCATTACATACATTTTTGTATCCTAAATCAATAAGTTTTTGAGCAACTACTGAAGAACTATTTCCTGTAGAACTATATACATATATTGGTAATTCTTTATTTTTCCGGTAAAATTGATTTTTAAATCATCTAATTTTTAACATCGATATTTTTTTGCTCCAGTCGCGTGACCTTTTTTCAAAAATCAGCTTTATCTCTTACATCTAAAAATACACTGTTTGCGACTGTATCTAATAATGCATCTTGGAATTTCCCGCTACTTAATAATGAATATTTTTACAAGATCATAATTATAATCTTTTAAATTTTGAGCTCCAGAAACATCTTTAAACCCTTGTTTCGTTAATTTTTCTACAGCATCTTTTGTTTTTATCAGATTTATCACTATAAACAACTACTTTCTTCTCTCTCCATGTACGAATTTCTTCGATACTTTTATCTATTTTTGACAATGGAATGTTAATTGCATGTTTAAGGTGTCCTTCTTTATAAGAAGCCTCATCTCTTACATCAATGACTAGATAGTTTTCTTTTTCCTTATCGTCTTTTTTTGAATTTTATTTAACTCTTCACCTTTCAATTCTTTTTGCAGATGAAGTAGTTGAACATCCTACTAAGGTTAATGATAACACTGCTGACATACTCACAGCTAAAAAAACTTATTATATTTCATTTATCTTCTTCCTCTCCTTATTTAATAAAAAGACAAGGTAGTACCTTAAATTTTTGTGTATTTATGTAGAACCTCGTCTTCTATTAGTATAACTAAAAATAGTTTTTCCTAATAAATAATTTTATTTTTTTACTCTTTTTACAATATTTTCTTAGAATTTGTATTCGTGTTCTTTGTACCATCCCATGCATTATATACATTTGTATAACCAAGTTCTACAGCTTTTTTGTCTTTGCTTTTTGAAGAACAGTTACCGCTATAGCAGTATGTATAAACTGGTGCATTTTTGTCTGCTGGTAATAATCTCTGCTAGGTCTTTATCAATGTTTTTAACATCAATATTTTTCGCTCCAGCTACGTGCCCTTTTTTTCATAATCTTTTGCTTCACGAACATCGATAAATGTTCCTTCTTTTTGTCAATTCTCGCTGAAGTCACTTGCTAATAATGTTGTAAAATTTAACTATTTCATAATCTTTATAATCTTTAACACCTTGTGCATTAGAAACTTTTTTTGAATCCTGCTTTAACAAGTTTATCAGCAGCTTCTTTACTTTTCTTACCGGTATTACAAACTGTTACTACTTCTTTATCTTTCCATGCACTTAAGTGCTCTGCATGTTTTTCGATATCAGCTAATGGAATATTAATAGCATGTTTTTACATGCCCCTCTTTATATTCATTAGCATCTCGTACATCGATAACAAGGTATTTTTCTTTTTCTTTGTCATCTTTTTCTATTTTATTTAATTCTTCCCCTTTTAGTTCTTTTTACAGCAACTGTCCCATTGCTACTGCTTGAGCTACTATTCGAAGCTGAAGAACAACCTGCTAAAGATAAAGATAATACAGGTGCCATACTGACCACTAATAATTTATTGTGTTTCATAATTTTTAACTCCTTTGTTGTTGCTTTCATACATAGTATAACAAATCAAATTCATTCAATCAACATCACAAATTAGAAAAAAACAAAGAAATATTTTTACTTTTTTTATCAAAGTTTTAACTTTACATAAAAACAAAATAAAAGCCTATAAATAAAACTATTTATAAACTTTATTTAATACCTTATTTTTTTATACTTTCGTTATATTCAGAAAAATAATAATATTTTTATAACTTGTCTAATTCTGTAAAAAAATTGTTTTATATCCTTAACTTTATATCCAGTATAAGCCTTTTAACTCATCATCAAAATGCCATTTTTCTCAATCAAGCATGTTTTTAAACCTAGTTTCTTAGCTGGTTTTATATCATGATATAATGAATCTCCTATCATCATCGTTTCCTCAAGTAATAATCCTTCAGATTCAAGAACATTTAAAAAGCTCCTTCTTTCGGTTTACTTATATGGGTTTCTCCTGAAATATATAATTTAAAAACTCCTTCTAAGCCTAATTTTTTTCAGTTTCATTCTTTTGTTCTTTTGATTTTCCATTCGTTAAGATAATCATATTATATTTTTTTCTTTTTAATTTATCTATCCACATATTCACCTCTTCATCAGGTTCTATCAATGCTAAGATAAATTCAAATTGCTTGTCATAATAAAACTTACAATCTTCATCACTTAGTTCCACACCAAGTTTTTGACAAAGTTAATTTTAAGCGTTTATTTCTAAGCTCTATCAATCTTAATTTCCCTTGAACTACTTCTTCTGCTAATTTATTATTGATACTCTTATATAATTTAAAAAAACTCATCATAGCTAATCAACTTATCATATTCTAAATATTCAAATACTAGTCTATTAGATTTTTCCATATATTACTAAAATCATATAAAGTATTATCTAAATCAAAAATTAAATTTTTTATCTTAGTCATCAATTTCACCTCCATTCTTAATGATGAATATAATCTATATTGTACATTTGAAAAAGCTAAATTCCAAGTAAAATCACTTGGAATTTAGCTTTTATTTATCTTCTTCTAAATATCTTACTACAGGTCTTGCTTCATAAACTATAGTTCCATCTGGAACACTATGTTTTACTACTGCATTTGCTCCAATTTTAGAATTTTTTCCTATTATTATATTTCCTAAAACCTTTGCCCCTGCTCCTATCATAACATTATCCCCAATAGTAGGATGCCTCTTTATGGGATCTAATGTAGTTCCACCTAGAGTAGTTCCATGATACATAGTCACATTATCTCCAACTATTGCAGTTTCTCCTATTACTACTCCCATTCCATGATCGATAAATAATCCTTTACCAATTTTTGCTCCAGGATGTATTTCAATTCCAGTCAATCTTCTCGCTCTTTTTGACAAAAGACGGGCCATTGTATGCCATCCTTTTTTATATAATTTATGTGAAAAGTAGTGATAATTTAGAGCTTTTATGTGAGGATATGTAAGATAAATCATTAGTTTTCGACTCCGCTGCAGGATCGTCTTTTAAAACTCGATTTAAATTGTAATTTAAATTCTCAAAATAGCCCATTACACTTCTACATGTGTAACATCTTCGAAATCAAGGACAGATAAATATTTATCAACCCCATCAGGTAAGATAGTTACAATGTTTTTTTACCAGGGTATTTTTTTCAGTGCTTTCTTAGCACCAACTATTGCTGCTCCTGATGAAATACCAATACCTATTCCAGTAGAACGTAAGAAGTTTTTAGTTTCTTCTATTGCTTCATCACTTGTTACTGTAAATATATCATCCATATATTCTTTTTTGAAGTTTTCTGGAATAAATCCTGTTCCAATTCCTTGGATTTTGTGTGGTCCTCCATGTCCTTCACTAATAGCTGGTGATTCTGCTGGTTCTACAGCAATTGATAATACTTCTGGTTTATTTTCTTTTAAATATTTAGCAACACCTGTAAATGTTCCTCCAGTTCCAACTCCAGCAACAAAGATATCAATATTAGGTACTTGTTCTAATATTTCTCGTCCTGTTGTTTTGTGGTGATACCCTGGGTTAGCAGGATTATCGAATTGACTTAGAGAAATAGCATTGCTATATTTCTCACGAATTTCTGCTGACTTTTTCGATTGAACCTTTAATTCCTAATTCTTTTTGGTGTTAAAATTAATTGTGCTCCATATGCTTTAATAATATTACGTCTTTCAATACTCATGCTTTCTGGCATAATTACCACAGCTTTTAATCCTAAAACAGAAGCTAAAATAGCTACAGCTATACCTGTATTACCACTAGTTGGCTCAACAAGGATAGTATCTTTATTAACCGCACCTTGAGAAATAGCTTCTTCTAACATACCAAGCACAGCTCTATCTTTAACGCTTCCTCCTAGATTATATTTTTTCTAGTTTCACAAAAAAATATTTGTGTTATCTAATTGATATACGGGTGTATTACCCACGAATTTTAATGAAGTTGAAATCATAAAATTCCTCCTCTTCTGACTTTTATAATAAATAACTTTTTGTTATTTGAATAAAATTATAACATAAGTTCTTAATGAAAAATAAAGTAATTAATCTGACTTTTATCGTTTTCATTTCTATTTTTATTATTTAATTTTTAAAAATATGATAATACTAATATCAAATATCTATAGAATTCAAATTTATAATGCATTTAATCTAATAACTATTTATATAAATTACTACAATATCGCTAAAACATATAACTGAAAATAATAAAATAAAAAAACATAACCAGTAAAAATAATTACTCATTATGTTTAATTATATTGCTCATATCATCTGGTAAATTTGTACATATATTTACCTTTTCTCCAGAAATTGGATGGATAAATGCTAAATTACTGCAATGAAGTGCTTGCCTACTTATTAGGCTAACATCTCCACCATACAACTCATCACCCAAAAGTGGATACCCTAAGTATTTCATGTGCACTCTTATTTGGTGAGTTCTTCCTGTATACAGTTTTAGTTTAACAATACTAACGTTATTTTTGAGATTATGTTTTTCTAACCAATATTCAGTCTTAGCATACTCTTCGCCTTCTCCTACCTCACGTTCTATAATACTAGAGCTTACTCGACGTATAGGTGCCTCAATTATTCCATGTTGTTCTATTTTTCCATTTATTAACGCAGTATAATACTTATCTATCTCCATATTACTAAATAATGCATGGATATGTCTATGTTTAGCTATTAATACTAAACCTGATGTATTTTTTTATCAAGACGCGTTACTATATGAGGAATTGAATTAATATTTTTCTCTCTAAAATAGTAATTTACTCTCTCTAACAATGATTCATCTTCAACATTTCTAGATGGTATTGAAGGCAGATTAATTTCTTTGTTCACAATTAGAAAATAAGCATCTTCATACACAATATCGATAGGTTTATCTATAAATCTAACAAAGTCACTATAATTTTCACTAGGAAGAGTGATTTCTACTATATCGCCTTCTTTTTAAGATATATCTGACATTTTTCTTCCTTGCTATTTACTTTTATACTACCATCATTATCAAATTTTATTCTAGTAAGAGTTTTTTTCTAGAAATATTGTTTTCTAGAAGGAATTCTCTTAATACTTGTTCATTTTTTAACTACATATTTCAAAATAATATTAGTCATTTTTTTAATAAATGATCTCTTCACTCGTTGCCAAAAGCTGTCATCATTATAACGAATAAAAAGAAACTTTTTTTATCCTTTGCTAGAGTAATTTTTATTTTTGAAACACTGTCATAATTAAAGTGCATATGATCCACTGTAATACGATGATTTTCCTTATCTATCGGTTTTATCATAAGTTCGTCATCTTGAGATAGTATTAGAGGATTTCTAACGTTCTATAAACAAGATTATTTAATCTTTAATTTCGGTCACTTGATACAACGGTAACTGTGGGTGAATTACCGCTCCTCCTAGGCTTTTGTTATATGCAGTTGAACCCGTAGGCGTACTAATACATAGCCCATCTCCTCTAAAACTTTCAAAATGGACACCATTAATATACACCTTAGCCGAATACGTACTTCCAGTATGATTATTAACTGTAATTTCATTTAAAGAATAATAATCTGAAACTAAATCTCCATTTGAACAATATGCTTTTTACTCTTAATAAAGGATATTCTTCAATTTTTCGGTTTTAAAGCTAACATATCAAAAAGATTCTTTCGTAATTTTTGAACTGAGTAGTCTGTATAAAATCCTAAGTGCCCTGTATGAATAGATAAGAATTTGATATTATCTAAATTATCCATATGCTTATTAAATGTTCGCAGTACGGTCCCGTCTCCACCAACAGCAAAAACATAGTCAGGATTCTCTTTATCTTCTTTCATATCACTAGATAAAAGAAACTCTTTTAACTTCAAACCAATCTTTTTCTGATATTTCGTCATGTCTGACCTCTACACTAAATTTACCTTCTAACATTTTGATCTTCACCCATTATTTTTTCATAGTTTTCTAACCATACATCTGCAAAATCTGGTGCAAGCGCTCCGTGATTTTTATCAATCCATTCTTGAAGTTTGTTTACATTATATTTTTAATATTTTATCTATTTTTTTCACCATACTGATAACGTGCTTTATTTTTGATTATATTCGTCTTCATCTAGTAAGAAATATTTTTCCATCTGGATATTTTTTTATATCTAAATCATAGTCAATATATTTTACTCCATCTACGTCATATGCAAATGGACTACTTAAATTCGAATAATAGTGGACTCCATCTTCTCTAAACATACAAATTATATTAAACCAACATTCATTATGGAAATAAACTAGTGCTATCTCTTTTGTAACCCATGTTCTCCCATCACTTTCTGTCACAAGAGTTCTGTTGTTTGCTAAAATCAGAACTTGTTCATCCGCTTCAGTACAACATTCTTGTGCCAAATTCTATGAATAGATCCATCATGTTTATACGCTATAATTTTTTTACTACATCACCTTTTTTTAGGCTTTTTCTCCTCTGTACATAGTTCCTCCTTTCATACTCATTTTTTTAATGTCTTTTTAATTATAACATATTTAATATATTTCATTCTACTGTAATAACTATTTTTTATAAATTTCTAAAACTAATGAATCTCTGTTTTTAATAACAAAAAGCAACTTCAAAATTTTCCTTAAACTACATTTTTGAAATTACTTTTTTGTATTTATATTTTATTCGTAATCTATTACCCCTAGAGCAATCTTAGCATAACGTGACATCTTGTCTTTTGTCCATGCTGGTTCCCAAACTATATTTACATCTACTTTTTCAATCTCATCAACACCTAACATTGCTGTCTCAACTTGCTCAATGATAATTGGAGCTAAAGGACATCCCATAGATGTCAATGTCATATCGACTATAGCATGTTTGTTGTCATCACTCATCTTAACATCATATACTAACCCTAGGTTCATTATATCAATACCTAGCTCTGGGTCTATTACATTTTCTAATGCTTCTATTACTCTATCTTTTAATGTTTCCATTTGTTACACCTCTTCTTTATTCTTAAAAATCATATTCTACTTCTTTTTTTCGTATTCTTCTTTTTAATATTTTTCCTAATTCAGTAATTTCTGCTGTTGCATCTTTATAATATGAACACATTTTTTATCACTTCATTTGATTCAAATTCTCTATGAATTTCCGCTGTATAGTACTGGATATTATTTTTCGAATCATTTATATCACTAAAAAGTAATCTTCGAAAATCCTGATAATAATTCGAAATTAAACACCCCTCCATAAAAATACCAATGCGTCTTTATATATTAAAACTCTTAAATTTTTTTATTTATATATTTTGCATCTCGCACTAAAAATATCTACATCATATTCTGTCTCTGGATATTCAATGAATAATTCTTCATATTCCGCTTTAGATTTTCTAATACCTTTTATTATAGATCTCATTAACAATAATGTAGCCAAAACAATAGCGACAGGGAAATCCATAAATACCTAGGTAATATATAGTTCCAGGTACTTTTTATATAGACATTTTGAAATAAAAGGTTTTTTTCTTGTAATTTACTTTTATAATTATCTTTTGTCTTATCTAATCCAAGGTCTTTAATTACCTCTAGGATTCTAACTTTAGTCAAAAGTACTATGTTCTGCGATGACATTGAATTTATCTAACAATTCAGGAGAAATATTAGTTTTTCCTTTTGCTTCCTTTTTCTTCTATTACATCGATAATAGAATAAAGATTTTTTTATCTTTCAGATTTATAATCTTGCCTTCTGGAACATCACTACTTTGGATTAATTTCTTAATATCATTTTGTGTAGCCTTTAATATTACAAAACCATGTTCGTGTTGAACCATATAAAATTTTTCATCGTCAGCTAATTTTTTTCATCTACTATATCAAGTTTTTTTCGAGAGCTTCTAATTTAATATAAGTAATTCCGGAATAATTCCCCGTGAATTGATCACCTTCATTATATAACGTTTCAGCAGACTTTTGTATAGCTATTATACGAAGCTCTAGTAGCAATCAAACTAACAAAAAAATCAAGTTTATAGCAATGAATATTTTTAACCTTGTTCCTCTTAAATAACTCTTCTTCATAACTTTCCTTCACTTCCTTTTATTATTTAGATTTTTACACACTAATATATTTATAACATATTCTGTCTCTAGACATTCAATGATAAGTTTTTTTCATATTAATCTCTAGATTTTTCTAATATCTTTAATTATAGAAGTTATCAAAAACAATGTACCTAGAACAAAAAAATCGTAGTAAAAACCATAAGTACCTAAGTAATATAAATAACCAGGTACTGTTAGATATACATTAGAAACAAAAGGTTTTTTTCTTTTAATTTTTTTATAGTAAGATTCTGTTTTTATTTGAGCCCTCTTCTTTTTAATACATCTGAAACTCTGTTCTTAATCAGAGAACTATGTTTTCTTGCATCATTGAATTTATCTAATAATTCAAAAGAAATGTGAACTCTTCCTCTGCTACTTCCTTTTTCTCTTTTTACATCAACACGAGAATAAATATTCTTATCTTTTTAGATTTAATATTTTTCCCCTCTGGTACATCACTACTTTTAATTAATTTCTTAATATCATCTTGTGTAGCTTTTTAATATTACAAAACCATTTTCGTGTTCAACCATATAAAAATTTTTTTCGTCTTCATCTAGTTCTGTATCAACTATATCTAGTTCCTCAAGAGCTTCTAATTTTACATATGTGATACCTATACTTTTCACCTTCAAATTGATCACCTTTTTCATATGACCTTTCAGGAGATTGTATGGTGCCATTATATGTTGATCCACTAGCTATAATACTAACAAAAATAAACATTATAGCAAAAAAACTAATTTTTAACCTTATACCTCTTGGTTTCCTCTTCTTCATAACTTTCCTTTTCGTCCTTAATTACTTAGATTTTTCTATAATTATACTTTTTGTTTTTCTTTATAGATTTTTTTGAAATACCCTCTATTGGATATTTTCAGGTATTCTCTTAACATTCTAATATTTTTTTACGTTTTTTTATCAAAAATTATATTTTACTGTTTTTCCCAAAAGTTTCTTTTAATGTTTTTCCTAATTCGTTAATATCTTCTCTTAAATTTTTTTATAGTTCGAACAGACTTTTACTTTTTTTCGTCTGTTTCAAAATTATTGTGGAAATATGCTATACAGCTTATAACTCTACCTTTTCGAATTTCTCTATCAAAAGTTACCTTTGAAAAAAACCTGATAATAATTGGAAATTAAACCCTTTGCCGTATAATATTAATGCATCTTTGTATATTAAAACCTTTAGTTTTTTTGTTTATATATTTTGCTTCTCGTACTAAAAATATCTAAATCTCGTTCTGCCTCCGGATATTCAATGAATAATTCTTCGTACTCAGCTTTATTTTTTTCTAATATTTTTATTACAGATTTAATCAAGAAAAAAACGGAATAAGAAGAAATACTACTTCAGCTCCATAAGCTCCAATATAATATCCTATACCAGGTACTGCTAAATAATAGTTGGAAAGAAATGATTTTTTTCTTGTAATTTACTTGAATAATCATCTGACATACTCCTCTAAATATTAAACTGTGCTCAGTAGCATTTTCAAATTTTTTTCTTTTTAATTCTGGAGATATTTAATTTTTCCCACTTACTTTCTCTTTCAAATATAGCATTAACACGAGAGTAAATATTTTTATCCTTTAAATATATTATTTTGTCATTTGGTATATCATTACTTTGTATTAATTTCTTAACATCATCCTTAGAAGCTTTTTAACATTACAAATCCATGTTCATGCTGAAGCATATAGAATTTTTTTATTATCCTTTAAGCTATCATCTGTAATATCTAATTCTTCAAGGGCCTCTACCTTAATAAAAAGTATACCAACTAACTTTTGGGAATTGTTTTCCTTCTTTATACTGAACTTCTGCTGATCTCATATAATCTTTATATAGTGATATGGTCGATGCGATACTAAACAAAACAAACAATATTGCAAAGAATATTTTTAACCTTGTTCCTCTTAAATAACTCTTCCTCATAACTTCCTTCATGTCCTTAATTATTTAGATTTTCTATAATTATACTTTTTGTTTTTCTTTATATATTTTTTAAAATACTCTATATACCGTATTTACGTGTATTGCCTTAGTTTTTCTAATATTATTACATTTTTATCAATAATTATATCTTACTGTTTTTTTCCAAAGGTTTGTTTTAATATTTTTTTCCTAATTCATCAATATCTTCTCTTGAATTTTTATAGTTCGAACAGACTTTTACTTTTTTTCGTCTGTTTCAAAATTATTGTGAAGTGTGCTATATAGCTTACAACTCTACCTTTTCGAATTTCTCTACCAAAAAGTTACCTTTGAAAAACCTGATAATAATTGGAAATTAAATCCTTTGCCGTATAATATTAATGCATCTTTGTATATTAGGACCTTTAATTTTTTTATTTATATATTTTGCTTCTCGTACTAAAATATCTAAATCTCGTTCTGTCTCCGGATATTTAATGAATAATTCTTCATATTCAGCTTTATTTTTTTCTAATATTTTTTTATTACAGATTTAACTGAGAAAAATGTAATAAGAAGAATTACTACTTCCACTGCATAAGTTAAAAAAATAATATCCTTTACCAGGCACTGTTAAATAAAACTGTGAAGTAAATGGTTTTTTCTCGTAATTTACTTGAATAATCATCTACACTCTTCTTTATTACAATTTCATTAACTATATCTGAAACTCTTGCTCTAATTAGTGAACTATGCTCTGCGACATTTTTAAATTTTTCTTTCAATTCTGGAGAAATATTCTTCCTCCCTTACTTCCTCTTTCAAAGATGGCATCAACACGAGGTAAATATCTTTATCCTTTAAATCCATTAATTTTTTTCATTTGATATATCATTACTTTGTATTAATTTTTTAACATCTTCCTTAGAAGCTTTTAACATTACAAATCCATGTTCATGCTGAACCATATAGAATTTTTGATCAGCACTTAAGCTATCATCTGTAATATCTAACTCTTCAAGGGCTTCTACCTTAATAAAAGTATAACCACTTTCTTTTTTGAATTGTTTTCCTTCTTTATACTGTACCTCTGCTGATTTCGTTATATCATCATAAAGGCTTTGGGTCCCCCCGATACTCAGCAGAACGAACAATATTGCAAAGAATAATGTTAGCCATGTTCCTCTTAAATAACTCTTCCTCATAACTTTCCTTCATGTCCTTAATTATTTGGATTTTCTATAATTACAGCTCCCTGTTCTGTTCCTTTAATGCATAGTTTGCACATATTTAAAAATAAACCATGCTCTACTACTCCAACTATACTTTCTAGTTTTTCTTTTTACAGCTTTTAATATCAAATCCGTAACCTAAGTGTAAATCTACAATGTAATTATTGTTGTCTGTTATAAGAGTTGCTCCATCTTTTAATCTTAACACTGGTTTTAAGCCCGCTTCTTCCATTTTTCTTATAGTATGACTATAACCAAATGGTAATATTTCTACAGGTAGGTTGAAATTTCCAAGTTTTTCTACATCTTTACTTTCGTCATAGATCCAGATTACTTCACAAGCAATATCAGCAACTATTTTTTCTCTAAATAATGCTGCTCCTCCACCTTTTATCGCATTAAAATCCTTATCAATTTCATCTACTCCATCTACAGCAAGATCAATGTGATCAATCTCTTCTAGTTCTTTAATTGTAAGACCCAAGCTCTTAGCTAGTTCAACCGTTTGAATTGATGTTGATACCATTTCAACATTCAATCCTTCTTTTACTCTGTCAGCAAGTGCATGAACAAAATAAAATACAGTTGAACCTGTCCCTAAACCAACGATCATACCATCTTTTACATAATCTACAGCTTTTTTACCAACAACTTCTTTTAGATTCATTTCGGTTCCCCTCTTTATGTATATGTTACTTTTTAAATTATTTATATTCTACTAATAGATATTTCTTCTTACCACGTCTAAGTACAGTGAAGTTATCTTCAAGTCTGTCTTTAGCTTCTACAACATATTCTAAGTCTGTAATTCTATCTCCGTTAACATAAATAGCCCCATTGTTTACATCTTCACGTGCTTGACGTTTTGATTGAACTAGATTGCTTTCAACTAAGAAGTCTACGATATTGTATTCTTTTTTCTCTAATTCAGACTTCGGCATTCCTTTAACAGCTGCTTTTAATTCATCGTGAGTTAGCTCTTTAATATTTCCTGAGAATAATGCTTTTGTAATATTTAATGCACTTTCTAATGCTTTTTCACCGTGAACAATTTTCACCATTTCTTCAGCTAATGCTTTTTGAGCAAGACGTAAGTGTGGTTCTTTTTCTGAACTTTCTCTTAATTCTTCAATTTGGTCTTTTTCTAAGAATGTGAATTTTTTAAGAGCTGGTACTACTTCTGTATCCGCAGTGTTAAACCAGAATTGGTAAAATTCATAAGGTGTTGTTTGTTCTGGATCTAACCATACTGCACCTCCAGTAGATTTACCAAATTTAGTTCCGTCAGATTTAAGCATTAATGGGATAGTGAATCCATACGCCTCAACATCTCCACGAAGTTTTCTCATTATTTCTAGACCAGTAGTAATGTTACCCCATTGGTCAGAACCACCAATTTGTAATTTTACATTGTGGTGTTCATTTAAGTAAGCATAGTCAATCCCTTGTAGTATAGTATAACTGAATTCTGTAAATGATAATCCATTATCTAAACGGCTTGAAATTGAATCTTTCGCTAATAGGTAATTAATGTTTACTAATTTTCCGTAATCACGTAAAAATTCAATCATAGATAGTTTTCCTAACCAGTCAAGATTATTTACGAATTCGATATTGTCATCTCCACGGAAAATATTACGAAGTTGCGCTTCAAGACGACGAGCGTTATCTTCGATTACTTCAAGGCTTTGTAATTGACGTTCTTCGCTTCTTCCTGATGGGTCTCCGATAATACCAGTTCCTCCACCTACTAAAATAACAGGTTTATGTCCATGTTGTTGAAATCTTTTTAATGTTAAAAATGGAAGTAAGTGACCAATGTGTAATGAGTTTCCTGTTGGATCTGTACCACAGTAAATTGATACACTTTCTTTTTCTAATAATTCTTTTATTCCTTCTTCATCTGTTTGTTGATAAACTAAATCTCTATATTTTTAAATCTTCTAATAATTTACTCATTAAAATGCCTCCATATCAATTTTTTTATAAACTTACTTCAATTATAACATATTTTTTTATTTTTTTGTTTTATCTTTTTCTTTTTAATTTGAATATAAAATATATTATTCACTAGCATATGATTTAGTCTTTCATATAAAAAAATATGGTATAATATAGCTAATAGTATGCAATCTAAGGAGATTACAATGAAATTTAAGAAGATATTAACTTCTATGACTCAAGCCCTTCTTCTTTCACTTGGACTGTTAATCAGTCTAAGTATGGGACTTGCTATTGGGTATGTAGGTGGCCTTGTAAAAGATCAACCTGTTTTAACTCAAAAAGAAATGAAGGAACAAATAAATAACATTAGTAAGAACAGTGAAGTATACTTTGGTAGCGGAGAAAAACTTGGTACAATAAACTCCGAATTAATTAGAAAAACTGTTTCTTACGAAAATCTAGGAGACAATGTCAAAAATGCAATAATTGCGAGCGAAGACTCTAACTTCTACTCTAATAGCGGAATTAATATTTTTGCTATACTAAGGGCTACACATAGTGAAGCTACAGGAGCTAGAACATCTGGAGGAAGTACAATCACTCAGCAATTAGTAAAAAATCAGCTTCTTGACAATTCTAGATCTTATGAAAGAAAAGCGAAAGAAATATTACTAGCACTACGTGTAGATAGTCACTTCTCAAAAAATGAAATTCTTGAGAATTATCTAAATGTTGCTCCATTCGGAAAAAATAGTTTAGGTCAAAATATCAGCGGTATAGAAACTGCTGCTCAAGGTGTTTTCGGTGTTCATTCTAAAGATTTAAATGTGGCACAAGCTGCATATTTAATCGGATTTGTTCAATCACCATATAAATACACACCTTTTGATGCAGCTGGTAATGTTCGCCCTGATGAAGAACTTCAGGCTGGTCTAGATAGACAAAAATATGTACTTGAAAGAATGGTGGCTAATGACTTTATCACAAAAGAGCAAATGGAAGAAGCTAAGCAGTTCGACATTAAAGGTGCATTTACTAAACAAAAATATTCTGAATACACTGACTATCCATACATTCGTGATGAGGTTACTAGTTCAGTTGCTGAAATTCTAGCTGAACAAACAGCAACAAGAAATAATAGACAAGAAGACTTCAAGACTAACTCAGACTACAGAAACGAGTTAATAGAAAAAAGTCGAATCAAATTTATTACAGGTGGATATAAAGTAAAAACAACACTTGATAAGAAACTTTATGACACACTTCAAGAAACGAAAAAACAATTCGCTTCGTATCCTACTTACTCTTATGGTGGGGTTGTTTATCCATTAGAAATTGGAGCCTCAGTGATAGAAAATAATAGTGGTAAGATTTTAGCGTTTATCGGTGGTATGGATTACAACAAACAACAACTTAACCATGCTACAAGAACAAGACGTTCTCCAGGTTCTACGATAAAACCATTATTAGTTTATGGACCTGCGATAGATAAAGGTTATATTACACCGAATTCAACTCTTCTAGATAAACGTTTCAACTATAACGGTTGGCGCCCTGAAAACTATGATATGTCACAACACGGTTATCTTCCAGCAAGACAAGCATTAGGAGGATCTCTTAACTTAGCAACAATAAGATTATATTCTGCCTTCCAAAAAGAAGAACCTGTAAAGAATTACTTAGAGAAAATGGATATCGGTGGACTTACAGCTAGTGATAAAGAAAATCTAGCTACATCTATTGGTGGTATGACATACGGTTTTTCTGTAACAGAAAATACAAGTGCATTCTCTACTTTTGGTAATAAAGGGGAACACAAAAAAGCACACATCATTGAAGAAATTGAAAATAATGATGGTGAAGTTATTTATAAAGCTGATTTTTCACCTGTTAAAATCTATGAAGAATCTACAAGTTATTTAATAGTAGATATGCTTGGAGATGTTATTAATAAGAGCTATGGTACATCTAAAGATATGCCAAGCAAACTAAAATTCAGCTCAAAAAATCTATTTGTTAAAACAGGAACATCTGAATACTATAAAGACCTTTGGGTTGTTGGTGGTACTACTAAGGTAACTGTTGGACTATGGAATGGTTATGATAGTCCTGCAAAAGTACCAAGTTATGACTACGCTCAACGAAGTTGAGTTGCTATTATGAATGCTATATATGCATTAGATAAGAATATTCTTTCTCCTGATACGGCATTCACGCGACCGAGCTCAGTTACTGAGTCTAGCATTAATCCTTACAATAATGCTAAAGGTGGCACAAAAGATCTTATCCCTACTGGATTTAAAGAATTATCTAAAGAAAAAAACATTGGCTAAATTAGGTTCTAATATAGATAAGGCCGTTTCATTCGGAGATCCAGCAAAAGTGGTCGTTAAGAAACAAGAAATTAAAAAGAAGACAAAAAGAAGATAAAGATAAGAAGGAAGACAAAGATAAAAAAAGAAACAAATAATAGTTCAGATTCTGTCACTCCTACAACTCCATCTTCTCCTCCCCTATCTTGAAACCAGTTGCGCCTGGTGATAATTCAGATTAAACTAAAAAAAGTCAACATGAATGATATTTTTCATGTTGACTTTATTATATTCACTTTTTCTAGTACATCGTAGAAAGATGGTAAATCATGTGCTTCAGCTATTTCTGACCAATTTCCTACATCGTCTAAACCTTTAGCATGAGTTAGCGTATAAATTGCCTTAGTTAATGTGTAAAAATTCTTGCAATGGTTTTTAATAAATTCTTAAGATTTGATTTACTCGCATCTCCCATTACTTTTTCATAGAGTGTTGTCGCTTTTTTTACTATCATTACAATTTATTACATCATCTGATATGATTCCTGAGTGTGCTAAATACAATAAGTAATTATAAATTGCCTTAAACGTTCTGTATGAATCTGTAATTCCTACTTCACTAGAAGTTTTTACTCCCTTTTTTTTATAAGAGAAATTACTAATTTGTTGTTGAATTGGTATTTTTTTATCTTTTCTACAATCAATCCTATAAATTCATCCGTCACCTGTTTTTGATTTTCTACTACATCATCTGGTGTAATATTTTTTTCAATTAACCTATTATAAAAATCGCAGAAAAATTTTATCTAATTCATACGTATCCTCTTCTGTTAAATACTCTTCAGGCGCAACAAAGTTCTTTATTATCTCAGGAAACTCTATAGTTTTTTTCCTACATGAAATGTTCCCACCGTCATATTTAACGATTGTATGAAATCATTTTTTTCCTCACAAAATTATATATATGATGAGCATTTTTTTGCATAATAATTAGAAGTGAAATTCTGTAGTTTGTTAGTCTCTTCTAAATCTTTTTTCTAAAAAAATACTCTTCCAGTTTTTTTATTAAATTTTTTTATCGTATTTTTCTTAGTTGTTTTTAACTGAGGTAAAGCTGTATTAAATGTGTAAACTCGTTGATATGTCTGTTTTAATAGTTCCACAGTAATTGCTATATGCCCCCCAAGAGAGTGACCAGCAGCAACTTTATAACAAGAGTCAAAGTTTACAATCTTTCTTTTTAAAAACTTAGTAAATTTACATGCAGAATCTATTTGGCTAGTATTTTCCCCCGAAACGATTCCTGTATAATTATAAAACCAATCGCTAATATCTTCACTCTCACTTCCTCTATAAATAACAAGAAGCTCATTAAGCTCTGGAATGTATATCGCAGTAGCTTGGAATCCATTTTTGGTAATCTTTGGAACTGATAGCCCACTATTATATACTTCAATATCCTCAAAAAAACTTCTCCAGTAACATCTTTTATAATTCTTTTTATTTTATATTCTGCTGTACTCTGTTTCTTATTTCCTTTAATTAAATACTCATACTCTGTTAATTTAGCTACAAGTAATGGATTATGGAAAAATCTTAACATAGTCAAATCACCTCTTTTATATAAAAATAATTATAACATATTTTATAGAGAATATAAAAATTCTATATCTTCTCAACTTATGAGAAAAATATAGAATTTTATTTTTATTATACGTTAAATCTAAATAACATAATGTCGCCGTCTTTTACTTCGTATTCTTTACCTTCAAGACGTACACGACCTGCTTCTTTAGCTTTTGGCATACTTCCGTATTCAACTAAGTCATCATAACTTACAGTTTCAGCACGGATAAATCCACGTTCAAAGTCTGAGTGGATAATTCCAGCACATTCAGGAGCTAACATACCTTTTTTAAATGTCCATGCACGTACTTCTTGTACACCTGCTGTGAAGTATGTTGCTAATCCTAATAGGCTGTAACTAGCTTTGATTAGTTTGTCTAATCCACTTTCATCAATTCCTAGTTCTTCTAAGAACATTGCTTTTTCTTCATCTTCTAATGAAGCCATTTCTTCTTCGATTTTTGCACAAACTACGATAACTTGGCTTCCTTCACTTGCAGCAAATTCACGAACACTTGCAACGTGTTTGTTAGCATCAACATCTAGTAAATCATCTTCACTCACGTTAGCAACATAAAGCATAGGTTTCATTGTTAATAAATGTAATCCTTTTGCAATTTTTTGCTCTTCTTTATCTAATTCTAAAAGTCTAGCTGGCTTTTCTTCTTTAAGAATATCACGTACTTTAGAAAGTACAGCAAATTCTGCAACTGCATCTTTATCTTTTTGTTTAGCTTGTTTTTCAACACGTCCGATTCGTTTTTCAACACTTTCTAAGTCAGCTAAAATTAACTCTAAGTTAATAACTTCGATATCATATAATGGATCTACTCCACCTGCTACGTGTGTAATATTTTCATCTTCGAAACATCTAACAACTTGACAAATTGCATCTACTTCACGAATGTGACTTAAGAATTTGTTCCCTAGTCCTTCACCTTTAGATGCCCCTTTTACGATACCAGCGATATCAGTAAACTCGAATGATGTTGGTACTGTTTTTTTAGGTTCTACTAATTCTGTTAATTTATTTAATCTGTGGTCTGGTACTTCTACAATCCCTACGTTTGGATCAATTGTTGCGAAAGGATAGTTCTGCAGCTAATGCTCCTGCTTTTGTAATTGCATTAAAAAGTGTACTCTTTCCTACGTTTGGTAATCCTACTATTCCGGCTGTTAATGCCATAGTATCAATCACTCCTTTTCTTCATTAATTTCTTATATTACTTAGGCCTTGCCTACTCAACTTAACTATTATAACATAAAACGCAAAACTTATCATTTAATATTATGCTATTTAAAAATATTTTTTTGTTAATAAGCACTAATTTCATCTATTAGTATATTAAAGGATACTAACTATTATAAAAAGTACGTACTTTACAAAAATATATTATAGTATGTAAAATATATTTTTGTAAGTTGACCCAAAAAGTCCTAAATTTTTAAAAAGGGTATATGATAATTCGTAGACGTAGTAGTTTATTGATATCTAAATTCGCTTTACGAAAGCTTTTTTAGATATCTAATAAACTGTGCAGGAGTGACTCGACAAAATTGATTTCTCCGAAATCACGATTTTTTGAGTTACTCACATGAAAAATAAATTAAAAGGATGGTAATTAATTATGGAAAAATATAATTCAAACATTAAACTTGGAACTGCAACACTTAATGTTGTAAACTTTGATAGACAACTTAAATTCTACACAGAAGCTATTGGTATGACTATAATTTCTAAAAAAGAAACTGAAGCTACTTTAGGTACTTCTGATAACACTCCGCTTCTTCACTTAAAAAAAGTTGATGGTCCACTAGTTCGTTCTTATGGACTATATCACATAGCTTATCTAGTTCCAAATGAACAAAGTCTAGCTAATATACTACGTCACTTTATAGATTCAAACATTCCTTTAGATGGTGGATCTGACCATGGTTATAGTAATGCTTTATATTTAAGTGATATTGAAGGTAATGGCATAGAAGTATATTATGACAAAGATGAAAGTACTTGGGATAGAAAAGAAGACGGTAAAATCATAGGAGTAACTGAACCTATAGATGCTAATCATCTACTTAATATTTCTGAATCAGTCGTTCCATATTCTTTACCAGTGGGTACTATTATTGGTCATGTTCATCTAAGTGTTCAAAACTCTACAGTTTCTTCTAACTTCTATCAAGAAGTACTAGGATTTAGTGATAAATTCACTGTGGCTAGTGCAAAGTTGGATTGCTTATGGTGATTATCATCATCACCTTGCTGTTAACCACTGGGGTGGTCCTAACCTAAGTCTTAGACAAAAAGGTACACCAGGTTTTAGATCGTTTTGAAATTATATTTATAGATGATATTATTTATAACAAAGTTGTGGAAAATATAAAAAAATAATAACACTAAAATCATTAGTGAATATGATGGAAAAATTATTATTAATGATCCAAATGGTATTGAATTACATTTAATAAAAGAAAACTAATTTATAAAATCTATGTATGCTATTAGGCGACTGACTTAAAATTTCTAAATTATAAAAAGTTTAACCTCCGTAGTTTATTTATATCTAAATTCTCTTTATAAAAACTTTTTAGGTATCTAATAAACTTCGCAAGAGTGACTCAACAAAATCTATTTTTAGAAATCACGATTTTTTTGAGTCACTCCCTTTTGTTTTAGTCGCTTCTCTTAGTAACTTTATGATATAATAATATTATTATTTTTGGCAGAAGGAGGACCTATGCAGAATTTTTATAGAACAATTTGGTAGCTTTGCACCTATAATCTATTTTACTATTAGCATCTATATTACCGATATTTTTATTCCTCCAGGGATATTTTTTCTGCGATTGGTGGCTATTTATTTGGTTTTTACCCATGGTTTTATCCTTTCAATAATTTCTGCAATGATATATACTAGTGCAATGTTTTTTTATTGCAAGATACTTTTGCCAGTGATTATGTAGAAAAATACTTAGCAAAAAAACTTACTAAAAAGCAATACGATACAATCTTCGGTATTAGTGAAAATAAATTAACTTTAGTTTTAATAATTTATAGACTTATACCTGTTCTACCTAACAGTGTTATTTGCTATTCGTACGGTTTAACTAGAATATCTTTTTAAAAAAATATTTCATCGGAAAATCTTATTGGCCTTATTCCAGGGAAACTGATTTGGTTACACTTCGGTACAACTCTTAACAATATTGGGAGTATAGAATTTTTATACGGTATAATTATTGTTTTAGCTTTTTGGCTTCATTAGCTCTAAAGTAGCAAAAAGATTTAATAATAATATTAATAAAAAGCTAGTGATTCTGTATAAAGTTTCACTAGCTTTTTATTTTTATGAATTTTTTCAATAATTTTTTAATTTTTCTTATTAAATTCACGTCTTGGCATCATAATGTTGTTATCACACTTTAGACATTTTTATCTTTATATCTGCTCCCCATACGTGTAATTTGCCATCTATTCGTACCACAAGGGTGTTGTTTTTTCATTTCAACTATATCATTTAATTCGTATTCCACAATCCAACCTCCTATTTTTTTCTTCATTCGATGTTAATGAAGATTCAAACTCTCTATAAAAATCACGTCTTAACATTGTTTCCACATCTTGTTTTTTTCCCAACTTTTTGCTTTTTCCAATAACATAAATTGTAACAACGTTGTCAGCAATTTTTTTCTATATAATCGATATGTAATTTATCGTTCTTATATAATAAATCATGATATTCTTTTTTTATTATTAGCATTATTAACTACTTTGTTTACTCGGTCTTCTATTTCTTCAATAGATCCATCAATTTTTATCGGTAACTCTACTAAAGCTAAGTTGTACATTAATGAGTAATTTACAACTTGATTAATAGTTCCATTCGGAATAAAATAAACTTCACCATTTTTAGAACGAATCTTAGTAGAACGTAAAACCAAGTGACATTACATAACCACCTGCAATAAAAGCTGCTTGGTTGTATATTTTCACATTATCTCCTACATCAAATTGTCCTTCAAGAATAATGAAAAATCCAGATATAATATCTTTAACTAAGCTCTGTGCACCAAAACCAATAGCTACCGATGCTATACCTGCACTGGCAACAATACTTGTAGTATTAACTCCTAGGATTGACAATACTTGGAAAAAAATGCAATAAAGTATACTGTATAACGAACTGCACTTCTTACAAGTTTATGTAAAGTTTCTGATCGTTTCTCATTAAACTTTATATTAAACTTCTTATTAGCATTATCTCCAGTTGTCATTATATAATCAATAATTCTATTAAATATACGTACTAAAATTGATGCAATAATAAAAATTACGATTATAAGTAATATTTTTTCTAAAACTGTGATTAGTAAGTCAGTGTTACTTACTGATGTTTTTTTATCTTTTCAATAAAATTCATAATTACTCATCCTTGAATAATGAAATAATACGTTCAAATTCATCATTATCTTTGAACTCAATTTCTATCTTACCTTTTTATTACGACCTTGTTTAATCGTTACAGAAGTTCCTAGCAGTTTTTTTAAGATTGTTTTTCTTGTTCTTCTATAAATATATCCTTAGCTTTTTGGTTTCTTAATCTCTTTAGGTTTTAATAACTTCGCTACATATTCTTCTAGCTCGCGAACTGACATTTTTCTATCAATTACTAAAGTACAAACTTCTTCCATAGCTTTTTTTGTTTTTAATGAAAGTAAAGTTCTTGCGTGAGCTGCACTTATTAGCCCTTGCTCAAGCTTATTTTTTTATTTCTGCAGGTAATTTTAATAGTCGTAAGCTATTGGCAATATACGGTCTACTTTTACCAAGTTTCTTAGCTAATTCTTCTTGAGTTAATGACATTTTATCCATCAGATTTTTATAACTCTCTGATTCTTCTAGTGCTGATAAATCCTCACGTTGCAAGTTCTCTAGAACCGCAAAAATCATCATTTCTTCATCTGTCATTTCTTTAATAATAGCTGGAATTTCTTTCTTACCTAGCAGTTCAAAAGCTCTATAACGGCGCTCCCCTGCTATAATATAATAACCTTTTACAGCTTTTTTTACAATAATAGGTTGTAATAATCCATTTTTTTCAATTGATTCTTTTTAATTCATTTAACTTCTCTTCATTAAAAATAAGTACGTGGTTGATATGGATTTTTCTTAATCTCTTCTAATGAGATTTCTACTATTTTATCGCTATCAGTAGTTAACTCTACATTTTCAGTAGCAAAAATTGCATCAAGACCACGACCTAATCCCTTACCTAGTTTCTTAGCCACGCTCAATCACCTCTTTAGCTAATGATAAATATTGTTTTGCACCATTAGAATTTTTAGCATATTCAATAATTGGTTCACCAAAACTTGGCGCTTCACTTAAACGTACAGTTCTTGAAATAACTGTGTTAAATGCTTTATCTTTAAAGTGTTCTCTAACTTGCTCTGCTACCTGATTAGATATATTAGTTCTACTATCAGTCATAGTAAGTAATACACCAAAAATATCTAATTTAGAGTTCAAGTGCTTTCTAACTATATTAAATGTATTCATAAGCTGGCTAAGCCCTTCTAAGGCATAATATTCAGTTTGTACAGGAATTATTACCCCATTAGCTGCAGTTAAAGAATTTAACGTAATTAGACCTAAAGACGGTGGACAATCGATTATCACATAGTCATATTTTTCTTTAATTTCCGAAATTGCATTTTTCATACGTTGTTCACGACTAATCGCTGAAACTAGTTCAACTTCTGCACCTGCTAAAGCTATACTAGATGGAACTATATCTAAGTTCTCATAAGCTGTTTTTTGAATAACATCATTAATATTAATTTCATCAACAAGTATGTTATAAATTGATTGTTCTATCGTCGCTTTATCTACCCCTACACCGCTCGTAGCATTAGCCTGTGGATCAGTATCTATTAATAATACTTTTTTTCTTTAAATGTGCTAGAGACGCACTAAATTTATTGAAGTAGTTGTTTTTACCAACTCCACCTTTTTTGATTACATATCGCTAAAATTTTCATCTTTTACCTCTTTATTTACATATCTTGGTATGGTAACTTTAATAACCACACTATCCATATTTTTTCTTCTTCTTCTTTGTTAAAACTAATATTATACTTTTCTTCTAATTTTTGCTATTTCCTTTTGTAAGTTTTGCTATAACTTTCTGACCATCATAATTAACGGCAGTGTTAAAAACTTTAATATCTTTTTTTAATCTTTTAAATAAGTATCAATCTTTTTCTTCTGTTTGTGAAACATTTAGATTTTTGGGATAAAATCTGAATTAATAATTTTCTCTTGAGCAGAAGCATCTAATTTAACCATAGCTCTACCATGTCGCTCAGTAATTTTTTTAGTATTAATAGCATCAATAACTTTATCACTTAATTTTAATAATCGTAACTTATTAGCAACAGTAGCCTGTGTTTTTCCTAATGATTTCGCAAGCTCATCTTGAGTAAGCTTATTGATGCTTAATAACTCTTGATATGCATGCGCCTCTTCTATAGGTGTCAATTCTTCCCTTTGAATATTTTCAATTAGCGCAAGAGTCGCCATCTGTTCTTCAGTTAATTCTTTTACAATCGCCTTTGTTGTTGGATACTGCAAATACTTAATAGCCCTTAATCTTCTCTCCCCAGCTATAAGCTCATAAAACCCATTCCCTATATCACGAACAGTAATAGATTGAAGTAATCCATTTTGTTTTATAGACTCTGCTAATTCTTTTATTTTTTCTTCTGTAAATTCTCTTCTAGGCTGATATTTATTAGGAACAATCTTTTCAACTAATATTTCTCTAAGGACATCATCATCTGAAATACCTACTTTCTCAGCTCTTTGTGTTAAATCATACAGTTTACTAAATGGTTTTTACACTTTCACTCATATTTTACCTCCTATTGCACTTCTATACAATAATACAATAACATAATTACTATCTTTTTGTCAAAAGTATTTCCCAAATAATATAACACTATAACCTGTATATTTTAGGTATTTCAAAGAATATTTCCTGAGAATATATGAAATTTAGTTATTTTTTTGATAAAAAAAGTGTAATCATAAATGATTACACTTTGAACAGGGACGGCAGGAATCGAACCCACACCAAAGGTTTTGGAGACCTTTGTTCTACCGTTAAACTACGTCCCTAAGAATGGTGGGAAGAAGTGGATTCGAACCACTGAACCCTAAGGAGCGGATTTACAGTCCGCCGCGTTTAGCCTCTTCGCTATCTTCCCAAAATATAAAAAAAATGCCGGCCAGAGGACTTGAACCCCCGACCTACTGATTACAAGTCAGTTGCTCTACCAACTGAGCTAGGCCGGCAACATGGTGCCTCGAGACAGAGTCGAACTGCCGACACATGGAGCTTCAATCCATTGCTCTACCAACTGAGCTATCGAGGCATTATTAAATTTTTTACATAAAAAAATGGCGGTCCCGACGGGAATCGAACCCGCGATCTCCTGCGTGACAGGCAGGCGTGATAACCGCTACACCACGGGACCTAATTATTAAAAATTGCGGGAGATGGATTTGAACCATCGACCTTTGGGTTATGAGCCCAACGAGCTGCCAGACTGCTCCATCCCGCGATAATAAAAATGGAGGAGGAAAGGGGATTCGAACCCCTGCGAGCTTTTACACTCCTGTCGGTTTTCAAGACCGATCCCTTCAGCCGGACTTGGGTATTCCTCCTTGATAAATGGTGGACTCTGCAGGACTCGAACCTGCGACCGATCGGTTATGAGCCGATAGCTCTAACCAACTGAGCTAAGAGTCCGTGTTCCTAGAGAATTCACTAACTATTATTGGTGGCGGCAGAGGGGATCGAACCCCCGACCTTACGGGTATGAACCGTACGCTCTAGCCAGCTGAGCTACGCCGCCAATAAAGGCTAAATTCATTATTTAAAATGGTGGAGCCTAGCGGGATCGAACCGCTGACCTCCTGCGTGCAAAGCAGGCGCTCTCCCAGCTGAGCTAAGGCCCCATATTAATAATGTTTAAATATTCTTTTAAATGGTCGGGAAGACAGGATTCGAACCTGCGACCCCTTGGTCCCAAACCAAGTGCTCTACCAAGCTGAGCTACTTCCCGTATATTTAAATGGCGCGCCCAAGAGGAGTCGAACCCCTAACCTTTTGATCCGTAGTCAAACGCTCTATCCAATTGAGCTATGGGCGCTAATATAATGGTGCCGAGGACCGGAATCGAACCGGTACGGTATTGCTACCGCAGGATTTTAAGTCCTGTGCGTCTGCCAGTTCCGCCACCCCGGCACTATATTAACTATTGGAGCGAAAGACGGGATTTGAACCCGCGACCCTCACCTTGGCAAGGTGATGTTCTACCCCTGAACTACTTTCGCGAATATCTAGAAATGGTGCGGGTGAAGGGAGTCGAACCCCCACGCCGTGAGGCGCTAGATCCTAAGTCTAGTGCGTCTGCCAATTCCGCCACACCCGCAAAAGAATGGTGAGCCATGAAGGACTCGAACCTTCGACCCTTTGATTAAAAGTCAAATGCTCTACCAACTGAGCTAATGGCTCTAAATAAATGGTGCCGGCCAGAGGACTTGAACCCCCGACCTACTGATTACAAGTCAGTTGCTCTACCAACTGAGCTAGGCCGGCATAAATGGTGGAGGTTAACGGGATCGAACCGCTGACCCCTTGCTTGTAAGGCAAGTGCTCTCCCAGCTGAGCTAAACCTCCGAATCAAAAGCCTGGCAACGTTCTAGTCTCACAGGGTGTAAGCCCAACTACATTCGACGCTAAAGAGCTTAACTTCTGTGTTCGGTATGGGTACAGGTGTGTCCTCTTCGCTATCGCCACCAGACGAAAACTTCATATACATATTATATCATCTTTTTTCTTTTTGTCAACAGTTACTTCTAAAGAACTTTCACTTGATTAAGTCCTCGACCTATTAGTATTAGTCAGCTGAACACGTTACCGTGCTTACACTCCTAACCTATTCTCCTTGTCGTCTTCAAGGGGTCTTAATATCCGTGGAAATCTCATCTCGAGGGGGCTTCATGCTTAGATGCTTTCAGCTCTTATCCCTTCCGTATTTAGCTACCCAGCTATGCCACTGGCGTGACAACTGGTACACCATTGATACGTCCATCCCGGTCCTCTCGTACTAGGGACAGCTCCTCTCAAATTTCCTACGCCCACGACGGATAGGGACCGAACTGTCTCACGACGTTCTGAACCCAGCTCGCGTACCGCTTTAATGGGCGAACAGCCCAACCCTTGGGACCGACTACAGCCCCAGGATGCGATGAGCCGACATCGAGGTGCCAAACCTCCCCGTCGATGTGGGACTCTTGGGGAGATAAGCCTGTTATCCCCAGGGTAGCTTTTTATCCGTTGAGCGATGGCCCTTCCATGCGGAACCACCGGATCACTAAGTCCTGCTTTTCGCACCTGCTCGACTTGTATGTCTCACAGTCAAGCTCCCTTGTGCCTTTTACACTCTGCAAATGATTTCCAACCATTCTGAGGGAACCTTTGAACGCCTCCGTTACTCTTTTGGGAGGCGACCGCCCCAGTCAAACTGCCCACCTGACACTGTCTCCCGGTTTTTCTATGCCGAGGGTTAGAATTTCAATACAGCAAGGGTAGTATCCCAACAACGCCTCCTCATACACTGGCGTGCATGATTCCTAGGCTCCTACCTATCCTGTACATACTGCATCAAAATTCAATATCAAGCTACAGTAAAGCTCCATGGGGTCTTTCCGTCCTGTCGCGGGTAACCTGCATCTTCACAGGTACTATGATTTCACCGAGTCCATCGTTGAGACAGTGCCCAAATCGTTACGCCTTTCGTGCGGGTCGGAACTTACCCGACAAGGAATTTCGCTACCTTAGGACCGTTATAGTTACGGCCGCCGTTTACTGGGGCTTCAATTCATACCTTCGCTTGCGCTAAGCACTCCTCTTAACCTTCCAGCACCGGGCAGGCGTCAGCCCCTATACTTCACCTTACGGTTTTGCAGAGACCTGTGTTTTTTTGTTAAACAGTCGCTTGGGCCTATTCACTGCGTACTTACTCGTAGGCACCCCTTCTCCCGAAGTTACGGGGTCATTTTGCCGAGTTCCTTAACGATGGTTCTCTCGCTCACCTTAGAATTCTCTTCCCAACTACCTGTGTCGGTTTGCGGTACGGGCACCTCTTATCTCGATAGCGGCTTTTCTTGAGAGTTTGGCTTCATTGACTTCGCTACTTTGTTTCGCTCCCCATCACACTTCAGTCTTACGAGCAGCGGATTTGCCTACTACTCAACCTTTGTGCTTAGACGTCCTATTCCATCAGGACGATCAATTAGCCTCCTCTGTCCCCACTTCTCTCAAACGATATTTGGTGGTACAGGAATTTCTACCTGTTGTCCATCGGCTTCACCATTCGGCTTCACCTTAGGTCCCGACTTACCCAGAGCGGACGAGCCTTCCTCTGGAAACCTTAGTCATTCGGTGGATAGGATTCTCACCTATCTTTCGCTACTCACACCGGCATTCTCACTTCTAACCTCTCCACCTCGCCTTACAGCTCGGCTTCTACGATGTTAGAACGCTCTCCTACCATATAACATTAGTTATATCCGCAACTTCGGTTGTATGTTTAGCCCCGGTACATTTTCGGCGCGATGTCACTCGACCAGTGAGCTATTACGCACTCTTTAAATGGTGGCTGCTTCTAAGCCAACATCCTGGTTGTCTGTGCATCATCACATCCTTTTTCCACTTAACATACAATTTGGGACCTTAGCTGGCGGTCTGGGCTGTTTCCCTTTCGACTACGAACCTTATCACCCGCAGTCTGACTCCCGTTGATATTTATCTGGCATTCGGAGTTTGTCTGAATTCGGTAACCCGGGATGGGCCCCTAGTCCAAACAGTGCTCTACCTCCAGTAAACTCACAACGAGGCTAGCCCTAAAGCTATTTTCGGAGAGAACCAGCTATTTCCAAGTTCGATTGGAATTTCTCCGCTACCCACAGCTCATCCAAACACTTTTTCAACGTGTCCTGGTTCGGTCCTCCATTCAGTGTTACCTAAACTTCAACCTGGCCATGGGTAGATCACTTGGTTTCGGGTCTACTCCATCATACTATTTCGCCCTATTAAGACTCGCTTTCGCTTCGGCTCCATGTCTTCCACTTAACCTCGCATGATAAAGTAACTCGCCGGTTCATTCTACAAAAGGCACGCCATCACCCTCAAGGGGCTCTGACTACTTGTAAGCACACGGTTTCAGGTTCTCTTTCACTCCCCTCCCGGGGTTCTTTTCACCTTTCCCTCACGGTACTGGTTCACTATCGGTCACTAGGTAGTATTTAGCCTTACCAGATGGTCCTGGTAGATTCCGACGGAATTCCTCGTGTTCCGCCGTACTCAGGTGCTCTCTCTTGCCAACTTAGCATTTCGTATACAGGACTTTTACCTTCTACGGTCTAACTTTCCAGCTAGTTCTACTATACTTCGTCATACAATTTGTTGAGAGTCCTACAACCCCAATATGCAAGCACATTGGTTTGGGCTTTTTCCTTTTCGCTCGCCGCTACTCAGGAAATCGATTTTTCTTTCTCTTCCTACAGGTACTTAGATGTTTCAGTTCCCTGCGTTACCTCGCTTTCGCGTACCGCCCTTTTAAAAGCGGTGGGTTCCCCCATTCGGATATCTACGGCTCTTTGCTTACTTACAGCTCCCCGTAGCATTTCGTCGTTTGTCACGTCCTTCATCGGCTCCTAGTGCCAAGGCATCCTCCGTGCGCCCTTTACTACTTAATCGTGTGTAGCTTTTACGCTTCGTTCTTTTCCTTGAACTCTTTGTGAATAAGTTTTTTTACAACTTACTTTACTTTTTTTCTCGGTTTTTGTAAATCTGTTTTTTAATTTATAGAAAATTATTTTTGATCTAATATATATATTCAGTTTTCATTGTGCTTGAGTATTACTTGAACACTCAAAAACTAAACGAATTATCAACGTATTCCTTATCCTTAGAAAGGAGGTGATCCAGCCGCACCTTCCGATACGGCTACCTTGTTACGACTTCACCCCAATCATCTGTCCCACCGTGACCGGCTCCCTCCCTAAAAGGTTAGGCCACCGTCTTCGGGTGTTACAAACTCTCGTGGTGTGACGGGCGGTGTGTACAAGACCCGGGAACGTATTCACCGCGACATTCTGATTCGCGATTACTAGCGATTCCAGCTTCATGTAGTCGAGTTGCAGACTACAATCCGAACTGAGAATAGTTTTTGTGAGGTTTGCTTACTCTCGCGAGCTCGCTTCTCTTTGTTCCTATCCATTGTAGCACGTGTGTAGCCCAAGTCATAAGGGGCATGATGATTTGACGTCATCCCCACCTTCCTCCAGTTTATCACTGGCAGTCTATCTAGAGTCCCCATCTTACTGCTGGCAACTAGATATAGGGTTGCGCTCGTTGCGGGACTTAACCCAACATCTCACGACACGAGCTGACGACAACCATGCACCACCTGTATCTGTGTCTCAACCAAAGGTCAGAACAACACAATCTCTTGTGTCCTCACAGTATGTCAAGACTTGGTAAGGTTCTTCGCGTTGCTTCGAATTAAACCACATGCTCCACCGCTTGTGCGGGTCCCCGTCAATTCCTTTGAGTTTCAACCTTGCGGTCGTACTCCCCAGGCGGAGTGCTTAATGCGTTAGCTGCAGACTCGATCTCTTATGAGACCAACACTTAGCACTCATCGTTTACGGCGTGGACTACCAGGGTATCTAATCCTGTTTGCTCCCCACGCTTTCGCGCCTCAGTGTCAGTTACAGGCCAAAAAGCCGCCTTCGCCACTGGTGTTCCTCCTAATCTCTACGCATTTCACCGCTACACTAGGAATTCCACTTTTTCTCCTGCACTCAAGTTTAACAGTTTCAATGACCCTCCACGGTTGAGCCGTGGGCTTTCACATCAGACTTATTAAACCACCTGCGCGCGCTTTACGCCCAATAATTCCGGACAACGCTTGCCACCTACGTATTACCGCTACTGCTGGCACGTAGTTAGCCGTGGCTTTCTGGTTAGGTACCGTCTCTACTGTGTATAGTTACTACACAATCATTCTTCCCCTAACAACAGAGCTTTTACGAACCGAAATCCTTCTTCACTCACGCGACGTTGCTCCGTCAGGCTTTCGCCCATTGCGGAAGATTCCCTACTGTCGCCTCCCTGTAGGAGTCTGGGCCGTGTCTCAGTCCCAGTGTGGCCGATCACCCTCTCAGGTCGGCTATGCATCGTCGCCTTGGTAGGCCTTTACCCCACCAACTAGCTAATGCACCGCAAAAGCCATCTCATAGTGTTAGCAAAACCAACTTTTTAAACATCAACCATGCAGTTAATGCTGTTATCCGGTATTAGCTATCGTTTCCAATAGTTGTCCCAGTCTATAAGGCAGGTTCTTTACGTGTTACTCACCCGTTCGTCGCTAAGTTTTTTTCTAGTGCAAGCACCAGAAAAACTTCGCTCGACTTGCATGTATTAGGCACGCCGCCAGCGTTCGTCCTGAGCCAGGATCAAACTCTCCAAATAAATTTGTTAGCTTGATTAGCTCATTAAAAAGTTTTTATAGTTTCTTTTTTTAAAACTGTCCTTTTTTGGAATTAACGTTGACTTAATTCGTTTAGTTTTCAATGTTCAAATCGTTGCGATTAACAACTTTTTATATTTTAACATTTTTAAAAATTCTTTGTCAAGTCTTTTTTTAAAACTTTTTTAAAAATGTTTTTGTCTTCATCAGAAGACTTAACTATTTTATCATTTCTTCGAATGTTTGTCAAGAAGTTTTTTTATTTTTAAAACTTTTTAACCGTTTACTTCGTTGAAATAATTGATGTTGTCTCTCTTCAAGACTTTTTATAAGTTTATCATTTCTTTTTTTATTTTTGTCAAGAAGTTTTTTTCAATTTCTTAACATTTATTATTTTGAAATGTTTTATTGTTCGTCTTCTCTATCAGAAGACTTTTACTATTTTATCATTTAGTTCTAATTATGTCAAGCTTTTTTTAAAAACTTTTTTTAAAAAGAATTTATATTAATAGTTATCCTCCATCAGAAGACTTTTACTATTCTATCATTCTAGTTTGATTATGTCAACATATTTTTTTAAGTTTTTTTCCTTTTTAATCAGTTAATCATTTTAATAATTGTAAAAGAGAATACTATTCTACTATAGTATCCTCTTTTCTCTACTTTATTTTCTTCTACATATTGTAAAAAAATCAAATACTGTAACAGGAAGATTACGTTTATGCTCTGATTTTAAATAGTGCCCTTCTATTATTTTTTTCTAATATCATCAGGTACATTTTTACCTTCTAAATAGTCATCTATATCATCATATGTTACACCTAGGGCTACTTCATCCGCTAAAGCCGGTCTATCTTCTTCTAAATCTGCAGTTGGTTTTTCAAATATAAGTGTTCTGGACAATCTAAAGCTTTTTAATATTGCCTTACCTTGTCTTTTTATTTAATCTATATAATGGTACAATATCTGCTCCACCATCACCGTGTTTTGTAAAAAATCCTGTAATTGCTTCTGCTGCGTGATCTGTTCCAACAACTATACCTTTATTCATTGTAGCAATTGAATATTGAGCTTTCATTCTTTCTCTTGCCTTCTCATTTCCTTTTAGCAAAATCAGAAATTTCTACTCCTGCTTTTTTTAACGAATTTACACTAGCATCTACTGCGTCCTTAATATTCACTGTATATACCTTATCAGGATTTATAAATTGCAATGCATCATTACAATCGGCTTCATCAAATTGCTCACCATACGGAAGTCTTACTGCAATAAAAGTATATTCTTCTCCCATTTCTTCTTTCAGTTCATTAATAGCCATTTGACATAACTTACCACATAACGTTGAATCTTGACCACCCGATATACCTAAAAACAAGACTTCTTATAAAACTATTTTTTTCTTTATGTAGTCTTTTTAAAAAGTTAATAGACAGTCTAATTTCCTCATCAACATTAATTTCAGCTTTACATCTTAATTTTTTATTACTTCTTGTTGTAATGTCATATTCTCACCTATTAATTTGATTTTTGTTACTTTTTTTCAATATTGTATTTCTATTTTTCCCAACATTCTGTACTCAAATCCACCGGATAGAACTCAGGGTTTAATAATCGTAAGTACTCATTCCATAGTAGTTTTTTATTTTTCTTTAAAGTATTCTGCACTTTCTTGTACTGTTGGAACTTCATAGATTTGTTTTTCCATCTTTAAAAAAATATCTACATGTAGATCTCTTGCTTCAAAGTTTTTTTAACTTCTTTTTTTCTAAATAGGTGTGTGTCGGGTGGAATAATTTTATACTTGGCTCTGCACTTACATCTTCTTTTTCTAGGGCAATGTAATCACCTCGTCGCCATTCCTGTATCTTTATTTATTATTCTATAAACTTTTTTTAATACCTGGAATAGTTAATTTACCTGGATTTTTCTGAAACTTTTTAGTCTATCAATCATCTCTCCGTTAGAATTTTTCTAAACAAGCAAGTTTATACACTGCACCCAATGCTGGATTATCGTAAGCAGTTATAAGTTTAGTTCCAACACCCCATGCATCAATTCTTGCACCTTGTTGTTTAAGGTGAGTAATTGTATCTTCATCTAAATCATTAGAAGCCACTATTTTAGCATTTGGATAACCCGCTTCATCTAGCATTTTTCTGGCAGCTTTTGAAAGATATGCGATATCTCCTGAGTCTAATCTAATACCTAAGAAATTAATTTCATCTTTCAATTCATCTGCAACTTTAATAGCTGTCGGAATTCCTGAACGTAATGTATCATAAGTATCAACTAAGAAATAACAATCTTTATGTGACGCAGCATATTTTTTAAATGCAATTTCTTCATCTTCATACGCTTGAACGAATGAGTGAGCATGCGTTCCACTACATGGAATATTAAATAGTTTTGCTGCTTTTACATTACTTGTCGCTTCAAATCCACCAATTACAGAAGCTCGAGTCCCCCATATTGCTGCATCAAATTCATGAGCACGACGTGTTCCGAATTCCATACAAACTTCATCTGGACATAAGTGTTTAATTCTGGCAGCTTTTGTCGCTATTAAGATTTGATAGTTAACTATATTTAATATAGCAGTTTCCATAATTTGAGCTTGAATTAGAGGTGCCTCAATTCTTAGAAGAGGTTCATTCCCGAAAACAATCTCTCCTTCTTGAACACAACGGATATTACCTGTGAACTTCATTTTGCTCAGATAATCTAAATAATCCTCTGCATAACCTAATTCACGTAAAAAATCTATATCTGATTCAGAGAATTCAAACGAGTTCACATAATCAATAATTTTAGCAAGTCCAGCGAACACTGCATATCCTCCACCAAAAGGTATCTTTCTAAAATACACATCAAAATACGATTTTCTCTCATGTATTCCATCTTTGAAATACGCATATCCCATGTTAATTTGATAAAGGTCGGTATGCAATGCATCACCTTGATATTTATTCATAATTTCCTCCGATTTATGTATCATTAAATTTATTATCTATATATTAACATTTTAACAACTTTTTAACAAATATTTATACTTAAATATACACAATTAAATACTACTAAATTAACCCTTATATGTCTATACATTACGTATATTAACTATTCATACTGTTAACAATGAAAAGTATTTTTCTATAATATATTTTTTTAAATTCTACTCAATATAAAAAGAAGTAACAAGTATTACTACCCGTTACTTCTTCGATTATTAGTGTTTGAATTTCTATTGGTTGCTCTTTGAGTTTGATTTTTCTCATATTATTAGCGACTTCTTCATCTTTATCTTTATCATTTTCAGAAGATCATCTTCCGATTTCTTTGTATCGCTAGTTTTTCGTATCATTAGTTTTTCTTATCCGTTGTTTTGCTATCTTCCGCTTTAGTAGATTTCTTATCATCTTTTTGCTAACTCAGGAATTTTACTATCATCAATTCGTCCATTATTGTCTTCTATTTTTTTCTAAATTACCATCCATAATAGATTTTATTGCGACTTGAAGAAAGTTCTCCTGTAATGGAATATTAAAAATTAATTCACCTTGATAACTAAGACCATACTCTTGTCTTACCAAATCAGTAATAAAATATGGATCTTTTTAACTTATCAATCACTAGCTCGTTAACTTTATTTTTCTTTATCTAGATTTTTCAATCATTTTATTCTGCTCTGCTAATTGCGAATTAATTTGTTTTTTTATCACGTATGTACAGAAATGTTTGCAACAATGTTACAGATAATGCAAAAGTCATAATAACTAATATAATAAACTTACGTCGTTTTTCTATATTTTGCCTTAGCTTTTAGCACATCTTTTTTTAAATTGGCTATTCTGTTCTCTCATTTTCTAGTTCTCTTGATTTTTTTCTGAAAGAATTTTAAACATTTTTGTTGCATCTTCTTTTTAGTGCTGTCTTTTAATTCCAACACCTCATACTCTACTTCTTTTTTTCGCAAAATAAATAGTAATTTTATCCCCTATTTTTAAAGTACTAGATGGTTTTGCTTTTTTTACCATTAATAGCTATGTGCCCTTCTGATGATATCTCATTAGCAACTGTTCTTCTCTTAATAATTCTTGATACTTTTAAAAATTTATCCAAAACGCATTTAATCACCCCTAAATATTAGTACATTCTATTATCACATATTTACTTACTTTTCGCAAATAAAATCCTCGATAAATATTTCAAATTTTAAAATCCGCTATTTTTATCCTATAAAAAAACGAGAGCAACTTAAAATCTTGATTCCATAGAAATCAATACCTCTAAGTCAACTCTCTACATTTGTTAAAGTATTAAAGATTTAACAAACTACTTTATTATCATGAGTAGAATAATCCTACTATGCCCAGTTTCCATCTTTGAAAATAGCTATTTCTTTACCATCTTCTGTGTAACCAGTAATATTTGTTGTTGCTTCTCCTATCATAAAATCAACATGAATTAAACTATCGTTAGCTCCCGCTTCTGCTAATTGTTCATCAGTCATTTCAGGACCACCTTTAACACATGTTGGATATGCTTTTCCTAACGCAATATGACAAGCTGCATTTTCATCAAATAATGTTTCTAAGAATAATATTTTCGTGTTAGATATAGGAGAATCAAATGGAACTAAGGCCATTTCCCCAATTCTTCTTGCCCCTTCATCAGTGTCTAATAAATTCTTAAGAACATCATAACCACGTTCTGCCCCGAAATCTACTACTTTACCATTTTCAAATTTTAACCAGAAATTATCAATTAGTACTCCACCGTAGTTTAATGGTTTTGCATTATATACAATCCCACTAGTTTCATCTTTGTGAGGCATTGTAAATACTTCTTCAGTTGGAATATTAGCTACAAAACGATCAGCCTTTTTAGCATAACTTCCCGCACTTTGCCAAATATGATTTTTCGGAAGTCCTACATATAAGTCTGTTCCTAAATCATTTGTAATATGTAGTTTCACCAATTCATTTTCATGTAAGAATTTAGCTTTTTCATCTAGAACTTTAATATGTTCTTCCCAATCTGCAACTGGGTCATCTCCAGTTGAACGACAAGCACTTAGAATTTGATCCCAAAGTTTTAAGTATGCTTCTTCATCACCTAGTTCAGGATATAGTCTTTTCGCCCAACCAACTGTTGAAGCAGACACAACACACCAAGGGCATTCGTCACTCATGATAGATTTCATATAGTTACGCATCGCTTTAGAACGACCTACCATAGAAGCTTTTAATTTTGCACTATCTACTCCCGCTAATCCATCTGGATCATCACCGATAATAGACAAGAATGCTGCTCCTTCATCTAGCTCATCTTGATATTTGTCAATGTACCATTGCCCTACCGTACTTAGAGTTTCTTCCGTTTGATAATTCAAGTGTAATTTTGTTAACTCTTGATCACGCCATTCTACAGACACTCTTTTAGCCCCTAATTCATAGCATGCTTCTACTACTTTAGCAACAAAATCACGTGTTTCTGTACTAGCTCTAACTAAAACTGGTTGATCTTTTTGAATATTTAATCCAACTTTAGCTATAAGTTGTGCATATTTTTTTAATTGTATGTTTAAATCCATATGATTTACCTCGATTTTTAGACTAAATTTTTGAAATAATCGCTAAATTTATTTTCAATAATATATATTATACCACTTTTTATAAAATATTAGTAGAAGGTTCCAAGCGAACTTGAAACCTCCTGTTAAAATTATACTTCTCTAGTAGCTTGTTTTAGTCATTCTAATTCTTCACCTTCAAAGTGTGGTGCTAAAACTTCAAATACTTTTTTTATGATAATTGTTCAATTCATATTTATCTTCACTTGTAAGAATAGATACATCAATAGCTTCTAAATCCCAAGGAACAAAAGTCATTACTTCAAATTCTAAGAATTGACCATATTCGTTTTTAACAGTATTTCTAATAATTAATTCATTTTCTAAACGAATACCATGTGAACCTGAAATATATAATCCTGGTTCATTAGTCATAGTCATACCGTGTTTAAATGGCTCTGATGCACGATAAATTCCCCAGTGGATTCCTTGAGGTCCTTCGTGGATATTTCCTAGGTATCCTACCCCATGTCCAGTACCATGGTTGAAGTTTTCATAATCATACCATAATGGAGCACGAGCAAATAAGTCTACGTTTGCCCCAGAAATACCTTCCATGAATTTAAGTCTTGACAGACGTAAGTGACATTGAAGTACTCTAGTATAATCTCGTTTCAATCTATCACTAACTTCACCCATAGCTGTTGTACGAGTAATATCAGTTGATCCTTCTTCATAGTGTGCACCAGTGTCAGTTAAGAAGAAAGTACCAGTGCGTAATGGAATAGATGTTTCTTTAGAAGATGAGTAGTGTACGATTGCCCCATTTTCCGCATGTCCACAAATTGGCGCGAAACTTGGGCAGATAAATCCACCTTGTTCTTTTCTGAATTCTACAAGTTTATCAGATGCAGAAAGTTCATCTTCTTGCTCACTAATACCTTGTTTAACTAATTGTTTTAACCAATAGATAAATTTAGTATGAGCAATACCATCTTTTACGTGAGCTTTAATTGTGTGTTGTAATTCAACTTCATTTTTTATAGCTTTCATTAGAATTGTAGGATTTCTACGTTCTACTAATGTAATTTCTTTTGGAATATTGTTGAATACTGCATAGTTTAAGCAATCTGGGTCAACTAAAACAACGTCATTTCCTGAGAATTTTTTTCACATCTTCGTAAACATTATTGTAAGGTTTAATATTTACATTGTTTTCAGCTAGGTGTTTTTTTGATTTCATCTGATAATTTTCTTTCATCAACATATAAATCTACTTTATCTTCATAAACAACAGCATAACTTAATAGTAATGGGAAGAAATCTACATCCATACCACGAATATTTAATAACCAGCCAATGTCATCAAGAGTAGTAATAACATGGATATTCGCTCCAACTTCACTCATTTCTTTACGTACTCTTTCAAGTTTACTAGCAACAGATTCCCCAGCACGTTCCAAGTTTAAATAAAACGCAGGTGCTTCCGATAACGATGGACGATCTGTCCAAATTTCATCTACTAAATCTACTTCATATTTTACAGTAGCATTTTTGCGTTTTAATCTTGTAGCAAGGTTTTTACCTTCCCCAAAAGTCACTACACGGCCATCGAATCCTAACACACCATTTTCTGGAGTATTTTCTGTGATAAATTCTGCTATAGTTGGAACTCCTGGTTCACGCATTTTTTGTAATTCGATACCAGTTCCTTCTAATTGTTTTTCACCTTGTAAGAAATAACGACCATCTGTCCATAACCCTGCAAAGTCTTTAGTTACTACCAATGTCCCCGCAGACCCTGTGAATCCACTCATGAATGCACGAGCTTTGAAATGTTCCCCTACATATTCACTATTATGAAAATCAGCTGTAGGAACCATATAGACATCAATTCCATTTTTTTCCATTAATTCTCTTAGTTGAGCTATTCTTTCTTTTACTGCCATTTCCCTTACTCCTTTGTTATTTGTATTATATTTTTCTGCAACTTTTTAAATTTAGATGTAGCAGTTACATTTTTACTACATTTATTTAATTATCACACTTATTATTCTATCATATAATGAAGCGTTTTTCATTATCAATACAAGTCATTAGTTATATTTTTTTATTAAACTTACAACTTTAATATATTAGATTTAATTAAATAATTAGACTCGATTCATCATTTTCATATTTAACTATCATCTATACTATTTTAATAGTTCTTTAAAGTAATCAGTCGATCTAACTAAAGAATCTACGATTGCAGGTTCTCCTGATGAATGACCTGATACAACAATATCTAATTTACAATTATTTAATTTTTTACTTAATTCATATGCTCCTATAGCACGACAGTCAACGTCATAACGACCGTGAGCTATTGTAGTTGGAATATCTTTAATAACATCAATATTATTTAAAATCCAATCGTCATCATCCCAGAACATATTATTCATCCAGAAATGACATTCAATTGTCGCCATAGAAATAGCATAATTGATTTCACCAAAACTTTGTTCTAGATTTGGATCAGGGTATAATGTTACTAAGCTTCCTTCCCACATACTCCATTCTTTTGCTGCTACTTCTCTCGTTTCTCTATCTTCACTTGTAAGTCGTTTATAATATGCACGAATCATATCATGACGTTCTTCTTTTGGAATAATACTTTCGTATCTTTCAAAAGATTCAGGATGAATATTACTTGCTCCACCTTTTTCATAGATCCAAAGTATATCTTCCCTACGACCTAAAAATATTCCACGTAATACTAATCCTAAAACACGTTCAGGATGTTTAATCGCATAACAAAGTGATAAAGTAGAGCCCCAACTACCACCGAATACTAGCCATTTATCAATATTTAAATCTTCTCTAATTTTTTCAATATCTTCAATAATGTGCCAAGTATCATTATTTTCTAAACATGCGTGAGGTGTAGATTTTCCACTTCCACGTTGGTCAAATAATATTATACGATAAAACTCGGGATCGAAGTATTGTCTGCAACTCGGTGCAGTTCCACAACCAGGACCTCCATGTAAAAATACTACAGGTACTCCATTAGGATTACCACTTTCTTCATAATAAATTGTATGTGTCATCTACTTTCAACATTTTAGAGAAATTCTCTTTAATAGCAGGATATAATGTTCTTAATTCTGCCATAATGACACCTCCTTTTGCATTTTTTTCTTACAATTTAATTTTAACATATAATTTATATTTTTTTCATTATTAATAAAAAAATAAAATTTTTATATTTTTACTATTTAATAAATAAAAACATTTTTTTAGTACACTTAGTTATAACACAATAAATAAAAAAATATTTCATAATTTGAAAATATAACAGTAAAAAAAGTTATTTATATCGTTATATAAATGATATAGGTTTTATAAAATTATTTATTAGACAATAAAAAAATAAGCAGAAATAAAATTCCTACTTATTTTTTTATTTATTTTATTCTTCTACTAGTGTTTCACCTTCACGTAATTCTACAAGAGAAGCTAGTTTTTTCTCGAATAAGAATACTAAAAAGGCTACGACTACACAGACAACACCGATACCTAATGAAAGTTTGATAATTGGTACATCTGCAATTGCTGCATATAGAAGTCCATATCCTTTTGCAGCACCGAATGTTGCTACAATCCAAACAGCCATCATAATAGATAAGATGTGTTTTGGTGCATACTTAGATACAAAAGATGGACCAAGTGGAGAGAAGAACATCTCAGCCAAACTTAATACAACAAAGAATAATACAACCCAAAGAATACTAGCTTTTTGAGTTTCTGGAGCTCCTACTCCACGGCTAACTTCAGTTAGTGCTAATACACCAAATGTTGCTCCAAGAAGGAATAACGCGATAGATGCTTTTTTGTATAGACTCCAGTCTCCTTGTGGACGGTTAGCAAGTTTGTACCATAGCGCTCCTAAGATTGGTCCTAAAGCAATACAAGCAAAAGCATTAAGCGAGTCTAACCATGAAGTTGGCACTGTAAATGAACCTATTTTATCATCGACAAATTTCGGCATGTAATCATATAAAATTACGTAAGTTAAATACCAAAATGTCCAGAAGATTACTGATAGTAATGAAATGATTACGATAGAGTATACACGACGAACTTCGTATTTTTCTAATGAACGATTTACTTTAACTTTAGTTTCGTGTTTTTCTTCACCTTCAGCAAAAGGACGTTTACCAACTTCTCCTAGAGATTTATAACCTAAAACAAACCAAATAGCTCCAATGATACAAAGTAATCCAGCTATTTTAAAGCATTGTAAATATCCATTTGAACTTGCTGTAGCAAGTTTAACATATAAAACACCTACTGCTGTAGTACCAACGAAAGATCCCTATATTAATAAAATGAATACATTGTTGAGAAAGCATCATCTTTACGTTTTTGATTACCCTCAAAAATTCGTCCTACTACCGCTTGTAGATTACCTTTGAAAAAAATCCAGTTCCGATAGAAACTAAAAATAATCATTATCCACAGTGAAGAGTATGAACCTACAAATCCTGCATAACCATATCCTAATCCCATTAACACAAGACCTACCGGAATTAGATATCTGGCCCCTATCAACTTATCAGCAATAAAAACCTAATAATACTGGCGCAAGATAAGTAAATGCTACTAAGTTCGACTGCATTGCAAAGACCTTCAACTTTACCAAGCCCAAGACCACTTTTTGCCCATTCCTCCAGAAATCACAGGCGCAGTAACATAAATAATAATCAGCCATTTAGAAGAATAATAAGCACATCGTTCGAAAGCGAACGTAATTGAACTCATATAGAAACTCCACGGTTTACCTTTTTAACCGCTACTTCTGACATAAAAACCCCTTCTTTCTTTAGTGGTTAACCACCATTTTTTTCTTTATTATATCACAACATATTTTATCATTCAACTACTTTCTAGAAAACGTTACAGATATTCTCATAATCACTATTGTATTTAGTTATTGTAAATGATATAATTATATTAAAGTTCATAATATTTTTTTAAAGGAGTTGTATAATATGAAAACTTTCAAGAACTAATAAAAATTTTTATCTAAGATGAAAGAACAAGGGATTAATCAAGCTCTTATTAGCGATCCTTATTCAATCTTCTATTTAACAGGGCACCTAGAACATCCAGGTGAAAGATTTTTATGCAGTACTTCTTGATGAGAACGGAAATCACAAGCTTTTCATCAACGCTTTATTCCCACTGGATAAAGATTTAGGTTTAGAAAAAGTAGTTTATTCTGATACTGATAAACCTATAGAAATTCTATCAAAATCTATACCTAACGGTTCTGTTGTTGGTATTGACAAAGTTCTTCCAGCTAGATTTTTACTACCACTGATGAATTATTTACCAGAAAGTAAATTCGTCGATGTATCTCAAATCGTTGACCGCGTTCGTATGATTAAAGATGAAGAAGAAAAAGAACTTATGCGTCGCGCTTCTCTTCTAAACGACGAAGCTTGTCAACGAGTTATCAATAGTATTTCTGCTGAAAAATCTGAAAAAGATATTGTAAAAGATCTACTTGAAATCCACGAAGATTTGGGAGTAGAAGGACTATCATTCGATCCAATCATCGGATATGGTGCTAACGGAGCTAATCCTCACGGAACAGTTGGAGATAGATATCTAAAACCAGGTGATTCAATCATCATCGACATGGGAGGAATTAAAGATAACTACTGCTCTGATATGACACGTACTGTATTTTGGAAACAACCAAGCGAAAAAGCTCGCGAAGTATTCGAAACAGTATTAGAAGCACAAAAACGTGGTGTTGCACTGGTTAAACCAGGTGTTAGATTCTGTGATATAGATGCGACTTTGCCGTGACTATATCACTGAAAAAGGTTACGGGGAATTCTTCACACACCGCACAGGACACCACATCGGTCTTGAATGTCACGAGTACGGAGATATTTCAAGTGTTAATGAAACTAAATGTGAACCTGGAATGATTTTCTCTATTGAACCAGGTATCTATCTTCCTGGAGAATTCGGTGTTCGTATCGAAGACCTTGTTCTTGTTACAGAAGATGGTTGCGAAGTATTAAATAAACTTAACAAAGAACTAGTTGTTATCGGGGAGTAACTAGTTAATATTGTAAGGGAAATCACTATTTAATAGGAATTTAAATTTGTAACGAATAATTGTAAAAAAAGCATTGTATAGCAATACACTAATAACTTAACTCATAAAAAAAATAATAACTATAGTATAAAAGACGACTGATAAATTTATCAATCGTCTTTCTTTTATTATTCAAAAATGTTTCTTTAAGAACTCTCCTACAATTTTTCCAGTATTGTTCTCGATATTTTTCTTTCTGCTTGAACGTGTTTCATGCCAGGGAAACTATGAAATTCTTTTTCTGAAGTTATTAAGTTATAAAGCTTCTTTACCATGTTCTAAAGGAACAAAACCATCTTCCTCCCCATGTAATACTAATGCTGGAAGTTTCGTTTTCTTTCAAACCTTTCGTCGCGTCTACATCTCCAAAGAAGTATCCCGCACGAATTTTTAGTTACTGTATTCAGCTGCTGGAATAACTGGGAAACTTGGTAGATTAAATAATTTTTTTCAATTGATAAGTAAACTCTACTTTCAAATTTACATATCCACTATCTTCTATAAAAGTTTTTACATTTGATGGTAAGTTTTTACCTACTGCATTCATTACAGTAGCAGCTCCCATACTAATTCCAAATAACGCTGTATCAGCATTATTATTTTCAGCTGATATTTTCTTAACCCAATTTACTAGGTCATCAGAATCATAGCCACCCATTGAGATAAAATCACCTTCACTATTACCATGGGCAATTAAGTCTGGGGCAAAAACACTATATCCCATATCGTAGAATTTTTTAATATAGTTAGCCATTTTCTTAGCATCACTAGTGTATCCGTGAACTACAAAGATCCACTTCTTAGCATCGGGATTAACAAACTTATAACCTACCAGCTTGTTCTTGGTAACAGACTCCATTTCTGTAACTTGTTTTGTCTCATCAAACCACTTGTTTATGGTTGTTTTATCCTCTTTACTACCATCACTATCTTGATTTACTATACCACTTTTATCAACTTTCGGATTCAACCCAAAGTTATAGAAATAATTTCCAACAAAACCAAATGCAACAACTAAAACAATTAGTAGTGTTGCTAATATTTTTTTAAAATGCTTTTTCACTTTTTGTCTACCTTTTCATTTTCAATTTCAATAAAACTATTATACTATTGCTTCTAATAAAAAGTAAACAAAAATAACACCAATAGAGACTTCTAATATCTCTATTGATGCACTTTTGTATTATTCTATTCCGTATTTTTTTCTTTAATGGCATCTGCTACAACCATGCCGGTAAACCATGCCACCATTAAATTATATCCACCAATTTCTCCATGTAAATCTAGTATCTCACCAGCGAAATATAAATTCTCTATTTTTCTTGTGACTACAAGTTTTTGGACTTACTACTTTTAAATCTACTCCTCCCGCAGTTGTAAATGCATATTCTAAAGGCATCGTCTTAACATCAATAAGCTCATAACGTTTGATTTTTGTTACAAACTTCCTTAACTCCTTCTTACTAACATTTTCTGGGAAATATTTTTCTATCATAAAATTGTAAAAGCTCTTAGGTAATTTCCCTTGTAGGAATTTATTATCTTCCCACAATTTAGCAAATAGTTCCTCTTCATTTAGTTCAGGATAAAAATCCAAGTAAAACTTATCTTCAGGATACCTTGCTACAAACTCACCCATAGATATTGATAGCGGACCACTTAATCCCTTATGAGTAAATAATAAATCTCCGCTTCTTTCATTTTTCTTATGGAACATCCTTACATTTTGCAGTGCAACTCCTGATAGTTCTGTAAAATCTTCAAATACTAAGGCTACCTCACTAGGATATATTTTCGTAATCTTAACCCCGTGTTTTTTTAAAATTCTATGTAGTGAACCATCACTTCCACTCTGAGGGTAGGTTTTTCCACCTGCACACACTACGATATTCTTTCCATAGTATGTATCCACATTTGTTTTTACACCAACTAATTTACCATCTTCAAATACTAAGTCTTCTACTTTTTCCTTATAATTAATCTTCGCATGGTCTATTTTAAAAGCATTAACTACATCCCTAGCCTTCTCACTAGCTGGATATAATCTTCTATTTTCTTGTTTTAATTTCAAATTATGCTTATCAAAAAACTTCTTAACATTATATTTATGATAAGCACTTCTTAAAAATCTACCGTTATGAACTGCGACTACAAAATCTTCAGCGTTATCACTACTCATAACATTACAAACGACCATTACCTGTTAAAAGTAATTTTATCCCTGCACGTCTATTTTGTTCAAGAACCAGAACTTTCAAACTACTATCATTAAGCCTATCAGCTATCATAAGCCCTGCACTACCAAGACCTATTACAATTACGTCATATTTCATCTTAAATCTCTACTTTCTCTTATAAAATCAAACATCATCTAATTATAACACGTAATGATTTAGTTTCAAATTTTTTTCCTTATGAAAATTATAATAAGATTATTTACTATAGTTAAAAATTTCTTAAATCTCCTCCTTCTTATTGGAATTTTTTTCCTTATTTTTGTAATATACTAGAGTGTATATGTTTAGAATTATTTTCTCATTCATTCATTATGAACTGAATAGTGGGCTAACATTATTCTAAACAAGTTTGAAATAAAGGATTGAAATAATGAAAACTATTAGTATTTTGATTTTACTTCTTGTTTTCTTAATTCCAAACTTCACAAAAAGCTGAAGATAACTTTTTGGACAATAATGCGGTAATTGACTTTAGCGACATTAATTCTCATCTAGTTGTTTCGGAATTAAATACTGGAAAAATCATTTCTAAACGTGGAGAAAATGAAAAAGTATCAGTAGGTAAACTTCCTAACTATCTTGCACTTTATCTACTTGCTGACAATTTAAAAAAATAATAAAATAACATTAGATTCAAAAAAATTGATATTAAAAAAATAGTGATGATATATTAACTAAATATAAATTTGAATCAACTATTACCGTTAAAGATGCTATCTTCTTATTAGAAAATGAAGCGTCAAATGGTCTTAACCAAGCAATCTTTAGTCATTTCAATATCGATATTACAAAAAGCTAAGGATATACTTGCAACTATGTCTCTTAACGATACAAAACTAGAGACTTTTTGATAACAACAGTTCTAATAATATTAGTACTGCGAAAAAAATATTTCATATCTGACTAGTTTAATATTAAAAAAACTTACCCAGAAATAACAGAAATAACAAAAATCCAGAACACACACTTGCTACTGGAGAAAAAAATTAAAAATAGCGTTGAGTTTAAAGAATCTGATAAATTTAGAGTTTTAGGACTAGATTATTCTGAAAAGAACAGCGTTACATATGCATATAGCGGTAACACTAAACTTATCATTACTGTGCTAAACCAAAGTGATGATAAAAGTCGCTTATTTTTGATAAACTTCAAAAATCTTATGACTACTTATTTACAAACTATAAATATAAACTAGCACTTAAAAGCTGGTACTTATACAATAAATAATGAAAAAAATTACCTTCAATGAAGATATTTATGATTTATTCTATGAAAAACATTCTATAAAAGATGTAACATATTTACTAATGAATAAGAAAAATACTTCTTTTCCAAAAAAATATGAAACTACATCTGCGAATGAAGGAACAGTTTTTTCTGAGTTCGCCTCTAATAACAACACTGGTACATTCGATAAAGTTAAGTCAAACTTTATCAACGATGAGAACTTTGATAAAAAAGATAACTACGAAAAAACTACTATTGTTATAGATCGTACGAAGTACTTTTGCTACTGGTATACTGGCAATATATACACTTGTTTTTTGCAAAGACTATACGTTATGAGACAAGTAGTTAGAAAAGGATTAGATATGGAGCAAAAATAATTTAGTTTTTGAAGTAGAAGGTGCTATTTACGAACTTGTCTACAATTTTAAAGACGCCTTCCAAAAAGAAACGTTTGAAGAGAAATTAGTAGACGTTTTAAAAAATAAACCCTATATTGTCGGAGATATTTCTCATGAAAAACTACGACTTACTGGATTTATTTTAACAAAGGATAACAATAATCCTAAGAACATAAATAACCTTGAAGATTACATTCTAGAATACTGTAATTTTGGAGCGCCATTCTTTGTAGTAAAAAAACGAAACTCATAAAAAGAAATAAGGCTAACCCAAAAGTCATAAAAATTTAACAAAGTGTATATGAGAACTCATAGACGCAGTGGTTTATTGATATCTAAATTCGCTTTATAAAAAGCTTTTTAGATATCTAATAAACTGCGCGGGGGTGACTCGACAAAATCGATTTCTACGAAATCACGATTTTTGAGTCACTCCCATTTTTCTATAAACTTAGCACATACAGCTTCTGGAACAGTAATCTCTGAATCAACAACTGTTAACTGTCCTGTCGTTTTATCTATTCGATATACAGTAATCGTTCCACTATTTTCATTCGTCGCTAGCGCAAATTTATTATCTTTTGATAAATCAAAATCTCTAGGTCCTTTACCAAAAGTACTAATAGTTTGAATTTGTTTTTAATCCATCTTTAGTATTTTCAAAAAAACAACTATCGCATCTTGTCCTCTGTTAGAAACATATATATACTTATTGTCATTTGAAATTTTTATCGCACTACCTTTGTTTTCTAGCGTAAAACCCTTCTGGTAATGTAGAATAATATGTTGGATTAGCTAAATTTCCCTTTCCATCATAATCAAATGTAATTATTTCACTAGTAAGTTCCGTCATTACAAAAGCTTGTTTTTCATCACTACTAAATACTATATGGCGAACTCCACTTCCATCTTTAGCTTTAAAAGTAGCTACTTTTTCTAAAACTCCCTCATTAAGTTTATACGATGTAATTTCATCAGTTCCTAAATCACATGAGAAGACATACTTTTCACTCGGAGTAAAGCCAGAGAAATGAACATGAGGTTTTTCTTGTCTTTCATGTACTCCACTTCCTTCATGATGGTCAGTCGATAGAAGTTTCACTAATTTACCATTCTCAACAGAGTAACTATCAATTGTACCTAAATGATAGTTGGCTGATAATAGAGTATTTTTTTCTGAGTTTAATTCCACATAACAAGGAGGATTTCCTTCTTGAGCTACTGATGTTAATTCTTTCAAGTTACCATTCTCTTCAACCTCAAAGCTAGAAACAGCTCCTTTTCCATCTACTCTAGATACACTATATAAATACTTGTTATCATTAGACAATGCTAAATACGTTGGATTGTCAACCTTCGCTGTATTTCTAACTTCTAACACTTTTCCCTTCTTCTGATAAGTCTACTAAGTATATCCCTTCACTGTCTTGTTTTGTATATGTTCCAATATATGCTCTTACCATTATTTTTTTCCTCCTACTTTCTATATATTAATTATAACATTTCCCAAAAATTTTTATAAAATTTTTCTCTCACCTATTATTCGTATAAACCAAAATTATCATTTTTTTGAAAACTAAAAATCCTATTTTACGGATTTTTCATCATTTTCATAAAGTTAAAATTCGTTTTTTTGTTGTTTTTGTCAAAAATCAATTTTTCCAAGAAAAAACTCCAAAAATTCTAACATTTAAGATTTTACATATCTCAAACTTCTTGTTATAATAGACTATATTAATAAAAGTATATTTTAGGAGGAAAACCGTGAAACACGAATTTATATTAGTTCTTGACTTTGGTAGTCAATATAACCAACTTATCACTCGTCGTGTACGTGAACTTGGTGTATATTCTGAACTACATGACAATGAAATTTCTATAGAAGAAATCAAAAAAATGAACCCTAAAGGAATTATCCTTTCAGGTGGACCAAACTCAGTTTACGAAGAAAACTCTCTTACTATTGATGATGAAATCTTCAACCTAGGTATCCCTGTACTAGGAATTTGCTACGGAATGCAACTTATGCAACACAAACTAGGAGGAAAAGTAGAATCTGCAACAAGTAGAGAATACGGAGCTCACAATGTTGATGTAACTCCAGGAGCTAAACTATTCGAAGGCACTCCTGCTTCTCAACAAGTATTAATGAGTCACTCTGATAAAGTAGTTGAACTTGCTGAAGGATTCAAAGTTGTCGCAACAAGTGATAACTGCCCAATCGCAGCCGCTGAAAATGTAGAGAAAAACTTCTACTGCTTCCAATTCCACCCAGAAGTGCGTCACTCTGAATACGGTTATGACTTAATTAGAAACTTCATCCGTAACGTGTGTAACTGTACTGGCGATTGGACAATCCAAAACTTCATTGATGAGAAAATCGAAGAAATTCGTGCAGAAGTTGGAGATCAAAAAGTTCTTTGTGCGTTATCTGGTGGTGTAGACTCATCAGTTGTAGCTGCCCTACTAGACAAAGCAATCGGTGATCAACTTATCTGTATGTTTATCGACCACGGTTTACTTCGCAAAGGTGAAGCTGAAGCTGTAATGAACACATTCAGTAAAGAAATCGAAGGTGGATTCAACATGAATCTTATTAAAGTCGATGCTAAAGATAGATTCTTAGGAAAACTTAAAGGGGTAAGTGATCCAGAACAAAAACGTAAAATCATCGGAAATGAATTCGTTTATGTATTCGATGAAGAATGTGCTAAACTACATGACGTACCATTCTTAGCTCAAGGTACTCTTTACACTGACGTTATTGAATCAGGAACTAAAAACGCTCAAACAATCAAATCTCACCACAATGTAGGGTGGATTACCAGAAGATATGCGTTTTTTTCTCTAATCGAGCCTCTTAACACTCTATTCAAAGATGAAGTTCGTGCATTAGGAGAAGCTCTTGGTCTTCCTCATGAAATTGTTTGGCGCCAACCATTCCCAGGACCTGGACTTGGTATTCGTGTCCTTGGAGAAGTAACAGAAGAAAAACTTCAAATCGTACGCGACAGTGACTTCATATTACGTGATGTTATCGCTAAACGCGGATTAGAAGGCGAAATTTGGCAATACTTCACATGTCTTCCAGACATTCGTTCAGTAGGAGTTATGGGAGATGTACGTACATACGACTACACAGTTGCAGTTCGTGCCGTAACAAGTATCGACGGTATGACAGCAAGCTGGGCTCACATTCCATTTGAAGTACTAGAAGAAATCTCAGCTCGTATCGTAAACGAAGTTGCTCACGTTAACCGCGTAGTCTACGACATTACTAGTAAAGCCACCAGCAACTATTGAATGGGAATAATATTATATTAAAATATATAGATAAAAAGCCTTGATTTTTAAGGCTTTTTCTTTTTAAAAATTAAGCAAAATAAACTTTTTAGGCATAAAAGTACCCTGCCAACTTCCCCTGCCGAAGAGTAAAATTTACAATGTATGTAAGTAAACAGAATAAAGAATGAATAACACCATTCAACTACTAAAATAGTCGTAACCTGTAATTTAAGGTTGCGACTATTTTTTCGCCCAAATTGACTACTATGGGTATACCCATATTGAACAGAATCCAACTCTATTAAATCAACAAACAAAATGTCCGTTATACATGTCTAAAAACTAAATTACAGGAGGTACAAAAAATGAAAATCGGATATATACGAACGTCAACCATAGACCAGAACCTAGATAGGCAAAAACAAATTATGAGAGACAATAATATTGAATTGCTATTTAGTGAACAAGAAAGTGGAAAAGATACAAACAGACCTGTCTTAAATGAGATGCTAAACTCTATTCGTACCAATGATGAAATTATCATAGCCTCACTCGATAGACTTAGCAGAAATTACAAAGATTTAAAAAGAAATAATACAAATAATAAAAGATAAAGGAGCAACTCTAACAATAGTAGATGCTCCTTTCCTTAATTTTAATACTGGCAACTCTACCTTAGACATCGCTATGTTCGACATACTCCTTTCTCTACTTGGATATATTGCACAGAATGAACGTGAAAAGATACTCGAAAGGCAACGTCAAGGAATAGAACAAGCCAAGAAACGCGGTGTCTATAATGGACGTCCCCTCAAATACCATGCAAATGCAAAAAACTCTCAAGATAGATTCATATATGAAAGTGTAGTATCTATGCTCCAAGAGAAAAAACCTGTTCAATCAATTGCAAAACACGTAGGAATAGCAAAATCAACTGTCTACGAAATACAAAAACGTATCTCTCAAATTCATGATTAATATCATATCTTATTTATATATTATAACTTTGATAGTTTAGTTTTTACATGGACATTTTAACCTTATTTTTGTCCTTGTTATTTTTCTATAATTTTTGTATCTAAACTTATCAAAATATTTTATGTATAATAAAATCATGAAGAGAGGAGCGACTCTGTATGAAGGACAAAATTAATTCATAATACCTCTGATAATTGGCACTCTGTCTATGCTGATATAGCAAACCTTGTCGGAGAAGATAATACCATAAAAAAATATACAGATACTTTTAGAGGAATGAATATCAACTTTCCTATGAAGCTATTCACAAAAAAACAGGTTTAGAAAATATAATAAAAACGAGTACAATGGTTCTAATGTAAAAGACCTAGCTAGAAAATATGGCTACTCTATGCGTCATATCAATCGCATTGTAATTGATAATAAATTAAGAAAATAAAAAGGAGAATAAAGGTGAATAAAAATAATCACAATAGTATCAAGCATAGCAGTTATCCTTATTATTGCTGTTGGTTTCTTCTTTTTCCAAAGTTCTGGAAAAATAGTATAAAAAGCTGAGCATGATAAATACTTAGCTCTTATCAATGATACCCATGATTTTAATGGCGGACTTAAAGGATTAGAAACTTTAGATAATGACAAAGGACAAGAAGCTTTCAAAAATATTAAAACTGAAATAAAAGATCGCTAAAGAATTAAAAATGCTGACTCCAGTCTTGATAATAAAAGATGTGGATTCTGCTAAAAATCTATATATAAAGTTGATTCTCTTACTACTGATAACTCTTTTTGATAAAGCTATTGAGTGGCTAAAAGAAGATATCACTAATTATGAAAAAGCTCTAAAAGAAATTAAAGAAGCTAAATCTGATGATATTAATTCAATACTAGATAAATATAAATTTAAACATAGTTCTTTAAAAATTGTCCTTACAGAAGGTTCTCCTTCAAAAACTGATAGCTCTAAAACTAAAGTATCAGAAGATACAAATAAAACTACTCAAAAGAATACTGATCAATATAAAGTCGATAGCTACGATTCAGCTTTTAGCTCAAAACTACAATCACTATCAGGATGCTATTTTTGACTACATAAAAATCTAGTGAGGCTGTTTCTGAAGCTACTGGTGTTCATGCAGATAGAGTATCATATGGAGGAATTGATTCTAGAGGAATAATTGTAAAAATTTTTGATAACCAAAAAGGTGAAGTAGGTCACTATATTTTTCACATATAACATTAATACGAATATGTGTACATTGGATAGCGTTCAAGCAGGACCAGTAGTTACATACAAAAGCTATATATCACGTTTAATAAAATTGTAGTTTATAAAAATCCGCATACTAGTTCGATTAGTTAACGCTACAACTAACGTGCAAGTTGAATTTTAAAAATAATATCTAAACCTCAGGACATTTATATGTACAAATGTCCTGAGGTTTTTATCTTATATTATCATTAATAATCTAGTAAAATTAAAAAGAATTAGTTATAAATAAATAATAAAAAGGAGATGTCACATGGCAACTATTACACCAACATTAGCAACAAGTTTAGAGGAAATAAATAAAGAAATTGTAAACTCAACAACATCAATAATAATTACAAATAAAAAAATCTATTTCCTGCTATAAAGAAAAGATTTAAACATATAAAGCTAGATAATAAAAATAAGTAAAAGCTTCTAAAAATTACTGGATTCAGTATGTTAGCTCTGACGGTCTTATCAGCTGAAATTACTGTACCTGTTGGGCTTACACTTGCTGGAACAAGTTTCCTATTAAGTAGAATACCTGGTTTCGTGAAACAAGCTGGTCAATATAAGGTTTTAGATTTATCACAAAAATCTGACACAGAAGATTTCTTAGTTCTATTAAAAGTTAAAGGACAAAAATTCATTTAATGAAAACAATGATGTTCTTGACTTAGAGAATTTCAAAAGCACCATTATCTGAAAAATAATAACGAGGTTCACAATGAAGACAGTATTTAGTATAGAGTATAATAATTATTTAATAGAATTAAAAATGTTAGGAGACTTTATATTTCTTTATATAGATAATATTGAACAAGATTTTTCAGAATTTGAAAGAAAAGTCACATTATCATATAATGGTAATGATACAATTAAAATATCATTAAAAAAACCTCGATTTCACAAGCAATGGAAGCTAAATGTAATATTTAATAATCAAGTGATTAATGAAAAATTCATTACCTCAACGGGAACAATAATAACAAATGATACAACAAAAAGAAAAAAAGGTGTTTTTATAAAGAGATAATCACAACTTTAAACTAAAAACCTAATTGGCATAAAAAGCTAATTAGGTTTTTTACTTTTTATAAAAAGGAGCATACAAAAACAATGACAAAAATACAAGTTATACAACTAAAGCAAGAAATATTAAAAGAAATACATATCAACAATAACACTACCTTTCTCCTCTCCCGATGTTTCTGGAGAGTTTTTTTATTGACTACATTGGTAAGTTTGATAGAGAGGTATTTGCAGTTGTTGGTATGAATGTGAAAAAAATAAACCAACTTACTGTGAAATTTGTCACATAGGGAGTATTAGATTACTCACCTGTTCACTTTTAGAGAAATATTTAAAGGTGCTATACTCGCTAATTCAAGTTCAATAATAGTTAGTCACAACCATGTATCTGGTAATTTAAAACCTAGTAATGAAGATATTAAGATAACTAAAGCTTTAATAGAAGCTGGAGAATTATTAGGTATTAATGTATTAGATCATATAATTGTAAATGATACAGACTACCTATCACTCAAAAAGACAATAATAACTGGGGAGGTACATTATGGTAGACAATACTCAAATTTCTTATTTACTACAAGAACAGCTAAATCTAAATATAAAAGAGGACTATTTAACATCTGAAAGCTATCTATTAGGTACAGATGAACTAGATTCAGAGCTATTACCTACTAACTTTTATAGTATAATGACTTCCGCTTCATATCTAATTATCTTTTTCTATTACAATGACATTACTGTCTATGTATTTTATAATTCAGACTGTACTAAGAAACTCTTAACTGGAATACTTAAAAATGAAAGGTTGGTGTATTACAAATATGAATAAAAATAATTCAAAAAGGAAATCGGTATATTAGATTGGCTAAAAAGCCATATATGAAAATAACCGTAATAATAATTAAACTATACAAAAAGAACAGCATAGAGAGGACTATAAAAATGACAGAAATACTAACTTCAAATATCCAAATCGAAATACTTATGTCGGATGACAAAAAAAGAGATACATATTAAAAAGGTTTGGGATACAGAGAAACCAATAGCTACTATTATAACTCTATATCCTAGTACTAGTGACCTTATTATAAATGATTCTACAACTACATTTATTACTAATAACGTATTTAAATGTGGTTTTGGTGGATTCTATAGTGTTAACCTATACTCTAAGATTTCAACGGGAAATCGGGAATTTGGAAAAGCAAGATACTAAAGCGAATGATAACTATATACTAAGATGTGCTAAAAATCTCTGATAACATTATAATTGCCTGTGGCTCACTTCCTAAGACAAATAAATTAGTACAAAATAGACTAAACTCAATTATCGAATTATTAGCAAAGAATAAACTAAGAAAAATACTCTTTCTTACTGATAGTAATAAACAGGATAACTTCCATCCATTAGCACCTCAAAAGTACAGAGCGAAATGGGAGTTTATGTGATATAATTGGTATAAAAATTACAGGAGGTATTAGATATGGAAGACTTTATATTTACAGGGAAGATTTACTGAACTCTATTTTTATTTATTAGAAAAGATAGAATAAATAATACATTAAAAGAAGAAGATCCAAATTATAATATTAACAATAGACGAGATCCCCATACGAAAAACCTAAAATATCTGATGAATACATTCGTATTGCTACTATAGGAGCCGATTCTAGTAAACATGAAGAATATATTTCTAAACGATTAGCATATTCATTATATGCATTATATACCAATATGAAATGTAGACGTTTACTTGGAGATGACTTCTTCTTTCATTATATAGATATAGAAGATACAGAGGTATCAGAAAAACCTAAATTTAGTTTTAAGATTCAGTTTATCTGAGTTTAAAGTATATAATAGATCCGTTGCATTTGTTATATACCTACTTTCATCTTTTTCACTATATTAATAATCTTGGATATTATCACAGAGAATACAAAGGTGATAGTCTCAGAGCAAGAACTAAATATAATAAAAATTATTTTTATATCCCAGAATAATAGATAATTTCTTATTACATAGTATATTAACAGTTCTAAAAACTTGTAAATGATGGTAATTATTCTCCCAACTCAATAATTAAAAATATCAATGAAATAATGAAAGAATACAATGAAATATTTACATCTTACCAAGAAAAACGCTTTTACCTCTTCTTTCCTTAAAAAAAGATTCAAAGATTGCTAGAATTTATGAGTTAACTACACCTATAAAATATGAAAAACTAAAAATGAAGTTGAATTTTTATAAATTATTTAAACAATTTGAGACCTTTACTGAGAATGAAATTATAGACATTATCGAAATCTTACGAACATTATTTTCAAATTCTTGTCCTAAAGATCAAGAATGGGAATATATAGAAGAAAAATTTCTTCTTAAGTAAAAAAATAGATTAGAAAATGAAAATAGTAAATTGATTAACAAGTCTATTAATGCTATTAACGATCTGAATTATTTTTGTTAAAAATATACATGATGCAAGGGTAGAAATATTCTCAAGATTATTAACGTTTAAAGATAGTAAAACCTTTACAATATATAAAAGTGATAATCTTTTTAAAAAGCTTTACTTGAAGAAATAACTTTCTTTGAGAAAAACGTCTATACACATAAACTCTTCCAAAGACATCTGGTTATCAATTATTAAAGATATAGCAACATTTTTCTGAAGAAGCAAAACATCTTCTAAAAGATAATACAACTGACCGATATATTTTTGACAAATTAGCTAGAGAAAAACTATAATGAATTTAATAATTTACTCGAGACAGATGTAGTAATAAAAAAATCTAAAAAGATTATTAACAGTATATATGAGTTATTTCTAATTAAAGCACCTCAAGACTTTTTTTAATAAATTCAATCAATTAGAAGAAAAATAAACGAAGTTCTCAAAGATATTCATAATATACATCTAGGAATATGTAATTTATTACTCTTTATGAAAGGCTTTTATGACCTGAATAACGTATGGAATCCTAGTTTAATGTATAATAATGAGCTAGAAAAAGCATGCTGAAATACCTACAAATTCTAAATATTTCCAATATAACAAAGAATCAATGAAAGAAGCTTTTAAACTATTAGATCTAATCATGCCTAATAATGAATACTATAATGATGTTTGTATTATTACTAGAAAATTTACTGAGTTCATTGAACAAAAATACCTATCTATTCTCAAAAAGGATTTTAATACTGCTTCAAAAATTGAAATAATTAATGCCTATAGAAGACTTATTGACTGTGAAAAATTTTATATCACAAAACTAAATTTATAACCTATAATAAGAATATAATTAATTTACTTGACACAATAAAAAAATAATAAGAAAAATATTAATAAAATTAACATTGAGTTTTTTTCCAATCAAAAACTTGATAAATTAAATAAATTAAAGATTTAAACTCTACTTTTTAAAAGTAGAGTTTTTTAATATATACATGTACTATTTGTCTATATTTCTTTTGCTATATATTTTGGACAAATAATAGTAGTGCACCTCTTTTTTGTCATGTTAATCTAATAGTGTAATTACAAAACCAAACAGGTACCTGATATAAACTATAGAAAAAAATAAAAGGAGGATTTACAATGACAAATCAATTAATTTTTACAAAAACAATTATCAAAAAGTATTACAGACGTTAATAATAATACCAATTATTTTTAATCATGGGGAAACCCTATTTTTAAAATTGAATTCATTACTAATGAAATAGATACATATACAAATAATGCTATCTCTAAACATATTAAGGTAATCTTTAATTTTAATTATGCGAATTATCAAGATGCTTTTCGAGCGAGATATTTTTACCATATATTACTATCGATAAAGATAACCAGTATTATGTTGACGATTTAATAGGTAAAGAGTTTCTAACAGTTTTCCATTTAAAAATATAATGAGCTGTATGATAATACTTTTTTATCTAATAAAAATCACTAATTAGCAAAGAACATGCTCAATTATTAGTAAATGAAGAGGAAATTGGTAATAATGATGATAAATAATTCTAATACATTCTCGCTTTCTCAAGAAGGTTTATTCCTTCTTGAGAAGACTACAGAAAATACGCATCAGTAACTATCTAAAAATAAGTAACATCATTATCAATAAAAACACAAACATTGAAAACTTATAAAACTAGAGTACCGCAGAAGGAATAGTAATGATCTACATACCATTATTATAAATTCAGATTATATACAAAAATAAGATATTATCGTTATCAAAATTTGGAGTAGATATTAATGAAGGAAATAAAGTACTTATAAGTGAGTTCTTGTTTAGCTGTTTAAATACTTCCCAAATAGTTTTTACTTTGGATGGCTATGGATGGAAAAACTAGTGACGGACAAGAAATATTCATTACTAATGATGTATTGTCGGCTAATCGATTAGAAAACACTATAATAAAAAGAGATGATAAATTAGATTTAACACCTTCTGGAAGTATCGATAACTGGCTAAATATGTATAATAATCATATTTTAGGCAATCCATATTTGGAACTTTCCGTTGTTTTTGGATTAAGTGCTCCTATTATAAACTATATATATAGGGAATATGATGACTTAACTAGCATTCTTATTCATATATCAGGTGATTCTACAGCTGGTAAATCAACAGCATCAATGTTAGCGGTATCTACAGCTGGAAATCCAAGCCAAATTTCTAATAAATCACTAATGAGAAAATGGAGCGGAACAGAGAATTCAATTATAGCTACATTAGAGGATGTCTATGGTATTCCAATAGTGTTTGATGAATTATCTTCTTTCAGAGGAGAAAACCTTACATCACTAGCTTATACACTAACAGATGGTGTCGGGAAAGCAAGAGCGAATGTTGATGGTAGTCTTAACGAACCACGAACTTGGAATACAATTATACTATCAAATGGTGAAGCTTCTTTCCTTACTAAATCAAACAATAATACTGGTATAAAAGCTAGAGTATTTGAATTTTCTAATATTACCTGGACTAACTCAGCTGAACAATCTGAAATTATTAAAGAGGTATGTTGCAATAACTATGGGCATATTCTACCATTGTTTATTAAAAAAATCTCTTTATTTATGGGACAAGTAAAATTATCGATATTTTTTGAAGAAGAAAGAAAACTACTACAAGACAAATTTCCGAATTCCCGTCTAAAAGATAGAATAGTTACAAAATTTGCAGTATTTACAACCACTGCTAGATTACTTAAGGAAACTGGAACACTACGTATCAACACTTCTTCTATATTCGATAAATTATATGTCCAAGAGATGAAATCGATGAATAATAGAGATATAGGATTATTAGCATACGAAAAAAATTACTACAATATCTATTAGCAAATAGAGCAAAAACTAAGTTACAACTCATATAAACAACTTGGTTTCCTCAAAGATAATTCTATATTTATTATTAAAGATCGACTGACTGAAATATTTAGAGAATTAAAATTCGAAGATGCCTCTATCATACTTAAAGATTGGAATAAGAGAGATTTCTTAGTGAAAACTGAATCTGATAGACAACTGACAAGAAAGCAAGAAAAACAACGAGAATTTAATAGGTTATACAATTAAAATACCTAAAGAATATCATTCGTATTTTTCCCTTCAGTTATTCAACAAAACAAGGATTTTTCTCCACACATACCCTCAATCAAAAGACATGCCACTTGAATCAGTTGATGATTTAGATTTATCTTAAAATTATAAAAGAAAGTTTATGAAATTAATTATAAAGGAGAATAAAAACAATGACCACAATCAATTACAAAGATATTATGAATCTAGGATTTCCAAAACATACTGCTCGTTCAATAATAAAACAAGCAAAAAAATACAATTAGTTAACAGAGGTTTAACGTTATATACGAATAATCGTATCGGTACAGTACCAAGAGAAATTGTAGAGAAATATTAGGAATACAATTTCCTATTAAGAAGGAGGGTATATAAATGGCTACTACTAAATATCCAGGAGTTTATAAGAACGAAAAACAGGCTACTTTTTACTATAATGTAGAGCTTGGTATCGATCAGATAACTGGTAAAAGAATTCAGAAGAAAGGAAGTCGTGACTCTCACGGCTTACCTTTCAAATCAGCCAAATCGTGTCATGATATGTTGGTATCTGTAAAGCTGAATTTAAAAAACAAGAGGTGGTGCACATAATTATAATATGACCTATGAACAATTTATGAATAGCGTCTACCTACCATATTATAAATCATCTGTAAGTGAAAATACTTGGAATAACAGAAAGCTCATTTTCCCTATTTTTGTAAATAGATTCAAAGCTAAGAAACTACGTGAAATCAGTATTGCTGATTGTGAGAATTTTTAGAATATATTTACTGAATCACAGCGGATACTCTCAAGCTTATTGTGCCCAATTATATGGTTCATTTTAGAAAGTCGCTAGATTATGCTGTATATAGACAATTCTTAAATGAAAACATATCAAAAAGAACTCATGCAATTCCTAAAGGAAAACACAATATACCTTACTGGACTAAATCTGAATTTGAAAAAGTCATATCAACATTTAATAAAGTCAGATTACTTTAGAACACCTGCACTTTACAATGCTATGGCTATACTATGTTACTGGTATTAGAGTTTCTGAAGGATTAGCATTATACTGGTCTGATATTGATTTTTCAAAGAAAACATTAAGAGTACATCATAATTTAATTATGGACTCTAAGAAAGTTTATACTAGAAGCCTTACTCTTAAAACTGAGAATAGTAAAAGAATCATCTCATTAGATGATGATACAGTTACTATACTTAAAGATTGGAAAAATAGACAGCATAAATTAACTAACAGCTCATTTGTAATGAGTTATGACGGAAGCCCTCTCCATCGTTGTATCGTTGGCAGAATTATTAATAAACACTCTTCTTTAGCTAAAGTACATAGAATTCAAGCTAAAGGATTAAGGCACAGCCATGCAAGTTATCTGATAAATGAACATAATGCAGATATTCTTGTAATATCAAAAAGATTAGGTCACTCTAGTCCTGAGATAACTTTGAAACACTACTCTCATCTATGGGGGAATAACGATCGAAGTATCGCTGATATGATAACAGGAAATATCAACATTAAATTCAGTAATGAATCGAAATCTAAATTTACAGGTAATCAATATATCTCTAACGAAATAACAAAAACTCCTCTTTAAAGCACCACGATCAAAAATGACACCCTCCACTATATAAAAATCAAAATGACCTTCTTACTATCCTTCCAAAAGGATATAAGAAGGTTATTCTCTATTATATATATCATTTAGAAACGATATATAACAATTACCTAATACCAATAGTTTATTTGACTAGAGTCTGTTGCTTTTTCTACTTTATTTATGCTAAAATAAAAACATAGAAAGAGAGCCGTTTTTAAAGACGGTGGCTCGAATATGTAATTATTATAAAGGAACGAAGTATTGTAATTTTAGATGAAGCAACTAGTGCATTAGACACTATTAATGAGGAAAGAATAACAAAAGTATATAAAAAGTCAGGGGCTGTACTCAAATAATAGTAGCTCATAGTTTGTCAACGATTAAGGATGCGGATATTATTTTTGTAATAAAAAGGTGGTAAGATTGTTGAGTCAGGAAATCATAAGTACTTAATGGCTCTTGGTGGAGAGTACTACAGCTTATATACAAAAAGGAAATGAGGTGTAAAGAAAAATGAAGAAAGTAAATGAATATGTAATTTCAACAGTAGCCTCACTAGGGGTGATGATTGGAATAGTATTTGCAATTTTTTTAGATTTTTCCAGTTGAATATGGTATTTCTTTAGGCTTGTTGAATGGAATAGTATTGGGTTCGCTGATTTTTACAAAAAAACAATAAGAATTAAGCACAATTTTTTTGCTGTAAACTAATGAAATAGAATTTAAAAGTAAAAAGAGTGTCTAAGTAATGTTTAGACACTCTTTTTGTTATTTTGTATAATTATATTATTCAGCGAATCCGTTTGGATGTTTACTTTGCCATCTCCAAGAATCTTCACACATACGTTTTATATCGTATTGAGCTTCCCACCCAAGTTCTTCTTTTTGCTTTTTGTAGCATCGGCGTAACATGCGCGATATCTCCTGCACGACGTGGAGTTATAACATATGGTAAATCACGCCCGACAGCATCTGATGCACTTTTAATAATATCTAATACAGAATAACCAATTCCTGTCCCTAAGTTATAAATAGTTAAGCCACTACCTTTTTCTAATTTCTTAAGAGCAGAAACGTGACCGCGAGCTAAATCTACTACGTGGATGTAGTCACGTACTCCAGTACCGTCATGTGTGTCAAAATCATTACCAAAAACTTGAACTTTTTTCTAGTTTTACCTACGGCTACTTGCATAATGTAAGGAATTAGGTTGTTTGGTACTCCTTTTGGATCTTCACCGATATCTCCGCACTCATGTGCTCCAATTGGATTAAAGTAACGAAGAAGAACAATATTCCATTCGTTGTCTGCTTTATAAACATCTTTTAAAATATCTTCAGTTATTAATTTAGTACGTCCGTATGGGTTAGTTACAGATAATGGGAAATCTTCTTTAATTGGCAATGTATGAGGATCCCCATAAACTGTAGCTGATGAACTGAATATTATATTTTTACAGTTGTGTTTTTCCATAACACGGAACAAAGTAATAGTTCCAGCTATATTATTATCATAATATGCTAATGGATTTCACAAGATTCACCAACTGCTTTTAATCCAGCGTAGTGAATAACTCCATAAATATTTCCTTCTTTTTCGAAAACTTCATTTAATTTATCTTCATCACGAACATCAACTTCATAAAATGTTACCTTTTACCAGTAACTCGTTCAACTACTTCTAAACTCTTTTTATTTGCATTATATAAGTTATCAACGACAACTACTTCATTTCCATTGTTTAATAATTCTATACAAGTATGAGACCCGATAAATCCAGCTCCACCTGTAACAAGTATTTTTAGTCATAATATACTTCTCTGCTAAAGCAAGTCCTTTCTATAATTTTATATATTAATTCTATAAGAACTAGAAGTAAGTGTCAATAGATATAGTGAAAATTATTACAGAAAAGGTTGAAAACAAAGAATAAATTTCTTTAAACTATAAATTGCAATCTGACAAAATCATTGCAATTAAATCACGTTTATGCTAAAATAAAAATTATAAAAAGAGAGCCGTTTTAAAGACGGTGGCTCGAATATTTAATTATTAAAAAAATAACTATCTTACTCTAAGCCAAAGCGTAAAGATGGTTATTTTTTTATTGTCTTTTTAATGCTAGAATACATACATTAACCACTGAAACAATCAATAGATTTATTCCAATAATCGTCTGTACAATTTCGTAAGCTGACAATTTGCTACTCCTTTCGTCAAGATTTTTGAGTGTATGCGAGCATAGCACCATCCCCTTTCATATTGAAGTAGCCACCATCTTTATCGGAAGTTTTACACTCCCTAACTTCTCTCTCCAGTTTTGATTATATCAAATTAAACTATCATAATCAACTATTTATAAATACTAATATATCAACACTTTTTACTAAATAATTATACTTTTTATACCCTGCCATTTTTCCCTGCCAATATAAAAAAATAAAGTCGATACTTCCTATGATATCAACTACTCAGGATAGATTCTTCCCCTATTGAATGGGGAGTAATGCGGTGTACATTTGAATTATTAGGAGTTTAACGACGACATAATTCTTAGGTACAACGTATGCAACAAGAACTTTAATCTTAACGAACAAAGCGAGGAAAAAGATTATTAGTTCTAACTGCCCATATGTTAAAAATATATAGATTGAAAATTAGTTAAAACACTATGGATTGTCTCCAAAGTGTCTCCAAAAAGACCTTATCAAAAACTATTGATAAGGTCTTTTTATTAAAAATCTTTGATTTCTTACCTTATCTACACTAAAAATATAAATATAAAAATAGATAATCAAGAATAATACATTCAACACCAAATTTTTATCAAAATAGCAACATTTCAATTTCTTGTGACTATTTGTATGATACTTATTATCTGTGTTATAATTAAATGGAATTATAATTTTTGAGAGGAAAATAATATGGATTTAATAATTAAAAAAATAATAGACAAGAAAGAAAAAGAAATAATATCAAAAGAGGTTCTTTACGACCTTCCTGAATGGTTTGGTCTACCTGAAAGTACAAAAGAGTATATTGAAAGATTCACAAGATAAACCGTTTTTTTGGCTTTGCTATGCAGATAATGAAGTTGCAGGTTTTATCGTATTAAACGCAACAAGTAAGGATACTGCAGATATTTTTTGTAATGGGTATAAAGAAAAAAATTTCATAGAATGGGAATTGGAACAAAACTAAATACAGAATTCGAAAAATATGGCAAAAAAATCTTGGATATTCTTACTCACAGGTAAAAACTGTAAAAATGGGACACTACAAAGAATATGATATTACTAATGAATTCTATATCGCAATGGGTTATAAAGAATTAGAATGTTTTCCTACCTTATGGGACGAATGGAATCCATGTCAAATATATATTAAATATTTAGGGGAATAATACTTCAATAATATTTTATTTATAAATAAAATATTTTAGTATCTAAAAAGCTCAATGAATAAAAAAATAAAAGTAGTATATTTACCAAGAAACTTGATATAGTTTAATTTGTTTACTTTTTAAAAACTAAATACAAGATAAATACAAATTTATATCCCTACCATTTTTCCCCCCAATAATTTTTCGGTGGGGTCTTTTTATTAAAGATCTTTGATTTCTTACCTTATCTATGATAAAATATGAAATATAAAAAGAGAGCCGTTTTTGAAGACGGTGGCTCGAATATGTAATTATTAAATAACTATCTTACCCAAAGCCAAAGTGTAAAGATGGTTATTTTTTTATTGTCTTTTTAACGCTACAATACATGCATTAACTACTGAAACTATCAATAGATTTATTACAATAATCGTCTGTATAATTTCATAGCTGACAAAAATCATTGCAATTAAATTCCGTTTATGCTAAAATAAAAAGCATAAAAAGAGAGCCGTTTTAAAGACGGTGGCTCTGGTTAATAATTTTATAACCATCTTATCTCGCCAAAGTATAAAGATGGTTATTTTTTTATTATCTTTTTCAATGCTACAATACATGCACTAACTACTGAAACTATCAATAGATTTATTCCAATAATCGTCTGTACAATTTCGTAAGCTGACAACTTGCTACTCCTTTTTGTCAAGATTTTTAGTGTATGCGAGCATAGCACTCATCCCCTTTCTTATTGAAGTAGCCACCATCTTTATCGGAACTAATGTCCCTAACTTCTCTCTCCAGTTTTTGATTATATCAAATTAAACTATCATAATCAACTATTTATAAATACTAATATATCAACACTTTTTTTACTAAATAATTATACTTTTTATACCCTGCCAATATAAAAAAATAAAGTCGATACTTCCTATGATACCAACCACTCAGGATAGATTCTTCCCCTATTGAATGGGAGTAGATTTTTAAAAAGTCGAAAACGCTCGATATAACTGACTTTTATAAATTATACATAGAATATTAACAAGTTTAACCCACCAAAAATTTTTTTGGTGGGGTTATCTCATATCTAAAATTTCAAATAAAATAATCTATATCTTCTACAAAAAGGATTTACAAAAGATTTTTATTAGGAATATAATTAAGTGGAGTGTCATAATAACCACTTATACAATCAACCTAAAAAGGAGAAACACTTTTATATGAATAAAAACTTATAGCTATATTGTCTAGCATTATTGTTCTTTTATTACTTGCCAGTGGTCTTTATTACTTCTTTGGTTCTAGTAACAGTTCTATCAAAGAAGAACATGCTAAATACCTAGCTCTAATAAACGATAGCCATGACTTCAAAGGAGGACTTGCAGGATTAGAAACTTTAGATAATGATAAAAGGTCAAGAAGCTTTCAAAAAAATATTAAAACTGAAATAAAGATCACTAAAGAATTAAAAAAATACTGATTCAAGTCTAGATAATAAAGACGTTGATCTTGCTAAAAAAATCTTTTAGAAAAAGTCGATTCACTTACTACTGATAACTCTTTTGATAAAGCTATCAGTGGTTAAAAGAAGATATCACTAATTACGAAAAAAAGCTTTTAAAAGAAATTAAAGAAGCTAAATCTGATGATGTCAACAAAATATTAGATAAATACAAATTTAAACATAGTGCTTTAAAAAGCAAAAATTGAGTGAAGAAAAGGAGAAACTAAATCTGACAACAGTAATTCAAACTCTAGCTCATCAATTTCTGATAATGAGAATATACCTAGAGTTGGATTACAACAAGCTCCTATTACATATGGTGAATTAAAAGCGAGGCGTATATAATAATGGAGGTTCAGAAACTGTAATTGGTAAACTTCTTTCTGAAGAACTAGGTGGCCCAGTAGCCAACTTCTCAAATGAACAAATAAGAGATGCCATTGCTAGATATAATCAAAAACACTCATCTCAAAATAGTGTATCTACTAGTGGAGATCCTCTAGAAACTTATTATTCTCAATGGGTTACTGCCATTAAGAGAGAACATCCAGAAGCAAGCTTTGTCAAGGATACTGATGGAAAGTATTATGTTGAGGGACTTACTAAAAATAGATTAGCTGTTATTTATGAAAATCCTCATTTAGTTCGACTAGTTAATGCTACAACTAACCTACATGTAGAATTTTAATTCTAAAACTTCTCAATTATCATTTTTTGATATTGGGAAGTTTTTTTCTAAGTTAAACTACTCCCTTCTTCTATTGACGTTACATTTCTATTATTCTATAATTAATTATGTAGAAAATGAAAAGGAGACTATTATGATAATAAAACTATAATTTCAATTGTTTCAGTAATCATTGCTGTCGTTATTTGTTTTATTGGATATAATTCTTATCAAAGAAACAAGCAGAAGTCGTTTTATCAGAAAAATAGTCACTTTACGAACTTACAAAAATTTAATGACAAAAAAACGATAGAAACGAACGGCTTAACATACTGAAAAGAGACCCTTGATGAACAGTCACAATACAACCTTAATTCTAATAAAGAGCCAAAAGTTCAAGATGAGTTTAAAAATAGTATAAATACAATGCGAACTTATTTTCATAACGATTATGACAATACTATAAAAACATATACTCTTTCAGATATCACTACAGTGTCCGATGAGAAAAAAATCAATGATAATAAGTCAAAATTAAATGAATTAACTAAAAACAATTGAGACTGAAAAAGACTATACTTTCGAATCAGAACAACAAGCTCAAGAAAAACAAACTGAAGTAGAGAAACTTGTGAAAAAGTATGATGAGCGTATTAATGAATTAAAGAAAAAGAAAAATGATAAAAACAAGAGAAATCATCAAGTAAAAGTGAAGCAAAAGCTGAACAAACTGCTTTACTCATTATGAAAATGATTACTTTAGTGTTGATGTGCCAGATAAATGGGCTGGAATATGGTCATTCACTGAAATCACTGATACTAGCAATCTAGGAACACCATCTCAACCAGCAAAAATTTATTCATTTAAACATGATCCTGAAGGTAACGTTCCATTTGGTGGTGCTCAAGCAATCTATGTTTTCCCTAACGGAATTCCTAGTAAAAGTGAATCTTCACCAATGTTAAAAAAACTAAGATCAAATGTCTACTTAGCACCCGGTGCTGCTTCTGGTTTCTTCTCAACAGATGGTAAACCTGATCGAGCAACTATTAACGTTAAATAATATATTAAATAAATAATACTAAAAATATATATTTAGATTAAATGAATGGATTCCTTCTGTATGTGCAGAAGGAGTCCATCTTATTTCTTAAATAATCGTATTATTATAACAATTAAAGACTTCAACTCCCCCATACTGACTAAATATTACGATTACACTATAATTATTAAAGTAATTAATCTAAAGGAGAAATTTTATGAGTAAAAATAACAAAACTATAATTTCTATTATTTCCATAATAGTTGTGTTAGTTATTTGTTTTTTTCGGATACACTCTTTATCAAAAACAAGTTGAAACAGTATCTGCTGAAAAACTAACTGCATTACATGAACTTACGAAGAAATTTAATGATGAAAATGATAGAAATAAGCGTCTGGAGTTATTAAAAGACACTCTTGATGAACAATCAAAAATACAATTTAAGTTCTAATAAAGACTCAAAAAGTTCAAGATGAGTTTTAAAAAAATAGTATAAATATAATGCGAACTTATTTCCACAATGACTATGATAATACCCTAAAGAAATATACTATTTCAGATATTAGTAGTACATCTGACAATAACAAAATTAATGACAGTAAGTCAAAAATTAGATGAGTTAACAAAAATAATAGAAAAAGAAAAAGACTATACTTTCGAAACAGAAAAAGAAGCTCAAGAAAAACAAACTGAAATAGAAACACTTGTGAAGAAATATGAAGAACATAACTGAATTAGGTAAAAAGAAAAGAAAAAGAACTGAAAAAGAAAAGAAGATACTTCATTAAATATTGGTGAGAAATTTGTAGAAATGACTTCTACTCATTATGAAAATGAGTACTTTATTGTAGATGTTCCAGAAAAATGGTCTGGAAAATGGTCGATTAGTAAAACTGTAGACACTAAAGATCTTGGAACACCTTCTCAACCTGCAATAACTTATGCTTTCAGTCGTACAGGAGATAATCCTATGTTTGGTGGAGGTGGACAAACTGTCCATGTATTCCCTAACGGACTATCAAGCAAGGCTGACAACATTAAAGAATGGACTAAACTTGGTTCAAATATTTACGTTGGAGTTGGTGCTAGTAGTGGTTTCTTTAACGAAAAAAATGAATCGTACTATAAGGATGAAATGGCTAGAATCAAAGCCAAATAACTAAAATCACCTCAATCAAAATCTTGGTTGAGGTCTCTTTTTATACTAAATTAAAAAGTAGTCCTTGAAACATGGAAGTTTCAAAGACTACTAAATTTATTATCTTAAACCTTTATCGTATGGAATACCAAGTGCTTCTGGAGTAGCAGTTTTCTTAGAAAATACGATAAGTGCAATTATTGTAGCTACGAATGGGAACATGTTCCAGAATGATACCGGGATTGGTAGGTCTGGTGCCAAGATAGAAACTTTCTCAGCGAATACTTTAGTTCCTCCGAAGAATAACGAAGCTAATGTGATTGTAATTGGGTTATATTTACCGAAGATTAATGCCGCTAATGCTAAGTATCCGAATCCATATACTGTGATAGCTGCATTGAATCCTTGTGAGAATGTAGTTGCGATGATAGCTCCAGCTAATCCTGCTAAACATCCTGAAATAAATACCCCAATGTAACGATATTTAAATACATTTAATCCAAGTGAATCACTCGCTTGTGGGTTTTCCCCTACAGAACGTAAACGTAATCCGAATGGACGTTTATATATTACATAGTATGTTACAATTACTAAAATTACAGCTATAAATACCGTTGGATAAATAGTAAATTTACCAAATACTGTGTATCTTGGGAAACCACTTGCTAATAATAATTCATATGTACCATTAAAGTGGTTAACTAAGAATAATGCTATAGCCGGTGTAATTAAGTTAATCGCTGTACCTGAAATAACTTGGTCAGCTTTTAAGTTAATACTGATATATGCGTGAATTAATGACATTAACCCACCTGCAAGTGTTGCAACAACTAAACAAATTACTAATTGGAATAATGTTGGAGATCCATCGAACACTGATAATGCTAATAGCGATGCGATGAATGATCCAAAGATTACGAAACCATCAAGGGCAATGTTAACAACCCCACTTTTTTCTGAATAGAAACCACCAATGGCAGCTATAAGAATTGGTGCAGTATATTGTAACATTGAGTCTAATAGTGATAATACTGTATCCATCTATTTATCTCCTTTCTGTTTCTTACTACTAAATAATTTATCAAGCAACTTGTTATCAAAGATAGCTTTAGCTGCAACGAATAATACGATTAATCCGATTAAAATATTCGCGATATCTTTTGGAATACCGATGAATGATAATTGTGGAGTTAATACTCCTAAGAATCCGAATAATAATGCTCCTAATAATGATCCAACAGCTGTGTTAGCTCCGATTAATGCAACCGCGATTCCCATATATCCAAATCCTTGGAATGTTGAACCTGCTACTACTTGTCCTACAGGTCCCATATTATAAAGAGCACCACCTAAACCAGCGAAAGCTCCTGAAATAGCCATAGATAACACAGTATTTCTATTTACTTTCATACCTACGAATTTTGATGCACTCGGGTTAAATCCTACAGAACGTAATTCATAACCGAATACTGTTTTTTCCATAACGATATAGAAAAATAATAACACTAAAAAAATAGCTAAGAATAAATCAGTTCCTAAACGATAGTTATTGAAAATACCTTCAACTAAACTATTTTTGTAAATATCCTGTTCCATCAGCTGAAACGATAGGTTTTAGAAATAATATCGTTAGTTCCTTTAATATATTTAGGTACAGCAAATTGTACGAAATATAAAGCTGTATAGTTTAACATAATTGTTACAACTACTTCACTAATATTGAATCTAGCTTTTAGGTAACCTGCAATAGCTGCCCAAAGACCACCTACTACAACACCAACTAGAATACTAGTAATTAATACTAAATAGAAGTTCATACCTTCCATTTAATCGCAACAAGTCCAGCGAAAAGACCACCCATAATGAATTGACCTTCCGCCCCAATATTGAATAAACCTGTTCTAAATGCAAATGCAACAGATAATCCAGTACAAATAAGCGGAATTGTTGATACAAAAATTTCAGCTATACTGTTTGAGTCTGAAAAAATATCTCCGATTACTCCAAACACATCTCCTGGTGCTGCCCCTATCGCTGAAATAAGAATTGCTCCAATAATAAATGAAGCTAATATCGGTAGCACCGCATTAGTTAAAACTTTTTTTAACATACGTTCTCCTCTCTACTTCTTAACCCCTGCCATAAGCAGACCAAGTTGTTCTTTTTGTTACATTTTCATCATTATCCACTACATCGATAATGTTACCATTGTGAATAACCGCGATTCTATCAGATAACGTTAAGATTTCATCTAAGTCAAATGAAATTAATAATACACCATTACCTTTATCACGATAATTAATTAACATTTTATGAATACCGTTAATAGCTCCAACATCAAGACCACGCGTAGGTTGAGTTGTTACTAGTAATTTTGGATCCAATTCTAAAAGCACGTCCAATAATAAGTTTTTTTGTTGGTTACCACCACTCATACTACGTGCAGAAATTTTTTTCATCTCCAGCTTTTACGAACATCATATTTTTCACAAATTTCTTTAGCAAAATTTTGATATAATATTCTTTTTCAAGAATCCACGTTTAGCAAATTTTTTTCTGTATAATAATTTTCTAAAACTGAGTTTTCTTCAACACTGAAATCTAATACAAGACCATCTTTATGTCTATCTTCCGCAATAATTTCAAGTCCAAGCTCTTTACGTTTTGCTGTTGATAATGAATTAATCTCTTTTCCGTCAAAAATAATTTTTCCTTTTGTTTCTTTAAGTAAAGCATTTAGTACTTCTACAAATTGTTGTTGACCATTCCCGTCAACTCCTGCAATACCAAGGATTTCACGTTCACGTACATTTAAGTTGAAGTCATGTAGAATATCTTTCTTCTCAGCAGTGTCAGCATAAACACCTGAAACTTCAAGAATATTTTTCTTACCGTCTCTTGAACGCTCATATTTAATTATTTCTAAGTCTTTACCAATCATAAGACTAGCTAGTTTTTCTTTTGTTGTTTCTGCTATTTCAACTGTTCCGTAGTATTCACCACGACGAATAATACTACAACGGTTAGCTACAGCCATAATTTCATTAAGTTTGTGAGTAATTAATAAAATAGTTTTTCCTTCCGCTTGAAGATTTTTAAGAATAGCTAAGAATTCTTTAATCTCAGCAGGAGTTAAAACTGCAGTAGGTTCATCAAAAAAATTAAAAATGTTAGCATCTCTATATAACATTTTTTTAAAATTTCAACCCTTTGTTGCATCCCAACACTAATATCTCCAACTAATGCTTTAGGATCGACTTCCAAACCATATTTTTAGATAAATCTTTAATTTTTCACTGCGACACTATCTAAATCAATTTTTCCACCTTTAACTTCTTCCATACCTAAAATAATATTTTCAGCAACTGTGAAGTTTTTTTAATAAGTTTGAAGTGCTGATGACCATCCCTATTCCAAGTTGGTTAGCATGCTTAGGGATCTTTAATATCAACTTCTTTACCATTCAATTTAATAACACCGGCTTCTTGATGGTACATACCAAAAAGAACCGACATCAACAGTAGATTTCCTGCACCATTTTTCACCAAGTAAAGCATGAATTTCATTGTTCTTTACCTGAATAGTGATATCTTTATTTGCGTAGAAGTCGCTAAACTTTTTAGTTATGTTTAGCATTTCTATAGCGTACATATCTTTACCTCTCTTTTATAAATTCTTACATACTATATATTATAATATATTTTTGACAAACTAGTATAGCTTTTTTTAATAGATTTTTTCATATATTTACCATAATTTCAGTTATTATAAAATTATTAATTACCAAAGGTGTATTCGTTTTATAGTTTTTATAATATACTACTAGTTTTATAACTTTTATAATTTTTAATTATAATATAAATTTTTTTAATACTATTTAAGAAATATAAAAATAATTTTGCTAAAAAGACCTAGCAATCGCTAGGTCTTTGAAATATAAACTTCTTAAAATTAAAGTTCTCCGTCGATATTAGCTTTATCAGCTACACCAGCGACATCAGTCGCAACTGTTGCTTTACCAGCTTTTAGATCTTCAACAACTGTTTTGATTTTAGCTTTGATATCATCGCTTAAGTTAGGGTTTTCTGCTGGAAGTCCAACACCATCTTCTTTAATAGTGAAGACTCTAGCTTTTCCACCTTCAAATTTTCCAGCTTTGATAGCGTCTAAGATGTTAGATACTGCAACGTCGATACGTTTAACAGCTGAAGTTAAGATAACTGATTTTTCAACATCTTTTCCATCTTTATCTTTAGCTTTGAATACACCTTCAGAATATTGGTCTTTATCTACACCAACGATCCAGTGTTTAACTTCTCCACTTTCTTTAAGGTCTTTAGTTGCTCTTTCTTGAGCTTCTTTAATAGAACCACTTCCAGTACCACCAGCTGCTACGAAGATTACGTCAGCTCCAGCATCGTACATAGTTGCTGCTAAAGTTTTACCTTTGTTAGTGTCGTTGAATGAACCACTGTAGTTGTAAACAACTTTGATGTCTTTTTTAGTCGCTTTTAGCACCTTGAACGAATCAACACCAAATTTAACTACTGCTGGGATTTTAGCTCCACCAATGTATCCAACTTTACCAGTTTTTTTGATTGTAAAAGTGCGCATATCCTGCTAAGTATCCTGCTTCGTGTTCTGAGAATGTAACTGATTCTACGTTTTTGTTTTGAACTACACCATCGATGAAGATGAATTTTTTTATCTGCAAATGAATCTGCAACTTTTGGTAATTCTTTTTCAAAGTAGAAACCAGCTAATGAAATTACGTCAGAAGCTTTTCTCGCATTTTGTAAGTTCTTTCGCAATATCACTTTGGTTTTTAGTTTTCGATTGGGTTTAGTGCTTTTCCACCATTTTTCAGCCCAAGCTTTTACTGTCTCAACGTTACTTTGGTTGAAACTTTTTATCTTTGCTCCACCTTCGTCAGTTACAACACCGATTTTTAATCCAGAGTTGTTAGAAGATGAATTTCCGTTAGATGATTTGAAGAACATCCAACAATAATTAATCTCGCTGATAAAACAACTGCTATTAACGAAAATACCTTTTCATAAATAAAAAGTCTCCTTTTATTTGTATATTGTTTATACCTAAATAATACCACATTATCTTTCAAACTTCAATGATTTATTAAAAATGTTAACATTTTTTATAATGTCGTTTTTCTAATTATAAAAACCTATAAAAAGTAGTATTTATAGGAGTTATCATATCTATTCTTCTATATTCATATAAGATTATTTTAGAATAATAAAAGCATTTTTCAAAAACATTAAGAACGTTTACATTTTTATACGAATTTTATATCCAAGACTATTACACATTAATTATATTCTTTGGATAAAGACTTTATTTTATTGATATAATTGTATTTAATATTTTACGAACTTTTAAAATATCACACTCTAATTATTTGACAATAATGTATATTAATGCTTATTCTTAGGATAAAACAATTTATGTAAAACTATAGATTTTTGATAAACATATAAAATCAACATTATCCAAAATAGATTATATTCAACTATTGTTCTATTCCCTCTTGATACGATAATTTTATATACTTTAATAAATTATCGCATATTAGATATCTCCTATATCTTATTTAGAAAAAAATAGGAGTGTCTGAAATCAAAATCTCTTAGAAATTTTTGCTTCAAACAGCTCCTATATTCTTTAATTATAGTTCACCTTCTATATTAGTAACTGAACCTTTTGCTTTTAATTCATCTCCAGTAGCTACTACTTCAACTTTACCTGATTTTAGTTCTTCGATAGCACTAGCAACTTTTGTTTTAACTTCATCACTAAGTTAGGATTTTCTTTTGGAATTCCTACACCATTTTCTTTAATACCAAAGACATGTTCACCTTTTGTAAATTTACCTTCTTTGATTTCATTTAATATTTTTAGTAACTGCTACTTCAATATTTTTTTAACAGCTGATGTTAGGACTGCAGATTTTTGATATTCTTTTCCGTCTTTATCTTTCCCTTTAAAAATACCTTCTTCGTACTGATCTTTATCTACTCCTACAACCCAGTGTTTAATCTCTCCACTCTTAGACATATCGATAATACCACGTTCTTTAGCTTCTGAGATTACACCATTACCAGTATTACCTGCAGCAACGAAAATTACATCCGCACCTGAGTCATACATAGTAGCTGCTAATGTTTTCCCTTTATTTGTATCTGAAAAAGTTCCGCTATAATTGTACATTACTTTAATATCACTTTTAGCTGCTTTAGCACCTTGTACAAATCCAATACCAAATCGCTCTACTGGTGGAATTTTAGTTCCTCCAATATATCCAACTTTTCCTGTTTTAGATTGTAAAGCTGCAATATATCCAGCTAAATAACCAGCTTCTTGTTCCTTAAAGATTAATGAAGCAATATTAGGCGCATCAACAAAAGTATCAACATACATGAATTTTTTATCTTTATATTGTTCCGCTACTTTTGGAATTTCTTTTTCAAATTCATAACCAGCTAAAGAAATAATATCAGATACTTTTTTCGCATTTTGTAAATTAGAAGTTAAATCTGATTGAGTTTTAGTTTCTAATACAACCGGCTCTTTTGCCCCATTAGCCTTTGTCCAAGCTTGAATAGCTCTACGTTAGCTTGGTTAAAACTCTTATCTTTTTGCTCCACCTTCACCAGTTACGACACCAATTTTTATATCCGCTCTTACCGTCAGATTTAGTGTCATTCTTAGCATTCTTTGAAGAACAACCAACAACAATTAATGATAATGCAACTAGAATTGCAAAAATAGTACGTAATTTTTTTCATAATGCCCTCCTTAAAAATTTATGTACTAAGAACATAATACTATTTTTTAAACCGTTTGCAAGATATTTTTTTACAAATAAATATAAAATATAAATAACATGAAATATACTACTAAAAAAATACTACTATTCCTAATAATTTAGTACTTTCTATTTTTTAATCAGGCTAGAATACTGCTTTTATTATATAGTCTATATAATTCGTCTTATCAACTATTACTTTGTTTCAAAAATTAATCTCTAAAATTGTAAACGTTAATAATAAATAGGTTAGAAATTATATATTTTTCTCAATTTTTTTATGCTATAATATTTTTTGATAAAAGCATTTTTCAGGAGGATTTATATTATGACATATTATGAAAATATTGTAGAAACTGCAAACTACATAAAGAAATATTTTGGGGAACCTATCGACTATGCAGTAGTTTTAGGAAGTGGTATTACACTTGAACTTGAAGATCAACAAGAACTTGGTTATGAGGCTATTCCACTTTTCCCAGGAAATAAACACGCTAATCGAGTTAAAGGACATGCTAACAAACTAACTTTTGGTAAAATCTCTGGTAAAAACGTATTAGTATTAAACGGTCGTCTTCACTTTTATGAAGGTTATAGCATGAAAGATGTTGCTTTTATGACATATGTTGTTAAATTTTTAGGAGTAAAAGGATTATTCATAACTAATGCATGTGGAGCTATTAACACAAACTTCACTGAAGGTGATATCGTGTGTCTTGACGACTTTATTTCACTAGTGAGTAAAAACCCTCTAATGGGAGAAAATGATCCACGTCTAGGTGAAAGATTCGTCGATATGACTACACCATTCGATCCATATCTAGTAGAAAACTTACACAACTCTGCTAAAAAACTAGATATTACTTTACATACAGGTGTTTATGGATTCTTCCAAGGTCCATACTTTGAAACACGTGCTGAAATTCGTGCATTCAAAACAATGGGATGTGATCTTGTAGGAATGTCTACAGTCCCAGAAGTAATCGCTGCAAACCACGCATCGCTTCCTGTAGCAGTTTTAGCTTGCGCTACTAATATGGCAACAGGAATACAAGAGAAAAAACACGACCACGAACACGTACTAAAAACTGCTCAAAAAATTAGTATAAACCTGAAAAATCTTTTAATTGAAACATTAGAAAACTTAAAATAAAAAGGAGTAAAATTATGGAAAAAAACTATTTTTCGAAAAAAATCATTGATGGAGAAATCCCAAGTTACAAAGTTTATGAAGATGAATATGTATACAGCTTTTTAGATGTATTCCCTATAACAAAAGGACATACATTAGTAATACCTAAAAAACATAGTAGAAATATATTCGACTGCGATCCAGAAACAGCAGCTAATATCGGACGAGTTCTTCCAAAAATCGCTAATGCTGTGAAAGACGCATATGGATGCGATGGTGTTAATATCTTTCAAAACAATGAAGAATATGCTGGACAAAGTGTATTCCACCTACACTTCCACATTGTACCAAGATACAAAGATAAAGATACAAACTTCGATAACTTAGAAGTTAAATGGCCACCACAAAAAGTTGAACCAGCAGAATTTGAAGAAATTAGGAAAGCAATCGCTGATAGACTATAATATTAAGAAAGACTAGGTAATTTGTGCGTAACCAAAAAATTAGACCATAGCGTCTAACTTTTTGAATGATAAGCAATAATGAATTTACCTAGTTTTTTTATTCTAACATAAAAATACGAGCCTGAGATAAATCCTCAGTCCTCGTATTTTTATATTAATGTATTATTTTCTTCCTTCTTTTTGATGCGAATAAAAGAAACAATCGAGTCTAAAGTAGTTTTTGGTTTTTCTTCAACAAATTCTTCAGCTTCTTCTTTTACTTCTTCTGCTTTTTCAATTACAGGAGCTACTGTTTCGTGAATTTGTTCAAATGTAGGTTCTACTTTTTCTTCATAGTGAGTTTTTGCTGTTTCTTTAGCTTCTTCTGTAAACCCTTTTACTTTCGTAAAAGTAGGCTCAGTAGCGTGTGAAAAATATTCTTTCACTTCTTCAGCAGCATCTTGTACTTTTTCTGCAACAGGCTCTGAAGCTTCTTGTGTCGCTTCTACTGCAGGCTCTGCAACCTCTTGTACTTTTTCTACTGCTGGTTCTACAACTTCTTGTGCTTTTTCCACTACAGGCTCTGCAACTTCTTGTGCTTTTTCCACTACAGGCTCTGCAGCTTCTTGTACTTTTTCTACTACTGGTTCTGCAACTTCTTGTGCTTTTTCCACTACAGGCTCTGCAGCTTCTTTTACTTCTTCTGCTTTAGCACCAAGTTGTACAAAGTTTTCTTTCACTTTTTCAGTTTCTTCAGTGCTGTTAATTCTTCTAATTTTTCTTTAGCAACATCTTTTTTTCTTCTTGTGCTTGAACTTCTAATTCTTGAGTTTTTTTCGTTAATATAGCAGTTAATTTCTCAATACCATTTTTTTAGTATTTTTCTTTTTAGTAATTCTTTGTGTTTTTCTAGTTCTTTAGGATTTTTATAATAATAAGCTCCTAACGCACTCACCGCTCCTAATAAAGCACCCTTAAAAAAATTTTTACCCATGTTTGAATTCCTCCTAATTTCTTATCAGTATTGATTTTTATCAAAAAAATCAAATAATGTAAAAGAATTTAAAGGTTTTTATTTTTTTGTAGATTTAGGTTTTTATTTTTCTTTAAACTTTTTAAAATTATAGAACCTGACCAAAAATCCTAAAATTTAACAGTTCATATTAGAACTCATAGACGCAGTGGTTTATTGATATCTAAATACGCTTTATAAAAGCTTTTTAGATATCTAATAAACTGTCCGGGGGTGACTCGACAAAATCTTGTTTCTAGAAATCACGATTTTTGAGTCACTCCCTATCAATAATTACTTTTATTTTAAGTGTTTAACCCTTGCTACAATTTCCTTATGACGACCTTTAATCATCGGACGAGCTTGTGGATTCCCTAGGTATCCACATGTTCTTTTACTACATCGCAACTTTTTCGGATCTCTATTTTCCACACTCAGGACATTTGAAACCTTTTTTAGTTGGTTCAAATTCTCCCTCATAACCACATTTATAGCAACGATCAATAGGTGTATTTGTTCCAAGATATCCCACTTTATCATATGCAAAATCCCAAACCGCTTCTAGTGCCTTAGGATTTTGTTTTAGCACCGGATATTCACAGTAATGGATAAATCCACCACTAGCGTAATAAGGATAATCTTTTTCAAAATCTAGTTTTTCAAATGGAGTCGGATTCTTTCTAACATCGTAGTGATATGAATTAGTATAGTATTCTTTATCAGTTATGTTTTTCAACTATACCAAATTTCTCAGTATCCATACGACAGAATCTATCAGTTAGAGATTCACTAGGTGTTGAATAAATACTATACCAATAATCCCCTTCTTCAGTCCACTTATCAACGCATTCTTTCATATAACGCATAATGTCTAATGTAAATTCCTTCGCTTCAGGATTTTTCTCCCAGTCACCACCATAAAATACACTTGCAACCTCATATAATCCAATATACCCTAATGATAGTGTAGAACGTTTATTATCAAATAGTTGTTTCACCCTATCTTCAGGTTTAAGTCGTTTCCCAAATGCTCCATGCATATAAAGGATAGGTGCATTTTGAGGTTTTGCTTCACCACAACGTTTTGCTCTGTAATCTAGTGCATCTTTACAAATAGCTAATCTTTCTTTAAAGATTTCCCAGAATTCTTCTTTACTACCCTTAGATTCTAGTGCTATTCTAGGAAGATTTAAAGTTACTACGCCAAGGTTCATACGCCCACTTTCTACAAGCTCTCCTTGTTCATTTCTCCACGCAGGTAAAAATGATCTACATCCCATAGGAGTTTTACAGCTTCCTGTTATCTTCGTAATTGTATCATACATCAAAACATCTGGATACATTCTTTGAGTTGCACATGCTAATGCAAGTTCTTTTACATCATAGTTTGGATCTGTTGGTTTTTAAGTTCAAACCATCTTTAATAACAAAAATTAACTTAGGAAAAAAATAGCTGTTCTTTTTTTCTTTTCCTAACCCATCTATTCTAACTTGCAGAATTGCTTTTTGTATTTCTTTTTCAAAATATCCCTCACCTAAGCCAAAACCTAGAGATGTAAATGGTGTTTGCCCTTGTGATGAATATAAAGTATTTATTTCATATTCTAAGGACTGCATAGCATCGAAAAATATCTTTTTTTCGTTTTTATCTGCAAAAAGCTTTTTTTGTTTTTCTTCGTCATCAATCCACTCTTGAGCCATTTTTAAATTTTTCTCATAATTTAATTTAGCAAAAGGAGCAAGCACCTCATCTATTCTATCAGCACTACATCCGCCGTATTGACTTGATGCCACATTAGCAATAATTTGAGCCATTTGAGCTGTTGCTGTTTGAATACTTTTAGGACTATCTACATCTGCATTTCCTATTTTAAATCCTTTTGTCAGCATTTCTTTAAAATCGATTAAACAACAGTTTGTTAAAGGTTGATACGGAGAATAATCTAAGTCATGATAGTGAATATCTCCTTTTTGATGGGCATTTGCCACATGTTTTGGTAACATTTTAAGACCTATCGCTTTTGCCACAATACCACTTGTTAAATCTCTATGAGTATTAAATACTAAACTGTCTTTATTGGCATTCTCATTAACTACATTTTCATCACGATTAACTAGTTTTTCAATAGCTACATTAATATCAAGACTACGTTCACGTTCAATATCTCTCATACTTCTATAGCTAACATACTCTTCATATATTGCTTCTTCTCCCAAAGTAAGTAGCGTATGTTCAACAATATTTTTGAAGTTCATAAATTTTAATATTATCTTTAAATCTGTTCCCTATTTCAATAATAACATTATCAACAATTCCATCAATATTAACGCTATGATTTTTTCCAAATACAGAATGAATCGCTTTTTCTATCGCTTTTATAAATTTTTTTCAGCATCAAATTTAACTATTCTACCATCTCTTTTTATAACTAATAAATTATTTGTTAAACTATCTACCTTCGCTTGTGTGTATGAATATAAATTATTATTACGCATGTTATCCCTCATTCCTATATAATCTTAATTTAATAAAAACATTATAATACTATCTTATCTCAAAAATATTTCCTCTGTCTACGGTTAATATTTTCCCGGAAATCTAGAAATCCTATAGCGTAGCCTTTGAGGTCAATTGTGAATTTTTATAGCCTTACTGTTTTTCAAAAAGATATCTTTGAAATCCCATAATATCGGCAATTATCATAGTTTACATAAATTTCTGTATTATTTTTCTTTTCATTTCTATTTATGATACAGATTCTTTATCCTTAACATAATAATAAATAAAAATGACACTTAAAAAGTTCTCCTATAACCAAAAATTATTATTTTATTACTTAAACTATGTTTTAATAATATAATTTATGATAAAATTGTATTAAAGAATAAAGTGAGAAAAAGACATATGAAAAAACACAAATGAGAAATTAACAGATCGATTATTTTCTATGGAAAATGACAACTCATTATTAATAAATGAACTAGAACCTTATGTTGAATTATTTATGCACTATGAATGTGCTATGCTTGAGATTGAAACAAAACTTAATGTATTCGACAAAAGAATTTTTCATTACATGGTGAGAGTAATCCTATCGAATCAGTCTCTACTAGATTAAAAACACCAATTAGTTTAATGAATAAACTAAAAAGGTTAAATTTACCCTTTGACATAGACACAATAAAAAAACAATATTTATGATGTTGCTGGTGTCCGTGTTATATGTTCATTTAAAAACGATGTATATAAAGCTTGTAGATGCCTTGAAACAACAGGACGATTTAACTGTAATAGCTGAAAAAGACTACATTAAGAATTACAAAGAAAAATGGATATAGAAGCTATCATCTTATAGTAAAAAGTACCTATCTTTTTATCAGATAAAGTTGAACATGTTGCTGTCGAAGTTCAGTTCAGAACTATAGCAATGGATTTCTGGGCGAGTTTAGAACATAAACTTAGATATAAGAAAAAAACCTTAGTGAGGAAAAAGAGAAAGAAATCGAACGACGTCTATTACTCTGTGCTGAAATAAGCGCTAAACTAGACAATCAAATGCAAAAAGTTAAAGAAATTATAGAAGATGATTCACAATTTCTATAAGAATAAACCTCTAATATTAGGTGAAAATCCTATATTAGAGGTTTATTTTATTCATATAACCTATTTTTTTCTAAACTATGTTTCATAGAATAACTAAAGTAAATCACTAAACCAATTAAAATCCAGCTACCGAATATTAACCATGTTGATAACTGTATACCATATAATAATATTACAAATAGTAGTATTGAGATAATCGGCAAATACGGCATCCCCGGCATAGTAAAAACCACGTTTAGCATCAGGATATTGTTTCCTAATTATAATAGTTGAATAACTAACCAACGCGAATGCTATAATCCATACAACATTAGCAAGGTCAGCTAGTTGGCCTAGCGGTAAAAAAATCCTGTTAGCACAGCCATTAATATACCTGCACCTATTGTCGTTGAACCTGGTACATCATTCTTATTCAATTCACTTAGTTTTTTCGGTAATAATCCATCTCTACTCATAGTGTATAATATTCTAATTGAAGCATACATTGTGGCTAGAGGCCCAGCTAAAAGTCCTAATACAGCCCCCAAGGAAACTATTCCTGCAATTTTGCCTTGCCCAACTACTTCCAATACATACGCAAGTGCATCTCCTTTTCCTAATTGTGAATATGGAACCATTCCTGTTAAAACAAGACAGACAACAATATAAAAAGCTGTGCATATTAACAATGTTATTATTATAGATCTTGGTAATGATTTTTGTGGATTTATAGCTTCTTCTGCTGAAGTTGAAATAGTATCGAATCCAAGATAAGCAAAGAACACTGTTGTAGCTCCTATCATAACTCCTGATAGACCTTGTGGAGCGAAGTTATCAGTCCAGTTATTAGGCTTCACATAAAAGATTCCGACCAAAACAAATAGAATTATTACAATAATTTTAATAGAAACCATAAAATTATTGACTAACTTACTGCTACTCGTCCCTTTAAATAGCACTAACATAATCAGTAAAACAACGACTATAGCCAAGATATTTCCATAGCCACCCTCAGAAGGCAAACTAGTAAGTTCTCTAGGTATTTTGACTCCAAAGCCTTCTAATAAATTTTTAAAATAGCTGGACCAACCATTCGCAATCGCTGCCCCTGCGATTATATAGCTTCCTCCAAGAAGCCACCCCATCAAGTGTGCTACTACTTCACCTAAGGTCATATAACTATACGTATAAACGCTACCGCTTGATGGTATTGTCGATGATAGTTCCGCATAACATAAGGCAGTTAGACCGCAGGCTAATCCTGCAATTAAAAACGAAAACACTACAGATGGGCCAGCCTTAGAAGACGCTTCTCCTGTAAGAACAAGAATCCCTGAACCAATTACAGATCCTACTCCTAATAACACTAAGTCAAAAGTTCTCATAGTAGGCTTCAAAGTTTTTTTATCACTTTCATGAAGTATTGTTTCCAATGTTTTTTTTCTAAAGATTCTCATCAATCTCCCCTCCCATTATTCATTCAAATTACTTTTTCATCTCTTCTTTAAACTCATACTTCAATAAACTAAAAAGTAGGAATAATCCTCCCAATATTAAAGAAACTAGAGCATCGTAAACTTATATTTTTTTCCATTGCTAAATTACTTCACATAGTTCTCTAGAGAGTTAGTAATACTCTATTTTTAGTATCAATAAACTATCAAAACTATATTTACTAATATTATAATTATTTAACAACCTAATCTCTCTAATAAAACATCATTTTAAAAGTTATTCCCACTTAAATTAATATTTAACTTATATTATCTTCCCTATTTTTTTAATGTTTAATTAATAATAATTTTACCCTTTTTATATATTAAAAATATATCCTGCATCTTTTAGAATTTCTTTTTGCATTTGGTTTCTTAGAAGAATTTTACTAGAACTATTGGTCCTGTGCATCCCATTCCACTTTCTGCATAGATACCTTGTTTCCATAATAATTTTGTAGCATCTTCAAGATCCAATATGTCTACTCCTGATATTTGTGAAGTTACTACTTCTTTCTCAGGTACTTTTACTTCCTCAGTATTTAATCCTTCTTTTTAACTTTTTAATTTTTGAAATTAGTTCCCCTAATTTGGCATTATTTGCTTTTTTGTATTCTAGTTTAGCTATTTCATTAACTTTACCTTTTGCTATCTCATAAGCATATTTCAATGCGTTCGCTACGACTGGTGCCCCTGAGGCCCTTGATAGGATTAATATTCTTCTATCATAATCTTCACCAACACCTGGACCATAACCATAGCCACTAGCCTCATAATCTCCACCTGTATTAAATGCTGAAAATACCTTCATAAACAAGTTCCCAGTCAATGAATCAACAACCATAACGTCTGGTGTAGCCATTAATAAATCGTTACCTCTCATTACTGATCCACCATCTGCTCTTTGTGATGTTGCAAATTCAAAATTGTACCCATTACCTTTAAGGTCTAACAATATTTTTTCAACTTGTCTCGCACCTTCTACGTTTGCAATTCCTACTGTAGGATTTTCTATTCCTAGTGATTTCGCAGTTGCAATACCGTATAATGTATTTCTCACCATAGCTTCTACTCTATTAGTAGCAGAAGTCCCTGTAGTGGTCGCAAGAAGCATTTCACGCCCCCTAGCAGGTGTAATAACCCTACCAACTGTAGAAACTCCAATAGGGAAGTTATAGTGCATTGTAACACAAGATGCTATTTCCCCTTTATCTAATAGGTCTTCCATAATTTTGTGAGCTTCTTCTTCATCTTTTGCTTCATATGATTCGAAGTCCTTATGACCCTCACCTATCAAAACTATATCGAATATAGGATTTTTAGCTAATATCGCACCTTGAACTAAATTTTCAAAGCCATGTTCACTACCTAAAGTTGTTAAACCAACTTTTAATTTTTTGCCAAAGTTCCCTGTTTCTATGGCATTAGCTACTTCTAGCAATACTTCTGATATAATTTTTTTACTCATAGTATCACCCTATTCTTCTAACATTTCTTGGGAAATTTTTCTCATTGATTCTGCTATAATTTTTCTTATTTCATCTTTAGAAATTCCTGCAGCTTCTCCTTCTACAGCTCCATTATTTCTTTCAATTACAATAGATACTCCATCGAATAAGTTAGTCATTCTACCTAAGAATAAACTTCCTTTACCTACTATCATGGCACGGTTTTTATCGCCTTTTGTAAGATCATCAATTAAGAATCCTACATATGGCACACCTGAAGGAATATGTCCTTGAGTTGGAGCCCATCCAGGTAATCCTTTAGCTTCGATGAATGATTTTAATTCTTTTTTCTCAATATCTCCGCGCATCGCTGCTAAAGCTGCAATCATTTTGTAGTTAGCTTCGGGAACATTTCCTGCTCCTGCAGATTTAGTAATATCTGGATTTTGCATTTCTACAGAGAACACATCAACATCTGTAATTTTTAAGTTAGCTTTATCTAATGGATTAGCTACTAAAGCTCCCATTACAGCCTGTGGTGAAGATCCTGTTCCTACATTATGTTTTCCTACTAAATCAGTTCTTATTATTGGATTTACTCCATCATTTTCACCGATAAGAACAGCGAATCCACCTAGTACATCTTCAAGAACTGGTAAACCTTTTTTAACATGATCTTTACCGTTCATTCCAAGTTTAGCACTAGCTCCACCTGCTACCACTAAAACATTTTTGTAAACACCAGATTTTACTAACGCTGAAGCACTTATTAGAGCATGAGTTGGGGCTGCACAGAAACCTCTAAGGTCAGAACCAGTAGCATTAACCAATCCTACAACCTCGGCTATAGATTTTGCGAAGTTACCACCACCACGTTGATTAATATCTCCACATGCTTCTTCAGAACATTCAACTACATAATCAATATCTTCTGGGTTTATTTTGTAACTACGAAGTAATTCTAAAGCTGAAATAACTCCAGAAGCCTTAACTACTAGATTTTCAAATATAACATGAGCATTCAAGTTCACATCGACATCGTGAGCTTTTTTAACATAACCTACTACTTTTCCTTCGTGAACCAATGCTTCAAAATCATCTTCTTTATCGTTTATATCAGTTCCTTCTAATTTATCGAATAAAGGAGCTAGCTCTTTGAAGTTTTCCTCTATTTTTGGACGAACACTGGCTACAAACTCTTCTGATAGTTTTACTAAATCAAAAGCATCACAGATTTTTCATCAAAGCTAAAAAAATTCATCTTGAGGAACAATTTGTCCAAATTTTTCCGTGACGTTGACCTTGCTCGTCTTTAATATCATACCAAGGCATTGGATAAGCTTTTAGCTCATCAGGAGTTTTATTTCCTATATACACTTGGTTAGGTAAGTAGTTAACTACTTCTTCATATGAACGAATATGATTCGACACTTCTTTTAAAAACTCAGAATCTGGATTCGTTACTCTTTCTATCGAGCAAGTAGATCCATTTCTTACTATCATATCTGGTGTGTGAACAAGAATGTATCCTGCTCCCTTAAATACTGGATAATTCATAGCTATTGTGTGCTGAGGGTAAAATACCTACCCTCAGCTCCCCTTTCTTTATTTTTTATTCGAATACTGTTTGACTATCTACTTCAACAGTTAAAGCATGTAATGCTTTTTCTACAAGACCTCTTCTTAGTTTTTTCTCTTCATCAGCATCTAATTTAGGATTTCCTAGTGGGTGAGGAATTGCTATAGTAGGTACGATTCTGTTCGCTCCTACTGTTAGAGAAATCGGTACTACTGTACACATGTGAACCACAGGTATACCCGCTCTCTCTATTTCTTTTACCATCGTTGCACCGCAACGAGTACAAGTACCTCAAGTAGAAGTTAAGATTACAGCATCTACTCCATCAGCTACTAATTTTTGTGCATATTCTTTTGCAAATCCTACTGCACTAGCAACGGCTGTACCATTACCTACAGTTGTATAGAATTTTTCATGTAAACTTCCAATTTTACCTTCTTTGACGAAATCTCTCATTACATCAACTGGTAATACTCTATCTGAATCTTCATTAGCATACACTGGGTCATATCCACCGTGAGCTGTTTCATGAGTTTCGGCAGTTAAATCGTTGAATCCTTCTAATGAGTATTCTCCATATTTAGAAGCTGAAGATGATTCAATGTGATCTGGGTTACCTTTTGGCACGATTCCTCCAGAAGTTACTAAGGCGATTTTGGCTTTAGTTAAATCTTTAACCGCTGGATTTGGTTCTACTCTATCGAAGTTAGGCATTGGGTATTCTGTTTCAAATTCTTCACCTTTAATTTTCTTAACAAGCATTTCAACAGCACGTTCAGAACCACGTTTTTCACTAAAGAAATTTACACGAACTCCTCTTTCGTGGTATCCTTCTTCTTTTGGAGATAAGATTTCTTCTCCTTTAGCTAATTTTGCTGCGAATTTAGCTAATTTAGGTAAAGCTTTTCTCATACCTGCAGCACTATCAGATGTTTCAAGAATATAAACTTCTTTTCTAAACATATCTGTACCAGGGTTTTCTACATACATAGCTGTTACCGCTGGAATATGAAGTTCGTCTTGAACAGCTTTAGTAATAGTTCCTGCTGCAACTCCATAACGTCCTGCATTAAAAGCTGGTCCTGCGATAAATAATTGAGGATCGCATCCTTTAATCATATCAATAAGTTCAATTTGAACTTTTTCTAAATTTTCATTGAAATAGCTATCTCCACAAACTACTGTAGCTACTACTTCGAATTCTTCTCCCAACTTGCCTTGTAACTGAACACTAATAGGTGGTAATTCAGTTCTTAATTCTGGTGCAATGTGGGCTTTTTCTTCTCCACCTACTCCGGCGAAGAATTGGTTTATATAATGTACTACTCTTATTTTAGACACTTTTATTTCCCCCTATATTGTTATTCAGACAATAAACTACTCTCCACGAACGTCTTTCATTTCGCTTGCGATTTCATCTACATCTAATACCATTTCCATCATTCCTACTTGATCTTCATAGATTGCTTCATCTATTTGTGATTTAATTTCTTCTTCTACAATGTGATATACAGCTAGATTAAGTTCTACTCCAGCAAGTGGTCCTGCGAATGTTGGATCTCCCACTGTTACAGTTTCATGTGCTAGACCAGCGACTTCGGCTTCTCAGACACCTAGTAAAAACCACAACGTTTTCGTTACCGAATTTTTTCAGCGACTTCTTTAATACGTTTTTGATTTTCTAAGTCCATAGCCCCTGCAGCCGTTCAGACAAAACACTCAGTAGATGAAAATACTACTTCTAATCCCTCAATTGGTTTTACACATTCTTCTATAGCTAATCCTGGAATTCCATCACGGTCACCAATGATAACTACTTTTTTTATTAATAAGATTTACCATTATCTTATTCCTCCTTGTTCAAATCTATAACATTTATTTTTTTGTTTAATTAGAAAGTTTTTAGCACTTAAGTAACCAAATCCTGTTTCGTTAGTAGCACCTGTAATAGCTTGGATTTCTACTTCGATAGTTCCATCTTCTCTTAATGAGTCTTGGTTACCACCAGCAATTACGTTTACTACATCGATGTGTCCTATAATTTTATCTAGTTTTGGTAATACTACTACTTGGTTAGCATTTCCACCTGTAACTACAGCATTAGCAGCTACGTCAGCGTCAGCTAAACTTTGGCTGGCTCCATCACGTCCTGCATATTCATCTGTTACGATAACAGTTTTAACTTGTTCCGCTTCAATTTTTTTACAGTTCATGATTAAGTCAGTATCTGGATTACCGAATCCTTCTTGAGATACGATTACCGCATCTAAGTTTAAGTAACGGCAAAGTTTTGCAGTCCAGTTAGATGAACGTTCTTTATCCATTAAATAAACATTTTCATTAGTAATTATTACACCTAAGAAGTTAATTTCTTTACCATGTTTTTTGTATAGGTCTTCAATAACTCCATTGTTTAAGTGTACATAAGTTGGGTTTTTATCACATGCTGATACACAGTTACCACTTACGATAGCGCCATCCATAATCTCTGTTGGATATAGAATAGTTGGTACTATTTGTTTTGCATCAACACCGTATACATAAGTATCATGTAATAATCCTTGAGTTTGAAGCATGTATACATATCCTACTTTTGGAAGATCTGGATACTCAGCAATTTGTTCTAATAAAGGTTTTGTTTCATACACTTCTACTTCTTCAGGCTCTAAAGTACGAGCTAATTCTGCAATATATCTTGCAGCTTTAAATCCGATATAACGAACTGCTTTTTCATGTTCGTGTTGCTTAATTCCTTCTTTTGGTTCAGCGATAACGATTAGGTTATTTGTTTTTGAAAACGGAGTATATTCAGCTCCAACACCAGTCATATCGATGATACCTTCTTGGAATCCTACTATTTTACCAGTAGTTACAACAGCCATACCTTTAAGGGCGATAGTACGTCCTTCTCCTACAGTATCTACTTTTGAAAGTATACCAGGGAATATTCCACCACGTCCTTCAACTTTTACACGAGGTTCAATTACATCCTTAACCGGAGTAATACGAACACTTTCACCAGGACGAGCAATTTCTAAATCAACAGATTCTATTGCATCATCCTCAAAAACAGCTTTTACAAGCTCTTCTTTATTTACATATAATACATTTGCCTCAATTTTTGACTCTGCAGCAAACTGTATATCTTTAATATGAATCTTTCCTAATTCAAGACGCATACCTAATACCTCCCTTTGAGTTAATTTTAATAATATTTTTTTAATCATAGCTTCAATATTAGGAATAGTTGCATCGTCTTTAGTTACTTCTTCGACTTTGCTACCATCTTTATATATCGCTAATGTTGGTAACCCTAAAACTTTTTTGTTTAATCGCAAGTCTTCTTGCTTTTTGTTGTATCTAGAGATGTAAATTTGATTTTATCTCCATATGTTTCTGCCAATTTGTGTACATCAGGCATAAGAGCTTTTACACGGTTCACAACCTTGGCTCCAGAAGTCTACAAAAACACATATCCTTCTGCTTCCAATACTTCTTGTTCAAAGTTTTCTTTATTAAGTTCTAACATTTTCTTTTTCTCCTTTTATTATTTTTATTTTTAAATTTTATTCAAATTTCTCAGCAATATATTTTTCAGCGCGAATCAGCTGCTACAGCTCCGTCTGATACCGCAGTAACTACTTGGCGGATATCTTTTAACACGGCAATCACCAGCTACGAATACACCATCTACATTTGTTTTAGTATCTTCTCCAGCTTTAATGTAGCCATCTTCTGTCATTTCAACTTTTTCCTTCAAATAGTTTTTGTTTTGAGGAATATATCCGATGAAGAAGAATAATCCCATTGTTCCATCCTCTTCGTCAGCTTCAATCACATATTCTTCACCAGTTATTAAATTTTTCAATCTAATAGCTTCTAAGATTCCATCTCCGATTGCTTCAGTAACTACAGTATTTCCTAAAATTTCAATTTTTGGATTGTTTTTAGCTTTTTCTGCAGTAACTTTTTCACAACGAACATTTTCTCTACGGTATACAATCGTTACTTTACGAGCAAATTTAGTTAAGAATAAAGCTTCTTCCACAGCACTATTAGCTCCACCAACTACATAAACATCAAGCCCTTCGAAAAAGTCACCATCGCAAGTTGCACAGTAAGAAATACCTTTACTTTCTAACTCTTTAATTCCTGGCGCATCTAATTTTCTTGGAGACGCTCCTGTTGCAATAATTACTGTTTTAGCAGTATATTCACCACTTACACATGTAACTACTTTTTCATCTCCTTCAAGTTCAACATTAAGAACTTCATCTTGTTTTATTTCAGCTCCGAAACTCTTAGCCTGCTCAACCATTCTTGCTGTTACACGAGGTCCTGTTGGATCTTCCACCGCTCCAGGATAATTTTCAATTAAGTGCGTAATCGCAGCTTGCCCCCCATTTTTAGATTTTTCAAGAACCAAGGTACTTAATTTTGCACGTGAAGCATACAAAGCAGCAGATAATCCAGCTGGTCCTGAACCTATAATAATTACATCATAATGTCTACTCATAATTATTCTCCTTTAGTTATTTTTTTATAAAATTCTATTTATCGCGTTTATTATTAAATCATGATCAATTACACTAAAATCATCTTTTTACTCTATCAGTCCACTGAGGCACTTCTCTATTATTTCTAAATTTTTTTAAATGTTAATATCGCATCTGAGATTAAATTAACCGACGTTATATCAAAAGAATTTTTTTCTTTTTATGACAATCGTTCTATAAATTGTTTCATTTGGTTTCACACTACCATAAAGAGGATGTGTTACTATCTCCCAGTTTTTCATGAACATAGTCTCTTACCTTTCTTAAGATATCTATATAACTCACATCTAAATACTCAATTTCTATATCTTTTAAGTTTTTCCTCAATAAACTTTTGGATTGTTAGTTATTAGTTTCATGTTGTTCCTCCTAAAAAAATAAAAAAACAGAAAGAAAGTTAGCTTTCTCCCTGTTGTCTTGCTTCAGAGTTCTGTCCTAGTATGGTCTTTTTACCTGAGAATTTCATTAATATTTGCCAAATATTAACTTGTACCTTCAGTGTCTTACGTCCTCTCCCATACTACTCTTACAGTATATTTCCTTATATTTTTATTTTATACTATTTCTCAAATAAATTAAAACGTTTTCTTAAGTGCTATAATTGGTTCTCTAAAATATCTTAGCATAAAGATTTACATAAAATATAATTAATTTTTAAGAAAATGTATTTTTAAGCTTTTTATATTTTAAAAATATAAAAAAATATTTATTTTTGATATACTATTTTTATAAAGTTAATGAATTATAATGTTGCAATTGTAATATATATAATTTGTCTAAATATACACTAAAATATATAAATATGAAAATAATTTGAATATTTTTTTCAAACAACTGAAAATTTCCATTGAAAAATATTGCTATTTTCGTTATACTTAATTTACTACAAAGTAAGTAAATTTATTTTATAAAGGAGGAATATTATGAATAATACTCAAAAAGTTTAGTAGCTATTCTTATTTGTTACTTTTTCCTGGGGACTCTTCCCCATATTTTTAAACTACTAAAAAGCATAGGTGCATATGAAGTTTTAGCAATGCAATTCTGTGTTCATTTATTTTTATGATTTTTAGTAGTAGGAATTGCTAAAAATAAGAAAACTATTTTTGAAGAAATAAAAAATCTGGGATAACAAAAAAGTTTTTTACTATTAATTCTAGCTTCATTTTTAATTACTGAAACTGGCTAACATATATAATCGCGGTAAATACTAACCACGTATTAGAAGCAAGCTTTTGGATACTACTTAAATCCAATTGTTACAATCATCTTAGCTGTGGTATTTTTAAAAGAGAAATTAACTCGTACACAAACTATAGCTTGCCTCTTTGTTGGAGGTTCACTATTGTACTTATTTATCTCACTAGGCTCTTTACCTTGGATATCTATCATGCTTGCATTAACATTTGGACTTTATAGTTTATGTAGAAGAAAATTATTCTTAGTCCTAAAGCTAGCCTGTTAATTGAAACTGCAATAGTATCTCCAATAGCAATAATCTACATGGGCTATCTAGCGTCAAATAATTCTGTAACATTCCATACTTTTGGAACAGATACACTAATTTATCTATTATTATCTGGAGTCGTTACTGCAGTACCTCTAATGTTATTCGCTAAAGGAGCAACGGATATCCCTCTATATATGCTGGGAATTTTACAATATTTGCCACCTACAATGCAATTTTTCATTGGAATTTTTGTTTATGGAGAAGCATTAAGCGTTCAAAAATTAATATCTTTCTCAATAATTTGGGTGGCAGTTGCAGTCTTCTGCTATTCTGCTATTTTATCAATGAAAAAAACAAAATTTAGTTAGTGAAAGTCATAAAAAATAAAAATTTCTGAAACACAAAAAGCGAAGTTTGATTTCTCAAACCTCGCTTTTTACTTTTATATTAAGCTACTTTTTTAGTACCTTGTCTAATCATAGAGATACCAGTTACGATAACTACACCGATGATTACCCATGTTAGTACTGCAAGTGGCATGCTCTTAACTAATGTGTAAGCAATTGTTACCCCAATTACACCACCGATTGTGATAGCTACAGAACCAATTCTTGAATAGTTACCAGCTTTAATGAATTCTGGTGAACCGATAGCCATAAGTCCTGCACAAGATCCCATCATAATTGGGAATGCTACTAATGGGCTAAGTCCTAACATGTAAACCATAGCCATACATGGTGCATATAATCCTACACCAGCCATCATAAGTGCTCCAAGAATGAAGTTCCCTACAATACCGATAATAAGTTTGATTCCTGTTAATCCAACAGCTTCATTACCAGCTCCAAGAGCTTTTAACCATCCAAGTTGACCTGAAGCCATTAAGAATGCTGTTACGATTAAACACACACCCATAACAAGTTGGATTTTTTTCTCAGGAAGTTTATTTACTATTCTTGCACCTACTAATGCACCTGCAATAGCTGCAGCAATCATTGAGAATAAAGTAACACCCTCAACTTTAACCCCTGTTAAGAACAATACTGCTTCCATAATAACTGGCACTGTATGAGCTACGTTTAATGTACCTGGAATTTTTTTATCAGTGTCTAAAAACTTAGTAACTTTGAATAATAATGTTGTTGGCGCAAAACTTCCGATACCTAATGTATCAAAGAAGTCAGTTACTAACCCGATAAGGAATCCGACAACTGGACTTTCTTTACCTAAGTCATTTTTGTGCTTCACTAGGTCAACAACTAAAGACGCAAGGAAGAATACCCCTCCAGCACCTATAATAATTAATAATACCGTTAATAAATCCATATAATTTTCACTCCTATCCTAATAAGAATCCGTATGTAAGTGAATCGTCTGGATCATAAACATAGTTACTGAATCCTAAGATGTAACCAGAACCTGTAATTTCTGGGATAACAGCATCGAAGTCTGCTAATTTACGTTCTTCAACGATTCTACCTTTGAATAATGTACCTAAAATACTTTCGTAAACAAAAGGTTCACCTGGTTTTAATTCACCTTTTGCATATAATGTAGCCAATTTAGCTGAAGTACCAGTTCCACAAGGTGAACGGTCAATGTTTCCATCACCAAATACTACAACATTTTTGAATGTAGCTTCTGGATGAGATGGTTTATCATAGATTTCAACTAAGTCTACAGTTTTAATGTGAGCTAATGTCGGGTGTTGAATTTCAATATTTGCATTGATTGCATCACGAATTTTTAATCCAGCTTCTTTTAATTTAGAAGCATTTTCTGGTTTAACTTCTAAACCAAGTTGGTCTGCAGAAATAATACAGAAGAAACTTCCACCAAATGAGATATCAAATTTAACGTGTCCTACTCCTTCTACATCAAGTTCTACATCGCGTTTATATAAGAATGACTCAACGTTTCTAAATGAAACTTCTTTTACTTTAGTTCCATTGTCTTTTAATTTAGCAGTTGCATAAATTAATCCAGCAGGTGTTTCTACAACAACTTCTTTTTCAGTAGCACCTTCTTCAACATCTACCATACCTGTTTCTACGGCTGCTGTAACTGCTGCAATAGTGTTGTGACCACACATGTTTAAGTAACCACCAGTATCCATAAATACTAATCCAAAATCAGCTTCTTCTTTTGTTGGTGGTAATAAGAATGCTCCAAACATATCTTGGTGACCACGCGGTTCAAACATTACTGATTTTCTTACATCATCAAGGTGTTCGATAAAGTATTGTTTTTTCTCTACCATATCTTTACCAGGAATTTTTGGAATTCCTGCTGTAACTAAACGAGCAGCTTCCCCTGCTGTATGTGTATCTATAACTGAAATCATTTTTATTTAGTTTCATAATAATTCACTCCTTAATTATTGCCTTTGTTGTTATTTGTTATTTGCATCTTGTCTCATTTTTAAGTTTTTAATAATGCTAATGCCTTTTCTGGCATCCGTATAATCAACATTATTTTGACAAACTATTTCTGTTTCTACACCGTCTTCAGATTTATTAAAATCTAAAACGAACTTCGTGTATTGATTTTCAACTACAAATTTATGTTTACCCATAAATTTTAGTCCTACGATAGAAATTCCACGCTCTCCTATTTCAAACATAGTATTAGCATAATCAACATCACTATTTCCCCAACCATCCGCTGAGATAATAGCTCCATCAGTTCTCATTGCTTCTAACCATGTTGCAGCTCGCCATCCTACTAAATGTTTTAATCGATTATCCTGTGGAGTTCCCACTACAACTACTCCTTGAAAATCAATATCTGGATCACTTGCTAGTACATCTAATAATGGATCTCTAAAGTGGTGTAAGCTTGTTTCTTTTGTAGATGGTCCGATACCCATAATAACACCTCTTTCTATACCATTGCTCTTATCGCACCATCACGATATTCATTAGCTGTTAGTAGCACTGGCATATTGTTCATATCTATAATAGAAATACCTTTATCTATTCCACTAGGTTCCATTAGGGAATAACTGATTATCATACATCATCCCTTGTCCTGCAACTTCTTTAACTAAAGCTACTTTAGGTTTTCCAGGATTTTTTGGATTATAAAATTCGTGAACTTCATCAGCATCACGTCCGCTAAGAACTTTCATCACTTCTCTTATATTTTGTAAATATACATCTGATAATTCAAAAATAGAAAACGCTAAAGCCCTATCGAAATCCACATCTGGTTTAATAATAACATCAATATGTATTAAATAATCATTATCAGCTGGGGAACCTGCTTTATTCAGCACAAGTTGCTCCTTTAAAATACCTTCTGAAGAACCAAATTCATGCATTTGTTCTCCTTTAGTATTCGCACCTGTTAGTAGCATGTAAACCCCTGTTAAAGTATGCGTAATCCCTTCACCAAGTCTTCCTAAAACCTTTGTAGATATAGAACTATATCCATTATAGTATTCACATAAAAAGTCATGTTCTCGAGGTTTTATTACTTTTCACCTCTACACTTTCAAAATATTTTTATCATATTCAATCTCTGTTGGAATAATAAGTTCATTATTTTCAATTTTAACTTTTTTTCCCTAAAAGCAACATTTTTTTATGTGAAATGCTTTTATTTGCAATCTCTCTTTTGACATAACTATCAATCCCTTACTATTTTATTTACTGTATTAATACAGTGTGTAAGTTGTTTACTAGTACAGATATTTTTGTTAAAAAAGAAGAGGACACCCGTCCCTCTTCTGATATTCTCCTACACGTGAGCAATATACTCAAATGGAAGAGGAACTATTTTACCTGAACTTGGTATTTTAATTAGTTGCTCTAATGTTGCTTTTAGAATTTGTGTTTGTTGCTCAACGTTTCCTGGTTCTCCTGCGTTTGCTCCCATTGGTACAAGTGGTGCAACAGCTCTAGGAGTACCGTTTTGACGCACTACTGGAGGTAGTGCTGCTATTATGATTGTTGGAATACCTGCTTCCTCAATTGCTCTCTGCACGATCACGGCAGTTCTGTGGCAAGTACCTCAACCAGCAGTTAAAATAACTGCATCAACATTTTCTTCTTTTAATTTTTTAGCAATTTCTGGTCCTGTAGAGTTTGTGAAAGCCTCTTGGTCTCCACCACCACCCATGAAACCATAGTGGAATTCTGCTACGCTACCGATGAATCCTTCTTTTGCAAGTTCGTGTAATCTATCGATTGGGAACATACAGTTGATGTCTCTGTTAGCATCAGCGTTATCATATCCACCGTGTGATACCATAAGATCCGTACTGTGAGCAGTATCTGGGATTTCACGGAATGTAGTATCCCTGCTAAGTTAAATCTTTTATCTGTTTTTAAGTGAACTCCTGCTGCTGTAGCTAATGCTACTTTCATATCTTTTAACTCTTTAGTTACTGGAGCCCAAACTGGTTTTGGTGTAATAGGTACAAAAATTTCTGATTGTAGACCTTCAAATATCGTTAATGACATTCTAATTTCTCCTTCCTACTATTCTTCATTTAGTCTGTTTTTTTACTTCTTCTTGTAATTTTTTTGTGTTTAATATTGCATTTTACATAATGTTCGTCAGGTTCTTCGCTAATAACTTCTGGATAACTTAGTAAAAATGCTACCTCTTGGCCGATTTTTACTGGATAATCAGAAATTAACATTCTCATAGGAATTTTAAATTGCCCTAAGCGTCCTTTAATGTCTATCGTAACGCTGGCGTCGTTATGATCAACTATAATCCCTTCGAACACTCTTTCTGTAGATGCATATTTTTAATTTTTCAATCATAACTTATTTCCTATCCTCTTTTAAAAATTAATCTTCTTTTTTCGTAGATTTCTTGACGTTTTTTTAGATTTTTGGTAATACTTGTTCGTTATCAAGTAATTCTACTTTTTTGTCCTGTAGTTTTTTCAATAACTTCTACGTTATTTAATTTAACGTTAGGATTCCATTTTCTTTCAGCTTTTTTAATTGTTCCGCCACCCATTTGTGTTTTAAGCATTGCTAAAGCACGGATAGCATCTTCTTTACATAATGTATTGTTTGAAAGAATTTCGTTTTCAATACCTTGTTTAGATTTGTTGTTATCAACCATAGCTTTCATGTATTCGTTACCTACTACAAGAGCACCTTGTACTGCTGAGTAAGTCATACCAACTACTGATACTCCACGTTTACCGATTTCTTCAATGTGAGAAGCGAAGTCGATATGGTTGTTACCAAATCCTTCAGTTGTTACGATAGCACCATCGATATCCATTGCTTCGATAGTCATACCTACACGTTTAGATACATAGAATTTTTCTGAGTTAGCTTGAGGTGATCCAACTAATAATACCCCTACTAAGTCAATTTCTTCATCAGCCATTGCTTCAAGTACTAATGGTTCACGATAGTAGTGACGAGAAGTTTCTTTAGAAGCTGGTCCAATACAAGTTAATGCGTGGATACCACCGTCTAAGATTTCTGTTGGTGCAAGCATTACTGGTAGGTTACCAAGGTCAACGTTTGGTTTAGCACCAAGTGTACCAACTGGTTCTACTGGTAAAATTAAGTTATCGTGCATAGCACCTTGTCCCATGATTTCTTTAACGATTAATACTTTTTTGTTTCCTGGGTGACGATATTGTTCAATATTGATGTTTCCAACTACTAGGCTTTCATCGTCTAATTCTTTAAGAGCTTTACGAATTTCTTCTGTAATGTGGTCGAATGCTTTGTGAGCTGCTAATGGTCCTGGACGTTCCATGTTAGCTCCTGCTTTAATTGTAACTTGACCTTTAATGAAGATTTCACCTTTATCTGGAGCTCCTGGACGACCCCACATAATGTTACGTTCTAATTCACCTTCAGAAGAACCAAATTCCCCGATTTGAACTCCGTTAGCATCAGTTCCTGTAAGAACCATTACTACACCTTTAAGTTCACGAGTAGTACCGTGACCAATATCTCCTTCTTCTTTAACAGCGATTGGTTGAACGTCCATGATTGTTTCACTGTAAGTATCGTATTTATCAGGAGTGATAATTTCTAATTTAACACTTTCTACTAAAGCTTCTGATTCAGCAGCTTCTTTACATAAATCTTCTGCTGTTCTTAAAACTAAAGTAGTTCCTTTAATTTCTGTTTTTTCACCAAATTCTACTTTATCAATTTTGTAGTGTTTAGTGTGTAGAGAACGGATAAATTTAGGTTCTCCTTCGTGTTTTTCTTCCACTTTAGCTGCTACTGCTTCTACTTTTGCTGCTTCAACAGCTTTAGCTTCCACTGCTTGAACTGGAGCTTGTGCTACTGGAGCTGCTTGTCCACCGATAGCTGCTAATGGAATTTCAAGGTTAATGTTTTTCACCTTTTTCCGATTTGTAGTTTTAATACTCCCGCTGGAGCTTGTACTTGAGCTACCGGCGTAACCGGAGCAACAGGCGCAACTGGTGCGCTAACTTCAGCTACTGGAGCCTCTACTACTTCTTCTTTTTCTTCTGCTTTTTCTTCTCCACCTTGTACGGCATCAATGATACCTGGTGTAATAGGTATTAGAGCGTCTGTTGTTTTTAATAATTTAGCTCCTAATACTTGTCCGATTGTTAATGCATCGTCTGGGAATGATAATAATCCTGAATCCACTAGATCATCGAATAATCCTGGATCTTCTAAGTTTTCTGGACTAATTACGATACCTTCCTCAGCTCTGCAACAAAATACCGCTTTATCATTTAAGTGCTCTTTTGCAGTTTCTACTGTAATTGACATTACTTCTAACCTCCAACTAATTATTTATTATTATGTAATTCTAAGCTTTTATAGCTTCTGTATAAATGATGGTCAGTGGCACGAAGCACATGATCGGTACTATGATAAACTTTTACTCCTAACCTAGGAGCTACACCTGTCACGGTGTTAGTTCAATCTTGACAAGTACCAGTGATAACTGCTTTCGCACCATCTTTTTTCATTTTCAATACTTTTTCCGCTTGTCCTGGACAAATACCAGGTAATTCACAACGTAATCTACCATTTTTATCAGGTTTCATACGTTTACACATTTGAACAGATACTACTTCTGCACCCATTCCATCAGCTATTTGTCTCAAGCGTTCTTCTTGCGCTCCACATTCACAAATAAGTATTCCTACTTTTTCTTTTTCTTGTGGATATGGCATAGCTACAAGTAACCCACCTGTTGTTTTGTTGATTGGGTCTGTTTCTAATGCAGGTCGCCCTGTAAATGGACCACCACGCACTATTTCTCCGTGTGGATTAATATAACCACCAGCTTTATCTATAAATACGCTTATTGGTAATCCAATTGGTACATCTAGGAAAATACCAGGATTTTGAACACGACCACCAACAGTAATATCTTTATCAATAAGTGGTTTATCTTCTTCAATTGCTTCTACTATACGTTTGATAGTTTCCACGTTTGAAATAATTGCATTTGCTTCTAGTGGCAATTGACCTGGTTTTAAGATTACTCCAAGTGTTTCTCTTACGATAACTCTTTCATCACCAGCAGGATACATATTAGGCAAAATTTTAATACTAATATTAGGTTCATCTTTACATGCTTTTCCTAATGCTAGTAATGCTTTACGATATTTTGTTTTTAATAGCAATATATCCTTCTTTTTGCACCCAGTTAATTCGACTATGTATTTTAAACCTCTAACTAAAACTTCTGGATGTTCTTCCATGAATCTTACGTTGTGACCTAAGATTGGTTCACATTCTGCTGCATTGGCAATAACATATCCTCCAGGAATTTGTGCAGATAACTTAATTCCAGTTGGGAATCCAGCTCCACCAACTCCAACGATACCAGCATCTTTAATTTTTTGAAGTTTATCATCAGTTTTCTCTAATCTAACATAGTCATCAGTTTGTTCTTTATCCAATTTAACAACAATTTCCATATCGTTAATTTCTTCTACTACACCTGATAAACTAGTGTGAATATTTGCCCCTAGCCCATTGGGGGTTGCAACTAGTTGACCACGTTTAACATGATCGCCAACATTTACAATTGGTTGACAAGGACCACCAACGTGTTGTTTAAGTGGGATATTGATTTTTTCAACATTAAACTCTAACATTCCATTTTTCCTCCTTTCTTTAAAAATTTGTTTACAAGCAGTAGTTCCAAACTTCTACTACATTTGTTGTATAACAGCACATAACTTTTTTTGTAAAGGTTTATTTTTATTAAAAAACAATATATATTTAAATTTTTTTATATAAATATTGCATTTTCTATACAGAATGTTAGTAAGAAAGGATTTTTCATTCTAATTTTTTAGACTTTTTTTATTTATTTAATTTATGTATAATTGAAAACAGTTATCAATTTACATAATCTCATAAACTATAACAATGTATACATTTACACATATAACAATATTTTATTAATTATAAAAAAATATCTATTAATTATAGTTAATCCTATTATATCTACACACTAAAAAACCTTTAAAATAAGACTTTCAAACACTTTTTACATACTTTAAATAAATACATGTTATACTACCAACTTGAAATTTATATATACATCTGTATTATAGAAGATGTATGTAAAAATTTATTTTTTAATTACAAAATATACCGACTTCGAAAGTTAGATTTTTTTCTCTAACTTTCGAAGTCAGTACTTTTATAATATGCTCCAAGATTTATATTCTATTTTTTTCTAATATATTACTATCATTCAATATTTCCTGTTTTTAATTTTTAGAAGAAGTGGTGATACATTAGTAATATTTAATTCACTTATATCCATCCAGTAAATACCGGCAGAATCATTTTTCTCATTGCCTAAAAAAATATTTGTATCTCTTTTGACTGATAAGTTTCTATCTCTACATCATAAAATACCATCATATGATGGGAGTGACTCAAAAAAATCGTGATTTCGAAGAAATGATATGTACCCCTTTTACTGGACAAACCAGTGAAAGGGGTATTTTATCATTATAGTTTTGAATTTAAAGTAAAATGTATTGAGATGTATGAAAGAGGGAATATCCAGATACACCTAACGGAATAACCACTAGAAAATTTAAAGATACTATTAGAAAATGGAAAAGAATGGTCGATTCGTTAGGAGTAGGTGTCTTGCGACATAAAACAAAAAAATAAGAAGTGGAATCCAGAAGAAAAAAACTAGTATTAGTTTCTAAAATTTTAGCTGGTTATTCATATAATTCCGTTGCACTAGACAATGGAATTAACTATAGGACACTGTATAAATGGGTTCAAAAATATAAAGAAAAAGGTTATAATGGACTTGTAGATGAGAAGAAAGGAAGACCAAGAAAGGTACCTATCATGAAAGAAAATAGTAGTCCTAAACCATTAAAAGAATCAGAAAGAGAAGAATTAATTAGATTACGTGCAGAAAAATAAATTTATAAAAACGGAAATCGAAAATATTAAAAGCGGAAAAAGAAATAATAAAAAAATTAATAGCCTTGAGGCGAGAAAAAAATGGGTGCGCAACTCAAGGCGAAAAAGCGAGCAATCATCAAAGAACTTAGAAAAAAAGGATATCAATTAAAATGCCTTTTTACAAGAAATAGGAATGGCAAAATCAACGTATTATTATTTAGTAAATAAGGAAGAAGTAGATGTTGTGGCTATTCGTAATGAACCAGTGTTAAAAAGAAATTAAAATTATTTTTACCGAAAATAAAGGACTATATGGTGTCCGTAGAGTTCACAATGAACTAATTAATAGAGGTTTTAAAGTAAATCATAAACGAGTACAAAGTCTTATGCATAAAGAAGGATTGAAAGGAAAACTCCTAAAGAAAGATACCATTCATATAAAGGGAACAGTAGGAAAAGTCGCTAATAATATAATAAATCGAGATTTTAGTACGACTGCTCCTTTACAGAAATGGACTACAGATGTATCACAATTCAATTTTTTTATGGGGAAAGTGCTATTTTTTCAGCGATTCTAGATATGCATACAAATGAAATAATATCATATGATTTATCTTTACATCCAAATTTAGATCGGATAAAAAGGATGTTAGAACAAGCATTTAATAAATTTCCAAAAACAGAAGGATTAATTATGCATTCGGATCGAGGATGGCAGTATCAACATTCATACTATAGAAGTGAGTTAAAAAAACATGGAATCATTCAATCGATGTCTAGAAAGGGAAATTGTTATGATAATAGTATCATGGAATCACTTTTTGGAAGAATGAAGACGGAGATATATTATGGTTATGAAAAGGTTTATATGTCATTTGAAGAGTTTAGTAAAGCTGTATCTGAATATATAAATTATTACAACAACAAGAGAATTCAATCAAAAACAAAATGGATGCCTCCTGTACAATACAGGATAACATCCACTTGTCTAAACTAAATATATATGTGTCCAGAATTTTGGGTACACATCAAAATCGATTTTGTCGAGTCACCCCCGCAAAATATCTAAAAAGCTTTCACAAAGCGAATTTAGATATCAATAAACCACTGCGTCTATGAGTTCTCATATGAACTTTGTTAAATTTTAGGTCTTTTGGGTAAGCTTCTTCCTCTTCTACAAATATATCATAAACTCTGCAATTGTCATAAGAACTCACTTTATACCCTGTTTCTTCTAGAAATTCTCTTACTAAAGTTTCCGTAAATCCCTCACTAGTTTTTTGACTACCTCCTGGTAGATCGAATCTATTCTTATACGGTCCCCTTGCCTTTTTTATACACAATACTTTATTTTCTTTTTAAACACACACCATAGATACCTAAATAATCAATAACCATATTATCTCCTGAAATATAATAAAAATGATGCAAACCTTGTTTAAATCTGCATCATTTCTTGTTTATTATTCTAATTCTGCTAATTTTTGTTTTAGATAAGGTACTAACTCATCTTTAAGATCACTCTTAAGGGCAAAGTCAATTGTTGTCTTAACAAATCCAATTGTTTCACCTACATCGTAACGTTTACCTTGGAAATCATACGCATAAACATTTTCTTCTTCATTTAACATTTGGATAGCATCAGTTAATTGAACCTCTCCACCAACACCTACTTGTTTCTTAGCTAAGTGTTTAAAAATTCCTGGGTTAAGAACATATCTTCCCATAATCGCTTGGTTAGATGGCGCTGTTCCTGGAGCTGGTTTTTCTACAAATGTCTCAACTTCGTATAAATGACCATCTTGTCCTTTAGGTGCGATAACACCATATCTATGTGTCTGATCTTCTGGTACAGTTTGTACACCGATTACAGAACATCCTGTTTCTTCAGCTTTATCAATAAGTTGTTTAATTGCTGGATACTCTTCATTAATTACTACATCATCTCCAAGTAATACCGCAAACGGTTCATCTCCAATGAAGCTACGTGCTGTTAAAATCGCATCACCTAAACCTGCCATTTCTTTTTGACGTACGTAGTGAATGTTAGCAAGTTGCGTTGGGTACTTAACTTTTTCTAACATTGCTAACTTACCTTTGTTTTCTAGCTCAACTTCTAATTCAACATTTCTATCAAAGTGGTCTTCAATAGCTCTTTTTTGTTTACCAGTTACAATAATTATATCTTCAATTCCAGCTTTTACCGCTTCTTCTACTATGTATTGAATAGTAGGAGTATCGATAATCGGAAGCATCTCCTTAGGTAATGCTTTAGTTGCAGGAAGGAAACGTGTACCATATCCTCGTTTGCTGGAATAATCGCTTTTCTAACTTTCTTCATGTATTCACCTATATTCTTTTTCTTAAAAATTTTTACAAACTAATAATAACATATTTTTTTATTGTTTTTGGCAAATTTTTTTCTTTATTTTTCAAACTATATACATAACATTTTTTTATTTTTAGCTTCTCTAGACATCTCTAATTTAAACATTGATATTATGTTAATTCAAAAATATACAAAACTAAAATAACGTTACCTTTCGAACATTTTACAAACAATCATTAATTAAGACTTGGAATAAACTACTCTATTCCAAGTCCTAATTATTTTATCGTGTATTCAAGGCTTGCACCACTACACTTGTTGTATTTTTCTTTACCATTTCTATAATAGGTCACTTTAATAGTATCTCCTATTTTTGATTTTTTTCAAATAAATATTTTTCTAACTGCGACAACATCTTTGACATCTTCACCATTCAATTTCGTGATAATATCATATTTTTCTATCCCTGCTTGTGCAGCTGGAGTACCATTTTCAACAAATCTAACTACGACACCTTGCTTACCTTCAAAGTTTAATTGTGATTTCAAGTGTCACTATCAACTGTATTTACAGATACTAATTGAACACCTAAAGCTGGACGAATTACTTTACCTGATTGTTCCAACTGTTCAGTAATTAATTTCACCTCATTAGACGGTATTCCAAATCCTATACCTTCAGCACTTACATTCGATGTTGCTTTGGCTATTTTCGATTCATTTATTCCGATAAGTTTACCTTCATTATTAATTAGTGCTCCACCAGAGTTACCTGGGTTAATAGCCGCATCAGTCTGAATTACCGTTTGATTCCAGTCATTTTTACCATCACCATCAACATCCATAGGAATTTGTCTATTTACAGCAGATACTATACCTTTTGTAACAGTGTTAGATAAGTTAACATCAAGAGGAGATCCGATAGCAAAAGCTGTTTCTCCTACTGCGATTTTATCACTATCAGCAAAATCCATTGTAGTTGTCACATTATCACCACTGATTTTCAATACAGCTAAATCTGTCCATACATCAGTTCCAACAACTTCTGCATTAACATTAGTTCCATCACTTAAAATTACCGATAGTTTTTTAGCTCCATTTACCACGTGATTGTTAGTTACAACATAAGCAGTATTACCAGATTTTTTGTAAATAACCCCACTTCCGCTAGATGCTGGTTTTAATTCACTAGAGTTACTAGAATCACTAGAGTCACTTCCAGATCTTCTTGAATTTCCTCCTAGAATTGACTCAAGATTATTGCTAGAGTTACTTTGATAGTTTACGATTGAAACTACAGCATCTTTAGCTTTAGAAATTGCATTTACCGTAATTTGTTGATTATCTTTATCTTCTTTCGTAGTAGTTACCGAAGAATTCAATGCTTTTCCAGTTCCCATCACAGCTTGCGCTCCAAATACACTAGTAGCTCCAAGCGCAAATGCTGCAAAGACAGTTAAGAATAATTTTCCATAATTGTTCTTTTGCGGTGCAGCTACCTGCTCATTATTCATTCCCTGTAAATTTTTCAAAAATCATTATATTGAGAATTATCAACATTATCATAATTTTGATAACCTTGATAATTATTCTGTTCGTTATAATTTTTCCTGATTATTTAAATCTTGTAAATTTTTTTATTATTTTTGGTTGTTATTTCTGTTTTCCATAAAAAAATCCTCCTTTTTAATTTTTTTATCTTTCGTTGTGTTTCACAACCTATTAAAAAAATCTTTTAATCTACATTTTCTATAGTTTTATCATACCAACATCAACTTAAACAAAGTTTAAAAGAAAACTTTAAATATAATTAATATTTTTTACACCTACTATCCTCTCTCCGACTTATAAACAAATCCCTAATATTACTAAAATTCATAAATAAAACAATTCATAATTACTATGCAATATAGATTTCAGACGGTAAAATGTAAATAAAGAATAAAAACATCTCACATAGTTCCTTGTTTATAATTTATCTTAATGTTATAATTCTATATATAAATTATATGAAAAATAAGAAGGATGCAACATTTGTTGCTTGGAAAGAGATATATGAAAACTAAAAGATACATTACATTAGCTAGCATACTTGCTCTAATCTTCACATTCCTATATACATTTAATATAAACTTTGACCTCAATAAACAGTTAAATCTTGCTAATTTAGCAATTACTTTGATTGTTTTAATTTTATGGGTATTATCAGGATATATATTATTAATTAAAAGATATTTTCACAATCACAGAAAAAAAGAACGAAATGGAATCACCTTAATCTTGGTATTATTAGCGATTATATTCTTCTACTATAATCCATTCCCGAATCCAGAAAGCTTTTTTTATCACTATACCTAGAATTATATATTTTATACTAACAATAATAATATTTTTTTCCTACTTATTATTGCTTTTTTGGAAAGAAAATCTTACACCTCTAATATCAGCTATCTTTATTCCATTTAGTGTTCAAAAGCTACTTGGTAAATATTAAAGGAATCACACAATATACAAGCTACACTCTTTACATAATAATTTTCTTTATAGCTATAGCTACACATTAAATTACTTTAGAGGAAAATAAAATTAGAGTTGCAAATTTAGTGCACAAAATAAATTCATTAAATACAAAACAAAAATCTTCAAACATACAAGTTAAATTATGTTTGAAGATTATTTTTTATACTAATACTATATTTTTTACAAATATCCGCAAAAGAAACTTTGGACATCACCTGCTTTTTAACATAGCTTCTTGTTCTTCATCTACAATATAGTTCTCACTAGCTTCCATAACTGCAAGAAGTCGTTTGAATGTATCAGCGAACAATGCTTCGTCCTCATTTAATAAATAATTAAAAGCTCTGCTCAGCAAAAAAATGGAACAAACACCTCTCTAAAGGCACCTTGACGTATTCTACCAATAAGTTTTTTTCTCCACTAGCAGTAACGAATAAATCACCTTGCTTTTTCTACAAATTCCTTCGCTTTTTATATGACTGGAAAAAATTTGGAATCCTTCCGCCTCTTTATACTCTCTAAAAACTGGAATTTTTTAATCCTTGTTCTTCATAAAGAGTTTTTATCTATTATTACGAAAACCTCTTCTAAATCCCAAAAATTCTTTCGCTATATAATAAAATGCTACACGCCATCTACTATCACTTTTCGGTAATCTCTTAAATGTAGCTATTTGTTCAACTAATTTAATATCTTTTTTTCCAATATTGTTTCCTCTATTCTATATGAATTTAATCTATTTGAATTATTGTTCCGATACGTTTTTGGAGTAGCATTGTCTAATCTATATGAAAAGAATTTATCATTATCTCTAACCGTACAGAAATCAATAATTTTAATGTTATCTTCTAGTATACCACATTTTCTCAACAATTCTTTATTCAATTGCCATAAATCTAAATAATATTTACCATCATTTTTCTTTTATAATAATTCGGTACTTCTAAAGCAGCGAATTTCTCTATAAGATCAGAAGAAACTTCATAGTTATCAACACTAACTGACGGCCCTATAATGGTCTTAATGTCTTCTACCTTACAATTATATTTGCTTGTCATAATATTTACCATTTCCCCGGCAATATTTCCATATGTTCCTCGCCATCCTGCATGAGCTAAAGCAGCAACACTTTGCTTTTTATCATAGAAAACAACAGGTACACAGTCAGCTGTGAAAATCAATAATGGTGTCATAGCTAAATTAGTAATTAAGCCATCAGCTTCCTTCCCGTTCTCATTAAGATCAGAATACGATTCAATAATACGCACATCCGCTCCGTGAACTTGTGTGTTAAAGACTATTTTATTATGATTAAATCCATATTCATCAGAGAATCTTTTCATATCCTCACTATTTTTCGCATCAACCTTTCTATTAGTGAATGCAATTTTTATATTATCATCATTAACTAAATATCCATCAACTATCTCTATCATAACAACCTCCCTAAATTAACGCTAATATTATTATACACAAAATATAAGTCTATGTCCCATTTCTCTGCTCTATAAAACTGTTAGTGTCTAAATCTCTTTTATGTCCTTAATTCAAAATTCAACTAAAAAAATAGGAATCTGAAAAACATCCATCTTTCAGACTCCTACTTAACATTTATCTTATTCTTCTACTAAATCTAAGTAAACTTTTTACTAAATGTTGTTGAATTTAGCACAGTACGGATTGCGTTAATTACTGTACCTTTTTTTCCCTATTATGCGCCCACAATCTTCTGGGTGCACTGTTAAAATGTAATGTTCACGAGCATTTTTAACAAATTTTTTTCAATTTTAATTTCATCTTTATGCTCAACAATTTCACTAACAATACTATAAATTAATTCTTCCATGTGTCTCTCCTTATTTAGCTACAATATTAACTAATCTACCAGGAACAACAATTACTTTCATAACTTGTTTTCCTTCAATTAATTCTTTTACTTCTTCATTAGCTAGAACGATTTGCTCTAATTCAGCCGGTGTTAAGTCTTTCTTAACATCTAATTTAGCCTTAACTTTACCCATAAGTTGAACTACGATTTCTACAGTGTCACTTACAAGTTTGCTCTCATCGAATGTTGGCCATGGTACATATGAAATTGACTCAGTATTACCGTAGATTTCCCACATCTCTTCAGCAAGGTGAGGTGCAAATGGTGCAAGAAGTTGGATAAATCCTAACGCATATTTACGAGGAATGTATTCAGCTTTGTAACAATCATTTACAAATACCATAAGTTGAGAAATAGCTGTATTAAATCCAAGAATTTCGATATCTTCAGATACTTTCTTAACAGTGTAGTTATAGCTTACTTCTAATTCTGCATTATCTTTATCTTGAACTTTATCATTTACTTTTCCAGTTTCTTCATCTACGAATAGACGATATACTCTATCTAAGAAACGACGTGATCCGTCAAGCCCATTTTCACTCCATGCGATAGACGCATCTAATGGCCCCATGAACATTTCATAAACACGTAATGTATCAGCACCGTGAGATACGATAATATCATCAGGGTTAACTACATTACCCTTAGATTTAGACATTTTTTCCGGACGACCATCTTTACCTTCAGCAAGAATCATACCTTGATTGAATAGTTTTTGGAATGGTTCACGACTTGGTACTAAACCTAAATCGTAAAGCACTTTATGCCAGAAACGAGCATATAATAAGTGAAGAACTGCGTGTTCTGCTCCACCGATATATACATCTACAGGTAACCAGTATTTTAATTTCTCTGGATCAGCAAACATTTCATCATTGTGTGGGTCAATATAACGTAAGTAATACCAACAAGAACCAGCCCATTGAGGCATTGTGTTAGTTTCACGTTTACCTTTTTTACCAGTCTCAGGGTCTACTACATTTAACCACTCTTCGATATTAGCAAGTGGAGATTCCCCTGTTCCTGAAGGTTTAATGTTATCAGTTTCTGGAAGTAATAGTGGAAGTTCACTATCCGGTACTGTAGTCATAGTACCATCTTCCCAGTGGATGATTGGAATTGGTTCTCCCCAGTAACGTTGTCTTGAGAATAACCAGTCACGTAGTTTGTAAGTAACTTTACTACGTCCAACATTATTTTCTTCTAAGAATTCAATAACTTTTGCGATAGCTTCTTCGTTATTTAATCCGTTGATAAAATCAGAGTTGATGTGTTTACCATCACCGTAGAATGGCACAACAACTTCTCCATTATCTTCGATAACAGCTTTGATTGGTAGGTTAAACTTAGTCGCAAACTCATAATCACGCTCATCGTGTGCAGGAACAGCCATTACAGCCCCAGTTCCATAGCTTGCTAGAACGTAGTCCGCAATCCAAAGTTCTACTTTTTCACCATTTACAGGATTAATCGCATAAGCTCCTGTGAATACTCCTGTTTTATCTTTGTTAAGGTCTGTTCTTTCAAGGTCAGACTTACGTTTAACGATGTCAAGGTACTCCTCAACAGCCGCTCTTTGTCCTTCTGTAACGATTTCTTCTACAAGTTTGTGTTCAGGTGCAAGTACACAGTAAGACACACCGAATACAGTGTCAGCACGTGTAGTGAATACTGTGAATACTTTATCAGTTCCTTCAATTTTGAAATCAATCTCAGCACCTACAGATTTACCGATCCAGTTACGTTGCATAGCTTTAAGACTTTCTGGCCAATCAAGAATATCTAAATCAGCAAGAAGTTTTTCAGCGTAATCAGTAATTTTCAGTACCCATTGACGCATAGGACGACGCTCTACAGGGTGTCCTCCACGCTCAGATTTACCATCGATAACCTCTTCGTTAGAAAGAACTGTTCCTAATGCTGGACACCAGTTTACAGGTACTTCATCAACATAAGCAAGTCCTTTTTCATAAAGTTTTTTGAAAATCCATTGAGTCCATTTGTAATACTTAGGATCTGTTGTATTTACTTCTCGATCCCAGTCATAAGAAAATCCTAATTCTTTAATTTGGCGACGGAACGTATCGATATTTGTTTTTGTAAAATCTCTTGGGTCATGACCAGTATCTAATGCATATTGCTCAGCTGGTAATCCGAATGCATCCCATCCCATTGGATGAAGCACATTGTATCCATTTGCTCTTTTATATCTACTTAAGATATCAGTAGCCGTGTACCCTTCTGGGTGACCTACGTGAAGTCCAGCTCCTGATGGATAAGGGAACATATCTAATGCATAAAATTTCTCTTTCGTATGATCATCTAATGTTTTGAATGTTTTATTTTTCATCCCAATATTTTTTGCCATTTTTCTATAACTCTGTGGTTATATACCATAATTTAAGCACTCCTTCGCTTTCAAGTTCTCTAAGTTATAGTATACCAATTTTAAAGACTTTTAGCAACAACTGATAGAGTTTAATGTGAATTTATTGATATAATTTAACACATGAAAATAAGGATACCTCATAAAATTGATTTTACAAATCAAAAATTTTTTTGAGATATCCTTTTATTATTTAAAGTTTATTAACCAATCTGTACGAATGGACCACCAATATTATTGTCGTATGGATCTGTACTTCTTTGATTCCAAATTGTATTTATATCATACCATTTTCCTGTAGTATATGAACTTGCAGGGTCCATAGCTTTAGTTTTTCCATTATTATATCCACTTAAGATAATCGCATGCGTTGCATTTTGACCGATAAAAATTCCAGGACCAACTGCTGCAAATACAGGTCTTCCACTTTGAAGAGCAGAAATTAGTTGCGCTTTACTTTTAATAACAGTATGATTGTATCCATAAGCGTTTATCGCATATACTGCTCCTTTTCCAGAAGTTCCGACCATTCTTACATTCATCTCATTTGTATTATTATAAATCGTATCTGCTACATCAGTTGGTAGAACCTTTTGACCTAAACCACTAAATACCATTGCTAATGATGTAGGAACACATCCAGTTTGTGCCATTGCCCCTATACCATATCGTTTGTTCCCCCAGCGATAATCACTTTGATAATATTGAGGCATATTTAAAGCTGGAGTATTTTTGTTATCTTCTTTAGAATAGTTAGATACCCATGCTCCATTTGCTCCTACATAATAACGACCATTATCTACCCAAGCATTCGTTACCATTTTCCCATCGGCACCTAACCAATAACTTCCTACCCAAGCATTTCTTACTAGCGTACCGTTTTGATTATAAAATGACCAAGAATTCCCGCTTTTCACCCAACCTTGCGCTGCTTGTACGTTATTACTAGATACAGTATTAACTATGATTGGCGTAGCTAATACTGTTAATAAACTTAATCCTAATTTAATGTGATTTTTTCTCATAAATTATTCCTCCTAATTCCTTTCTAAAAATAAATACATTCTTTTTAATTGTATTATATTTTTCAAACTATTTTCAAAGAAACATAGTAAATGTAATAGTTTTTTTAATATTACTCTCATATTTATTGACACTTACTTCTACTTCTTATAAAATTAATATATAAAATTATAGGAAGGACTCGCCTATGCGAGAGATTTACACTATGACTAAGAAAATACTTGTTACAGGTGGAGCTGGATTTATCGGGTCTCATACTTGTATAGAATTATTAAATAATGGAAATGAAGTAGTTGTCGTTGATAACTTATATAACGCAAATAAAAAAAGCTTAGAAGTTGTAGAAAGAGTAACTGGTAAAAAAGTAACTTTCTATGAAGTTGATATTCGTGATGAAGATAAATTAAACGAAGTATTCGAAAAAGAAGGAGATATTTTTGGAGTTATTCACTTCGCTGGTTTAAAAGCAGTTGGTGAATCTTGCCAATTACCTTTAAAATACTATGATAACAACGTTGCTGGAACTACAACTTTATGTCGCGTTATGGAGAAACATAACTGCAAAAATATTATCTTCAGTTCATCAGCTACAGTATACGGAGATCCTCATGCATTACCAATTAAAGAAGATTTCCCATTATCTGTAACTAACCCATACGGACGTACTAAACTAATCTTAGAAGAAATCTTAGGGGATGTTTATGCAGCAGACAATGAGTGGAACGTAGTACTACTTCGTTACTTCAACCCTATCGGAGCACATGAGTGTGGAGATATCGGAGAAGATCCAACAGGAATTCCAAACAACCTACTTCCATACGTTATGCAAGTAGCAGTAGGGAAATTAGAAAAAGTTAATGTCTTCGGTAACGACTTTGATACACACGATGGAACTGGTGTTCGAGATTATATTCACGTAGTAGACCTAGCTCGTGGTCACGTAGCAGCCCTTAAAAAATTAGAAAAAGGTAGCGGACTATCTAAATATAACCTAGGAACAGGAATTGGATATTCTGTACTAGATATTATTAAGAGTGCATCAGCTGCTGTTGGACGCGACTTACCTTACGTTATTGCGCCACGTCGTGCTGGAGATATCGCTGCATGTTATGCTGATGCTACAAAAGCAAAAGAAGAACTTGGATGGGAAGCAGAGTACGATGTAAAACGTATGTGTGAAGACTCTTGGAGATGGCAAAGTAAACATCCAAATGGATTCGCTGAATAATATAATTTAATAAACAAATTAACATAAAAAACGAGTATCTAAATATTACTTAGACACTCGTTTCTTTTATTTAGATATCACCATAAATGGTCCTCCCACAGAATTATCTTCTGGTGCCATACTACGTTGACTCCAAATTTCATCGATACTATACCATTTATTAGTTTTTTCTTGATTATCTGGATCTATTGCATGAACTTTTCCATTTTGATACCCACTTAAAAATAATTGCATGTGTACCATTTCCTTTTACAAAAAGTCCATGACCAACAGAACCAAATACAATATTCCCACTTTTTAACGCCACTTTTAAATCATCCTTGGAGTTAATCACACGATAATTACATCCCCAGTGTTCTATTGCAGCAGCTGCTCCATCACTAGAAGTTCCCACAAACATAGTATTCATTTCTGTAGATGTATTATAAATATAATCAGCAACCTGAACTGGTGTAACTTCTTCTTTCAATACTGATAAAACCATAGATAAGGATGTAGGAACACAGCCTGATATTTTCATATTAGAAATACCATATCTCTTAGATCCCCACCTAGCATCCGCTTGATAATATTGAGGGAATTTCACAGGTTTTACAGATTCTTTACCTGTAGCATTATTCATTATACTATCTTCTGAAGTAAAGGATTCCACTTTATCACTTTGTTCTTTTTAACAGATCCGCTTTAACATCATTAAAACTTGCTAATAATAAACTACCTACAAGAATCATACTTATTCTCTTTTTCATAAACCTGTCACCTCCTATATTTCAGCTAAATTTATTTATAATTATACTATTTTTAACTAACAAAAAAACAAATAGGAGTACCTCAAAATCGATAATTTTATAAAGTCAATCTATTCAAAAGCACTCCTAGGTATTTTTTTCAAAAATATCAACAAGAATTTTTCTACTTATTAGTATATTCTTTCTTCCAACTAAATCCTTTTTATTAACCCTACTAAAGTTCCCCATCCATAGCTAAAATGAACTAAAAAAATAGTAAACATGGAATTAATAATAAAGTTGCATTAAACTTGTTATTAATTATTGTCATAGTTGTAACAAAAACTGTAAAATAATGCATAAGAAATCCCAAGCAATATTGCGAATACCTTCGTTAATGGCAACATCAATAAACTAAAAATTATACCTAAAACAAAGACAAACGGTACAAAATGGAAAATTGAGAAAGCCTTAAGGTATACATGACTTACTTTACCAATCCAGTATCCATTAGAATATTTTTTTGTTTCAACATTCTCTTTACAGTAGGTCTAGTATATTGATAAGACAATATATTATTACTATAACGAATTTTATAACCATTTTTTTCTAATTCTATAATGTAATTCATTATCTTCACACGACCAACTTGTTCATCTAATAAACCTATCTTATCAAAAATCTCTTTTCGATACATTCCTTGAAATACAGAGCTTACATATTTTTAGAAGTTTCTTTTTCGATAATTAGCTATACCGCTACCAAACATATTTTTCTTCAACTAGCAACAACGTTTTACTTAAAGCATCCTCATTTTCAATAATATTAGGTCGTGGTCCACCACAAACATCTTCTCCACTTTCTATAACTTTAACATTATTTTCTATAAAATTCTCCGTTATATGTGAATGACAATCTACCTTAAGGATACATTCTCCCTTTGCGACTCGAATTCCAACATTCATCCCCGCAGATAGAATCACCTTAGGATTTTTAATAAAACTACATCAAAGAAATCATGATTACTCTCTTTAAACTCCTGCAATATAGCCCAACTATTATCTTTCGACATTCCATCTATAAAGATAAGTTCGATATTATCGTGATTATATGTTTTGATTTTTAAAATCTTCAATTAACCTTGGTAAAAATTTCTCTTCATTTAAAAGTCCGATTACAACCGAAACTAACATAATTTTCTCCTTACCAAAAAGGAAGCTAGATTAAAATAACCTAGCCACATCCTTTTCTTATCTATCTTTTCTTCCTAATTTTTCATTAGCACTAAACATTATACTTGCAATAGATTCTCCCCAATATGGAGCCGTTGCATAGTTAACATTCATTCCACCTGCTTTATTTCCTAAATAAGCACCTTTTGCTGGATATCCTGTGTTACTTAAGTAGTTACGATCAATCCAACGTGCAGCACCTAGAATACCACTATCTACATTATCAAATTTTGTCGCAGAAGTATATGGAGTAGTATCATAAGCAGCGATACCAAAGAAATTATTTTTATCTCTCGCAATTTGACTTCTTCCCCATGCACTCTCAAGAGCACTATGAGCAACTAAGTAAAGAGCATTAACTCCATATCTTTGTTCAGCAGCTTTAAATGTAGCACCTTTTCCAGCAAGCTTACTATTGTTAGCTCCCATCAGACTATATAATCTATTGATATCTGCAGCAGTATAGTTAGATCTTGATTTTAAATTAGAAAATTGGAAAGGATGATCTAATTTAAATGTTCCAAAGTTAATTCCATCAGCAGAATAATATGATTTTCCTACTTGCATATTTGGATTGTGGTAAGCAACCATTACCTTGTTATATGCTGAGTATCTGTGATATACATATTTACCATCACTTACATAGTCAGGGATAAATGTTGTACTAGAGTTAACAGCTGCAACTTGTCCTGAGTTTACATAACCTGTAATTCCAGCTACTTGTACAGGGATTCTTCCGTTCACAGTAGCTCTATTATCTCTAAATAAGATTGTATCTTTTGAAACATGAGATAAAATTCTACCATTAGCATCATATACAGGAATGTATAATGCTGTTACTTTGTAATATCCAGAATAAGTAGTAGAGTTAGTAGTATTCTCAGATTTCGAAGCTGTTCTATCCGCTCCTTTTACCCACGCTCCATTATTTCCTACGTAATAACGATTGTTATCCACCCAGCTGTTTGTCGCCATTCTTCCATCGGCTCCTAGCCAGTAGTTTCCTGCCCATGCATTTCTTACTACTGATCCGTTTTTATAGTAGTACCAAGAACCGCTCTCTTTTTGCCATCCTGACTTGTTTGAATAGTTTTTAATCCATGCCCCATCAGCTCCTACGTAATAACGGTTGTTGTCTACCCAGCTGTTTGTCGCCATTCTTCCGTCGGCTCCTAGCCAGTAGTTTCCTGCCCATGCGTTTCTTACTACTGATCCGTTTTTATAGTAGTACCATGTGTAGCCTTCTTTCACCCAACCATTTTGCACTGTTGTAGTATGTTGAGCTCCTTTTACCCACGCTCCATTACTTCCTACATAGTAACGACCTCCATCTACCCATGCATTAGTCGCCATTCTTCCATCAGCTCCTAGCCAGTAGTTTCCTATCCATGCATTTGCTACAACTTTTCCATGGTTATAGAAGTACCAGGCATTACCAACTTTTGTCCAACCTTGTTTAACTGTATTCGTAGCCGCTTGATTCTTAGCTCCTTTTATCCACGCTCCGTTACTTCCTACATAGTAACGACCTCCGTCTACCCATGCATTAGTCGCCATTCTTCCATCGGCTCCTAACCAGTAGTTTCCTGCCCATGTATTTCTTACTAATGTTCCATTTTGATTATAAAGGTACCAAGCATTACCACTTTTCACCCATCCTTGTGCTGCTTGAGCATCATTACTTGCTACTGCATTAACTGCGATTGGTGTAGCTAGTACTGTTAACACTCCTAATCCTAATTTAAGTTTATTTCTTCTCATTCTTAATATTCCTCTGTACTCATATTTATGCACTAATAATTATACCATATTCCCTTCTTATTTAAGGTTACAAATAGATTATTTTTTATTACATATATATTACAAAATAGCAAGAAATATTATTACTTAATCTCTATGAATAACAAAAAGAATGGAGATTATTTCTCACATTCTTCTTTTTAGTATTTCTTCTAATTTTTATAGTCTTTTAACACTATCAATTTCATATATACTGTTAGCTTCTAATTCTTCTACATAGACATCTAATTTTTCTATGTTATCTTTAACCATATTATCCCAGTATAAATTCATAAACTCATTGCTTTTCGTAAGCTTTTATCGATAAAACCTACGATTTTCTCTGCAGTTTTCTCATCCCAGAAAGATACTCCACTTAAAATTCTTCCAGCTTTACTATCTACGATAATATCTTGAACCTTGTAATCATCTCCGTAGATCAAGAACCACTCATTTTCACAATCTTCACGATACACGCTAAAATATGTTGATCGATCGATATCCGCTCTAAACATATTTTTTAAATAAATAGTTATCTGCATCGATTACATAACTATCTGCCAATTTTTCCTTAACTAAGTATAACGAGTAGAAGTTATTATACTCAGCGTATTTATCATTGAACACTAACTCTACATTATACTTCTCTTTTAAATAATCGAATTGCTCATGTAGATAACCAACAACTACGATTATCTCATCTATTCCTTTTTCTTTTTAAAAATTCTATTTGATACTCCACAAGAGGCTTATCTTTAACTTTTATCAATGCCTTTGGAGTATTATCCGTCATAGGTCTAAGACGCGTGCCTAACCCTGCGACTAATATAATTGCTCTCACTATTTTGTTACTCCTCTCTCACAATAACATACACACCTAATATTATAATAAGTGATGTTACTACTAATTGTACATTTACTGCTAATCCTACAAAAATCATAGAAAATATTATTGTCCAAAACAACATAACTAACATTTAGCCCAGTTGCTTTCGCTGGTTCTAATCTATTAATAGCCATGTAATATAAGATATAAGATACCATATTACTCACAACGAAGAATACAATAAGTCCTCCGAATTTAACATCAAGACTAGTTTCAATTCCTAATCCGTTAAATAAAATTATTACTAAATATGCTAAAAATGATGTCACCTGACGGATTAATAACGTCTCAAGCTCATTTAAATTATTTTTTTCATTGCATATGAACTTAATACACTCTCACTCCCCCATGCAATAGCACAGATTAACGCAAACATGAATCCAAGGTAGAATGATTGAACCTGTTCACTCTTATAACTTTGAATGAAAAATACCAACAATAATTAGCGTTATACCAATAATAGTTTTTGATGAAACTTTGTTTTTAAAAATATAACAGCTAATATCACCGATACAGCTGGATAAATAGCTGTTATCGAAGAAGTAAGACCACTTCCTATATACTTCACCGCATATAAGTTACACTGCATACCAATAGGCCCGGCAAGAAGCGCACCTATAATAACACTAATACTTTTTATATTCGTAAAGATTTTAAAATTGATTCGTTTATACTTAACTAATATAATCGCCAAAAGGACAAAAATACTAATAAAAATCATGGATTACCGCGACTGCAAAAGGCGAAACATTATACAATGAAAATATACGCACTTATTGCAAGACCTAATCCCCAAAAATAAACCTGATAATAAACCTGCTGATACACCTATTTTTATTCTTCATAACTTTCTACATACTCTTTCAAATTTTTAATGCTCTTAAATATCTGTCTTTTCCATAAGTTCCAAAGTCTGCACCTTGTTCTTCTTTATAAATCGTCCACAGACTCCATACGAAGTCTTGAAGTATTTTTATAAATCATAATCTTAGCCACGCTAACGGGAGTATTTTTCACTAAAATAATATTTAAAAACTCTCCTTCTTCTGCTTTTTCTAAAATTAGACTCTAAAAATAACGCGACTAAATCCCACATTGGATCATTCATTGAAGAATACTCCCAATCAATAAGATACACTCGACCATTTTCATCTTCGATAAAATTCTCAGGAACAAAGATCGATATGACATGATTTTTTGTCTACACCAATTTCTTCTAAATGTTTTTGTAAAGAGAATATCTTCTCCTTATCTTGGCATAATAAGGATAATTAATATTACCTTCTATCAAGTCCTCATATTTTCTAATCTCATCAAAAATTTTAAATTCACCATCAAGAACTTTTTCCTGAACTGTGCACCTTTTTAAGAATATTAGCAACATCCTCTTTTTCGATTTTAAATAATGCGCATCAAAAAGTAGTCGCATTTTCAATATATTCATTTACTTTGATTCCAGATTCAATGTCAAAAATATAATTTTAACATCTAGTTCTAAATCCACAAGATTTTGCAAGATTATTTTTTTCCGCAATCCTGTTGATTAACTTATCCGTTCCTTTACCAAAGAATTTGACTATATACTTGTTATTAGTAGTTTTCAACTAAGTAATTGCTATTTGTCATTCCACCTAGTTGCTCTACTTTTACTATTTCTTCTGAGTCAGTAAGTAATTTTTATCTTACTTTTTATTAATTGTTTCAATGTAAATCCTCTTTTTCCACATTACAATATTACTTATCATTATAACATAAAATGTGATAACTCATAGTCTTTTTACTATATTTTTCAATATAAAAATCAGGAGCGACTCAAAAATCGTGATTTCTAAAAACAATTTTGTCGAGTCACTCCCTAATCCTACTTTTTAAAATATGTTAAATAACTTTCACAAGCTTCTTTTTCAATAGCAATTATTAATTTCTTTATACAATATGCAAAAATAACTAACTAATAATACAACAATAGTATAGATTACGTCATTAACTGGTGATGAAACAAAAACTTACCAAGATAATGCATAACTAAACCATGAATCATATATATTTCAAATGATATATCTCCTAAAAATTTAGATATTTATTTGAGAAGTTGAGTTTATTTGTTAACAATAAAAATAAACTACAAAAACCATCGTACATAGATTTCCAACTATTCCATAATAAACATATTTGTTTGTAATCCCGATATTTTTTTCATAATAATTTTCATAACGACGAAATACATACATCAGTATACTAAATGAAACGAGAAAAACAAAATATTTTTCTCAATAAATTTATCTATAAGACTTCTATCTTTCATCCAAAAATACACCTAAGAAAAACGCCATTATACTAACGTATTCCCAATCTCCATGGTTATGATATGCTTTTCCAAAAAAATATAAACCAATGTAAAAAAATACTAGCTTAAAAATTGCTTTTGGAATCTTTCTTTTTGAAAGAAACATAGAAAATAACATATAAAACTATTATACTGTTAATAAACCAGCCATTATAAATAATATTGCTGTGGTCTCTCCAAAAAGATAAGAAAAAGTCTACATTAACAACTTCACCTAATGTCGCTCTATAAATCACATAAATGACTATGAAAACAAAAATGGTATAAATATTCTAACCAATCTTTTTCCTTAAGAAATTCTCATATAAGTTGCGTTGTTGCTATACTGAAATATAGTCCATAACCAGATAGAAAGAAAAACAATGCAACTATATATCGACCCATATATTCAAAATTCGAAAAATTTTCACCAGTAGTAATTTTTCTGAGAAACATGATGAAAAATTATAAGTATAGCTAAAAGACCTTTTAGTGATTTCGTTGATTTACTACTCAAATAGTCGACATCTGTTCTTGGTATAAGATAAACAAATAATGAAATCAATAATAATATAAAAATATCCACTATGTTCTCCTTTTTAAAATCTTAAAAATCATTTGAATTAAAATTTATATTCTCGAACTTCATACAAATATTCTTCTAATTCTTCAGCACTTATCATTGTAACACAAAATTTAATAATTCTTAAAAATAAACGTATTCAATTTAAACATCACATTATTTTAAAGGTGACTCAGAAATCTTCCTTAGTAGTTTTCATGAATCACCTAATTAATTTTATTCTATTACTTTAGTTAATTGATAACAGAAATAGCCTCTTCTATATCTCCCACTTAAACACAGTTTTAAAGGCTGTATTCAAATCAGTTTGCGAACACCCTATGTATATCTTTAATATTTCTCACAGGTTGTTCAAGTTCAATAATGTTCTTAAATCTTCTTTCGAATTTCTTATTGCTAAGCATCTCAATAGCTTTCTCAAAGTCGATTCTACCTGAACGCGATGAACCTATTAGCGTTAGTCCTTTTTCTAATATATCACGTGTATTGATATTTACTTTGTATTCACTAACTCCCATTAATACTAGGCTTCCTTGTGGTTTGATGTATTTGATTATGTCATTTATCGCATATCCACTACCATCTCCACCACAACATTCTACACCGTGATCGAAAGTTAAGTCTTTAGGAATATCATCTGTGATATATCTTTCTTTTGCGAAACTAAATAGTTCTAGTTTCTCCCAGTGACGACCTATTACGATTATCTCGCACTCTGGTAGAGTGTAGTTTATTATATTCGCCATAACATAAGCTAGACTACCATCACCAATTATCGCTATTCTTTCTTTTTTACTATGTGAGTTTTTTAAGAATCTATCCATTGCGTGCATTCCAACACTTATGAATTCTGTAATAGCCGCAACAGAATCTTCCACTCCATCATAAGCTACCACTCTATCTTTAGGTAAAGCTACAAACTCTCTCATAAAACCATCGAAACCACTTGATAGAAAGTGTGTGCCGGGCATGTAGTTTTCATAAAATTCTTCGTCACTTTGTCTTGGTGGTTGGTTAGGTATCATTACTACCTTTTGTCCTACTTTATACGTACCTGTTGGGTCTGCGATTACTATCCCTACACATTCGTGAATAAGTGCCATAGGTAGTTTTTTAGCTAGTACCTTTGGATCTCTTTTCCCTTGGTAGTATCTTTGGTCTGCGTGACATAATGCCATGTAGTTTGGACGGATGATGATTCTATCCCCATCATTTATGTTCTCTTCGTTGTATTTTACATTAATAAATTTCGGTTTAATTAATTGATATATTTGATTTATCATATTACTCGTCCTCTAGCATACTTTTAGCTATCTTAAGGTCAGTTACTGTAGTTATTTTGATATTAGAGTATTCTCCCTTAGCTAGTGCTACTTTTTTCCCTTTTATAACGAATATCTTACATGCATCTGTAAGTATTTGTTTTTCTTCTTCGTCTAATGAGTTATATAGATTTAAGAAATCTAAACATTTGAAACTTTGAGGTGTTTGACCTTGGTAGTAATGAGCTCTGTTTGGAATGTTTGAAATGTATTCTCCATTAGTACTTTCTACGATTGTGTCTACAGCTTCTACTACTGTATCTACTGCATCACTCTCTTTAGCTAGACATATGTTGTCTTTAATAATTCTAAGTGTGATGAATGGTCGAACTGAATCGTGAGTAACGATAATATCTTCGTCAGTTAAAGGTTTTATATTCATTAATTCTATTAATGATGTTTTCAATAGTTGTATTTCTATCAACACCACCAGGTGTAATAATGACTCTATCAGCAAACGCTGAAACATATTGTTCAACTAAGTCTTCAGCATGAGATACCCAATCTTCATGAACACCGACCACGATTTTTTCGATTTCGGGTTCTAATAAGAACTTTTCAATTGTGTGAATAAGTATTGGTTTTTACCTAATTCTAAGAATTGTTTTTGGCATATTGCTTTATTCCCATTCTAGTTCCTGTTCCACCAGCTAATATTCCTGCATATATCATTTTTCTTCTCCTTTAAAATCTATTTTTCAATATTCTATCTATTTTATTATATCATAGAAAAACTATAAAACATCAAAAAAATCTTCTATCTAGTCTGATTATTATAAGCCAATAAATTGAAAATATGTTATAATGTTAAATAGAATTTTAGAAAGGATTTCTTTTTATGAAAAACATAAAAGTTAATGCACTAGCAAGCTTTAATGGTTAATGTACTAAACATAGTATTTCCATTAATCACTAATCCTTATTTAACTAGAATACTTAGCAAATCAAACTATAGCTATTTCAACACAGCAAATACCTGGGCTAGTTTTGTAATACCTCTTGCAGCCTTTTGGGATATATAACTATGGTATTAGATCGATAAGTAAAAGTTAAAGACGATAAAACAAAATTAACTACGTATTTTTCAAAAATTATTCTATATATCGGTAATTACTTCGATAACTATAACAGCCTTATATTTCATATTTATTAGTGTAGGAACTCATGAAACTGAAAAATCTAAAAATATTATATTATATACTTGGAATTCAAGCACTATTTTCAATTTTTTAAATATTGAATGGATGAATGAAGCGTACGAAAACTACACATTTATTCTATATAAAACACTATTTATTAGAATAGCTATGTTAGTATCAATATTCGCATTTGTAAAAACAGAAGATGATATTATACCGTATGCAATTATAATGAGTGCTACTACAATCTTAAACTATCTACTAAGTTTCTTATGGATAAAAAGAGAAGTTTCATTTATTAAAATCAAAATAAAAGATTTATTAACTTCTACAAAAGCACTAACTACCATGCTATTATTAGCAAACGCTAATATGCTTTATACATTGCTTGATAGGATGTTTATTACAAAAGCTCCGAATGAAAACTATATTTCATACTACACTATAGCATCGAGTATAGTAATGCTTATAGCTGGGGTTCTTAGTGGTGCATTAAATGTTAGTCTTCCTAGACTGGGGTATTACTTAGGGAAAAAAGACCACGACTCGTATGAATATCTAATTAGACAAGGTTCTTCCCTATTCTTCTTCCTAATGATACCTACAAGTATAGGGATAATGATTCTAGGTACATATGCAACTGTTATCTATTCATCAGACAAATACTTAGAAGCAGGAATCGTAACAAGTATCTTCGCCATTAGAACTATTATTTGGGCTATTGAGATGATACTAGGAAAACAAATTATATTTATCAATGACTTCGAAAGTAAACTAACTTCATTTTACTTCATCGGTGGTGGATTAAATGTAATATTAAATTCTACATTATATTTCTGCAACATTTTTAAACCTGAATATTATATCGGAACAACAATTTTTCGCTGAAGGACTAGTAGTATTATTGAAATACAGTTTATTAAAAAAACATAAGTTGATCAACTTATCATCAGTATTTTCTTCGCTGTATAAATACCTTTATAGTATCACTTGGATTTATACCAATTTACTTCATTTCTAAATTTGCTTTTCATGTTCATTCTTATGAAATAACACTAAGCATCTCTGCTTATGGTTTTGTACAGTTATAGCAATCTGTGGAATTTATTATTTAGTTGCTCTAATAATACTAAAAGATTCAACAATAAACTATGCCATAAATATGGTTAAAGGGAAAAATTAAAAGAGTTAGAGATTTATTCTTCTAACTCTTTTGTATTATTTACATGTCTCTTAAAATCACGATGCTTTTTACTTGAAAAATACTTGATTTCTTATTTGTTTTTATCGGGAAAATTAAATATATTTTGGGATAATATTATACTTAAAATAACCGCAATTACAAGGAAAGCTATTTTTACCTTTCACACATAATGGAATATATAAGAAATTCAAATAGCTTATTCAACGTATAATATAGTGCATATGCCAAAAATACACATTTATAGAATTTTTCCCATATCTGTAATCAAGCCCAGTCTTTTATTGAGGCATAAGCATAATAAGAGAGAAACCTATACTAAAAGATATGATATAGCTCGCTAGTCTCACTAATGGAGCATAACTCATTATCTTTGGGAAAAATAGATTTCTCCCTGTAAACAGATATCTTAGCCCATATATTCTATCAACTTCATAAATACATAATCCTAACCAAACTAAAACTATAAGTCCTGCTAAGGGTTTATATTTAAAAATTTTTATCTTTAAAACTTACTATATCAAAAATTTTGTAATAATACCCCACTCAAAAAGAATGGGAAAAAAATATTATTATCCTTGATATGTATAGGAAATCTCCTATTCCTGGATCATACCCTACAAAAACAAGCCAATACAATCGAAAAACACTAAAATATATTCCTTGTTCTGTTTCTCAATTATTTTTAAAATTACTATATATGCCTTGAGCAAACATAAACCATGAAAGTCCACCATCCCATAACAGGGAAAAATTCAACTTTCACCGTACCTAGTAATCTTTCCACTATTGCTGAAACTATTTTTATATGCAAAAGCCAATACTTATAAAAATATAGCTTTAGCAGTAATATTCTTATTCTTGAACATCAATCCAGCTATAAAAAAATAAACAGCGGAATATGAAACGAGATAAATAAATAAAAATATACTATCATAAATATTAGATAAACCAGTAAATTGATCTAAAAATGTCCCTATCACAACACATGTTACAAGGAAGAACTTCAGATTATCCCATAGCGTATTCTATTTCCCATAATATTATCCTCTAACTTACTTTTCCTTTATGTAAAATAACCTCAGCTAACTCTGCATCTCTAGCTTATAAAATTGGATTTTCTTTCCAATTATAATTAGTATTTGGTGTTTCAAAATCTTCTCCATATAAAGTTCTTAGATACTCCTGTGTATTATCAGAACTTTTACTTTCATACCTTTGAAATCACATTCTTTTAAACCTGAAAATGGAATTTCATAGTGGTAAACCCTCATAACGGGTAGGGATTTCTAATGCATTTGTCATAAAAAATATTGTATCAGAAGATACTCTATCATTTTCCTTATTATAGATAATAAAAATCTACATTAAGACCTTTATAACTATAAGATAATTCAACTAAATTTTTATTGAAATAGAATTCTTTTGTTCTGTTAAAACCATTATTAATAAGATATTTTCTATTACTTCAAATTCTTCAAAACTTGAAACTTGAACTCCAAAATCCATATCCAAATCATGGCTTTATAAAATCATTTTCTCGTAGTAACCTAATAATGTTCCAAAGTCTAACCAAATATTATAATCCTTCAAATCAGAACTATAAACTACATTCAGAATTTCCTCAAAGTTTTTCTTTTAACAAATTACTTCTTTTTAGAATCTAATTCAATATTAGCTTTCTCATTTAATTTTTATTAAAGGGAGATTTTTAACCACATCTTTTTATCACCCTAAAAACTGGCTAAACTTCTCTTGAGCCATTGCAACATATTACTTCTCCTTTTTATATACGCTACAAAATCATCATGTTGTATTCTTTTTCTACTGGTGGTATTTCCATATAATCATCACCGTAAATTGCGGTAAGAATATGATCATATTCTTTTGGAATATATACATTCTATCTTCAAATTTACATTCAACTACTTCATCTAAAGCCTTAGCATCTATCTTTGTACTGTATTTTTAGATTCCATCAGATAATCGATAAATTCACTTTTACTATCAATTGTAGAATAAGCATTAGCTTTCTGTTTCCAACTTCTACACTAGTTAATCTAAACACTACTAATAATACATAGCGAATGATATTCTTAATACCCGCTTCTTTGTTTCTTATACCATACAAAAAGTATATACAGAAAAGTCGGCGATACATATCTAATTTAGTACTACTGTTTATATCTTTGTAATTATCAAAAGGAAATACATCCACACGTATCCCTAATTCTATATCATTTTTGTATATAATTGTTCTCATAGACAGTTCTACTATCATATACTCTATAAAACGGATAAGGATATCTAGAATCATTTTTCCCATGAAAACAACTTTATAAACACTATCATTATCCTCTAATATTGCTTTGGTATAAAGCTATCATACTCATCTCTCTTTAATGCAATATCAACATCGTCGTCCCAGGAATAAACCCCTGCATGTCTTACCGCCCAGTAAAGCTTCCATAAGCTAGTAATTGATCGCACGTGCAGATATTATGTGAATAGTCCATAACACCCTAATTCTATCTCTTTAATCTCATTTGCATCTAATAAAATGTATCTCTGTCAGTACTTACTAGTAAGTAATATCCTGCCATCAGAATAGAATAATACCTAATATGAAGATACCATAAAATGTAGAACTTAAGAATAAATTAGATACTAAGTTACCACCAATATCATAATCATCGATAATAATCTTTATTAACTAAAATCTTCTTTTTATCTTTATTAGTCGTTTTGCCATTGACATAAAGAATGATAGCAAAAATTTCCCATCGAGATAAATCCTGCAATTCATTATAAAAATAAAATTTCTAAATATCCATGTATGGTAAGATAGTGTTCTCTTATTATATATTCATCTGGATTAATCTTTTTACCTTCCTGCCAGTTCCACTGAGTAACAAAAATGAGGTTTTTAGGTACGAAAGATATTGTAGATTTTCCGAAATTGCGAACCTATTATTAGAAACCTTCTCTTCACTTGTATCAGTTCTTTCTAAAGAAAGATTGTTATCTTATGCATCTAACTTTTTATTTTGAACTTCTCTGCTTTCTTTATTGTATTTGTAAATACTGTTCACTGGTAAATTACACAGCTTTATAACGAATAATCACTACTATATATAACTGCTCTTTAACAGCGATTTGGTATTTCCTTTTTGATAAAAACATCTACTATCGAATAAATAACTGATGCTAAGAACATAGCAGATAAAGTGCTGTTCTTGAACGAGATAAGACAATATAAATAAAATTCAATGCAATAGTTGATGAAACTAAATATCTGTAATTCTTCGAAACCACATACACAAAAAATATAATTACGATTAAAAGAAACTAATGATAAAGATGTTTGGACTTGCTAAAATACCAAATAATCTAGACTCTACAATCCTTGTCTAATATACAGTCCTTTGTAGTCAGTGCTCTGTAACCTTTTCAATAATACAAACTTTGAATTAGATGAAACTAATACTCCAAAAGTATTAATACAGTAACCGTATAGAGTAATTATAAATTTTTCCTCTTCTCTAGTAACCCCTGTAAATATAGGGAATACTGTTGAAATAAATATAAAAATATAACGTGTTTTTAATATTTGTAGAATACCCATACGATATCACTAGAATGTAGTAATTATATTAAAGCAAACAACAGTAATAAATATTCTATTGTTTTATTTTAAATAAACTTTTTTATGAAATAAATTATACGTCGCTAGAATTCCAAATAATGTCATTCCTCCCACTAACAATTTTGTTGCTGATATAAATTGTAATGGTACTAGTACACACACATACAATAAACAGCAAACTACTAAAATAAATGCTAGTTATTTTAAAATAATTTTTCTGTAGTTTTAACATACTCTAATTAATATCCTCTCTTCTCTATTATTTTTCTATATAGATTTCTGTTCAATAATAAGGCTACGAATCCAATTTTTCTACCTTTTGTAAATAATGAATCTTTAGTATATCCCTACTGATGATTTTCAAATACGATATTAACTTGTTTTCTAATTTTTATCATGTATTCTATCTCAACAATAATCTATCCAACACATAGAAATATGCCCAATTCATTCTCATCTGAGCTACATCTTTTTAATTCTGGATACTTTTCTACAAATAATCTTTCTATTTTGTTACGTAAGCTTCTGTGCATTTTAAAAACTTAGTTGAGAAATTTCTGAGTAGTAATACTATTTTCTCTATAGACATATAGTATTTTTTCATTTGTCGCTACCACTGCATTGCATTTATCAAGAAGTTTTATCATAATAATATGTCATCTTGATTTTCCCACTTTCAAATTTTCAAATCTGAAAACTAAACTCTTTTATATAATTTAGTTAACAGCAGTTACTGACAATATCTTCGCTTCCACAACCATTTTAATAGCATCTTTACGAACTTAATTTCGTAGTTCTTATCAGCGACTTGCGCCTCAGGAGACATTATTATAAACATCATAGTGCTTACACATAGATAAATCAGCGTTTGCATCTTTTTAGATTCTTCAGTCAATACTTCCTCTACATATCTTCATCTATGTAAGTCATCACTATCTATAAAACCGATTAAATCAGATTTCTGCTTCATCTATCCCACATTCCTCGCGTCGATAAACGCTCGCCATTTTTCTTTGAATAACCCTATCTATCATCTTTCTTAGCAAGTTCATCTACAAAGTTGTTCACTGTTATCAGTGAGAGCCGTCGTAACTCAAGATAATTTCAGTTTTTATATGTTTGATTGATGTGAGTCCTTTGGCACTTCTAATATTGTTCCACATTGTGTACCGGTACTATTACACTAATTTTCGTCCCTATCATTCCTCTATGCTTAGAATAACTATTTTCCATATCGCTATTACCGAATCATGATGTGGAACTTGTTTTTCTTTCGGTGGCGGTGTCATATAATCGCAAATGCTGTTTTAGATAAATATCATGCCACGAGGTATTGGCATTTTAGTTTCTCAAAATCTATAAAAAGATATTATCTTCAAAATGCTTCCAATCGGATACTTTTTCTTCATATATCTAGGACCTGTACAAAGTTCTGTTATTCATCACTTTTCCTCAAGCAGTATATTTAGTCATTTCTTTTTCTGCTTTTTCCAGATTTTATAACGTAGTTTTTCAGATGTTAAGCCTAAAAGAGTGTACTACCCCATTTCATAATTGCACCGTGTTTTCTGGGATAGTTTGAGCACAGAATAGTGAGATAAATCAGATGCCAACACACTTGTTTTCTACCACTTCCATTTGGGATAATAATCAAAAGAATAACATCTAGCTGCTAAACCATGATGGCATATCTAAATCTTGCTGATATGGTTTTATACATGTTGTTTCTCTATCACGGGTGTAATAAATAAATTACTATCGACAGTTACTATCACTTTTTGATAAGAAATATTGTTCTTTACAGCATCTTTCTCCAAAGTTTCTGGAGTTTTCTCATAAAGTCTTTCTGAGGCATGAAAAATCTAATCATCATCCCAGGGGATAAATCCTTTATTTCTTAGTCATCCATAGTCTCCACCACCACAAAGATAACAAAGTGAGTCATGTTCCGACAAAAATTCTACAAAATATTCAGCCATCTCTAAAGCTTTTGTTTTGTATTTCTTCAAACTTCTCACCTACTACCTCCCAACAATTTCCTTGAAGTTTTCAATAATAACATATATCATCCACTAAGTCGAGTATGTCAGAGGGTATATTGTTTCTTTCCATAATAATTATATGCGTTGGATAGTTTTCAATGTCAAATCCTAAGTTTTATATGCGAGTTAATAGTGGTAATGGTTTATAGTGGACATTACAGCTGATTCCACGCTCTGCCATCTTAGCTAATTATTTCACCACGTTGTTCATATGTAGCACCTTCAACATGAGTTATATACAGGTGTCCACAAGATTTATAATCTTCTGAACTGTGACTTAGAGCTGTATTCTTGTCCTTCAGATCGCCTTAGTTGTACTGATCGATAATATTCTACGACGCTCTAAAGTGGATAACGATCTGTTGAACTAGTCAGTAGATGCTTCGCGATATCAGTTGAGTGCGTTATATCCGGAATAACAATATCATATTCCCCAAGACCCTGCTTTTCGTTTTAGCTAGAGCATCTTTTGTTTTGACCGTGAGAGGGATATATTTGGTATTCTCTATATAATCTTCATTATCAAAGTTTTTCATTTTCTTTCCATGTTACTTCCACCTTCGGCAGTAGTGAAAGTCACAGCGTGGAAGAGAATGTAGTAAAATCAACTACTAGCCCCTGCTTTTCTTACCTTTATAAAGTACTTCACAAAGCATGACGCTCATCAGCTATCAACAATACTCTCTCAGATTTTCTTGATATTCACTGTGTGCTGAATAAGTGTTTCTTGCATACTAACTAAAAATCCTGTCATAGTCATGGAATCCCTCTAAATCAGCGAGGAATTACAGCTTTATGTGTTCTCAGTAATGGCATCTGCTAAAATGCATTATAGTTCATTCATGACTATCTTCCTGAATATCAACGATAACAGCCTTTTCAACATGATAATCACACTACAGAAGCAGTATGAGTCATCGCAGGACGATAACCATCACCTTCACCAATACCTAGGAAACTCGTAGCGCTAATTCATAGGCAGCTGTTGGATTTAAGACACACAATGTCAGGTGTATGTAGTAAATTCTGATAATCTTCTTTCTAATTCTTTTGTCTTCGGTCCTGTTGTAATCCAACACACGATTTTCAAAGTATCTATTACTTCATTAATCTCGCCTTCTGACTGATATCTGGTGCGTGAAAATGGTATATTATGTTTTCATCTCCGGCTCCTGTTATTTGTTTCTACTCTTATCAATAAAAAACACCGAGACTAATATTATTGGAAGGCCTCTTGTGTTTTCGATCAATTATCTAGATATTGTAACCACAGCCATTTCCTATAGTTAATCAGTCAAAATGCACTTTGAAATTTCATCTGTAATAGCAACAATCCATATTTTATTAACTATAATTTTATGTGACTACAATATAAGATAATCACACCAACTCATATAAGCCTCAGTTAATTTTAATATCGTTTAATATGATATAATTAATTACTATCAACTAAATACACATGAAAATTATAAAATACGTCGAACTGCTTCAATTGACGTTATCTTTTGAATTCTTCGCGAATTAATAAAGAATAATTTCATTGGAGTTTTGATTACCCATTCGTTTGAGTGTTGATGGTAGGTACGTGGAAGTTCTGACTTTCTGTTGGCATATATAACTGTTCTTATCGTTATTTTAATATCATTTTATAACGCGATTCTTCAGCCATGCGCAAGTTATTTCATCATCTTATCTGGAAGATTTCTCCACATAGATTTCATCTACACTTCTTCCCTTCCTTTAGTTTCTCAATAACCGTCTTCATCTTTGTATTCGATACTCACTGAAGTTATTCACTGCAGGAAAAGTAATGTCGCATTCATTTCATCAGTGTACTTATCTATATTTATAACTGGGTCTTACTCAAAACAAAACTCATATCGCCTATAAGTATGAACATAATAAGTTGTGGAAGTTCGTCAAGGCGAAATTTGCTGACTTATGTCCTACCTTGCTAATACAGGGGATCGTTTTGTGATGTTTTTAAACTTATCGCATCACTTAACCATAGTTCCTAAACTTAAAGATTCTAAACGTTCTGCCATATGGTTATGCGCTCTTGCCTGCAAACACAGGACCTTCACTATCAAGTTTTATCAGATAGCTATTCCTAAAATTATCGGTGATAAAGGGAGATAATAAAATTGTCCTTGGCACCTTATCAAAGTAATTTCGGAAATAACGATATCTTCTTCTTTTCTATCGAAGCTCCTTTTTTGCTTCTGTTTCAAATCTATTATCAATGTTCATCTTTCACCTTACTTATTTAACTGAATATTTATAAACAGTTTTCAAATTTATTCCATCTTGTTATAACATATTTCTAGATATAATGAAAGAAAACCCAGTAAAAAGACAGCAAGTGGGTTGTGTAAATGATTTCCAATAAGAAACGGAAAACTTTTGAAA